>Ga0008836_100004_pt1 | contig 482109 bp, 457 predicted proteins | sample HotLakConsUCCR28_FD_62214 | JGI IMG/M metagenome (GOLD analysis project Ga0008836, IMG submission 62214) | Hypersaline microbial mat communities from Hot Lake, Washington, USA - Hot Lake Consortium UCC-R28 (Hybrid Assembly) ... | reverse complement strand
CCAATAACGGCGCAACCCATGCAACCTCGCCTCCCATCATGATAGCCAAAACAACAAACGTCCGCCGTCCCAGCCAACCAGCAACGTCCCCGCCGCCGGTGAAGCGCTATCTAGGGAATCTGGTTTCGGGGCGCAAGCCGAAAAAGCTAAACCAGTGACAAAAAATTTGGCTAACGCTAGGTCAACCGCCTCATGCGCTAGTCATCGAAGAGTTCCGATTGCCCGCGGGGTGGGAAATGTGCGGCATCCGGGCTGTCATCCGCCTCTGTCTCTGTGCCCGTTGGCATCGCCATGCCCGACATGGGCCGACTGTCGAGCAGCCCTGCGGCCCGCAATTCTTGCAACCCCGGCAGATCGCGGGCTGATTCGAGGCCGAAATGATCCAGAAAGGAATCGGTCACGACAAAGGTAACGGGTCGCCCCGGGGTCTGGCGGCGACGCCCAAGGCGCACCCAGCCCAATTCCAGCAACTGGTCCAAAGTGCCACGCGACACGGCCACGCCGCGGATTTCTTCGATCTCGGCACGGGTTGCAGGCTGGTGATAGGCAATGATTGCCAATGTTTCGATGGCCGCGCGCGACAATTTGCGCTGCTCGACCCGTTCGGATTGCATAAGCCAAGCCAGATCGGGGGCGGTGCGCAGCGCGTATTTGTCGCCCACCCGCACAAGCTGGACCCCGCGGCTGGCGTAGTGCTGGCGCAGCCGCGCCAACACTTCCGGCACATCGCAGCCTTGCGGCAGACGCGCGGCGATTTCCGCGCTGCAGAGCGGCTGCTCGCAGGCGAAAAGTATCGCTTCGACCATGCGTTCCTGTGCGGCAAAGGACGGGGCCGATTCGCCGCCTGCATCGAGACCCTGCATCACACCCCTTCCCTGCCGCGCAGATGTAGCGGCGCAAAGGCTTCCAGCTGGCGCAGTTCTACCCGGCCCTGTTTCGCCAGTTCCAACGACGCGGCAAAGGTCGAGGCCATGGCCGAACGGCGCCGGTCTGGGGCGCTGGCCCAGCCCTCGGGCAGGAAGCGCGCAAGATCAGCCCAATCAAGCGTGACCGGCAAAAGCTGCGACAGTCGTTCCAAGGCCGCGTCGAGCGCGTAGATATCGCTGCGGTCGAACGCATAGGGGCGGAACTCGTCGCGGGTGCGCAGCCTGGCATAGGCGCGCATCAGGTCCAGCAGACTGGCCTGCATTTCGGTCCGGCGCGTGACGGCAACAGATTCGGGCTGGCCACGCGCGAAGAAATCACGCCCCAATTGGTCGCGCCCCATCAGGCGGGCGGCGGCGTCGCGCATGGCCTGCAACCGTTCCAACTGCCAAGCAAGATGGGCCGCCATGTCTGCGCCGCTTGGTCCCTCTTCGGTCGGGTCGGGGGGCAGCAGCAACCGCGATTTCAGGTATGCCAGCCATGCGGCCATAACAAGGTAATCCGCCGCCAGTTCAATCCGCAAGGCGCGCGCGTCTTCGACAAAGCCCAGATATTGCTCTGCCAGTTGCAGAACGGAAATGCGCCGCAAATCCACTTTCTGGCTGCGCGACAGGGTCAGAAGCAGGTCAAGCGGCCCTTCAAAGCCGTTGACATCGACGATCAGCTCCTCGGCTGCGCGGCGTGCGTCCAGACTGTCCCAATCGTTACTCATGCGACCAAGTTTACGCGCAACCACGCGCAAGGTCTATCACGCCGTATGCCTTGCTTAACGTCCGGCCCAATCTTGCAACCGGGCCACATAGCGCGCCAGCGTGTCAATCTCTAGGTTGATCTGATCGCCCAGCTTGGTGTCGGCCCATGTGGTGGCCTGCTTGGTATGCGGAATAAGGTTGATCCCGAATTCCGCGCCCTCGACCTCGTTCACGGTCAACGAGGTGCCGTTCAGCGCAACCGACCCTTTGGGCGCGATAAACCCGGCCAGATGGTCGGGCGCGCGCAAGCGGATGCGGGTGCTGCCGCCTTCATCGGCCAGCGCGATCACCTCGGCCAGCCCGTCAACATGGCCCGACACGATGTGCCCGCCCAGTTCGTCGCCCACTTTCAGCGCACGTTCAAGGTTCACGCGCTTGCCCGGCACCCATGCGCCAAGGTTGGTCTTGGCCACGGTTTCGGCAGAAACCTGCACGTCATACCAGTCTGGCCCCAGCGCCACGACCGTCAGGCAAACGCCGTCAGAGGCGATGGACGCGCCAATCTCTATGCGCGCGGTATTATAGCCGGTTTGGATACGGGCGCGCAAATCGCCTTCTTGCACAACCGAATGCACGCGGCCGATATCGGTGATGATGCCTGTGAACATAGCTCTTTCCCCTGTGCTTGGCGCGCACCTAATCTTAGCGCCTGTGGCATTGCAAGCAACAGCCCGCTGCGGCGCATTCGTTTTTGATGACGGGGCTGCGCTTTTCGTTTACCTTCCTTCAAAAGAGCAGCCCTATTCTGCAAGATAGGGACATAAACAGGCAAAATGCCATGGCACCAGACACCGCATCGCGGCGCTTTCTGTTTTTGCAGGGGCCGCATGGTCCGTTTTTCAACCGGCTTGGCCGGATGCTGCGCGCCGCTGGCGCGCAGGTGTGGCGCGTGGGGTTCAACCGGGGCGATGCCGTATTCTGGCGCGACCGGGCCAGCTACATTCCTTATACCGGCGCGCCAGAGAATTGGGGCGCAACCTGCGCCGAGCTGTTCACCCACTATGGCATTACCGATCTTGCGCTTTATGGCGATATGCGGCCCATCCATGCCCAAGCCATTGCGCTGGCCCGCGAACACGGGATTACTATTCATGTGTTCGAGGAAGGTTATCTGCGCCCCTATTGGGTAACCTATGAACGCGACGGCGCGAATGGCAATTCAAGGCTTATGACTATGAGCGTTGAAGACATGCGCCGCGCGCTGGAAAAATGCGATCTGGAATTTCCAGACCCGCCCGCGCATTGGGGCGATATGCGGCATCATATCTTTTACGGCGCGATCTACCATTTCTGCGTTATGGCCCTGAACAAGGGGTATCGGCAGTTCAAACCGCATCGTGACCTGACCGTGGCGCAGGAATTCCGGCTGTATCTGAAACGGCTTTGGGCCATGCCGCTGACCTCGCTGGAGCGGCGCGTGGCTTCTTGGCGCATTCGCAACGGGGGCTTTCCGTACCATCTTGTGCTTTTGCAACTGGCCCATGACAGCAGTTTCCGCGCCCATGGACCGTTTGAAACGCAAGAGCAATTCCTGCAAACCGTGTTCGAAGGTTTTGCGCGTGGCGCGCCGCGCCATCATCACTTGGTCATCAAGGCGCATCCTTTGGAAGACGGGCGGCAGCCCTTGCGCGCCACCATCCGGCGCCTGACCCAAGACCACGGGCTAACCGGCCGGGTGCATTTTGTCCGGGGCGGCAAACTGGCGCTATTGCTGAACCATGCGCGATCCGCTGTCACGGTGAATTCCACGGCGGCACAGCAGGTGCTGTGGCGCGGAATGCCGCTCAAGGCCTTTGGGCGGGCGGTGTTCGACAAGCCCGAATTCGTCTCGACCCAACCGCTAGAACAGTTTTTCAAGCGCCCGTCCCGGCCAGATGCCCGCGCCTACCGGCGATACCGGCATTTCTTGCTGGAAACCTCTCAGGTGCCCGGTGGCTACTATTCGTTGCGGGGGCGCAGGCAGCTTATGCGACATGTGGTGGACCTGATGCTGGCCCCGCACGATCCTTACACCGCGCTTATCACCGGCGACGCGGCACCCCGGCAACAGTTGCGCATGGTGCGATAGCCGCTAACCCATTTCATACCTTGGCGAAAAGCGCGGGTAACTGTATGTTGACACCAATAATCAGAGGCAAGTCCTTTTTCAGGAGCCCGAGCAGTGTTTGTTATATCTAAATCCCTTGGCCACGCCATGGCCCTGCTGGCATGCGTTGTGGTCGCCTCATGCGACGTGTCGCGCGATGGTCCGACCGCCAATGAAATCTACGAAGGCTCTGTCATGCGCAGCGGCGATGCGCATATCATTGCCGTCACCAAGCGCGTCAGCCAGATCGCCAACAGGCCCGAAACACTGGGCTTCAGCCATGCCTTGCAGGCGGGCGGCCTTCTGGGCGGCGATACCATCCGCCCCGGCGATACGATCACGCTCAACGTGTTCGAAAACGTGCCCGAAGGTTTGCTGGCGCCGGAAGCGACGAATAACGCCATCATCGAAACCTTGCAGGTTGATGATGCCGGTTTCATCTTCGTGCCCTATGCCGGGCGCATTCGTGCCGCCGGGCAAACGCCCGAAGCGCTGCGCCGCATCCTTACCCGTTCGCTGGATGAACAAACACCCGACCCGCAAGTGCTTGTTGCCCGCACGCAAGGCGACGGATCGACCGTGTCGGTCACGGGCGGCGTAACCGCGCAAGGGGTCTATCCAATCACCCGCGCATCGAACCGCTTGTCTTCGGTCATCGCCAGTGCAGGTGGCATCAGCATTCCGCTGGAAACCGCGCAAGTGCTGGTCACACGCGGAAGCCGGCAAGACAGCGCATGGCTGGAAGACATTTTCGCTAACCCCGCGCTGGACATTGCCGTGCGCGGGGGCGACCGCGTTCTGGTCAAACAAGACGAGCGCAGCTTTTCCGTGCTGGGTGCCACCGGCACCGCCAACCGCGTGACCTTCGAAACCCAGCAGATTTCCGCGATCGAGGCGCTGGCCTCTGTCGGTGGGCTTGATCCGCTGCGCGCCGACCCCAAAGGCGTGTTTATCTTCCGCGATGAGCGCCCCGAAATTGCGACCGAAATCCTTGGCATCGGCCAGTTCGTGACCGATGTGCGTTTTGTCTATGTGCTGGACCTGACCAAACCCACCGGAATGTTCGACGCGCGCGATTTCAAGATCCGCGACGGCGACACGATCTTCGTGACCGAAGCCTCTTCGGTTCTTTGGGGGCGCCAGATCTCTGCGCTCACCGGGTCGCTCACCGCGGCCGGTTCCGTGCGCGCCCTCGCCCGAAGCGCTGACGACTAACGCGATGCGCCCGAGGGTCCATGCCGTCTCTGGCGGGTTCCTCGGGCCATCGGCACAGGCGCGGCGCATTCGCCGGATCATGGCCTTGGCGGGTTACCCTATTCGCATTGGTTGGCCCAAAACATCCGACCTGATCGCGGCATGGGGCCACGCGCCCCGCGCCGCCCGCGCCGAAGCCTTGGCCAGCCATACAGGTGCCGCCATCTTGCGCGTGGAAGATGCTTTCCTGCGCTCGCTGTTTCCCGGCCGCCGGGGGGAGCCGACCCTTGGCCTGCTGCTTGACCAGCAAGGCATCTATTACGACCCCTCCCGGCCCAGCGATCTGGAAACGCTTCTGGCCACCCACCCGTTGGACGACCACGCCCTGCTGCAAACCGCGCGGCTTTGCATGGCACGGCTGCGCGCGCACCACCTTAGCAAATATTCCGGCACCGACCCGAAAATACCGCCTCCGCCGCCCGGCTATGTGCTGGTGATAGACCAAGTGCGGGGCGACGCCTCGCTTCGCCATGGCGGGCTGCATGGCCCGCTTTCGCCGCATATCTTCCGCGAAATGCTGGTGCAGGCGCAGCTTGACCACCCGACCGCGCGCATTGTCATCCGCACGCATCCAGAAAACGCGCAAGGTCTGCGCCCCGGTCATTTCACCGCACAAGACCAGTCCGAGCGTATCACCCTTCACGATGCGGGGTGCTCGCCATGGGACCTGCTGGAAGGTGCGATTGCCGTCTATACCGTCAGTTCCCAGATGGGGTTCGAAGCGATCCTTGCGGGCCATCGCCCGCATGTCTGGGGGCTGCCCTTCTATGCGGGCTGGGGGCTGAGTGATGACCAAGCGCCGCACCCGCGCCGCCGCCGCACCCTGACCCGCACCCAGCTATTTGCCGCCGCGATGCTGCTGTATCCCAAATGGTATGACCCGTGCCGTGATCGGCTGTGCGATTTGCCAGTGCTGATCGACCATCTAGAAGCGCTCGCCCGCGCGTGGCGCGAAGACCAGGCAGGCTATGACGCGCTGAACATGCGGCTGTGGAAACGGGCCCATCTGCAAGCGTTTTTCGGGCGTTGGACGCCCTTGCGCTTTCGCAAGACCTCCGCGCGGCGCAGCATGGTCTGGGGCGCGGGCGACGGTGATATCCGCATCGAAGACGGCATCCTGCGCTCAAAGGGCTTGGGTGCCGCGCTGACCCCGCCCCTGTCGCTGGTGCGGGATGATTTGGGCATTTATTACGACCCTACACGCCCCTCTCGGCTGGAAAGCCTGATCGAAAGCCCCCTGCCCCCCGGCGGGGCCGACCGCGCCACGCGGCTGATCGCGCGGCTGCGTGCCAGCGGGGCGACCAAGTATAACCTTGCAGGTGACCGCCCTGCCCTGCCCGAAGGCCACCGCATTCTTGTTCCCGGGCAGGTCGAGGATGACGCTTCAATCCGGCTTGGCGCAGGCGGGGTTGCAACAAATGCGGCGCTTTTGGCCAAGGTGCGGGCGGAAAACCCCGATGCGGTGATCCTGTACAAACCCCATCCCGATGTCGAAGCGTGCCTGCGCCCGGGCACGCTGACCGATACCCGCGCCGCAGATATGGTGCTGTCTGCGACCGACACGGGCTGGTTGCTGGAACAGGTGCAAGAGGTCTGGACCGTCACCTCGACCTTGGGGTTCGAAGCGCTGTTGCGCGGCAAAGCTGTGACCTGCCTTGGCGCGCCCTTCTACGCGGGCTGGGGGCTGACCCGCGATCTGGGGCCGGTGCCCGCGCGCCGCAACGCGCGGCCAGACCTGCCCACCCTTGCCCATGCCGTGCTGATCGCCTATCCGCGCTATCTGGACCCTGTCACGCGCCTGCCGTGCAGCCCGGAACTGGCGCTGGAGCGTCTGACTGTATCAAACCAAGCGTCGCAGCCCCCTGTCTTGCGTATCCTTGCAAAGGCGCAAGGATTGCTGGCCAGCCGCACCACATTCTGGCGCTGACATCATCTTGCCGGAACAACGCGTGGGGGAAAATCGGCCCCGACAGGGCCGATTTGGGGGTGGCAGCCCCCTGAAATATAGCCTTGGGCGAAAGCCCTCCGCTTGGTTACATCTACTCGGCGCTCAACCGGCTGACGACGATGGTCACTTCCGGCTTTTTGCCCAACTCTTCCATGACCACCTGACGCACTACGCGGCGCAGGCCGTCATTCAGCTTGTCGTCATCGGCCAGAACCTTGCGGCTGGCGCGTTCCAAGAAATCGGACAATTCATCCTCAATGACCTCGTTCAGCGGCTGACCTCCCTTGGCCACGGGGCGCAGACCCGCGATTTCGGCCCATGGATCGCCCAGAACCTCGTCCACTTCATCCATGATGACGGTGACGAACACATGTCCGCCAATGGCCATGCGGATACGGTCGCGCACGATCCCGTCCATCGCGCCAATCAGACGGCTGCCATCCAGATAAATGCGCCCGGTTGGGATTTCATCGACCAGAACCGGCACATCATCGGTCAGGTCCAACACCGACCCGTTCGGCACCACGACAGACCGCATCCCCCGAGAGAGGGCGAGTTTCGCATGTTCGCGCATCATCCGGTGTTCGCCATGCATGGGCACAAGGATCGCTGGCTGAATCAGGTCATGCATCGCTTCCAGATCGGGGCGGTTCGCATGGCCCGAGACATGGTATAGCCTTTCGGCATTGTCGATCACATCGACACCCATTTCCGACAAACCGTTCACAATCCGGCCCACCTCGCGCTCATTGCCCGGAATGGTCATGGAGGAAAACAGGAAGGTGTCGCCTTCCTTCATGCTTAGCCCCATATAGGTGCCGCGCGCCAGTTGCGCACTGGCCGCGCGCCGCTCGCCTTGGCTGCCGGTCACGATCAGAAGCAGGTTTTCGCGCGGGATATCCTTGGCCTGCTCGGGGCTGACGGTGGGCGGAAAATCTTTCAGGATGCCCGCTTCGGTCGCGACCTGCGTCATCCGCAGCATAGCGCGGCCCATCAGGCAGACAGAGCGCCCGGCCTCTTGCGCGGCCACTGCCAGCGTTTTCAGCCGCGCCACGTTGGACGCGAATGTCGTCGCCACGACCATGCCCTTGGCGTCACGCATCAGATCGGCAATCGGGCCTGCCAATGTCGCCTCTGACCGGCCAGCGTGCTTGTTCATCACGTTGGTGCTGTCGCACATCAGCGCCTTGACGCCCGAACGCCCGATCTCTGCCAGCATGGCCGGGTCATGCGGCTCGCCCACACCCGGCGTGGTATCGGCCTTGAAATCGCCCGAATGGACAACCCGCCCTGCCGGCGTGTCGATGATCATGCCCGACGCTTCAGGCAGCGAATGCGCGACAGGGAAGAACTGCACCGTGAAAGGCCCGGCCTTGACCGGTTCCATCTTGCCCACGGTCTTGATCTGCGCCGGGTCTTGCCCCTGATCTTGCATTTTCAACTGCGCAATGCGCGCCGTGAAATCGCGCGCGTAAACCGGCGCTTGCAGGCGGTCCCACATCTGGCCCACGGCACCCACATGGTCTTCATGCGCATGGGTGATGAAAATCGCATCCAGCCGGTCGCGGCGCTCTTCCAGCCAAGTCAGGTCGGGCAGGATGACATCAACACCGGGCTGCCCGCCCATATCGGGGAAGGTAATGCCAAGGTCCACAAGGATGAACCGCTCGCGCCCCTTGGGGCCATATCCATACAGATAGGCATTCATGCCCACCTCGCCTGCGCCCCCAAGAGGGACGTAGATCAATCTTTCAGCGCTCATGGCTGCTCCTATATCGTCATGGCCATGTTATAGTCATGAATCACCCGCAGGCCATACATCGTCAGGTCATCCTCGATTTCGTCAAACAGGTCTTCGGCCTGCGCAAACAGCGCGGCCAGTCCGCCCGTGCCAATCACTTTCATGGGGCGGCCATATTCGGCCTTTATACGCTGGGTAATCCCTTCGATCAGCCCTGTATACCCCCAGAACACCCCCGATTGGATGCAGGCAACGGTATTCGTGCCGATCACGCGCTCTGGGCGGGATATATCCACATGCGGCAGGGCCGCGGCACCCTGATGCAGCGCTTCCAGACTTAGGTTGACCCCCGGCGCGATGACTCCGCCAATATAGGCGCCATCTTCGGCCACCACATCGAAATTCGTGGCGGTGCCGAAATCCACCACCACGACATGCCCGCCATGGCGTTGAAAGGCGCCGGCGGCATTGGCCAAGCGGTCGGGACCGGGGCGCACGCCCTCTTCCACGCGCGGAGGGACAGGAAGCCTGCATTCGGGCTTGCCCACCACCAAGGGGCGGCAGTCGAAATACCGGTCACACAGCACCCGTAGGTTGAACACCACGCGCGGCACGGTGGACGAGATCACGACGCTGGTCACATCGGCCTTGATGCCGCGCACCTGCATCAGCGTGGACAGCCAGACGAAATACTGGTCCGCCGTGCGCCGATGGTCAGTCGAGGTGCGCCATGTCTGCAAGATGGCATCGCCATCCCAAAGCGAGAACACGGTATTGGTATTGCCACAATCGATGGTCAAAAGCATGGGCGGTCCTTAGAAAAAGACATCGGCGGCGGGAATGGTGCGAAGCCCATGCGCAGCGCGTAGAAGGAGCGCGCCATCGGCATCAATGCCTTCAAACGTGCCGTCATGGGTGTCGGTCACGGTGCGCGCCACGATCCGTTCGCCCAACCGCGCCGCGCGGGCCAGCCATGCGGTGCGGATGGGGGCGAACCCGTAGGCCGTGAATTGCGCCTGCCAATGCGCAAAGGCAGGGGCCAGCAGGTCCAACAGCTCTTCTGGTGTCACCCGCAACCCGGTTTCCCCCATTAGGCTGACGGGGCGCAGCGCGCCCGGTTCGGGTTCGGGATGGTCTACAAGGTTCACGCCAATCCCAATGACCAAGTAAGGGCCACTCGTTTCCAGCAAAATTCCCGCCAGCTTTGCGCCGTGCAGCAGCACGTCATTGGGCCATTTCAGCGCAAAGCTTTCAGCGCGGCCTGTCGCGGTCACCAAAGCATCTTGCAGCGCCAAAGAGGCCACGAACGAATAGAGCGCGGCCTGCGCAGGTGCCATATCCGGGCGCAGCAGGTAACTGGCGGCAAAATTGCCGGCCGGGTCGTGCCATGCGCGCCCCCTGCGCCCGCGCCCTTTCGTCTGGTGCAGCGCAAGTATCCATTCCGGACCGGCAAACCGGTCCGCACGGCGCGCGGCCTCGGCATTGGTGCTGTCGATTTCGGGCAGGACCGACCGCCCTACCCCCTTGGGCCAGTTAGCGGACAAGAGCATCCGCCGCCAACGCTGCCATTCCGTCAATGCCGAACAGGTTGATGACGCCAAGCACCATGATCGCGGCAGAGGCGACCAAAAGGGTCGCCTGCACTGGCGCGCGCACGGTGTCGAGCGGTTCTGCCTCGGCCCCGAAATACATATAGTAGACGATGCGCAGGTAGTAGAACGCCCCGATGACCGACGCGATCACGCCTGCAATCGCCAGCCATGTCAGCCCGGCATTGACCGCGGCCCAAAGCACGTAGAACTTGCCGAAAAAACCCACCAAGGGCGGCACACCGGCCAAGCTGAACATCAGCACCAGAAGTGCCAAGGCGCGCAAGGGTTCGGCCTTGGACAGTTGGTTCAACTCGGAAATATCGGTCACGGGTTTTCCATCGCGGCGCATGGTCAGGATAAAGGCAAAGACGCCGATATTCATGGTGATATAAATCGCCATGTAGACCAGCATGCCTTGCACGCCCTGCGCGGTGCCTGCCGCCAGCCCAACCAGCGCAAAACCCATATGGCTGATCGAAGAATAGGCCATCAGCCGCTTGATGTCGCGCTGCCCGATCGCGGCAATCGCGCCCACGAACATGGATGCCGCCGCCAGAAGTGCAACGATCTGCGACCAGTCGCCCGGCACAGTGCCGAAGGCATCATGCACCAGCCGCGCGATCAGCGCCATGGCGGCCACTTTCGGCGCGGTGGCGAAGAACGCGGTCACAGGCGTTGGCGCGCCCTCATACACATCGGGCGTCCACATGTGGAACGGCACGGCAGAGACCTTGAAGGCCAGCCCCGCCAGCATGAAGGCCAGACCCATCAGCAGGCCGACCGACATGCCATCTTCTGAAATCGTGCTTAAGATACCTGCGAAAACGGTCGTGCCCGCGTAGCCATAGGTCAGCGATGCGCCGTATAGCAGCAGGCCAGAAGCCAGCGCACCGAGGATGAAGTATTTCAAACCCGCTTCGGTCGAACGCGTGGAATCGCGGTTCATGGTGGCGACGACGTAAAGCGCCAGTGATTGCAGTTCCAACCCCATATACAGCACAATCAGATCACCGGCCGAGACCATCAGCATCATGCCAACGACCGACAGCGCGATCAGGATCGGGTATTCGAACTTCAAAAGGCCCGTTTCCGCCATGACCGATTTGCCCATAATCAGCACCACAGCGGCAGAGACCAAGATCAGCATCTTGGCGAATTGCGCGAACCCGTCTTTCAGATAGGTGCCGTTGAACGCTGTCAGCGGGTCCAGCGATTGGGTGCCGGAATAGAGCGCCAGCATCACCATAATCGCGGCGGTCGCATACAAGATGGGTTCGGCCAGCTTGTCCTTGCCGCCATAGACGCCCACCATCAGCATGGCCATGGCGAACAGCGCCAGAACGATCTCTGGCAGCGCGGTTGTCAGATCTGCTCCGATCATGTCGGGCCCTTTCAGTTCTGTGCCAGTTGGGTTGCGGCCTCATGGGCCTGCAACGCCGTGGCATGCCCGTCGACCAGCGCGCTGACCGAGGGGCCGATGATATCGGTAATGAAGGCCGGATAGACCCCAAGAATAAGCGTGGCTGCCACAAGCGGCGCCATCATCGCTTTTTCGCGGCGGTCCATGTCGGAGATGCCTTTCAGGCTCGCTTTGATAAGCTCGCCCATCACCACCCGGCGATAGAGCCACAGCGCATACCCTGCCGACAAGATGACCCCGGTTGCAGCAACCGTGGCAACCCATGTGTTCACTTGGAACACCGCCATGAAGGTCAGGAATTCGCCCACGAACCCGCTGGTGCCGGGCAGGCCCACATTGGCCATGGTGAACAGCAAAAACACCGCTGCATAGACCGGCATGCGGTTGACCAAGCCGCCATAGGCGTCGATCTCTCGGGTGTGCATGCGGTCATAGATCACGCCCACCGCAAGGAACAGCGCACCGGAAATGAACCCATGCGACAACATCTGGAAGATCGCGCCATCCACCCCTTGCTGGTTGGCAGAAAAGATCCCCATGGTCACAAAGCCCATATGCGCCACCGAGGAATAAGCAATCAGCTTTTTCATGTCGGTCTGCATAAGCGCCACAAGGCTGGTATAGACAATGGCAATCGCCGACAGCCACAGCACCAGTGGCGCGAAAATGTCAGACGCCACCGGGAACATGGGCAGGCTGAAGCGCAGGAAGCCGTAGCCGCCCATTTTCAACAGCACCGCCGCCAGCACCACCGACCCTGCGGTCGGGGCCTGCACATGGGCATCGGGCAACCATGTATGCACCGGCCACATTGGCATTTTCACCGCGAATGATGCGAAGAAGGCCAGCCACAGCAGCGTCTGCATACCGCCAATGACCTGCCAGCCCATAACGCTGAAGGTTTCCGTGCTGAACTGGTGGGTCAACAAGGTTGGAATGTCGGTTGTGCCCGCGTCCACATACATCGCGATCATTGCGACCAACATCAGCACCGACCCAAGGAAGGTATACAGGAAGAACTTGAACGCCGCGTAAATGCGTTCCTTGCCGCCCCAGATGCCGATTATCAGGAACATCGGGATCAGGCCCGCTTCAAAGAACAGGTAGAACAGCACCATGTCCAGCGCCGTGAACACGCCGATCATCAGCGTTTCCAGCAGCAGGAAGGCGATCATGTAATCCTTCACCCGGTGCGTCACATTCCAGCAGGCCGCGATGGTGATGGGCATCAGGAAGGTCGTCAGCATCACGAACAAAACCGAAATGCCGTCTACCCCCATCTTGTAGGTCAGGCCCAGAATCCACTCATGTTCCTCGACGAACTGGAAACCGGTATCAGCCGGGTCGAACCCCACAAGCAGGATCAGCGACGCGGCAAAGGTCGCCAATGTGGCCACGAAGGCCACCCATTTGGCATTGTTTTGCGCCGCGTCATCGTCGCCGCGCAGGAACACCGCAAGGATCAGGGCCGCGATGGCAGGGGTGAAGGTGATGATGGAAAGCAGGTTCAGCATCAGTTTGCCCCTCCGCCCAGCGTGACGAAAGTCACGATGGCGACAATGCCCAGCACCATGGCAAAGGCATAGTGATACACGAAGCCCGATTGCGCGCGGCCCGCCAGACGGGTCAGCATCGGGATGATCCCCATAGCCAGACCGTTGATGCCGCCATCAATCGTGCCGCCATCGCCCTTCTTCCACAGGAAGGTGCCAATGGCCTTGGCCGGGCGCACGAAGACCGCGTCGTAAATCTCATCGAAATACCATTTGTTCAGCAGGAACTGGTAGGCCCCGGGGAAGGTTTCGGCCAGTTTCTTGGGCAATTCGGTATTGCGGATGTAGAATAGCCACGCCAGCCCAAGGCCCAGCAACATGGCCACGAAGGGCGCGGCCTTGACCCATTTCTCGACATAATGCGCGTCATGGATCAGGTCGTTTTCTTCGGCCAGGAAGATCGCCGCGCCGAAATATTCGCGCACCGCCTCGGTCGAGCCGAAGAATGGCCCGTAGAACACGACGCCCGACAAAACGGCCCCCACCGCCAGCACCGCCAGCGGCACCAGCATGACAAGCGGGCTTTCATGCGCGTGCTCATGCGTATGCTTGTCGCCGCGCGGGGTGCCGAAGAAGGTCATGAACATCAACCGCCAGCTGTAGAAACTGGTCATCAGCGCCGCGATCACCAGTATCCAGAAGGCATAGGTCGTGCCAGCAGCGAAGGCGCTTTCAATGATTGCATCTTTCGAGACAAACCCGGCAAAACCGATGGTCGTCAGCGGAATGCCCACGCCGGTGATGGCCAGTGTGCCGATCAGCATGGCATAATAGGTCATGGGCAGCTTCTTGCGCAGCCCGCCATAGTTCCGCATGTCCTGTTCATGGTGCATGCCATGAATGACCGACCCTGCCCCAAGGAACAGCATCGCCTTGAAGAAGGCGTGCGTCAGCAGGTGGAACATGGCGACCGAATAAACGCCGATGCCTGCGGCCACAAACATGTAGCCAAGCTGCGAACAGGTGGAATAGGCGATCACGCGCTTGATGTCGTTTTGCACCAGGCCCACGGTTGCGGCGAAGAAGGCGGTCAACGCACCGATCAGCACGATAAAGCCGGTCACATCGGGCGTGTATTCCATCAGCGGCGAGAAGCGCGCGACAAGGAACACACCCGCCGTCACCATGGTCGCGGCGTGGATCAGGGCTGACACTGGCGTCGGGCCTTCCATGGCGTCGGGCAGCCATGTGTGCAGCAACAACTGCGCCGATTTGCCCATCGCGCCCACGAATAGCAAAAACGCGATCAGGTTTGCGGCGTTCCATTCGGTCCACAAAAAGCTGACGGTGGTTTCCGCCAGCATGGGGGCGGCGGCGAACACATCATCATAGGCGATGGAGTCGACCAAATAGAACGTGACCATCAGCGCGATAATCAGGCCCATATCGCCCACGCGGTTGACGATGAACGCTTTCATCGCGGCGGCCCCGGCGCTTTGCTTGCGGAAGTAGAACCCGATCAGCAGATAAGATGCCAGACCCACGCCTTCCCAGCCGAAGAAGAGCTGCACAAGGTTATCCGCCGTCACCAGCATCAGCATGGCGAAGGTGAACAGCGACAGATAGGCGAAGAACCGTGGGCGGTAGCTTTCATCATCCGCGAAATGGCTGTCATGCGCCATGTAGCCAAAGCTATACAGGTGGACCAAGGCCGATACCGTGGTGATGACGATCAGCATCACCGCTGTCAGACGGTCCAGCCGGATTGCCCAGTCCCCCACCAGCGTGCCGCTGTCGATCCAGCGCATCAGCGTGATCTGCTCGACCCCGCCATCATGCGTCAGAAAAATGACCCAAGACAGGATCGCGGACAAGAACAGCAGACCCGTGGCAATGACCTGCGCGGCTTTCTCGCCCGTCACGCGCCAGAACAACCCGGCGAGGATCGCGCCCACCAAAGGCGCCAGAAGAACAATCGTCGCCATCGGATCAGCCTTTCATCACGTTGACGTCTTCGACGTCGATCGTGCCACGGTTGCGGAAGAAGCACACAAGGATCGCAAGACCAATGGCCGCTTCGGCCGCGGCCACGGTCAGCACGAACATGGTGAACACCTGCCCCACCAGATCGTTCAGGAAGCTGGAAAAGGCGACAAGGTTGATATTCACGGCCAGCAGCATCAGTTCAATCGACATCAGGATGACGATGATGTTCTTGCGGTTCAGGAATATGCCGAAAATCCCGATGACGAACAGCGCCGCCGCCACCGTCAGGTAATGTTCAAGTCCTACCATGGTCGTCCCTCATATTGTTCTGTGCGCGGCCTTTGCGGCTCTGGCGGTTCGGTGGCGGGGGGCGTCAGCCCAACCCCTGCCCCGGTTTGACATCTTTCAGTTCCATCGCCTTGGCCGGGTCGCGGTGCATCTGCGCGATCACGTTCTGGCGTTTCACATCCTTGCGGTGGCGCAGCGTCAGCACGATGGCCCCGACCATGGCGACCAGCAGGATCAGCCCAGAGATCTGGAATAGCAGGAAATACTGGTCATAGATTATCATCCCCAGCGCCTTGGTGTTATGCACTTCGGCCATGTCGGGGGTCGGCGCTTGGCGCAGCCCTTCGGCCATGTCAGAGGATGACCAAGCGCTATACAGCATCCCCATCTGCAACATCAGCACCACGCCGATAATGGCCGCGATGGGGAAATAGCGCGCCATCTCTCCGCGCAAGGACGCGAAGTCGATGTCGAGCATCATCACCACGAACAAGAACAACACCGCGACCGCGCCGACATAGACGATAATCAGCAGCATCGCCATGAACTCTGCCCCCAACAGCACGAACAGCCCGGCCGCCGAGAGGAAGGTCAGGATCAGCCACAGCACCGAATGCACCATGTTGCGCGAGATCGTGACCAGAAAGCCCGCGCCCAAAAGCGTGACCGCAAATGCGTAGAATGTGATATCGGCTATGCCCATCTTGTCGGGTCCTTCGTATCGGTGTCGCGGCTTTAGCGGTAAGGGGCGTCAATTTCCAGATTGCGCGCGATCTGCGCTTCCCAGCGTTCGCCGTTTTCCAACAGCTTGGCCTTGTCGTAGAACAGCTCTTCGCGGGTTTCCGTGGCGAATTCGAAATTCGGGCCTTCGACAATGGCATCTACCGGGCAGGCTTCTTGGCAAAAGCCGCAATAGATGCATTTGGTCATGTCGATGTCATAGCGCGTGGTGCGGCGTGACCCGTCATCGCGCGGTTCGGCGTCGATGGTGATCGCTTGCGCGGGGCAGACCGCCTCGCACAGCTTGCAGGCAATGCAGCGTTCCTCGCCATTCGGGTAGCGGCGCAGCGCGTGCTCACCCCGAAAGCGCGGCGACAGCGGCCCCTTTTCATGCGGGTAGTTTATGGTCGGTTTGGGCGCCACGAAATAGCGCATGCCCAGCCCAAAGCCTTTGATGAAGTCTGTCATCAGCGCGTATTTAACCGCGCGACCCCAATCGAACCCCATATTAACCCCCAATCGCCCAGCGGGCCCAGAAGCCGCCGGCCACTTCGAATTTTGCAAGGAAGGAAATCAGCACCACCCAAGCCAGCGACACCGGCAGGAACACTTTCCAGCCAATGCGCATAAGCTGGTCGTAGCGGTAGCGCGGCACGATGGCCTTCACCATGGCAAACATGAAAAAGAAGAAGGCCATCTTGATGAACATCCAGTGGAAGCCATCCGCCAGCCCCGGAATGGGCGACAGCCAGCCGCCGAAGAACAGCAAGCTCATCAGCGCGCACATCAGGAAGATGGCGATATATTCGCCCGCCATGAACAGCAAATAAGGCGTGGAGCCGTATTCGACCATGAACCCGGCCACCAGTTCGGATTCCGCTTCGGGCAGATCAAACGGTGGGCGGTTGGTTTCAGCAAGCGCGCTGACGAAGAACAGCACCACCATCGGCAGATGCGGCAGCCAATACCAGCCCAGCAGGCCATAGCCCGTATCCTGCGCGCCGACGATCGCGCCAAAGCTCATCGACCCGGTCGAGATGATGACGCCAATCACGATCAGGCCCAAGGACACTTCGTAAGAGATCATCTGTGCCGCCGACCGCAAAGAGCCAAGGAAGGCGTATTTCGAGTTCGACGCCCAGCCGCCCATGATGACGCCATACACTTCCAGCGACGCAATCGCCATGACGAACAGGATCGCCACGTTGATATCGGCCAGAACCCAGCCATCGTTGAAGGGGATCACGGCCCAAGCCAGAACGGCCAGAACAAAGCTAAGCAACGGGGCCAGAAAATAGACCGGGCGGTCCACGCCGGCCGGGATGACCACTTCCTTGACGACGAATTTGATCGCATCGGCAAAGGTTTGCAGCAAGCCCCATGGCCCCACCACGTTCGGGCCGCGCCGCATCTGGACCGCGGCCCAGACCTTGCGGTCGGCATAGACCAGAAAGATCAGGCTGATCATGACAAACCCAACCACCAGCAGCGATTGCGCCGCGATCAACACGGTTATGCCCAGCCCGGTATCCAGAAATTCAGCCATGCGTCCCTCTATTCCTCAGACCGTTGGAATGTCCTGCGCCTTGCAGTCATCCGCGACCACTTCCGCATCTATTGTTCGTGTTCCGCGCGGCAGGTCGGGCGAGATGGTGTAAACCCCATCCGCTTCCCAGATGCCACCCTTTTGCGCAGTGCTGGTGCGCACATGGCGCGCAAAACTATACCCCCGGATCAGCGCATATTGCGCCGCAGCACAGCGGGTGTAGCCGATTGCGGCCTGCTGCCCGTCATCACCCGCGACCTGCACCATAAAGCTGACCAGATCCCCCTCTAGCAGGCGGGTATCCACGCCCAGATATTGCGTGCGCGCGGGTGGGTCTATTGGTGCGCGCGCCCCGCCGGCACAGCCCAACAGCCCGCCGCAGGCGGCGAGGGTCAGGGCTTTGGCTGGCAGGGTGCTGGCGAACATCGGTTACTCCGCTGCAAGCGCGGTTTGCGCGCGCGCTTTGGCCATGGCCGACAATTCCGCCATCAGGCTGGACGCGCGGGTGATCGGATTCGTCAGGTAGTGATCGGCAATCGCGGGTTTGAAGGCGGTTTGCGCCAATGTGCCTTGCGGCAATGCCTGCCAGTCATTTTCCGGCACCTCATCGATATCGGCCAGATGGGGCACCGCCGCCGTCAACTGGTTGCGCAACGCGCCAAGCGTGTCGAAAGGCAAAGTGGCCCCCACTTCCGCCGACAATGCGCGCAGGATCGCCCAGTTTTCCTTGGCCTCGCCCGGGGCAAAGCCCGCGCGCAGCGCCAGTTGCGGGCGGCCTTCGGTATTCACGAACAGGCCGTTTTCTTCGGTATAGGCCGCGCCGGGCAGGATGATATCGGCGCGGTGCGCGCCCCGGTCGCCATGGCTGCCTTGGTAGATCACGAAGGCTCCGGGCTGAATCTCCACCTCATCCGCGCCAAGGTTGTAGATCACCTCTGCCCCTTCGGTAGCAGAGGGCAGGCCACCTTCGGTGGTGCAGCCGATATCCATCGCACCCACGCGGGACGCGGCGGTATGCAGCACCAGAAGCTTTGCGCCCGATTTCTCTGCAATCGCTTGGGCCGTGGCCAGAACTGCCGCGCCATCGCCCTCACGCAGAGCACCTTGGCCGACGATGACAATGCACTCCTTGTCGGCCAGATCGGACATGTCCAGATCCCGCACATGCGCCAGCGCCGCGCGGTCATTGCCCATATGCTCATAGTCATAGGTCAGATCGGCCGCTTCGCCCACCAGCACCACATCGGCACCATGCAACCAAGCCTTGCGGATTCGCGAATTCAGCACCGGCGCCTCAGCACGCGGGTTGGTGCCGATCAGCAGGATTTTCTGCGCATGATCCACATCTTCGATCGTCGCCGTGCCGACATAGGCGGATCGGTTGCCCGCGGGCAGCTTCGCGCCATCGACCCTGCATTCGGTGGTGCCGCCCAAGCCTTCGACCAGCGTTTTCAGCGCATAGGCCGCTTCGACCGACACCAGATCGCCGACCAGCCCGGTCACTTTCTTGCCCTTCATGGCAGAGGCCGCCGCCGACAGCGCCTCGGGCCATGTGGCCGGGCGCAGCTTGCCGTTTTCGCGAATGTATGGGCGGTCCAGACGCTGGCGCTTCAGCCCGTCCCAGACATAGCGCGAGCGGTCGGCAAGCCATTCTTCGTTGATGCCGTCATGGTTGCGCGGCAGGATGCGCATGACCTCACGGCCCTTCGTATCCACCCGGATGTTAGAGCCCAAAGCATCCATCACGTCGATGGTTTCTGTCTTGGTCAACTCCCACGGGCGGGCGGTAAAGGCATAGGGTTTGGACACCAGCGCCCCCACCGGGCACAGATCCACGATATTGCCGACCATCTCGGATTCGATCAGCGCGCCCAAGTATGTCGTGATCTCGGCATCCTCGCCGCGCCCGGTCTGGCCCATGACCTGAACGCCCGCAACTTCGGTGGTAAAGCGCACGCAGCGGGTGCAGGAAATGCAGCGCGTCATATGGGTTTCAACCAGCGGGCCAAGCTGCAAATCTTCGGTCGCGCGCTTGGGTTCGCGGAAGCGCGAAAAATCGACGCCATACGCCATAGCCTGATCTTGCAGATCACACTCGCCGCCTTGGTCGCAGATCGGGCAATCCAGCGGGTGGTTGATGAGCAAGAACTCCATCACGCCTTCACGGGCCTTTTTCACCATCGGGGTGTTGGTCTTCACCTGCGGCGGGCTGCCATCGGGGAAAGGGCGCATGTCCTTGACCTGCATCGCGCAGCTTGCCGCCGGTTTCGGCGGTCCGGGCTGCACTTCGACCAGGCACATGCGGCAATTGCCCGCGATGGACAAACGCTCATGGTAGCAAAAGCGCGGAATCTCGATCCCCACCATCTCGCACGCCTGAATCAGCGTCATGGTCTGGGGGACGTCCACTTCCTGCCCGTCGATGATGATCTTGCGAAGGTCAGACATAACTCACTTCTCCCGCAACCGGCTGCCCAAGGCGGTGCCTTGGGCAATCTCGTTGCTTGCATAGGCACAGACAGCCTGTTCGTTCATCGGGTCCACATCGGCGGCCCGCAGATAGGTATAGACCAACTCGCGCATGCGCTCTTGTTCGGCCTCGTCCTCGACAAAGGCTTCGATCTGGCGACGGCTAGGGCCAAGCGCGCGCGCCTTGTTGTACAGCCCAAGAAAATACGAAACGCGCGCCAACATGCCCGGCGGGTCGATGCTGTCTTCGCAGCTATCGGCGATATGCTTGATGATCGCCGCCGTGAACAACCCGTTATACACCTCTGGCGTGCCGCGCAGCAGCTCGTTGACCTCGGCTTGCGTCATGGATTGCGCCGCGCTGCCGGTCGCCACCGAAGCGGCAACCGCAAGTCCAGCCAAGAGCGTTGCGCGCACCATCTTCTTACTCCGCCGCCACGCGACCGGCCTTGTTGGCGCGGATGCGATCTTCGATCTCGGGGCGGAAATTGCGGATCAGGCCCTGAATGGGCCATGCGGCTGCATCCCCCAGCGCGCAGATTGTATGGCCCTCGACCTGCTTGGACACGTCCCACAGCATGTCGATTTCCTCGATCTCGGCCTCTCCGCGCACAAGGCGCTCCATGACGCGCATCATCCAGCCCGTGCCCTCGCGGCAAGGCGTGCACTGGCCACAGCTTTCATGCTTGTAGAACTTGGCCAAGCGCCAGATCGCGGCCACGATATCGGTGGATTTGTCCATCACGATCACCGCCGCCGTGCCAAGGCCCGAGCGCAGGTCTTTTTGCAGATAGTCGAAATCCATGATCGCGTCGCGCATGTTTTCGCCGCGCACGCAAGGCACCGACGACCCGCCGGGAATGACCGCCAGCAGATTGTCCCAGCCGCCGCGAATGCCGCCGCAATGGGTTTCGATCAGCTCTTCAAAGCTGATCGACATGGACTCTTCCACCACGCAGGGCGTGTTCACATGGCCGGAAATGGCGAAAATCTTGGTGCCCGCATTGTTCGGACGGCCAAAGCCGGAAAACCACGAAGCACCGCGCCGCAGGATGGTGGGCACAACGGCGATGGATTCGACATTGTTCACCGTGGTCGGGCACCCATACAGCCCCGCCCCCGCTGGAAATGGCGGTTTCATGCGCGGCATGCCCTTCTTGCCTTCAAGGCTTTCCAGAAGCGCCGTTTCCTCGCCGCAGATATAGGCCCCCGCCCCATGGTGCAGGTAGATGTCGAAATCATAGCCAGAACCACAAGCATTCGGGCCGACCAGACCCGCGTCGTAAGCCTCATCAATGGCGTTTTGCAGCGCCTCTTTCTCGCGGATATACTCGCCGCGGATATAGATGTAACAGGCATGGGCATTCATGGCGAAAGACGCGATCAGGCACCCTTCGATCAGCGTATGCGGATCGTGGCGCATGATCTCACGGTCCTTGCAAGTGCCCGGCTCGGATTCGTCTGCGTTTACCACCAGATAGGCCGGACGCCCGTCGCTTTCCTTGGGCATGAAGGACCATTTCAGCCCGGTCGGGAACCCGGCCCCGCCGCGCCCGCGCAGCCCCGATTGCTTCATTTCGTCAATGATCCAATCGCGGCCCTTTTCAAGGATCTTCTTGGTGCCATCCCAATGGCCACGCGCCTGCGCGCCTTTCAGCGAGCGGTCATGCATGCCGTAAAGGTTGGTAAAGATGCGGTCCTTGTCGTCCAGCATATGCGTATCCCTATCTGCGCGCTCAGCGGCCCTTCAGCCGCCAGATGCGGAAAGTCACGATCAAGCCCCAGGCAAAGGCGGCAAGGGCGGCAAAATCGACCAGAAACGCATAGCGCGCCTGCCAGCCCAATTGCCCACCCAGAAATTGCAGACCGACCCAAGCGACAATTGCCACGGCCATCACCGCGCCGGCAAGCCGAGCCTGCCGCGCGAGCGCCATGTCCTGTTCGCTGGGTTTGGTCATGCCCATATCCCTTGCCCCATCCGATCTATCTGTCAGGAGCGTTTCGAAAATTCGGTCTCGCCGCCCTCGGCGAGGATCTTGGCTTGTGCGATCCACTCGTCGCGCTCAATCCGGCCCTTGAACTTCAACCGCGTATCGACCCAAGCGATCTCTGCCTCGGTCCAGCGTGCGATCTGCCAGAAATGCCACACGCCCAGTTCGTTCAACACGCCTTCCAGCTTGGGGCCGACACCCTTGATCTTTTTCAGATCATCCGGCGTGCCGCGTGCCTCTGCCAGCATTTCGGGCATCTCTTCGGCAATCTCGGGTGCAGGCTCCACGATTTTGGCCTTGGGCGCGGGGGTTGCGATCTCTTGCTTGACGCGCAGAGTGGCGCTGTCGCCCTTGGCTTTGGGCGCGGCTTCGGGATCGGCGGGTTTGGTCATCTCGGCCACGTCGCCGCCCATCGGCTGCCCATCGGCGCGCGGGTGGTCACGCCATGGCGCGACCAGCGGCACTTCGGTGCCGTCAATGCGTTTGAGCGTATCGCCAATTCCGGTGGCCAGCGCGACAGAACCGTTCTGCGTCTGCCCGGTGTAATCCTTCAACGTGGTCGCCCCGCCCAAAGGTTCGGATGCAAAACGCCCTTTTTGCGAACCGGGCGTCGGCACTTTGCCCGCCGCCATATCGTCGATCAGCTTGGCGAAGCTCTCGGCGTCCAGATCCTCGTAATAATCCTTGCCGATCTGCGCCATGGGGGCGTTGGAACAGGCGCCAAGGCATTCCACCTCTTCCCACGAGAACTTGCCATCTGCCGACAATTTATGCGGCTGCTTGGCAATCTTCTCGCGGCAGACCTTGATCAGCTCTTCCGAGCCACACAGCATACAGGGCGTGGTGCCGCAAATCTGGAAATGCGCAACGCTGCCAACGGGTTGCAGCTGGAACATGAAGTAGAAGGTCGCCACTTCCAGCGCCCGGATATAGGCCATATCCAGCATAGATGCCACATGTTCAATCGCCGCGCGGGTCAGCCAGCCATGCTGTTCCTGCGCGCGCCACAAAAGCGGAATAATGGCACTGGCCTGACGGCCCGCCGGGTATTTGGCGATCTGCGCGTCCGCCCATGCCTGATTGGCCGGGGTGAAGGCGAAGCTGTTGGGCTGGTCTGAGTGCAGTCGGCGTAGCATTTATTTACTTCCTTGATGATCTTCTGCACAAAGCTCGATCACTGAGTTTTGAAAGTTTGCCAACAAATAAGCGATGTCGGTAGGACACTCTGATCGCAAGACACATTCCTCAGTCTGCTGTTCAATTTTCCCTAGTGCTTCTATTGGCGTAAAAACAAAGTTAGAGGCCCTTGGACCAGCAATAATTCGGAAATTCAAAAGCTTCCTAGAAAAATCGTTTTGAGCTTGCCGAAATATTCTTACACCTTGCTCTTGATCGCTTCCTCTTGTTGCCATGAACATTGCCAAGCCAAGTTGATAAGCATACTCCGTGACGTCAATGCATGCTGACGCAACTGAGTTTTCCTGCGCTGCCACAACCACTGGCTTAGCTACAACAGCCGCTAGGCTAATGGCCAAGATTGAGCGATAGTCTTTGTTCACCGGTCAATCTCTCCGAACACGACATCCATGGTGCCGATAATGGCGGCCACATCGGCCAATTGGTGGCCCTTGGCCACATGGTCCATGCTTTGCAGGTGCAGGTAGCCCGGCGCGCGTAGTTTGGCGCGGTAGGGCTTGTTGGTGCCGTCCGCGACCAGATACACGCCGAATTCGCCCTTGGGCGCTTCCACGGCGGCATAAACTTCGCCCGCGGGCACATGGAACCCTTCGGTATACAGTTTGAAATGATGGATCAGGCTTTCCATGGAGGTTTTCATGTCTGACCGCGACGGCGGCGTGATCTTGCCGCGTGCAAGAACATCGCCCTGCCCTTCGGACGCGCGCAGCTTTTCGATGGCCTGCAAGATGATCGAGGTCGACTCGCGCATTTCCTGCATCCGGCACAGGTAGCGGTCGTAGCAATCGCCATTCTTGCCGACAGGGATTTTGAAGTCGAATTCGTCATAGCATTCATAGGGCTGCGCGCGGCGCAAATCCCATGCCAGCCCGGACCCGCGCACCATGACGCCGGAATAGCCCCAATCCAGAATTTCCTGCTCGGTGATGATCCCGATATCGGCATTGCGCTGCTTGAAAATGCGGTTTTCGGTCAGCAGCGTGTCGATATCATCCAGCACCTTGGGGAATTCATGCGCCCAAGCCTCGATATCGTCGATCAGCGCGGGCGGCAGATCTTGATGCACACCGCCGGGGCGGAAATAGGCCGCGTGCAGGCGCGCGCCGCAGGCCCGCTCGTAGAAGATCATCAGCTTCTCGCGTTCCTCGAAACCCCAGAGCGGCGGCGTCAACGCGCCCACGTCCATGGCCTGCGTGGTCACGTTCAGCAGATGCGACAGGATGCGCCCGATCTCGGAATAGAGCACCCGGATCAACTGCGCGCGGCGCGGCACCTCGACCCCAGTCAGGCGTTCGATCGCCAAGCACCAAGCATGTTCTTGGTTCATCGGGGCCACATAATCCAGCCGGTCGAAATACGGCAGGTTTTGCAGGTAGGTGCGCGATTCCATCAGCTTTTCGGTGCCACGATGCAGCAGGCCGATATGCGGGTCGCAGCGTTCGACAATCTCACCGTCCAATTCCAGAACCAGACGCAACACACCATGCGCAGCAGGGTGTTGCGGGCCGAAATTGATGTTGAAATTGCGGATGCGCTGTTCATGCGTCAGCGTGTCCGGCGTGTAGGAGCCATCCATCATGTCGCAGCCTCCTTCTTCTCGTCACCCGGCAGGACATATTCGGCCCCTTCCCAAGGCGACATGAAATCGAATTGCCGATATTCCTGCACCAGCGACACGGGTTCATAGACCACGCGCTTCAAGGTTTCGTCATAGCGGACCTCGGTATAGCCGGTGGTCGGGAAATCTTTGCGCAGCGGGTGGCCACGGAACCCGTAATCGGTCAGCAGGCGGCGCAGATCGGGGTGGCCCGAGAACAGGATGCCGAACATGTCGAACACCTCTCGCTCGAACCAATTGGCCGACGGGTGAAGGCCGGTAATGGACGGGACGATGTCATCCTCCCCCGCCATCAGCTTTACCCGGATGCGGTGGTTCCGATACATCGACAAGAAATGATAGACCACCTCGAACCGATCCGCCCGGCCGGGATAGTCCACCGCCGTAATGTCTACCAGCGTGGAAAAGCGCATCGCTTCATCGGTTTGCAACCAATGCACCAGAACCGGCAGATGCGCCAGTGTCGTCGTCACGGTCAGTTCCCCAAAAGCAATGTCATGTCCAACAACCGCATCGGACATGCGTGCATCCAACTGGGCGGCGATATCTTGCAATTCTGTGCTCATAAGCCCCCCTCAGCGCACCAGCGTGCCGGTGCGGCGAATCTTGCGTTGCAGTTGCAGAATACCATACAGCAGTGCTTCGGCCGTTGGCGGGCAGCCGGGCACATAGATATCCACCGGCACCACGCGGTCGCAGCCGCGCACCACGGAATAGCTGTAATGGTAATAGCCCCCGCCATTGGCGCAGCTTCCCATGCTGATCACATAGCGCGGCTCTGGCATTTGGTCGTAAACCTTGCGCAAAGCAGGGGCCATCTTGTTGGTCAGCGTGCCCGCCACGATCATCAGGTCCGACTGGCGCGGGCTGGCGCGCGGCGCGGTGCCGAAGCGCTCAAGGTCATAGCGCGGCATTGAAGTGTGCATCATCTCGACCGCGCAGCAGGCCAAGCCGAATGTCATCCAGTGCAAGCTGCCATTGCGCGCCCAGTTGATGATATCCTCGGTCGAGGTGAGCAAGAAGCCCTTATCCTGCAACTCGCGGTTCAGCGATTGCGTGGCAACCTCGCGGTCGGCCCCGGCTGTGTTCGCGCCAGTCATCACTCCCATTCCAGCGCCCCCTTCTTCCATTCATAGGCAAAGCCAACGGTCAGCACTGCAAGGAACACCATCATCGACCAGAACGCCGTCATCGACATGTCACCAAAGGCCACGGCCCATGGGAACAGGAACGCGATCTCTAGGTCGAAGATGATGAACAGGATCGACACCAGATAAAACCGCACATCGAATTTCATGCGCGCGTCATCGAATGCGTTGAACCCGCATTCATAGGCCGACACTTTTTCCGGGTCGGGGTTGCGCACGGCGATCACGATGGCCGACAGAAGCAGCACAAGGCCAAGGCCCACGGCAATGGCCAGAAAAATCACGATGGGCAGGTAGGACGCGAGGAGGTCTTGCACCTTTGGCTCCTTTCGCAGGCAGCGTATGCTGCACCGAACTTTGCCAGCGAGAGTGCCACGCCAGCATTGGCTGCCCACCATCTACTCCGCAACGATGGACTGGTCAACTGAACTAGCCCGCCTGATCGCGGAAAAACACATATCGGGATACCATCGCATACATTCAACATTCATTAATTTGAATGACTTGCCGCGCCTGCGAAGGGTTTTCGCCGCAAGTGCAGCAGCGACACCATGACCATGTCACCCCTCGCCGGAATAAAGCGCCCCAAGATACAGCGCCTGTTCGCCGGTTTCGTGCAAAATGCAATTCAGATAGGCCGGGCTGGCCCCGGTGCCGCCCTGCCAAAGCGAGGCCTCATGCGTGCAGCGCGCATCCCGATACGGGATCCACGCGCGCTGCATGTCGCGCAAGCTGTTGGCCTGTATAGCCAAATGCGAGGGCAAGCCTTCGTCAGCCGCGCGCATCGCCTGCATCAACTGACCATATGCGTCGTTCAACATGTCATCCCAATAGGCCAGTTCCTGATCTAGGCAAAAACCCATCGCCACGGTGCTGCTGCCACCCGGCTGTTCCATGCAGGCCGCCGCCGCACGCCCGATACAGGCGCGCTTTTCGCCCGTATTCCCGCTGTCCCACAGGCAGGATTCGGTCGGCGCAATCTGAAAGGACAGGTCTTGCGCCGCCGCCGGGCCAGACAGCAACAGCACACAAAAGAATAGACAACGCATCATGACGATTCCCTTTCCGATAACGTGACCGCATCAGCTTGGCACGGCGCGATTGCGTAATCACGACAAAATCGGCACCGCGCGCGGATCAACAGCCCTTGCGCCGCGCGCATAGGCTGCGCATCCTGCGCGGCACAAAACAAGGACATGCCATGACACGCAAGATCATCATCGACACCGACCCCGGACAGGATGACGCGGTGGCCATTCTGCTCGCGCTGGCCGCGCCGGAACTGACGCTGCTGGGCATCACCTGCGTCGCGGGCAATGTGCCGCTGCCGCTGACCCATGTGAATGCGCGCCGCGTCTGCGAATTGGCGGGGCGGGCGGATATCCCGGTTTATGCCGGTTGCGATGCCCCTTTGGTGCGCAAGCTGGTAACGGCGGAACATGTGCATGGCAAGACCGGGTTGGATGGCGTGGATCTGCCCGCCCCCACACTGCCACTGGCCGAGGGCCACGCGGTCGATTTCCTGATCGACACGCTGCGCCGCGAAGCGCCCGGCACCGTCACGCTCGTGCCCATCGGCCCGCTGACCAATATCGCCATGGCGATGCAGCGCGCCCCCGACATCATCCCGCGCATTCAGCAGATCGTGTTGATGGGCGGCGCCTATTTCGAGGTCGGCAACATCACCCCCACCGCGGAATTCAACATCTATGTCGACCCGGAAGCCGCCAAGATCGTCTTTGGCGCAGGCGTTGACCTTGTGGTCATGCCGCTAGATGTGACCCACAAGGCGCTGGTGACCGCGCCGCGCATTGCCGCCTTCCGCGCCTTGCCCGGTCAGGTCGGCCCGGCGGTCGCCAGTTGGACAGATTTCTTCGAACGCTTCGACAAGGAAAAATACGGCTCCGCCGGTGCGCCGCTGCACGACCCCTGCACCATCGCCTATCTTCTACAGCCCGACCTGTTCACCGGCCGACATATCAATGTCGAGATCGAGACCGGATCGGACCTGACCCTTGGCATGACGGTCGCGGATTGGTGGCGCGTGACAGGTCGCGCGCCCAACGCGCTGTTTATCGGCGATGTCGATGCAGATGGCTTCTTCACGCTTCTGACAGAGCGCCTCGCGCGCCTTTGACCCTGCCCTATCCTCGTTACACGAATTGGGGGCCAAGCTTGGGCGGGGGGCAAAGCCCCCTTGCGACAGCGGCCAGAATTCAGCCGGTCCAATCCTGAAAGCCCAGCGCATCGTAATCCAAGGCATAGGCCGCGCGGCCTGCGGCCTCAATCTCGGCGTCGTATATCCCGCCGAGCGTGAAGCGGCGCGGCTGGGTCATGGGCGCAAACTCGGGCAGGTTCAGCCCAAGATCGCGGCCCAGATCGGGCAGGTCCCGCGCCAAGCTGCCCATGCGCAGCAAGCGATGCAGCGGCGCTTGCCCCATGACGCCTTCGATCACCTTTGTCTGGCTGGCCCATGCGGGCAGCACCGAAATGGCCGTCTGACCGTTCAGATTGGCGGCCACAAAACGCAGGAACGCCAAAAACCCGGCGCGGTGCAGCGCTGTATCATAGCTGTCCATCGCGTCTTTCTCGGGCAGGTCAACCCCATGCACGCGGGCCAAAAACGCGCGTACATTCGCGCGTTGGCCATGCACGATCTGCCGCAGATAGACCTCATGCGCGCGAGCCAACGGATGATGCAGCACGGTAAAGACGCTGCGGCGCGGATGCGCGCGCAGCCAGTCACGCCAGCTTTGGGCGGTGAATTCGGCCTGTACGGACCGCCCGCCGTCGCACTGCGCCATCCAGTCCAGCACGCCCGGATCGGCGGCACCGGGCATTGGCAGGTAGGCCAGGGGCAAGGTCGCGCAAGCGCGCAGACCCCAGACCATCGGGCCCCGGCGCGGTTCGAAATTCGGTGTGCGCGACAGGTTGAAACGGTCCAGCCGCGCCATGCCGTCGCGCACCGCCTCGGGGTTGGTCAGCTTTTGGTCCAGCGGTTCGGGGTTCTGGCGTTTCAGCTTGCGCGAGGGCGCGTCAATCCGGCTGCGCACGCCCAGCCAAGCGGCCAGCCCGTTCAACACCTCGACATCATTGGCATCTTCATAGGCAAGGTAGAACGCGGTCTGCCCGGTGGTTTGCAGCATCCGCAGAATATGGGTTTGGAATTCCTGAATGCGGGTCACATGCGCTTCGAACTCTGCCGGGTCAAACGCGACCTGCGCCGTGCGCTTGGTTTTCACATCGCCCAGCTTCCATTGCTGCGTGGCCTGCGCGATCTTCAGCGACACATAGCTGTCCAGCGGGTTGCGCGTCAGGATGATTTTGGCGCAGCGCGGATCGTGCATGAACGTAGGCAGCACCCGTGCATCATGGTCGTGAAAGAAGCGGAACCCGGTCAGATCGGGCTGCGTGCGAATGGCCAAAAGCAGCGCCATAGGATTGCGGTCGCGTTCTGCCAGCGTCACACCATACAGCTCACCCTTACCCTCATGCGAGATGAAATGCGAGTTGAACACCTCGCCCTCGCAGGTGATGCCGTCAAATTCGTTGAGATTGGCCTCGACAAGGTTGGACCCTGTCCGCATCTCTGCCAGCACCACGAAATAGTCGAATGGGGAATCATCTGTCATTGCGCGACCCTATCAGGCAATTGAAAGGCCCTCAAAATCGCGCAACAGCGCCGGGGGCAATCCCTTGTTGCGCAACTCTTTCAGGAAATCCTCCAACCCGTCCAGCGATTGCATCTGTGGCAGGCCCGCGTCGGTGACGAAGGCTTGGGGCACGATCTTGGTCAGAACCGCCGACAGGTTGCGTTCCGGTGCTTCCAGAAATTCCGCAAGCGTCCAGACCCGCACATCAGCATTGACCCAGCGCGATTGCAGCACCGAAAGCATGTGCTGCTCGCGCTTTTGCAACCATGCGACATGGCCTAGCAGGTCGTCAGGCCGGTAATCGCCACGAAACAACGGCAACAAAGCGCAGCCGCTTATCAGCGATATCTGCGCGTTGCGGTCCTTGGCCATGAACCACATCAGGTCCGGGGGCACATTGTCGCGCGCGCTGATCGAAAAGCACTGCCGCTCGCCGCGCGTGGCCCAAAGCAGATTGGTCAGGAACATGCGCGGATTGTAGTCGCGCAGGGCGGCACTGTCGGAAATGGCCCCGTGCCAGACCTTGGCCCCGCCATGGAAATTGACGCGTTCCGGTGCATAAAGATGGCCATGCGCCCGCGTGCCCGTCGCCTGCCCCAGCCAATAGTCGAAGCCGCGGAACAACTGGTCAAAGCCGCTGAACACCGAATACGGCCCCGCCGTGACCGCCTGTCCGCTATCGTCGCTTGGAAAGCGGCTTTGCATATACAGACCCGCCCGCCCTTCGGTGCGCTGGCGTTCGGCCAGTTCGAAATAGCGGTCAATCTTGGCCGGTTCGGCTGGCACAGGGGCCAGTTTGCCCGCCGCATCGGTCAGGAAGAAATCGTAAAGCTTGTGCGCCTGCGGCCAGATTTTGCGGGCCAAAAAGCGGTCAGAGCGGCGCAAAAGCTGCAAATGGTCGTCATAGAACAGGTTGGGCCGCCCGTTGCGGTCGAATTTCACCAGCGTCAGCGACCGGCTTTCAATGCGCTGTCCATGCAGGCGCGCAAGGGTCTGGAAATAGCTTTCATCGGGAATCCAGCAGCCTTTGAAATAGCGCTCGTAGCGCTTGCGCTTGGGGTGGGTCAGGATCGCTTCCAGCGTGGCGCGCGACAGGCACCACCATTGCGAGCCCATATGCGGCTCTAGCGGGCGGGGAATTTCGCGGGCGATACCCCAGCGGCGTTGCAGATCAACCCAAGCGTCGAACAGCCAGCGCTGTTTGCGCCAAGAGAACGGAAAATACAGCGTGAACCGTTCGCGCGACAGCCCGCCGGTGATCCAGTCACCATGGTCGACAGCCACCGATTCAATGAAATCCGTGCCCTCGCTTGCGCGCAGATGGCCGACAAGCTCTGCCGCCGGGCGCAGCGGCAGACAGGCCCCCGAAGTCAGCAGCACATGCCCAAGACTGCCGAAATCGCGCAGCAGCATTTCCGCAGCGGTCTGGCTGGCGGCGACAATATCCCATGACCCCCAGTCGCAGCGATGGCGCGGGACCATGCGCAGCAACGGGTGCGCGCCCAGTCCCGCCTGAAGCGCGGCAACCTGTGGCTGCGGCACCGCGCTATCGACATGCAGCGCCACGGCAACGCCCGCATCCAGCCAGAAGCGCGCGACCTGCGCAGCGCGGTCCAGCGCCGTGTGGCACAGCATGACCACACCCAAAGTCGGGGCCGCCGCCGTCATGCCCAATCCCCTTTCGACATCAGCCCCAGAATTTCCAACTGGCGCCAGTTGATGTATTCGGTCGAGTGTTCGCACCACAGGTTCTGCCCGTCGCGCAAGGTCAGGTCATAGGCGCGGTATTCCCGGCTTTCGGCGTAATGTTCGCCGCGCTGCAATTCCTCATTCGCCTTGTCCATGATCGTGTCCAGAAACTTGGCATGCAGCAACACGCCAGAGGCCTGCTCGCCCCCGCTTTCGTCATAGACCCGGTTCAGCCCGCGCGGCAATGCCATATGGCTGGAACTGACATAGGCATATTTGCGCGACCAGCGCACCAGCGGCACCTTGTTCAGCGCCGGGGCCTGTTCGGGGCTGTCGGACATGAACAGGCGCTGGCGCACGCCGCCCTGTATCCACAGATTGCCCATCAGCGGGTTTTTCCGAAGCGAGTAATTCGCGGCATCGAACCAGCGCGCGATCTCGAACGGGTTCTGCCCGGCGCGATAGGGCTGCGCGGCAATCGGCCCTTTGGGATACATATCCAGCAACATGGCCGAGAAGGACTTGCGTCCTTGGCTGTCCAGCCAGTCGGTCAGCGCGTGCAACGGCCGGGTATCGGCATAAGGATAGAGCAGAAATTCATCCACATCCGCCACAAGGCACCAATGATCCGCGCCATAGCGCCATTGCAGGTGGTTCAGCCAATCCACCCCAAAAGACGATGCCTTGTAACTGCCCTGCGTGGTCCAGAGCGACACGTCGCGCTGCGTTTCCAGATATTCGGCAGACCCGTCCTCGGACCCGTTATCGACCATCAGGAAATGCGCCACACCCATATTCCGATAATACTCAAGGAAATAGGGCAAGCGCACAAATTCGTTGCGCAGCGTGGTGAAACACAGGATATCGCCTTGCCGAATGCGATCAGTGCGTTTGACGCGGGCGCGCAACTCTAGGCTTTTGCGCAGGGCGCGCATTAGCTTGACCTGCCGCCGGGCGCGCAATTTCAACTGCGTTTTCAATCCCATGACACTACTCGCACCCGTAATTCGGCCAACTGTGGCGGCCTTGATCTTGTCATGCCCGAGCGGCGGAACAATTGCAACAATCTTGCCCCATTCGGGTTTTTGTTGCGTAAATCAGTGTCATCAGGCCCACCCCCCGCGCGAGATCAGGCCAAGCTCTTCCAATTGCTGCCAGCCTGTAAACCGGGCCGAGTGTTCGCACCACAGATCGGGGGCCTGTGCCACGGCATCGTAATAGCTGTCAAAAACCGGTGCATTGCCGAAATGTTCGGCGCGGGCCTTTTCCACCGGGGCACGGTCCACGATCTGGGCCATGAATTTGGTGTGCAGCAGCGCGCCTGAAATCCCTTCGCCCGCGCCCCGCGCATAGACCGCGTTCAAATGGCGCGGCAGGATGGAATGGGTCGAATTGACCCAAGCGTTATGCGCCGACCATTTCACCAGCGGCAGTTTGGTCAGGGTTGGCGCGCGGTTGGGTTGGTCTGCGAAAAACGCCCGCGCGCGCGGCCCGCCCTGGATCAGCAGGCAATCCAGCAGCGGCTTGCGCGTGATCGTGTAATTGCCGGGGTCAAACCAGTGCAGCACATCCAGCGGGTCTTGGCCGGGCACCACGCGTCGGCTGTCCAGCGCACCCTTGGGATAGAGTTCCAGCATCATCGCGGGCAAGATCGGCTGGCCTTGGCCATCCAGCCAATCGGTCAGCGCGCGCAGGGGCCGGGTTTGCCAATGCGGGTAGATCAGCAGTTCATCGGCATCGGCGACCACGCACCAATGCCCGCGGGCATGGGCCAGCATCAGCCAGTTCAGCCAGTCCACGCCAAAGCGCGACGCGCGATAACTGGCCTGCGTGCGCCAGACAGAGGCGTCGGGCTGCGCCAAAAGCGTTTCCAGCGTGCCGTCATCGCTGCCATTGTCGACAAAGCAGAAATGATCCACCCCCAGCCCCCGATAATGATGCAAGAACCAGTCGATGCGCTCCGCTTCATTGCGGATGGTGCAAAACAGCAGGATCGCCCCCCTGCCCCAGCGCCCGCGCTTGGCGGCGCGCAGTTCGTGCGCCTTGGCGATGGCGCGCGCACGGTAGCGGCGGCGCTTCCAGTCCATCCGGAAGCGAAACCAACGGTCCTGCAAAGGGGGCAGTTCAGAAAACATGCGCGCCTGTCCTGATTTGCGCCAGTCAACCCCGCCCAAGGGGCAAGCGCAAGCACCAAGACGCGCAGCAAAAGGGGACGCCAGCAAAGCGCCCCCCTTACACTGGGCTTACGGGTGTTACTGCGCGGCCTGACGCTGCGCCATCAGGTCGGTCAGGAAGTCGTCCAGTTCCTCTTGCAATTCTGCGCGGGCAAGGCCGAAGGCCACGGTCGCTTGCAGGAACCCGGCCTTAGAGCCGCAATCGTAGCGTTCGCCATCAAAACGATAGCCGTAGACATTCTGTTTCTCGGCAATCTCGCGGGCAATCGCGTCGGTCAATTGGATTTCACCGCCCGCGCCCGGTTTAATTTCGCCCAAATGCGTCATCACATCGGGCGACAGGATATAGCGACCAATCGCGGCAAGGTTGGAAGGCTGCGTGCCCGGTGCCGGTTTTTCGACCATGCCGCGCATCGGCAGGGTGCGGCCAATCGTGGGCGGCACATCCATAATGCCATAGCTTGACGCCATATGCGGCGCGACTTCCATCGCCGCAATCATATTGCCGCCGGTTTCCGCATAGGCTTCGACCATTTGCTTCAGACAGGGCTTGTCCGCCGCGATCACGTCATCGGGCAGCAGCACCGCGAAGGGCTCATTACCAATCAGATGGCGCGCGCACCATACGGCATGGCCAAGGCCCAGCGCCTGATGCTGGCGGACATAGGCAATCGCGCCGCTATCCATGTTGGTCGCTTCCAGCGTTTCCAACAGCGCGGTCTTGCCCTTGGCCAATAGCGAAGCTTCGAGTTCTGGCGCGCGGTCGAAATAATCTTCCAACGCGCCCTTGCCGCGCGAGGTGACAAAGATGAATTCGGTAATGCCGGCAGCGCGGGCCTCGTCGATCGCGTATTGGATCAGCGGGCGGTCGACAAGGGTCATGATCTCTTTGGGGACCGACTTTGTGGCGGGCAGGAAGCGGGTGCCCATGCCTGCGACAGGGAAGACGGCTTTCGTGACCTTGCGTTTCATTCCATGCTCCATTCTGGTGCCAGTTGATATGGCGCCAGAAGGCCCGTGGAATACGGCAGGTTTACGGTGGAAATCGGAGCAGATTGGTAAATGTTAACGATTTCTTAAGCGCGCGCTGCCTTATTCCGGGGCAACCAACGTCACAGCCGGGTTGCGCGCAATGAAAAACGGGTTTTCAAAGCCGGGTTTGCCGTAGCGCAAGGGCGTATGGTCGTCAAAGCGCAGCACCTGCCCGCCCGCCCCGCGCAGCACCGCATCGCCCGCCGCCGTGTCCCATTCCATCGTGCGGCCAAGGCGGGGGTAAAGATCGGCCTCTCCGGCTGCGACAAGGCAGAATTTCAGCGACGATCCGGCGCTGCGCATATCGGCTACCCTGTAGCGCGCGATATAGGCATCTGTCGCGGCATCGCGGTGCGACTTTGACGCGACCACGATCAGCGCATCCGCATTGGGCGCACTCAGCGCCAATGGCCGCGTTTCGCCGGGGGTGTCTGGGTCGAACGGGCCAATTTCTTCAACACTGGTGCCGTCGGCTGCGGTGTAGAACATGCGCCCCTTTGCCGGAGCATAGACAATCCCCGCCACCGGAACACCATCTTCGACCAACGCAATATTGACGGTGAAATCCCCGCGCCGCTGGATGAATTCCTTGGTGCCATCCAGCGGGTCCACGATCAGGAAGGTCGCGGCGGTCGCACCATGGGTCGCGGCCTGTTCTTCGGTCACAAGGGCGATATCGGGCATCTGGGCCCGCAGCCCCGCACTGATGACATCATCCGCCAACTGATCGGCCCGTGTGACAGGGCTGTCATCGGCCTTGCTTTCGACGCCCATATCGGCGCTGTCGTAAACCTGCATGATCTGCGCGCCCGCTTCCAGCGCAAGTCGGCGAAACAGGGCGACACGGTCGGCGGCAGGCAACATGCAAATTCCTTTCGGCGCTGGCAAGATTGTTCCCTGCCGTGATTTCGTCTAAATTTTTCTATAGTGACAGGATTAACAGGCGACAATCGGAAACCGGCCCATATGTTCAGCCCCTCAACCTCGCGCTCATTCTGGTGGCGGCTTTGGCACACGCTGGAGCTGATCTTCACCCAATCGGTGCGCAATGTCCGCAAGAGCCATGGCAATGCCATCATCGGGCTGCTGCTGAACATTGCCCAGACCATGATCCTTGTGGGCGTGTTCCTGCTGATCTTCGTTTTTGCCGGCGCGCGCGGGGCGGCGATCCGGGGGGATACGCTGATCTACCTGATGAGCGGGGTTGTCCTGTTCATGGCACATATCAAGACCCTATCGGCGGTCGCCACAGCCGAGGGGCCGAATTCGGCCATGATGAAACACCGGCCCATGAACCCGATCGTCGCCATAGGCGGCGCGGCACTGGCAGAGCTATATATTCAGGTGTTGTCTGTCGCGGTTATTCTGTTCCTGTATCACACGATCTGGACACCCGTAGAGATCGACAAACCCTTCGGCGCTTTCGCCATGCTGTTGTCGGTCTGGTTCTCGGGGCTGGCCATCGGCATCGTGATGTATGCGCTCAAGCCTTGGTTCCCCTCTGCCGCCAAATTGCTGACCACGCTGATTTCGCGCTTGAACATGGTGGCATCGGGCAAGTTCTTTTTGGCCAATACGCTGCCCTCCAGCGTGTTGCCGTATTTCCTGTGGAACCCGCTGTTTCACGCGATCGACCAAGCGCGCGGCTTTGCCTTCATCAATTACAACCCGATGAATACATGGCTCTATTACCCTCTTATCTTCAGCTTGTGCGTTATCATTGTGGGGATGCTCGGAGAGTTCTACACCCGCAACCGGGCCTCGCTCTCTTGGGCGGCGCGACAATAGCAGCGGGCGGGATGGCTTGAAATCGCCGCGCAAGCGGTCCAATTTCCAAGGTATGATCCTGATCCTTGGCCTGCTTGTCGTCTTTGCCGTTATCCTGATCCTGCGCCCATGGCAGCGGCGCGGCTGCCGCTGGCGCGAGGACAGGCGCGCGCTGGCCGATGGTCGGGTGCTGCATCTCTGCGCCGCCTGCGGGGCCGAACTGGCGCTGCCAAATGGAAAAAGCCCCAAGCACTGCTTGGCCGGAGATCGCCCATGACCAACACGCCCGCCGATGCCGCCGCCCGCCGCGCCGTGGCGCCCGTGATCTGCTATCCGAATGACACGCTGCGCCTGCCGCCGATGGAGCAGTATCGCGCGGCCCGCGCCACCGCACAGGCCACGGCGCAAACCCGCATCCCCCCGCGCGAAGCGCGCTGCTTTCACGTCACGGCGGGCAGCTTCTTTCGCATTTCCTGCCCCGAAGGTGCGCAGGTGGGCGATCTGAACCTGTTTGCCGCGCGCAATCTGGAAGAGCGGTTCTTTTCCGGCAAAACCCGCGCGCTCTATGGCAGCCATGTGGGCGTGGGCAACCGGCTGTGGTCCTGCCTGCCCTATCTGCGCCCGATGGCCACTATCACCGCCGACAGCTTGGCATGGTATGGGCAGGACGAATATGGCGGCCGGGTGCATGACGTGATCGGCACGCGCTGCGATCCTTATACCCACCATTTGCTTAGCGGGCAGGACTACCACAATACCTGCCATTCCAACCTGACCCGCGCGCTGGCCGAAGAAATGCGCCTGCCGCTGGCAGAGGCCGAAGCGCATATTCACGATGTGCTGAATGTATTCATGTGTACCGGCTTTACCCGCGACACCGGCCAGTATTTCATGAAGGCCAGCCCGGCGCGCGCGGGCGATTACATCGAATTCTTCGCCGAAATCGACCTGCTGGGCGTGCTGTCCGCCTGCCCCGGCGGCGATTGCGGGTCTGAACACAGCTCTGACGCCGCCACCTGCCACCCACTGGATGTGACCGTTTACGCCCCGAAGGCAGGCCAGTTGGACGGCTGGTATGCGCCGTCGAACAACCGCTATTCGCGCCGCCACGCGCCCGAATAGCGCCAGCCTTTCAAGCCATATTGACCGGGACGGGAAAGCGCGACATATCAGCGGACATGACACAGCTTTCCCATATCCGGAACTTCTCGATCGTGGCGCATATTGACCACGGAAAATCCACGCTGGCGGACCGGCTGATCCAGTCCACCGGCACCGTATCCGACCGCGACATGAAAGAGCAGATGCTTGACGCGATGGATATCGAGCGCGAGCGCGGTATCACGATCAAGGCCAACACGGTCCGCATCGACTATATCGCGCAGGACGGGGACCATTACGTTTTGAACCTGATCGACACGCCGGGGCATGTGGACTTCGCCTATGAAGTGTCGCGCTCCATGCAGGCGGTCGAAGGGTCTTTGCTGGTGGTGGATGCGTCCCAAGGTGTCGAAGCGCAGACATTGGCCAATGTCTATACCGCGCTCGATGCCGACCACGAGATTGTCCCCGTCCTGAACAAGATCGACCTGCCCGCCGCCGAACCCGATGCCGTGCGCGCCCAGATCGAGGATGTGATCGGGCTGGATGCGTCCGATGCCGTGCTGATCTCCGCCAAATCCGGCCTTGGCATTCCCGATGTGCTGGAAGCCATTGTCAAACGCCTGCCCGCGCCACAAGGCGACCGCGACGCGCCGCTAAAAGCCATGCTGGTCGATAGCTGGTATGACCCTTACCTAGGCGTGGTCGTGCTGATCCGCGTGATGGATGGCGTCATCCGCAAGGGCGACAACATCCGCATGATGCAGACGGGCGCCAAATACGGCATCGACAAGCTGGCGGTGCTGAAACCCGCCATGGTCGATGTTCCCGAACTGGGACCGGGCGAGATCGGCATCTTCACCGGCAGCATCAAGCAGGTGCGCGACACCAAGGTGGGCGACACGATCACGCATGACAAGAAACCCTGCGCCAAGGCGCTGCCGGGGTTCAAACCCTCTGTGCCGGTGGTGTTCTGCGGGCTGTTCCCGGTCGATTCGGCCGAATTCGAAGACCTGCGCAGCGCGATCGAGAAACTGGCGTTGAACGACGCGTCCTTCACCTATGAAATGGAAAGCTCTGCCGCGCTTGGCTTTGGCTTTCGCTGCGGCTTTCTCGGGCTGCTGCACCTAGAGGTCGTCCGCGACCGTCTGGAACGCGAATATGGCATTGACCTGATTACCACCGCCCCTTCGGTCGTCTACCATGTGCATATGAAATCGGGCGAAGTGATCGAACTGCACAACCCCGCCGACCTGCCCGACCTAACCCATGTTGACCATGTGGAAGAACCACGCATCAAGGCCACGATCCTTGTGCCCGATGACTACCTGGGCGATGTGCTGAAACTGTGTCAGGACCGCCGCGGCATCCAGCAGGAACTGACCTATGCGGGCGCGCGCGCGATGGTCGTCTATGACCTGCCGCTGAACGAGGTAGTGTTCGATTTCTACGACCGGCTGAAATCCATCACCAAGGGCTATGCGTCTTTTGACTATGAGATCACGGGCTACCGGCAGGACAACCTTGTGAAAATGCAGGTGCTGGTCAATGACGAACCCGTCGATGCGCTGTCGATGATGGTCCACCGCGACCGCGCCGAGGGGCGGGGCCGGGTGATGTGCGAAAAGCTGAAAGAGCTGATCCCCCGCCACATGTTCAAAATCCCGATTCAGGCGGCGATTGGCGGCAAGGTCATCGCGCGCGAGACTTTGGCAGCTTTGCGCAAGGACGTGACGGCGAAATGCTACGGCGGCGACGTCTCGCGCAAGCGGAAGTTGTTGGACAAGCAGAAAGCGGGTAAGAAGAAGATGCGCCAGTTCGGCAAAGTGGAGATCCCGCAGCAGGCGTTTATTTCAGCGTTGAAGATGGATGGTTAGATGAAAATAAATCGAATTACTGCCAAAAACTTTAGAACACTCAAAGATATTGAACTAGATATTGATGGAAGCTATTGTACTCTCTCTGGAAAAAACAACTCCGGCAAGAGCGCTTTTGTAAAAATTATTTCCTTTTTTCTTCAAGAAGAGGAAAACTTCTACTTTTCAGACCAAAACCCCATAAGATATAAAACTGACACAACACAGTGGGAAAAAGGCGAAATAGAAATATCACTTGAGATAACAATTTACCCAGATGACGACTCCGAACTCTACTACTTCGTCGGAAGAATATCTCAGACACCACTCGAAGAAGAGCCTGCCATAGTAATTTTTAAAAGCAAGTTTGACGAAAACAAGACGTCAAACACCGTCTCTCTAAATGGTAAAGTTCTTGAAGACTTAGACTCTGTCGAGATAATTAAGAAATTTCGTTCTGCTCAAAATCTTATAATGCACAACTCAACAAACCCAAGAAGCAGAATGTATTATTCTGGTGATGATATAGTTGAGATAATTGAGGCTAACTTCAGCGATGACGACAATAAGAAAATAAATGATGCGAAAACTAGACTACAAAACCAGTTCAAGAAAGCCGCACAACGACACAAAACTGCGCTGAGTGAACACCTTGGACGACTTAAAGACAGACTTGAAGTAGAACTTTCTCCACCAGAGCAGTTTGGAAAAAACAACATTCCACTGAGCATTAAATTAACTGATAAGAGTGTGGAAGTACCTATAAGGGAATGGGGCGCAGGAACACAAAACCGCACCAGAGCCTTGATATCAGTCTTCTCAGCAGCAAGGGCGCGCGCAACAACTGATAGAAGTGACCGCGTCACGCCAGTCGTTATAATTGAGGAGCCAGAGAGTTTTCTCCATCCGTCCGCACAAGCTGAGTTCGGAAAAATCCTTAATCAAATGTCAACTGAGCTAAAGATACAGATCATCGCCACAACCCACAGTCCTTACATGCTTAATCAAGTCAATCCAAGCGCTAATATTTTGTTGGATCGTAAGACTTTTCGGGGACTCCCCAAGGAAACATATAGAATTGACACATCTGAGAAGAACTGGATGCGTCCGTTTTCAGAGAACCTTGGAATTATCCCAGAAGACTTTGCATCGTTAGCCAGTATCTTTACAAAGGAAGCAAGTCTTGCGGTTTTGGTTGAAGGACCAATTGACAAAGAGTACTTTGACCATCTCCGAGATCAAAAGGAATTCAAGAGCATTCTCCCGGAAGCGGTTGAGTTTATTCCATATGGCGGAAAAGATACACTAAAGAACTCAACGTTAATCAAATTTGTAATCAGCCGTTTTGAGCGAGTTTTTATTACTTTCGACCTTGACGCCTTCGATAGTTGCTCAACAGCCCTCAAAAGAATTGGACTGTCGCCAGACGTGGATTTTTGTGCGATCGGAATAGCAAAACCCGGTTGTGATTGCGTTGAAGGTCTAACGCCAGCGTCAGTGAGATCGGCAGTCTACTCTGAAAATCCGGACTTGGTTATGGCACTTGCTTCTGATGGAGCAGGGAAGAAGCACGCGAAGAACGAGCTTAAAAAACTCACACTTGAGAAGTTTAAAGTGACTAGTCTTTCGAAGGAAGAATACCAGCCCTTCTTGAAGCTTTTCAAAGAGATAGGTAAGAGGTTTTATGATTAGTTATGTTACCTAAATCTTGCATCAATAATTAAGGCCGAACCGGGTCGGCCCTACCCCGCCTCCGCCCGTTCCGCCAAATCCAGCCAGTCCTCTTCCGCCGCCGCCAGCGCCTCTTGGCGCGCGGTCAAAGCCTCGGTCGCCTTGCGGAATTTCACCGGCTCGCGGGTGAACAGCTCGGCATCTGACAACAGCTCCTCCAGCTTGGCGATCTCGGCCTCTAGCCGGGCAATCTCGGATGGCAGCTTCTCCAGCCGGTGCGATTCGGTGAACGACAACCCCTTCGCCTTCGCCGCAGGTTTCACCGCAGGCTTCACAGCCTTCCCCGCCTTCGCCACAGGCGCGGTTGCAGGTGCCGCCGTTTCTGCCCGTTGCGCCAGATAATCCGACCAACCGCCCGCATAGGCGGTCACGCGGCCCTGCCCTTCGAACACCAGCGTCGTCGTCGCCAGCCGGTCGATGAAATCGCGGTCATGGCTGACCAGCAGCACCGTGCCGTCAAAGCTGCCCAGCAGGTCTTGCAGCAGGTCCAGCGTTTCCACGTCCAGATCGTTCGTCGGTTCGTCCAACACCAGCAGGTTCGCCGGTTGCGCCATGATCCGCGCCAGCAGAAGCCGCGCCTTTTCGCCCCCCGACAGGGACCGCACCGGCGCGCGTGCCTGAGATTCGTCAAACAGGAATTCCTTGAGATACCCCACCACATGCCGGGGCGTGCCGCGCACCATGACCTGATCGGCCTGCCCTGACACCGCCATCAGCGGATCGCCCGTCAGGTTCTCCCATAGTGACGAATTGGGGTCGAGCTGCGCGCGGGTCTGGTCGAACACGGCGGTTTGCAGGTTGGTGCCCAGCCTGATCGTGCCTTGGTCGGCCCCTTCCTGCCCGGTCATCAGGCGCAAAAGCGTGGTCTTGCCCACGCCGTTGGGGCCGATCATGGCCACGCATTCGCCGCGCATCACCCGCAACGAGAAATCGCGCAGGATGGTCCGGTCGCCATACGCCTTAAACACGCCGTCCAGTTCCGCCACGAGCTTGCCAGAGGCGGGTGCTGCGTCGAAGGCCATCGCCGCCGTGCCTTGGCGCTTTATCTGGCCCGCGCGTTCGGCGCGCAGCTCGGCCAGCGCGCGCACCCGGCCCTGATTGCGTTTGCGGCGGGCAGAGATGCCTTCGACCGCCCAGCGCGCTTCGGCCTTGATCTTGCGGTTCAGCTTGTGGCGGGCATCATCTTCTTCCGCCCAGACCTTGTCGCGCCAGTCTTCGAACCCGTCGAACCCAGCTTCGCGGCGGCGCACCTGGCCCCGGTCCACCCAAAGCGTGGCACGGGTCAGCGCGCGCAGGAAGGCGCGGTCATGGCTGATAAGCACAAAGGCCGCGCGGGTTTCGCGCAGGCGCGCTTCCAGCCAGTGAATGGCGGTGATGTCCAGATGGTTCGTCGGTTCGTCCAGCAGCATCAGGTCAGGCGCTTCGGCCAGCAGCCGCGCCAGCGCCGCGCGGCGGCGTTCCCCGCCAGAGGCACGCGCGGGATCAAGCTCCGGGTCGAATTCCAGCCCCTCGGCGGCAATATCCACGCGCCATTGTTCCGACGGGTCCAGACTTTGCATGGCGTAGTCGCCCAATGTCGCAAACCCCGCGAAATCCGGGTCTTGCTCCATATAGCCCACCGACATGCCCGGCGGCAGGGTGCGGGTGCCGGTGTCGGGTTCGACCAGCCCGGCCATGATCTTCATAAGGGTGGATTTGCCCGACCCGTTGCGCCCCACAAGCGCCACGCGGTCGCCGGGTTGAACATTCATATCCAGCCCCTCCAGCAGCGGGTTGCCGCCAAAGCCAAGGCCGATTCCAGAGAGTTGTAACAGGGGTGCTTGTGCCATGGGGCGCATATAGGCTGCGTGGGCGTGTGTTGGAAGCGTTAAAGCAACAGGCTGGGCGTGTCGCCCATGTCCAGCCCCGGAAAGACCGTGCGCGTCAGGTCCGACGCGCGCAGCCCGAACATGTCGTGCAAGGCCCAAGCGGCATAGGCACGCACATCGCTGAGTGGCATCAGGTCGCGCCGGTCATACAGCGCAGACTCTGCCAGCCCCGGCCAGCCACCGATCATGCGCCCGCCGCGCAACGCGCCCCCGGCCAGAAGCGCCATGCCCCCGGTGCCGTGATCGGTGCCATTTGTGCCATTTTCGCGCGCGGTGCGGCCAAATTCGGTTAGCGCCAGAACCGTGGTGCGCGCCCAAAGGGCCCCCAGTTCGGCGCGCAGGGTCAAAAGCGTGGTTTGCAGGTTGCGCAGCGCGGGGCGCAGGCGGTTTTTCTGCCATTGATGCGTGTCGAACCCCGACAGAGACAGGCTGGCGATCCGGGTTTCCCCGCGTATTTGTTCGGCAAGATAGCGCGCCAGCACCTCGCCCGCGGGGCCGCGTGTGTCCATGTCGGCTTCGCTGCCCATCTCCAGCGCGGTCCGCCCGGCTTCGGCAAAAAGCGTGTCTTGGGTGAACAGATACTCCATCAACAGCCGCGCTTGGGGGCCAAGGTCCAGTTCGGTGCCCGGTTGCCAATGGGTAATCGGGGCCGCGCCATCCAGCACCAGCATTCGTTCGCGCCCCAAGGCAAAGGCGGTGCGCGCGGTGGTGCCCGGCATCAGCGTCAGCGCGCGGTTCAGCCAGCCGTCGCGGACTTGGGCCGGGTCGCCCGCGATCCCGGCTTCCAGCAGGTCTTGCCCGTCGAAATGGCTGCGCTTGTCACGATAGGGGGTGGATGTGGCGGGGACAAAGGCTAGCTCGCCCGCCTGCCATAGCGGGGCCAGCCCCGACAAGTCTGGGTGCAGCGCGAAGAACCCGTCGCCCAAGGGCGTGCCACCGTCGGACAGGCTGGGGCGCAACGCCTTGAATGCCGTGTCCCCCACAGGGCGCAGCGCATCCAACCCATCGAGCGCGCCGCGCAGGATGAGCACCACCAGCCGGTTCTCGCCCGGTGCACTGGCCATGGCGATAGGGGTCAAAAGCGGGCTGGCGGCGGCAGAGCAGCCAAGCGCGGCCACCTGCCCCAGAAACGCGCGCCGGTTGGTCTTTGAACGCATCTTGCCCCCTAGCAGCGGTTGAACTCGGGTGCGGATAGGATAATCCCCACCCCCTGCCCGCGCGTTTCTGCCCCGGCTGCGGCGCGCGCAAGCTGCCGACTGGCCATGCCGCCCATGGCGCTTGTCACGAAATCACGCGGGTCCGGGGCATGGGGCAAACGGTCCGCCAGCCCCATCGCCCATGTGATCCGCGCGGCCATGGCCTGCGCCGTGATCCAGCCGCGCGCGCTGTCGTCGTATCCGGCGGGGGATGGCACGGCTTCCCACCGTTCGCCCATCGCCCGCAAAGGTCCAAGCAGGTCGCGGCGCGTGTCGCGGTCGGACAGCGCGCGGATCTGGTCTGCCGTCACCCCTGTCGCGCGCAGGCTGGCGGCGACCCACAGCATTGGGGCGCGGGTCTTGCGCAACTCTGGCGCCCACGCCGCCGGGTGTTCCAACATGGCGCGGTAAAGCGCGCGCAGGTTGCCGCCAGAGGCCAGATAGACCGCCTGCATATGCGCCACCAGTTGCGGGTCGGGATCATCCGACACGAAATGCCGTGCCAGTTTGCCCGCCAAATGCGCCGCCGTTTCCGGGCGCAAGGCCAGATCGTCCAGCGCGTCAAACACATGGCGCTCCATCACTGGGCGGCCACCGTAGCGTTTGCCGAAAATCTCTATCAGGCCCGGCTCGGCAATGCGCGGGTCAAACTTGTAGCCATTGTCCAGATCGAAGGTCACGCCCGTCAGCAGCCGCGCCATCTGGGTTACATCGGCTTGGGTATAGCCTGCGCCCAGTGTGTGCAGTTCCAGCAATTCACGCGCAAGGTTTTCATTCAGGCCACGCCCGGTGCGCCGCCCGACCCGGCTGAACGGCCCGACCGACACATTCTGGTTCAGAAACCCCTGCATTACCGGATGCGTGACCGCCGCGCGCAACAGCGTGGCGAAATTGCCCGCGATATGCGGTTGAATGGCCTCTGCGATGTAGCTGGCGCGGGCAAAGCGGAAATAGCCCCGGCGCGTGTCGGCGGCGAAATGGTTGGCCCAGAAAGCGGTCACCCGCTCTTGGAACCCGATCGGCGCCGCGACCAGTTGCGCGATCTGCGCGCGCAGATCGGACAGGCTGTCGCGCGCCTCGTGGCGGTTGATCGTGTTCAGCGCATCTTGCGCATTCTCCCGGCGGCCCTCGCGCTGTGCGCGGCGCAAAGCGGCGCGTTCGGCGGCGCGGGCCAAGCGGGTGGCAAAGGGGGTGATCTTTGCACGGTCGTCGCGGTCTAGATCGGCAAGAAGCGCCGCACCATCCACCACGGCCCAGCCCGGACGCATGCCAAGGCCGAAGCGGATCATCCCAAGACTGTCCGGTCTGCTCATGCGCGCCCTCAAGCTTTGCCCATAAGGTGCGGGCGTGGCGCACCCCTGTCAAATCACCTGTCGGTCAGGCGGCGCGGCGCAGCACCATCACGGCATTCAACCCGCCAAAAGCGAAAGCATTGCTCATCACAGCGTCCACACGCGCCGCGCGCGCTTCGTTCGGCACCACATCGAGCTGGCAATCGGGATCGGCTTCGGTGAAATTGGCGGTGGGGGCGATCACCCCCTCTTGCAGCGCCATCAGGCAGGCCAGCAGTTCAACAGCACTTGTGCCGCCGATCAGATGGCCATGCATGGATTTCGTCGAGGATACCGGGCAAACCGCCAGATGATCGCCCATCACTTCGGCCAGCGCCTGCGCTTCGGTCCGGTCATTGGCCGCCGTGCCGGTGCCATGGGCGTTGACATAGCCGATCGCATTGGGCGCAAGCCCGGCATCGGCCAAAGCCATGCGCATGGCGCGCACCGGGCCGTCGCGGTCGGGCATGACGATGTCGCTGGCGTCAGATGACAGGCCAAACCCCGCAACCTCGGCCAAGATCACCGCGCCGCGCGCTATGGCGCGCTCGCGTTCCTCGAACACGAAAACCGCGCCGCCTTCGCCTTGCACCATGCCAGAGCGGTCGCGCGAGAAGGGGCGGCAAGTGTCGCGGCTCATCACGCGCAAACCTTCCCAAGCCTTGATTCCGCCAAAGCCCAGCATCGCTTCGGACCCGCCGGTCAGCATGATATCGGCCATCCCCGCGCGGATCATCATCAGCGCCTGCCCCATGGCATGATTGGCCGACGCGCAGGCGGTAGAGGTGGTAAAGCCCGGCCCTTTCAGCCCGAATTCCATCGACACATGCGACGCGGCGGCATTGTGCATCAGGCGCGGCACCACGAAAGGGTGAACGCGGTTCTTCCCTTCTTCATAGACCGTGCGATAATTATCATCAACCGTCAGGTTGCCACCGCCCGCCGTGCCCAGCACGACGCCTGCGCGCAACTGTTCTGCTTCCGAAAGGTCCAGCCCCGCTTGCGCCATCGCTTGGCGCGCGCTGACCAGCGCGAACTGGGTAAAGCGGTCCAACAAGGGTAATTGTGCGCGGGTGAAATGACTGACCGGGTCAAAGCCCGAAACCTCTGCCCCGATCTGAACGCTCAGGCGTTCAACATCGCGGCAGGTCAGTGGGCCGATGGCACATCGGCCAGCCTGCATGGCCTTAAAGGTGGACGCCACATCGGCCCCAAGCGGGTTCAGCGTACCCGCGCCGGTGATGACGACCCGCCTCATGCGGCCTGTTGCGAGATCAGGCCTTCGACCTGCCGGATAATCGCGCCCACCGACGAAATGTCAAAGCCGCTTTCGTCGGGGTTGTTCGCATTGAAGGGAACGGCGACATCGAAAGCCTCTTCAATTCCGAAGATGCATTCGATCAGCCCAAGGCTGTCCAGCTCCAGATCTTCCAGCGTCATGTCCTCGCGCACATCGGCCAGATCGACCAGCGCCTGTTCGGCAATGATCTGCTTGACCCGCGTTGCGATCACGTTTTCGTCCAACATGAAGTCCAGTCCCATCGGGCATCTCCTTGGCAAGAGGGATGCGCCCCGTATCTGTTCCAAATGTAACAGCTTCATGACATTGGACAACTCAAATCGGTGCCAGTGAGCGCAAACGCCACATGCCCCCTCCATCCGGAGAGGGCATGCTATGGCCATAGGCAAGGCAGGATCAGGTTGCGGGGTTAACCGCCCCTTCCGCGACAAGGGCACGGTAAATGCGGTCATCACGCCCGTAAATGTCGTCACGAAAGTTCAGTTCGCCGCGCACATTGGTAAAGGCCGTGCGATATACCAGATGCACCGGAACCGGGTTGTCCAGATACAGGCGGGTCTGTTGCCCCGTATTCAGGATGGAATGATACAATTCGCGCGGACTGTCGCTTTGACGCGACAAAAGTTCATAGGCGAATTCGCGCGGATCATCCAAGCGCACGCAGCCCGAGGAATGCGCGCGCACCGTGGTGTTGAACAGATGCTGCTCCGGCGTGTCATGCAGGTAGATGGCATAGGGGTTGGGGAACATGAATTTCACCTCGCCCAGCGCGTTTGTCGGCCCCGGAGGCTGTCGCACATTGAACGGAAAGGTGCGCGGCGTGTAGCGCCCGAAATTGATGGCTTCGCGTGGCACCACCTGCCCGCTGGCATCGACAATCTGCAAATGCCGCGCCCCGCCAGAGGCCAGCGCGCCCCAATAGGACCGCGCAATGATCGAGCGCGGCAATGTCCAGTCGGGGTTGATTTCGAGATATTTCATCGTCTCGGAAAATTCCGGCGTATGCTTGTCATCAGAGCGCGCGCCGATGATGGCCTTGGTCTCGAAGGTGACAATATCATTATCGACGATGCGCGCGTAGAAATCGGTCAGATTAACCCAGATATGCCGCTCGCCGCGCGGAATATTCATCCAGCGTTCACGTTCCATGGCAACGATAACAGAGCGCAACCGCTCTTGCGGCGTAACATTCAGCGCGCGGATCGTCGCAGCCCCGGCAATACCGTCCGGCTCTATACCGTGGTTCATCTGGAACTGCTGCACGGCGGCCTGCAAAACACCGTCATAGCTGCCGACAGCAGAGCGCTCCAGATAGCCCATGGCTATAAGCCGGTTGCGCAGGGCAATGACGGCTGGCCCCGAACTGCCGGGCGCAAACCGAACCTGCGGCACGGCAGGACCCCAACCACCTTGGGCGATTGCCGTTTCCAGCTTGTGCTTGGCGCGGAACAGCCGGGCATATTCCGGGGCGGCGGGCGCAAGATTGCGAATGAACCCCGCAGCGGGCGCCTTGGCGAAATCGGCCATCAATTGCGCAGCATCCGGGCGCGGCAATACCCGCACAATGTCGGGGTCCACGCGGATCGGGTCCAGCACGCCGCTGTGCAGGTCTGTGGCGAATTGCAGAAAGATGCGCGACATGCGCGCTTCCAGCGCGCCACGGTCCCGCTCGCTGCGCACGGCATCAAACGCCTCCATCAATCCGGGCACGTCATAGCGCTGCAATGGCAGGCCATGCTCGCCCGCACGCATCAGCGCGGTCAGGAATGCCGTGCGGCGCGGCGCGTCATCCGCCCCCGTCCACAGGTCGTCATACGCGGTGTCGCGGTAGAACTCCGACAGGCCAGAATTGCCCGACACCCCTTCGGCCACCGCTTGCTGGAAGGCTGGGAAATGCTGCGCCACCGCGGCAGAGCCTGTCAGCAAAACCGCTGTCATCCCGGCCACGACAAATCGTGGCAGCGCACGCGGTGCCTTCAAAACCAACATCAACTCCTCCTCCAAAATGCTCCAAAGAAGATTGGCAAATTATTGCCGATCACGTCCAGTCACAAGGCTGCGAGACGGAAATCCCCCGGAAACAGTTTTTTTTAAGAAATTTGATGCAATCTGAGCGCATGACAAGACCGCGCACCCCCAAATACCGCACTGCCCAGTTGGCGGATTTCTGCCCATCCGCTCACTTGGCCACGAATGCGCGTTCAGAAAGCCTTGGTGACGTGAAGTATTTGTGGCAAGTCATTGCCCGACCAACTTATAAACGGGCTGCGCGGCGACAGGCGCCCAACCCGGATAAAGACCCGAGGACAGTCATCATGGCCCCAATCATTGGCACAACCACGACCCGTCGCGCATTGTTGGGCGCGTTCGCGGCCACGGTTGTTGCGGCGGCACCTCAATTCCCCGGGGTGACAGCCTATGCGCGCGGGGCGGGCGATATCCGCAAGTTGAACTTCTATTCTGGCCGCACCGGCGAGAAGATCAACATCATCTATTGCATCGACGGGGAGTATATTCCCGAATCCCTTGCAGAGATTAATCACTTCTTCCGCGACTGGCGCAACAACAAGGTCCACACGATTGACGCGCGCACAGTTGATATTCTGGCCGCCGCGCATAACCTGCTGCGCGTGGACGAACCCTATATGCTTCTGTCCGGCTACCGCTCGCCCGAAACCAATGCAATGTTGCGCGCGCGATCAAGTGGCGTGGCGCGAAATTCGCTGCACTTGAAGGGTCAGGCCGCCGATGTGCGGCTTCAGTCACGCTCTGTCAGTGAAATCGCCCGCGCTGCCGTGGCGTGCAAGGCTGGCGGCGTCGGTCGTTATTCCGGGTCCAACTTCGTGCATATGGATTGCGGCGTGGTGCGCACTTGGGGCCGCTAAGACGGGTCCAACTTCGCATTCGCGATTGATTCACAACGCATTTTCGCCGCATTCTGTTGCTAGGACAGAAACAGTCAGGCATGGAAGCACGACGCGCGGCAAACTTGCCGCCCATTAGTATAGCGTAATAGGCAGGTTGAACCGGGGTGACGTCGCGCAATGCTGGATTTCGTCAATGTCAGCAAATCCTTCTGGACCGGGACGCAGCGCAAGGTCATCCTGGAACAAGCAAGTTTCTCTATTCGGCGCGGCATGAATCTTGGGATTCTGGCCAAGAATGGCTCTGGCAAAACCACGGTCATCAACATGATGGCCGGGCTGGAGCGGCCAGATGACGGCGCGATCCACCGAAATTGTTCTGTGTCCTTTCCGCTTGGGTTCATGGGCGGGCTGGTCACCAAACATAGCGGCACGGAAAATGTTCGCTATATCGCGGCCATCTACGGGCTGGATGCCGATTATGTCGAAGCTTTTTGCCGCTGGCTGTGCGATATTGGCGAATATTTCGACATGCCCATCGGCACCTATAGCAGCGGGATGCGCGCGCGCCTGTCGCTGGCGCTGATGCTGGCAATGAATTTCGACCTGTATCTGATCGACGAAGGGATGCCGACAACCACCGATGTTGCGTTCAACAAGCGGGCCGGGGCGGTCATGCGCGAACGCTTTGAACGCTCGACTCTGGTGATCGTGTCGCACCAGCAAGAAATTTTGCAGAAATTCTGCAACACGGCTGCCGTCCTGCTCGATGGCAAGCTATATTTTTTCGATACGCTGGAAGAGGCGAAAGAGCTTTATGACTACGCCGGTTAAATCCAAACGCTTTCGGCTACGCCACGGCGCTGGTGCGCCTTCGCAACCGTCGCAGGCGGACACGACCGCGCCTGCCCCGGTCAAAGACCAGTCCCCAGCCAAGGCAGCGCCCTCATCCGCCGACACCACTGTCAAGCCGCGTATCGTTTTGCAAAAGCGCGCGCGCCTTTCGACCGAAGCGCAGACAGCGCCGGTCAATGCCGACAGGCCACCGACCAGCACGCCCCCCGCGGTGCAACCCAGCGATGGCCAAAAGCCTGAGTCGGATCTGGACATCATCCGCCAAGAAGGTCTGACCGCACGCCAGTTGCGTATGGCAATGCGTGTCGCGCAGAAGCATGGCATCCGCGCGGGTTCTGCCTATGAGGCGGTTCTGGCGCTGCGCAAAATCGGGGTCGACCCGTTTTCGCGTGCGACCATGCTGGAACTGGTGCGCAACGACACTGCCGAGGATACCAGCCGCGCACTGACCACCGCGCCGCAAACCTCCCCGGCCATTGGCGATGAAACGCTGTCTTCTGCACAAGAGCGGATGGCGCGCATTGCCGCCGAACGCGAACGCGAATTGCAGAAGATGCAGCGCGAAATCGTCAAACGCCGCCGCAAACGGCTGTTGCTTTTGGGCGCGCGGCTGTTGGCCTTTGTCACCTTCCCAACCTTTCTGGCGACCTATTATTTCTACATGATCGCCACGCCCATGTATGCGACCGAATCCGAATTCGTGATCCAGCAGGCAGATTCCGGCCCCTCCATGGCCAGTGATCTTGGGTCCATGCTGCCCTCTGCCGCCGGTATGGGCATCGGGGGCCAGCAAGAGGCCGCCTCGGTTCAAAGCTTTCTGCAATCGCGCGGTGCCATGCTGCGCCTGAACGAGGAAGAGGGGTTTCGCGCCCATTTCAGCCAGCCCGATCTGGATATCTGGCGCAGGCTGCCTGCCGATGCCTCGAATGATGATGCGTTCAAGACCTATGGCCGGCATGTGCGCATCAGTTACGATCCCACCGAAGGCGTGGTCCGCATGGAGGTGATCGCCGCCACGCCCGAAGACAGCGAACGCTTTGCCCGCGCGCTGCTGACCTATGCCGAAGAACATGTCGACATGATGACCCAGCGCCTGCGCGACAGCCAGATGCGCGAAGCCCGCCAAAGCCTGGAAGAAGCACAGGCCGCGCTGATCGCGGCGCGTCAGGATATCGTTGCGCTTCAGGAAAAATCCTCTGTTCTGTCGGGCGATGTCGAAGTGCAGCTGATCTCGCAGCAGATCGTGGCGCTGGAAACCGAATTGACGCAGACACAGCTGAGCATTCAGGAAATGCGCAGCAATGCCCGGCCTAACCCGGCGCGATTGCGCCCGCTGGAACGCCGGGCCGAAGCCTTGCGACAGCAGATCAACGGGCTGCGCAATTCCATGACCCAAGGCACTGGGGAAGATGCGTCGCTGGCCAGCATCCAAAGCCAGCTTATCACGGCCGAAGCCGAAGTGCAGACCCGAGAGATGATGCGCGCACAAGCGATGCAACAACTCGAATCCGCCCGGATGGAGGTCAGCCGCCAAGTGCGCTATCTGGCGTTGACGGTCGAACCCATCGCCTCGGACGAAGCCGTTTATCCGCGCAAGCTGGCCAATTCCTCGCTGGCCTTCCTGCTTTTTGCGGGCATCTATCTCTTTGCTTCCATGACCGGGTCTGTGCTGCGCGAACAGGTTTCTGGTTAGGGCTGCTGGGGCACGGCTTAGACCGCCTGCCCCGCCGCCCAACCAGAGGACCACGCCCATTGAAAATTATAGCCGCCCAGCCAGCCGGTGACATCCACCACCTCGCCAATAAAGTGCAGGCCCGGCACCTTGCGCGCTTCCATGCTGCGCGCGTCCAGATCGCGCGTGTCGACGCCGCCAAGCGTTACCTCTGCGGTGCGGTAGCCTTCGCTGCCCACGGGGCGGATGCGCCAGTCCTGCGCTTCGGTGGCCAGCCGGTCCAAGGCCCGTCCGGTCTGGTCGGCCAGCCGCCCCGAAACCCCGGCCCGCGCCACGACCGCGCGCGCCAACCGTTCGGGCAGATGGCGGGCCAGCGCGGTCTGAACCTCGACCCGCCCGGCTTGGGCTTTCTGCTCGCTCAGCGCGGCAGCAAGCGCGCCTCCCGGTGCCAGATCGACCGAAATCTCGTCGCCTTCGCGCCAATAGCTGGAAATCTGCAAGATCGACGGGCCGGACAGACCGCGATGGGTGAACAACAACCCTTCCTCGAAGGCGGTTTTGTCATGCCGCACCACGGCGGGCACTGATAGCCCCGCCAGCGCGCGCGTCTCCTCCAGCATCTCACCCGAGAAGGTCAAGGGCACCAATCCCGGTCGCGTCTCGACCAGCCCCAGCCCGAATTGCCGCGCCAGCGCGTAGCCAAAGCCGGTCGCCCCCATCTTGGGAATGGATTTGCCACCGGTCGCCACCACCAGCCGCGGCGCGGTGAACATGCCTGCGCTGCTGGCCACCTGAAAACCCTTCGCTTGCGTTACCGCGCCAATCTCAGCCCCCAGTACCAGTGTCACGCCCGCGGCCTCCATATCGCTGCGCAGCATGGCGATGATCTCGCGCGCAGAGCCGTCACAAAACAACTGGCCCAGCGTTTTTTCGTGCCACGCGATCCCGGCCTGCGACACCCGGTCAATGAAATCCCATTGCGTGTAGCGTTTCAGCGCAGAGAGGGCAAAGCGCGGATTGTCCGACAAGAACCGCTCGGGCGCGATATGCAGATTGGTGAAATTGCACCGCCCACCGCCGGAAATCCGGATCTTCTCTCCCGGTGCCTTGGCGTGATCCAAAAGCACCACCCGCCGCCCGCGCCGCCCGGCCTCGATCGCGCAGAACATACCGGCCGCCCCGGCCCCAAGAATGATAACGTCGAACGCGCTCATCCTTTCATCCTTGCAAAAATATCCACGACACCGCCTTCTGCCGCCCCGCGCCGCCATCGGCATAGGGCGCCGCGCGGAACGGGCACGCGCGGCCAGCGCGCCCCTGCCCTTGCAGGGGCCGGTGGCTGCGCGTCCCCCCTGATCGGTCAGGCATTGTCGGCATCTGCGCGCTGGCGCGCCCACATCGCGGCATAGCGTCCGCCCTTGGCCAGAAGCGCCTCATGCGTGCCCTCTTCCACGATCTGCCCGGCTTCCAGCACCACGATCCGGTCAGCCTCGACCACAGTCGACAGCCTGTGGGCGATCATCAGCACTGTGCGCCCTTGTCCCGCGCGGCGCAAACTGTCTTGAATGTCCTGCTCGGTCTGCGTGTCCAAGGCGCTTGTGGCCTCGTCCAGAAGCAGGATCGCCGGGTCTTTCAGCAGCGTGCGGGCAATGCCCACGCGTTGTTTTTCCCCGCCCGACAATTTCAGCCCGCGCTCGCCCACCTGCGTGTCATAGCCTTCGGGCAGCGACAGGATGAAATCATGAATGCGCGCGGCCTTGGCGGCCGCTTCCACATCGGCGCGGCTGGCCCCTTCGCGCCCATAGGCGATGTTATAGGCAATGGTGTCATTGAACAGAACCGTGTCTTGCGGCACCACCCCGATGGCCGCGTGCAGGCTGTCTTGTGTCACGTCGCGCAGGTCTTGGCCGTCTATGCGCAACGCGCCGCCCGTCACATCATAGAACCGGAACAACAGCCGCCCGATGGTCGATTTGCCAGAACCGGACGGGCCGACAATGGCCACGCTTTGCCCCGGTGGCACACGCAGGCTGACGCCATGCAGGATGGGCCGCGCGGGGTCATAGCCAAAGCGCACATTGTCCAGCACCACCTCTGCGCCTTGCACCTTCAGGGGCTGCGCACCGGGTTTGTCGCGCACATCGGTGGGTTGGTCCAGCAGGTCGAACATATCGCCCATATCCACCAACGCCTGACGGATCTCGCGATACACCGTGCCCAGAAAATTCAGCGGCAAAGTGATCTGGATCATGAACGCATTGACCATCACGAAATCGCCCACTGTCAGATCGCCCGATTGCACGCCGATGGCCGCCAGCACCATGACAACGACCAGCCCGCTCGTAATCAGCAGCGCCTGCCCGAAATTCAAAAATGCCAGCGAGTAGTTGGTCTGGACGGCGGCAACCTCGTATTTCTGCATGGCTGCGTCATAGCGCCGGGCTTCCATGGCTTCGGCGTTGAAATACTTGACGGTTTCGAAATTCAGCAGGCTGTCGATGGCTTTCTGGTTGGCGTCGGTATCTTGGTCATTCATCTCGCGGCGCTGTTTGACGCGCCATTCCGTGACCTTGAAGGTAAACCACACATACAGTGCGATTGTGACCGCGACGGCTAGAAGATAGCGCCAATCGAATTGCCAGATGAAGATTGCCATAATCATCAGCAATTGCAGGATGAGCGGAAAGATCGAAAACAGCATGAAGCGCAGCAGGAAATCCACGCCCTTCACGCCACGCTCGATGATCCGGCTTAGCCCGCCGGTCTTGCGAGAGATGTGATAGCGCAAGGACAGGCGGTGAATATGGCCGAAGGTTTCCAGCGCCAATTGCCGCAAAGCGCGCTGCCCCACGCGGGTAAACAGCACGTTGCGCAATTCCTGAAAGCCGATCTCCATCAGGCGCGCCACACCATAGGCGACCGTCAGGCCAATTGCGCCCACCGCCAGCAACCAGCCCGTGCCATCACCGCCGAGCGCATCGACCGCGGCCTTGTAGAAAAACGGCGTGCTGACCGCGACAAGCTTGGCCAACACCAGCATGGCCAGCGCGGCCACGACCCGGTATTTCACCCAATCCTGCCCCTCGGGCCACAGATAGGGCAATACCCGGCGAATGGTGCGCCAACCGCTGGCGCGTTCGCGCGCAGCCTCGCTCGCAGAGGGGGTGGGAATTGTCCCTTGCGCGTCAAGGCTGGTGTCTGGGCTGGTCATGTTCGGGCTTTCCGACTGGCTTTGCGGCTATCTAGGCCCTTGGCACGCCAATGACCAGAGCGCGCTTATTGCGCCGGCGCGTCAGGAACCACGAAAACCTGCCCCGGATAAATCAGATCGGGATCGCGGATCTGATCGCGATTGGCGTCGAAAATCCGCATGTAGCGGCGCCCATCGCCGTATTTCTGCTCTGACATATCCCATAGCGTGTTGCCCGGCTGGACAATCAGCGCGCGTGGGCCGCCCGCGTCGCGTGCCAGATCGGGTGTCACCCGCTCGAACGGAATTTCCGCGCGCGAGGTGACTTGCGCGGCGGCGTCCAGTTCATCCACCCGCAGCCGGTAAACACCGCGATCAATGCCTGCAAGCTGCGCCTGCCATGCGCCATCTGCATCCGCACGGGTGCGCAGGATCGGCTGGTTATCCAGATAGATCTGGATATCGGCCAGCCCGCGTCCGCTGCGCCCGCCCATCACGACCTCTCCCTCGCGGTCATAGACAACGGAATCGATCACGACATTGCCTTGATTGCCTTGCGCTTGCCCCGTCTGGGGCAGGCGCGGCGCTTCGCCCAGCACCTGCACGCCGCCATCGGCGCGCAACAACAACGCAAGCGGTGCCGCATCGGTGCCGGGTTCTTCTGTTCGGTCCAAGGTCTGTGGCAGTTCGGGTGTTGTGCCTTCGCGTGACGGTGTGTTGTTTGCGCTCTCGGCAGGCACGTCAGGTCGGGCGGGCGTTTCGGGCGCGTTGCCGAAAAGCGGGGTCGTGGCGACCTCGCGCGCCACCATCCCGGCGGGCGCATCGGTATTCACACCGGCCATCGCCGCCGCGCTGGGGGTCAGCATGATGGTATCGGCACTGCGCACGCGCCCGCCTTCGGGCAGGCGCACCTCCAACTCCAGCACGCGGGGTGTGCGGCTTGGCAGCACATCGAACATCATCACGAATTCGCCCGCGCCGGTGCTGACGGTATTGGCCACCTGCGCCTCGTCAATCAGCGCGGCGACCTGAGCGCGCGGCGGTGCCTTGCCCGCGAGAAGCACATTGCCAAGGTCGGTCACGCGCACGATATCGAATTGCGGCGCTGCGGCGCGCACGGCATCCATTGCTGCGATTTTGACATCGGAAGGAGTGTCAGACGATGGCGCTTCCGACACGGCCGGGGCGCTCAGGTCAATTTCCGGGCGCGGCAGTTGCGGGGCGTCTTGCGGCGGGAACACCACCACATACGCGACGCCGGCCGCACCGGCGACCGCAACAGAGCCGACCGCCCATTGCGCCAATACGTCCTTTGGGAAAAACTTCAACATCACGCACCCCCAACGGTGCCCTATGCAAGGGATACCGCCACTTGCACATAGCTACCAAGCCAGCTACCTGCTGGCAAAACATTTCGCTACAAGGTCTGCCCCGCATGTCAAGCCCGACCCCTTCAATTTGTGTCTTTTGTGGCGCGCGTGCCGGGATTGACCCGGCTTTTATCGCAGATGCACAGGCCATGGGCCGTGCAATTGCCGCCCATGGCTGGCGGCTGGTCTATGGCGCGGGCGATGTGGGGCTGATGGGCGAAGTCGCGCGTGCCTGCATTGGGGCGGGTGGTGGCAGCTTCGGGGTGATCCCGACACACCTGATGCATGGCGAAGTGGCCAAGCGCGATCTGGGCACGCTGGTCGTGACCGAAACCATGCATGAGCGCAAGAAGGTCATGTTCAGCAATTCCGACGCGGTGGTGGTGCTGCCCGGCGGTGCGGGCTCGTTGGACGAGTTTTTCGAGGTGCTGACATGGCGGCAGCTTGGGCTACACGCGCGGCCCATTTTTGTGTTGAACACTGGCGGCTATTGGACGCCCTTGGCCGCACTGGTCGATCACATCATCGACCAAGGCTTTGCAGAGCCGTCCTTGCGCGGCTTCTTCACGCTTTGCGATAGCGTGGAACAGGTTGTGGCCGGGTTGGACGCGGCATTGGGCCACTAGGCCAGCCGCGCCAACAGCGCCCACCTGCCCTATTCCGCCGCCACCCTTTTCGGCTTTAGCAAGGGGCCAAGGTAGCGCCCGGTATGGCTGGCTTCGACCTTGGCCACATCTTCGGGCGTGCCGGTCGCCACCACCTGCCCACCACCATCGCCGCCCTCGGGGCCAATATCGATGATCCAGTCGGCGGTTTTCACCACGTCCAGATTGTGTTCGATCACCACCACCGTGTTGCCCTGATCGACCAGTTCATGCAGCACTTCCAGCAGTTTGCGCACATCCTCGAAATGCAGACCGGTGGTCGGTTCATCCAGAATATACAGCGTGCGCCCGGTGGACCGCCGCGCCAGTTCTTTCGACAGTTTCACGCGCTGCGCTTCGCCCCCTGACAGCGTGGTCGCCTGCTGGCCCACCTTGATATAGCCCAGCCCCACGCGCATCAGCGCATCCATCTTCTCGCGGATGCTTGGCACCGCTTCAAAGAAGCCCTGCGCCTCTTCCACCGTCATATCCAGCACATCGGCGATGGATTTGCCCTTGAACAGCACTTCCAGCGTTTCGCGGTTATAGCGCTTGCCCTTACAGGTTTCGCATTCGACATAGACGTCGGGCAGGAAGTTCATCTCGATCTTCAACACCCCGTCGCCCTGACAGGCCTCGCAGCGCCCGCCCTTCACGTTGAAGCTGAAGCGCCCCGGCTTGTAGCCGCGCGCCCGCGACTCTGGCAGGCCCGCGAACCAGTCGCGGATCGGCCCGAACGCGCCCGTATAGGTCGCAGGGTTTGACCGGGGCGTGCGCCCGATGGGGCGCTGGTCAATGTCGATAACCTTGTCCAACTGCTCCAACCCCTTGATCGTCTCGCAAGGCGCGGGCGTCTGGCGCGCACCGTTCAGCCGCATAGATGCGGTTTTGAACAATGTTTCGATTGTCAGGGTCGATTTGCCGCCCCCCGACACACCGGTAACACAAACGAATTTGCCCAGCGGGAAATCCACGCTGATATCGCGCAGGTTGTTGCCGCTGGCCTTGACGACCTTCAGCTTCTTGCCATTGCCCTTGCGGCGGGTTTTCGGCACGGCGACCTCTCGCGTGCCGGTCAGGTATTGGCCCGTTACGCTTGCCGGGTCGGCCATGATCTGCGCGGGCGTGCCTTGCGCCACGATCTGGCCACCATGCACACCCGCGCCGGGGCCGATATCCAGCACGAAATCGGCGGTGCGGATGGCTTCTTCATCATGTTCCACCACGATCACGGTGTTACCCTGGTCGCGCAGGTTGCGCAGCGTCACCAACAGCCGGTCATTGTCGCGCTGATGCAACCCGATGCTGGGTTCGTCCAGCACATACAGAACGCCAGTCAACCCGCTGCCGATCTGGCTGGCCAAGCGAATGCGCTGGCTTTCGCCGCCGGACAGTGTGCCCGCATGTCGCCCCAAGGTCAGATAATCCAAACCTACATTGACCAGAAACCCCAAACGTTCGCGGATCTCTTTCAGAATGGCGCGGGCGATTTCGTTCTTTTGCTTGGTCAGCGCATCCGGCACGGTCTGAACCCAGTCCAGCGCATCGCGGATCGACATCTCCGTGACCTGCCCAATGTGCAGACCGCCGATTTTGACCGCCAGCGCCTCTGGCCGCAGCCGGTGCCCGCCGCAGGCCCCGCAGGCGCGGTTGTTCTGGTATTGCTCGAAATCCTCGCGCACCCATGCGCTGTCGGTTTCGCGGTAGCGGCGTTCCATATTGGGTATCACGCCCTCGAACGCGCGGGTCACGTTATAGACGCGGCCCCCTTCGTCATATCGGAAGGGCAACTCCTCTCCGTTCGACCCGTAAAGCAAGACCTGCTTCACATGCGCGGGCAAGTCTTTCCACGGGGCTTTCGCGTCGAATTCGTAATGCGCGGCCAGCGATTGAATGGTTTGCAGGAAATAGGGTGACTTGCCTTTGCGCCATGGCGCAATCGCCCCGTCATACAGCTTCAACGCGTGATCGGGCACGACAAGGCGTTCGTCAAAGAACAGCTCCACCCCCAGCCCGTCGCACTCGGTGCAGGCCCCAGTCGGCGCGTTGAAGGAAAACAGGCGCGGCTCGATCTCGGAAATGGTGAAGCCGCTGACCGGGCAGGCAAATTTCTCGCTGAATGTCAGGCGTTCGCCGTCCTCTTTCGCTTCCTCCAACACGGCAATACCATCGGCCAGATCCAGCGCGGTGCGCAACGAATCCGCCAGCCGGGTTTCAATGCCTGCGCGCACGACAATGCGGTCCACCACCACGTCAATGTCATGGCGGAACTTCTTGTCCAAGCTGGGCGGTTCATCCAACTCATAAAACTGCCCGTCCACCTTGACGCGCTGAAACCCTTGCTTGCGCAGTTCCAGAAATTCCTTGCGGTATTCGCCCTTGCGGTCACGCACGATGGGGGCCAGCAGATAGGCGCGGGTGCCCTCTTCCAGGCCCATCACCCGGTCGACCATGTCCTGAACCTGTTGCGCTTCAATGGGTTGTCCGGTCGAGGGGCTATAGGGCGTGCCCGCGCGCGCAAATAACAGGCGCATATAGTCGTAAATTTCCGTCACCGTTCCGACGGTAGACCGCGGGTTCTTGCTGGTGGTCTTTTGTTCAATCGAAATCGCAGGCGACAGGCCGGAAATATGGTCCATGTCGGGCTTTTGCATCATGTCAAGGAACTGGCGCGCATAGGCGCTCAGGCTTTCGACATAGCGGCGCTGGCCTTCGGCATAGATCGTGTCGAACGCCAGCGACGACTTGCCAGACCCTGACAGCCCGGTGATAACCACAAGCTGATCGCGCGGCAGGTCCACGTCGATATTCTTCAGGTTATGCTCGCGCGCGCCGCGCACTTCGATGAATTTCTGCTCGGCCATAGCCATACCTCTTGCGCTTTGGGCGCAAGATAGCGGGACGCGGGTGAGTCTCCAATCGAATAATGTGAACAAACTGGAAACATGGTGGTGTTGAACAATAATAATCCAGCATTTTCGGCGGCATTTGGCTTAAATATTCACAAAAGTGAATTTATTACTTGCAATCCTGCCCATGTCGCATGATTTATGGCCAAACTGGCTTGAAGGTTTGCACAGATGTTCGGATTTCTTTCAAAATCCCGCCCCGCGCGGATTAACCCGTCAGAGGCAATTGCCCGCGTCAAGGACGGCACGCTCTCGCTGATCGATGTGCGCGAAGCGGGTGAATTGCGCCAAAGCGGCAAGGCCAAGGGCGCTTTGCATATTCCGCTGGGCCAGATCGGCGCGCAGACCGACCCCAAAAGCGGCCATTTCAACCGCAAGCTGGACACGGACAAAGCGGTGGCGCTTTACTGTGCATCTGGCGCGCGGTCGGGGCGTGCGGCGGATGTGATGCGCACCAATGGCTTTGCCGAGGTGTATAACCTTGGCACATTGCACGATTGGCAACGCGCGGGCGGTGCGGTGGTGCGCTGACCGCCAGCCACAGGCACCAATCACAAAGCCCGCGACAGCGTCGCGGGCTTTGGACATGGCGTGCGGCCGCAAGGCCGCTCCGTTTGGTCAGAGCTTAGAAATGGATCGCGCGCCCGTAAGCATCCAGCACCGATTCATGCATCATCTCAGACAGCGTCGGGTGCGGAAAGACGGTTGCCATCAGGTCTTCTTCGGTGGTTTCCAACTGGCGGCCGACCACGTAGCCTTGGATCAACTCGGTCACTTCCGCGCCGACCATATGCGCGCCCAGCAGCTCACCCGTTTTGGCGTCGAACACGGTCTTTATCAGGCCTTCGGGCTCACCCAGCGCAATCGCCTTGCCATTGCCCATGAAGGGGAAGCGGCCAACCTTGATATCCAGCCCCTTTTCCTTCGCCTGCGCTTCGGTCAGGCCAACGCTGGCGATCTGCGGGTGGCAATAGGTGCAACCGGCAATGCTGTCGGGGTCCACCGCGTGCGGATGGCCGCCTGCGATCAGCTCTGCCACCATAACGCCTTCGTGGCTGGCCTTATGCGCCAACCATGGGCCGTTGGTTGCATCGCCAATCACATACAGCCCCTCGACCCCGGTGCGGCAATAGGCATCTGTCACGACGAAAGAACGGTCGATCTTCGCGCCCAGTTCTTCCAGCCCAAGGTTTTCGGTATTGGCCACGATGCCCACAGCAGAAATCACTGTGTCGAATTCGTGCTGCTCCACCTTGCCGCCGCGCTCTATGTGCGCGGTCACCTTGGGGGCCTTGCGGTCCAGCTTTTTGACCATGGCTTTTTCCATGATCGTCATGCCTTGCTTGATGAATTGCTTCTTGGCAAAGGCGCTAATCTCGGCATCTTCCACAGGCAGGATGCGGTCCTGCACTTCGACCACGGTCACATCCGCGCCCAGCGTGTTGAAGAAGCTGGCAAATTCGATCCCGATCGCGCCAGAGCCGATAACCAGCAGCTTTTTGGGCATCCGCTTGGGCGTCAGCGCGTGTTTGTAGGTCCAGACCAGATCGCCATCGGCTTCCAGCCCCGGCAATTCGCGGGCGCGCGCGCCGGTGGCAAGGATGATGTTCTTGCCCGTCAGGTCCTCGGTGCCCTTGTCGGTCGTCACCGCCACGCGGCCCTTGCCCGCCAGCTTGGCCGCGCCCATGATGACCGTGACCTTGTTCTTTTTCAGCAGATGCGCCACGCCGCCCGACAATTGGCCGGCCACGCCGCGCGAACGCTTGACGACCGCATCCAGATCATAGCCGATCCCCGTGGCGCTAAGCCCGAATTCCTTGGCGCGGTGCATCAGGTGAAACACCTCTGCGCTGCGCAGCATGGCCTTGGTCGGGATGCAGCCCCAGTTCAGGCAGATTCCGCCCAAGTGCTCGCGTTCGACCACGGCAACAGACTTGCCAAGCTGGGCGGCGCGGATCGCGGCAACATACCCGCCGGGACCGGCCCCGATAACAACAACGTCGAACGATTTGGCCGCCATGCGAGTCTCTCCTCCTGAAGTGCTGGGCGAAATTAGTTTGCCATTAAACTAGTTTTCGCAACGTCGCAACGCATACCCCGAAACCCCGCCATGACGGGGGCGCATGGCTGGCGCTTAGGCGGCTTTCTGCAAGCGGCGCACAGCCAGCCCATAACCGCCTTCTGTCAGGAAGGATTGTTCCGCCGATGTCGTCTGGCGCCCCAACGCGTTGTTGCGGTAGGGGAAGCGCCCGAATTCGCGGATCACGGCGCGGTGGGCGCGCGCGTGCAGCAGGTTCTGTGCCCCGGTATTGGGCATGCGCAACAGGAACATGCGCACAGCGCGATCCTGGTCCATCTGGCTTTCGGAATGCATCAGCGGCAGGTAAAAGAACTGACGTGCAGGTTCCTCTATCTGCCCATCGAAGCGCAGATGGCAGGCGCGGGCCGCAACCTTGCGGGCCATCTCATCGGTCGCGAAAGCGCGCGGATCATCCCGGAACATGTTGCGCGGGAACTGATCGGTCACGATCAGGTAGGCAAGACAGCCCTTGGGGCAGGATGCCCAGTTGCACAGCCGTCCAGCGCGGGCTTTTTCCCATAGGGGCAGGTAACGGTCGCGGATCTTGGCATCCAGCGCGGCATCCTGCGCATACCAACCTTGCGGGCCGATTTCATCCACCCAGAACGCGATTACCTCTTCCACAGTCGACATTGTGCAAATCCAGATTGTTTTACGTTAAAGCAGTTTTGCAGGCTTTCCCGCGCCTGACAACATCCATGTAACAATATTTCAGGCCGGGGCGTGATTCTGCTCATTTTGTTACGCTTGCGTTACCATCCGCCGGGGCTGCCTGCTCTGCAAGGTCGGTATAGACCGCGTCTACCGTCGCGGCGGACACAACCGGCGAAACCGGCGCGAACGGTCCGGTTTCGGTGACCAGCGGCGCCGGGCGCTGCGTGGCGCGCCACAGCGCATAGAGCGCAAGCAGGGCCGTCAGAACCGAGATGAACAGGAAAAACCCGTCGGGGCCGATCACACCCATAAGCCGACCAATGACCAGCGGGCCAACAATCGCGCCCAAACCATTGACGAACAACAACCCGCCAGAGGCCGCGGCCATCATGTCAGAATCGAGGTAATCATTGGTATGCGCCAAGAGCAGGGCGTAAAGCGGGTTGGAAATGCCGCCGATCATCAACGCCACGGCCACGAGCAACCAGAAGGGCATTGGCAGCAAGACCGGCAGCGCGGCTGTTAAGGTGCCGATCATCGCTACCACGATGACAAGCTTGCGTCGGTCCATCCGGTCCGACAGCCAACCGATGGGAAGCTGGAACACAAGCCCGCCAAAATATATCGCCGCGGTGAAGGCCGAAATCTCCAGCACGTTCAGCCCAGCCAATGTGCCCCAGACCGCCGTCATCCCGAACAGTGCCGAAAACACGCCCCCCATCAGGAAAATTCCCACCACGCCCAAGGGCGACACGTCATACAGCGCGCGGATCGACAGCGATTTGGTGCTGTCAAAGGGCGGCGCGGGGCTGATGGACAGCAGGATCGGCGCGAAGGCCAGCGACACCAGCACAGACGGAATAACGAACAACAAGAACCCCGCAGGGTCGGCAAAGTTGATAAGCGCCTGCGCAGAAATGATGCCAAGCATCTGCACGATCATGTAAAGCGAAAGGGTCTGGCCGCGGGTTTCATTGCTGCTGGAATTGTTCAGCCAGCTTTCCGCCGTGACGTAAACACCGCAAAAGCAAAACCCGATCAGCACGCGCAACAGCGCCCAGACAATCCATTCCGGGATCGCGGCATAAAGCACCAGCACCGCCGAAATGAGCGAACCTAGCGCCGCGAACACCCGCACATGCCCCACCCGGCGGATCAATTCGGGTGCCATGCGCGAGCCCAGCAGAAACCCCACGAAATAACCCGACATCACGATCGACATCTGACCCGTGGAAAAGCCCTCTATGTCGCCGCGAATACCCAAAAGCGTGCCTTGCACACCATTTCCGACCATCAACAGCATGATGCCCAGAAGCAGCGCCCAAGAGCCTGCGAAAACCTTCAACATGAGGGGTGCTTTCGTCTGATCTTCAGGGAAAAGCCTATCACGGGTTGCCCGACAGGTCATCCGGCAACAGAAGCGAGGAGTCGCCATAGGAAAAGAAGCGGTAGTCCTGCGCAATCGCATGGGCATAGATTGCCATGATCCGCGCGCGCCCCATCAGGCCCGCGACCAGCATCATCAGCGTCGATTTCGGCAGGTGGAAATTGGTCATCAACCCGCTGGCAATCTGAAAGCGGAAGCCGGGGGTGATGAAAATATCGGTCATGCCGGTATAAGGCGCAATCTGGCCGGGGCCGGTTGCGGCGGTCTCGATCACGCGCAGGGCCGTTGTGCCAACGGGGATCACGCGGCGGCCCTCGGCGCGGGCGCGGGTGATCTGCGCAGCGGCGGTTTCGCTTACATGCCCCCATTCGGCGTGCATCTTGTGGTTGGACACGTCATCGGTTTTGACCGGCAAAAAGGTGCCCGCCCCGACATGCAGGGTCACTTCGGCAAATTCCACGCCCTTGGCGCGCAACTGCGCCAGCAGATCCTCGTCGAAATGCAAGGATGCGGTCGGGGCGGCTACCGCGCCGGCATCACGCGCGAAAACGGTCTGGTAATCGGTGCGGTCCTGTTCATCGGCCTTGCGGCGCGCTTCAATATAGGGCGGCAGCGGCATTTGGCCCGCCTGTTCCAGCGCGGCATCAAAGGCGGGGCCGTCAAGGTTAAAGGCCAGCCGCACATCTTCCGCGCCCCGTTCTGCAACACGCGCGACCAGCCCGGCGGCAAAGACGATGTCTTCGCCCTCGGCCAGCTTTCGCAAGGGCTTGGCCAAGGCGCGCCATGACCCGTCAGGCTGCGGTTCGGTCAGCGTAACTTCGACACGGGCGACCACCGGCCCTTGCGCGCTATCGCGGTGGCGATGGCCCGACAGGCGCGCGGGGATAACCTTGGTCGTGTTCAACACCAGCAGATCGCCCGCGCGCAACACCTCGGGCAGGTCGCGCACATGGCGATCCGTAATCGTGTCGCCCTGCGCCACCAACAGCTTGGCAGACGAACGCGGGCGGGCTGGCCGCGTGGCGATCAGTGCCTCTGGCAGGTCGAAGTCGAAATCCGAGAGTTTCATTGTGCCACCTTGGGTTTTCACGAACGGGGCTTTAACTTGCGCCGCAGCCCGCTACAACAGGCCCAACGCAACCGTGATGAAGGAGTGCCCTATGCTGTCCAACGGCGACCTTGCCCCCGATTTCACCCTGCCCCGCGACGGTGGCGAGATGGTGGCTTTATCTGCCCTGAAACCGTCGAAAGTGGTGCTGTATTTTTACCCGCGCGACGATACGCCGGGCTGCACGACCGAAGCCATCGAATTCACCGCACTGGCCGCAGAGTTCGAGGCCGCGGGTGCCAAGGTCATCGGCATATCCAAAGATACCGTCGCCAAGCATGACAAGTTCATTGCCAAGCATGACTTGGGCGTGATGCTGGTGTCGGATGCCGAAAGCGATGTCTGCGAGCGTTACGGTACATGGGTGGAAAAAAGCATGTATGGCAAAACCAGCATGGGCATTGAACGCACCACCTTCATGGTCGATGCCGAGGGGCGCATTTCCCATATCTGGCGCAAGGTGAAGGCCGCAGGCCATGCCGCAGAGGTTCTGGAGGCGGTGCGCGGCGCATGAGCCTGACTTTGCGCGACATGGCGGTGGAGGTTTTGACCACCGCCATGTCGCGCGAAAACCACGCTGAGCCATGCCCATGCACGGGCGTGGTGCACCGCGCGCAAGGGGTGCGGGCAGTCGCCGCGCTGAAAAACCATCTATGCCGAAGAAGTCGGCCATGTCGCCTATGGGTCGAAATGGTTCAACTACCTGTGCGGCAGGCAGGGTCTGGACCTACAACCGGTGTTTCTGGACCTTGCGCGACGCTTTTTACAGCCCGCCCAAACCACCCGTCAACGCGGAAAAACGCGCGCAAGCCGGGTTGCCCGCAGATTTCTACTGGCCGTTGACTGAACCGGCAGCATAGCTTCGTGAAAGTTGCTTATGTGCTTTATCTTCAAGCGCTTCAGGGGCATTCTTACAGCAGTATCGGCGAAATTTCGCTGATTTCGCTTATTTACAACCTTTGCGGGATATAACGCTCCATTAATAGATTGCAGGAACGCGCCCCCCCGATTAGAGCAAATTAACGGGGTGTTTTCCGAGTTTTGCGCATGTTTTGCGCCTGTATGTGCGATCTTTTGCACGCCCCCACCTAAAAATGACCCGACGGGATGGTAATGTTTAGACGACAGCTCGTAAGACTGAACCAGCGGCTGGAACACCGGCTGCCGGAACAGCGCCTGTTCCTGAGATCCGACAACACCACACGTTTCGTGCGTTTGCGACCGATGACGCAGCTTCTCGGGATCGCGGCGGTAACCGGGTTTTTCGCGTGGGGCGTTCTGGCGACATCCATCTTGCTGATGGACAGCGTCGGCTCTGGCACGCTGCGCGAACAAGCTCAACGCGAACAGGCGACGTATGAAAACCGCCTGAACCAGATGGCACAGGAACGCGACCGCCACGCGCAATCGGCAGAAGCAGCGCAGGTCCGTTTCGGCGAGGCCATGGCCCGAATCGCAGACATGCAACTGGAACTGCTGGCGTCGGAACAGCGCCGGATGGAACTGGAAAAGGGCATTGATACGGTTCAGGCGACCGTTTCGCGCGTGGTCCGCGAACGTGATGACGCGCGCAAACAACTGGCAGAAGCGCGCCGGACGCTTGAAGCCGAAACCGGCACGGCCCGCACCGCCGCCGACCGTGAGCGCGACGTGCAGGACATGCTGGACTATCTGCTGGTTGCCATGAATGACGTCGGGCAAGATTTGCACGCGCAAAACGTTTCCACAGAGCAGACCCAGAACCAAGCACAAATGCTGGCGCTGGAAAATGAACTGCTGAAAGACCGCAACCACGTCATTTTCAGCCAGTTGGAAGATGCGCTGGATTCGGTGATCGGGCCGCTGGAGCGGGTGTTCCGTTCTGCCAATGTCTCGCCCGACCAGATCCGCCGTCTTGTGCAGCAAGGCGCAAGCTCGCAAAGCGCGTCGCTGCGCCCGATTTCGGTCTCGACCTCTGGGTCGATGGCTGCCAGCCCGGATATTTCGCGCGCCAACAGCGTGCTGGAAAAGCTGAACACGGTGCAAGCGTATCGGCGCGGGTTGGAACGTTTGCCAATCGCGCACCCTGTGGCCAGCCGTGTGCGCCTGACCTCGCCCTATGGAATGCGCCGCCACCCCGTCAGCGGGCGCACCAAAATGCACACCGGTATCGACTGGGCCGCTGCCCGTGGCACCCCCATCCTGAGTGCCGCCGATGGCGTGGTGAAAAAAGCCACCCGGATGCGCGGTTATGGCAATATTGTCATCATCGAGCATGATTTCGGGCTGGAAACCTATTACGCGCATTTGAACTCTATTGACGTGCGTCAGGGACAAAGGGTCTCGCGCGGGCAGAAAATTGGTGGTATGGGCACCACTGGCGTGTCGACCGGCGTTCACTTGCACTATGAAGTGCGCGTCAACGGTCAACCTGTAAATCCGATCACCTATGTAAGGGCAGGACAAAATGTTTTCTAAAAGCCGCATCAACGAACCTGGCCCGAAGGCTGCAACCACCCCGGCCCCGGCGGCCCCCGCAACCCAAACTGCGCAGGAACCGGCTCCGTCGTTCTTGCGCCAGTCGAGCATGGACAGCGCGCCTGCGCAATCCACCAAGGGGAAAAGCGCTGCATCCTTGCTGGCCGCTGACCTGACGATTACCGGCAACATCAAGACCACCGGTGATGTGGTGGTTGAAGGGATCGTAGATGGCGACATCCGCGCCCATTTGCTGACCGTCGGCGAAACTGCCACCATCCGTGGAGAGATCGTGGCAGATGATATCGTCGTGAACGGTCGTGTCATCGGCCGTGTGCGCGGGTTGAAAGTGCGTCTGACCTCCTCTGCGCAGGTCGAGGGCGACATCATCCACAAGACGATCGCCATCGAATCGGGTGCGCATTTCGAAGGCTCCGTGCAGCGTCAGGACGACCCGTTGCAGACCAATCGCGGCCATGTGGCAGAGCAGAAAGCCGCGCCAAGCCCCGCACAGGCCCCCGCCGCCAAGCCGGAAGGGTCCGAGGCTGTCAAGAAAGCCACGGAACAGCGTAAGGCCACCGGCGCCTGATTGGCGACAGCCAGCGCCGTGCCAGAGATTTGAAAGCCGCGCGTTTTCGTGCGGCTTTTTTAATGCGCAACAAAAGCAAAACGCAGCGCTTGCAGAGCGGTGCCAAGCAATCATCATTGGTTTGAAGGATAGCTGGTGCGGGTGGGGAGACTCGAACTCCCACGCCTTGCGGCGGAGGATTTTGAATCCTCTGCGTCTACCATTCCGCCACACCCGCACGGTCAGCTAACGCTGCAATATCTTGGTTTTCAGGCACCTGCAAGGCAGGGAATGCGCTGCGAATGCAGATTTTCGTGCAATTCGGCGCGCCGCCCTGCCAAGATTGACCAAGCCCTTGTTTTACGCTACATGCTGGCCATCCCGTCGGTTCCGACGCGGAGTTGAGCGGGGCGCGGAATAAGGGCGTCCCAAAACAGATAACGGCCCGATGCCGTATCAGATGGACGCATATGACCCTTTTTTCCGACCTAAAGCTGGACCCCAAGGTCCTGAAAGCCATTGATGAGGCAGGCTACACCGCGCCGACCCCCATTCAGGCAGAAGCAATTCCGCACGCGCTGGAAGGCCGTGATGTTTTGGGCATTGCCCAGACCGGGACCGGCAAAACCGCCTCTTTCACGCTGCCGATGATCACGCGCCTTGGCCGTGGCCGCGCGCGCGCGCGTATGCCGCGCAGCCTTGTGCTGGCGCCCACACGCGAACTGGCCGCCCAAGTGGCCGAGAATTTCGACACTTACGCCAAATACACCCGCCTGACCAAGGCGCTGCTGATCGGCGGCGTGGCCTTTGGCGAGCAGGACAAGCTGATCGACCGGGGCGTGGACGTGCTGATCGCCACGCCGGGCCGCCTGCTGGACCATTTCGAGCGCGGCAAACTGCTGCTGACCGGGGTTGAGGTGATGGTGGTGGACGAAGCCGACCGGATGCTGGACATGGGCTTCATTCCCGATATTGAACGCATCTTCAACCTGACCCCCTTCACGCGGCAGACCTTTTTCTATTCCGCGACCATGGCCCCGGAAATCGAGCGTATTACCAATATGTTCTTGGCCAACCCCGCCCGCGTGGAAATCGCACGGCAGGCGACGGCTTCGGAAACCATTGCGCAGGAACTGATCGAACTGCCTGCGGCCAAGCGCGATGCGGCCGCCAAGCTGAAGCGCGAGGCGCTGCGCAAGATCATCCAAGCGCAGGGCGATAATCTGGAAAACGCAGTCATCTTTTGCAACCGCAAGGTTGATGTCGATGTGCTTGCCAAGTCACTTGCCAAGCACCATTTCGATGCCGCCCCCATTCACGGGGATCTGGACCAATCCGTGCGCACCCGCACGCTAGAGAAATTCCGCGCCGGTGAATTGCGTCTGCTGATCGCATCCGACGTGGCCGCGCGCGGGCTGGATGTTCCCTCTGTCAGCCATGTGTTCAATTTCGACCTGCCGTCGCACCCGGAAGATTACGTTCACCGCATTGGCCGCACGGGCCGCGCGGGGCGGTCGGGCAAGGCGATTTCGCTAATGGTGCCCGCCGATCAGAAATATCTGGATGCAATTGAATCGCTGTTGGGCAAGCAACTGCCGCGCGGCACAGCGCCCGAGCTGGAGCCCCCGCGCGCCGCCGGGCGTGCCGAGAAGGCAGAAGACAGCGACGAAAAGCCAAAGCGCAGCCGCCGCACGCGCAAGCCCGCCAATGACAATATTGATGCCGCGGTCGAGCCGGTAGAGGCCAGCGCCCCTGCCCCGCAGCCTCAGCCTCAGCCTCAGCCGCAACAACAGCAGGACCGCCCGGATCGCAAACGCGACCGCCGCGACAACCGGCATGACGCGCCCGTGGGCATGGGCGACCATGTGCCCGACTTCCTGATGCGCGAGTTCCGCACCGCGTGAACCACGCGGATAACACAAAACAAAACCGCGCAAAGGTGACCCTTCGCGCGGTTTTTGCTTTGCGTCGCGTAGCTTAGCGATACAGCAGCGATACTTTGTTGTGGAACAGGTGCAGCTTGGCCGGATCGGCTTTCAGCTTGACCATCTTGCCGCGCAGCCCGGCATGTGTGCCGCCCAGCTTGGCCAGAACCGGATTCGCATTGGGGGCATCGGGTTTGAAATAAAGCACCGTCAATTCGCCAAGCGCTTCGATCAGGTCAACCTCGCCCTGATACAGGTAATCATCGTCATCGCTGGCGATTAGGTCTTCGGGGCGCACACCCAGATTGACCTTCAACCCCATATCCGCATCCGTGGTCGGGATATTGGCCGTGGCCACGCCGCCGCCATCCAGTTTCACGCGGGTGTGTTGGCCCGTGCCGACCACTTCACCCGGCAGCAGGTTCATCGCTGGAGAACCGATGAATTGCGCCACGAATTCGCCATTGGGGCGTTCATACAGTTCCAGCGGCGTGCCGACCTGCGCAATGCCCCCGCCCGCCAGCACCACGATGCGGCTGGCCAGTGTCATTGCTTCAACCTGATCATGCGTGACATAGACCATGGTCGAATTCGGCATCGATTCCTTCAGCTTCGCGATCTCGATCCGGGTGGCCACGCGCAAGGCCGCGTCAAGGTTAGAGAGCGGCTCGTCGAACAGATACACCTTCGGGTCGCGCACGATGGAGCGCCCGATCGCCACCCGCTGCCGCTGCCCGCCTGACAGCGCCTTGGGCAGGCGGTCCAGATACGGCCCCAGTTGCAGAATGTCGGCGGCCTTGGTCACGGCCGCGTCAATTTCGGCCTTCGACTTTTTCGCGATCTTTAGCGCAAAGGCCATGTTGTCGCGCACCGTCATATGCGGATAGAGCGCGTAGGACTGGAACACCATGGCAATGCCACGCTGTGCGGGCGGGATGTCATTGACGACCATGCCGTCAATTTCCAGCGTGCCGCCCGTGATCTTTTCCAGCCCCGCAATCATGCGCAAAAGCGTGGATTTGCCGCAGCCCGAGGGGCCGACAAACACGATCAATTCGCCCTGTTTGATGTCAAGATTGACATCTGACAGCACCTTGACCTCGCCGTAGGCTTTCTCGACATCGGTCAGTTTCAGATCGGCCATGGGTTCCTCCCCCCTCGTTTAGCGTTTTAGAACCAGGCAGGGCTGCCATGGTCCCAGATGCACCAACCCGTCCTCTCCGACACCGGAAGAGTTCAGCTCTTGCCCGACGGTCACCCAATTGCCTTCCGGCAGGTAAAGGGTGGTCGGGTCGTGGCTAAGGTTGAAGGCGCAGAACATCACTTCGCCCGCCTCCTCGCGGATGAAGGAGAGCGTGTCGCCCGACACATGCAGATCACGCATAACCCCGCGCGATAGCGCCCGGTGCGCATGACGGAAAGCAATGGCGCGGCGGTAATGATGTAGCAACGCATCGGGCGCGCGTTCCTGCGCATCGACCGACAGGCCGATATGTTCGCGCGCGACCGGCAACCATGGCACATCGGTTGAAAAGCCACCGTTCAGCGTGCTCTTCTCCCAGACCATCGGCGTGCGGCACCCGTCGCGGCCCTTGTATTCGGGCCAGAACTGAATACCGTAAGGGTCGCGCAGGTCTTCGAACACCAGTTCCGCTTCGGGCAGGCCCAGCTCCTCGCCCTGATAGAGGCAAGCCGAGCCGCGCAGGCACATCATCAGCGTGGCATAGGCGCGCACAGCAGCGGGTGACATGTCCCAGCGCGTGATATGGCGCATCACGTCATGGTTGGAAAACGCCCAGCAGGCCCAGCCTTCGGGGGCGACATAATCCAGATGGCGCAGCACGGCGGCAATGCGCGCGGCAGAAGGCTGGTCGGCTGCCAGGAATTCGAACGCGTAGCACATCTGCACCTTGTCGCCGCCCGAGGTATATTCGCCGAGGATTTCGAGGCCTTTCTGCGCATCGCCCACTTCACCCACGGCGGCGGCGCCATAGGTATCCAGCAGCGCACGGAAACGGCGCAGGAATTCAAGGTTCTCTGGCTGATTCTTGTCGTACAGGTGTTCCTGATGGTTATAGGGGTTCACCGCGGGTGCAATATTCGCGTTGCGTTGCTCTGGCGGCAAGGGTGGGTTGTCGCGCAGCTGGTAATCGTGGACATAGAAATTGATCGTGTCCAGACGGAAGCCATCGACCCCGCGCTCCAGCCAGAAGCGCGTGACATCCAGCAATTCCTGCTGCACCGCCGGTTCGTGAAAGTTCAGATCGGGCTGCGAGGTCAGGAAATTGTGCAGGTAATATTGCAGGCGCGTCGCGTCCCATGCCCAAGCGGACCCACCGAAGATGGACAGCCAGTTATTGGGCGGCGTGCCATCGGGTTTCGGGTCTGCCCAGACATACCAGTTGGCGCGCGGGTTGTCGCGCGACGAGCGGCTTTCCTTGAACCACGGATGCTGGTCGGACGAATGCGACAGCACAAGGTCGATCAGCACCTTTATGCCAAGGTTATGCGCGGTCGCGATGATCGCATCAAAATCGGCCAAGCTGCCGAACATTGGGTCCACATCGCAATAATCCGACACGTCATAGCCGAAATCCTTCATCGGAGAGGTGAAGAACGGGCTGATCCAGATGGCATCTACGCCAAGGCTGGCGATATACGGCAGGCGCTGGACGATGCCGCACAGGTCGCCAATACCGTCGCCGTTGCTGTCTTGAAAGCTGCGGGGGTAGATCTGATAGATCACCGCACCGCGCCACCAATCGGGGTTCAGTTCCAGCCCATGATCGGGCTGCAACATAGCAGTAGCACTCACGTTATGTTCCTTACTTGACAGAGCCGGCCAACAGGCCGCGCACGAGGTAGCGTTGCATTGTGAAGAAAACCAAGAGCGGCACCGCGATAGAGACAAAGGCCGCCGTGGCCAGAATGCCCCAATCGCCGCCCCGTGACCCCAGCAGGTCGTCGGCGATCTTCACGGTCATGACCTGAGATTCCGCGCCCGATGGCAAGAAAACCTTGGCCACCAGCAGGTCATTCCATGTCCAGAGGAACTGGAAGATCGCGAAAGAGGCAAGTGCCGGAAAACTGAGCGGCAGAATGATCTTGGTGAAAATCTGGAAATCGGTGGCGCCATCGACCTTGGCACCCTCGATTATGTCGCGTGGCAGTCCGACCATGTAGTTGCGTAACAAATACACCGCCAAGGGCAGGCCAAAGCCGGTATGCGCCAACCATATCCCAAGAAAGCTTTGCCCGATGCCGATATCTGTATGCAGGCTAAGAAGCGGCACCAGCGCCAGTTGCAAGGGCACCACCAACAGCCCCACGACGGCGGCAATCAGCAGCCCGCGGCCCGGAAAATCCATCCAGGCCAGCGCATAGGCCGCGAAGGCCGCAATCAGGATGGGAATGATCGTGGCCGGGATGGTCACGGTCAGCGTGTTGATAAAGGCGCGGTCCATGCCATTGGCGTTCAGCACCGTGTCATAATTCAACAGCGTGAACTTGGGGGGTGTTTCGGCGGCCAGATATACTGTTGGCCCCCTTTCTATCGGGTCGGGGCTTTCCAGCCTATAGCTGCCATCGGCCTGCACCGTCAGGGTGCCGCCGCGGCGCAATTCGGTCGCGGTGCCGGGCGTAAACTCATTCGGGGCCACCGCCCGCGTGCCAAAGGCAGAGATGCTGCCATTGTCATCGGGGAACGCTTCTGCAAGGGCGGGTTCGTCGAACAGGTTGCCTTCCAGCACATACAAATCACCCTCTTGGCGCGCCCCGTCCGCGGCAACCCGCGCGCGGAAATTCAGGTCCACCGCGAAGGGCGTCTGCCACCAGCCGGATGCCGAAATCTGGTCCCGCTCGCGGAAGGACGACACGAACAGCCCGATGGTCGGCAACAGCCACAGCAGCACAAGGATGATGACGGTAATGTTGACCGCGATCTTTCCGCCTTGGTTCTGGCCTGCGATATTATCCATTGGTTATCCCTCCCTCGCGCTTCTCAGCGCATTTCCTTGCGCGCTTGGGCGATGTTCCAGATCATCACCGGCAGCACCAGAACCATGATGACAAAGGCCACGGCGGTCGCGCGCCCATCGTCGCGGAACATGAAGGACATCATGTAACTTGGCAGGATCTGCGTGTCGAAATTGCCCCCGGTCATGGTGTAGACAATATCGAACACTTTCAGCACCAGAATGGTGATCGTGGTCCAGACCACGACAATCGTTCCCATGATCTGCGGCACCTTGATTTGGAAGAACACCTGGAACGGGTTCGCGCCATCAATGATCGCGGCTTCGATGGTTTCTTCCGGGATGCCGCGCAAGGCCGCAGACAGGATGACCATGGCAAAGCCTGTCTGGATCCAGACAAGAATGAACATCAGGAAAAAATTGTTCCAGAACGGCACTTGCAGCGGGTCAAGGGCGGTCATGCCCATGCTGCCGCGGATCGCGTTGATGATCCCGATATCGGGATTGGCCGAATAGACAAATTTCCAGATCAGCGAGGCGCCGACAAAGGAAATCGCCATCGGCATGAAGATCAGCGATTTGGCTATGTTGCCCCAAGCCATGCGGTCGGTCAGTTGCGCGACCAGCAGCCCAAGAAAGGTTGCCATTGCAGGCACAACCAGAACCCAGAGCAGGTTGTTGAGCACGGCGGTTCGGAAGGACGCTTCGGCGAACAGATTGGCGTAATTGTCAAAACCGATGAAATTCGTGCCCAGCCGGTCGAACATGGACCGGTAGAACGACCCAACCACCGGGTAAACCAGATACAAGCCCAGCGCGAACATGGCCGGGAACAAGAACAACCATGGCCGCACCTTGTTGGCGCGGTTTATGTTCCGGCCCGCCTGCGGCCCCTTGGCCGGGAAGATCACCTTGTCGAGTACGATGTTCGACGCGTAGAAATACCCCACGCAGCCACCCACACCGATGATGATGGTCAATAGGCCCTGCAAAACTGGTGACATGGCTGTGCTCCCTTCACGTGGCGCGCGTGGTCATGCCCCCCGCCGCTTGGGCGAGGGGCTGTTGTCAGGTCGCTTACTTGATGGTGTCCCAGCGTTCCTGGATATCGGCAGCCACCTCTTCGGCGCTTGCGCCGGTGACGTAATCGACCATGCCGGTCCAGAACGCGCCCGCACCGATTTCGCCCGGCATCAGGTCAGATGCGTCGAAGCGGAAGGTGGTGGCGTTGGCCAGAATTTCACCCTGCGCGCGCTCGGAATCGCTTGCATAGGTTTCCAGGTTCACGCCGCCATGCGCGGTCAGGAACCCGCCCTGCGTCATCCACATTTCATGCGCGATGGGCAGTTTCAGGAATTCCAACATCGCCGTGGCCGCATCCGACGGGTCGGTGACGGCGAACAATGTGCCAGCGCCCAGAACCGGTCGGCCCAGATCGGCCTCCTCGAAAGCGGGGAAATAGAAGAAATCCACATCCTCGCCCACCGCGGTGCCATCTGGGAAGAAGGCCGGGATGAACGACGCCTGACGGTGCATGTAGCAGCTGGGCGGGATAGAGAACAGGCCCGCCGGGCTGTCACGGAAATCGGTCGTGGCCACGGCTTGCGCACCGCCCTGCACAAACGCATCATTGCGTGCGAATGCGCCGAATTCCTCGATCGCGGCGATCACGGCCGGATCGTTGAACGGCATCTCGTTGCTGACCCACGCGTCATACACTTCGGGCGGCTGGGTGCGCAGCATCATGTCTTCCACCCAGTCGGTGGCGGGCCAGCCGGTGGCCGCGCCCGACCCCAGACCAATGCACCACGGCGTGCCGCCATCATCGACGATCATCTGGGTCAGGGCTTTCAACTCTTCCATCGTCTCTGGAATGTCGTAGCCCATTTCGTCAAACGCGTCGGGCGAATACCAGACCAACGATTTCAGATCGACACGGTAGAACAGGCCGTAAAGCTGATCGTTGCCATCCGGGTCGGCATAGGTGCCCAGATCAACCCAGCTTTGCCCAGCCGCGTAGTTTTCCGCAACAAACTCTGCCGTGCCTTCGGGCAGCGGGGTCAGCAGGCCCTGTGCGGCCATATCGGCAGCCAGACCCGGTTGCGGGAACACAGCCAAGTTCGGCGCACTGCCCGCGCGGGTCGAAATCACGATATCCTGCTCGAAACTGTCAGAACCGGAATAGTCCACGGTGGCCCCGGTCGCAGCTTCGAAATAGTCGAAAATCTTGTTGACCTTCTCAGCCTCGTTGCCCGTCCACGGGCCGGTGATGGTCACGGTCTGCCCGGCAAGATCGGTCGCGTCGGCAAAGGCGGTGTAGCTATCCCAAGTGAAAGCCCCCTCGCCCGGCGCCACAAGCAAGTCCTGCGCCGAGGCCCCCGATGCGACAAGCGCGATCACGGCCACGCCTGTGTAAAGTCTGGATTTCATTGTCATCCTCCCAAGGTTGACGGTGTGTTATGCACAATTATTCATCAAGTGCTGACCAGCATCCCAGCAGTTTGGAATCGGCTTTCCAAACCGCTTTGGATGCATCGACAGTTGCGCATCACCTTGGCCCTGTCAATCGCGAAATTCACAAAAACCCTTGTTTTCAAGTGGATTTCGCAGGTGCAGCATTCGGCATATCGCAGATTTATCTTTTCATCTCAGATCGTTTCGGATTAGTCTCTGCCACGCTTTTCAATACGGTTTGAACAAATCATGGGCGTTACTCTCAAGGAATTGGCCATGCAACTTGGCCTGTCCCCGACCACGGTCAGCCGGGCGCTGAACGGCTATCCAGAGGTGAACGCCCAGACACGCCAACGCGTGCAGGACGCGGCGCGCGCGGCCAATTATCACCCCAACACCCGCGCCAAAAGCCTTGCCACCGGGCAGGCGCGCGCAATCGGCCATGTCATCCCGCTCTCGACCAGCCACGAGATCGTCAACCCGATCTTTGCGGATTTCATCGCCGGTGCGGGCGAGGTGTATTCCGGTGCCGGTTACGACATGGTGCTCAGCGTGGTCTCTGACGCGCAAGAGGAAACGACCTATCGCAACCTTGTCGCGCGCGGCACGGTCGATGGGTTGATGGTGCACGGTCCGCGCCTGCATGATGACCGCATCGCGCTGCTGCATGACCTTGGTTTGCCCTTCATGGTGCATGGGCGCAGTTCAGGCGCGAACACCCCCTATTCATGGCTGGATATCAACAACCGCCGGTCGTTCCGCCGCGCCACCGAATTCCTGCTGGAGCTTGGCCATACCCGCATCGCGCTTATCAACGGGCTGGAAAACATGGATTTCGCCATGCGGCGGCGCGGCGGCTATCTGGATGCGCTGGCACAGGCAGGCATCGCCCCCGATCCGGCCCTGATGCGGGCGGGCGAGATGACAGAACCCTATGGCCACACAAGTGCGCATGACATGTTGCAACTGCCCGATCCGCCAACCGCATTTCTGGCCTCTTCCATGGTGGTGGCCTATGGCCTGCGCCGTGCCCTGACAGAGGCCGGGCTGCGCATGGGGCGCGACGTGTCGGTCATCACCCATGATGATGACCTGTCCTACATGCCCAATGGGCTGGACGTGCCGCAATTTACCGCCACCTGTTCCTCGGTGCGCGCCGCCGGGCGGCAGGCGGCGGAAATGCTGCTGGCGCTGGTCAATGACCCGGCACAGGGGCCGCTGACAAAACTGATGGAGACCCGGCTGGTGCTGGGTGACAGCACAGGACGACACAGATCATGACCGACTTCACGCATCGTCGCGCCGATTTTCCCGCCGATTTTCAGTTCGGCGTGGCAACATCGGCCTACCAGATAGAGGGGCACGGCTTTGGGGCCGCAGGCCGCACCCACTGGGACGATTTCGCCGCCACGCCCGGCAATGTGGTGCGGGCCGAACACGGGGGCCGCGCCTGCGACCACTACCATATGTGGCAGCAGGATCTGGACCTGATCGCCGCCGCCGGGTTCGATATTTACCGCTTTTCCGCATCTTGGGCACGGGTGCTGCCCGAAGGGCGCGGCGCGGTGAATGCAGAAGGGCTGGATTTTTACGACCGGCTTGTCGATGGCATGCTGGAACGTGGCATCAAGCCCGCGCTGACCCTGTATCATTGGGAATTGCCCTCGGCCTTGGCCGATCTGGGCGGCTGGCGCAACCGCGACGTGGCAGAGTGGTTCGCGGATTACACCGAAATCCTGTGCAAGCGCATCGGCGATCGAATCTGGTCCGCCGCCCCCATTAACGAGCCGTGGTGCGTGGGCTGGCTGTCGCATTTCATGGGCGCTCATGCGCCCGGCCTGCGCGACATTCGCGCGACGGCCCGCGCCATGCACCATATCGGGCTGGCGCATGGCCGCGCCACGCAAGTGATGCGCGGATTGGGTATGTCCAACCTCGGCGCGGTGTGCAATTTCGAATACGCCCTGCCGCTGACCGACAACGCCGCAGAACACGCCGCAGCACGGCTTTACGATGGCATCTATAATCGCTGGTTCATTGGCGGCATGTTCAAAGGTGCATACCCCGCCGATGTGCTAAAGGGGCTTGCCCCCCACATGCCCGACGGCTGGCAGGACGACATGGCGACCATTCGCCAACCGCTCGACTGGCTGGGGCTTAACTACTACACATGCAAACGCATCGCCGCGGATCCGAACACCGCTTGGCCGCACCTGTCCGAACATGTGGGCGACCTGCCCAAAACCCAGATGGGATGGGAGGTTTGCCCCGAAGGACTTGCACATTTCCTACATTTTGTGGGCGAATATGCTGGAAACTTGCCCCTATACATTACAGAAAACGGCATGGCGAACCCGGACAGCCCCGATCAGCCCGACCATGCGCGGATTGCCTATCTGAATGACCATCTGGATGCGGCAAAGGCCGCCATCGCCAAGGGCGCGAACCTGAAGGGCTATATAATCTGGTCGCTTCTGGACAATTACGAATGGTCCCTTGGCTATGAAAAACGCTTCGGGCTGGTCCATGTCGATTTCGAGAGCTTGCAACGCCGCCCCAAAGCGTCTTATCAGGCACTGAAACAGGCGTTAGCGCGAACATGAAGCGCGCGGGCGCATAGCCCGAGGGTTTGGACATGGCAGACAAAGACGCTCCCGTTCTGGTGGCCGATGTTGGTGGCACGAACACGCGTGTGGCGCTGGCACGCGGCACAACGATTATCGCAGGCACGACCGAACGCTTCCGCAATGCAGACCATTCGGGGTTGGAAACGGTGCTGGCGGAATATTTGTCCAAGCATCGCAGCCTGCCTGCGCGCGCAGCGATTGCGCTGGCCGGACCAGTGCGGGGCGATTGCGGTGCCATGACGAATCTGGGTTGGTCCATGCAGGCGGGTGATCTTGCGCGCATGACCGGCATTCGGCAGGTGGCTTTGCTGAATGACCTGCAAGCACAGGGCCACGCCCTGCCCTATCTGGCCGCCGACCATTTGCGCGTGATCCGCGATGGCACGCCCGAAGGCGGCACGCGGCTGGTCATCGGGCTTGGAACGGGCGTGAATGCAGCCCCGGTATATCCGGCAGGGCATGGGTTTGTCGTGCCGCCTGCCGAAGCGGGCCATATTCACCTGCCGCAACAAACCGAGGAAGATCAGCACCTTGCCCGTTGGCTTGTCGCGCGGCGCGGCTTTGCATCGGTCGAGGATGTGCTGGCCGGGTCGGGGTTGGAACGGCTTTACGCCTATCACGCGGAACAGGCGGGCGGCGCACAAGCCCGCGATGCAAGCGCGATCATGACGGCCATGGCAGAGGGCGATGCGCTCGCCATGCGGACAGGACGCCATTATGTGCGTTTGCTGGCGCAATACACCGCTGATCTGGCGCTGACCACGCTGCCATTCGGCGGCATCTATTACATTGGCGGTGTTGCCCGGGCCTTTACACCGTTCATGGCGCGCTTTGGCTATGACGCGGCCTTTACCGATATGGGCCGGTTCAGCGATCTGGTGGCGCAATTCCCCGTGGCACTGGTCGAGGATGATTTCGCAGCGCTCACCGGCTGCGCGGTCTATCTGGCGGCCTGACCCCTTGCCCCGCGCCGTGGTTTAGGCCAACGCTGGCGCATGGAATGGCGCGATGAAGCAATCCTTCTGGCAAGCCGCCCCTTGGGCGAAGGGACCGCGCTGATCGATGTGTTCAGCGGGCTGCACGGGCGCTATGGCGGCGCTTTGCGCGGGGGGGCTTCTCGCAAGATGGCGCCGCTGTTGCAGCCCGGCGCGCAGTTGGATGCCACATGGCGCGCGCGGCTGGACAGCCAGTTGGGCAATTTCACGGTGGAACCTTTGCGCGGGCGGGCGGGGGCGATCCTGTCGGACCGGCTGGCGCTGCTGGGGTTGGGCGCGGTCTGCGCGCTGACGCGTTACGCCCTGCCCGAACGCCAGCCCTATCCAGAGCTATACCGCCACACGCTTGCGCTGCTGGACCGGCTGGGCCAGCCCGGCTGGCTGCACGATTACGCGCTGTGGGAACTGACCTTGCTAGAGGAAACCGGCTATGGGCTGGACCTTGCGCAATGCACCGTCACGGGCGCAACAAAGGGGCTGGCCTATGTCAGCCCGCGCACGGGCCGCGCTGTCACCGCAGAGGGCGCGGGCGACTATGCCGCGCGGCTATTGCCACTGCCGGAAGGCCTACGCCCCGGCGGTGCGCTGGATGCCGAAGGGTTGCGCAACGCGCTGGCGCTGAGCGGCCATTTCCTGACCGATTGGCTGGCGCGCGCCATGGACAAACCCTTGCCAGAGGCGCGGGCAAGGCTTTTGCGCGCGGTGGCGTGACCACAGAACAAAGCCCTGGACCTTTGGCCGGGGCTTTTATGCGGAACTTCTGGCCGCCTGTCGTGCGTGGCGGTTGCATAACCTGCCCCACCGTTTGTGGGGGCCTGTGTTGTCGCGCAAAACCCGAAACCAGCTTTGCGCGACAGTCACTAAATTACGCGCACCTGCGTGCCGATCTGGACCAGTTCATACAGGTTTTCCGCATGCGGATTCAGCAAGCCGAAACACCCGTTCGACGCCCGCCGCCCGATCTTGGCAGGGTTGTCGATGCCGTGAATGCGGTAATATTGCCAGCTAAGGTTCAACGCGCGCGACCCCAGAGGGTTGCGCGGGTCCGCCCCTTCGACACGCTCAGGCAAGGACGGGTCACGTTCGCGCATTGACGGCGTGGGAATCCACGTGGGTTCAAACCGCTTGAGCGTGATTTCGGTATAACCGCGCCGGGTGAATTCTTCAGACATCGGCACCGAACAAGGATGCACCAGATAAGTGCTTTCATCCTCGGACCAGTAATGCAGCGCGCGCGAATAGGTGTCGCACAGGATGGCCCCCTTGCGCAGCGATTTGAAATGATCTTTCCAGTGATGGTTGCGAAAGCCCATCACGTTGCGAGGCGCGGTGCGGATATTTTCCTCGCCCTCGTAGTCCGGCAAGGCTTGGGCGCGCAAGACCGACGGGGTCGCCAAAGCCCCCAGAACCATCGCCCCGGACCCCAGAAGCGCGCGGCGTGAGAGTTTGTCAGACATGCCATATTCCTCTTGTCGAATTTGTCGCATAAATGCCTGTGAAGCGCCCAGAATAGCAAGTCACGACCGCGTGGGGAAGCGGCGCTGTGGCGCGGTTGCATCGGATTTCAGAGCCGTCGTCGCAGCAGGCGCAGCGCACGGCCCGCAATCAGGCCGCCCAAGGCCGACAGCATCCCCGAAAGGGTGGCGGCCAATGCCCAGACCTCGTCCGACAGGCGCAGGCCCAGCCGCAGAACGCGCGATTTGCCCAGCACTTCCAGCGCCGCGGTGCTGCGCGGGCCAAGGGCACGGGCGGTGCGGGCCATGGCACGCGCATCTGGCACGGTTTGCGCCGCGCCCATCAGGTGCAAGGTGGCGCGTGTTCCCGCGCTGGCGCGCATGGCGCCAAACTCTTTGGTCAACCGAATCGCAGGCGTCAGCGCGTCTGTCCGCGTGGCGCGGCCCAATGGAGCCCCGCGCGACAGCGCTGCCCAATCCACCCCCTCGCGGAAAGCGCGGATATAGACGCGGCGCAGATCGGGCGCGAGCCGCCCCATCCGATGCGCGACCCGCAGCAGCCCGGCCCCGGCCTTGACGGTGTAAGACGTGCCGCCGGTGAACACCACCGCCCCGGTCGCGGCGACCCCGACCAGCGCCAATGTCAGGTCTAGCCGGTCCACCTCTGCGCCCTGCCCGGCTGCCAGCCCCTCGCGGCCCAAGACAAGCAGATCGCCCGCAACCGTCAGGTTCATCCCGATGCCGCAGGCCAGATCGGGGCCAAGGGTGCAGCGCGACAGGTCATAACTACAAGCCCAGCAGGCGCGGGCCTTTGCCGCGAAGCTGAAATCTTGCGCGCGGGCAGCGTCGATCCGGGTTTGCAGGTCAGGCGGCAAGGCCACGTTTTCAGCCAGAAGCGCGTCGATAACATGCCAGTTGCGCGGGGTTTCGGCCAGCCGCGTATCCAGCAATTCCGCCACGCGCGCGGGCGTCGCCGCGCGGGCCAGCGCCGCCGTGTAAACCTGCGCCAAGCTATCTTCCGCACGCTCGACCCACCAGCCGCCAGCGCGCCACAGCGCCACGACCTGCCAACCGCTTGCCAGCGCCAAACCCAGCGCCAAGGCGGCCAGCAGGCGGCGCGCCCAGATCATGGGCGAGAGCGCACCAGCCCCACGATGTCGTAGCACTGTTCCAAGATTGGCTGTGCGATGGCATTGGCGCGCGCCGCCCCCGCGCCCAAAATCCGGTCAATCTCTGTCACATCCTGCATCAGGCGGCTCATTTCCGCGTTGATCGGGGCGAGTTTTTCGACCGCAAGATCGGCCAGCGCGGGTTTGAACGTGCCAAAGCCCTGACCGGCATATTGCGTCACCACGGCTTCGGGGGTCATATCGGCCAAAGCGGCATAGATATTGACAAGATTGCGCGCCTCGGGCCGCTCTGCCAGCCCGTCAAGGCTGTCGGGCAACGGGTCGGGGTCGGTGCGCGCTTTGCGCAGTTTTTGCGCGATCGTATCGGCATCATCGGTCAGGTTGATGCGGCTCATATCTGACGGGTCGGATTTCGACATTTTCTTGGTGCCATCGCGCAAAGACATGACACGGGTTGCGGCACCTTCGATCACGGGTTCCACGATGGGGAAAAACTCGACCCCGAAATCATGGTTGAACTTGGCGGCAATGTCGCGGGTCAGTTCCAGATGCTGTTTTTGATCCTCGCCCACCGGCACATGGGTGGCGTGATAGGCCAGAATATCGGCGGCCATCAGCGCGGGGTAGGCAAACAGGCCAACACTGGCGTTTTCGGCATTCTTGCCCGCCTTGTCCTTGAACTGGGTCATGCGCTTTAGCCAGCCCATGCGGGCCACACAGTTGAAAATCCACGCAAGTTCGGCATGGGCGGGCACTTGGCTTTGGTTGAACAGGATAGACCGCGCCGGGTCTATGCCCGCCGCGATAAAGCCTGCCGCCAATTCACGCGTGGCGTGGCGCAGCTTGGCAGGGTCTTGCCAGACAGTGATCGCGTGCAGATCGACAATGCAATAAATGGTTTCCGTGCCGGCATCTTGCGCCTGCACAAAGCGTTTCAGCGCGCCAAGGTAATTGCCCAGCGTCAAACCGCCCGAGGGCTGGATGCCGGAAAAGATGCGCGTGGCGAAAGCCGTGTCGGACATGAGACGCGATGCTCCGTGCTGGAATTGCTGTTGGCAATCGCTTAGCCTTGGGGGCTGTCAAGGTCAACCAAGGCCCGCCCATGCATGACGTCCCGCGCCCTGCCCCCATTGTGAACCCGTTGCCATGGGCCGTTTGGCTGCTGACATTTGGCGTGGCCGGGGTGGAGCTTGTGCTTTGGGCTGGGGCGCATGGGCTGGTCAACTGGGCTGGAAGCGCCGGATGGCGCGCGCAAGCACTGGTGGCCTTTGGCATCAGCCCCGAATTGCAGCGCTGGATGTGGGACAGCGGGCGCTACCCGCCAGAAGGGCTGTGGCGCTATTTGGCCTACGGGTTCTTTCACCTTGGCCCAATGCAAGCCGCCTTGGTCATGGTCATAACCGCCGCGCTTGGCAAGATCTGCGCCGAACGTCTTGGGTCGGTGAAGGTGCTTGTGCTGTTGCTGGTCGCGCAAGCAATGGGCGGCGTGGTCTTTGGGCTGGTCGCCGATCCCGGCGCATGGCTGATTGGCGGCTACCCGATGATCTTCGCGCTGGCGGGCGCCTATGGCATGCTACTGCGCACTCGGCCTGCGCTGTTCATGGTGGCGGTGCTGGTCGCGGCCCGGCTGGCACTGACCGCCATGGCCGGGGGCGGTATGGATTGGCTGGCGGACCTGACCGCGCTTGGCATGGGGGCCGCCTTGGCCCGCGCATTGGACGGGCCAATTCTGGAACGGCTGCGCCGACGCTAGGCCGTATTGTGGATAGACGGAATAGATGCTCTGACCGCCATCGCGCCCGGCAAATATGATGGGTGGAAAAGACCGCACCTGCGGGGATTGGTCGGGGCTGGTGCCCCCGCCTCCGCGCCGCCTTTTCCACTCACAGACTTATTGGCAGCGGGCGCTGTGTTCAAGAACCATGCCCCAAGACGGATGCGGAAAACAATCACCCTTGCTTTGACGGAAAAGCGCGACATAAATTTCATATTGGGGCAACGTGGATGCGTTCAATGAAACACGTGTTTTTATCTGTTCTAATGTCAATGATCGCACCGGCAGCGTTTGCGCAATCTTGGACACACGGTCCCGACAGGGCCACCGCCCCCCCACCCATTTCGGGCACACCGACGGGCGGGCCGAATACCGGCGGCTTTGAAATTGTCTGCCATCAGGGGGAATGGTCGCTGTATTTATTCGCTGGGGTCGCGCCTGAGAGGACCGGATCGCGGTCTCCCGCGACGATCAGTGTCGATGGTCAGCGTTTCGAGACAACTTTCGAGCCGCGCCCCCCAAGCGCAGACGAAGGCCTCGTTATCACCCCATCAATCATCCAAGCGCTCAAGTCGGGCAATCGGGTCGAAATCACCTTTCCCACGGGTGGCACCCCCTACAGCGCAACGTTCGGACTTCGCGGCTCGTCGCGTGCCTTGGGGGCGGTTGAAGCCGGGTGTGCCTACCCGACGCCGATTACAGCGCCACAGCGCTTCAGATCGGGCATTGGCCATAGCTCTGCCGAAGCGGTCGCTTTGGCAAGGACCATTCTGTCCGATGATCTTGCTCAGATGCGCCTGGAAGCGAGCAAGCCAGATATCGACGTCGAGGCCGCATGGTTTGTTGACCTCGATGATGGCTGGCGGTTCATTATCGCTACCGTTGGCGCGTCGAATTTTCATTTTGGGTTCAACGGTTTCGGAACAATTGTTCTGGCCAAGCCGGTTAATCAGGACTGGCAACAGGTCGGACCCCATGCGCCTTCATTTTGGGTGGCAGTAGATACGCAGGCGCGAAGTAATGGCTGGCCCAATCTCGTTTACCAGAACCAGCGAGGGATCAACCAACCATTCGTCTTTTGGCAATGGGACGGTCGTGACTATGTTTTCTCTCATAGAGTTGAAGGCTAGCTGCCCCCGACGGGGCCGGAGTTATCTGTATCCGGGGGCAGGTTCGAGCGTGGGCGCGCACTGTCAGACCAGCGGACCAACCTCGACAGCTTGCACTTTTCATCGGGCGCATCCCAAGCTGATGCGAGCAGATGGATGTGCTATTTTGTGCGTAGGACATGTTACGCTAAAGCGGTGTCCGATTTTGCACAAGAACATGCGAACACAAACAGCCAGAGCACGCCGCACACATACAATCGAACGCGACGCAGTTCAGCGCAGATCGGGCGGTGTGCCCTCGGCCACTAGGTCAGTCACCAACGCGTCCAAGCCTTGCGTTTGCGTGCGCGTGTCGCCCAAGCGACGCACGGACACGGTGCGCTCTTCGACTTCGCGCGCGCCCACAGCCAGGATGACCGGAACCTTGCCAAGCGAGTGTTCACGCACCTTGTAGTTGATCTTCTCGTTGCGCAGGTCCAACTCGGCGCGCAGGCCCGCCGCCTGCAACGCTGCGACCACCTCGCGACAGTAGTCGTCAGCATCCGACACGATCGACGCGACCACAACCTGACGCGGGGCCAGCCACAGCGGCAGCTTGCCCGCGAAATTCTCGATCAGGATGCCGATGAACCGCTCGAAACTGCCCAGAACCGCGCGGTGCAGCATGACAGGCCGGTGCTTTTCGCCGTCCTGCCCGATATAGCTGGCGTCCAGACGTTCGGGCAGGTTCGGGTCCACCTGAAGCGTGCCGCATTGCCAGTCGCGCCCGATGGCGTCGGTCAGCACGAATTCCAGCTTGGGGCCGTAGAACGCGCCCTCGCCTTCGAAAATCTCGTAAGCATGGCCTGCGGCGACCACGGCCTTGGCCAAGGCATCTTCGGCGTAATCCCAGCTTTCTTCCGTGCCGATGCGCTGTTCGGGCCGGGTGGACAGCTTGATCCGCCATTGCGTAAAGCCCAGATCGGCATAGATGCCCGACAGGAATTCGATGAATTTCGTCGATTCCGCCTCGATCTGGCTAGGCATGCAGAAGATATGCGCATCATCCTGCGTAAAGCCGCGCACCCGCATGATGCCATGCAGCGCACCCGAAGGCTCATACCGGTTGCACGAGCCAAACTCGGCCATGCGCAAGGGCAAGTCGCGGTAGCTTTTCAGGCCCACGTTGAAAATCTGCACATGGCAAGGGCAATTCATGGGTTTCAGCGCGTTGATGGTTTTCTCGCGCGCATGGTCCTCGTCCACTTCGACGATGAACATGTTTTCCTGATAGTTCTCCCAATGCCCCGACGCTTCCCACAGCTTGCGGTTCACCACCTGCGGCGTGTTCACCTCGACATAGCCGCCCCGGCGCTGCTGGCGGCGCATGTAATCTTGCAGCGTGGTGTAGATGCTCCAGCCATTCGCGTGCCAGAAAATCTGGCCCGGCGCTTCTTCCTGCATGTGGAACAGGTCCATCTCGCGGCCCAAGCGGCGGTGGTCGCGCTTGGCCGCCTCTTCCAGCATGGTCAGATGCGCTTTCAGGTCATTGCGGTTCTTGAACGCCACGCCATAGATGCGCTGCAACATGGGGCGCGTGCTGTCGCCCAGCCAATAGGCCCCGGCAATGCTCATCAGCTTGAACGCGTCGCCCGGCACTTGGCCGGTGTTCTGCAAATGCGGGCCACGGCACAGGTCTTGCCAAGGCCCGTGCCAATACATGCGCAGGTCTTCACCTTCGGGGATGCGGTCGATCAGTTCCACTTTGAACGGCTCATTCGCGTCCTTGTAATGCTGGATGGCGCGGGCGCGGTCCCAGACCTCCGTGCGCACAGGCTCGCGCGCGTTGATGATCGCGCGCATCCGCTCTTCGATCTGCGCCAAATCTTCGGGCACAAAGGGTTCCGCGCGGTCAAAATCGTAGAACCAGCCCTTGTCGCGCACAGGACCGATGGTCACTTTGACATCCGGCCAGATTTCCTGCACGGCCCGCGCCATGATATGCGCCAGATCATGGCGGATCAGTTCCAGCGCTTGGGCATCGTCCTGCATGGTGTGAATGGCGATGCTGGCATCTGCCATGATCGGCCATTGCAGGTCGTAATGCGCGCCGTTCACGGTGGCGGAAATGGCCTTTTTGGCCAAGGACTTGGAGATGCTTTCAGCGACCTCTGCCGCCGTTACGCCCGCCTCATAGTCGCGCGCATTGCCATCGGGAAATGTCAGGGAAATCTGGGCCATAAGCCGGTCCTCGTCTGTTTGGCGCCCACGGAACGCCCGGTTGCGGGTTATATGTTGCGCAGGGTTTGACCTTGGGTGCGGGGAAAGTCAAGCTGCGCGAAAACAGAGGATGGAAAATGACCCGACCCGCCGTGCAGACCGCCTATGACATGCTGTCATCAGAGGATGAAGGCCGCGTCTGCCGCGACATCTCCGACGCCGCGTGCCGCGCCCAGCCCGGCAGCTTCCTGCGTCACGCGCTGGCCTTGGGGCTGAACAAATCCGCCGACGGGTTGGTGGACCCCAAACTGGTGCTGTCATGGCTGATGACGCATCTGGGCGCACCTGCCGCGATGATCGGTTTTCTGGTGCCGATCCGAGAGGCAGGAGCGCTGTTGCCGCAACTGTTTACCGCCGCGCGCATTCGCGCCATGGCGCGGCGCAAATGGGCATGGGCGGCGGCAGCACTGGGCCAAGGCGCAGGCGCGGGCGTGATCGCGCTGGCGGCACTGACCGCCCAAGGCGCATTGGCAGGCATGTTGATCCTGCTGGGGCTGGCTGTGCTGGCCGTGTCGCGCTCGGTCGCCTCGGTCGCCTACAAGGATGTGCTGGGCAAAACCGTCGCCAAGGGCCAGCGCGGCACCGTCACGGGGCTGGCGGGAACTTGGGCGGCGGGCGTTTTGTTCGCCTTCGCGCTGGCGTTGATCTGGCTGGCAGAGGCGCGCTTTGCCATCGTCACGGGCGCGCTGATTGTGGCGGCGGTTGCGTGGGTCATGGCAGGCGCGGTCTTTGCCGGGCTGCGCGAAGAAGCGGGCGAAACCGAGGGCGGCGGCAATGGTGCGTCGGCCGCCTTCGCCAACCTGCGCTACTTGCGCGAGGATCGCGGCCTTGCGCGCTTTATCGTGGCGCGGGGGCTTTTGACCGCAACCGCGCTTGCGCCGCCATGGATCGTTGTGCTGGCATCGGACAATGACGCGCTGCAAGGTTTGGGCACGCTGGTGCTGGCCTCTGCCCTTGCCGCACTGCTGTCAAGCTATGTCTGGGGGCGGCTGGCGGACCGGTCGTCGCGCATGGTGTTGGTGCTGACCGGCATTTGCGGGGCCGTGTCCATGATCTTTGCGTTGGCATTCGCGGCCCTCGGGCTGACGGGCACGCTTTGGGCCATGCCGCTGGCGCTGTTCGGGCTGATGGTGGCGCATCAAGGCGTGCGGCTGGGGCGGTCCACCTATATCGTAGATATGGCCGCGCCAGAGCGCCGCGCGATCTATACCGCGATTGCAAATACCGTTATCGGGGTGATCTTGCTGGCCAGCGGCCTGTTCGGCGCCTTGGCCGCCTTGGGCGGGGCAGAACTGACATTGGCGCTGTTCACGCTGATGGCTTTGGGCGGCGCATGGACCGCTTACGGATTGAAGGAATTGGGCGATGGTTGACTATCTGGAAACGGCGCAGGGCCGCAAGCTGGCCTATCACAAGACCGACGGGCGCGGCCCCGGCATTGTTTTTTTGGGCGGGTTCATGTCGGACATGTCGGGCACCAAGGCCGTGTGGCTGGAAGACTGGGCGCGCAGCAATGGCCGAGCGTTCCTGCGGTTTGACTATTCTGGGCATGGCGAAAGCTCCGGTGCCTTTACCGATGGGTGCATTGGCGACTGGGCGGCAGATGCAATGGCCGCGCTTACCGCTCTGACAGAGGGGCCGCAAATTCTGGTCGGCTCATCCATGGGCGGCTGGATCGCGCTGTTGCTGGCGCGCGCCATGCCCGCGCGGGTGCACGCGCTGGTTGGCATTGCCGCCGCCCCCGATTTCACCGAGGACAGCATGTGGCCCGGCCTGAACGACGCCCAACGAGCCGAGATCATGGACAAGGGCCAGACCACCCTGCCCAACGACTATGACGCGCCCTATACCCTGACCCGCCGCCTGTTCGAGGATGGCAAGCACCAGCTTGTGCTGCGCAGCCCCTTGGCCTTGCCGTTCCCTGTGCGCCTGCTGCAAGGCACGCGCGACGAGGCCGTGGCAACCTCTGTCCCCTTGCGCCTGATGGACCATGCCGACTGCCCCGATATGCGGCTGGAACTGGTCAAGGATGCCGATCACCGCTTTTCCACGCCCGATTGTCTGACCCTGATCGCGCGCGCGATTGCAGAGCTAAGTTAAGCGGCGAATGTTCGAAAAGGGAAAGTTTGCGGGGCAATTAGCCCCCAAAACCATCAGAACACGCAGATATTCTGCAAGCTGACCCATTGCCCATCGCTAAGCAACGCGCGGCTGGGTGCCGCGCCCGCCAACGGGTCACCCTTGCGCAAATCGGGCAAAAGCGGTCCGACATCTGGGTCCAGCGCTTCGGGATTATCCGCAAACGCACGGGCCGACAGGTCCAACGCCTGAAACCGCGACAAAAGCTGTGCCACATCGGGCAAAGGGGCATCGGCGCGCATGAAGGGCCCGGCATAACCCGACAACGCTTCGGTCGGGACCGTGCCAGAGGTCAGCAAGCCCAATGTCCTGAGCACACCGATATGCCCCAGCACCGGCGCCACCGGATCCCCCATCCGCAGCCGCGCCTGTGCCAGCACCAAAGCACCGGCTAATGCCTCTGGGCTGTCGGCCATGTCGAGCAGCCGCGCGTCGATCACGAACACCCCGCCGGGCAAACCCGTGACCCGTGCGGCAGGCGTGTCTTGCAGCACATGCACCCGCGCGGGCTGTTCCAGCACCTGCCGTTGCAGCGCGTCCAGCGCCGCGCGGCCTTGGCTGGCGGTGCAAAGCTGCGCGCCCTGTGCTTGCAGATCCGCAACCAGCGCAGAGCCGATTTCATGGCGCGTGGTCCATGGCAATACCGTCGCGGTATGGCGTTCCAGCGCAGGGGGGAACAGGACCGCCACGCCCACCAGCGCCGCGACCGCAAACGCTGCATAAACCTTACCCCCCAGACGGTCGCGCCAGCGCCGGGGCGGTGCCAGTGCGGCCTGCACCACTTCCAGCGCTTCGATCAACCAGTCGTCATCCAGTTCCAGCACCTCTGCGCCATCGCCATCGGGGCTGTATAGGGCCGGGCGTTCACGCGGGTTGCGCCGCCGCACCGCGGGCAAGGACCAATGCGACAAAACCTGCATCGAGCGGCTGTCGGAAATGACAAGGGTCGCATCGCCGAAATTGACCACGACCTCGCGGCGCTGGTCTTCAACCCGCGCAGACCACAGGCCGAGTCCTTCCAGTTTGCGATACTTGTCCAGCGCGGTCATGGCGCCCTGTGGTTATGATTACCCGATGCTCATTCCCTATCGCAGCCCAAGCGGCATGACCAGACGCTTACAAATCACGCACCTGTTCGCGTAATTCAAATTTTTGGATTTTCCCGGTAGAGGTTTTGGGCAAATCCAGCACAAGCACGCGCTTGGGCGTCTTGAAGCCGGCCAGCCGTTCGCGGCAAAATGCGATCAACTCGGCTTCGGACACCTCTTGCCCGTCCTTCAGTTCAATGCAAGCACAAGGCACTTCGCCCCATTTTGCGTCTGGCTTGGCGACCACCGCGGCAAGCGCAACGGCAGGATGTTTCATCAGCACGCCCTCGACCTCGACAGAAGAGACGTTCTCGCCGCCAGAGATGATGATGTCCTTCGCCCTATCGGCAATTTTGATGTAGCCGTCCGGGTGCTGAAAGGCGATATCGCCGGAGTGGAACCAGCCGCCCTTGAACGCCTCGGCAGTGGCTTGCGGGTTCTTGTAATAGCCTTTCATCACACCATTGCCGCGATGCATGATTTCCCCCAAGGCCGCCGCGTCGCGTGCCACCGGGGTCATGGTTTCGGGGTCCATGACCGTCACCCCCTCTGTGAAGGGCATGGCAACGCCGGTGCGGGCCTTGATCTCTGCCCGGTCATCGCCGTGCAAATGGTCAAACCCGTCATGCCACAGGCATTCGGTGTCGGGGCCATAGGTTTCGGTTAGCCCGTAAACCTGAGTCACATCAAAGCCCAAGGGTTCAATCGCGGCCAGCGTAGCAGCAGGCGGCGGCGCGCCTGCGGTGAACACCCGGACAATATGGTCAAAGCCTTTGCGCTCATGGTCCTTGGCGTTGATGATGGTCTGCAACACGATGGGCGCGCCGGCCAGATGCGTCGCGCCCTCATCTGCAATCGAATCATAGACCCCCGCCGCCGTAATATCGCGCAGGCAGATCATGGCGCCGCCAAGTGCGGGCAGCATCCACGGATGACACCACGCGTTGCAATGGAACATGGGCACGATGGTCAGGTAGCGCGGAAACAAGGTCATCTGCCATGAAATCGGCTGCGACAGCGTGGACAGATACGCGCCGCGATGGTGATACACCACGCCCTTGGGTCGCCCCGTCGTGCCGGATGTGTAATTCAGCGCAAGGCTTTCCCATTCGTCGGCGGGCATAATCCAGTCGAAACCGGCATCCCCCTCGGCCAGCAGCGCGTCATAGGTCAGATGCCTGCCGCTGGCGGCAATCCGGGCCTGCGCATCGGGCACTTCGACCAGCAGGGGCGGCGTGTCGAGCATGGCGCAGGCGGCTTCCGCCAAATCCAGCAGCGCGCTATCGACCAGCAGCAGCGCAGCACCGCCATGACCAAGGATATATTGCACCGTATCCACATCCAGCCGCGTGTTGATCGCGTTCAGGATCGCCCCGCAGGCCGGCACGCCGAAATGCGCTTCGGCATGGGCGGGCACATTGGGCAAGAGCGTGGCAACCACATCGCCGGGGGCCACACCCCGCCCCACCAGCGCAGAGGCCAATTGCGACACCCGCGCGTGATATTGCGCATAGCTGCGCCGCTCTGTGCCGTAGATGATCGCGTCACGCGGGGCGAACAGGTCGGCGGCGCGGCGCAAATGCGACAAGGGCGTCAGCGGCGTGAAATTCGCGGCGCACCGCGCCAACCCGGTTTCATCCCTTAGCCAGCCCATTTTCGCCTCCTGGTTGCAGATATTTCGCGCGCGGGCCATGAGTGGAATGGCCTGCGAAATATTATTGCTACGACGTAGCAAAATAGATAGCGAAATTGCAAGACCCGCCTGCAAGGCAGCCGCTTTGTGGCACAACAAAGGCGACAATTCCGGAAAATACCGTAGTTTGTCCCCGATTTTGTCCGTTAACACAGGTTAACGTTGTGCTCACGCAACCTGTTGGGTGGCGCAACCGCAAAGAGAGGACATCCCATGTTACCCTCGCTTCTAACGGTTACCAGTTCCGGTGCGCGTTATCGCACATTTCATGATCGCAGCAATGTCTGGCCAAGCGCCCAGACACCCGGCGCGCTACTGCCGGATTTCGGCAGCATTGTCGAAGGCTTGTTGCCCGGTCGCATGATCGCCACAGAAACGGGCTGGCGCCCCGTCGAAACCCTTGTGGCGGGCGATATGGTGCTGACATTCGATCATGGCATGCGTCGCCTTGAATCTGTTCTGACCAACCCGGTCGGCCCTGACCCTCGGACCGGCGGCAAGGCACGCGCGCTTCATGTGCCCCGGGACGCAATCGGCAATCGGCGCGCCATGACCCTGCTGCCCAGCCAGCTTGTGCTGCTGGATTGCCCTTATGCGCAAATCTATTTCGGCGCTCAGTTCATGCTGGTTCACGCCGCTTGCCTAGAAGGCTACAAAGGCATTTCGCGCATAGGGCTAAAGCAGGGTGTGCAAAGCTACATGCTGGCCTTTGCCCGCGAAGAGATCATCCATGCCGATGGCTCTGCCCTGCTATCCTGCCACGCGACCGACCGCGCCCCGCGCGCGCCGCGCCATAGAACCTACCCGCGTCTGACGGCAGAGCAGGCTCGGGCCTTCCAACACTGGGTCAAGATGCAAGCGGGCGCGCCGGTGCAATGTGCCACGCAGCCGGGTCGCGCGGTCGCGGCTCGGGCAACAACCCCGGTCCAAACCGCCCGGTTGCACTGAAAATGCCACATGCCGCGCCAAGGGCGTTCCATGACCAAGAAAAGGCCATGATTGCATGGCTTCGTTAACCTTGTTCTGACTTTGGAGTTCAAAGATGACACATCACCACCCGTTCGGCACGACACGTGATGCGAACACTTTCCCGAAATCGGGCAGCATCGCCGCGATTTCCACAACCATGCAAAAAGACGCAGCGCTTTATGCCATGGCGCTGCGTGAAGACGGGCTTTTGCCGGGCACGCTTGTGGCCACCGGCACCGGCTGGCGCAAGATTGAAACGGTGCGGCCGGGCGAGATGGTTCTGACCTTCGACAGCGGTATGCAACCCGTGGCAGAAGTGCATGAGCTGACCATCCCATACCATGCCCTGCCCCCGCACAAGGCCTTCATCATGGTCGTGCCACGCGGTGTTCTGGGCAACCGTCGCCAGATCGAACTGCTGCCATTGCAAGAGATCATCATCGAATCCGATTTCGCAGAGGAGCAATATGGCGACCCGTTCGTGCTGATTCAGGCGTTGATGCTGGACGGCTTTGACGGCATCCATCGCAAGCCATTGCACGGCGATCTAAGCATCTACATGCCGACCTTCGCGCAAGAGCAGTTGATCCACACCTGCGGAACGGCCCTTGTGACCGCCCGCGCTGAAAGCGACTTCTCTCCGTTCGAGGCCAGCAGCAACCTGCCCGCACGCGAATATACCCGCCTGCCGCTTGCAGACCTAAGCGCGTTGGCCGATAGCCTGAAAGAAGAACGGGCGGCCTAAGCCGCCCATATCTTATGCCGCCTTTGCCTTGGCATGGTAGAAGCGATGCCCCACCGCGGCCATGTCGCGCAGCATCTGCGGTGCCCTGAACCTTGGCCCATGCGCAGCTTCCAACTGGTCGCAAACTGCGACCGCATAGGGCGCGCCCAGCATGTCCAGCCATGAAAACGGCCCGCCCGACCAAGGCGCAAACCCCCAGCCCATGATCGCGCCGACATCGCCTTCGCGGATATCGGTCAGAACGCCCTCTTCCAGCGCGCGCACGGCTTCCAGCGCCTGTGCAAACATCAGGCGGTGTTGCACCGTGGTCAGGTCGGGCTGCTCCGCGGCTTGCGGGTATTTTGCGGCCAACCCTTCCCACAGGCCCAGACGTTTGCCTTTGTCGTCATAGGCGTAAAAGCCGGCGCTTGATTTGCGCCCCAACCGGCCCTGTTCGACCATCCAGAAGATGACCTCGTCAACATCGCCATCGGCATAGGCGTCGCCCAGCGCGGCGCGGGTGGCCTTGGCAATTTTTGCCCCCAGATCCAACGAGGTTTCATCCACCAGTTGCAACGGCCCCAGCGGCATGCCCATCAGCTTGGCAGCGTTTTCCACCAGCGCGGGGGCGACGCCCTCACGGACCATGCGCATCCCCTCATTCAGGTATGGGATGATGCAGCGGTTGGCATAAAAGAAGCGCGCGTCATTGACGACAATCGGCGTTTTGCGAATTTGGCGCACGAAATCCAGCGCCTTGGCCACGGCCAGATCGCCCGTCTCGCGGCCTTTGATAATCTCGACCAGCGCCATTTTATCGACCGGGCTGAAGAAATGGATGCCGATGAAATTGGCCTTGCGCGCGCTGGCCTTTGCCAGATCGGCAATCGGCAGCGTCGACGTGTTGGTGGCGAAAATCGCATCCGCGCCCAGCACCGCGTCGGCCTTTTGCGTGACCTCTGCCTTGACCTTTGGGTCTTCGAAAACGGCCTCTATCACCAGATCGCAGCCATCAAGCGCGGCATAATCTGTCGTCGGCGTGATGCGGGCCAAAACCTGCGCCTTGCCCTCTTCGGTGACCTTGCCGCGCTTCATGCCCTTGTTCAGGATATCCTCGGCATGGGCGTGCCCGCGCTCGGCCGCGTCTTGGGCGGCGTCGATCAGCACCACCTCTATGCCCGCATTGGCGGCCACATAGGCAATGCCCGCGCCCATCATGCCCGCGCCCAAAACGCCCAGCTTGCGGACCTTGGCATCGGGCGCATCGGGGCGGTTCGCGCCTTTTTCCAGCGCTTCCTTGTTGATGAACAAAGACCGGATCATCGCACTCGAGGACGGGTTCATCAGAACAGAGGTAAACCAGCGCGCCTCGATCTTCAGCGCGGCATCGAACGGCACCAAAGCCCCTTCATAGACCGCCGACAGCAGCGCCTTGGCCGCCGGGTAGACCCCTTGCGTCTTGCCATTGATCATGGCGGATGCCCCCACGAAGGTCATGAACCCCGCCGGATGGTAGGGCGCGCCGCCGGGTATTTTATAGCCCTTGGCGTCCCATGGTTTGACCAGATCGGCATCTTTCGCGGCCAAAACCCAGTCTTTCGCGCGGGCAAGTAGGTCTTCCGGGGCGACCACCTCGTCAATCAGGCCCGCAGATTTGGCGCGTTTTGGGTCCATCAGCTTGCCTTCCAACAGGAAGGGGGCCGCGCCCATCGCGCCCAGCTTGCGCGCCAGCCGCGTCGTGCCGCCTGCACCGGGGAAGATACCGACCTTGATCTCTGGCAAGCCGATCTTGGCGCGCGGATTGTCCGCCGCGAAAATGCGGTGGCAGGCCAAGGGCAGTTCCAACCCGATGCCCAGCGCCGTGCCGGGCAGCGCCGCGGCAATGGGCTTTGCCCCTTTCAGCGTTTTCGGGTCCATGCCCGCGCGTTCGATCTTGCGCAGGATCGCGTGCATGCCCATGATCGCATCGAACACCTGTTTGGCTGGGTCGGCGTCAACCACACCCTTGCCGGTGGCCAGAATGTTCAGGTCCATCCCGGCGGCGAAATCGGGCTTGCCGGACGTTATAATCACGCCCTTCACAGCCTCATCTGCCAGCGCGGTTTCGATATGCGCTTCCAGTTGCGCAAAACCCTCCAGCGACAGCACATTCATGGATTTTCCGGGCACGTCCCAAGTGATGGTGGCCACGCCGTCTACGTCCAGATCGTAAATGAATTCCTGCATTGTCACCTCCCTTACACGCGCTCGATGATGGTGGCGGCACCCATGCCGGATGCCACGCACAAGGTGGCAAGGCCCACGCCTTGGCCGGTGCGCTCCATCTCATCCAGCAGCGTGCCGATAATCATGGCGCCTGTCGCACCAAGCGGGTGGCCCATGGCAATCGCCCCGCCATTCACGTTCACCTTGCTGTCAGGCACGTCGAAAGCCTGCATGAAGCGCAGCACCACGGCGGCGAAGGCCTCATTCACCTCGAACAGGTCAATGTCGGAAATCTGCATGCCGCTGTCGCGCAGGATCTTTTCAGTTACGGGCACGGGGCCGGTCAACATAATCGTGGGATCGGTGCCGATTTTTGCAGTCGCGCGGATTTTGGCCCTTGGTTTCAAACCATATTTTTCGCCAAATGCCTTGCTGCCAATCAGCACGCCCGCCGCGCCATCGACAATGCCCGACGAATTGCCCGCATGGTGAATATGTTCGATTTTCTCAAGGTGGGGGTATTTCATGATCGCCACCTTGTCGAAGCCGGGCATCATCTCGCCAATCTCTTTGAAGGCAGGTTTCAATGCGCCCAAGCTTTGCATATCGGTGCCGGGGCGCGGGTATTCGTCACGCGCCAGAATGGTCAGGCCGTTCATGTCGCGCACCGGCACGATGGACCGATCAAACCGGCCCTCTTCCCACGCCAATGCTGCGCGGCGCTGGCTTTCGACCGCGAGCGCATCGGCCATCTCGCGGGTGAAGCCATATTCCGTGGCGATGATATCGGCGGATATCCCTTGCGGCACGAAATACTTCTCCATCGCGACACTTGGGTCCACCGCGACAGCCGCCCCGTCCGACCCCATGGGCACGCGGCTCATCATCTCGACCCCGCCGGCGACATACGCCGCACCAGCCCCCGCCCGCACTTGGTTGGCCGCAAGGTTGACCGCTTCCATGCCGCTGGCGCAGAAGCGGTTTATCGACAGGCCCGGAACCTGTTCGTCGAATTCGGATGCCATGACCACGGTGCGCGCCAGACAGCCGCCCTGCTCGCCCACCTGCGTGACATTGCCCCAGATGACATCTTCAATCGCGCGGGTGTCCAGATCGTTGCGCGCTTTCAGGGCATCCAGAACACCAGCGGACAGGCGCATTGCCGTCACCTCGTGCAGGCTGCCATCGGCGCGGCCCTTGCCGCGCGGCGTGCGCACGGCGTCATAGATGTAAGCGTCGGTCATGGTTTCCCTCCTCGTGCCAATTCTGGCAAATGTCGTGTCGCACTTAACAATCGCAAGATACGGCCCATCCGTGACAACACGCAGTTGCCCGCATCAGGCCCAAGTTCAGCGGCGGCAGCGCCTGCGACCGCGCGTCGCATCCCGTGACACCACGGGCCAAAGAGCGGGGCGCAGACCGCTTGATCGGCCCCAAAACACCCCTCCGCCAAAGCCGTCCGTCCGTTCTGCCCCGGGCACACGCATCACTTCTTGCGTGCCTCCAATTCGGAATTGAACAACCGCAACCTGTGGCCCAGATTGTCGGCATCCATGACAGAGTCGAAATTCTCGAACAGGAAGGACAGCGCCTCGCCCTCGTCCAGCCCGGCGTCCTGCGCGAAGCGGCGCAGGCGGCGATAGCCGTCCTCTGTCATGGCGGCGTTGAAGCGGCGGGTCAGGCGAAAGCGTTTGGGCATGCGTGCTCCTTTCAGAAATCAGTCTCTGCCAAGGCCATGACGGTTTCCGCGCCCGACCGGATGCGCGCCAGATGCAGCGCTGTCGCGGGCAGTTGACGGGCCATGTAATAGCGCGCGGTCGCCAGTTTCGTCTCATAAAACGCAGGATCGCCGGTGCCGGCATCAAGCGCGGCATAGGCCGCGCGGGCCATGCGCAGCCACATCAGCCCAAGGCAGACATGACCAAACAGGTGCATGAAATCGGTGGACCCGGCCAGCGCGTCATTGGGGTTCTTCATGCCATTTTCCATAAAGAACATACCCGCCGCCTGCATGTCCTTGGACGCCGCTTTCAACGCGTCGCGCAGGTCGGTCAGGCGGGGGTCATCGCTGCCCGCGACCTCGTCCTTGACCAGCGCGAAGAAGGCCATGACATGCTTGCCGCCGTCCTGCGCCAGCTTGCGGCCCACAAGGTCCAGCGCCTGCACGCCATTCGCCCCTTCGTAGATCATGGCGATCCGCGCGTCGCGGGCGAATTGGGACATGCCCCATTCTTCGATATAACCATGCCCGCCATAGACCTGCTGCGCCTGCACGCACATGTCAAAGCCCTTGTCGGTCAAAAAGCCCTTAACGACCGGGGTGAGCAGCGAGATCAGGCCATCGGCATCGGCATCTGTCGCGCGATGCGCGCGGTCGATCAGGCTGGCCCCCCACATGGTAAAGGCGCGCGCACCTTCGACAAAACTTTTCTGGTCCATCAGGATGCGGCGGATATCCGGGTGCACCAGCAGCGGGTCGGCCGGGCCATCGGGGTTTTTCGCCCCGGTTACGTCGCGCCCTTGCAGCCGGTCCTTGGCATAGGCAAGCGCGTTTTCGTAGGCGACGACCGCTTGGGCGTAGCCTTGCAGCCCCACCCCAAGGCGCGCTTCGTTCATCATGGTGAACATCGCGCGCATGCCCTTGTGCAGCTCGCCCACCAAGTAGCCCGTGGCACCGTCATAATTCATGACGCAGGTCGCATTGCCGTGGATGCCCATCTTCTCTTCAATATTGCCGACGCTGACGCCATTGCGCGCGCCCAAGCTGCCATCCTCGTTGACAAGGAATTTCGGCACGATGAACAGCGAGATGCCCTTGGTCCCCGCGCCCCCGCCCGGTGCCTTGGCCAGCACCAGATGGATGATGTTCTCGGCCATGTCGTGTTCGCCTGCCGAGATGAAAATCTTTTGCCCGGTAATGGCATAGCTGCCATCCTCCTGCGGCTCTGCCTTGGTGCGGATCAGGCCCAGATCGGTGCCGCAATGCGGTTCGGTCAGATTCATCGTGCCCGTCCAGTCGAGCGAGACCAGCTTGGGCAGGTATTGCGCTTTTTGCGCGTCAGAGCCATGCGCCAGAATGGCGGAAATCGCGCCATGGGTCAGGCCCTGATACATGTTCAGCGCCATATTGGCCGATACGAAAAATTCGCCCGTGGCGGAATTCATCACATAGGGCAGGTTCTGGCCGCCATATTCTTCGGGCAGATCCAACCCGTTCCAGCCACCATCCTTGATTTGCGCAAAGGCTTCGGCAAAGCCGGTGGGGGTGCGCACCACGCCGTTTTCCAACCGGCAGCCTTCGCGGTCGCCCGTGGCGTTTACCGGGGCCAGCGCGCCTTCGGCCAGCTTTGCCGCTTCCTCCAGAATGGCGCCGGTGGTGTCGCGGTCCAGATCGTCATAGCCCGGAATATCGCTTGCGCCGATATTCAGCACATCGTGCAGCACGAATTGCATGTCTTTGACGGGGGCGGTGTAGCTTGGCATCTCTCTCTCCCTTGAAACGCGCGCTTATTCGGCCGCGCGCGGTCGGTCAGCCTGGGACAGCACGTCATCCGCCCAGGCAAGGTCTTGCTTCAACTCGGAAATCGCATCGGTCAACTCGGCGCGCTGGCGTTCCATATCGGCCAAGCGTTCCTGCGCGATGTCGTAGGTCTTGCGCAGTTGCTTCAATTCGCTGTCGTCGCGGTCATACATTTCCAGCAACTGGCGAATTTGCTCTAGGCTGAACCCAAAGCGCTTGCCACGCAGGATCAGCTTTAGCCGGGCCTGATCGCGGCGGGTGAACAGGCGGTGCTGACCGTCGCGCTGCGGGAACAGCAATTCCTTGGCTTCGTAGAAGCGCAGCGTGCGCGGCGTGACGTCGAAATCGGCGCACATCTGGCGGATGGTCTTGAACTCTTCTGGCATGTCACGAATCCCACTCATGCTAGGAATTTCGGTCCGCAACCGGGTCTGATGTTACGAAACCATAAGTTGACGTTAACGTAAAGGGCAACGTGGCGTCAACCTCTGCCCCTTGCCTTTGCCCGTCCTGCGCGTGCAGATATGGGCATATGTCGCGGAGCTTGCCTATGAATGCCCAAAACTTCATTAACGCGCTGCCCTTTGCCAAGGCGCTTGCCATGCGGCTAGATGATCTGGGCGCAGGGCGCGCCGAAATCTCTATGCCGTGGGATGCGCGCTTCGTCGGGGACCCGGCAACAGGGGTCATTCATGGCGGCGCGGTTTCTGCGTTGATGGACACCTGCGGCGGGGCTGCGGTGCTGTCCGTGCCCGGTGCCACGACCACGGCCACGATCGACCTGCGTATCGACTATATGCGCGCGGCCACACCGGGCGCGCGGCTGGTGGCGAAGGCCGAATGCTACCATGTCACCCGCAACGTGGCCTTCGTGCGCGCCACCGCGCATGACGGCGGCGACACGCCCTTGGCCAGCGCAACGGGGGCTTTCACTTTTGCGGCGAAAGGGGCCACACCATGACCGCGCCCGAACCCGTGCAGGCCGTCAAGCAGCGCCGCGACCGGGCCTTGGCCAGCCTTGTCAGCGCGGTGCCTTATGCGCAGTTCCTTGGCATCTATTTCGAACGCCATGGCGACGAATTGACCGCCATTCTGCCCTATGACGACAAGCTGATCGGCAATCCGTTGTTACCCGCCATCCATGGCGGGGTGATCGCGTCCTTCCTGGAAGTGGCGGCGATTATCGAACTGAGCTGGGCCACAATCTGGCCCGATCTGGAAGCGGGCCGCATCACCCCAGAGGACATGACCCAAAACCTGCCACGCCTGCCAAAAACCATTGATTTCACTGTGGATTTCTTGCGCTCTGGCCTGCCGCGCGACGGCTATGCGCGCGCCCGTGTCAACCGCTCTGGCCGCCGCTACGCCAGCGTGCATGTCGAAGCGTGGCAAGACAACCGCGCGCGGCTGTTTGCGCAGGCAACGGGGCATTTCCTGATGCCCCAGACAGGCCAAGATGCCCGCGATCACTGACCGGCGCATCCTGCGCATTGCAGCACCCATCCTTCTGGCCAATATCGCCGTGCCGCTTCTGGGCGCGGTCGATACAGGCATTATCGGCCAGATGGGAGAGGCCGCACCCATCGGCGCCGTGGGCCTAGGCGCGATTATCCTGACCAGCATCTACTGGGTCTTTGGATTTCTGCGCATGGGCACGACGGGGCTTGTGGCGCAAGCCACCGGCGCGGGCGATCTGGCGGAAAGCGGCGCAATCCTGACGCGTGGGGTGCTGCTGGGCCTTGGCGCGGGCACGGTCATGGTGCTGGGACAGGTCGGGCTGATGGACGCGGCCTTCCTGATCGCGCCCGCCAGCGCCACGGTCGAAGCATTGGCCCGCGATTACCTTGCCATCCGCATCTGGGGCGCGCCCGCAACCATCGCGCTTTACGCGCTGAACGGCTGGCTGATCGCAACCGAACGCACCCGCAGCGTGCTGGCCTTGCAACTGTGGATGAGCGGGCTGAACGTGGTGCTGTCGCTGTGGTTCGTGCTGGGCTTGGGTTGGGGCGTGCCGGGCGTGGCCACCGCCACATTGATTGCGGAACTGACGGCCTTGGCGCTTGGCCTTTGGCTGTGCCGCGCCGCGTTTTCGGGCAATCAATGGCGCGACTGGCCACGCGTATTCGACCGCGCACGGCTGAAACGGATGTGGTCGGTCAATTCCGACATCATGCTGCGCTCGGTCGCGCTGCAAGGCGCCATGACAGGATTTCTGTTCATCTCTGCGGGGTTTGGCGATGTGGACTTGGCCGCCAACCAGATATTGTGGCAATTCGTGATTATCATCGCCCACGCGTTGGACGGCTTCGCCTTTGCCGCCGAGGCATTGGTGGGTCAGGCCGTGGGCGCGCGGGCCGTGGCGGATATGCGCCGCGCGGGGTTGCGCGCCGGGATCTGGGCCTTTGCGCTGGCGGGTATTATGGCGCTTGTATTCCTTCTGGGCGGGCCAAGCGTGATCGCGATGATGGCGCGCGATCTGGACGTGCAGGCAGCCGCCATAGCCTATCTGCCCTTTGTCGCCGCGATGGCGCTGACAAGTTGCGCGGCCTATATGCTGGATGGCATCTTCATTGGCGCAACCGGCACGCGCGAGATGCGCAACACGGTTATTTTGGCGGTCGCGATCTATGCACTGGTAATCTGGGCCTTCGTGCCGGGTTTTGGCAATGTCGCACTCTGGTCGGCGCTGATGCTTCTGAACATTCTGCGCGCGGTGTTCCTTGGCGCACTCTACCCGGCGCTGGAACGGCGTGTGGCGGGCGGGGTGTAAGGGGGCTAGAGCCAGTCTGCGCGGCCGGTGCCGGTGATTTCCGCGATATGGCTGTGCCCATCACGGTCCATCAGGTCTAACAGGCCCCGGTTCAGACGCGGCACCAGCGACAAGCCTTCATAGACAAGCGCGGAATAAAGCTGAACCGCAGACGCACCTGCACGCAGCTTGGCATAGGCTTGCTCGGCGCTACCGACACCGCCAACGCCGATAAGGGGCATCCTTCCGCCGGTCAGTTGCGAAAGCTGCGCCAGAACCCGTGTGGACATTTCGAACAATGGCTGGCCGGACAGGCCGCCTTTTTCGCCTGAACTGGCACTTTTCAAACCTTTGCGTTCCAGCGTGGTATTGGTGGCGATGATCGCATCGATACCGGTCTCTTGTGCCACAGCCGCGATTTCGGCCAGCTCGTCCGGATTAAGATCGGGCGCAATTTTCAGGAATACGGGGACCGCCCGCGCGAGTTCCGCGCGCGCGTCCATCACACCCTGCAACAGCGCCGACAGCGCCGCTGCCCCTTGCAGGTCGCGCAGCTTCTCGGTGTTGGGGGAGGACACATTGACAGTTGCGAAATCGACATGGGCACCGCAGATGCGCAGAACTTGCGCAAAATCGCCCGCGCGGTCGGCGCTGTCCTTATTGGCACCCAGATTTAGGCCCAGCACCATGCCATTGGGCCGCTTTGCAAGGCGCGCGGAAATCGCTTCCGCCCCGTCATTGTTGAAGCCGAAGCGGTTTATGACCGCGCCATCCTCGGGCAACCGGAACAAGCGCGGGCGCGGATTGCCGGGCTGCGGGCGGGGCGTGGCCGCGCCCACTTCGACAAAACCGAAACCCGCGCGGGAAAGACCGCCCAAGGCTTGCGCGTTTTTGTCAAAGCCTGCGGCAAGGCCAATGGGGTTGGGCAGATCCAGCCCCGCAACGCGCACCGCCAGCCGGGGCGAAACGACCGGGCGCGGCAGCGGCGCAAGCCCGCTGCGCAGCGCCTGAATGGCAAACCCATGCGCCGTTTCGGGGTCGAAAGCACGCAGCGCCGCCATGCCCAGACGTTCCAGCGCGCTCATACCAGCCCCTCTGGAAAGATATGGCCGCTTGCGCCCAAGGGCAGCGAGGTATCCCACACCACATCTTCCATGGTGAACGATCTGTAAAGATGTGGGAAAAGTGCACCCCCGCGCGACACCTCCCATTTTAGGGCAGCCCCAAGATGGTCAGGGTCGGCGGCGACCAGGACAAGATCACTCTGCCCCGCGAAATGCTTAGCGGCGGTTTCCATCAGCTGCGCCGCGGTCGAGAAATGGATAAAACCATCGGCAAGATCGACCGGCGCGCCGAGGGTTTCCCCTTTGGCTTTCATCTCATCCCATTCGGGACGGTGGAATATCTTGTAAATCAGCATGGCTGCGTCATGCCCCAAGGGGGCGCTTTGGTCAATCGGCTATAAGGGTCCGGGCAGGCGTTCTTCGCTTAGAAGGACATTGGCATCGACCGCCCCCACGCCCGGCAGCGTCATGATACGACGGCGCAGCACGCGTTCGAAATCTGACAGGTCGCGGGCGACAACGCGCAGGCGGTAATCATACAGGCCCAGCACATGCTGCACCGTCTGCACTTCGGGGATGGCCGAAACGGCACGTTCGAAATCTGCAAGACTGACGCGCCCCTTGGCGGCCAGCGTGATGCCAAGAAAGACGGTCACGCCAAAGCCCAGCGCGGGCAGGTCCAGATCCAGCCTGTGCCGGGCAATCGCACCTGCATCGCGCAAGCGTTTCAGGCGGCGCCACGCGGCGGGCTGGCTAAGACCCAAGCTGCGGCCCAGCGCCCCCGCCGACAGCGTGGCATCTTGCGCCAGCAGGCGTAGCAACTGGCGGTCAAGATCATCGAGCGCGATCATGTTGGGACCCGTGCAGAAGGGGCGCTGCCCCTCTGGCCCGCTGGCGCGGCCCATTCACCCCGGGATATTTGGGCAAGGATGAAGATCATATCGGCAGGCTTTCGTCGGATTTGATGTCGGACAGATGCATCAGCGCTTCCAGATCGGTGATATGCGGCAGGGTCAGGATACGGTCGCGGTAAATCTCCTGATAATGGCCCATGTCGCGGGCGATGATGTTCAAACGCAGGTCCACGCGGCCAAGGAATGTCTGGATTTCAAGCACTTCAGGAACAAGCCGGGCTTGGGCAATGAATTCGTCGAAGGCGCGCGGGTTGGTCTTATCAAGCGTAACGCGAAGCGAGACTTCGACCTGAAAGCCAAGCGCGCGCCAGTCGATGACCGCCTGTTGGCCGCGCAAGATGCCGCGCGCGCGCAAGCGGTCAAGGCGGCGCCAACAGGTGGCTTCGGTCACGCCGGCCCGCGCGGCAAGGTCGGCGGTCGGGGCCATTGGATTGGCCAAAAGCTGGCGCAACAGGCGGCGATCCGTATCATCAATTTGCATGATTTTTCAGAATTTTGGCATTTTACGAATGATTTATGCGTAGATACACGAAAAGATCAGAAGTTTGAAACGTATTTTCGACCAAAGCCCCTATTCTGTGCGCGAATGCAACACCAATGGAGGGACGGCCATGCGCGTCTACTATGATCGCGATTGCGATGTGAACCTGATTAAAGACAAGAAGGTGGCCATTCTGGGCTATGGCAGCCAAGGCCATGCCCATGCGCTGAACCTGCGCGATTCGGGCGCGAAAAACGTGGTCGTCGCCCTGCGCGAAGGGTCGAGCAGCGCCAAGAAATGCGAAGCCGAGGGCTTGCAGGTGATGGGCATTGCCGAAGCCGCCGCGTGGTGTGATCTGATCATGTTCACCATGCCCGACGAATTGCAGGCAGAGACCTATCGCAAATACGTCCATGACAACCTGCGCGACGGTGCGGCGATTGCTTTTGCCCATGGTCTGAACGTGCATTTCGGCCTGATCGAACCCAAGCCCGGCGTGGACGTTATCATGATGGCGCCCAAAGGCCCCGGCCACACCGTGCGCGGTGAATATACCAAAGGCGGCGGCGTGCCTTGCTTGGTCGCGGTGCATCAGGATGCCACGGGCCGCGCTATGGAAATCGGCCTGTCCTATTGTTCGGCAATCGGTGGCGGGCGGTCCGGGATTATCGAGACGAACTTCCGTCAGGAATGCGAAACCGACCTGTTCGGCGAGCAGGCCGTGCTGTGCGGTGGCTTGGTCGAGCTGATCCGCATGGGCTTTGAGACGCTGGTCGAAGCCGGCTACGAGCCGGAAATGGCCTATTTCGAATGCTTGCATGAAGTGAAGCTGATCGTCGACCTGATCTATGAAGGCGGCATCGCGAATATGAACTATTCCATCAGCAACACTGCGGAATATGGCGAATATGTCAGCGGTCCGCGCATTCTGCCTTATGACGAAACCAAGGCCCGCATGAAGGCGGTTCTGACCGACATTCAGCAGGGCAAATTCGTGCGCGATTTCATGCAGGAAAACGCCGTGGGCCAGCCCTTCTTCAAGGCCACCCGCCGCATCAATGACGAGCACCAGATCGAACAGGTCGGCGCCAAGCTGCGCGCGATGATGCCGTGGATCGGCGCATCCAAAATGGTGGACAAAGAGCGCAACTAAGCACTCTGACCGCGATTGAGCCATGCCCTCTGCGCCCCCATGGGCGCAGAGGGTTTCTTTTGCAAGCGCGGCATTGACCGGGGCGCGCGGCCTGTCTACCTATCGGACGCAAGATTGCTGCGCAGGACCGGCCCCGATGTTTCAGGATTTTACGTCTCCCTCGCGCCCTCAAGATGGGCCGCCCCGACTGGCCGCGCTGCGCGATGCCTTGGCCGCCAAGGCGTTGGGCGGGGTGATCGTGCCGCGCGCCGATCTGCACCAAGGCGAGTATGTTGCCGATTGCGACGCGCGGTTGGCTTGGTTGACCGGTTTTACCGGCTCTGCGGGGTTCTGCATTGTCCTGCCAGACCGCGCCGGTCTGTTTGTCGATGGGCGTTACCGCGTGCAAGCGCGCGCGCAATGCGCCGAAGTGTTCCAGATCGTGCCATGGCCCGACACCCGCCCCGCCGACTGGCTGCGCGACGCCTGCCCGAATGGCGCGGTCATCGCCTTTGACCCGTGGCTGCACACGCCGGACGAGATCGAGACGCTGGAACGCGGGCTGGCAGGCAGCCGGATCACGCTGCAACCTGCCGCCAATATGATCGACCCCCTTTGGTCTGACCGCCCTGCCCCGCCCATGGGCGCGGTGATCGCCTATCCCGAACGCCTTGCAGGGCGGTCCAGTGCCACAAAACGGCGCGAGGCGGCGCAAGCGCTGGTCCAGAACGGGCAAAAGGCGACGGTTCTGACCCAGCCTGACAGCATCTGCTGGCTGCTGAACCTGCGCGGGTCAGACTTGCCGCGCGTGCCGGTGGTGCAGGCCTTGGCGGTATTGCATGATGACGGGCGGGTGGATGTGTTCACGGAGGCCGCCAAATTCGACGGTATCCCGTTGGATGACGGCATCAGCCTGCGCCCCCGCGCGGCGTTCGAGCCTGCGCTGCGCAGCCTGACCGGCCCGGTGCGCGTGGACCGTGCCACCGCGCCCTTGGCGGTCTGCGATATCCTGACAGGGGCCGGTGTGCCGATTGACCCCATGCAAGACCCGTGCCTTGGGCCCAAGGCGCGCAAAACCGCCGCCGAACTGGACGGCGCACGCGCCGCCCACCTGCGCGACGGGGCGGCGATGGCCGAATTCCTGTGCTGGCTGGACAAGCAATCGCAAAAGCTGCTGGAAAACCCAGACCATGTCGTGACCGAAATTGACATTGTGCGCCATCTGGAAGCGTGCCGCGTGGCCACCGGGGCCTTGCGCGATATCAGTTTCGACACGATCGCCGGGTCTGGGCCGAACGGGGCCATCGTGCATTACCGCGTGACAGAAGACAGCAACCGCCGCCTGATGCCCGGTGACTTGATGTTGGTCGACAGTGGCGGGCAATATCTGGACGGCACCACCGACATTACCCGCACCATCGCCATCGGCCCCGTGGGCACGCTTGAAGCGCAGTGTTTTACCCGCGTGCTGGACGGAATGATCGCGCTGTCGCGCGCACATTTTCCGCGCGGCGTGGCCGGCGGGCATCTGGATGCGCTGGCGCGCTATCCGCTGTGGCTGGCCGGGCTGGATTACGACCATGGCACCGGCCATGGCGTAGGCGCTTACCTGTCGGTGCATGAAGGGCCGCAGCGGCTGTCGCGCATCAGCCAAGTGCCCTTGGCCGAAGGCATGATCCTGTCGAACGAGCCGGGCTATTACCGCGAAGGGGCGTTCGGCATCCGTCTGGAAAACCTTGTTGCGGTGCGCTGCGCGAAAATGCCCGGTGGGGCAGACCCGCGCGACTGGCTGGGATTCGAGACCTTGACGCTTGCCCCCATCGACCGCAGGCTTATAGTGTCAGCGGAATTGAGTGCGGGCGCGCGCGACTGGCTGAATGCCTATCACGCGCGCGTTTGCATGTCCGTGTCGCCGCTCGTCACATCTGAAACCCGCGCATGGCTTGAACGGGCCTGCGCCCCGCTGGTGGGCTGAACGACTGGAACTGACCTTGCGCGACCTGCGCTTCTGACCGAAGGGAATATGACATGCCGATGAGTATCCTGAAGATCTACCCCGCCCAAGGCACCTGGGTTGTGCGCGCTGGTGGCTCTGTCATCGGGGAAAGCACCCGCGCACTGGAACTGGTTCAGCGTGACTGGCCCTTCGTCATCTACTTTCCGCGCGAAGATATCGCTGGGGCAGTTCTGGACCCCTCGCCGCGCAAACTGGAATGTGACGACCGCGGGACGGGCGAGTTTTTCCATGTCTCCAGCCCCGAAGGCCTGATCGAGAATGCCGCCTATAGCATTACCGCGCCACATGACGGGGCAGAACAGTTAAAAGACTATCTGGCCTTTGACGCCGGCAAGGTAACGGTAGAGCGGGTCTGAGCGGTGACCTTTCCTCAATTCATCGACGCGCTGCCGGGGCTGGATATTCCCTTCCCGGCAGATGTGGTGCAGGCCCGCGCTGTCGGCTCTCCCGAAGGGCTGGTGGTGTTTTTCACCTTTCTGCAAGACATGGACCTGCCCGCGCATGCCCATGGCGCGCAATGGGGCACGGTCATTGCGGGCGAGATAGAACTGACCATCGGGGACAAAACAGCCATCCGCCGCCCCGGCGACAGCTATGAAATACCCGCAGGTGTGATGCATAGCGCCCGCATAAAGGCCGGGACACGCGTGATCGACGTGTTCGAGGAAGCAAATCGCTATGCGATTTTGCGCTAGGCGCGGTCTGCCCCAATCGGCCAGCGCCACGCCATCGCCCCAAGGTAATTGCCGGTTTTGACGGAATTGACCGTGGTGCGTTCGGGGCCGTAGGCATCGGCGCGGCGCGGCTTGCGATAGGTTTTGCCATTGCGGGCCAGCCGAACCAAGCCAGAAACAGTTAGGACAAGGAACTCTCCCTCGCCTTTCAAGGGGATTGTTTCAAGACTGCTCCAGCCGGATTGAAGCGCCTCTTCCAACATCTCGAATGAGTCGCGACGTTTGGGTGTCGAATGTTTCAAACCTGCTCCTTGGACGGTGCCTTTGCCCCTATACCCACAAAGATATGGTTAACATGTCCGTATCACAAGAGCCTGGCACAGGCCAAAAGGATTAGCGCTGCACCATCTCGAACCGCACACGCGCGACCGGCAGGCCAAAGCGGGTCACAACGGCGTCGTTGATGACCCGGCCCTCGGGGCCAAAATAGATCACATCTTCAAAGCCCAACCGGGTGATTTCGCCATCCGCGTTGAAATCCGCAGTGTAGGACAGGCGGATCTCGGTGCCGGTTTCGACCACCTCGGCCACGCCCACAGTGTCTTCGCGCCGCCCGGTCCAACGCCCCGGCCCGGCTCGGTCGAACACCCATGTCAGACGGTTTTCCTCGCCATCGTCATAGATGAAATCCTCTACCACGGTCAGCCTGTCGCCCCGCAACCGCCCGTTCAGCCGCGCGCGAAAACGGCGCTCGGACCCGGTCAGGTCCACCCGGAACACACCCGCCCCCACCGCGCGGCCCGCGAATGCCTGTTCCAGCGTGATCGGTTGCAATGGCCCGTCGGGGCTGGCGGGCAAGCGGGAACACGCGCCAAGGGCAAGAGGACCTATCAGCAGTGCGCGGCGGGTCATTAGCATGGTGCGGCCTTTCTTCGGGTTTACCCAAAGCTAAGGCCCCCGCCCGGTTTGGCCAGTGTCAGCGCCGCGCCAAGCCGTCCTGCAACACCGCGCGCAACAGATCGCCCGGCACATCGTCGCAGACAAAGGCGCGACCGATATCGCGCGCAAGAATGAAGCGTAAACGCCCGTCCTGCACCTTTTTGTCCTGCCCCATCAGGGCGATCAGCGCGTCGGCATCGGGCAAATCGCCCGGAATATCGGCCAGATCGGTCGCCATACCCATGGCGCGCAGATGCGCGCGCAGGCGGCTGGGGGTTTCTTGCGGGCAAAGACCCATGCGGGCCGACAACTCGAAGGCCAAGGCGCAGCCAATCGCCACGCCCTCGCCATGCAGCAAGCGGTCGCAATAGCCGGTCGCGGCCTCTAATGCGTGGCAGAAGGTGTGGCCAAGGTTCAGCAGCGCGCGGTCGCCCTGTTCGGTTTCATCGCGCACAACGATTTCAGCCTTCATCTGCACCGAGCGGTGCACGGCATATTGCCGCAGCGCGTGATCGCCTGCGGCCAGGGCAGGGCCATTCGCTTCCAGCCAGTCGAAAAACGCGGCATCCCCCAGCAGGCCGTATTTCACCACCTCTCCGTAACCCGCCAGAAAATCGCGCGCAGGCAGCGTATCCAGCAGGTCGATATCGGCCAGCACAAGGCTAGGCTGGTGAAACGCGCCCACAAGGTTCTTGCCGTGCCGCGTATTGATGCCCGTCTTGCCGCCCACGGAACTGTCCACCTGCGCCAGAAGCGAGGTGGGCACTTGCACAAAGCGCACACCGCGGCGCAGCACAGCCGCGGCAAAGCCCGCCAGATCGCCAATCACGCCGCCGCCAAGCGCCATGATCAAATCACGGCGTTCGACCTTTTCATCCAGCAGCCATTCAACGGATTGCGACAGCCCCGCCCAGTTCTTCGTCCCCTCGCCCGGATCCAACGCCAGTGCCGGGCTGGCTATATCGCCCAAGGCGCGCTGAACCCGGTCCAGATGCAGCGCTGCCACGCGCGTTTCCGTCAGGATGGCCACGCGGTCACGCTTTAGAAGCGGACCAAGGTAATGCGGCGCATTGGCTATCAGGCCGCGCCCAATGACCACGTCATACGCGCGATCCCCCAAAGGAACATGGACGGTTTGAACAGTCATGGCCTTTATCCTTCCAGAACATCGGGGCGGGTGGCCAAGGCCTGCAACACCGCCTGCGCCATATCGGCGATGGAATAGGTCGGGTCGGCATCTGCAATCAGATCCGCCTGCGCGTAGCAGGGCGTGCGCTCTTGCAGCAGGCGCGCCAAAGTGCCGCGCGGGTCATCGGTCTGCAACAGCGGGCGCGTGGGTTTGGACCGCACGCGCGACCACAACAGGTCCAGATCAGCGCGCAGCCAGACCGACACGCCCTCGTCATGGATGCGCGCGCGCGTATCTGCGCGCAGAAATGCACCGCCGCCCACCGACAAAATACCGGGATCGGCCTGCAACAGGCGCGCGATCACCTCTGCCTCGCGGTTGCGGAAAAACGCTTCGCCGTCGCGGGCGAAAATCTCTGGGATGCTCATCTGCGCAGCGGCGACAATTTCCTCGTCCGAATCGCGGAACGGCACGCCCAGCATCTGTGCGACATGCTTGCCGATGGCGGTTTTGCCCGCGCCCATCATGCCGACCAGAACAACGGTCTTGTGCAGTTTCATGCCGAATGCGCCCTTGTGATCTGCAACAGCCCAAGTTTTCATGGCCTGCGCTTACATTGTCGTGATATTGCCACCAAGACGAAAGGAAAACCCCCCATGGTGCTTGCCACCGTAATGAGGGGGCAACCGGAAGGCACGAACAGGCTTATGAAATATCTGCTGCGACTGATCTTTATTCTTGTGCTGCTGGCCGTGATTGCGGTGGTCGCCTTTGCCTATGTCGGGGACATGTCGCCACAGCGCGCGCCTGTGTCCACACCGTTGCAGCTCGAACCGCAATGAGTGTGCGCATCGGGGCACTGGTGCTGGCCATGGTGCTGCCGGGAGCAGCACAGGCCCAGCCGGGTGCCCCGCTTTCGGCCATCGACTGGCTGGAACAGGCGCTGACACAACCTATCGGCCCAACGGCCCCGCCACGCGCGCCCGGTCCGCAATCGGTGCCGCCGCTTGGCGGGCTGGACGGCTTTAGCCCTGTCCCACCTGCCGAAGACGGCCCGATCACGGCGCGCCCGCTGACACAGGCGACACTGGACAGCACCGGCCTGTTCGCTGCGGCCCGGATCGGGCTGCCGCAAGATATCTGGGGCCAAAGCCCGCTGCGCACGCTGACAGATGCGATCGCGGCCCAAACCCCGGATATGGTGCCCGCCGCGCAAAGGCTGCTGTTGCGCCTGCTGGTCGCGGAATTCGCCCCGCCGCGGCTGACAACCAAGGACATGGCCGGCCAGCTTTTGGCCGCGCGGCTGGACAAGCTGATCGAGATCGGCGCGCTGGAACAGGCCACCCAGTTGCTAGAGGCCGCACCGAACAAAACCGCTGCCCTGAACGCGCGCGCCTTCGATATCGCGCTGTTGCTGGGCGAAGAAGATCGCGCCTGCGCGCGGCTGCAAGGCCAGCTTTTTGCCGAAGGCGGTGAGGCCGCGCGCATTTTCTGCCTTGCGCGGCAGGGCGAATGGCAATCGGCCTATGCCGCCCTTGGTGCCGCGCGCGCGCTTGGCGGGATCGCGCCCCCGGATGCAGATTTGCTGGCGCGCTTTCTGGAAGAAGAAGACGCAACCCCAAGCCTTGACCCGCCAGCCGATCTGACCCCAATGAGCTGGCGCATTCTGGAAGCGCTGGGGGAACCGGTCGGCACGGGCAGCCTACCCGTGGCCTTTGCCCATGCCGATCTGCGCGGCACCAGCGGCTGGCGCGCACAGATTGATGCCGCCGAACGCCTGACCCGCACCGGCGTCATGCAACCGGGCCGCTTGGCGGGCATCTACACGCAGCGCCGCGCCGCCGCCTCTGGCGGGGTGTGGGACAGGGTCCGCGCTGTGCAGGCGCTGGATGACGCGCTGGGCACCGCCGAGAGCGGCGCCATCGGCACGGCGCTGCTGCGGGCATGGCCGCTGTTCGAACAGGTCGACCTAGACCGCGCCTTCGCCCGGATCTTTGCCGAACCCCTTGCCCCGCATGACTTGACTGGCTCCGCTGCCACGCTGCAATGGAAGATCCTGCTTTTGGCCGAAACGCGACTGGACCGCGCGGCACAGATCGCCCCCGATACCAGCACGGGCCAATTGGCCATGGCACTGGCAATGGGCGAAAACTTGCCCGAAACGGACCTGCCCGGTCTTGGTCAGGCCATCACGGCGGGGTTTACCGCGGCCCCGCTTCCGCCACCGCAAAGCCTGTGGCTGGAGGGCAATCAGCGCGGGCGCTTGCTGCTGGACGCGCTGGGGCAGATCGCCACGGCCACGCAGGGCGACATGCGTGCGGCAGAGCGCGGGCTTAGCGCGCTTGTGGCCTTGGGCTTGACGCGCGACGCGCGCCAGATCGCGCTGGAATTGCTGTTGCTGGACCGGCGCGGGTAGCGCCATGCCGGATTCCGCCCGCTGGATATCGACCTTTTTGCAAGCCGCCGCTGCCGAAGCCGGGGCCGCACGCAACACGCAGCTGGCCTATGGGCGCGACCTGCGTGATTTTGCCGGGTGGTGCGCCCGCAACGGGCTGGATTTCGGCACGCTGACGCAAGCGCAGATTGAAGCCTACCTGATCGCGCTTGACGCCCAAGGATTGGCGCAGGCCACGCGCGCACGGCGTCTGGCATCTATTCGGCAGATGTTCCGCTTCGCCTATGCCGAAGGCTGGCGCGACAGCGACCCGGCGGCGCGCATTGCCGGGCCGGGCAAACCCACAAAACTGCCGCAAACACTGTCACCATCAGAGGTTGAGGCGCTGTTGCACGCCGCGCGGCGCACCGGGCGCACAGAGGCCGACCGGTTGCGCAACACCTGCCTTATGGAACTGCTTTACGCCACGGGCCTGCGCGTAAGTGAACTGGTCAGCCTGCCCGTGAACGCCGTGCGGGGCGATCCGCGCATGATCCTTGTCACCGGCAAGGGCGGCAAGGACCGCATGGTCCCCTTGTCACAGCCTGCGCGCGCGGCGTTGACCGCATGGCTTGCCGAATGGGACCAGCAGGCCAGCGCCCTGCGCGCCGCCCGCAAGGCAGAGCCGAAAGCGCTGTTTCCCTCGCGCGGGAAGGCCGGGCATCTTAGCCGTGTGGGGTTCTTTCTGGCGTTGAAAGAGATGGCGGTCACGGCAGGGCTGGACCCCGCGCGCGTCAGCCCGCATGTGCTGCGCCACGCTTTCGCCACCCATCTGCTGGAAGGCGGCGCGGATCTGCGCGCGATCCAGACGTTGCTGGGCCATGCCGACATTGGCACGACAGAGATTTACACCCATGTTCTGGAAGAACGCCTTAAGGCACTGGTGATGGACCACCACCCGCTTTCCGAGACATGAAGGCAAGGCAAGACGCCGCGGCGCGATACCCCGGCGCGTCCCCCCCCTGCCCCAGCCGGTCCATTGTCAGGCGCATGGCCGCGCGTTGGTCCGCTTGGCGCGCGGGGTCGGCCAACAGGTTGCGCAAGCCCTGCGCAAGATTGTCGGCGGTGCAGGCGCGGCCCAGATATTCGGGCACGGCGCGGGTTTCTGAGACAAGGTTGACCAGTGTCACCGTGTCCAGCTTGATCAGACGTTCGGCAATGCGCTGGGTCAGCCAAGCCATGTCATAGCCGATCACCATAGGCGTATCATTCGCCGCCAGTTCCAGACTGACCGTGCCCGACGCCGCCAGCGCCACATCCGCCGCGCGGAACGCCGCGCGTTTCTGGGCGGACTCTGTCAGCACCTGTGCCGGGACGGGCCAGCGGGCCACCTGCGCGCGCATATGCTCGGCCTGCGCGGCAACCGTAGGCACCAGAACCTGCGCACCCGGTGGCAGGGCTTGGCCCAAGGCCTGCCCGAAACGCGGGGCCAAACGCGCGATTTCTCCGCCCCGCGACCCGGGCAGCGCCAGAACCACGGTTTGCGCCTGTCGGATCGCCTGCGCCTCTGCCTGTGTCGCGCGGGGTGCCGCCACAACAGGGTGGCCCACGAAATCGCAGGACATGCCCGCGGCCTGCATATAGGGCGGCTCGAACGGCAACAGCGCCAGCACATGATCGACCAAGGGCGCCATGCGCGCGGCCCGTTTGGGCCGCCACGCCCAGACAGAGGGCGCAACATAATGCACCACCGGCAGATCAGGCCGCGCGGCGCGGGCGCGTTTGAGCACACGCAGGCAAAAATCGGGGCTGTCGATGGTCACGACCAGATCAGGGCGCTGCTCGGCAATGGCTTGGGCGGTCTGCGTGATGCGGCGGCGCAACAGAGAAATGCGTGGCAGCACCTCGGCCAGCCCCATCACCGACAGGTCAGACATGGGGAACAGCGATGTCAGGCCCGCTTCCGCCATCCCCTCGCCGCCGACACCGGCGAATCTGCATCCGGGGACCAATTCAGCAAAGCCCGCCATCAGCGCCGCGCCAAGCGCATCGCCCGATGGCTCACCCGCGATCAGAAAGATATTCATGGCTCTGCCAGCAGGAACAGCCCCAGTTCATCGGCGCGTGCGATCATGGCGGGCGCGTCAAGCATCAGCACGCCCCCCGCCCGAACGGCAATCCCGCGCAGCCCGGCTTTGTGCGCGCCATCTACCGTAGCGACACCCAAGGCAGGCAGGTCAATGCGGCGGTCTTGTTCGGGTTTGGGCGCCTTGCAAAACACGCCGCCCTCGGGCAGCGCACTACCGCGCAAGCTGGCCAGATGCGACAGCATCACATCGGTCCCGGGCAGCGCTTCTATGGCCAGACACTGACCGCGCGCCACGCAGCAGCCTTGCCCCACGTCCGCCGCGCCCATGGCGTGCAATATCTCAAAGCCGCGCGCGATATCCTTGCGGTCCTGCGCCTTGGGCGCATGCGCGCCAAGCTGGCCGGGCGCGGGCAGCAGTTCCGGGCAGATGTCCTGCACGCCGACAACGTCTATGCCCCATTCGCCCATCAGCGCGATCACCTCGCGCAAAGCCCCGTCATCGCCTTGGCCCATCGCGGCCATGATGCGGGGCAAAAGCTGCATCGTGGCCGGGTCCAGAAGTGCTGGGTCCAGCCGCGGGCGATGCACGCCGCCTGCAAATACCGCGCGGGTGACCCCCAAATCGACCAGCCGGTCCAGAAACGGCACAAGGCGTTCAAGCCGAAACCGTTCCACCCCCTCGCGGGCCAGTGACAGGCTCTCAAACCCTTCAAGCTCGGCCAGCACCGGCGGCAAGCCCTCCAGCGCCAGACGCGCCGCGACGAGTTCGGGCAAATCGCCCCGCCCCGCGATAAGCGCCGTCCGGGTCATTGCGGACGCAAAAAACTGCGGCCAGAGGCCGTTGTGAAAAACGCAGCCAGCTTGCGCACGGCGTCGCTTTGCGCCTCTTCGCCCAGATCGCGGGCGGCTTCCACCAAGGGCGCATCGGTATCGGCCAGCGTGCGATACGCCTCGCGCAGCGCCGCGATATCCTCGCGCGCCATGCCGCGACGTTTCAGCCCGATCAAGTTCAACCCGTTCAGCGTGCCGTCGCTGCTGGCGACCATGCCGAAGGGCATAACATCATGCGTCACGCGACTGACGCCGCCGATGATCGCACCCTCGCCAATGCGGACGAATTGGTGGATGCCCGACAGCGCGCCGACGATCACGTTGTCCTCGATCACCACATGGCCCGCGATGCCTGCATAATTGGCCAGAATCACGTTATTGCCGATTTGCGCATCATGGCCGACATGCGCACCCGCCATCACCAGACAATTATCGCCCATACGCGTTATCCCGCCGCCATGCTCTGTGCCGCTATGCAGCGTCGCATTCTCGCGAATACGGCAGTTGCGGCCAATCACCAGCCGCGTGCGCTCACCTGCATATTTCAGGTCTTGCGGGATTTCCCCCACCGATGCGAAGGAAAATATGGTGCAGCCCGCGCCAATCTCGGTCCAGCCGGTGACCAGCGCGTGGGGTTTGACGGTCACATTCTCGGCCAGCGTTACCTCTGGGCCGATGATCGCAAACGGACCAATGGTGCAGCCTGCACCGATCTGCGCCCCGTCTTCCACCACCGCCATCGGGTGAACCGTTGCACTTGGGTCGATTCCTGACATGGCTTTGCCCTTATGCCGTGGCCGAGGCGTCAATCATTGCCGCGAATTCAGCTTGCGCGGCGATCTGGCCTTCGACCATTGCAGTGCCTTCGAATTTCCAGATCTTGGTGGACCCGCGCAGCACTTTCACATGCAGTTCCAGCACATCGCCGGGAACGACCTTGCGGCGGAACTTGGCCTTGTCGATGGACATGAAATAGACCAGCGGTGCTTTCTCGCCATAACCGATGGTCAGACCCACCAGCACGGCGGCGGTCTGCGCCATGGCTTCCACGATGGTCACACCGGGCATGATGGGCGCGCCGGGAAAATGGCCTTGGAAATGCGGCTCGTTGAAGGTGACATTCTTGATGCCCACGGCGCTTTCACGCGCCACCACGTTGCGCACCTTGTCGACCAGCAGGAACGGGTAGCGGTGCGGAATGATCTTCATGATCGTGGCCAAATCGGCCTCTGTGGCTTGGACATTCTCAGACATGGTCATCCTTGGGCAAAGCAGCATAGATGGTCGCGCTTAGCAAGCTGGCGCGCATCTGGCAAGGCGTGGTCAGGGTGCCTCTAGCGGGAATGGCGCGGCACCGCCATCGCCCAAGGCCGCATCAATCGCGTCAATCGCCGCATCGGTCATGTCCATTTCGGGCAGACCGATAATGACGGCGCGCGCCGCAATCAGGATCTGCGCGCCCTCATCTTGCAAGACTTCTTGCAAGATCGCGCCGGTCTGCGAAAAAAAGCGGCGGCGCTCGGATTCCTCGAACTGGGAGAAACGTGCCAGCTTCTGCGCCTGATCCTGTCGAACCATTTCGGCACGCTGGTCAAAGGCTTCGGCCTGAGCGCGAAACTCTTCGGGCGACAAGGTGGCGCGGGCTTCGGTCAGTTCTTCTTCCCGTGCGGTCAGCTCGGCCAGAAGCCTTGCATTCTCGTCCTCCAGCGCGCGCGATGCGGCGTCGATTTCGCCCTGCACGCGCTGCCCGAATTCCGAATCGCGGAACAAGCGTTCTTCGTCAACACTGCGCAGCACCAAGCCATCGCCAATCGGCGCCCCCACGGTTTCGCCCAACGAGAACGTGGATCCCTGCTGCGCAACAGAGGCGGTCGCAAGGCCAAGCCCTGCGACCGCGCTGAGTATCATGATCCGAACCCGGAGCATCCTTAGAAGGTGGATACGATCGAGAAGTCGAAATTCTGCGTCTCGTCGCTGTCAAGCTTGCGCAAGGGGCGCGACAGGTCGAAGCGCAGTGGCCCAATCGGGCTGTCCCAGAACAGCGAGACCCCCAAGGTCGCACGCAGATTGAGCGAGGCGGTGTCGGTGGTGCCGTCCGAAGTATTGATTTCGCTGGGCGGTCGACCGTCAATTCCATCCAAACCCCAAACCGTGCCGACATCGGCAAAGACACCGCCGCTCAGGCCGTATTCCTCTGGCAGGCCAAGCGGAAATTGTGCTTCCAGCGATACGACGGCGTAGCGGGTGCCGCCCAGCACGTCATCGGCAGCCGGAACAAAATCGCGCACACCGGAATCGCCTGCCGCAAAGCCCCGCATAACGCTTGCAAGCTGGAAGCGGTCGCGGTAGCGCGAGCGCCCGTCGATCATGTGCAAGATGCCCAAACGGCCATCCGCCTTCAGCGTGACACTCTCGTTCAGCACGGCCATTTCATAGCCTGCCCGCGCTTCGGTTTTCAGGAAACGGCGGCTTTGGCTGCCAACGCCCACATCCTGTTCGAACGAGAAGATCCAACCGCGCGACGGGTCCACACCCCGATTGCGCGTGTCGTGCACATAGGTAAAGCCCAAGGTGCCGGTAACGCTGGTGCCGCCGGTCTGATCGTCGATCAGGCGTTCGGAATCCGTTCCCGAAACCAACCCCGTCAACCGCTCGGCCAGCAACCCTTGGCGCAGCGTCAACCGGCCAAATTCACTGACCGGAAAGCCAAGCGAGTTGTTCAGGAACGCCTCACGCGTATCAAAATTGGCGTTGAATTCCGAGGTTTCGCGATATCCAAGGCTAAAGGTGTAGGTCAGATCACGCCCCATGAGCGCCGGTTCGGAAAAAGAGGCCGAAATATCGCGCGACCCTTTCACCGTGTTGAAGCTGGCCGACACCTGCTGCCCCCGGCCTAGGAAGTTCTGTTCCGAAAAGGAAATGCCAAAGCCGATCCCCTGATCTGCGCCATAGCTGGCCGAAAAGCCCAGCGACCCGGTGGTGGTTTCCTCAACCTCGACATCGACAATCGCCTGATCGGGCGTGGACCCTGAGCGCGGCTCGACAGAGGATTCAGAAAAATAACCCAAGGCACGGATGCGTTCGGCAGCTTCGCGGATTTTGCGCGGGTTCAAAGGGTCGCCTTCTGCAAGACGGAACTGGCGGCGGATCACATCGTCGCGGGTAGAGGTGTTGCCCTGAATGTCGATCCGTTCAACAAACACGCGTTCGCCGCGCACGATGGCGAATTCCACATTCACAAGACGATTAGCATTGTCGCGATCAAAGCGCGGCTCTGCCCGGATGAACCGCAAACCACGGCTTTCCGCCAAGCTTTCCATGCGCGCAATGCTCATTTCCAGCGTGTTCGGCGCAAAGATATCACCCGACCGCACGCGCAATTCGCGCTCGTAATCGGCGGCATCGACGCCCTCGACCTCGCTGACGACAGAGATGTCACCAAAGCGGAACTGCTCGCCTTCGCGTAGGTTGAAGGTCAAGAAAAACCGGTCGCGTTCGCGCGACAATTCCGGTGTAACAGACAGGATTTCAAAATCGATATAGCCGCGCGCAAGGTAGAAATCCGACAGAAGCTGACGGTCCAAGGCAACCCGCTCTGCCACGAACGTATCGCGCTGGACAAGGCGACGCAGAATGCCAGCTTGCTTGGTGTTCAAGACATTGCGCAACCGATAGCTGGAAAATGCGCGGTTGCCCACGAAGGACAGGCGCTCGATCTCGACCACATCGCCTTCGCGCACGACAAAGGCCAGATCAACCCGGTTGTCGCCACGCGGCAGGATCTGAGGGGTCACCTCGGCGGCGCTGCGGCCGCGCTGAGCATATAGTTCTGCGATGGCGCGGGCATCTGCCTCAACCTCGCTCGGGGACAAAACGCGCCCGGCACGCACCTGCACGGCATCGGCCAGAACGTCATCGTCAATGCGGCGGTTGCCTTCGAAATTCACCACGCCGATGATGGGGTATTCCACAACCTCAATCAACAAACGGTTGCCGCGCGGGGTTAGCTCCACGCTTTCGAACAGGCCAGATGCGGACAGATTCCCGAAGGCCGCGCTAATCTGCGCCGCGCTGACAGTTTGCCCCGTGCCGATTCTGGCCACGCTGAGGATGGTAGAATCGTCTACGCGAACATTGCCGTCGATATCAATGCTGGAAAACCGGTAATCCTGCGCCAGGGCACCACTGGGCGCTGCGAAATAACCCACCGAAAACAAACAAAAAACCATCAAAGAGAAGAAGCGCAGGCGCAGTGCCATACCCCCCTTGCGCGATGGCAGCATCATAGAGATTCCGCGCATTTCGGGCCCCGTTATAACCGCATTATTTTGGCTTAGTGACTAGCGGCTAAGCGCGGGGTTGTCAAAGCAAACACCCGGCCAAAGGCCGGGCGCGGGGGTGGCGTTGCGATGCTGCACTTCATCAAGACGCCAAAACGCAAAACGCACCCGAGCCTTGTCGGATGCGTCCGGGCTGTTCCAGATGTCACGGCTTAGGGCGTGATAACGATCGGGCCATGGCCAAGCTGAATCGCAATGTAGCTGGCCACACCCATGGCCAAAGCAACCAAGCCCGCGACCACAACACGGTCGGCAATACGCGACCAAAGCAGCCGGAGATTGTAAAACTCTGAATCCAGATACGCCATGTAAGCCTCCATTCCGTGCAATCAGCGTGCGGCGCAATCGCGGCGGAAATGTGGCGGGGTCATGGCGTTTTCGGGGTAGCCCTCGCCTAGCAGGTCAGGTCATTGAACAGCGCGAAGACGAACAGGCTTAGCACCATTGCCAAGCCCAGCGTCATCAGCACCCGCACGGCCTGATCGCTGGCCGGGCGGCGCGCTACGGCTTCATAGGCATGGAACATCAGGTGGCCGCCATCCAGCGGCGGGATCGGGAACAGGTTCAAAAAACCGATGGCCACCGAAATCACACCTAGAAACCAGATGAATTCCACCAACCCATCAGACGCCTTTGCAACCGAAGCCTCGGCAATGCCGAGGGGGCTGGACAGGTTGCATGTGCTGATCTGGCCCAAGATCATGTAATACAGCCCCTCGACCGAGGTGCGCGTAATGGTCCAAAGCTGGCTGGCTGCCAAGCCTGCGGCTTCCAGCGCGCCGGGGGTGCGGGTGCCATAGTCAAATACCGCACCAGATGTCAGGCCGATCAGGTAGCGGGTTTCAAACCCGCCTTCGGGCAAGGGCAAATCGGTGCTGCGTGGCACCAGCGTAAGCGCCAGTTCCTCGCCCGCGCGCCAGACGGTCAGGTCCAGCGCCGCGCCTTCGGATTCGGCCACTTTCTCGCGCAGCTCGTTAAAGGTGGCAATTTCGGCCCCGTCGATGGCTGTAATCACATCACCCGTTCGCATTTTCGCATCGCGCGCGGCGGATTTCATGGCAACAGAGCCAGCCAAGGGTGGCATTGGGTGCGGACCGGTCACTTCCATCTGGGCGCCGTCGCGCAACACGGTGTAATCCAGCACCGGCTGCGCGGGCAGGTCTTGTGCCGCGGTCAGAAAATCGGACAGGGTTTCGGTTTCTATCCCGCCTACGGACAGAACGCGGTCGCCCTGTTGCAGGCCGAAAGGCCCGGCGGGCAGTTCCGCAATCTCGCCCACGACAGGCTCATCCACCGCGATGCCTTCGTAAAAGAGCAATCCGGCGAAAACGACGAAAGCGAAGATGAAGTTAAACACCGGTCCCGCCGCCACGGTTGCCGCGCGCGCCCAAAGCGGCGCGCCATGCATGGTGCGGCGGCGCTCGGCGGCACTTAGCCCCGACATGGCGTCATCATCCTTGGCAGAGGTCGCGCCGGAATCGCCCGCAAATTTAACATACCCGCCCAACGGGATGGCCGCAAATTGCCAGACCGTGCCACGTTTATCGGTGCGGCTGGCCAGCACCGGGCCAAAACCGATGGAAAACACATCGGCATGGATGCCCGACCAGCGCCCGACAATGTAATGACCGTATTCATGCACTGCCACGATAATGGACAGGACAACGACAAACGCCGCGATGGTTGCAAAGAAATTGCCAAAATCGGGCAAAAGGCCGAATGCGTCCAAGGGATATGTCCTTCAATCGAAGTGTCAGGCCAGCCGCGCTGCAAGGTCGCGCGCGGTCACTCTTGCCAAGTGGTCCATCTGCTGCACGGTTTCAAGCGCGCATACCGGCGCAGTCAGGCGAGAATCGGTCAAAAGCGCGTCAATCGTGCGGTCGACCAGCTCTGCCATCTGCAAGAACCGCAATCGCCCAGCGATGAATTCATCCAGCGCCACTTCTTTGGCGGCGTTGAACACCGCGCCCGCATGGCCGCGCAAATCCATGACCTGCCGCGCCAGCCGCAGCGCGGGGAAGCGGTCTGGGTCGGGCGCCTCGAATGTCAATTGCCCCATGGCGGCAAGGTCCAGACGCGCCACGGGCAACGGCGCGCGTTCGGGCCAGTTCAGCGCATAGCCGATGGCGTGGCGCATATCGGGAACACCCAGATGCGCCATAAGGGCACCATCGCGGAAGCCCACAAGCGCATGAATGATGGATTGCGGGTGCACCAGCACCTCGATCTGCTCGGGCGCGAAACCGAAAAACTCGCGCGTTTCGATCAGTTCCAGCGCCTTGTTGAACAGGGTCGCGCTGTCGATGGTTATGCGTTGGCCCATCGACCAATTGGGATGGGTTTGGGCCTGCGCCAGCGTCGCCCCTTCAAGCTGCGTCTTGGTCCATGTCCGAAACGGACCGCCCGAAGCGGTGATGATGACGCGCTCGACCGCGGCGGTATCTTCGCCCACCAACGCCTGAAACACGGCGGAATGTTCGCTGTCGACTGGCAAGATGCGCGCGCCATGCCGCGCGGCCTCTGCCATCAGAAGCGGGCCTGCGGTGACAAGCGATTCCTTGTTGGCCAAGGCCAGCGTGGCCCCTTGGGCCAGCGCACGAAAGCCCGGTTCCAACCCTGCCGCGCCCACGATGGCGGACATAACCCAATCGGCGGGGCGGCTGGCCGCGTCGATCAGGGCTTGGGTGCCTGCTGCGACCTCGGTTCCACTGCCCTTGAGCGCCGCGCGCAAATCCTCCAGACAGTCGTCATAGGCCGTGACGGCCAATTCGGCGCGCAATGCGCGCGCTTGCGCGGCCAGCCGCGCTACATTGCGCCCGCCAGTTAGGGCCACGGTCTGAAGGTCGGGGCGCGCGCGCAGCAGGTCGAACGTGCTTTCGCCAATGGACCCGGTCGCACCGAAAACCGAAACCCGCATCACGCCCCCAGCATCCCGGTTTGTATCAGGACCAAGGCCACCAGCGCCGCCGCGATCAGCGCATCGAACCGGTCCATCACCCCGCCATGGCCGGGGATCAGGTTAGAACTGTCCTTGACGCCCGCATGGCGTTTGATCGCGCTTTCAGCGATATCGCCTGCCTGACCAGCCATGGTAATCAGGATGGAGGCAACGATCAGCCCCGCCCCTGCCCCCAATAACGGCATGAAGGCCAGCGCGAGCGCGACGGCCACCAGCCAACCTGCAACCGTGCCCGACCATGTCTTCTTGGGGCTGACGCGCGGCCATAGCTTTGGACCGCCGAAGATGCGGCCCGCGAAATACCCCGCCACGTCAGAGCCCACGACCAGCGCCACCAGCCATAGAACCCATAGCATGCCATATTCGCCGCGCAGCGCGATCAGGCCCAGACCCGCCAGCAAGATCAGCGCGGTATAACCAAGGGCCACGGCGCGATCCTTGGGAAAGCGCCAAGCCAGCAGCGCCGCGACCAGCAAGGTCAGCCCGATCAGCGCCACACCTTCGAAGCGCCAAGTAAAGACCGCCAGAACGACGGCGGCGGTGAAGCCTGCGGCCTCTGCCTTGCCAAAAGGTGCGGCGGGGTCGAGCATTCGGGTCAGTTCCCAGACCATCAGCCCCGACAGCACACAGACCAGCCCGATGAAAACCGGCCCGCCCAGCCAGATTGCCCCGGCGCCCAGCCCGGCCATGGCCGCGCCGGACAGCGCCCGCGCGCGCAGATCGGTGAACGCCGCCATCCTTATTTTACCCCGCCGAAGCGGCGTTCGCGCAGGCCATATTCATGCAGGATATCGGCCATGGCTTGTGGCGTGAAATCCGGCCAAAGCGTGGGCGTGAACACATATTCCGAATAGGCCGCCTGCCAAAGCAGGAAGTTCGACACCCGCGTTTCGCCAGAGGTGCGCACCACAAGGTCCGGGTCTGGCAGATCAGCGCTGTCAAGATAGGCTGCAAGGCGTTGATCGGTAATCGCCGCCGGGTCCAGACTGCCCGCCGCCACGTCGCGTGCAGCGGCGCGCACGGCGCGGGTAATCTCGTCCCGGCCGCCATAATTGATGGCAACGGTCAGATGCACACGGTCATTCAGGGCCGTGTCCGCCTCGACCCAGTCAAACAGCGCCTGCAATTTCGGGTCCAGACGCTTGCGGTCGCCGATGATGCGCATCCGCACGCCTTCGCGTTTCATCCGCCCCGCTTCGCGCCGGATGTAGCGCCCGAAGAGCGACATCAGCCCCAGCACTTCCTCGGTCGAGCGTTTCCAGTTCTCTGTCGAAAACGCATACAGCGTCAGGTAGCGAATGCCGATCTCTGGGCAGGCATTGACCAGTTCGCGCACCCGTTCCGCCCCCTTGCGGTGCCCCACAAGACGCGGCCAGTTGCGGTTCTGCGCCCAACGCCCGTTGCCATCCATGATGACCGCGACATGCAGTTTATTCTGCATGGCCGGATCGCCTGACTCGTCGCTGCGCTGGTCGAATGTCATGAAAAAAGCCTATGGTCGAAATGGTCGCGCAGGCGTTTAGACCTGCATGATTTCTTCTTGCTTGTTGTCCAGCGCGGCATCAACCTTGCCGATATAGGTATTGGTCAGGTCCTGAATTTCTTCGGACCACAGCTTTTGCTCATCTTCGGACATGCCGGCGGCCTTGGCCTTTTTCAGCTGGTCCATCCCGTCGCGGCGAATGTTGCGCACGGCGACACGGGCATGTTCGGCATATTGCGCGGCGACCTTGCTCAACTCGCGGCGGCGTTCCTCGTTCAACTCTGGGATCGGCAGCATGATGATCGTGCCGTTCAACTGGGGGTTAATGCCCAGCCCGGATTCGCGGATGGCCTTTTCCACCTTGCCGACCATCGACTTGTCCCAGACATTGATCGTTACCATCCGGGGTTCGGGCACGTTCACGGTGCCGACTTGGTTGATGGGTGTGTTCTGGCCATAGGCTTCGACCATGATCGGGTCGAGCATAGATGCCGACCCCCGCCCGGTGCGCAAAGACGCGAATTCGGTCTTCAACGCGCCCATGGCCCCTTCCATGCGGCGCTTCAGATCATCCAGATCAATCTCAATCTCGTCAGACATGCCTGTTTGTCCCCCAGTTCGGGCGCGGCCCGGTGCCGCCACGCCCCTTGATAGCGAATAGTTCCACCCGGTGTAAGCCCGCGTGCTAGCGATGAACGATGGTGTAGGTGCCTTTTCCGGCAAGGATGCCCCGGAACCCGCCGGGTTCGTCCAGGCTGAACACCACGATCGGCAGATTGTTGTCGCGCGCCAGCGCCAGCGCGCTGGTATCCATAACCTTCAGGTTGCGCGACAATGCTTCGTCATAGCTGATGCGGTCATACCGCTTGGCGTCCGGATTGGTGCGCGGGTCCTTGTCATACACCCCATCCACCCCGTTCTTGCCCATGAAAATCGCGTCACAGGCCATTTCATTGGCGCGCAGGGCCGCCGCCGTGTCGGTGGTAAAATACGGGTTGCCGGTGCCGGCAGTAAAGATGCAGACGCGTTTCTTTTCCAGATGGCGCACGGCGCGGCGGCGGATATACGGCTCGCAGATCTGGTCCATCGGGATCGCGCTGATGACACGGGTGAACACGCCCAGCGCTTCCAATGCCGCCTGCATGGCCAGCGCGTTCATCACAGTGGCCAACATGCCCATGTAATCGGCGGTTGTGCGCTCCATCCCCTGCGCCGACCCTTGCAAGCCGCGAAAGATATTGCCGCCGCCGATTACCATACAGACCTCGACACCCAGATCGTGAACCGCCTTCACCTCTGCGGCGATGCGCGCCACGGTGGGCGGGTTCAGGCCATAGCCCTGATCGCCCATCAAGGCCTCGCCAGAGACTTTCAGCATGACGCGGTTATAATGCGGGGTCTCGGCGGTGTCGGTCATCTGGGTTCCTTCCATCGGCAGGTCCACAACGGGGCCGCTTTATTCCGACGCGAAAATGTCGGAAAACCGCGCAAGGTTCAATGTGAAAGCGAGCGTCATGCCCGAAATAGCCAAAGCACGCGACGCATTGCTTGCGCAAGCGCCAGATGTGGCGCGCCCGGTGCTGCTGGCGGGGCCGACAGCCAGTGGGAAATCGGCGCTGGCACTGGCACTGGCGCAGGCGCAGGGGCGCGCGGTGGTCAATGCCGATGCGTTGCAGGTCTATGACATGTGGCAGGTTCTGACCGCCCGGCCCGATGCCGATGACTGCGCGCAGGCGCCGCATCTGCTATACGGCTGTGTAGGGGCCGCGCAGGACTGGTCTGTCGGCCATTGGCTGCGCGAGATGCGCGCCATTTTGCAACAGCACCCCAACCCGGTCATCGTGGGCGGAACCGGGCTATATTTTCGCGCCCTGACCGAAGGACTGGCCGACATTCCGCCCACCCCCGCCAAGGTGCGCGCCGAGGCCGACGCGCTTTTGGCGCAGGGCGGGATCGTCCCGCTGCTGGCCGAACTGGACCCGGATACCGCCGCCCGGATTGACCGGCAGAACCCTGCCCGCGTGCAGCGCGCTTGGGAAGTGCAACGCAGCACGGGCCAAGGGCTGGCCGCTTGGCAGGACAACACGCCGCCGCCGCTGCTGCCGCTGGCGGAGACATCCGCCTTCGTCATGCTGCCCCCGCCCGACTGGTCGGCTGCGCGAATCGCCACACGGTTCGAGTTGATGATGGCGCAAGGGGCCTTGGACGAAGCGCGCGCCGTGCTGCCCTATTGGGATGCGCGCGCGCCATGGGCCAAGGCAATCGGCGCGCCAGAGCTGATCGCTCATCTCCAAGGCCATATGTCGTTGCCAGAGGCGATTGCGAACGCAACACTTGCCACGCGCCAATACGCAAAACGCCAGCGCACATGGTTCCGGGCCCGCATGTCGGGCTGGGCGCGGCTGTTGTAGCGCCGCTGGGCAGAGTCACCGATTTGCCACGCCTGCCATAAAGGCGTCCCCGACTCACACCGTCATCAGCGAAAATCCTTCCCCTGGCGCGTTGCTGTCCTAATCTTGCCGCGATCCGGGGGGAACACCACGCGCATGACACGAATACCAGACCAACCCAAACGCCTGCGGCTTGTCCCGATCTCTAAACTGACCAACGCGCCCAAATGGCAGCTTGAAACCATGCGCGCGCTTCAGGAACCGCTGTTCCTGTGGTTCACGGCCGGCCAAGGACGCATCACGCTGGGCGGCAGCACACGCGGCTTTCATCCGCATAACGCAATCTTCATCCCGCCAGGCACCATGTATGGGTTTCAATCCGTGACCCGTGCGCAAGGTGTCGCGCTGCATATGGGCGACCCGAAAGGGCTAGACCTGCCCGACGCCCCCTTGCACATGCGGCTGCGCGAGAGCACGCAGCATTCCGAGGTTGCACAGATCATCGACGCCATCCAGCGCGAACTGGAAGGCGGGCAAGCCTATGCCGAACGCGCCGCGCGGCATCAGATTGGGCTGCTGGCGATCTGGCTGGAACGTCAGCGCAGTTCCGCGGGCGATGACAGCCCGCGCGGCCTGTCTTCCCGCAACGCGAATGAACGGCTAACCGCGCGCTATGCCGCGCTGCTGGAACGCCAATTCGGCTCTGCCCTGAATGTCAGCGATTACGCGCAGGCGCTGGGCGTGACCCCCACGCACCTGACCCGCGCCTGTCGCGCCAGTTGCGGGCGCAGCGCATTGCAACTGTTGCAGGAACGCCGCCTGTTCGAAGCGCGCCGCCTGCTGACGGAAACCGACGTGCCGGTGCAGGATATCGCGCGCAATCTTGGCTATTCGACGCCGGGCTATTTCTCGCGTGCGTTCGCGGCCCGGACGGGCAAGCCGCCCTCGGCCTACCGCAAAGGGCGCGGCGCCTGAGGCTTGCGCATGCCCCGGCAGCGGTCCGAACAATAGCGCACCTCGTCCCAGACCTTGGCCCATTTCTTGCGCCATGTGAACGGGCGGCCACATGTCGCGCAGGTCTTGCTGGGCAAATCGCCTTTTTTCACATGGCTTGCCATCATCATTCCTTTCGCAAAGGCACATAGCCGCGCGCCGACCGGTGTCAAAATCGGCTGCATGCCAACATTCGCCTATTCTTCTTGAACTGCGGCAGAATGCCGCGCATCCTCTGCCGGTGGGCGCAGGCGGGCGGCCCATATTCAGGGAGACAACACCATGCAATTCGCTGTTCGCGCGGGCCTTGCCGCGACCATTCTGGCGCTTGCGCCACTGGCCGCACTGGCCGAAGGCGCAAAGGTCGCCATCCATGTCGACGAAGAACGCATCGAGACCATGAATATGGCACTGAACAATGCCGCCAATATCATCAGCCATTACGAAGGGCTTGGGCAGGACGTGACCGTCGAGATTGTCACCTACGGCCCCGGCCTGCACATGCTGCGCGAAGATACCTCGCCCGTGGCCGACCGCATTTCCACCATGGCGCTGACGCATGACAACCTCAGCTTTTCTGCCTGCCTGAACACGGTGCAGGCCATGCAACAGCGCGCGCAGACGGAAATTCCGCTGCTTTCTGAAGCCAACGTGGTGCCATCCGGCGCAGTGCGGCTGATGGAATTGCAATATGATGGTTACGCCTATCTGCGGCCCTAAAGGTCAAGGCTAAGCTGCGCGGGGTCCGGCCGTTTGCGCGTCGCCGCGCGCTTTGCCCCCGCGCTGCTGCGGTCGGTCCCCCCTGCGCGCGAAGCGTGCTTGACCACAATCGCGCGCGCGGCCTTGTCAAAGCCTGCATCCTTGCGCATGCCCCACATCACATCGCGCGCCCGCCGCGCGGCCTGAACCAGATCGACCACCGGCTCGGGGTAGCGCGTGCCCAGCACCGCGCCCGCATTCGGCGCGGTCCATGGTGCGTGCAGATGGGCCGGTGCAATCGCTTTCAATTCCGGCACCCAAGCGCGGATGAACCGCCCCTCCGGGTCTTGGTCATGGCCCTGCTTGACCGGGTTGTAAATGCGCAAGGTGTTGATGCCGGTTGTGCCCGATTGCATCTGCACCTGACTCCAGTGAATACCCGGCTCGTAATCGGTGAAACGGCGCGCCAGCACCGCGCCGGTGTCGCGCCAATCCAGCCACAGATGGTAGCTGGCAAAGCTCATCAGCATGGCGCGCATCCGGAAATTCAGCCAGCCCGTCGCGGTCAGGTAGCGCATGCACGCATCGACAAACGGAACCCCGGTCTGCCCCTCTGCCCAAGCGTGCAAAAGTGCAGCGTCACTGTCGCGCAACCCCTCATGCGCGGGGTGCAGGCAACGGTGCTCCAACTGCGGCTCGTCTTCCAGCTTTTGGACAAAATGATCGCGCCACGCCAAGCGCTTGGCAAAGCTGGTCATGCTGGCCTTCCATCCGGGGCGGTCCACCGGCGTGGCCTGTCGGGCCAGTTCCACCTCTCGCACCGACAACACACCTAGCGCCAAATAGGGCGACAGGCGCGAGCAGGCGCGCTCTGCGGTCAGCGGCGACGACATCTTGGCCCGATAGCCATCCGCCCGTGTGCTTAGAAAACTGTCCAGCGTTGCGCGGGCGGCTTTGTGATTGCCCCTCTGGCGGTGCGCGCAAGGGTCCGGGGCCAGCCCCAGCGCGCGCGCATCGGGAATGCGTTCTGGTAGGTCTGCGGTGCAGACAGGCGCCAATGCGGGTGGGGCATCTGCCGCGCCCGCCCGGATGAACCTGTTGCGCGCGGCTTGCCACCCGTCGCGGCTGGCCAAGCGCCGCACCACGGCCGATTGCGGCACTTCCTGCCAGTCAACACCCGCGCCGCGCGCCCAAGCTGCCACACGCCGGTCGCGCGCAAAGGTCCAAGCGTTGCCGGTTTCCTCGTGGCTGACCATATGCGCTATCTTGAACCGGCGGCACAGCCGCGCCAGTTCTGCAACCGCGTCGCCCTTGCGGATGATCAGCGGCTGGCCCAATGCGGCCAACTCCGCGCGCAGGCTGTCCAGCGCTTCCGCTGTAAAGGCCCATTGCCGCGCAGAGGTGTCGGGCAGTGCCCAATACTCTGGTTCTATTACATAAACCGGCAAAACCCGCGCGCCAGCCAAGGCCAGCGCCGGATGGTCGGTGATCCGCAGATCCCGCTTGAACCAAAGAAGAACAGGCGCGCTCATAGGTCGCAGATGTATCGCGCGCCACGGCAAGGTCAAGCGATATGTTCACACTATGTTCATGTTCTTGGGGCAAGATTGGGACTGGCTGAATAGGTTTGTCCTGCTATGCATTGGATATGCGGTCTATTGTTCTTGGTCTTTGCCTGCTTGCGCCTCCGGCCTTTGCCTGCCAGCCTGTCACGCTGGCAGAGGTCGAGGTGCATCTCGCCCATATCAACGATGCGCGGCGCGCTTCGGGGCTGGCCCCGCTTGCGCTGGATGCGGCGCTGTCGGATGTGGCGCAGGACCATGCATGCGACATGGCCGATCGCGGGTATTTCAGCCATACCACCCCCGGCGGACGCGGCCTGATGGACCGGGCGCGCGGGCAAACCGGCTTTTGCCAATTGGCCGAAAATATCGCGCGCGGGCAACGCGACATACCGACCGTCATGGGCATTTGGCTGCGCTCTACGGGCCATCGGGCGAACCTGTTGGACCCGGGCCTAACCCATGTGGGGCTTGGCCGCGCGCCGGGGCCATATTGGGTGCAGGTCTTTGGCGGGCAGTGCTGATTGCAGGTTCGGTGCAACTGCACTACCTCTGCCACCTAACAGCCGGAGGATACGATGCGCGACACCGCCCAGCCGATCTACCTTGCCGATTACCAGCCCCCCGCTTTTCTGATTGAACAGGTCGAATTGACCTTTCGGCTCGCCCCGAAAACCACCCGCGTCGTCAGCCAGATTCGGTTCGCACCCAACCCGGCGGCGGCACCGGGGCAGGATCTGCGCCTGGACGGCGAAGGGCTGACCCTGATCGCGGCCAGTATTGACGGCGCACACGTGACCGCGACCCCGGACGCCACCGGGTTATCGATGGCGGCCGCAACCCTGCCCGACGGCCCCTTCACATGGGAAGCAGAGGTCGAAATCGCGCCCGAAGGCAACACCGCACTCGAAGGGCTGTATATGTCGAACGGCATGTATTGCACCCAATGCGAGGCCGAGGGCTTTCGCAAGATCACCTTCTACCCTGACCGCCCCGATGTGATGGCCCCGTTCCGCGTGCGGATTGAAAGCGACCTGCCGGTTTTGCTGTCCAATGGCAACCCGGCGGGCCGCGGCCCCGGCTGGGCCGAATGGGACGACCCTCATCCCAAGCCCAGCTATCTTTTCGCACTGGTCGCGGGCGAGCTGACCGCCAGAACAGTCCGCTTCACCACGATGGAGGGGCGCGATGTCACGCTCAATATCTGGGTGCGGCCCGGCGACGAGGATAAAACCGCTTACGCGCTCGATGCGCTAAAACGGTCGATGCTGTGGGATGAACAGGTTTATGGCCGCGCCTATGACTTGGACATTTTCAACATCGTGGCGGTCGATGACTTCAATATGGGCGCTATGGAGAACAAGGGCTTGAACATTTTCAACTCCCGATATGTTCTCGCCTCGGGCGTGACTGCAACCGACAGCGATTTCGCCGCGATTGAACGGATCATCGCGCATGAATATTTCCACAATTGGACCGGCAACCGCATCACCTGCCGCGATTGGTTCCAGCTATCGCTGAAAGAAGGGCTGACCGTGTTCCGCGACCAGCAGTTCATGGGCGATATGCGCAGCCATGCGGTAAAGCGCATTGAAGATGTGCTGACATTGCGCGCCCGCCAGTTCCGCGAAGATGCCGGGCCACTCGCCCACCCCGTGCGCCCCGAAAGCTATGTCGAGATCAACAATTTCTATACCGCCACCGTGTATGAAAAAGGGGCTGAACTGATCCGGATGCTGCGCCTGTTGGTCGGGGACGCGCAATATCGCGGGGCGCTTGATCTCTATTTTGCGCGGCATGACGGGCAGGCCTGCACGATAGAGGATTGGATCGCGGTCTTCGAAGACGCCGCCGGGCGCGACCTGTCGCAGTTCAAACGCTGGTATGAACAAGCGGGCACGCCCAAGGTGACACTGCTGGAGGACTGGCAGGATGGCAAATTGACGCTTACCCTGCGCCAGCACACCGCCCCCACACCGGGCCAACCGCTGAAAGAACCGCTGCTCATCCCGGTGGCGCTGGGCCTGATCGCGCCGGACGGAACGGAACTGCTGCCCACACAGATTCTGGAACTGGACAGCCCCGAACAGGTCTTCCGCTTCTCTGACCTGCCCACGAAACCCGTGGTGTCGGCTTTGCGCGGTTTCTCGGCGCCGGTGCAGTTGGCCCATGCGCAATCAAGCGCCGAGCGCGCGATACTGCTGGGCCACGATACCGACCCGTTCGCGCGCTTTGAAGCCGGGCGCAACTTGGCGCGCGATATCCTGCACGCCATGATCCGCGATGGCGCGCGCCCCGGCCCGGAATACCTAGAGGCGATGCGCCTTGCGCTGACGGATCACGCGCTGGACCCGGCCTTTCGGGCCTTGGTGCTGCGCCTGCCGGGCGAAGATGAATTGGCGCAAAGCCTGCATGCAGCGGGCCACACGCCCGACCCGGATGCGATTCATACCGCGCGCCGGCTGGCCTTGCGCCGCATGGCCGACGCGCTTGCCCCCGATCTGGCTCGCGTGGTCGAGGATATGGACACTCCCGGCCCGTTCAGCCCAGATGCCCGCGACGCTGGCCGCCGGGCGCTGCGGCTTGCGGCGGCGGGGGTGCTGGCCCATGCCGATGGCGGTGCCAAGGCGCGCGCAATTTTCGCGCAAGCCGATAACATGACAGAGCAATTCGGGGCGTGGTCGGCCCTTCTGGCCGTGGGCGCGGGGGCCGAAGAAGGCGCGCAATTCCACCGCCAATGGCAGGGCGACCGGCTGGTGATGGATAAATGGTTTGCCGCACAGGTCATGCACGCCGCGCCGGAGCGCGCGGCAAAGATCGCCGCGGCGCTGACTGATCATGCCGCCTTCGACTGGAAGAACCCGAACCGGTTCCGCGCGGTCATCGGCAGTCTTGGGGCGCACCCGGCGGGGTTTCACCGCAAGGATGGCGCGGGCTACAGGCTGGTTGCAGATTGGCTGATCCGTCTGGACGGGGCGAACCCGCAAGCGGCAGCCCGCGTTTCGACCGTGTTCGAAACTTGGCGACGCTACGATCACGAACGACAGGCGCTGATCCGGGCGGAACTGACCCGAATGCAGGACCGTCCCGAGTGTAGCCGCGACATGGGCGAAATGGTCGGGCGGATGCTGGGCTGACGCGCCGCAATCGGTTTTGCAGACCGCGCAACTGTCCGGGGTGGCAGGCGTTGCGCATAAGCATGCGGCGTCGCGCGCTACTCCGCAGCCTCGCGCCGGGGCGCGGGCTGGCGTAGCACGCGCGGAAAGCTAACCCGGAATGACGCCCCACCCTGACCCGGCACATAGATGATGTCACCGCCCAGATTTTGCATGATCTCGCGGCAAATCGCCAAACCCAAGCCCGCGCCCCCCGCATGCAGCGAATCCGTCAGGCGGGCGAATTTCTCGAAGATCAGCGCTTGGCTTTCGGTCGGAATGCCAGAACCGTTATCGGTGAAGTCAATTTCGATCACATCCTGCACGCTGCGCACCTGAATATGAACTTCCGGCATGTCGCTGGTGCAATATTTGCGGGCATTCGACAGGATATTGATGAAAACCTGCGTCAGGCGGCCTGCATCGGTGGTGACCATCACCTCTTCTTCATCGCGCGTGCGCAGAATGCGGAACTGCCGCTGCGCCTGCACCGATTTCGACGAGGTAATCGCCTGATCGATCAGTTTGCGCAGATTGGCGGGCGCGATGTCCAGTTGCACCTGACCATGTTCCAGCACCGACAGGTCCAGAAGGTCATCCAGCAGCCGCGTCAGGCGGATGGATTCGTCGTGAATGACCTCTGCGAAATGCGCCTGCTCTTCGGGCGACAGGGTCTCTGCTTCCATCAAGATCTCTGAAAACGCCCGGATCGAGGTCATCGGCGTGCGCAATTCATGGCTGATCTGCGACAGGAAGGCATCCTTCTGCACGGACAGCTTGCGCAGCTTGTCATTGGCCTCGCGCAGCTTGCGGGCGGTGCGCGACAATTCTTCGGACTGGGCCTCTAGCTGGCTGGAGTATTCCATGATCTGCGCGGATTCCGATGCAACGGCCATCAGATCCTCGACCGAGACCACCGCAGTGCCTGCCGATTGCGCGATCATGGCATGCGCCGTCGCCGCACCCACGGACCCGGCCAATTTCAGTTCCAGCGCTTCTAGGAATTCGGGCGTGATGTCGGGCAGGAACCCGGCCTTGCCCTGCGCAGCGGCCTGCGCCTTGAAAAACGCCTGCGCCGATTTCACACCGATAATGCGCTGCGCCATTGGCAACAGATCCTCGGCCTGCGCCATGGGCCGCGACCAGCTGCGCGCAAGGCCGGGCCGGTCGTAGATATTCACGAACAGCGCCGCCTGCACCCGTTCGATGGGGCTGGGAAAGCTGACGAAAGACCCAAGGCAGAAAGCCAGCACATTGACCAGAAGCGACCAGAACAGCGCATGCAACAGCGGGTCCAGCGTGGTCAGGCCGAACAGGCTGTAGGGCCGCAGCCATGACAGGCCGAACAACCCGTCGGACATGACATGCGCAGGCAGGATGGTTCCAGCGCCGAAGCTGGGCAACAGAAGCGTATAGGCCCAAAGCACCGCGCCCGCGACCAGCCCCAGCGCGGCCCCGGTCCGGCTGGCCCCACGCCAGAACAGCGCCCCCAGAAGCGCGGGCAGAATCTGCGCCACGCCGACGAAGGCGATCAGGCCAATGGCCGCCAGCGCCCCCGACCCGCCCGAAAGCGTGTAATACAGGTAGCCCAAACCCAGCACGATGCTGATCGACAGCCGCCGCACATTCAGCACCAGCAGTCGCATGTCGCCGGTGTCTTGCCCCTGCGCCGTGCGCAACCGCAGCCAAAGCGGCACGACAATATGGTTCGACACCATCGTGGCCAGCGCCAGCGACGCCACGATCACCATAGAGGTCGCCGCCGAAAACCCGCCCAGAAACGCCAGAAGCGCCAGATCATCGCGCCCCAGATGCAGCGGCAGGGTCATCACGAACATATCGGGATTGGCGCCTTCGGGCATAAGCTGCATACCGATGGCCGCAATCGGCAGAACGAACAGGCTGATGGCGAACAGATAGGCCGGGAAGGCCCAGCTTGCCGTGGCCAGATGCTTGTCGTCCACATTTTCGACCACCAGCACCTGAAACATGCGCGGCAGGGTCAGGATCGCGATGGCCGAAAGCAAGATAAGCCCGGTCCAGCGCCCCGGCTGGATTTGCCATTCGGGCAGGGCTTGGGCGCTGATCCGGGCCAGCGCATCGGCCGGGCCACCCGCCACGCCCCAAACCACGAATATTCCCACGGCCAAAAGCGCTACCAGCTTGACCACGGCTTCCAGTGCGATGGCGGTCACGACCCCGTGGTGTTGTTCATTGGCATCTAGGTTGCGGGTGCCGAATACGATGGTGAAAAACGCCAGCCCCATCGCCACCCAAAGTGCGATCAACGAACGGTCACCCGCCACCGGGGCGCTGTCCAGATCGGTCGCGAAAACGGTAAAGGACTGCGCGATGGATTGCAGTTGCAGCGCGATATAGGGGGTGCCCGCCGAAATGCACAGCAAGGTCACGATCACACCCAGCAGGTTCGATTTGCCATAGCGCGACGAGATGAAGTCGGCGATGGATGTGACCCGGTTTTCCCGGCCAATGCGCACCAGTTTGCGCAGCATCACCCACCAGCCCACGAATACCAAAGTCGGGCCAAGGTAGATTGTCATAAATTCCAGCCCCGACCGCGCCGCATATCCGACCGCGCCGTAAAAGGTCCAGGCCGTGCAATAAACCGACAGCGACAGCGTGTAGACCAGCGGCGAGCGCAGCCAGCCCGCCCGACCTTCCTCGGCGCTGCGTTCGGCCACAGAGGCCACGGCAAACAGCAATGCCACATAGGCCAGACAGGTCAGAACAAGCAGATTGAAGGACATCGGCGCTAGTCCTTCCGGCCCGTGTCCATCGGGGGCTTCTCGGGCGGGTCAAAGGCCTTGCGCAAGCCGCGCGACATCAGCCATGTGCCAAGGATCAGCGCCAGCCAGACCGCGAACAGGTAGACCCATTCGCTGGCCGCAGAACTGGTTCCGGTTTCCGGATCTTCGCGCATCAGCGGCAGCAATAGCAGCACAAAGCCGAAAACCGGCAGGAAGCGCGCGGCATCCATCAAGCGGCGCAGACGGTAGCTGTCGCGCGCAAGGAACGGCAATGTGCGCGGCGGCTTCATGGGCCGATAATGTCTTGCAACGCCGCAACCACTTCGGAATTGGCGAATGGCTTGGTCATGAAGCAGGTCACCCCCAGCCGCGCGGCCAAATCGCGGTCGGCGCTTTGGCCCTTGGCGGTCAGCATCAGGACCGGCAGGTCACGGGTATGCGCAGCGGCACGCAAATGGCGCAGCACTTCGAACCCGTCCATGTCGGGCAGCATCAGGTCAAGGATCAGCGCATCGGGCGGGTCGGCGCGCAGGCGCGCCAGCGCTGCGGTGCCACCGGCCTCGACCTCGACCTGCCAACCATTGCGGGTCAGGATGAAACGGATCGCGTCAGAGATATTCGGCTCGTCCTCTATTACCAACACGCGCTTTTGCACCACAGGCCACCCCCTCCCGGTCCAAGGCCAGTTTCCGAATGGTGCCGCGTGCGCAAAGCGCACGCGGCGATCGGATGCGCGTGCGTCATCTCTCCTCCCGACGCTGCGCCGATACTTTATTCAGCATTATGACAATTCTGTCAAAGCCGCAGATGCCCCTACCCCCCTGTCGCCAAAATCGACGGCTCGCGCCGTGCAGCGCAGTCCAGTTGCGGGCAGGTCCGGCAACTGGCCCCCACGGCCAGAACCGAAGCGCCATCGGCCTGATCGGCCTCGGGCACCAGCAGCATCGTAGCGCGCAGCACCGGCGGCAGGTCCATCCGGGTCAGGCCATGCACACAGGCCACAGCAAAGGCGGTAAAGCGCCGCCCCGTGCGCCCCGCCGTCAAAAGCCTGGCGCGCAAGGGCACATGCGGCTGGCGCAGCGCCTGATACAACGGCCAAAGCGGGCAACCACCGCTGAAACGCGGATAGGGAAAGCCCTCGACCGGGCGGCGGAACAGCAAAGTCCCCGACATGTCACAAATCGCCAGCCCAAGCGGCGGCACGTCATGCGCGCGGGCCAGATCGGGCGGCAGATGCGCCAGTCTGCGCAACACAACATCCAGACCGCAGCCAAATTCGGCAGCCAGCAGGTCGGGGGCCACGCCATGCGTGCCAAGCGCCGTGTGCAGCGCGGCCCGTGGGACGGCCTGCGCATCGGCCTGCATTTGCACCAGCCACGCCATGGCAAGCTGTCGTGACGCGCCCGACGCAAGCTCAATCTGCCCGGACAGGTAGGCCTCGGCCCCATCCAGCGTGCTGCCCTCGATCAGCGGCGGATGATAGCCCTCGCGCGCAAGCCATGCCTCGACCTCTTCCTGAGGAGAGGCGATCCCGGTCTCTCCAGTCTTGGCGTTGTCGATGTAATTGACAAGCGCAACCGCCCCTTCGGCCAGCCGCCCCGAATCCGTCAGGATGTTGCGGTGAAAGCGGTCTTGCCATTCGGGGGCCAGCGCTTCGTCATCATTCAGGATCGCGGCGGTCGATTGCACCGATGTCACGGCAGAGATGATTTCGTGCAGCGCATCGGCAAGGTAGGGGTCATGGGTCATGCGGTCGCTTAGCTGCTCGACCACGCGCTCCAACCCCTCGACGCGGGCATGTGTGTCGGCCAGCACCTTGGCCCAGCCGGGAAAACGACCGATTAGATCGTCAATCCGCTCCAGCTCTCCCAACTCTGTGTCAGAGCGCAGCGCGGCGGCGCGCGCGCCCTCGACCAGTTGAGTGTCGCTATCCTCTACCAGCGCGTCAGAGGACACCCCCAGCGCCTGCGCCAGAGCACTGAGCAAGGGCGCGCTGACCTTGCGGCGGTTGTGTTCGATCAGGTTCAGATAGGACGGCGAGACACCGACCTCGCGCGCAAGGTCGGTCTGGCGTATCCCACGCAGGGTGCGCCGGGCGCGAATGCGGGTGCCGGTCAGGGCGCTGCGTGACATTTGTGAACCTCCAAAAGCGCTTTTTACAGGTTTTGACAGCCCTGTGAAGGCTGCACGCGCGCCCAGCTTCGCCCCGGCCCAAAAACGCCGCTTCACACCACCGGCCTTAGCCAGTATAAGCCGCGGCCAAACACCGGGCGTAAATCGCCTGCCCTTCGCCACGCATAGAGGTATTCATGTCCCGCAACGACGCAGATGTCGCCTTCATTAAAGCCCTCGCAGAATTGCTGAACGCGAACGACCTGACAGAGGTGAACGTCAAGCGCGAATATGGCGAGAATGACAGCCTGAACGTGCGCGTGTCCAAGCAGATGATGCAGGCCGCACCGGCCCAAGCCGCGCCGGTTACCCAAGCAACCCTGCCCGCCCCCGCGCCGCAGGCCGCCGAAGAACCCAGCCCCAGCGGCAACCCGGCCGATCATCCCGGCGCGGTCACCTCGCCCATGGTGGGCACGATCTACCTTGCCCCCGAACCGGGTGCGTCGAATTTCGTCAGCGTGGGCGCGCAGGTTGCCGAAGGCGACACGTTGCTGATTATCGAAGCGATGAAGACCATGAACCACATTCCCGCCCCGCGCGCGGGTGTGGTCAAGCGCATTCTGGTGGGTGACGCATCGCCCGTCGAATTCGGCGCGCCACTGATGATTATCGAATAATCGGGGTGGGCATGTTCAAGAAAATCCTGATCGCCAATCGCGGGGAAATCGCGCTTCGCGTGATCCGCGCCTGCCGCGAAATGGGCATTGCCTCTGTCGCGGTGCATTCCACCGCTGACGCCAATGCAATGCATGTGCGCATGGCGGATGAGGCGATCTGCATCGGCCCGCCCTCGTCCACGCATAGTTATCTGTCCGTCCCGTCGATCATTTCCGCCTGCGAGATTTCGGGTGCGGAAGCGATCCACCCGGGTTATGGCTTTCTGTCGGAAAACGCCGAATTCGTGCAAGTGGTCGAAGATCACGGCATCGCCTTTATCGGCCCGTCTGCGGAACATATCCGGATGATGGGCGACAAGATCACCGCCAAGGACACGATGAAAGCACTTGGCGTGCCTTGCGTGCCCGGTTCTGATGGTGGGGTCGCGCATTTGCAAACCGCGCAATCGGTGGCAGAGGGCATCGGCTACCCGGTTATCATCAAGGCGACGGCGGGCGGCGGCGGGCGCGGCATGAAGCTGGCGCGCAACGCGGGCGAGTTGGAAACCGCCTTTCGCACCGCGCGGGCCGAAGCCAAGGCTGCCTTTGGCAATGACGAAGTGTATATCGAAAAATACCTCGGCCAGCCGCGTCATATCGAAGTGCAGGTTTTCGGTGACGGGCGCGGCAACGCCGTCCATTTGGGCGAGCGCGACTGTTCGCTGCAACGGCGCCACCAAAAGGTGCTGGAAGAAGCGCCCGGCCCCGCGATTGACACCGAAACCCGCGCGCGCATTGGCGAAACCTGCGCCAAGGCCGTGGCCGATATCGGCTATCGCGGTGCCGGCACCATCGAATTCCTGTATGAAAACGGCGAGTTCTTTTTCATCGAAATGAACACCCGGCTTCAGGTCGAACACCCTGTCACAGAGGCCATTTTCGGTGTGGACCTTGTGCGCGAACAGATCCGCGTGGCCGCAGGCCTGCCCTTGTCGATCACGCAAGAGGATTTGCAGGTCAATGGCCATGCCATCGAAGTGCGCATCAATGCTGAGAAACTGCCGAATTTCACCCCCTGCCCCGGCCGCGTGAACACCTATCATGCGCCGGGTGGCTTGGGGGTGCGCATGGATAGCGCGCTTTATTCTGGATACACGATCCCGCCCTATTACGACAGCCTGATCGCCAAACTGATCGTGCATGGCCGCGACCGGCCCGAAGCGCTGGCACGCCTGCACCGCGCATTGGGAGAGTTGATTATCGACGGTGTCGATACCTCTGTGCCGCTATTCCACGCGCTGCTGAACGAACCGGCGGTGCTGACCGGCGATTACAACATTCACTGGCTGGAAAAATTCCTCGAAGCGCCCGCGCCGGAATAACGCTTATATATGGGTCCGCGCCCAGCGCGTCAGCAAATCTTGCTGCATCCTGCGCGCGGTGCGCGCCCAGTCGGCGGTGCCTGCGGGGCGGTCCAGCCCGCTGCCCAGCACTTGCGCACGGCGGGACAGATCGGACGAGCAGACCGCGAAGGCCATCTCGCGCCCGGAATTGCTGCGCATATACCCTGCCAGTGCCGAAACGAAATAGAGCGTGCCGGTCTTGGCGCGCACCTCGAACGGTTGCCCGGGCAGTGGCCGCCCATTGCCATCGCGGACCGGGTGTTCGCGCAGCAAGGGCCGGATCTGCCCGTCCTGCGCCGCGCGGTAGAACATATTGGCCAGATCGGCCATAGACACGCGCGACGCGGCCCCAAGCCCGGAATGGTCCACCATGCTTAGGCTGGACATGCCAAAGCGTTGGCGCGCCCAGTCACTCATCGCGCGGCCAGAGGCCGACAGGCTGGTCGGCATGGTGCCGCGGGCCACAGTTGCGCGCAGGCCCACCGCCTCTGCGGTCAGATTGGTGGAAAACCGCAGCATTGCGCGCAACACGTCTGCCAAGGTGTCGGAACGATGCTCCGCCAATATCTGGCCCTGCGGGGGCACACCTGCGCGCTGAGGGGCTGGCAAGGCCAAACCCTGCACCGCCGCCAGCGCCTGAAACGCCTCTCCTGCGTAAATATCGGGCTGGCGCACCGGCAACCAGCGCGACCCGCTATTGCCCAAAGCACCACGCGCCACTGACCATTCCTCAAGCCCTCGGGCCATCTGGAAAGTGTAGACAGGGCTGGCCCGGTTGGCGATCTGCATCCGGGCCAAGCGCACTTCCGGGCGGAACCGTTCCGACCGCGCATCCATCGTCACGCGGTAGTCGTCTGCCTGCCGCGCCCATTCGAAATGCACGCGGTTAAAATTCAGGTTCAACCCGCCAACCGACGGGTTGTAGCCCGCTTGCGGGGCTTGGTCGTCGGCAATTTGCTCTATCGCGGGCAGGGCACCGCCCCAGACAAGAAAGCGCCCCTCGACCCGGCGCAACCCGCCCTGAACCAGACGCGCGGCAAGCCTCGCCAATGCGTCGGTATCCAGCGTCGGATCGCCCCCGCCGACAAGCACCAGATCGCCGCGCAACACGCCATCCTTCACCGGACCGGTTGCCTGCACGCGGGTCGAAAAGCGATACCCCGCGCCCAGATGCTCCAGCGCGTAAAGCGCGGTGATGGTCTTGCCCACGCTGGCCGGGGGTAAGCGCGTATTGGCGCCCCGCCCTTCCAGCAGCGTGCCGCGCGAGATGTCCAGCAGCGTATAGGCAATATCACCCCCAAGCCCTGCACGGCGGACAATGCCATCCGCCGATTGGCCGGGCTTGGGGGGTGGGATCAGCGAGCGTTCCGGCGCATGAGCACAGGCGGGCAGCGCCAACGACACTCCGGCCCCCGCCAAGGCCGTCAGAAGGTCGCGCCGCTGAAACCTCATGTCACCATCGCCCCGCACTCAAACAGAACCTAAAATCGGCAAAGTTTTGCCAATACTGTTTTAACCCTGATTCGCAATTTCCGAGAAGGGGCTTGACAGGTCACGATCGCGAAACACAGCGTTTCAGCTATGCGGCCAGCGCCCCTTAGCGCGCAATTCCGAAGATGAGATCGCCCGCATCGGGATGGTCACAAAGCACCAAGCCGGCGGCGCCATATGCGCCAGCCCCGCAGCTTGCGCCTTTGGCACGCGATGCCCGCGCAAGGCCCGCGCCGCGACAGAGCCAAGCGCGGCCTGTTGCGCGCCGGGCCGGGCGATGACGGCAATGGGCACGCGCGCTGCGATGCTGCGCCAGTTGTCCCAACGGTGGAAACTGGCCAGATTGTCCGCACCCATGATCCAGACAAAACGCAGGCGCGGAAGCTGAGCTTGCAAAGCCGCCAGCGTATCGCAGGTCTTGCGGGTGCCAAGCGTGGCCTCGACCCCGGTAATGGTCACGCGCGGGTCATCGACGAGCTGGGCGGCATGATCCATGCGCGCAGAAAGCGACGCGGGCGCATTGGGTTTCAGCGGGTTGCCCGGTGTGACCAGCCACCACAGGCGATCCAGCCCAAGCGCGCGCAGGGCATGATGCGTGACATGCACATGACCGTCATGCGCCGGATCGAAAGAGCCGCCGAACAGACCCACGCTGGCCCCGTCCGGTGCAGTCGGCAACAGATAGCGCGGCAGAACCGGCACAGGCATCATTCCTTGTGTCATGCAGCAAGCATGGCGTCCGACCTACAGGCTGAGCGCGGTGGTGACAAGCGGCTGAACGATGTGGCGGATGTCTGGGGGAATGGTACCGCCTCCCCGGCTTGAACGGGGGACCTCTGGATCCACAATCCAGCGCTCTAACCAACTGAGCTAAGGCGGCCTCGGGTGGTCAGATACCGCCCTGCGCGGGCGAATGCAAGAGGGGCCACGCTTGAAAATGTGTCGCGCGCAGCGTATCGCAAACTCTGGATTTGCGGCATGGAAAGGGCAGCCACATGGGTATCAACTCGGAAACCGAGATCGAAGCGGATTTGCAGATCGGTCCAACCGATAGCGGTATGGTCCGCATCTACGTCGCCGGAAACGGTGTTGACCTGCCGATGGATTTCGACCCTGACGAGGCCGAGGAAATCGCCGAAGAACTGCGCGTGGCCGCCCAAGCCGCCCGCGGGCTGGGCGGCGGCCCAAAGGGGCGCAAAGGATAAACGGCGATCCGCGTCAGATCAGCATGATCCGCGCGACACCGGTTTCCGGCTGGTAGTTGCAACGCACCTCCAGCCGGGTGTCGCTGCGCGCCACCTGCAACATGACATCGCGTTCGGGGCTGCCATCCGCTCCGGTCACATCGCGGGTGCTGACCACGCCCAGCACATCCAACCCGCGTTCGCGCCCGGCTTGGGTGCAGGCGGCTTCGGCACCAGCCATCCCTTCGGCAGGCGCGGGGTCCGTGTCACCGGGGGCGGGAATGATCGGCATGGCGCGTGGCATGGTGTTCAACGTGCAAGCCCCAAGGGCGGTCGCAAAGGCAATCAGGCACGCGGCGCGACAGAAACGGGATATGGACATAAGCGGGCCTCTTGGTTCAGGGACGGGGCGCGGCGCAGAGCAGGTCTTCAGCAGCCGCGCGGGCTGCATCGGTTATCCTATCACCCGACAACATGCGCGCAATCTCTTGCACACGCTCTTCGGCGGAAAGTGGCACAACGCGCGAAAGGGTTTTCCCGTCGATCACCGATTTCTCGACCCGCCAATGATGCGCGCCAAGTGCGGCCACCTGCGGCGAATGGGTGACAACCAACACCTGCGCGCCTGTCGCCAGCGCCCGCAAACGGCGGCCCACGGCATCTGCGGTCGCCCCACCCACGCCACGGTCGATTTCATCGAAAATCATGGTCATGTCGGGTTGGCCACGCGTCAGGCACACTTTAAGCGCCAGCAAGAAACGCGACAATTCCCCGCCAGAGGCGATCTTGGACAATGCCCCTTTTGGCGCGCCGGGGTTTGTCGCGACCTCGAATGTCACGGCATCGCGGCCCTCTGGCCCCGGTTCGGCGGGGGAAATCGCGGTGGAAAACTGCGCGCGCTCCATTTTCAGGGGGGCCAGTTCGCCAGCCATTTCGCCATCAAGCCGGGCGGCAGCCTGTGCGCGGGCCTCTGACACAGCCGTGGCGGCGCTGTCATAAGCTGCCTGCGCATCGCGCACGGCTTGCGCAAGTGCTGCCATGTCGCGGGCAGAATTGTCCAACCGGTCCAGCCGCGCACGCAGTTCATCGGCAAAGCTGCTCAGATCATCCGGCAGAACGCCATGTTTGCGCGCCAGCCCGCGAATGGCGAACAGCCGGTCTTCCAACTGCTCCAATGCGCCGGGGTGAAATTCCAGCGCGTCCATGCAGGCAGCGACATTCATCTGCGCCTCGCCCAAGGCGTCCATCGCGCGCGACAACGCGTCGAGCGCCGGGTCCAGACGCCCCTCGACCGCATCTGCCACGTCTTCCAGCCAGCGCGCGGCATCGCCCACCAGCCGTTCCGCCCCGTCATCCGACAGGGCAGCCGCCGCGCGGGCGATATCGGCACACACCCGTTCGGACTGCTGCATCAGGCGGCGCTGCGCATCCAGTTGGGCCTCTTCGCCCGGCTCGGGCGACAGGGCGTCCAGTTCTGCCACCGCATGGCGCAGGAATTCTTCCTCTGCCTGCACGGAATGCAGCTGCGCCTCGGCTTGGGCTTGCGCCTTGCGGGCGCGGGCCAGCGCGGTCCATGCCGCGCGCAGGGGGCCAAGGTCCAGCCCCGCGAAGGCATCTAGCAAATCGCGATGCACCCGCGGGTTCAGCAGGCCCCGGTCATCCTGTTGCCCGTGCAATTCCACCAATGTATCGGACAGCGCGCGCAGCACCTCGCCAGAGACGCGGCGGTCATTGACCCAGCCGGTCTTGCGCCCGTCGCGCGTGTTGACCCGGCGCAGCAACAGCGTATCGCCCGAAGGCAGGCCCGCATCCGTCAGGATGGCATGGGCCGGATGGTCGGGCGACAGCAGGAATTCCGCAACCACCTCTCCCTGTGTGGCGCCTTCGCGCACCAGTTCGGCGCGGCCCCGCCAGCCCAGCACAAAACCAAGTGAATCAAGCAAGATGGACTTGCCCGCCCCGGTTTCGCCGGTCAATACGTTCAGCCCCGGCTGGAACGCCAGTTCCAGATGGTCGATGATCAGAACATCGCGGATGTCGAGCGACACAAGCATGAGTGCGGTCAGCCCCGCTGCGCAAAGGTTTGCGCTGTCAGAGCCATCTCCCCAGCACGGATTGGCGATAGATCGCTTGCAACCAGCCCTCGCCCTGCGACTCTGGCGACAGGCCCTGCCCGGTCAGTAGCGCGAAGCTGTCCTGATAGAACGGGTTGGCTTCGAAATTGTGGCCCAGAACGGCACCTGCCGTCTGCGCCTCGTCGCGCAAACCAAGGGACAAATAGGCTTCGACCAGACGGTGCAACGCTTCGGGCGTGTGGGTCGAGGTCTGGAAATCTTCGACCACCACGCGGAACCGGTTGATCGCCGCCTTGTAATTGCCCCGCTTCAGGTAGTAGCGCCCGATTTCCATTTCCTTGGCGGCAAGGTGATCGAAAGCCAGATCGAATTTCAGCACCGCAGAGCGCGCGTAATCGGTATCAGGATATTCCTCTATCACGCGGCGCAGATGTTGCAGCGCCTGAAAGGTCAATCCTTGGTCCCGCCCGACTTCGTCAATCTGGTCATAGAAGGACAGCGCCAGCAGATAGGCCGCATAGGGCGCGTCCTTGTCACCCGGATAGGTATCTAGGAAGCGCTGCGCGGCGGCGCGGCTGTCTTCATATTCGCGCGCGCGATGATGCGCGAATGCCTGCATGATCAGCGCCCGGCGCGACCATTCTGTATACGGGTAAAGCCGTTCGATTTCCTTGAAATAACGCAAAGAGTCGGACGACCGGCGCGAGGTCTCAAGCTCATATTCGCCGCGCTTGTAGATTTCCTCGGCAGAGAAACCGGCCAGAGATTCGTCCGGCCCCTCATCGGGTGCGCATGCGGAAAGCAGCGCAACAACCGCACAAGTCAGCCCAAAACGCAGAAAACCACGACCAGAGATCATGTTGGCAGCACCCTATCCCGTCAGCATCATGAAAGGTCGTAGCACATAAAAATCACCGGCGCAAAACGCCATTTGACCTGAATTGCCCGCCCCTTGTGTCAGGCCCGGTTCAGGCCGAAAGCGGCAGATCGTGCAGTCCGGTTCCGGTGCCGGGCAAACGCGCCTGCAAGCGTGCATCGCAAGGTTCGATACGGTAGTTGCGCGGGTCGGACAACAGCGCCCGCAGCAGCAGGCCGGTCAGGGCGTGACCGGCGCGCACCCCCTCGTAATGGCCCAGAAGCGGGCGGCCCAGCACATATAGATCGCCCATGGCATCCAGCATCTTGTGGCGCACCGGTTCATCCTTGCGGCGCAAGCCGCCGGGGCTAAGAACCTGCCCGTTGTCGAACACGACCGCATTGTCCAGCGTGCCGCCAAGGGCCAGCCCATTGGCCTGCATCAACTCGACATCGCCACGCATGCAGAACGTGCGGCAATCGCTGAGTTCGCGCAGGAAGGTGCCGTTATGCAGCCCCATGCTGGCCGTTTGCCGCCCGATGGCCGGATCGGCAAAGTCGATATCGAAAGACATGCGGAATTCGGCAGAGGGGCGCAGGGTTGCGCGCGCATCGCCGCGCTTGACCGTAACCTCGCGCAGCACCCGCAGCACCGACAGCGGCGTTTCCGCTTCACGCAACCCGGTTTCCAGAATGCGGCGCACGAACGGGGCCGCACTGCCATCCAGAATGGGCACTTCCGGACCGTCTATTTCGATCCGAGCGTTATGGACCCCGCAGCCATGCAGCGCGGCCAGCAAATGCTCGACCGTGCGAACCTCGTGGCCTTGGTCGTTGCGCAAAATGGTGCAGAGGCTGGCTTCAACCCAGTTCGCCGGGTCCACAGCGATCGTGCCACCAAGGTCAGTTCGCACAAAATTCAGACCAGCATCCGCCGCCGCCGGTCGCAGGATCATGCGGACAGGTTTGCCACCATGCAGGCCGATGCCATTGATCGCGATGTCGCGTGCAATTGTTCTTTGCATTGTTACCACCTACGCCTGTGGCCTCTGCGGGCCGTTTTTTGAGGTGTTAATCTTGCAAGCGCAGCATGCGCAACTCACAGATTGTGACCAAATGTAACACCGTGCCGCAGGAACGGCGGAAATCCGCACAAGCTGGGCAGCGCGCTACAACCCTTTGAACTAAAATGAAAAAGGCCGGAAAATCCGGCCCAGTTCAGTTTTACAATGTGATCGCCCCAAACGCGTCAGTTTGCCTGACGGCGCAGGAATGCGGGTATTTCGATGCGCTCATCGGGGTGCGCGCGTTCGGCTTCCTCTTCGTAAGAGGGGGCCGGATGCGCAGTGTGGCGTGCCGCCGCAGTGTGCCCGTCATGCGATTGCCCGGCCATGCGGCTAATGAACGACCCGATCCCGAAACGACCGCCCTTTTCCTCGGGCTGGGGCGCGGGACGGCTGGCAACCGGGGCGGCGCGACCTGCAAAACCCGACGCGGCAGGACGTGCATAGCCGCCTTGATGCTCTGGCGCTTTCTGAACAGCTTGCTGCAAGCGCGCCAGTGTTTCGGGCGAAGGCGTGCCGGGCGCGGCGCGGCGCGGCGCAGTAAAGGCCGACGGACCGGACTGCTCTGCATGGGGTGCGGGTGCAGGTTCTTCAAACACCTCGTCCAGATCGAAACGCTCTTCGGGATGCGGCTGCGGATGATGCGCCGCGGGCTGCCCGCCAAAGCGCGAGCGCTGCGGTTCGGGTGCGTAAGCGCGCTGCGGGGCCGGTTGCGGCTGATAAGCTTCCGACGGTTCGGGCGCAGGTGCAACCCGCTCTGACGCGAACAGGTTGGGCTGCTCGGGGCGGGCTTGGGGTTCGGGGTGCATTTCAGGGCGGGGTTCAGGCTGCGGTGCCCGCGCAACCGGTTCAGCAACACGCTGCGGCTGCGCGGCGGCGCGGTCCATGAAAGACGGCGTTTCGCGCGGGGCTTCGGCCTTTTGGTCGGCGTCAACGTCAATCCCGGTGGCCACAACCGACACGCGGATCATCCCTTCCATCGACGGATCAAGCGTAGAACCGACGATGATATTCGCTTCCGGGTCCACCTTTTCGCGAATGCGGTTGGCAGCGTCGTCCAACTCGAACAGGGTCAGGTCGTGCCCGCCGGTGATGTTGATAAGCACACCACGCGCGCCATTCAGGCTGATTTCGTCCAAAAGCGGGTTGGCGATGGCCTTTTCAGCGGCTTGCACGGCGCGATCTTCGCCCGATGCTTCGCCCGTGCCCATCATGGCTTTGCCCATTTCGTCCATCACGGCGCGAACATCGGCAAAGTCTAGGTTAATCAGCCCCGGACGCACCATCAGGTCGGTCACGCCCTTCACGCCCTGATACAGAACGTCATCCGCCATGGCGAAGGCTTCTGTAAAGGTCGTGCGCTCATTGGCCAACCGGAACAGGTTCTGGTTGGGAATGATGATAAGGGTATCGACAACTTTCTGAAGCGCCTCGATGCCTTCTTCGGCCTGGCGCATGCGCTTGGCGCCTTCAAACTGGAAAGGCTTGGTCACGACACCCACGGTCAACACACCCAGCTCTCTGGCCGCCTGCGCGATGATCGGGGCCGCCCCGGTGCCGGTGCCGCCGCCCATGCCGGCGGTGATGAAGCACATATGCGCACCGGCAAGATGGTCGATGATTTCTTCGATGGTTTCTTCTGCGGCGGCAGACCCGACCGACGGCCGCGCGCCCGCGCCCAGCCCTTCGGTGATCTTCACGCCCATCTGGATACGGCCCTGCGCGCGGTTTTGCTGCAACGCCTGCGCGTCGGTATTGGCCACAACGAAATCGACGCCTTCGAGGCTTTGCTCGATCATGTTGTTGACCGCGTTGCCGCCTGCGCCGCCCACACCGAACACGGTGATGCGCGGGGCCAGTTCGTTGCGCTGCTCTGTCTGCACGAAATTCAATGCCATTGCCTACTCCGCCTCTTTTATACGGCGTGTGCAGACCACACTGCGCGCCGTTTTGTCCGATTTTTATTGAATCTTACAGGTCTTGCCCGCAGAGGTCATCAAAAAAGTCACGTTTTTCCACTAAATCTGCACCAATCTTGTTGTAAAACTGCCGCATTTCCATAACGCCCATGTATATAGCGGTTACCAGTTGTCGCGGAACCACTTCACAGCGCGCTTCAGCGACCGTGCCGGGTAGCTCTGGATCGGCAGGTCGAAATCCCACCATTCGTCTTGCGGATGCGTCGCCAGCACGCACAGTCCAACCGCGCTGGAAAAGGCCGGGCCGGACGCGGCTTGCGGCAACCCCCGCACCCGCACCGGGCGGCCAAGGCGCACCTGCTGGCCAAAGATGCGCGCGGCCAGCCCGTCAATGCCGGGAACCTGCGCGCCGCCGCCGGTCAACACAACCTGCTGGCTGGGCAGATGGCTGAAGCCTGCGGCATCCAGACGCGCGCGGACATGTTCCAGTATCTCTTCGATCCGGGGACGCATAATGCCGATCAGTTCGGACCGGCTGATGGTGCGGCGGTCCTTATCCCAATCGCCGGTATTGCCGCCGATCTCGATCATCTCTCGGTCGTCCATGGAGGTGGCCTGCACGCCGCCATGGATGGTTTTCAACCGTTCTGCGGTGTTGAAATCGACCTGCAAGCCCTGGCTGATGTCGGATGTCACAAGTGCGCCGCCCATGCGCACGCTATCGGCATAGATCATGTGCTTTTTCATGAAGATCGACACGCCCGAGACCCCTGCCCCAAGGTCGATGCAGGCGGCACCCAGTTCTTGCTCATCCTCGACCAAAGCCGACATGCCGGTGGCATAAGCACTGGCCGAGACACCGGCCACTTCCACATCGCAGCGGCGCAGACAGTTGCAGATGTCGCGCACCAAGGCGGTGTCGATGGTCACCATATGCATGTCGCAAGACAAGACCCGGCCTGACTGGCCACGCGGATCTGACAGGCCGGTGCGGTGGTCCAGCGCGAAATTGATGGGTTGCGCATGCAGCACATCGCGCCCGCGCCCGATATCGGGCATGTCGCAATTCGCCATCACCTGCGCGATGTCATTCTCGATCACGGTGGCCCCGTCGATCGCGACCTCGCCTGTCAGCCCGTAAGAGCGCGGCGCCCCGCCCGACAGGCATACGATGACATGATCGACGCGCATGCGCGCCATCTTCTGTGCCGCCTGAAGCGCCGTGCGCACGGCGCTTTCGGTTTCGGCCATGGCAGTGATTTCGCCAAAGCGCACACCGCAGGATTGCGTGGTCCCCGCGCCGATCACCCGGAACCCCGCCTGTCCAGCCATATTGCCGATACCCGGTGTCGTCCGAGCTTCGCCCGGTTCCAGTTTCAGCACCAAGGCCGCCACCTTGTAGCTGCCAATATCAATCACGCCGATCACGCCGCGCTGAATGGCGGCCCGCCGCATCTGGCGCATGGCTCTTTGGGACGCATAAGGGTCGGGTATCACTGCAAGGCCTCCGATGGGGTGCCACGGATCGCGCGCAGGGTTTCCAGCGCGCCGGGGCTGACGTTCAGAACAGGACGATTAGGGTTGCGCATGTCGACAAACAGCAGATCGCGCGCCAGCAGGTCTTGCGCCTGATCCAGCGCCAGAACCCGCTCCAGCGCCTGCATGGCGCCTTGTTCGGGCAGGCGGATACGCTGGTTGCGGTCCAGCACCAGATCCCATCGGCGCGCGCCAACGCGCACCAACCCGCGCAGACGGTCGCCAAGTGGCAGCGCGGCATCCATCAGCGCCAGAGCTTCGCGGACATGCTCGCGCGCGCCCGCCCCGGCCAATAGGGGCAGATCGGGCATGGCCGCGTCCGGCGCAAGGATTGCCACGCGATGACCGTCAATAGCCAGAAGCTGAATTTCGCGCCCGGAATGCCACAGCGCAACCGGCGCCCGTTCGCGCACAGACACGACCATCTTGCCATCCGCGCCAAGGCGCAACGCGGCTTCGGCGACGGAATCGTAGCTTTCGAACTCGGCCCGCAGCTCAGGCAGGTCCAGCCGGAAAGACGAACGCGGCAGCGCCGCTTCCAGACGCGCCCGGATGGTGCGTTCCAGTTCCGGCGCGACATCGGAAGAAATTGTGACCTCTGTCACCATGAATTCGGGACGGTCAACAATGGCGGAATAGGCTTGCTCCCCCAAGGCCGCAAGTTGCGCGCGGTTCTGCGGATTGGCAAGCACCAGCGCGCACAGGCCCAAAACCAAAGCCAGCGGCAGCCCGCGTGTCAGCGCGGCGCGATAGAATGGCGTCAACCAGATACGCTGCAACCGGTAGGACCAGCGCGCCCGGCGCGACTGCGCGGACAAGGCCGCTTTACGTTGGCCACGCGGCTGCACGGGCTGCGGTATGGGTTGCGCCGTGGCCATCGGGGCCGGGCGCCCCGCGATTGGCCGCGGCGCTGGCGTGCCGGTCGCGGTGCCGTTGCGCGGCATCCCAAGTGCTGCCAGATCCGGCACGTCCGGCGCAGGGGCCGCAACCGGCACGGCAACGGGTTCGGGGCACAGGTCGAGGATATCCTCCTCGGCATATTCCTCGGCGCGGGTCGCGCCCAGATGGTCCCAGAAACACTGCTCGCTCGTTTGAGCGGACAAGGGCGCGCTGCCGCGATCCATGTCATCCCTTACCGGTCGCATGATGCATCCTCGATCAACATGCGGCACAGATCCGCAAACCCGACCCCGCAATGCGCGGCCTGTTCAGGCACAAGCGAGGTCGGCGTCATCCCCGGCTGGGTGTTGGTTTCCAGCAGGATCAGCCCGTCCAGCCCGCGCGTTTCGTCCCAGCGAAAATCCGTGCGGCTGATACCCCGGCAGCCCAGCACCCTGTGCGCGCGCAGGGCGTAATCCAGACAGGCGTCGAAAATTGCGGGCGGCAAATCGGCGGGCAGCACATGCCGCGAGCCGCCGGGGGTGTATTTGGCGTCGTAATCATACCAGCCATCGGTCAGGATATCGGTCACGGTCAGCGCGCGATCCCCCAGCACGGTCGTGGTCAACTCGCGCCCCGGTGCGAAGGCTTCGACCATCACCTCTGCGGGCATGTCATCGGACAGGCGCGGCGGTGTGTTCGCGCCCTCTTGCACCAGATAGACACCGACGGACGACCCTTCGTTATTGGGCTTGACCACATAGGGCGGCGGCAACAGATGCGCGGCCATGACCTCTGCTTTCGGGGCAATGCGGCTTTCGACCACCGGCAGGCCCGCGCCGACATAGGCCGCCTTGGCCCGCGCCTTGTCCATCGCCAGCGCCGAGGTCAGAACGCCGGAATGCGTGTAAGGAATGCGCAGCCATTCCAGAATGCCCTGAACACAGCCATCTTCGCCGAAGCGGCCATGCAAGGCGTTAAAGACGATATCGGGCGCAATTTCGACCAGCCGCTGCGCGACATCGCCGCGCGCGTCCAGTTCGATCACCTCGAATCCTGCCACCCGTAGCGCTTTCGCGCATTCGTGCCCCGAAGACAAAGACACCTCTCGCTCTGCCGAGAGTCCGCCCATCAGAACACATATACGGGGGGCTGCCCTGCTCGACATACCCAATTCCGTTGCCTGTTATGCCCTGTTTTCAGGGCGTTATTATGCCTCTGCCCCAGTTGTTCAGAATTCTGTTTCCAACGGTGGCAAGTCTGCGTCTGGACCTGCTTCGCCCACACGCATGATTTCCCAGTGTAACGAATGCCCGCTGCTTTGGAAAACCCTTTTTCGCACTTCTTCGCCCAAGGCTTCCAATTCCGTGGCCGAAGCGCCACCGACATTGACCAAGAAATTCGGATGCTTGGGCGACATCTGCGCGCCGCCCAAGCGCGCGCCGCGCAAGCCTGCATCGTCAATCACCTTCCACGCTTTCAGCTCGTGGCTGTCACCCGCTTGGCCGGTGGACGAAAACCCAGCCGGGTTGCGAAAGGTCGACCCCGCGCTGCGGTCCTTGGTGGGTTGCGTGGCATCGCGCTTGGCCAGTTGCTCTTCCATCCGGGCGTGCAGGCTGGCGGGGTCGCCCTTGGGCGCATGAAAGCGCGCGGCGGTGATGACCATACCCTCTGGCAGGTCGGACTGGCGATACGCCAAGTTCAGCGCGCTGGCCGGAATGACATGGCGCGCACCCGCGCGATCGATGGCGGTGATCTCGATCAGGTGGCCTTTCACATAAGACCCATAGCACCCCGCATTCATCCGCACAGCGCCCCCGATGCTACCGGGAATGGTGCGCAAAAAGGTCAGGTCACGGCCCGCATCCGCCGCCTTGCGCGCGACATGTGCATCAAGTGCTGCGGCCCCAGCGGTGATATGCTCGGCAATGTCGATGCCGTTAAAGCCGCGCCCAAGCCGAATAACGACCGCCCGGATGCCGCCATCCCGCACGATGAGGTTCGAGCCGACACCCATCGGGAAGATGGGGATGTCTGGCGCAAGCTGGCGCAGGAAATCGGCCAGATCATCTTCATCCGCTGGCTGAAACAGCCAATCCGCAGGCCCACCCACGCGCAGCCATGTCAGGCTGTCGAGGGGGCGGTTCGGGGTCAGTTGGCCCCGTATGGCGATCTGGTCGGGTTGCATGGGCTTGGGGTAGCGCAGGTTGCGGGGGGTGTCCAGATATGCGGGGCGGTCGCTTTTTGGTGGGGCGGCGGGATGGTGAGTATTTGGGGCAAGATGAAGGGGGTTAGGGCGCGCCCAGAGATTTGGCGAATTGGATCAGCGCCGAGCCGAAAGATACAAGTCGTTCTTGGTGCGCAAGCAAGGCAAGACCCACAGCACCGCCAACGACTGTTTTGTTAGCGGTTCGTATCGCATCATCTGCAAGCGAAGCGCAGTAAGCACCTATTGCCTTCGCGGCTTTAAGAATGAACTCGCCGATTTGCCGAAGGCGACCCAGATCAGGCGCAGATTTCTCAAGTTCATTCTCCGCCTCGTCCAGCGCCGCCCAGATGATCGTCACTTCCTTTTGCGCGGCCACCGTTTCATCAACCAATTCCGGTGGGTTGTTGTGGCTGCGATGCTCGACGGATTGCAGGCGCTCTTTGAGTTGTGCGATTTCCTCTTTCAGCGCGCGGGCGTCTTTGACGAGGTTATGCTGTTCGACAATCCGCTGGATCAGCGCGTTGACGTGGTCGGCGCCTTTGTCCCAATCGGCGGGGTCGATGAGGGCGATCTTGGTGAGCAGGTCATAGTCCTGCGGGCGGCCATAGAGGGTGTTTTCATACCACTCGACCCAGAAGCGCCAGCCTTCACCTTGGGCGAGGATTTTGGACTTTCCGGAGTTCCAAGCAGCTGTTTCTCGGTTTTTCGAATTATTCACATGCCAAAGATCAAGACTTCTAAGATCAGCAGCTAATTTTTCTTGCTCAAAAACAAAATCTGCTACCGTGATATCCTGATTTATAGCATTCCAAAGAAATCTCTCACGCCTTGAAGCCAGTTTTACAGAGTCGCGAACTGCGTACGATAAAACTGTTCTGTCTGATATCGACACAACCGCAGAATTCAAGGTAGCCCGCGCGGCACTGCCGGCTCGGTGAGCTTTGGTTGCTGATCTGGAAGCATCAAGTGCAACGGGGACAATTCGGCGATCTAGATTCCCCGCAAGCAATTCGGACAAAAGGTTACAACGCAGAACAGCGATAGTGTTGTAATTCTGATATCTTGCCCGTCGTCCAATGCTAGCCTTCCAATACACCGGCAACACTCGCATCGCCGCGCGATGCGCAATCGTCACCGCCCAGCGGCGGGCGGTTTCGCGCTGATCCTCCGACTTTTGCGGCAGGCTTTCCAGCCATGCCTGCAAGCTTTCGGCGTCCTTGATCTCCTCCGCGCGCACCCTGCTCTACTCCACCGCCACCAGCCCTGCCTTGAAGCGGGCCATGTTGGCGCGGTAGCCTTCCGCCGACTTGAGCAGCTTGGCCTGCGCAGCCGCGTCCAACTGCCGCACCACGCGGCCCGGTGATCCCATCACCAGCGAGCCGTCGGGGATTTCCTTCCCCTCCGTCACCAGCGCCCCCGCCCCGATCAGGCAGCCGCGCCCGATGCGCGCGCCGTTCAACACCGTCGCGCCCATGCCGATGAGCGAGCCATCGCCGATGATACACCCATGCAGCATCGCCTTGTGCCCGATGGTGCAATTCGCGCCGATCACCAGCGGATAGCCCATATCGGTATGCAGCACGCAGTTTTCCTGAATGTTGCTACCTGCACCCACCACAATCGCCTCGTTATCGCCGCGCAGGGTGCTGTTGAACCAGATGGACGCGCCCGGATGCAGCACGATGTCGCCGATCAGGTGAGACCCCGGCGCGACCCAATAGTCGCCATCCTCTGGCAAGGTGGGGCGGCGGTCGCCAAGTGCATAGAGCATCACGCACCCCCCAGTTTGCGCAGCCGCTCGATCAGGCTGGACGTGTCCCAACGACCGCCGCCCATGGCTTGCACGTCCTTGTAGAACTGGTCGACCAGCGCGGTCACGGGCAGCGATGCGCCGACCTCGTCTGCGGCGGCAAGGCAGATGGCCAGATCCTTGCGCATCCAATCCACCGCGAAGCCATGGTTGAATTCGCCGTCCAGCATGGTGCCGTGGCGGTTGGCCATTTGCCATGATCCGGCCGCACCCTGAGAGATGACCTCTATCACCGCGCGGCCATCCATGCCGGATTTTTCACCGAAATGCAGGGCTTCGGACAGGCCCTGAACCAGTCCGGCGATGCAGATCTGGTTCATCATCTTGGCCACCTGCCCCGCGCCGCTGTCGCCCATGCGGCGGCACACGCGGGCATAGGCGGCCATGATGGGTTCGGCGCGGGCATATTGGTCGGCATCGCCCCCGCACATGATGGACAGCACCCCGTTTTCCGCGCCCGCCTGCCCGCCGGATACCGGCGCATCGACAAAGCCCAAACCAAGGGCGGCGGCGGCTTCGTTCATTTCGCGCGTAACCCGGGCCGACACGGTGGTGTGATCGACAAACACAGCACCTTTCGACATGCCCGCGAACGCGCCATCCGGCCCGGTGCAGATGCTGCGCAGGTCGTCGTCATTGCCGACGCAGGCCATGACGAAATCGGCCCCTTCGGCGGCTTGCGCCGGTGTTGCGGCCCAAGCCCCGCCATGCGCGGCGACCCAAGCTTCGGCTTTGGCGGCGGTGCGATTATAGACCGTTACCGCGTGGCCTGCTTTCGCCAAGTGCCCTGCCATGGGGCCACCCATCACACCCAAGCCCAAAAATGCCAGTTTTGCCATAGTCCCTCTCCCTCTCGAATTCTTGTGATTGCGCATTGCGCGCATGACGCATAGCTATCAACCTCAACGCAACGCAAAATGTAAAGCCAATCTGCCCCGTGCCCCTATTCACCTTGTTTCGCTGGTTGGTCAGGCTGTTTCTTGCTCTGACCCTGTTTGCGCTTCTGGCGGTGATCGGCGTGTATTTCTTCGCCTCGCGGTCGCTGCCGGACTATGACGGGCGGCGCGTGGTCGAAGGGGTGTCCGCACCGGTCGAGATTGTGCGCAATACCCATGCCGTGCCGCATATTTTCGGGAAAAGCGACGCGGATGTGTTCTTCGGGCTGGGCTATGCCCATGCGCAGGACCGGTTTTGGCAAATGCAAATGTCGCGGCGCATTGCGCAAGGGCGCTTGTCCGAGATGTTCGGGTCGCGCACGCTGCGCAGCGACGAGTTGATGCGGCGGCTGGATCTTTACAGGTTGTCGCGCGAGGCGGTGGACGCCCAAGACGCAGACACCCAAGCCGCGCTGCAAGCCTATGCCGATGGCGTCAATGCTTGGCTGATGCAGGTGAATGAGGGCGCGCAGGGGCGTGGCGCGCCGGAATTCTTCCTGTTTGACGCGGAAATGCCGCTATGGCAGCCCGCCGACAGCATCGCCATTCTGAAGCTGATGGCAGTGCAGCAAAATACCCAGATCGCCCAAGAGGTGCGGCGCGCACAGCTATCGGTTGCTTTGGACGACATCGGGCGGGACAAGGTGCTGCCCGGTGTCACGCCAAGCGCAGACGCGACCGGGGAAAGCTATGCGCAACTGTTCCCCGACGCACCGCGCGGGGCGGCCCCGGCGCGGTCTGCCTTGCCATTTCTGGAACTGGACAATCCGGAACTGAGCCGTTCCGCCAACGCCATTGCCGTCGCGCCCGAGCGCTCTGCGGGCGATGCCACGCTGCTGGCCAACAGTACGCAAATGTGGCTAAGCGCGCCGTCCGCGATCTATCTGGCGCGGCTGGAACTGGCGACAGGTGGGGTGATCGGGGCGACCGTGCCGGGCCTGCCGCTGGTGCTGTCAGGCCGCTCGCCGCATCTGGGCTGGGGTGTGGCCCCGGCCTTTGTCGATGATAGCGATCTGTTCATAGAAGAGTTGAACCCCGACACCCCCACGCAATACCGCACGCCCGAGGGATGGGAAGAATTTGAAAGCCGCGGTTCGATCATCCGCATCAAAGATGCCGACCCGGTCACGCTGACATTGCGGTGGTCGCAGAACGGCCCGGTCCTGTCGGGCGGATTGCTGGGGTTGGCCGGTATCACACCGCCCGGTCACGTTGTCACTTTGGCCGCGACCGTGTTGACGGCGGAAGATCGCTCTATGACCGCGGCGCTGCGGCTGATGCAAGCGCAGAGCGTGGAAGACGCCCTTGACGCGGGCGCCATGCACCTTGCCCCGGCGATGAACCTGACCCTTGTCACCAGCGACCGGATTGCGCAGAAAACCATTGGCCGCCTTCCGCGCCGCACGGCCGATTCCCAAACGGGCGGGCGTATGCCAAGCCCCGGCTGGCGGCCCGAAAACCGCTGGTTGGGTGCGCTGCCCTACACCGCCAACCCGCGTTTTCTGGACCCCGAAAACGGGATCGTGGCCAATACCGGCAACCAGATCGTGGAACGCCCCTTCCCCTTGCATGTGGCGCATGACTGGGGCGATACGCAGCGCATTGACCGGCTGAACCATCTGGTCGGGGCGCGCAGCGTGCATACGCGCGACAGCTTGATCGAAGCGCAACTGGACACGGTCAGCCCCACCGCGCGCCGCTTGTTGCCACTGGTTGCGGCAAACCTGTGGTTCTCGGGCGACGCGGCGGCGGAAGGCACCCGCGCCCATACCCGGCAGCGCGCGCTGCGCCTGCTGGCCGACTGGAATGGCGAGATGAACGAACATCTGCCCGAACCGCTGATCTATACCGCTTGGATGCGCGCGCTTCAGGAACGACTGATCCGCGACGAACTTGGCCCCTTGGCCGAACGGTTCACCCATATTGACCCGGTGTTCATGGAACGCGTTTTTGCCGATGAGCAAGGCGGCGCGGCATGGTGCGACGTCATCCAATCCAGCGTGCAGGAAAGCTGTGACGACGTGGCGCTGACCGCGTTGGATGATGCTTTGCTGCGCCTGTCCGAACGGTTCGGAACCAGCCTTGAAAGCTGGCGCTGGGGCGATGCACATGCCGCGCATCACGACCACCCGGTTTTGCAAGATGCCGCCTTGTTGCGCTATATCGTCAATATCCGGCAATCCACCTCTGGCGGGGATCACACGCTGAACCTTGGGCGCATGTCGGGCAAGCCGGAAGACCCTTTCGCCAATGTTGTGGGACCGGTCTATCGCGGCGTCTATGACTTCTCGGACCCGGAAAGTTCTGTTTTCATCATATCAACCGGCCAGTCGGGCCATCCTTTGTCGCGCCATTATGACGATCTGGGCGATCTGTGGCGGCGGGGCGAGTATATCCCGATGACGCTGGACCCCGATCTGGCCCGCGCGGGCGCTATTGGTGTGACCACGCTAGAGCCGCGATAACCCGGTCACACAGGTTGTGCGTGGCTTTTAGGCAACTTTACGCGACGTTGCCGAAAAGTTGACCTTAAGTCAAAAATGACAATTTCGTGTCAATGGTGGAACCCGTGTTTGCAGTCTTACGCTGCGGCGCGTTGAGGAGCGCGCCGGATCTGGGAGGATCATACATGCGCAACGTCACTCTGGCATTCTTGGCTTCTGTCGCCGCTGGCCCGGCGCTGGCAGGGGGGGTAGAACGCTCGACCCAGCCAATGTCCATCCTGTTCGAGGACGGCCGCTATCTGGAAGCGGGCGGCAGCTTTGCCCGTCCCAAGCTGACCGGCAATCTTTCAGCCACCTTTGGCGGCGGCCCGACCGGGAACATCGCCAACAGCTTTTTCACCGGGGCCATCGGTTACAAGGCCGATATCAACGACAAGCTGTCCTATGCGATTATCCTTGACCAACCCATCGGCGCTGATGTCGTCTATCCGGCCGGGTCTGCTCTGGCCACGCTGAGCGGTGAGATCAAGAGCACGGCGCTGACCGGGGTCATGCGCTACAAGCTCAACGGTGGGTTCTCGGCCTATGCCGGGCTGCGGTCGGTGTGGACCAGTGGCGCAGTTTCCATTCCGGCGCCGGTGGTCAGCGCGCTGGGTGGCCCTGCCGCAGAATATGTCATGACCAGCAATACCGACCAAGCATTCGGATACCTTGTTGGGGCGGCCTATGAAAAGCCAGAGATCGCGCTGCGCGTTGCCCTGACCTATCAGTCAGAAATCAAGCACAGCTTTACCGCGCAAGAGAGCTTTGGCGGCGCGCCCCTGCCCGCAAGTTCGTTCAACACGACGATCCCGGATTCGCTAACGCTGGATTTCCGCAGTGGCGTGGCGCAGGACACGCTGGTGTTCGGCTCTGTCCGGTGGGTGAACTGGAAGGACTTTGTCATCCCCGCCCCTGCACTGGGCGCGAACATTGTCAGCTACCCGGAAAACTCCATGACCTACACGCTGGGTGTGGGCCGCAAGTTCAACGAAAATTGGTCAGGGTCGCTGAGCCTGTCGCATGACACTGGCACCGGCAACCCGACGAGCAATCTTGGCCCAATTGGTGAGCGCAACACCATCGGGCTGGGCGTGTCCTACACGCGCGATGCAATGACCGTCAGCGCGGGCGTGCAATATTCGCGTATCGGGTCTGCCGTGACCACCTTGGGCAGCACCTTCGACGACAACTCGATCATCGGCGCCGGTCTTCGTGTTGGTTTCCGTTTCTGAGTAACTTGTGTTTTAGTACCTTCGGCCCTGTCCGCCAGCAGCGGGCAGGGCTTTTTCATTGGGCGCTTGACGGGCTTGATTGACGTGCGCCCCGCTTGGGTCTAGGCAGACGGCGCCTTATGCGTGGAACTGATCATGCCCCTGCCCTCTGCCCAAGACTGGACCAATGCCACCGCGCACCGTGTCATGCTGTTTGGCATGTCAGGCTTGGGCAAGACTCATCTGGCCAAGTTGCTGCGCGAAGGGGGGGATTGGTTCCACTACTCGGTCGATTACCGGATCGGCACGCGCTATATGGGCGAATTCATCGCCGACAATTTCAAGCGCGAAGCCATGCGCGTGCCATTGCTGCGCGAATTGCTGCTGACGGATTCGGTTTATATCACCTCGAACATCACTTTCGACAATCTGGCGCCGCTCTCGACCTATTTGGGCAAACCGGGCGACCCCGACAAGGGCGGGCTGCCCTTTGACGAATACATGCGCCGTCAGGACCAGCACCGCGCCGCCGAGATTGCCGCTCTGCGCGATACCGTGCCCTTCATTGCGCGGGCGGCGGACTTATACGGCTACCGCAATTTCGTCTGCGACACGGGCGGGTCCATCTGCGAGGTGATCGACCCGTTCGACCGCGATGACGCGCTGATGGGGGAACTGGCCGAACATGTTCTGCCAGTCTGGATCGAAGGGTCGGACGCGCATACTGCCGAATTGATCCGTCGTTTCGACCGCGCGCCCAAACCGATGTATTACCAGCCGGATTTCTTGCATGCCGCTTGGGCTGACTACCTGTCGCAAACCGGCCTGCCCGAGCACAAGGTCGACCCTGACGCCTTTGTGCGCTGGACCTATGCGCGCGCGCTGGCGCATCGTGCGCCGCGCTACCGCGCGATGGCCGACACATGGGGCGTGACCGTCACCGCCGAAGAGGTGGCCCGCGTCACCGATTGCGATAGTTTCACCGCTCTGATCGCCACCAAGCTGGACTAAAGACAATGCCCATCAAACTGCCCGAAACCCTGCCTGCTTATGACGTGCTGTCGCGCGAAGGCGTGATGGTGATGTCGGACAGCGCAGCCTCGCGGCAGGATATCCGGCCCTTGCGCATCGGGCTGTTGAACCTGATGCCCAAGAAGATTCAGACGGAAAACCAGTTCGCGCGCCTGATCGGGGCTACGCCTTTGCAGATTGAACTGTCGCTTATCCGCATGACAGAGCATGAAACCAAGACCACCGCCGCAGAGCATATGGCCGAATTCTACCGCCCCTTTGCAGAGGTCCGGGACGAGAAATTCGACGGGCTTATCATTACCGGCGCGCCGATCGAACATCTGGATTACAGCGATGTAACCTATTGGGACGAGTTGACAGAGGTGTTCAACTGGACCCAGACCAATGTGCACCACACATTCGGCGTGTGCTGGGGCGGAATGGCCATGCTGTGGCATTTCCACCGCGTGCAAAAGCACATGCTGGCGGACAAGGCCTTTGGCTGTTTCCGACACCGCAACTTGGCCCCCGCTTCGGCCTATTTGCGCGGGTTTTCCGATGACGTGCTGATCCCGGTCAGCCGCTGGACCGAACTGCGCCAGCCAGAGGTAGATGCGGTGCCGGGGCTGAACACGCTCATCGCCTCGGACGAGGTGGGCCCCGCCCTGATCGAAGACCCCGCGCATCGGGCGCTGATGATCCTGAACCATTTCGAATATGACAGCACCACGCTGAAGGAAGAATACGATCGCGACGTGGACGCGGGCAAAGCCATCGCGGTGCCGCGCAACTACTACCCGGATGACAATCCCGCGCGCATGCCGCTCAACAGGTGGCGAAGCCACGCGCATCTGCTATATGGCAACTGGATTAACCAGATATACCAGACAACGCCATATGACATTGACCAGATTGGCCGGTAAGGTCGCCCTCTTCTCGGCTATTGCCGCTACGACCATGGCTTGCGCGCAAGCGGCTGACACGGTGCAGACACCGCCCCAAGGCGCCTATGTCGCGCTGGATGGCGGACGTGTGCATGCGGTTGTGCAGGGGCAAGGGCCGGACTTGGTGCTGATCCATGGTGCGAATGGCAATGCACGCGATTTCACCTTTGATCTTGCAGGGCGCATGGCGCAGGAATTTCGTGTCATCTCCTTCGACCGCCCCGGTTTTGGCCATTCCGACGCGTTCGGCGGGCTGAAAAGCCCCATGGCGCAAGCGCAGGTCTTGCGCGATGCGGCGGCAGAACTGGGGGTGGATCGCCCCATCCTGCTGGGCCATTCCTATGGCGGCGCGGTGGCCATGGCTTGGGCCTTGCAAGCGCCGGGTGACGTGGCAGGGCTGACGCTGCTTGCGCCCGCCGTCTACCCGTGGCCGGGCGAATTGGGGCTGTGGTATCAGCTGTCATCGTCTTGGCTGGGGCAGAAGGTGGTGTTGCCCTTGGTGGCCGGGCTTGCCCCACGCTCAGCGGTGGATAGCAGTCTGGAAGGCGTGTTTGCCCCCAACCCGGTGCCAGAGGGTTATATGGACCATCTGGGCTATGACCTGACCTTGCGCGCCAGCCAGCTTGCGCTGAACGCGCGGCAGGTTGACGGCCTGAAAGGCTATGTCGAGGCCATGTCACCCGGCTACCCGGCACTGACCATGCCGATAGAGATCATCCATGGCGATCAGGACACGACCGTGGGCCTGTCCTTTCATTCGCAGCGCATGGCTGACACCTTGGACAACGCGCAACTGACCATCCTGCCCGATGTGGGCCATATGCCGCATCACGCGCGGCCCAAGGATGTGGCAGATGCCATTCGGCGCACCTACACGCGCGCGCGCAGTCAGTAATATCGGAGAGTCCATGCGCTTCCTGACCCTTGCCCTTGTCGCCCTGCTGGGCCTTGGTAGCCCCGCGCTTGCGCAACAGCATTATGTCGCGCAGCCCTCGGCCAGCGAATTGCAAGCGGCAGATGTGCTGCTGGTCGATATTCGCCGCCCCGAGGAATGGAAGCAAACCGGCGTGCTGCCAAATGCGCATCTGCTGACCTATGAGCAGTTCGACACGCCAGAGGCGTTTCTGGAAGCGCTTGCCCCGCAGCTTGATGGCCGCCCCGTGGCCCTCATCTGCCGGACCGGCAACCGCACCAATATCGCCGCGCGCGCTTTGGCCGAACGGCTGGACCAGCCGGTGATCGACATTCAAGGCGGCATCATGCGGTTGATGCGCGACGGCTACAGCCCCGACACCCCGACCCGCGCACAGGGCTGCGAAACCTGCTAAGACTGTTGCTTTCAGCCTGCTTGATTTTCGCCGCGCTTTCATGTTAGCGCAAACGCAACTTGAATCGGAGGGACTGCCATGACCACACGTCTTGCAATCAACGGCTTTGGCCGGATCGGGCGGCTGGTGCTGCGCGCGCTGGAGGAACAAGGCCGCGACGATCTGGAAATTGTCGCCATCAACGATCTGGGACCGGTCGACAGCATCGCCCATCTTCTGCGCTTTGACAGCGTGCATGGTCGCTTCCCGACCGATGTGACGGTGGGCGATGGCACGATCGACGTGGGCCGTGGCCCGATCAAGATCACGGCGGAACGCGACCCCGCCAACCTGCCATGGGATGATATCGACATCGTGCTGGAATGCACCGGCATTTTCACCGATGCGGACAAGGCCAAGATTCACCTGGGACGCGCTGGCAAGGTGTTGGTGTCGGCCCCGTCGAAAGGGGCTGACAAAACTATCGTTTACGGTGTGAACCACAACAGCCTGACGGCGGATGACAAGATCGTGTCGAACGGCTCGTGCACCACAAACTGCCTGTCACCGGTGGCCAAGGTGCTGAATGACGCGGTCGGCATCTCGCGCGGCTTCATGACCACGATCCACAGCTATACCGGCGACCAGCCCACGCTAGATGCGATGCACAAGGACATGTATCGCGCCCGTGCCGCCGCGATGAGCATGATCCCCACCAGCACCGGCGCCGCCAAGGCCGTGGGTCTGGTGCTGCCGGAACTGGCAGGCAAGCTGGATGGCGTTGCAATCCGCGTGCCCACGCCGAACGTGTCGGTCGTGGACCTGACATTTGAAGCCATGCGCGATGTAACCGCCGAAGAGGTGAACGCCGCCGTCATTGCCGCCGCCAGCGAAGGCCCGCTAAAGGGCATTCTGGGCGTCACAGACCAGCCGAATGTGTCGATGGATTTCAACCATGACCCGCGTTCGTCCATCTTCCATTTGGATCAAACCAAGGTTCTGGAAGGGCGCATGGTGCGCGTGCTGTCTTGGTATGACAATGAATGGGGCTTCTCCAACCGGATGCTGGATACCGCTGCCGCCATGGCGCGCGCGGGCTGACACGCGGCCGCTGCTGCAAACATCGCAAAACCCGGCCAAATGGCCGGGTTTCATCGTTTCAGGGTAGCGCGACCGCCGATCAGGCGGCGTCGGCCTGCACCAGTTTGTGCGTGCTGCCATCCTCGCGCGCGATTTCAATCCGGCGTGGTTTCAGCGCTTCGGGCAATTCGCGTTGCAGGTCGATATGCAACATCCCATCGGCATGGGTGGCACCCGTCACGCGCACATGGTCGGCCAGATGGAACCGACGCTCGAAGGCGCGGGTGGCAATGCCCCGATGCAGAAATTCGCGGGGCGCGCTTTCATCTTCGGTGGTGCGCGCGGTCACGACCAGCGCGTTTTCTTTAACCTCGACCGTCAGGTCATCGGCCCGGAAACCGGCCACGGCAAGCGAAATCCGATAGCCGTTTTCAGCCGTCTTTTCAATGTTATAGGGCGGGTAGCTAGGGGTCTGGACATCTGTGGTCATGACCCGGTTCAGCAGGTCCGCCATCTGGTCGAAGCCAACAGAGGCACGGTAAAGCGGGGTGGGATCAAAACGACGCATAAGCATCCTCCTATCTGAAGCGATGGTGGGCGCGCCTTCCGCATGGACAGGCGCTGTTTGGTGATATCCCGGCCCGTCCTTGGCACCGGGATGTACCAGAAATGGGAAGCGATTTGCCGCGTTTCAAGAGCCTTTGGGGCCGCGCGGTTACGGGCGCAAAAAGCGCGCGCCACCTTCGCTGGTCATACGCCGTGGCCCGGTGCGCGTGACCGTGGCCGACCCTGGGGCCTGCACAAAGCGCCCGTCGCGCGCGCTGAGTGCATCGCGCAGCACATCCAGCTTGGGGCCTAGCGCAACCCCGAATGACACGTCACCGACAAAGGCCCCCCCTTCGGATACGCCCTTGGCCGAGATGACCGAAACGATTTCGGCGCGCCCGCGATCAAAGGCAAAAACGGGCGATCCCGAAGACCCATAATCCACCGAGCAGGTCATGTAGACCACACCACGGCTGGTGCTGTTCAAGACACGGCAGGCTTCTTGCAACGAAGGCGCGTTCAAACGGTCCCGCCCGTAGGACACGACGCCCACCGTATCCCCGCGCTGCACAGTCGTGCGCACGGGAAACGGAGTGACCCCGCGCGCGGCAACCGGATGCACCAGTTCCAAGAGCGCAAGGTCATTTTGCACGGTCTCTGCCGTGGCAAGTTGTGCGACGCGGTAATCCGGGTGCACGACGCTGCGCAACACGCGCCGTTCCGCCGCCGCGCGCCCATTTCGCAGCCCGGCCCGGAACAGAAAATCCTCATCCGCGAAGCGCTGTCCGGTGGTGCGATTGAACAGGCAATGGGCCGCGGTCAGCACCAACCGGTCAGAAATCAGCGCCCCGGTGCAAAAGCCGTTTGCACCAATGTCAATCCGGCCAACGGCCTCCCAGCCCTGCGCGGTCAGGCCGGTTTCCAGCAAGGTCAGCGGCTTGTCCTGCGCGGCTGCGGCAAGCGGCCAGACCAGAAACATAGCCAGCACAGCACGAAAGAAGGACATGGGCACTCCGACAGTCAGACGCAGATCAGCCTAGCGCCGCATCATGGCATGACCGGGGCAAGAGCGTGTCACTCTTGCGAAAGGTTGCGCGGGCGCGGCCCGCCCGTGGCCCAGTCCAGCAATTCCACCGTGTGAACCACCGGGATCTGCGTGCCGCCACCGATTTGCATCATGCAGCCGATATTGCCTGCCGCGATCACATCGGGCTGCTTGGCTTCCAACGTCTTGACCTTGCGCGCTTTCAACTGGCCCGAAATTTCGGGCTGCATCAGGTTATAAGTGCCCGCAGAGCCACAACACAGATGGCTGTCCTTCGGTTCGGTCACCGTAAACCCGGCCCGTTTCAGCAAATCCTTCGGGTAGGTCTTGATCTGCTGTCCATGTTGCAGCGAACAGGCGGCGTGATAGGCCACTTTCATCGCCTGCGTCTCGCCTTTCGGCAGGTCCAGTTTCATCAGCACCTCGCTGACATCCATGGCAATCGCGCTGACGGCCTTGGCCTGTTCTGCCAAGGGTTCGTTGCGGAACATATGGCCGTAATCCTTGACCGTGGTGCCGCAACCGCTGGTGTTGATGACAATGGCATCCAGACCGCCCGCCTGCATCTCGCGGTGCCACGCGCGGATATTCTTGGCCGCCGTAGCATGGCTTTCTTTGGTTTTGCCCATGTGATGAGTCAGCGCCCCACAACAGCCCTGCCCGTCTGCGATAACCACTTCGCACCCCAAACGGCGCAACAGGCGGATGGTTGCATCATTGATATCCGTGTTCAGCGCCCGTTGGGCGCAGCCGGTCATCAGTGCAACACGCATCTTTTTCGCGCCCTCGGGGGCAAAGACCTGCGGGTCATCATTGCGGCTGACGGGGGGGATATGCTTGGGTGCCATCTCCAGCATGGCGCGCAGGCGCGGGTCGGGCATAAGGTGGCGCAAGGGCCGCCCAATCTGCGCGCCCAGCAACGCCAGCCGGAACCGCCCCGGATAGGGCAGAATCTTTGACAGAACCCAGCGCAGCATCCGCTCAAAAACCGGGCGTTTATAGGTCTGTTCGATGTATTCGCGCGCATGGTCGACCAAGTGCATGTAGTGCACGCCCGAAGGACAGGTTGTCATGCACGCCAGACAAGACAGGCAACGGTCGATATGCTTGACCGTCTTTTCATCTGCCGGGCGGCCTTTTTCCAGCATGTCCTTTATCAGGTAAATTCGCCCGCGCGGGCTATCCAGCTCATCGCCCAGCACGGCATAGGTCGGGCAGGTCGCGGTGCAGAACCCGCAATGCACACAGGTGCGCAGCACTTCGTTCGAGCGCTGAATGGCCGGGTCTTTCAACTGATCGGGGGTGAAGGTGGTTTGCATTGGCTTATCCCATCAGGCCGGGGTTCAGCACGCCGCGCGGGTCGAACTTGGCGCGCAAGCCCTGTGCGATGGCGGCAATCGGGGCAGGTTCGGGGTGGAACACAGGGATATCCGCCGCAGCCCCCCGCACCAAGGTCGCGTGACCCGCGATCGGGCCAATTCTGGCGCGCAGGTCGCAGCCTTCGGGCAGCAATGCCCAGATCAGCCCGCCGCCCCAGTCCATCTGCACGGGGGCGCCGATCTTAGCCACCACGGCGGGCGCATCCGATGGCTTGGCGGACACACGCCACACATCGCCCTGCGTGCCCGCAAACGCGGTCACATCACGGATATCGCGCCAAAGCGCTCGGCTCGCCTCGCCTTCCAGCACTTGCCAGTCCCCTCCCAAGGCCTCTGCCAGTGCTGCCTTGCGATAGCGGATCTGCTCCGAGAACCCCTCGATCCGCAGGCAAACCCGACCACGCACGTCGCGCGCGGCGGCATTTACCTCATAAGGTGTGCCCAGCGCGTCCGACATGGTCCGCACCGCCGCGGCGGGCGTCATCGCGTCGCTTACCAGCGTCGCCTGCATCTCGGGCACTGGCAACAGCTTGAAACTGCATTCGGTCAACACGCCCAGCGTGCCCCATGACCCAGCCATCAGTTTGACCAGATCATAGCCGGTCACGTTCTTCATCACGCGCCCGCCATTCTTCACAACCCGCCCGGTGCCATCTACGAAACGCACCCCGATCAGGCTGTCGCGACATGCCCCCACACTGATCCTACGCGGACCAGAGGCATTGGCAGCCACCATCCCCCCCACGGTCGGAACACCCTCTATGCCCAACACGGCGCGCATATCCATCGGCTCGAAGGGCAATCGCTGGTTCTCTGCCGCCAGCGCCGCCTCGACATCGGCCAAGGGCGTGCCCGCCCCCGCAACCAGCGTCAAGGCGCCCGGCTCATAAAGCGAGATCCCTGATAGCCCCCCGGTCTCAAGCACCGTGCCAAGGCCTGTAGCTCTCAGGCTGCGCGTGCCGCCGCCGCGAATACGCAACGGGCCGCTGGCCTCGCGTATGATCTCTGACACTTCCGTTTCACTGGCCGGGCGCATAAGCGGCCCTCCTTCTCAGGCTGGCTATTTCATCCTTGCCCCAAATATCCTGGGGGTGAATGGGCGCGTCAGCGCCCAGAGGGGGCAAAGCCCCCTGACGCCAAGTCACGCAAAATGGGAACCGGTATTGCACGACAAGACAAGCCTTCCCGCGCTAGGCCGCGCGCCGTGCGGCGCTGGCCGCCAGCGGGAAAACCTTTGCGGGGTTCAGCAACCAGTCCGGGTCGAACACGTCTTTTACGCCCATCTGCGCATCCAGATCGTCGGGCGCGAATTGCACAGTCATCAAGTCGCGTTTCTCGATCCCCACGCCGTGTTCGCCGGTCAGACAGCCGCCCACCTCGACACAGAGTTTCAAGATCTCTGCGCCGAACGCCTCGCACAGTTCAAGATCGCCGGGCTTGTTCGCATCATACAGGATCAGCGGGTGCATGTTGCCATCGCCTGCGTGGAACACATTGGCCACGCCCAGCCCGAATTCTTTCGACATCTCGCCAATGCGTTTCAGCACGAAAGGCAGGCTGGACACCGGGATCGTTCCGTCAAGGCACATGTAATCGGCAATCTGCCCCATCGCGCCAAAGGCAGATTTGCGCCCCAGCCAGATTTTCTTGCTTTCCTCGTCCGACTGGCTTTCGCGCAACTCGACCGGGTTATGGCGGCGGGCGATCTGCTTTATCAGGCCAAGCTGTTCGTCAATTTCGGCATCAGACCCCTCAACCTCGACAATCAACAACGCTTCGCAATCGGGGTAGCCCGCCTTGGCAAAATCCTCTGTCGCGCGGATGCAGGGGCGGTCCATGAATTCAATCGCCACGGGCAGCACACCCGCCTTTATAATGTCAGACACGCATTCGCCCGCCACCTCGTTGCTGTCGAACCCCATCAGCACGGGGCGCGCGCCTTCGGGTTTGGGCAGAATGCGCAGCGTCGCCTCGGTCACGATGCCCAACTGTCCTTCCGACCCGCAGATCAGGCCCAGCAGGTCATAGCCCGCGGCATCCAGATGCGCGCCGCCCAGTTCGATCACCTCTCCCGCCATGGTGACAAGCGTCAAGCCCAGCAGGTTGTTGGTGGTCACGCCGTATTTCAGGCAATGCGCACCGCCAGAGTTCATGGCAATATTGCCAGCAATCGCGCAGGCCAATTGGCTGCTTGGGTCGGGTGCGTAGAAGAACCCGTCGCCTTCGACCTCTCCGGTCACGGCAAGGTTGGTGATGCCCGATTGCACGCGTATGAAGCGGTCGTCCAGACTGACTTCCAACACCTCCCGCAAGCGCGCCACGCCCAGAATGACCGAATCCTCGGTTGGTAGCGCGCCGCCAGCCAGCGACGTGCCCGACCCGCGCGGCACGACGGGCACACCTTCGGAATGGCAGATTTTCATGATGGCAGCGACCTGTTCGGTACTGTCGGGCAGCACAACGGCCATGGGCAAGCAGCGATAGGCGGTCAGCGCGTCGCATTCATAGGCGCGGCGCTCGGCTTCGTCAGAGATCAGCGCCTCTGACGGCAATTCTGCCGCCAGCCGGGCGATCACGCGGTCGCGCTTTGATAGAATCGCAGCATTCGGGATTGGCATTTCCATCGTCGGTCCTCCCAGCCGGTATTGGTAAAATAATATTACCAATTTTGCAGAAAGCAAGCAAAACCTGTCATGCCGGTTTGTGGGCGATGAAATCGATCAATGCCGACATGCCGCAATGGCCGGTGCCTTCCTGAATCTCTCGGTCATAGGCGCGGCAAAGATCAACCTGCCAGCCCGGAAAGCCCGCGCGCAACATATCCTCGGTATACAGGTTTTCCACGGCACGCGGCCCGCCAGTGCCATAGGCCAGTTGCTCGGGCCGGTAGCCATGCAGGAACAGCACGCCGCCGGGGCGCAGGCAATCCGCCATCTGCGCGAACATTGCCGCGCGGTCCGCAGGCCCGGTGAACTGAATGAAAATGCCCACCACCAGATGGAACGCGCCGCGCCATGCCTCGGGCCACTCGGCCAACAGGTCGGCTTGCTGAAAATCAACCGTCACACCCCGTGCCTTGGCCAGCGCCTGCGCTTTGGCCAAGGCCGACGGCGCGTAATCCGCCGCAGTGACCTGCACGCCCTGTTGCGCCATAAAGACAGAGTTGCGCCCTTCGCCATCGGCCACGGCAAGCGCGCGCTGGCCCGACACCAACAAGCGCGCATGGTCGCGCAGCGCGGCGGCAGGTTCGGTGCCAAAGACATAGTCAGGTGTCGCGAAACGTGTTTCCCACATGGGTATTTCCTTCGGCTGCGAGCCGAGAGCATGGCGCAGCGCCGAATAAAAGGGAACACCCAAGGGCTGCCCGCCGCTAGTGGCAACATAGCACCGGGCCGGGCGACGGCCAGATCAGCCCGCGGCCAGCATCTGAAGCAGCGCTGCGCGATCAAGCGCGACAGGGTTTGCTTTGTAGGACGACGAACGCACGGCTTCGTCAGCAAGCTCTGAATGCATCGCATCGGTAACGCCCAGCTCTGACAGGCGGGGCAGGCCCTTGGCGCGGCACCATTCCGCGAATCCCTGCACGCTGCCGAACTGCTCTGCTATGCGGTCCATGACCCAAGCAATGCGCTCTGCGGCTATGCTGCCTGTCGGCGCAGCCTGCGCATTGCCGCGCAACACCGGGACCAGCAAGGCGCCGCAAATCGCCCCATGCGCAGCCCCGGTGCGCCCGCCGATCACGCCTGCAAAGCCATGCACGGCCCCCAGACCGGAATTTGCAAGCGCCATGCCGCCGAACACACTTGTCAGCGCCATATCGTCCCAAGCGGTTGCATCGCCCCTGTCCAGCAGCCTGTGCAGGGCCTGCAATCCGCGCGGAATGGCATCGCGGCACAGGGCATCGGTCATCGGATTGGCGCGCGAACAGATGAAGGGTTCGATGACCTGCGTGATCGCATCCAGGCCCGACGTGAGCGTAACCTGCGCGGGGCATGACATGCACAGGTCAGGGTCCACCAACGCCAAGGCAGGATAAAGCCGCGGGTCGCGCAAGCTGACCTTGCGCCCGGCGTCGGGAATCTGGATCACCGCGTTGCGGGTAACTTCGGCCCCTGTCCCTGCGGTCGTCGGGATCGCCACAAGCGGCAAAGGGGCAACATCAAGCGGTTGCCCCGCGCCCACCACTTCCAGATAGCGCATGGCGCTATGCGGTGCGGGAACAAGCGCGGCCAGCGCCTTGCCATGGTCAATGACTGCCCCGCCGCCAATGGCGATGACCAAATCAGGGCCAAAGGCACGGGCGCGGGCAGCATTGGCTTCGACACTTGGCAAATCAGGTTCGCCGCTGGCAAGCAGATCCAGCACCTCGCACCCATGGCGCAAACCGTGCAACACCGCATCCGCCGCAGCCACGGACCGCGAGCGCAGCAGCAGCACCCGCCGGGCCTGCGCCTGCGCGAATGGCACCGCGTCCATGCAGGTGCCGCGCCCGAAGCGCAGCGTGCCCGCCGTGGCAAAGCTGAAACTTGTGACAGTCATATGCGGCGCGACCTTTCTTCCCAAAAGCGGGGACGGATTGCCCCCACGCATACCCTAGACGGCCTGCACAGCGTTTACCGCGCGCTTCCAGCGTGCGTAGCGGGCCGTGCGGGCGTCAGCATCCATCGCGGCGGTGAACTGGCGCTCTATCTGCCAGCCCTTGGCAAATTCCGCCATGTCGGGCCAGACGCCCGCGCGTTGGCCTGCCAGCCATGCCGCGCCAAGCGCGGTGGTTTCCAGCACCTGCGGGCGGTCGACCGGCGCGCCGATGATGTCTGACAAGAACTGCATAGCGTAGTCATTCGCGGCCATGCCCCCATCCACGCGCAAGCTGGGCTGCGCGCCCTCGCGCGCCCAGTCGGCTTGCATCGCCTCTAGCAGGTCGCGGGTCTGGTAGCCGACCGACTCCAGTGCCGCGCGGGCAAATTCGGCGGGGCCCGAATTGCGCGTCATGCCAAAGATCGCGCCGCGCGCGTCGGGCTTCCAATAGGGGGCGCCAAGCCCCACGAAGGCAGGCACAAGGACAAGGTCTTGGCTTGGGTCAGCCTGTTCGGCCAGCGCTTGGGTTTCGGGGGCGGCGCGGATTACCTTGATCCCGTCGCGCAACCATTGCACCACCGCACCTGCAATAAAAATAGACCCTTCCAGCGCGTAGGTGGGTTTGCCGTCCAACTGGTAGGCCACCGTCGTCAACAGCTTGTTGGTCGAGGCAACCGGCGTCTCGCCGGTATTGAGAACCGCGAAACACCCGGTGCCATAGGTGGATTTCATCATGCCGGGGGTAAAGCAAGCCTGCCCGATGGTCGCCGCCTGCTGGTCGCCTGCAACACCAAGGATGGGAATTTCATGGCCGAACAGGTCCGCGCGGGTGTGCCCGAAATCGGCGGCGCAATCGCGCACCTCTGGCAGCACCGCGACGGGAATGTCGAACAGGTCGCAGATGGTCTGGCTCCACCGGCCCTTGTGAATATCATAAAGCATGGTGCGCGCGGCATTGGTGGCGTCGGTTGCATGCACTTTGCCACCGGTCAGGTTCCAGATCAGCCAAGTATCGACCGTGCCGAAAGCCAGCTCTCCGCGCTTGGCGCGTTCGCGCGCGCCCTCCACGGTGTCGAGAATGTATTTCAGCTTGGTGGCCGAGAAATACGGGTCCGCCAAAAGCCCGGTGCGCGCGGTTATCATCGGCTCATGCCCAGCCTCGCGCAGGCGTGCGCAAAAATCGGCGGTGCGGCGGTCTTGCCAGACAATCGCGTTATGGATGGGCCTGCCGGTCTTGCGGTCCCAGACAAGCGTTGTTTCGCGCTGGTTGGTAATGCCGATGGCGGCAATATCGCGCGCCGACAGCCCGGCCTTTTCAATCGCGGCGCGCGCGGTTGCAGCGGTGGTGGCCCAGAGGTCCGAGGCCTCATGCTCTACCCAGCCTGATTGCGGGTAATGCTGGGTGAATTCTTCCTGCGCGACGGCCTTTATCCGCATGGTGCCATCGAACACGATCCCCCGGCTGGATGTGGTCCCCTGATCGAGTGCAAGAATATAGCCCATCGACGCCTCCTCTGCGCGAAACCGGTGTATCCGCTTGAATTTTTGTCAAAAATGGCGCGGTAGCGCAATCGCCACCGCGCCAAGGGATGCGGGGCCATGCCAAAGCACAGCCCCGGCAGTCGGGTTTATTCCGTCCAGCGGCGGATCAGGTCATCATAGGCGACGGTCATGGGCGTGCCCTTCTCGTCCTCGAGCTTGGGCCAAGGGGCGCCGGGCTGTTCCAGCCAGTAGGACTCGTCCCGCGGCTCGTTCAGGACCGGGCCGAATTCGCCCTGCACGCCGGCGCGTTCCAGACGGGCCATGACGGCTTCTTGCTGGTCGCAAAGTGCGTTCATGGCTTCCTGCGCGGTGCGTGCGCCAGAGGACGCATCCCCGATATTCTGCCACCACAGCTGCGCTAGGCGCGGATAATCCGGCACGTTGAAGCCCGTATCCGTCCACTTCTCACGCTCGGGCGAGCGGTAGAATTCCACCAGACCACCCAAGCGCGGCGCGCGTTCGGTGAAGCTGTCATGGTTGATGGTGGATTCGCGGATAAAGGTCAGACCGTAATGCGACTTGGCCACATCGACGGTTTTCGACGCGATGAACTGCGCATAAAGCCATGCGGCCTGTGCCCGATCGGTCGGTGTCGATTCCAGAATGGTGGCAGAGCCCACATCCTGATAGCCAACCTTCATGCCCTCTTGCCAGTAAGCGCCATGCGGGCTGGGCGCCATGCGCCATTTCGGCGTGCCGTCCTCGTTCATCACCGGCAGGTCCGGGGCGACCATGTCGGCCGTAAACGCGGTATACCAGAAGATCTGCTGCGCGATATTGCCCTGCGCCGGGATCGGGCCCGATTCAGAGAAGTTCATCCCGTTGGCTTCGCGGGGCGCGTAGTTCTGCAACCAATCGACGTATTTCTCGATCGAATAGACCGCGGCCGGGCTGTTGGTTGCCCCGCCACGCGCCACACAAGACCCAACTGTCTGGAAGTTCTCGTTCACGCGCAGGCCCCATTCATCGACCGGCACACCATTGGGCAGGCCAAGGTCAGAGGCCCCTGCCATCGACAGCCACGCATCGGTAAAGCGCCAACCCAGCGACGGGTCGCGGCGGCCATAATCCATGTGGCCGTAAACGGTCTGGCCGTCGATCTCGCGGCCCGTAAAGAAGGCGGCGATATCTTCATAGGCAGACCAGTTCACCGGAACGCCCAGTTCATAGCCATATTCGGCTTCAAACTCTGCCTTGATTTCGGGATCGTTGAACCAGTCATAGCGGAACCAGTAAAGGTTCGCGAATTGCTGCACGGGAAGCTGATACAGCTTGTCATCCGGCCCGGTGGCCGAGGCCAGCCCGATGAAATCGTCCAGATCAAGGCCGGGGTTGGTGAAGTCCGCGCCATCGCCTGCCATCCAGTCGGTCAGGTTGCGGGTCTGCTGGTAGCGCCAATGGGTGCCGATCAGGTCGGCATCGTTGATATACAGGTCGAACACGTTTTCGCCGGTCTGCATCTGCGTTTGCAGGCGCTCGACCACGTCGCCTTCGCTGATCAGCGTGTGGGTAAAGTTGATGCCCGTCATCTCGCTGAACGCGGGGGCCAGAACGCTGGCTTCCCATTCATGGGTGGTGATGGTTTCCGACACGACATTGATGGTCATGCCGCGGAACGGCTCTGCCGCCTCGATGAACCATTGCAGTTCTGCTTCCTGCTCTTCGCGGGTCAGGGCCGACATATCGCCGATATGTTCATCAAGGAAAGCGCGGGCGGCGTCCATATCGGCAAAAGCCGGACTGCCCATCACGGTCAGCGCCATCGCCAGCGCTGTGGATGTCTTGAATAGACGGTTCATGTTATATCCTCCCATGGATTGAACCTACGGTTTTCAGTCCTTGCGTGTCCGGGCGCATTGCGGGCCTCTTCCCCCGCCTGTCCGGGCACGCGTTTATTCGCGCGCTCAGACCCAGCGGAAAACCGCTGCGGCATAAAGCGCGCAAATTCCAAGCGCCCACCATTGCGGCAGATCGCTCATCGCCAGCCAGCCCGAATTGATAAAGGCCGACCCCAGAAGCGTAATGAACAGCCGGTCCCCGCGCGTCGTTTCAATTGTCAGGATGCCGCGACGCGGGGTTTCGGGATATTTGATTGCCAGAAGTGTGAAAATCAGCAGCAGACAGGCGATCGTGGCAAAGAAGATCGCGGTCGGTGCCGTCCATGCCATCCATGTCAGGTTCATGGCGTGCCCTCCTTATACGCGGCCCAGGGCAAAGCCCTTGGCGATGTAGTTGCGGACGAAATAGATCACCAGCGCACCGGGAACGATGGTCAGCACACCGGCGGCGGCCAGAACGCCCCAGTCAATGCCCGACGCCCCCACCGTGCGCGTCATGATCGAGGTGATCGGCTGCGCATGGACCGCCGTCAGCGTGCGCGACAGCAGCAATTCCACCCAAGAGAACATGAAGCAGAAGAACGCGGCCACCCCGATGCCAGAGGCGATCAGCGGCATGAAGATCTTGACGAAGAATTTCGGGAAGGAATAGCCGTCGATATAGGCGGTCTCGTCAATTTCCTTGGGCACGCCGCGCATGAAACCTTCCAGAATCCAGACTGCAAGCGGCACGTTGAACAGCGTATGCGCCAGCGCCACGGCGATATGCGTGTCGAACAGCCCGACCGAGGAATAAAGCTGGAAAAACGGCAGCGCGAACACGGCTGGCGGTGCCATGCGATTGGTCAGCAACCAGAAGAACAGATGCTTGTCGCCCAGAAACCGGTAGCGGCTGAACGCATAGGCGGCAGGCAAGGCAACCGACAGCGATAGGACCGTGTTCATCACCACATAGGTGATCGAGTTGATATAGCCGATATACCAGCTGCGATCGGTCACAATGGTCAGGTAATTGTCGAATGTCGGGTTCTGCGGCCACAGGGTGAAAGCGCCGGTGATCTCGCGGTTGGTTTGCAAGCTCATCTTCACCAGCCAGTAGATCGGGATCAGCATGAAGGCCAGATAAAGCACCATCACCACATGGCGGGTCTGCACCTTTGGCAGCGCCAGTTTGCGTGCAGGGGCCGCGTAAGTATCGGTCGTTGACGCCATGTTACCGGCCCTCCGCTTTATCTATGTTGGTCATCACGGTGTAGAACACCCAAGACACCAGCAGGATCACTAGGAAATACATGATCGAGAACGCCGCCGCCGGGCCAAGGTCGAACTGTCCGAGCGCCATTTTCACAAGGTCGATGGACAGGAAGCTGGTCGCTGTGCCGGGGCCGCCGCCGGTCACGACGAAGGGTTCCGTATAAATCATGAAACTGTCCATGAAGCGCAGCAGGATCGCGATCAGCAGCACACCCGCCATTTTCGGCAATTCGATGTAGCGGAACACCTTCCAGCGGCTGGCCTGATCAATCTTGGCGGCTTGATAATAGGCCTGCGGGATGGATTGCAGCCCGGCATAGGCCAGCAGCGCCACCAGCGAGGTCCAATGCCAGACATCCATCGTCACCACGATGATCCAAGCGTGCAGCGCATTGCGGGAATAGTTAAAATCTATGTTCAGCGCATCCAGCACAAAGCCCAGCAGCCCGATATCGCCCCGGCCCATGATCTGCCAGATCGTGCCCACCACGTTCCACGGCACCAGCAGGGGCAGCGCCATCAGCACCAGGCACAGCGACGCCCAGAAGCCCTTTTTCGGCATGGCCAGCGCAATCGCAATTCCAAGTGGCACTTGAATGGCCAGAATGATCCCAGAGAACATCAACTGCCGCCCAAAGGCCGAATGCACCTGCGAAGAGGTCAGAACCTGTTTGAACCAGCCCAACCCTTCCCAGAAAAAGACGTTATTGCCGAATGTGTCCTGAACCGAGTAATTGACCACGGTCATCAGCGGGATCACCGCCGAGAAGGCCACCAGAACCAGAACCGGCAGAACCAGAAACCACGCCTTGTTGTTCTGAACCTTGTCCATCAGACGGCCTCTTTCACGGGGGTGGAAACAGCGTGCAGCGGTGTCACGCGCCAGTCATCGACATAGACATTGATGCGCTCGGGCTGGAATTTCAGCCGGTTGGCATCTGCGGGAATGGGCATCCCTTCGGGCAGGATCGCATTGATCGGTTTGCCCGCGAATTCCGCGCGCAAAATCTGGTGACGGCCCACATCCTCGATGCGTTTGATCGTCACCGGCAGCCCGTCTTCGCCGCTGGCAAGCGTCACAAACTCCGGGCGAATGCCGATCTGCACGCGGCCCGAGAGCGCCTTGTAGCTGCCGCCCAGCGCAACCGGATGGCCCGCGCAATGGGCAAGCTGCCCCGCCACCTCGGCGTCGATCAGGTTCATCCCCGGAGAGCCGATGAAATACCCCACGAAGGTATGTTCCGGCGTATCGAACAGCTCTTCCGGCGTGCCAAGCTGGACCACGCGCCCGTCATGCATGACCACGACCTTGTCGGCAAAGGTCAGCGCTTCGGTCTGATCATGGGTCACATAGATCATTGTGTGCCCGAACTGGTTGTGCAGCGCTTTTAGCTGCGTGCGCAATTCCCATTTCATATGCGGGTCGATCACGGTCAGCGGCTCGTCGAACAGGATGGCGTTCACATCTTCACGCACCATGCCGCGCCCAAGGCTGATTTTCTGTTTCGCATCCGCCGTCAGCCCGCGCGCCTTGCGCTTCAGCACGTCTTCCATGCCGATCATGGCTGCAATCTGCTGCACGCGTTGGGCGATATGGGCCGGGTCCATGCCGCGATTGCGCAGTGGAAAGGCCAGATTGTCGCCCACGGTCATCGTGTCATAGACCACCGGAAACTGGAACACCTGCGCGATATTGCGTTCAACCGTGTCCTGATGCGTCACATCCTTGTCGCCGAACAAAATACGCCCGCGCGACGGCACCAACAGCCCGGATATGATGTTCAACAGCGTGGATTTGCCACAACCAGACGCGCCCAGCAGCGCGTAGGCTTCGCCGTCGTTCCACACATGGTCAAGCTGCTTGAGCGCGAAGTCATCTTCCGATTTCGGGTTGCGCAAATAGGAATGTGCAAGATTGTCGAGCGTGATCTGTACCATGATCCCCCCTCAGGCCGCGTGCGCGAAGCTGGCGGGTGCGACAAGCTCCCCGCTTTCGGCGAAAACATAGACATGCGCGGCATCCAGCCAGACCTCTATCGGCTGGCCGTATTCCAGATGATGCACGCCATGCATCAGCCCCACCCATGGGTCGGCGCCATGGTCCAGATGCACGAAGGTTTCAGACCCGGTGATCTCGGTTACCTTCAACATGCATTTGAAATGCAGCCCCTCATGCCCCCGTGCGTGCAAATGCAGATGGTCGGGCCGGAACCCGGCGCGGTAGCTGCCATCTGGCAGATCGGCCAGCGCCCCCGTGGCCAGCGCCGTCTGCCCCTCGCCAAAGCTGATCTTGCTGCCGGCCTTGGTGATGGTGGTGAAATTCATCGGCGGGTCCGACAGCACGCGCGCGGTCGTGGCGTCTTTCGGCGCACGGTAGACCTGCGGCGTCGGGCCGAATTGCGTGACCCTGCCCTGCCACATGGTTGCGACATTGCCGCCCAGCAAAAGCGCCTCTTCCGGTTCTGTCGTGGCGTAAACGAAAATTGCACCAGATTCTTCGAAAATGCGCGGAATTTCGGCGCGCAGCTCTTCGCGCAGCTTGTAATCCAGATTGGCCAGCGGTTCGTCCAGCAACACCAGACCGGCGTTCTTGACCAATGCCCGCGCCAAGGCGCAACGCTGCTGCTGGCCGCCTGACAGTTCCAGTGGCTTGCGCTGCAACATCGGCGTCAACTGCATCAGCGCGGCGGTATCCTGCACGCGGCGATGAATCTCGGATTTGTCCACGCCCATCAGCTTCAGCGGCGACGCGATGTTGTCATAGACGGTCATGGACGGGTAGTTGATGAACTGCTGATAAACCATCGCCACTTTGCGGTCCTGCACCCGCATTCCGGTCACGTCCTGCCCTTCCCACAGCACGCGGCCCGTTGCGGGCACATCCAGCCCCGCCATGATCCGCATCAGCGATGTCTTGCCCGACAAGGTCGGACCAAGCAGCACGTTCATCGTGCCGCGTTCCAGCGACAGGTCGGTGGGGTAGATATGGTGATGCCCCTCCACAACCTTCGACACGCCCTCCAATACAAGCGACATTCCTTGCTCCTCCCTCTCGCGCGGTTTACTCTGCCGCGCGCAATATCTCGGTCACGTTGCGCGCCATCCACGCGTCCAGCGTGGCCACTTGGTCCGATGTCAGCCGCAAGCCCAGCTTGCTGCGCCGCCAGACCACATCTTCGGCGCTGCGGGCATATTCATGGGTCATCAGCCAGTTGACTTCTGCCGCCGTAAGCGTCGCGCCGAAATCCTCTCCCAGATCGGCGGCGGTTTTGGTATTGCCCAATACCTGCCGGGCTTCTGTGCCATAGGCGCGCACCAGGCGGCGGGCCCAGAAATCGGTCAGGAACGGGTAGTCGCGCCGCAACTCGGCCACCAAGGCCGGGCCGCCATCATGGGCGAAATCCCCCCCGGGAAGCGCGACTCCGGCGGTCCATTGACCTTTTGCCAGCGGCAGAACCGTGCCGATCTGCTCCAACGCCGATTCCGCCAGCCGCCGGTAGGTCGTGATCTTGCCACCAAAGATATTGAGAACCGGCGCCCCTGCGCTGCGGTCAATCTTGAGCGTGTAATCCCGCGTGGCCGCGGTGGCCGAACTCGCCCCGTCATCATAAAGCGGGCGCACGCCCGAATAGCTCCAGACAACATCGGCTGCGGTTACGGGCTTGGCGAAATATTGACTGGCAAAATTGCACAGGTAATCGCGTTCTTCTGGCGTGCAGACCGGCGCGCGTGACGGATCATCATGTTCGGCATCGGTGGTGCCGATCAGGGTGAAATCCTGCTCATAGGGAATGGCGAAGATGATCCGCCCATCGGTGCCCTGAAAGAAATAGCATTTGTCGTGGTCATAGAGTTTGCGGGTCACAATATGGCTGCCGCGCACCAGACGGACATTTTCGCGGCTGTTCAGCCGCAGCTTGCCGTGGATCACATCGCCCACCCAAGGCCCGGCGGCGTTGACCAGCATCTTGGCGCGGATTGTTTTCGTTTCGTGTTCGGTTTTGACCGTAACCGCCCAAATGCCGTTTTCCGCATGGGCCGACACAACTTCGGACCGGGTGTGGATTTTTGCGCCACGCGCTTCAGCGTCGCGGGCATTCAGCACCACAAGACGCGAATCTTCGACCCAGCAATCAGAGTATTCATAGGCTTTGGCAAAACGGTCCTGCAACGGCGCGCCTTCGGCAGTGCCGGTCAGCGCAATTGTGGATGTGCCGGGCAGAATTTGGCGCCCGCCCAGATTATCATACAAAAACAAGCCAAGCCGGATAAGCCAGCCGGGCCGCCGTCCGCGCATCCAAGGCATGAGGAACGACAACAGCTTAGAGGTTGGCGTATCGCTCTCAAAGCGCATATCTTTATGATAAGGAAGCACAAATCGCATAGGCCAAGAGATGTGCGGCATCGCACGCAGCAGGGTTTCGCGTTCGATCAAAGCCTCTCGCACCAGCCGGAATTCGAAATACTCTAGATAGCGCAGGCCACCATGGAACAGCTTGGTAGAGGCCGAAGATGTCGCGCCGGCCAAATCGCCCTTCTCGCACAGCACCACCGATAGTCCGCGCCCCGCAGCATCGCGCGCGATCCCGCAACCGTTGATCCCGCCACCAATGACCACAAGGTCAACGATCTGCTGGTCATTGGTCTGAGTGTGTTCGGATAGCGGCATACGCCCTCCCAAGCGCAAGATCAGATGAGCCGCGACGGTAGGTCGACATCGTCCTTTCCCGCAAGATTTTTTTCGTTATAGGCACCTATATGTTCGATTTTTTATTTTCGAAGAATTTAAAGCGCTTTGTTTGCCGTATGTTCTGGTGTATTTTTTCGCAACCCTCGAATTTTTGCTTGAAACGAACATGCCAACATCCCAAGCAAGAAGCTGAAATGCGGCTTGGCCGCGAATCACGCCACAGAACCGGAGCTAAGCCATGGCGCAAGCCGAGCGACTGCACGACATCCAGATCATCGCCCGCCGTGACGGGCGCGTGACTGTCGAAGGGTTGGCAAAGCATTTCGATGTCACACTGCAAACCATCCGCCGCGATCTGGCCGAACTGGCCGAGCAAGGAAAATTACAGCGCGTGCATGGTGGTGCAATCCTGCCCTCGACCGTGGCGAATATCGGCTACACAGACCGGCGCGACCTGAACGAAGACGGCAAGGCCGCAATCGCGCGGGCCGTTGCGCGGGATATTCCGAATGGTTGCTCTGTCTTTCTGAATATCGGCACCACGACAGAGGCCGTCGCCCGCGCCCTTCTGGGGCATCGTGACATCATGGTGCTGACCAACAACCTGAATGTGGCCAATATTCTGGTCGAGAACCCACATTGCGAGATAATCGTGGTCGGCGGGTTGCTGCGCCGGGCCGATGGTGGGCTGGTCGGCAGCGTGACCACGCAGGCCATTCAGCAATTCAAGTTTGATCTTGCCGTCATCAGTTGTTCGGCGCTGGACGAGGATGGCGACATGCTGGATTTCGACATTCAGGAAGTCGGCGTCAGTCAGGCGATCTTGAAACAGGCGCGCCGCAGTTTGCTGGTCGCGGATCATTCCAAATTCCGACGCCGCGCCCCCGCGCGGATCGGCTCGCTGGCGCAAATGGACAGCTTTTATACCGATGCGCCGCTATCTGCTGCGCTGGACCATGCGTGCAAAGGCTGGGGAACATCCGTGACCGTCGCAAGTGCGACCACGCCACCGTGACGCAGACTTGCGCCAAACAGCGTGCCGTTTTCGTTTGACTTCAGCTATTTGCAAGTAAACTGGCTGGGGTGGTAGGATTCGAACCTACGATACACGGTACCAAAAACCGATGCCTTACCGCTTGGCTACACCCCAACCGTGAGCGGCTTTCTAGCCAAGGCCTTCGGGGGCTGCAAGCCCAATCTGCGCCCTGACCGCCAAGAAAATCATGCCCCCTTGCAGGGGCATGATTTTACTTTTTCACCGGGCAGGTGTTCAGACCGACGATGGAATACAGCGGACAGCTGCTCATCAGCCCTGTGGCCAGCGGCACGATCCCGATCAGATACAGCCAGCTATAGGTTCCATCCATGTTCAGGAAGAAGGCCAAGATCAGCGCGGCCCCTACAACGATTCGAAGAATGCGGTCTATACCGCCTACGTTTTTTGCCAGCATGTGACAGGCTCCTGTGTTGAAGGCTACCTGAACAGCATAGCATAGGCCTACGGCCTGTCTGTGACATGGTCACTCAGGGGCGATGCGGCCCAGCTGCGCAAGGTCCAGAAGGGTGATCTGTCCGCGCTGCGTGGCGATCAGGCCTTGCCCGGCCCATCGCTCCAACTGCCGCGAGACAACCTCGCGCGCGCTGCCAATACGCGCGGCAAGTTCGGCATGGGTGGCCGTCACCTGTCCGCCTTGGGCCAGATCCAGCAGCGCACGGGCGAGCCGCGCTTCAATCCGGGTAAAGGCCACACTTTCCAGCAGCGCCGTCAATTCCGCCATACGCGCGGCAAAGGCGCGAAACACGAAAGCGCGGAACACTTCCGATCCATGCATCAGCCGGGCGAATTCCGCGGGCGGGATCATCACAAGCCGCGCCGGTGTGACGGTCATTGCCTCTCCCGAATAGGGGGCATCGCCCATCAGCCCCAAAGTGGTCTGGATGCAGCTTTGCCCCGGCTCTATGGCATAAAGCAGTATCTCGCGGCCCGATGCGGCGGTCAACGTCACCTCTACCCGGCCTTCCAGCACCATGGCAAAGCCTTGTGCATGGTCGCCCGCCCGGAACAGGCACTGGCCCTTGGGCAGTTGCATGGCTGGCATCGCATCTAGCTTTGCGATCGTTGCCGCATCCAAACCCGGCAACAGCGCTTCCGCCCAAGCCATCAGCTGCGCCCACGCCCCGCGAAACGCGGCAACAGCGCCGAGAAATCGCGCCCGCGCCCGTCTTCTTCTTCAACAAAAGCGGCATAGAGCGCCATGGCCCGCGCCCCCATGGGCGTATCGGCATCGACAGCAACAGCCGCCTGTTGCGACAGGCGCAAATCCTTCAACATCAGCTCTGCCGCGAATCCGGGCTTGTAGTCGTTATCGGCAGGGCTTTGCGGCCCAACACCCGGTGCCGGGCAATAGGCATTCATCGACCAGCTATAGCCAGAGGAGGTGCTGACCACGTCGAACATGCGCGCGCGGTCCAGCCCCAGCTTGTCGGCCAAAGCAAAAGCCTCGCAGGTCACCGCCATGGTCGCGCCAAGGATCATATTGTTGCAGATCTTGGCCGCTTGCCCCGCGCCCGGCCCGCCGCAATGCACCGCCTTTTGACCCATGATATCGAATAGTGGTTGAACCGTGGCAAAGGCTGCGTCCGACCCGCCCACCATAAAGGTCAGCGTGCCCGCGCTTGCCCCGCCCACCCCGCCGGACACGGGCGCATCCAGCGCGCCCAAGCCTGCCGCTTCGGCGGCGTCGGCCACGGCGCGTGCGCTTTCGACATCCACGGTCGAGCAATCGCACAGTACCGCACCAGCCGCCATTGCCGGGATAATCATAGCCGCCACGTCGCGCAGGATTGCGCCATTGGGCAGCATGGTGATGACCACCTCAGCCCGCGTGGCGGCATCGGCCGCGCTGGCCGCTTGCGCAACGCCTTGGGGGCAAGGCGCGCTCAGGTCGAACCCCGTCACAACATGCCCCGCCTTGGCCAGATTGGCCGCCATCGGCGCGCCCATATTGCCCAAGCCGATAAACCCGATTTTCATAGCCTCTCTCCCTCTGTCTCAAATGTCATCTCTGCCGCACCGAGCGGCGCAAGCATCGCCTCAACCTCTGCCGCGCACACCTCTGCCAAGCCTGCGTGCCGCCAACGCGGTGCACGGTCCTTGTCGATGATCGCGGCGCGGATGCCTTCCAGAAAATCCGACCGCGCGGTGGCGCGATAGGTAAAGCGGTATTCCATGGCCAAGGCCGCGCGGATATCGGGCGCAGGGCCAAGCCGATGCAGGATTTCCAAGGCGCAAGCCTGCGCCAACGGAGCACCGCGCAAAACCAGACCCAGCACGTCGCGCGCGACATCGCTGGTATCGGCACGCAAGGCCGACAGAATTGCCGCCCCATCACGGCCCTTGAATACACGGTCGATCCAGCCTGCCTGCGCGGCCATGGGGCTGTCAGGTGCAGGATGGGCCGGAATTGCGCTGAAATCGCCCGTGGCCACAAGCCTTGCAACCAGACCCGGCCAATCTGCGCGTGGCACGAAGCTATCCGCAAACCCCGCCCAGATGGCACAGCCCGGCCCCATGCGGGCCCCGGTCAAGCCCAGATAGGCCCCCGCACGCCCCGGCGCCCGCGCCAGCAGCCGCGAGCCGCCCACATCCGGCACGATCCCCACCGCGCATTCAGGCATGGCAATGCGACTGGTTTCGCACACAACCCGGTGGCTGGCATGGCAACCAAGCCCCACACCGCCGCCAAGGGTAAACCCCTGCATCAGTGTCACGACCGGTTTGGCATATTCGGCAATCCGCGCATTCATGCGGTATTCATCGGCCCAGAAACGGCGGCCATAACCATGATCGCCCGCGCGCCCAGTGGCATACATTTCGGCCAGATCACCGCCCGCGCAAAATGCCTTGTCACCAGTGGCATCAATCACCACCAGTGCAACCGCGTCATCATTGGCCCAAGCGCGCAAGGCCGCGTCAATCGCAAGGCACATCTCGTAGCTCAGCGCGTTCAGCGCGTGGCCCCGATCCAGCGTGATACGCCCGGCACGCCCCTCGCGGCGGATGTTTAGATCACTCATGCGGCCAGTCTCTTGCACAGATGGGGCACAGCGTCGCAATCGGTTGCATCGCGCGCAACCGCCCCCACCTCTTCAGAAAATAGGAGCGGAAGATGTTTGATTCTGACAAGTCCCAAGACCTCAGCCTTACGCAGCACCACGCACCCCGCGACCTGTCCGACCGGGTTGCGCTGCGGGTGGTCAAATTCATGCGCGTTTTTGCGGATGCCTTCTTTGCCAAGCGCTATGGTCACCGCGCCGTTGTTCTGGAAACCGTCGCCGCCGTGCCGGGCATGGTGGGTGGTATGCTTCAGCATCTCAAGGCCATCCGCCGCATTCGCGACGATCAGGGCTGGATCCGCGAGCTTCTGGACGAAGCCGAAAATGAGCGTATGCATCTGATGGCCTTCATCAAGATCGCCCAGCCCAGTTGGCTGGAACGTGCCATTATCCTGATCGCGCAGGGCGTGTTCTTCAACCTGTATTTCCTGCTCTACCTTGTCGCCCCGAAAACCGCGCATCGTGTGGTGGGCTATCTCGAGGAAGAGGCGGTCATCAGCTACACCCAGTATCTGGACCAAGTGGACAATGGCACGGTCCGGAACGTTCCCGCGCCGCAAATGGCCATCGACTACTGGAAGCTGCCCGCCGATGCCCGCCTGCGCGAGTTGATTATCGCCGTGCGCGCGGACGAAGCGGCCCATCGCGACCATAACCACGGCTATGCCAACGACCTGCGGGATGGCGCACGCGACTGATCCCTTCATCCTTGCCCAAATATCCTGCGCAGGGTGCGGGGGGTGCAAAACCCCCCGCCCTTTCCGTCAGTCCATCGCTTTGAAGTTGAACGCCGCCCCCTCTTTGATGCCGCTCGGCCAGCGCGAGGTCACGGTCTTGGTGCGGGTGTAGAACTTGAACGCATCCGGCCCGTGCTGGTTCAGATCGCCAAAGCCCGATTTCTTCCAGCCACCAAAGGTATGGTAGGCCAGCGGCACCGGGATCGGCACGTTGATGCCCACCATCCCGATATTGATGCGATGCGCGAAATCGCGTGCCGTATCGCCATCGCGGGTGAAAATAGCTGTGCCATTGCCGTATTCGTGGTCCATCGCCATGCCAATGGCCTCGTCATATGTCTTGGCGCGGACCATCGACAGGACGGGGCCGAATATTTCCTGCCGGTAGATGTCCATCTCGGTCGTGACATGATCGAAGAAATGCGGGCCGACGAAAAAGCCATTCTCGTAGCCTTGCAGTTTGAAATCGCGCCCGTCGACGACCAGTTCCGCGCCTTGGTCCACGCCGCTTTGCACCAGCCGCAGAATGTTGTCTTTGGCCGCCGCGGTCACGACGGGGCCGTAATCCACGTCATCGCCCGCGGTCCACGGCCCGACCTTCAGCGCCTCGATTTTCGGGACAAGGCGTTCGCGCAGCGCGTCCGCCGTGCCCTCACCCACGGGCACGGCCACCGAAATTGCCATGCAGCGTTCGCCCGCAGCACCATAGCCCGCGCCGATCAGCGCGTCGGCGGCTTGGTCCAGATCGGCATCAGGCATAATAATCATGTGGTTCTTGGCACCGCCAAAACACTGCACGCGTTTACCGTTGGCGCAGCCGCGCGCATAGATATATTGCGCAATCGGGGTAGACCCGACAAAGCCCACGGCCTGCACGGTGTCATTGTCCAAGATCGCATCGACCGCGTCCTTGTCGCCATTGACCACCTGCAACACGCCATCGGGCAGGCCCGCTTCCTTGAAAATCTCGGCCAGCATCAAGGGCACCGAAGGGTCACGCTCGGACGGTTTCAGGATCATCGCATTGCCGCAGGCCAGCGCCGGGCCCATTTTCCACAAGGGGATCATGGCGGGAAAGTTGAACGGCGTAATCCCCGCGACCACCCCCAAGGGCTGGCGCATGGAATACATGTCAATGCCGGGGCCGGCGCTGTCGGTGAATTCGCCCTTCAGCAATTGCGGCGCGCCGATGCAATATTCGATCACTTCCAACCCACGCTGCACATCGCCCTTGGCATCGACAAAAGTCTTGCCATGTTCAGAGGACAGCTTTTCGGCCAGCTTGTCCATGTCGCGGTTGATCAAGCCCACCGCTGCCATCATCACACGGGCGCGCTTTTGCGGGTTGGTGGCACCCCAAGCGATTTGCGCCTGCGCGGCACGGGCAACGGCATCGTCCAGTTCGGCTTGGCTTGCCAGCGGCACACGAGCCTGCACCTCGCCGGTGGCGGGGTTATAAACATCTGCAAACCGGCCCGACTGGCCTGCAACGCGCTTGCCGTCAATCCAGTGCGAAAGCTCTTCCATAGCATCCTCCATTCAGTTGGGCGCAGCCTAGCCTTGCGTTTTCGCCTTGGGAAGGCGAATTACACCATGTCGGTATTGCAAAAATGCAAGGGTAAGTGGCGATGGACTGGGACGATATGCGTGTATTTCTGGCGTTGGCGCGCGTGGCCAGTCTTGGGCGTGCGGGCCAAGTGCTAAAGATGGACCCGGCCACTGTGGGCCGTCGCGTGTCGCGGCTGGAAGGGCACTTGGGGCGGCGGCTGTTTCACCGTTCGCATCAGGGCTACGCGCTGACCGAGGACGGGTTGCGTCTGCTGCCGCATGTCGAAGCCGCACAAGCCCATCTCAGCGCCGCCGAAACGCCCAACGACACTGGCGCAGGGCTAAGCGGGCAAATCCGCCTTGGCGCGCCGGATGGTTGCGCGAATTACCTTTTGCCGCAGGTCATTGCCCGGATCTGTGCCGACCACCCGGCGCTAGAGGTGCAGATCGTTGCCCTTCCCCGCCTGTTCAACCTGTCGCGCCGCGAGGCGGATATGGCCATCAGCGTATCGGCCCCGCAGGCCGGGCGGTTACATGTGCAAAAGATCACCGACTATCATCTGCATTTCGCGGCCGCAGCATCTTATCTGGACCGGCACCCCCCGATCCGGCAGATCGCAGACCTGCGCGGCCACAGCCTGATCGGCTATATCCCCGACATGATTTTTGACAAAGAACTGGATTACCTTGCCAATCTTGACCTGCACGCCGCGCGCATGACCTCGAACTCCGTGCCGGTTCAGTTGAACCTTTTGCGGCAGGGCACAGGCTTGGGCGTAGTGCATGACTTCGCCCTGCCCCATGCCCAAGACCTGCGCCGCGTGTTGGTGCCGGTATTCAGCCTGACGCGCGCGTTTCATCTGGTTCGCCATGCCGATGACTTGCGCAATGCGCGGCTGCGGCGTTTTGCCGAAGCGCTGATCGTGGGCTTGCGCGACCAAGTCGCGCGGCTGGAACAGGCCGTGGCGCAGGCAGACGATCAGGCCAATTCGGAAAACCCGTAGATGCGCGCCGCGCTGGCGGGTTTCTGCCCGCGCGAGACAGCCGCCAGAAAGCGGGTTTTTTCACCGGGGGGGCAAGATGGCAGATAGCACAGCCCCGCTCGCCCCTCGCGCACCCAGCGCACTTCGGCAGATATAAACGCGCCTTTGCAATGCAGGCGCAAGACATCGCCAGCCATGACCGAGCGCAGCCCTTCCAGACAGACCCCCTCGGTCGAATAATCTCGCAAGTAAGCGCTTTCACGCTCTCCATTGCGCAAAACGCCGACCAGCGCCCGGCTGCGTATGCGTGCGACCTTGCGGACCATCACTCACCCTCCTGTACCACACCGGCAACAAGAAAGCCTCATAAGTGGTTCAAAATTCGTAAACTCGACTGCAAGCAATGCCGTAAGATTGACTTGATGGTTAATGTTGCGCATCGTGCAGCATAACGCGCCGTCAGAGCGCATGAGCGATCGAGCAGATTACGTGACAAGATTTCCCAAGATGTTGCGGGCCTTCGGCCTTGCGCTGCTGTTGGCGTGCAGTTCTGTGCTTGCGCAGGCTCAGGACAGCGCGCCAGCCCCTACCGCCCAGCTTGCCGCAAATGCACAAAACCCGGGACTGCGCGCGGACTGGCGTCAGGCGTTGGAACATATGCGCAAGGGCGCACCGCGCGCCGCGCTGCCCATTCTGGAACGCCTTGTGACCGATTTTCCGGCCATCGCGCGCTTTCGGCTGGAACTGGCGCGGGCGCTGTATCTGATCGAAGATGACGGCCGCGCGCGGTATCACTTCGAATACGCGCTGTCGGGCGACCTAAGCCTGGGCGAGATCAAGGCCGTGCAGGACTATCTGAGCGCAATGGACACCCGCAAAAGCTGGCGCGGTCAGGCGCGTATCGCGGTGGTGCCGCAAAGCAACCCATGGCAACGCTCCGGCCAACCATTTGTCGAGATCGGCGGCACATTGTTGCTGCCCTTGCCGCAGGTCGAGCGGGCCACCGGGGTCGAACTCGGGCTGGGCATGACATGGATGCCGCGGCTGAAACAGGACCTCCATGCACGGGTGCATCTGGTCGGCACCGGCCAGTTCTTCGAGGAACCCGATTTCACGCGCGGCCATCTGCGCGGCGAATTCGGCTTTGTCTGGTTCGGTGACCATGGGCGCAGGCTGGAAATGGGCATCACGCTGCAAGGCGCGGGTGGCCATGACGGGGTTATCATGCGCGGCGCGGGGGTGCAGACCGTTTTCCAGCGGCGTTTTGGGCGGCGCACGCAAGTCACCGCGCGGGCAAGTTACGATGAACTGCGCTATGCTCGGGTGTCGGATTATAACGGGCCGCGCGGCGCGATGTCCTTGGGGGTGCAACATATCCTGTCGCCACGGCTGAAGATCTCGGGCGCGCTGAACCTGTCGCATCACCACACGCAAGCAGAATTCCACCGCCGCACCGATGCATCCGTCACCTTGGGAACAGAAATTTCCTTTGGCGGCGGACTGATCACCGGGCTGGAAGCGAATTTGGGCCATATCAGCTTCGGCGCGGCCAACCCGCTTTTGCCGCAATTCGGCGCGCAGCGCGACTGGCGTGCGGAACTAAGCGCCACGATGATGCATCGCAACCTGTCGGTTTACGGGTTCGCGCCTATTGTCCGCGTCGGGGTTGAACGCAGCGACAGCAATATACCCATGCGCAGCTATGACAATCTGAAGGTCAGCTTTGGGGCGACGCGGAATTTCTAGAACCTGTGGCGCGCAATCCGGGGCAGCTTTTGCTCTGCTTGGTCTGCCGCGCAGTAACAGGCCGGGGTGCAGCCTTTGCGACCCCGGCCTGCCATATGCATGTGGTTCTTAGGCAGCGGCCCGCCTTAGAAACGGAATGCCCCACCAATGGACGCGGATGCATCGCCATCACCATCCATGCGCAATTCGGCACGCAAAACGAAATCATCCGCGCGCGGGAATTCGAAATCGGCGCCGATGCGCAATAGGCCCGCGCTGCCATGGCCCGTGGGCGCAAAACGCGTGCTGGCCCCGCCAAGCGCCATGGTCACATCGCCGCCATCAGCCAGCAGGCCGGTCAGGCCCAGATAGGGCGTTACAGTGCCCGACCCCAGCGCAATACGCTGGCCGATTTCCAGATCGACAAACCCGGTCAAGAGGTTGCGCTCGGCCAGCGTTGCACCGGCCAGCGACGTGGCTGTCGCACTGTCCAAACGGTAGCCCGTAACCCCGGCTTGCGCTGTCAGGCGCAACCCCTGTTGGCTTTGGTGTTGCAAACGGGCGGTCAGGCCAATGAAATGTGCATCCATCTGTGCGCCGACGGCGGTGCCCAGATCGAACCGGCCAAGCCCCAGATAGGCGGCGATATCTGCGCGCGTGCTGCTCGACAGCGCACGCCCCATACGCGCCCCAACTGCGAATTGGTGTTGGGTCGGTTGCCCGGTCCCGTCAAGCCCACCTGCCGAGAACATACCGAACAGGCCGTAATCGTCGAAATCACGTCCGATTGCGACTTGACCGTCACGCTGGCTTTGACCCACCGTCAGACTGCCAGAGGCCCAAGACCCCGCCTGCCCCGTTGCGCCAAGGGCTTGGTGGCCAAGATTATAGCCAAGCTGTGCGCCCAGCAGGTCTGCCGCGCCGATCAGCGCCGGATCAATCGAAAGTAGGCGCCCGGCATCGAATAGCGCGCTGTTGACCCGAATATCCAAGACCTCTGGATCGCTGGTGAAGGTGACAAGACCGGTTCCAGCGCGGCTAACGACGAGCGTGTCGGTGCCTGCGCCCAACTCGACGGTACCGTTGATCGTGCCGCCGGCGATCTCCAACGTGTCATCGCCCGCGCCCAGATCCATCGCAACGCCGCCGCGCCCGGTGATGGTGCCGGAATTGACAATCGTCTGCGCGCCGGTATCCGCCGGGTCAACGTTTATACCGACATTCCCTTCGATCAGGCCACTATTGGTGACGGAAGACGAGTCACCGGACGGGTCGAAATCGATGCCATCCTGCGTGCCAATGGCCATGATGGTACCGGAATTGACGACCGTCCCGCTGTCAAGGTCGACCGCATCCTGATCGCCGCCGACTGACCGGATAATACCGCTATTGGTGATGGTCGCGCCGCGCGCGGCATTCACCGCGTCGTCACCGGCTTCGATCAGGCCCGCATTTGTCAGCGTTGCGTTATCAGTGTTGATGTTGACGCCTTCATCATCGGCATAGATTTCGCCGGTCGCATGATTGATGACCGTGGCATCGTCTTCCAACTGCACACCGTCATCCGCGCCACGGATGATGCCGTAATTCTCGACCAAGCCATCATTGTCGATATTGACGCCATCACCGTCCAGCCCTGTGATGGTGCCTCTGTTGATGACAGTGTTGTCGTTATCGCCTTGCACGCCATGATCGTTCTGGCCGGTCAAGGTGCCGAAATTGGTGAATGTCGTGTCATCGTCGAATCTGAACGCTTGGTTCGTGCCGGTGATGACCGCGCCGGTCTCAACCGTGATCGTCGCATCGTCCAGCCCGCCATCGACAATGCCGATTCCGGTGCCGCTACAGGTAATCGTGTCCCCGTCGGACGGCGTGGCCGGGCTACAGGTCTGTTGGGCCGAAACAGGGTTTGCCAGAACCGAGAAGAGAGCAATGACAGAGAGCGAAGAGCGCAGAGCGCAGAAAAAGCGACATGGGGCATCCATTTCCAAAAAATCCTTCGTTCGAGTAACCAAGAACTGTAACGACTTCGTGAACTTTGCATCCGCACACCGTTCGATTGCGCCGATGCATATATTCGCCCGCGCGACCAGAGCGCAGGCGCGAATTTCTAAGCATTTTCGAAGTGAAACCGCTTGAACGGGTCGATTTCTGCGTTTAAAGGCACAGTCGGTCCGCCTCAATAGCTCAGCTGGTAGAGCAGGTCCTTCGTAAGGACAAGGTCGGGGGTTCGAGTCCCTCTTGAGGCACCACTCTCATCCACGCATGTGATTTCGGCCAGATCATATGGGCAGGTGCCGCCGCACGCCCCAAGCGCTTTGGCTTTGCCGCCGGGTGTGACCTCGCCTTTGGCGCGTGCCGCACAGGCCACAGGTGCGAGTGCCCAATGCGGCCCACAGCCCTATCCGGCAGGTGCAAATTTCAACCGGGCATGAAAGCGCGCAAGTTCGGTTTCCGTGGCGGATGTGCCGGAAAAAGCGCGCACATAGTCCGGCACGCGCGACAGCCGGGTTGCCATGTCTTCGCGCACCTGCATAGATATATAGCCAATCTGGGTCAGATAGACCGTGCGGGCGCGCACATCTGCCTCTGCCGCAGCAAAGCCGAACCTTTCGAACATCGCCCGGATCGCCCCCAACCGCGCGGCATCTGCCGCCGTAACCCGCGCCTTGACCGCATCTGTCCCCTGCCCCCAAGCCCGGACCGCGAAATCCAGATTTGGGTCGAACAGGTCGGGGTCGTAGAACACGGCGATCAGGTTCAAGATCGCCTCGGCGATGGTTTCGGCATAGGCATCGCGCGCCAGCACGAAAGCGCCGGTATTGCGCGCTTCCCAATCGTCCAGCAGGGCATCCAGAAGCGCCTGCCGATCCTTGAAAAACCAATAGAAGCTGGTGCGCGACAGGTTCAGATCGCTGGCCAACGGCTGGATTTTCACCGCTTCCAGCCCGCTGTCCAGCAAAGCGCGGCGGGCCGCATCCAGCCACAGCGCGCGCGACCCGCGCCAACCCGTTGTTTTCTCGGCCTCTACCGCCGCTGTATCTGCTGTTTCCATGGCAGGCAGAATAGATCGGGCGGCGATTTACACAAGAAAAATATACATGTATGATCTTTTTCTTGACATAAGTGAACATTTCTACAAACGCTGGGCAATAGCCACGGAGTGCCCCATGTCCAGCGATCCCCTTCTCCAGCCTTACCGCCTAAAGCATCTGACGTTGAAGAACCGGCTGATGATTACCAGCCACGAACCCGCCTACCCCGAAGACGGAATGCCGAAGGACCGCTACCGCGCCTATCATGTCGAACGCGCGCGCGCCGGGGTGGCACTGACCATGACCGCCGGGTCCGCCAGCGTGGCCCGCGACAGCCCGCCCGTGTTCAACAATATTCTGGCGTGGAAGGACGAGGTGGTGGGCTGGATGAAAAAGCTTGCCGACGAATGCCACGACCACGGCTGCGCGGTGATGATTCAGCTAACCCATCTGGGCCGCCGCACACGCTGGGACAAGGCCGACTGGCTGCCTGTCGTGTCACCGGGCCATGCGCGCGAACCCTCGCACAAGGCCTTTCCGAAAAAGGTAGAAGATTGGGACATTGCCCGCATTATCACCGATTACGCCGATGCCGCCGAACGGATGCAAGCGGCAGGGTTGGACGGGATCGAATTGCAGGCTTACGGGCATTTGATGGACCAGTTCTGGTCGCCCCTGACCAACAATCTGGACGGCCCTTATGGCGGGTCGCTTGACAACCGCCTGCGCTTCACCTTCGACACGCTGCGCGCCATACGCGCGCGGTGCGGTCCCGATTTCATCGTGGGGGTGCGCTACACGGGGGATGAAGACCTACCCGGTGGCCTGACCCGCAAGGACGGCTTGGAGATTTCCCGCCGCCTGAAAGACAGCGGCATGGTCGATTTCCTGAACGTGGTCAAAGGCCATATCGACACCGATGCGGGCCTGACCGATGTGATCCCGGTGCAGGGCATGGCATCGGCCCCGCATCTGGATTTCGCGGGCGATATTCGCGCAGCGACCGGGTTCCCCACCTTCCATGCCGCGAAAATTCAGGACGTGGCCACCGCCCGTCATGCCATTGCCAGCGGCAAGCTGGACATGGTCGGCATGACCCGCGCGCATATGGCCGACCCGCATATCGTGGCCAAGATCATGCGCGGCGAAGAAGACCGCATTCGCCCCTGTGTGGGCGCGAATTACTGTCTGGACCGCATCTATCAGGGGGGCATGGCCTTGTGCTTGCACAACCCTGCCACCGGGCGCGAGTTGGAACAGCCGCATGTCGCGCCCAAAGCCGACACGCCCCGCCGCGTGGTGATCGTGGGCGCTGGCCCCGGCGGGCTGGAAGCCGCGCGCGTGGCGGCAGAGCGCGGGCATGACGTGACCGTGTTCGAGGCCGCCAATGACCCCGGCGGGCAAGTGCGGCTGACCTCGCAAACGCCCCGTCGAGCAGAGATGATGCAACTTGTGCAGTGGCGCTTTGCCGAATGCGAACGCATGGGCGTGCGCTTCCGGTTCAACAGCTTGGCCGATGCCGCGATGGTGCAGGCCGAAAACCCCGATGTCGTCATCATCGCCACGGGCGGCTTGCCGCATACCGATGTGCTGGCGGCAGGGAATGAGTTAGTTGTGTCGGCATGGGATATTCTGGCAGGCGACGTGGCACCGGGCGAGATTGTGCTGATCTATGATGATGCGGGCGACTACCCGGCGCTGCAAGCCGCAGAGAAGATCGCCGCCACCGGCGCGAAGGTCGAAATCCTGACCCGCGACCGCACCATCGTGCCCGAAGTGATGGCCATGTCGCTGACACCATCCATGCGCATTTTGCAAAAGCTGGATGTGACCTTCACCGTGGCATGGACGCTCGAATCCGTCGCGCGCGACGGCAACCTTCTGCGGGCGCAGATCGGCAGCGATTACGGCGGCGTAACCCGCGCGCGGCACGTCGATCAGGTCATCGTCAATCACGGCACGCGGCCACTGGACGATCTCTATTTCGACCTGCGGCCAGACTCGATCAACTTGGGAGAGGTCGATTACGAAGCGCTCGTTGCGGGAACCCCGCAAACCGTGGCGCGCAACCCCGAAGGCCGCTTTCAACTGTTCCGTATTGGCGATGCCATCGCCGCCCGCAACACCCATGCCGCGATCTATGATGCGCTGCGCTTGTGCAAGGCGATCTGACATGCCGCGCGCCGCGCAGAAAATGCCGCAATCAGGCGCGCTGTAGGACGGGATTCGGGGTCAGATTGCTGCAACTGCACAATTAACCCGCCACCTGCCACGAAGGCCGCCCCAGATGCTGAGCAACTCTGACCTTCTTTACCTGCTTATGTCCCGCAAACCGTGGCATTCCCTGCCACAAGCCTTCTACACCGATCCCGATGTGTATCAGGCCGATTTGCAAAACATCTGGCAGCGCGACTGGATTTTCGCGGCCCCCTCGGCGGAACTGCCCAAGGGCGGCAGCTATATCACGCTGGAATTGGGCACGGCGTCGGTCATCATCGTGCGCGGCATGGATGGGGTTGTGCGCGCGTTCCACAATTCTTGCCGCCACCGGGGCAGCCGCATCTGTTCGGCGCAGAAAGGCACCGCGCCGAAACTGGTCTGCCCCTACCACCAATGGACCTATGATCTGGACGGCAAACTGCTTTGGGCGCGCGAGATGGGCGCGGATTTCGACCCGTCCGCCCATGGGCTTGGGCTGGTGCATTGCCGCGACATTGCGGGCATGATCTTCATTTGCTTGGCCGAAAACGCCCCCGACACGCGCGATCTGGAAGCGCAGGCCGCGCGCTACATGGGGCCGCATGATCTGGCCAATCTGAAGGTCGCGCATCAATCCAGCATTATCGAGGAAGCCAACTGGAAACTGGTGCTGGAAAACAACCGCGAGTGCTACCACTGCTCCGGCTCTCACCCATCTTTGTGCGTGACCTTCCCGGATGACCCGAACCTTGTGGGCGCCGATGACAGCACCACCAGCAACGCAGGGCGCGCGCATGTGGACCGCTGCGAGGCAGCAGGCCTGCCCGCGAAATATGTCATTGATGCTTCCGAGCGCTGGCGCTTCGTGCGTATCCCTTTCCTTGGCAAAGGTGTCAGCTACACGCTGGATGGCAAAGCGGCGGTCGCAAAGCGCGTAGGCCGCGTGCCGTTCGATGATGCCGGGTCGTGCCTGTTCTTTCATTACCCCAACACATGGAACCATTTCCTGTCCGACCAGGTTCTGACCTTCCGCGTGCTGCCGGTCGGGCCGATGCAAACGCAGGTCACAACCACATGGCTGGTGCACAAGGATGCCGAAGAAGGCCGCGACTACGACCTCAAGCGCCTGACCGAGGTCTGGATCGCCACCAATGACGAGGACCGCCGCATTGTCGAGGAAAACCAGCGCGGCATCAATTCGCCCGGCTACAAGCCCGGCCCCTATAGCCAAGTGCAGGAAGGCGGCGTGAACCAGTTTGTCGATTGGTATTGCCGCACGCTGCAAACCGCTCTGATGGGCCCGGCCCGCATCGCGGCGGAGTGACGCCCATGATCCCGATGCCGACCAAGGACAGCCCCGTCTGGCGTGATGACGAGGAACTGGAATGCGTGGCCATCCTACCCGAAGCGCCGGGTGTGAAAACCTTCGTCTTTCGCCCGCCTTCAGCCGCGATGTTCGTCTATCGCGCGGGGCAATTCCTGACGCTGGATTTGCCCCTGCCGGGCGGGAATGTGCAGCGCACCTACACGATTTCGTCTTCGCCCGTGACCTCTGCCTATGTCACCATCACCGCCAAGGTGCAGCCGGGGTCGGTCGGCACGGCATGGATGCATGACCACTTGCAGGTTGGCATGCGCCTGCGCGCCTATGGGCCTGCGGGCCTGTTCCATCTGCCGCCGCAGCCCGATGGCAAATACCTCTTCATTTCGGCAGGCTCTGGCGTCACGCCCATGATGTCCATGGCCACCACGCTGTTCGAACGCGGTGAAGACCCCGATATCTGCTTTATCCAATGCGCCCGCAAACCCAGTGACCTGATCTTTCGGCGCAGGTTGGAATACATGGCCTCGCGCGTGTCGGGGCTGGCGCTGCATTTCGTCGTCAGCCGCCCCGAACCCTACGAGGTCTGGACCGGCTATCGCGGGCAGTTGAACCAGTTGATGCTGGGCTTAATGTGCAGCGACTATCTGGACCGCCATGTTTATTGCTGCGGGCCGGAAAGCTTTATGTCTGCCGTGCGCGAGATCCTGATCTCGTTGGGCTACGACATGGAACACTACCACCAAGAATCCTTTCATGCCCCGGCAGAAACCGTGGCCGAGATCAAGGAATTCGACGATCCCGTGCCTGACGAGTCGGCACAGGCGGAAATCGTGTTCACGCGCTCGGGCGTCACTGTCACCTGCACCGAGGGCGACACGATCATGCAAATCGCCCGCGCGCAGGGGCTGCCGGTCGCATCGGGCTGCAATTTCGGGCTATGCGGCACCTGCAAAACGCGCAAACTCTCGGGCGAGGTGCATATGGTCCATAATGGTGGCATCACCGACGAAGATATCGACGCGGGCTATATCTTGGCCTGTTGTTCCAAGCCGGTGGGCCGGGTCGAGGTGGATGCATAACCAAGGCCATCACACCCCCGGCGGGGCATAACCGGTTTCGCACATAATAAAACCGGCGATCATGACCGCCGGTTTTCCTGCCAAATGGCTTGTCGCATCAGCGTTCTGACCCGCTACGCCGGTTTGTCGGCGCGCGCCTCTTCTGCGGGTGCGTCGGCGTCGATCACCTCTGCATCCGGCTCTGCTGCGGGTTTCGGAAGGCTGCCGACGATCAGCGGCAACAATTCTGATTGCGTGGCAGACGGGCCAGAGCTGTCAGGTGCATCGCGCCATTCCAAACTGTCGAACGCGCCGCAATTGTCGCAAATCGCCTGCCAGCTTGCATGAACATGCTGGCAGTTCTGACATACCCATTGCGGCCCGCGAGAGGCCGTGAGCGCCCGCGCCAACCAGCCGCGCACAACCGCATCATCAGCCCCTTCGCCGCGTTCAATGGCGGCCATGATCGTCAATGCGCGCAGCGTCGGGCGGGTTTCGAACAGATCGCCCAAGGCCCGCCGCGCCGCCGGGAAATCCTCTGCCGCGATCAGCAGCTCGGCCCGCAGCATGCGCGATTCGTCGGCATCGGGGTGCATTTTCAGCAGTTTCTCGAATCGCGACAGACGCTGGCGCGGCGATTCGTCCTTTTCGATGGCGGCAAAGGCTGCGGCCAATTCAGGGTGCGGCGCCGCCTTCCATGCCCGCTTGATGGCCCGCGCCGCATAGCTGCCCTTGCCCTGCGCCACCAGCGCTTGCGCCGCGGCAACAGCGGCAGGCACCAGATCGGGCGACAGGCGGTTGGCCTCTATCGCGGCATCGCGGGCGCGCGGCAACTGGTCCTTGGCGGCCAGCGCATCCGCCTCTTGCAGCGCCAGAATGGCATCGCGGCGGCGATACACATCGCGCGGCAGATGACCACTGGATTTCTTGGTCTCCAGTGTTTTGCGCGCGCCTTTCCAGTCTTCGGCCTCTGTCTGCAATTTCAGAAGCGTGTCCTGCGTTTTCTCATGCGCGGGCTGCATTTCCAGCGCCTTGACAGCCAAGGCCCGCGCTTTGTCCGTCTCGCCCAGCGCCAGTTCAGCCCGGATCAGCCCTTGCACCCCAACAAAGCGGCTGCGCGGATCATCCAGCAAACCTTTGTAATGCTCCAGCGCCATTGCCGTGTTGCCCTTTGCCTCTGCGGCTTGTGCAATCAGCAAGTTGGTCATGATTGGCCGGTTCAGCAGCTTATGCGCTTTTTCGGCCTTCGCGATCGCGGTTTTCGAATCGCCTGTGGATTGCGCCAGCATTGACGCCAACAGCGCATCTAACCCGCGCTTTTCGCGGTTGCGCATGAAAAAGCGGCGGATCGCGGTTTCATCGCCATTCATGAACCGCAACAAGGCCAGCGACAGCGACAGCGCCTTGAGCACCAACCAAAGTCCGACAAGAAATACGCCAAAAGCGATAATCGCCTGCACCGGGCCAAGCGTGAATTCCATGTCCAGAATGCGCAGACCAACTGTCTGGCCACTGTCCATAAGCGCCCCCGCGCCATAGGCCAGCGCAATCACAGCCACGACAAAAACAAGGAGTTTGAGCAACGTCCAGAACATATTGTTTTCCTTAATCCGCCGTGATTTCGGCCTGCACCGCATCTGTTGCGGCAGCGGCATTCAACCGGGTTTCGACAGCCGCCAGCCAGTCGGACATGGCCGCGCGCCCGGCTTCTGGCAGGCTGGCCAATTCGTCGCGCGCTTGCGCAAGATCGCCTTCGGACACCGCAACCCCCGCGCGGGCCACGATTGCGTCGGGGTCATCCCCCTCGCGCGGCGCAAGCGAGCGCGCGCCGATCTGCGCGCGAAAGAAATTGCCCAGCTTTTCCGTGGCAGATTCGGCCGGGGCCGATTGCAGGCTGGCGCTGACGGCGGCACGGGCGGCGGGGTCGAACCCTTCTTGCAAGCCTTCGACCGTTGGCACCCCGCTTGCGGCGGTGTCCTGAAGCGCATCTGGCACCGCGACACCGGCCTGCGCCAACTGCTCCACCGCGTCTGCATATGCCGCGCCGGTCACAAATGCGGCGCGGATACGGTCAAGCCCGGCGCTGGCCAAGGCGGCATCAACCGCGGCTTCGGCTTCGACCACCTCTTGGGTTGCCAAGGCGCGCAGATCCTCCATATCGGCCTGAAGCGCCGCGATCTGCTCGGGAACCGGCGCATAAGCCGCTTCCAAGGCGGCAAGGCTGTCGCGGATAGGGCCAAGGTCAACCGGGTCTTGCGCAGTCAAATCGTCGATCTGTGCTTGCAGGCCGCTGATATCCACAGGCGCGGGAATGGCCGCGATCTGGGCGCGCAACTCTTCGATAGAGGCTTCGATTGCGCTGGCATCAGGCATCTGGGCAGGTTCCAGCGCGGCAATCTGCGCTTCCAGCGCGGTCAGGTCAGCCTCTTGGGCCATGGCCGCGCGCAGTTCAGACAATTCGGCGCTCAGCGCGTCCAGCGCATCCGTCGGTGCGGCTTGCTGGCTGGTCTGGTAGAGATGCGCGCCATAGCCTATCCCGCCAGCGACAAGCCCACCCAACAGCATGGGAAAAAAGCCGCCGCGTTTTTCGGGCGCCGCTGCTGGCGCGGGCGTCGAAGCGGCGGGCTTGGTGTCTGTCGGGGGTGTCTCTGGCGCGCTGTCGGTTTGCGCAGGCTCGGGCGCGTCTGGCGCTCCGGGTCCGGTTTCTGCGGTGTCACTCTGCTCGGGCTGCTCTGCCGCGTCGGGCGCTGTGGCGGCTGGGTCCACCATGTCCGGCGCGGCGGGCTGTTCAGCCGACTCGGCTGCTTTTTCAGCCGCATCCTCTGGCGCTGGCATAGCGTCTTCTGTGGCCGGGGCGGGCTGATCGGGGGCGGCGGCCGTATCTTCGCCCATCTGGCCCGGACCGTCTGCCAAAGGCACCGTTTCGGGCGTATCTTTCGTATCGACCGGTCCCGTCAGATCACCATTTGTCGGTGCAGGGGGCGTATCCGGCGCCGTGGTCTTGGCCTGTTCGGACGCCTTTGGTTCGGCTGCGGTCTTGGTGGTTTTGGATCGGCGCGGCGCAGCTTCCTGCTTGCTGCTGCCGGTCTTGCTTGTCGTTCTGCGCGCCACCGTTCATCCCCCATCCCGCTTACGCCGCCATGCAGCAATACGAGGATACCTTATCGCGGGTTCTGGTCAGGCTCAAGCGTGGCCTGCACCTGTCCGAGTGCGGCCAGCATCCCGGCCTGATCCGGGGTTTGGGCAATACACATGCTGGCAGCAAACACCCCATCCAATCGCTGCGCCGCCGCTGCGCTAATGGCGATCAAATGCAACCGCGCTTGCTGCGCGGGCAGCTCGCGCCATTGCTGTGCCAGCAGCGCCGCGCTGCGCGGCGAGAAGACCAGCAAGACAACATTCCCCGGCGCATTCAGGCAGGCGCGGGCATCGGCGTTAAGCCGCTGCTCTAGCTGGTCATACGACACAACCGCCCGCGCGCGCAGCCCTGCGGCGTTTAGCCGCCCGGCCAGATCGGTGGTCACATGCGCGCCGCTGAAATGCACCAGTTCTAGCATTGGCCGCGCCGCGCATAATTGCGCAATCAGCGTTTCAGCCGTGCCGCCACCGCCGCGCAGGTCCACAAAGCCCGCCGCCCGCGCGGCCGCCAAGGTGCCCGGCCCGACACACCAGACCGGCCAATCGCGGCGCTGCGTTGCCTCGGCCACCGCACGCACCCCGTGTTGCGAGGTGAAGACCACCCCGCAACCCGGCGCAGGCGGCGTGATCTGGCGCAACACCACCTTCATAACCGGAGAGATCACCACCCTGCCCGGCCATTGGGCCTGTTTGGCGAAATCTTCCGCACTGGCCTGCGGACGTGTCAGAAGAAGGGTCGGCAGCATGGCGCCCATGGCTCTAGGGATCGGATCGCGCCCGCGCGTGGGATTGTGCGGATACATCCCAAGTGGTAGCTGCATCTTGCACCTTTTTGCAACCAGAGAGCCCGATGACAGATTTCGCCGCTGGCCCCGTGACCGTTCTGGGGCTGGAAAGCTCTTGCGACGACACCGCCGCCGCCGTGCTGCGCTGTGACGATGATGGACCGCAGATATTGGCCAATATCGTGCTGGGCCAAACCGATCTGCACGCGGGGTTCGGCGGCGTGGTTCCCGAAATTGCAGCCCGCGCCCATGCCGAGAAACTGGACATGGCCGTAGAGCGCGCCTTGGCCGAAGCCGGGCTGACGCTGGATGGCATTGACGCGATTGCCGTCACCGCCGGTCCCGGGCTGATCGGCGGCGTCATGGCGGGGGTCATGCTGGCCAAGGGGCTGGCGGCGGCAACCGGAAAACCCATGGTCGGGGTGAACCATCTGGCAGGCCATGCCCTGACCCCCCGCCTGACCGACGGGGTGGCGTTCCCCTACCTGATGCTCTTGGTCTCTGGCGGGCATTGCCAGTTCCTGCTGGTCGAGGGGGCCGAGCGCTTCACTCGTCTGGGCGGCACCATAGACGACGCCCCCGGAGAGGCCTTTGACAAGGTCGCAAAGCTACTGGGCCTTGCCCAACCCGGCGGCCCCGTGGTCGAGGCCGAGGCCCGCGCGGGCGATCCCACACGATTCAAACTGCCGCGTCCGTTGCTGGACCGGGCCGGGTGCGACATGTCCTTTTCAGGGCTGAAGACCGCCGTTTTGCGCAGCCGAGACGGGCTTGTGGCCAGCCAAGGCGGGCTTTACGCGCAGGATCGCGCCGATATTTGCGCCAGCTTTCAGGCCGCCATGGCCGATGTTCTGGCAGAAAAAACCCGCCGCGCGCTGGAGCTGACCGGGGCGCCGGTGCTGGCCGTGGCCGGGGGCGTCGCGGCGAACCAAACCTTGCGCGCCGGGCTGGAACAGGTGGCAAACAGGGCCAAGGCCCGGTTTCTGGCCCCGCCGCTGAACCTGTGCACCGACAATGCCGCCATGATCGCATGGGCCGGGTTCGAGCGACTGCGCCGTGGTGCGCGCGATGACATGACATTGGCCGCGCGCCCGCGCTGGCCGCTGGACACGCACGCTGCCCCCATGCTGGGTGCAGGCAAGAAAGGGGCCAAGGCATGAAGGTCGCAATCCTTGGTGCGGGTGCCTTCGGCACGGCTTTGGCCTGCGCGTTGGGCCATGCGCAGCTTTGGGCGCGCGATGTCGACCATGCAAAAGACATGCGGACAACGCGCCAGAATCGTCGCCGTCTGCCGGGTGTGGACCTGCCCGACACAGTGACCGTGACAAGTGATCTGAACGAGGTTGACGCCGAGATTCTGCTGCTGGCGATGCCCATGCAGCAAATGCGCGGGTTTCTGAATGACAATGCAACACTGTTGGCGTCGCGGATTCTGGTCGCCTGCTCCAAAGGGTTTGATCTGGACCTGTTGATCGGGCCGGTCGGCGTGATCGAACAGGTTTTGCCCGGCACCCGCGCGGCGCTTCTGACCGGGCCAAGTTTCGCCGCCGATATCGCGCGTGGCTTACCCACGGCGCTGACACTCGCCGCCCGCGACGATGCCTTGGCCGAACATCTGCAAACCCGGCTTTCGACGGAAAACCTGCGGCTATATCGCAACACCGATGTGACCGGGGCCGAACTGGGCGGCGCGCTGAAAAACGTGATCGCCATTGCGGCGGGCATGGTCATTGGCGCCGGAATGGGCGAATCCGCCCGTGCCGCGCTTATGGCGCGCGGCTATGCCGAAATGCAGCGCCTTGCCCTGTCGCTTGGTGCTGAACCCGAAACACTGGCGGGCCTGTCGGGCTTTGGCGACCTTGTGCTGACCTGCGGATCCGAGAAATCGCGCAATTTCCGCTATGGCATGGCGCTTGGCGCCGATGCCGCGTTCGACGCCACGACCACGGTCGAAGGCGCCGCAACCGCACGCGCCGTCGCCCGCCTGGCCCGCGACCGGGGCGTGGACATGCCGATTTCCCGCATGGTCGCCGCCGTTCTGGACGGTATGCTGACCCTGACCGAAGCCAAGGGCGCACTGCTTGCCCGCCCCCTGACACTGGAGTGAAATGACATGCCCCTGTTCATGATGGTCTGCACCGACAAACCCGGCGCGCTGGAACTGCGCAAAGCCACGCGTGAGGCGCATCTTGCCTATGTGCGCGACACCGGCTGCGTGGCGCAGGCCGGTCCGCTGCTGGACAATGCAGGCGAGATGGCCGGTTCGCTGATCGTGCTGGACCTGCCGGATATGGCGGCGGCCAAAGCTTGGGGCGCAGATGACCCTTATACGAAAGCGGGGCTGTTCGAAGATGTCCGCGTGCAGGAATGGAAAAAGGTCATCGGCTGATGCGCTACTGGCTGATGAAATCCGAACCCGACGCGTTTTCATGGGATGACCTTGTTGCCAAGGGCGCCGCGGGCGAGGAATGGGACGGCGTGCGCAATTACCAAGCCCGCAACATGATGCGCGAGATGGCCTTGGGCGACCGCGCCTTTTTTTACCATTCGCAATCCGACAAGGCGGTGGTGGGCATTGCCGAGGTGATCGCCCTTGCGCACCCCGACAGCACAACCGATGACCCACGTTGGGAATGTGTCGATATACGCGCAATCTCGCCGCTTCAGCGGCCCGTGACATTGGAAATGTGCAAGAACGATCCTCGGCTGAGTGATATGGCCTTGCTGAAACAGGCGCGCTTGTCGGTGCAACCGGTCCGACCCGAGCAATGGGCCGTGATCTGCGAATTGGGCGGGGTCTGACGCCCGACGCGCAAACGTGGCGCGCGGGGTTGCACAAAAGACCGGCGCACAGGTCAAGTGCCGCAGAAGGTTACGACCTTGGGTGCGTCGGGCGGCGCGGGCTGGGCATAAGGATCGCTGCCTTCGCGTTCGGTAAACGGTTGCTGAACATGTTCCAAAAGTGACAGGAACGGGCCTAGATCGCCATGCTCGCTTGCAGCCTCTAACGCGTGTTCAACCAAATGGTTGCGCGGAATATAGACCGGGTTGACCGCGCGCATCCGCTCTGCCGCGATATCGGGATTGTCTAAGTTCGCTTGCAAGGCGGCCAGCCAAGCATCGACCCCGCGCGCATCCGCAAACAGGGCTTTCAACGGCGCGGCATTGCCCCGAACCGCATCCGGCAACAGGCGGAAGAAAAGGGTGAAATCCACCCCCTGCCCATCCAGAAGCTGGTGCAGATCATCGACCAGAGTCTCTGGGCACGGCCCCTCAAACCCCAGCTTGCGCGCGAAAACCGCCAGCCACGCGGCGCGATACGCGTCCTGCATCGCCTCGACCGCTTCGGTGGCAAGGGCAATCGCGCGGTCCTGATCCGGGTCAATCAGCGGCAGCAACGCCTCTGCCAGCCGCGCCATGTTCCACATCAGGATTCCGGGTTGGTTGCCATAGGCATAGCGCCCGGCGTGGTCGATGGAACTGAACACGGTCGCCGGATCGTAACTGTCCATGAAGGCACAGGGGCCATAGTCAATCGTCTCGCCCGACAGGGTGCAGTTGTCGGTATTCATCACCCCGTGCACAAAGCCGACACCCATCCATTGCGCCACAAGCCGCGCCTGCCGCGCGCCCACATGTTGCAGGAAGGCCAGATACCGCCCATCTTGGCCCAGCAAGTCTGGATCATGCCGCGCAATCGCATAATCGACCACACGCGCTACCATGTCGGTTTGCCCGCGCGCCGCGAAAAACTGCACCGTGCCCACGCGCAAATGGCTGGCGGCGGTGCGCGCCAGAACCGCGCCCGGTTCCAGCCCGTGCTGGCGCAGCACGCGGTCGCCGGTGGTGCAGGCCGACAGCGCGCGGGTGGTGGGAATGCCCAAAGCTGCCATGGCTTCGGACACCAGATATTCGCGCAAGACCGGCCCAAGCACCGCGCGCCCGTCACCGCCGCGCGAAAACGGCGTGCGGCCAGACCCCTTGAGATGAATGTCATGCCGCGTGCCATCGGGGGCCATGATTTCGCCCAGCAGATAGGCGCGCCCGTCGCCAAGCTGCGGGTTGAACCCGCCAAATTGATGGCCTGCATAGGCCTGTGCTATGGGCTGCGCGCCCTGCGGCACGCTATGCCCGGCCAACGCCGCCACGCCCGCGGGGCTTTGCAGATCGTCAATATCCAGACCCAGATGCGCGGCCCAAGCGGTGTTCAGAAGCACCAGTTGCGGGTCGGGCCAGCCCTGCGGCGCGGCGGCAACATAGGCCCCGGTCAGGTCGCGCGCATAGGAGTTATCGAAGGCGATGGGCATGGGCATTCCTTGATTGCTGTAACGAACAGGTAAGCCGCGCATGGCAGCGTGACCAGACGTAGTGGCAATCCCGGAGTGTCAGACACCCAGACAATACCGCATCACGGCCTTTTGGGCGTGCAGGCGGTTCTCGGCCTCGTCGAACACCACGGATTGCGGGCCGTCCATGACGGCATTGGTCACTTCTTCCTCGCGGTGCGCGGGCAGGCAATGCATGAACAGCGCGTCTGGCTTGGCATGGGCCATCAGCGCGTCATTCACCTGATAGGGGCGCAGCAGGTTGTGGCGGCGCTCGCGGTTCGACTGGCTGTCATGCATGCTGACCCAAGTGTCGGTCACGACCAGATCGGCCCCGGCAACGGCAGCCTCTGCGTTGCGCATGATGTCCACCTGAGCGCCTTGCGCACGCGCGAAGGCCACTGCCTTTGGGTCCGGGTCCAGCGCATCGGGGCCGGCAAAGACCATGTCAAAGCCGAATTGCCCTGCCGCATGCAGAAAGGACGCGCAGACATTATTGCCATCGCCCAGCCACACCACGCGACGCCCTTTGATCGGGCCGCGATGCTCTTCATAGGTCAGAATATCGGCCATGATCTGGCAGGGGTGGCTTTCATTGGTCAGCCCGTTGATGACCGGAACAGATGCGTATTCGGCCAATTCATGCAGCACGGTTTCTTCAAACGTGCGGATCATGATTAGGTCCACATAGCGCGACAGCACGCGGGCGGTATCGGCAATTGTTTCGCCATGGCCAAGCTGCATTTCAGAGCCGGACAGAACCATGCTTTGCCCGCCCATCTGGCGCACGCCCATATCAAAGCTGACGCGCGTGCGGGTCGAGGGTTTCTCAAAAATCAGCGCGACCATGCGGCCCTGAAGCGGTTGGCTGTCATCTGCAGTGCCCTTGGGCCGGTCGGCGCGCGCCGTTTTCATACTATGCGCCTGATCGATCATGGCGCGCAACGCCGCCCGGTCGGTGGTGTGGATATCTAGAAAATGCGGCATGGTATCGGCTTTCTGGCTGGCGGGGGCTGCAAGGGTGCGGCCCTCGCGGTCCCATTTGGGCAGGGGTAAGGTCAGGCGAGGGTTTGTGCAGCGCGGCCCAGACGGGCGGTTGCCTCTGCCAGTTCCTCTGCGGTTATGGTCAGCGGCGGCAACAGGCGGACCACGTTATCGGCGGCGGGAACCGTCAAAAGCTGCTGGTCTTGGGCCGCGCGGACCAGATCGGCCGCCGGGGCGCGGCATTTCAGCCCCAGCAGCAGGCCCTGTCCGCGCACCATCTCAAACACATCGGGGTGGGCGGCGACCACCCCCTCAAGGCTTTGCCGGAAATTCGCGGATTTGCGCCGCACATCTTCAAGGAAACCGGGCGCGGTCACGATCTCGACCACCTTGGCGCCCACGGCGCAGGCCAGCGGGTTGCCGCCATAGGTGGACCCGTGCGTGCCCGCGGTCATGCCACTAGCCGCGCGCGCCGTAGCCAGAACCGCCCCCAGCGGGAAGCCGCCGCCGATGCCCTTGGCGACCATCATGATATCGGGGGCAACCCCAGCCCATTCATGCGCGAACAGCCGCCCCGTGCGGCCCATGCCGCATTGCACTTCGTCCAGAACCAGCAGCGCGCCGGTTTTGTCGCAGGCGTCGCGCAGGCCTTTCAGGCAGGCGTCGGGCAAGGGGCGGATGCCGCCTTCGCCCTGAACGGGTTCCAGCATGACAGCGGCGACGGAGCCATCGAGTGCGGCGGTCAGCGCGTCGTGGTCGCCCCATGGCAGCACCTTGAAGCCGGGCATGAGCGGGCCGAAACCCTTGGTCATCTTGTCCGACCCGGCGGCGGCAATCGCCCCGGTGGAGCGGCCATGAAACGCGCCTTCGAAGGTCAGGATTGTCGGGCGTTCTTCGCCCGCCTCATACCAGTATTTGCGCACCATCTTGATGGCCAATTCTGCGGCCTCTGTGCCCGAATTGGTGAAAAACACGGTATCTGCAAAGGTGTTGTCGACCAGCGCCTGCGCAAGCTGTTCCTGCGCCGGAATGGTATACAGGTTCGACACATGCCACAGCGCCTGCGCCTGCTCGTGCAACACTTGCACCAGATCGGGATGCGCATGGCCCAGCGCATTGACCGCGATGCCAGAGGTCAGGTCCAGATATCGCGCGCCCGACGCTTCGGTCAGCCATGCGCCTTCCCCCTTGACGAAGGAAAGCGGCATGCGGTTGTAGGTGGGCAAAACCGGCGGAAAAGCGTTCATGGGCGGTATCCCGTTGGAAAGAAGCCTTTGACCTGCCAAAGCGGCGCGGCCAAGTCAACATGGGTTGTGGGGAGGGGTGCGCCACAGGCGCAAGACAGATCACGCGCCGAAGCGGCGTCGCAGGGTCGTGGATATGCGAATAAAAGCGATCATGTTGAACGCGTTACAATATTCCGTATTAGCTGTAAACGCCTAGTCCACCACGCGCAGATATTTGCGTTCGATAACCTTCAGAACCTGCGCCAGATCATGCCCGCGTTTCAGGATCTGCCCGTCCATGCCGATGACCAGATACATGCCTTGGCGGTTGCGCAGGGCGGGATGCTTTTCTACCCGATAAAGCGGCGTTTCGGCCGTGCGACGAAACACCGAGAACACGGCCGATTGGCTGAGGCAGGATATCCCGTAATCGCGCCATTCGCCCGCAGCGACCATCCTGCCATAAAGTGACAGGATCACCCCAAGTTCGCGGCGGTCGAAACTGACCTGACCGGATTGCGCGGAAAACGCGGTTTGCATGTTCATGCGAAAACAGTGTGACGAGCGGGCGCGAAAATCAAGCCCTTCATCCGGCGCGGCGCGGCGGGGGGCGTTTTCGCGCCTTCAAAAGACGCAGACGGGCTTGCACCTGCCCCCTTGGCCGGGCCATGCTGCGCCCAACACATAACAGGAGAGCACCCATGCGAACACGCGCCGCTGTCGCCCTAGAGGCTGGTAAACCCTTGGAAATCATGGAAGTGAACCTTGACGGCCCGAAGGCCGGGGAAGTCTTGGTCGAAATCAAGGCTACGGGCATCTGCCACACGGATGAGTTCACCCGCTCTGGCGCGGACCCTGAAGGGCTGTTCCCGTCCATCCTTGGCCATGAAGGCGCGGGGATCGTTTTGGAAGTGGGCGAAGGTGTCACCACGTTGAAGCCGGGCGACCATGTCATCCCGCTTTACACGCCCGAATGCCGCGAATGCTATTCCTGCCGGTCGGGCAAGACAAACCTGTGCACCGCTATTCGCGGCACGCAAGGCAAGGGGCTGATGCCCGATGGCACAACGCGGTTTTCCATGCTCGATGGCACCCCGATTTATCACTACATGGGCTGCTCGACCTTTGCCAATCATACGGTTTTGCCGGAAATCGCGCTGGCCAAGGTGCGCGATGACGCGCCCTTCGACAAGATTTGCTACATTGGCTGCGGTGTGACCACGGGCATTGGCGCGGTCATCAATACGGCAGGTGTCGAGATCGGCTCCACGGCGGCGGTGTTCGGGCTGGGCGGGATTGGCCTGAACGTTATTCAGGGGCTGCGCATGGCGGGCGCCGACATGATTATCGGGGTGGACCTGAATGACAGCAAAGAAGAAATGGCGCGCAAATTCGGGATGACGCATTTCATCAACCCGTCCAAGGTGGACAGCGTGACCGCCGAGATCGTGAAGCTGACCCAGCGCGGAGATGACGCCATTGGCGGCGTGGATTACAGCTTTGACGCCACCGGCAATGTGCAGATCATGCGCGAGGCACTGGAATGCAGCCACCGGGGCTGGGGCGTGTCGGTGATTATCGGCGTGGCACCCGCCGGGGCCGAGATCAGCACCCGCCCGTTCCAGCTTGTCACCGGCCGCGTCTGGAAAGGCACGGCCTTCGGCGGCGCAAAGGGGCGCTCGGACGTGCCAAAATTCGTCGATTGGTATATGTCGGGCAAGATCGAGATTGATCCGATGATTACCCACAAGCTGACGCTGGATCAGATCAACGAGGGGTTTGAGCTGATGCATGAAGGCAAATCCATCCGCGCGGTGGTCGAGTTTTGAGCCTAATGGCTGACACGAAACTGGTGATCCGCCCGGCAGGCGCGGCGGATCACAACGCGCTCTGGGCCATGCTGGAACCTGTCTTTCGCGCGGGCGACACCTATGCGGTGGACCCCGCGATCGACCGGGCGGCGGCGCTGCAATTCTGGTGCGGCGGGACGCATGCGGCCTATGTGGCAGAACAAGACGGCACGGCCTTGGGCAGCTACTACCTGTGCCCCAACCAACAAGGCGGCGGCGCACATGTGTGCAATTGCGGTTTCGTGACCGCGCCAGCGGCGCAGGGCCAAGGCGTGGCACGGGCGATGCTGGACGATGCCTTGGCGCGCGCCAAGGCCGAAGGCTTTCGCGCGATGCAATTCAACTTCGTGGTGGAAACCAACACCCGCGCCGTTGCGACATGGCAACGCGCCGGGTTCGACATCGTGGGCCGCCTGCCCGGCGCGTTTTTGCACCCCACAGAGGGTTACGTGGACGCTTTGGTCATGTATCGGGTGGTGTGAGGGGGCGCTGCCCCCGTCGCGGCTGCGCCGCGACTCCCCCGGGATATTTTTGCAAGGATGAAAGGGCAGATCATGGCACGCGCAGGAATACCGCTTCTGGCGGTGTTGATCGACGCCGACAATTCCTCGCCCAAATGGGTCGAGGCGATTTTCGAAGAAATCGCCAGCTTGGGCGAAGCCAGCGTGCGGCGGATCTATGGCGATTTCTCGCGCAGCCAGATGTCGGGATGGCAAGACAAGCTGCCCAGCCTTGCGCTGGTGCCGCATCATCAGCCCGCCAATACCGTCGGCAAGAATTCGTCCGACATCGCGCTGGTGATCGACGCGATGGACCTGCTGCATTCGGGGCGGTTTGACGGGTTCGTTCTGATTAGTTCCGACAGCGATTTCACGCGGCTGGCCTCGCGCATCCGCGAACAAGGGCTGGATGTCTATGGCATTGGCCAGCAAAAGACACCCGAGGCGTTTCGCAAAGCCTGCAAGCGGTTCATCTTTGTCGAGAATATTCTGCCAGACGCCGTGCCGGGGGCTGCGAAATTGATCGGCAAGGCGCAGCCTGTGCAAGCTGTGCCGCTGATAAAGGCCGCGATGCAGGCGATCGACAAAGATGAGGAATGGTTCTCTCTGGGGCCGTTGGGCCAGTATATCGTTGCAGCCAACCCCGATTTCGACAGTCGCAATTATGGCTGCACCAAACTGAGTGAATTGGTGCAACGCGCGGGCGTGTTCGAGTTGCGCAAAACCACCGGCAACGCCATGCAGGTGCGGCTGAAGCCCTAGACACGGGCGCGCGCGGCCCTTATTTGCGTGCAATGGCCCAGAAATCCGACCCGAATTACAAGATCATCGCTGAAAACCGCCGCGCGCGGTATGATTACGCTATCGAGAGCGACCTAGAATGCGGGATCATGCTGACCGGGTCCGAGGTGAAATCGCTGCGCACCGGCAAGGCGAATATTGCCGAAAGCTACGCGACGGTGGAAGATGGCGAATTATGGCTGGTGAACAGCTATATCGCCCCCTATCTGCAAGCCAAGACCTTTGGCCATGACGAGCGGCGGCGGCGTAAGCTGTTGGCGTCACGCAAGGAATTGGCGCGGCTATGGGCAGCAACGGCCAAGGACGGCATGACGCTGGTGCCCTTGGTGATGTATTTCAACCATCGCGGCTTGGTGAAGCTGAAGATCGGCGTGGCGAAGGGCAAGAAACTGGCCGACAAGCGCGCGACCGAAGCCAAGCGCGACTGGGACAAGCAGAAACGCCGCTTGATGAAGGAACACGGCTAGGCGGGTGCCGGAGCGGCGCTTCAGACCAGAACGGCGGCCAGCGAGTTCGTGGCGCTGCCGGTGACCATGACGCGGGCGATCCGGCCAACCTGATCGGCGGGCGCTTGCACATGCACCGCGTGCAGGTATTCGGATTTGCCGACAAGCTGACCGGGCTGGCGGCCCGGTTTTTCGAAAAGAACCGAAACTTCGCGCCCCACCATCGAATCCTGCGTGGCGCGCTGCTGGTCTGTCAGCAGCGCCTGCAACCGGTGCAGCCGGTCGCTGGCCAGGTCGTCGGGCAAGGTCGCGCGCTCGGCGGCAGGCGTGCCGGGTCGGGCCGAATATTTGAAGCTATAGGCCTGACCATAGTGCACCGCGCGCACCAGTGCCATCGTGTCCTCGAAATCGGCCTCGGTTTCGCCGGGGAAGCCGACGATGAAATCGCCCGACAACAGCAAGTCGGGGCGCGCGGCGCGCAGACGGTCGATCAGGCGCAGGTAACTTTCGGCCGTATGCTTGCGGTTCATGGCTTTCAAAATGCGGTCGCTGCCCGATTGCACGGGCAAGTGCAGATAGGGCATAAGCTTGGGCTCATCGCCATGCGCCGCGATCAGGTCATCTTCCATGTCATTGGGGTGCGAGGTGGTGAAGCGGATGCGCTCTAACCCGTCGACACGGGCCAACGCGCGGATCAGCCGCGCCAGCGTCCATGCACCGCCCTCGCCCATGCCGTGATAGGCGTTCACATTCTGGCCCAGCAGCGTGATCTCGCGCACGCCGCGGGCGACAAGGTTTTGGGCTTCGGCCATGATACGGTCGACCGGGCGCGACACTTCGGCCCCGCGCGTATAAGGCACAACGCAGAACGCGCAGAACTTGTCGCAGCCTTCCTGCACGGTCAGAAAGGCGGTCGGGCCACGGGCGGCACGCGGGCCGCGCGGCAGATGGTCGAACTTGTCCTCTTCGGGGAAATCGGTGTCCACCGCCCTTGCGCCAGCGCGCACCGCCGCTTCCATGGCGGGCAGGCGGTGATAGGTCTGCGGGCCAACAACCAGATCGACCAAGGGCTGACGGCGCATGATCTCTTCGCCCTCGGCCTGCGCGACGCAGCCCGCCACGCCGATTTTCAGGTCCGGATTGGCGGCTTTCAGCGGTTTGAAACGGCCCAATTCGGAATAGACCTTCTCCGCCGCCTTTTCGCGGATATGGCAAGTGTTCAGCAGGATCATATCGGCCTCTTCTGGCCGTTCTGTCGTGACATAGCCCGATGTGCCCAAGGCTTCGGCCATGCGCTCGCTGTCATAGACATTCATCTGGCAGCCATAGGTCTTGATGAAGAGTTTCTTCGCCTCGGCCATGCCTAGCCCCTTTATATTGTCCTGATCGTTCCGCGCTCACATAACCGCGCTTTGGGCTTGGGGCAAGCGAAGCACAGCGCGCAGGGGCAGATGGTCGGACGCGCGGCGCGCCAGCGGGCTGTCATGCGCGCGCAGGTCGTGCAGGTCCAGTTGCGGACAGGCCATGATACGGTCTAACGGCAAGACCGGCATTCGCGCGGGAAAACTGGGGCGCGTAAGCGCAGAACGCTTGACTGCGCGCAATTCGCGGCGCAGCGGCATCAGCCCACAATCCGCGCCCAAGCGCCATTCGTTGAAATCGCCCATGACCAGTGTGGGCCGCCCGTCGGGCGCGCCGACATGCCGGGCCAGAAACCGCGCCTGCAACAGCCGCGACTGGCGCAACAGGCCCAGATGCGCCGCGATCAAGCGCAGGGGGCGCCCATTCATTCGAATATCGGCAACGATGGCGCCGCGCGGCTCCAACCCCGGAAGCGTCACGGCTTCTGCCTGTTCCACCTGAGCGCCGCGCAGCAGCAGCAGGTTGCCATGCCAGCCATGCGCGGCCTTGCCCAAACGGTCGGTCAGGACCACGGGTGTCAGCCCCGTCTCTTCCGCAAGATGCGCAGGGTCCAGCACACCCCGCCGGTCGCCAAACCTGCGATCCACCTCTTGCAGGGCGACAATATCAGCCCCCATTTCGGCAATCACCCGCACCACGCGGGCCGGATCACGCCGCATATCGGTTCCGACTGCCTTGTGGATGTTATAAGAACCAACAATGGTCATGCATGTAGCCTTGGCACTCTCCCTGTTCCAAACTATGCGGGGTTCCGCGCAAGTCCACAATAGCGCGCACCGATGAACCACCCGTTACCGAAAGGCATGTCCAGAATGCAGGCGGACCCATGCGACGCCCTTGTGATCGGTGCAGGCCCGGCCGGGCTGATGGCCGCCGAAGTGTTGGCCCGCGCCGGGCGCCGCGTCACGATCTGCGACTCAAAACCGTCGCCCGCGCGCAAATTCCTGATGGCCGGAAAATCGGGGCTGAACCTGCTGAACGCCGCACCCCTGCCCGACCAGATCGCCACCTACGCACAGGCCGCTGACTGGCTTGCGCCCATGCTGCGCGCTTTCGGGCCCGACCAGATCCACGCTTGGGCCGAAGGGCTGGGCCAGCCGCTGTTTACTGGCACGTCCGGGCGCATCTTTCCGCGCGCCATGAAAGCCTCGCCGCTGTTGCGCGCATGGCTTGCCCGGCTTGATGGCCTTGGCGCGACCCTGCATCGCGGCTGGCATTGGACTGGCGGGGCCTTCGACTTCGCCACGCCAACTGGCCCGCGCCGTCTTGCGCCGCGCACGACCGTTCTGGCACTTGGAGGTGCCAGTTGGCCAAGGCTTGGGTCGGACGGCGGCTGGCGCGATCACCTCATCGCGCGCGGCATCACCTGCGCGCCGTTCCAGCCTGCGAATATGGGTTTCTCTGTCGCGTGGTCGGGCCATATGACCCCATATTTCGGCCAGCCCATAAAGGGCGTGCGCCTGTCGGCGGGCGATCACGCCCTTCGCGCCGAATTCGTGCTCTCGGCGCGCGGTGTCGAAGGCGGCGGCATCTATGCGCTTTCGCGCCACCTGCGCGAGGGGGCGGCGCTTATACTCGATCTCTTTCCCGATCTCGACGCGAGCACGCTCAACGCCCGCCTTGCCCGCCGCCCGGCCAAAGAATCCCGCTCCAACCGCCTGCGCAAGGCGCTTGGCCTGACCGGGGCGCGCCTTGCGCTGGTCAACGAACTGACGCGCCACCCCGACGGCGCAACCCTCAAAGCACTGCCCCTGCCCTTGGGCGCGCCGCATCCGCTGGCCGAAGCAATCTCCAGCGCCGGTGGCATTATGCGCTCCGAATTCGACCCCGGCCTGATGCTGCACGCATGGCCCGGCACCTTCGCGGCGGGCGAGATGCTTGACTGGGAAGCGCCCACTGGCGGCTACCTGCTGACCGCCTGCCTTGCCACGGCGCATTGGGCCGGTCAGCACGCGGCGCGATACCGCTAATTCATCCTTGCAAAAATATCCTGGGGGAGTCGCGCGGCACGCGCGACGGGGGCAAAGCCCCCTAAACCGGGCGCGCGTTCAGGCTGCGTTCGCGCACGGGCAGATGCACAATGGCCGAAAACAGGCCCACGGCGACACCCACCCACCACACGAGCGTGTAATCGCCGTAAATATCATACAATTCGCCGCCCAGCCAGACGCCCAGAAAACTGCCCAATTGATGGCTGAAAAACACGATCCCATAGAGCGTGCCCATATAGCGCAACCCGTAGATATGCGCGATCAGGCCAGAGGTCAGCGGCACCGTGGCCAGCCACAGCGCCCCCATGACCAAAGAGAAGATCAGCACCGATGCGGGCGTGATCGGCGACAAAATGAAGGCTGCCGCGACCACTGTGCGCGCCATGTAGATACTGGCCAGCAGGTATTTCTTGGAATAGCGTTTGCCCAGCCAAGCCGCGAAGATCGTGCCCGCGATATTGGCCAGCCCGATCAGCGAGATAGAGACCGCGCCCAGCGCCGAAGTCGTGGTTATCCCGAACCCCGCCAACATGCCGTTCGGGTCAATCGGTCCGCACATTTCGGTCACCATGGCCGGAAAATGGGCCGTGACAAACGCCAATTGGTAGCCGCAGGAAAAGAAGCCCAGAAAGATCAGCGTGAAGCTGGGGTCGCGCGCGGCCTGTTGCAATGCCGCGCCCATGCTTTGTTCCAACTCTGCGCGGCTGGCAGGTGCGGGCGCGCGCATCATCGGCAAGGCCAGCATTGCCAGAATGATCGCGGCGGCAAAGATCAAGAACACCGTCTGCCAACTGTAAAATCCCAGCAGGATTTCCGCCACCGGCGCGCCAAAGACTTGCCCGGCGCTGCCCGCAGCCGTGGCAATACCCAGCGCCACGCTGCGGTTCTCATCCGATGCCGCGCGCCCGACCACGGCAAGGATCACGCCAAAACCGGTGCCCGCCACGCCGAAACCCACAAGGATCTCCAACCATTGATGGGCTTCTGGCGTGACCGCGAAGGATGACAGCACCAGCCCCGCCGCATAGACCAACGCCCCCAGCAAGATCGCGCGCCGGTCGCCAAAGCGTTCGGCCAGCGCACCGAATAACGGCTGGCCAATGCCCCAAGCCAAGTTCTGAATCGCAATCGCCAACGAAAACTCGGCGCGCAACCAGCCGAATTCCTCGGCAATCGGGATCTGGAACACCCCGAAACTGGCGCGAATGGCAAAACCGATCATGATAATGATGCAACCGCCGATCAAGACCGGGGTCATCAGCGGGCTGGCGGAACGATCTGGCATGGCAGCACCTTGGGCAAGATGCACTTAACATGTTCAAAACCCGTCAGCCGGTCAAGCCACCATGTCTTCGGCCTGCGACAGGTCCACGCTGACCAATTGGCTGACGCCGCGCTCGCCCATCGTAACCCCGAACAGCCTGTCCATGCGCGCCATGGACAATGCGTTATGGGTAATTACCAAATAGCGCGTGTCGGCGCGACGGGTCATCTCGTCCAACAGGTCACAGAAACGCGCAACATTGGCATCGTCCAGCGGCGCATCCACCTCGTCCAGCACGCAGATCGGGGCGGGGTTGGCCAAGAATACCGCGAAAATCAGCGCCAGCGCGGTCAGCGTCTGCTCACCGCCCGACAATAGCGACAGCGTAGACAGTTTTTTGCCCGGCGGCTGGCACATAATCTCTAGCCCCGCATCCAGCGGATCGTCGGATTCGACTAGCACCAGCCGCGCTTCACCCCCGGTAAACAAATGTTTGAACAACATGCTGAAATTCGCATTCACCTTGTCGAAAGCCGCCAGCAGCCTTTCGCGCCCTTCGCGGTTCAGCGTGGCGATCCCCGCGCGCAGCTTGGCGATGGCGGCTTCCAGATCGGCTTTTTCCTGCACAAGGCTGTCATGCTCTTTCTGGACCTCGCGCGCGTCTTCTTCCGCCCGCAGGTTGACCGCGCCCAAAGCGTCGCGCGCGCGGCGCAACCGGACAAGGTCAGCATCCAGTTGCGCGGGCTGCGCAAGCTCGGCCGGGTCCACTGCAAGTTCGTCCAGCAGCGCCGCAGGCGCGCAGTCAAGCGCTTCGGCAATGCGCGCGGTGGCGCTGTCGGCCACGGCTTGTGCAGCCTCGCGCTGCGCCTCGGCGCGGGCGCGGGCTTCGCGGGCATCAGCGCGGGCGGCCTCGGCGGCGCGGTCGGCTGTGGCAGCGGCACGGGCGGCGGCCTCGCCCGCTTTCAGCGCATCTTCCGCGGCGGTGGCGCGGGCCTCGGCGCGGGCAACCTCGTGCTGCAAGGCGGCGCGCGTCTGTGCCAGTTGCGCCGGCGCATCCCGCATCTCGGCCAACCGCCGTTCCGCCTCGTCGCGGCGAGCGGTTAGGTCCGCCACGCGGTCCGACGCCGTGCCCAGCCGCTTGCGCCATCCGTCCATCGATCTGGCAATATCTTGCGCCCGTGCCGCACGGGATGTGCTGTCGCGGCGCAAATCATCGGCTTGCGTGCGCGCAGCCATGGACGCGCTGCGCAGCTCTGCGACTTGGGCTGAAAGCGCTTCCAGCCGCGCGCCTGCCTGCGTCAGGTCGGGCAAATCATGCTGCGCGCGGCGCAATGCGTCCAACCCGTCGGCCAGCGCGCTTACCTCTGCGCGGGCGCGGTCTGCCTGCGCCAGTGCCGCGTCGCACCGCGAAGCGGCTGTGTCGCGCGCCGCGGCCATGCGCGAGCAGGCGCGGGCCGCATCGTTCAGCTGCGCTTCGGCGGCTTTGCGGGCTTGGCGCGCCTGCGATTCTGCCTGCGTCAACGCGTCCAGCCGCGATTTGCGCGTATCATGCGCCGCCGCAGCGGATTTGGCCGCTTGCTCTGCCTGCGCCAGATCATCGCGCAGCCCTGCCAACCTGTTGCGCTGTTCCAGCCGCAGCGCGGTGGTGCTGGTGGCATCCCGCGCGGCCAGATGAAACCCGTCCCAGCGCCACAAATCCCCCGCACGCGTGACCAGACGTTGCCCGGGTGCCAAAGACGCCTGCAAAGCCGCGCCCGCCTCTGGCGTCACGATCCCCACCTGCGACAGCCTGCGCGCCAGAACAGCGCTGCCGGTAACATGCGGGGCCAGCGGTGCGGCCTGCCCCGGCAAGGGGGCGGGACTGTCATATTCGGGCAGCCCGACCCAGCCAGACCCGCCATCGGCCACGGGCGCGCGCAAATCGTCGGCCAGCGCGGCGCCCAGCGCCTGTTCATAGCCTGACGTCACGGTCAGGCTGTCCAGCAACTGCGCCACGGGGCCGGTATCGCGCGCAACCAGCTTGGCCAGCGCAGCTTCCTCTGCGCGCAGGCTGCGCAAGCTGCCCTCAGCCTCGGACCGGGCGGCGCGCGCGCTGGCCTCGGCACTCTGCGCGTCGATACGGGCGGCTTCGGTCTGGGCGAATGTCTCTTCGGCGCGGGTGGCCAGATCTTCGGCCTGTCGCAGTTCGGTTTCGGCCTGCGACAGGTCTTGCGCCATGCGGTCCAGATCGGCGGTTGCGGCAGCCTGAGCCGCATCGGCCTGCCGGGCCGCTGCTTCGGCCATTTGCAATTTGCGCGTGGCCTCTGACAGCGCCGTGGCGGCACTTTCGGCCTGTGCCGTCAGGCGCGCGCGCTCTTGCGTGGCGGCGCTGTGCTGCGCTTCCGCTTCTGCCAATTGCCGGGCCAAGGCATCGCGGCGCTGGTCGGCCTGTTGCTGGCGCGCCTCTGCGCCCTCGCCAGCCTGTTGCAGCTTGGCCTGCTCATCTTCCAACTGGGCGATCGTGTCATGCGCATCGGTGTTCAGAGCCGCTTCGCGGGTAATGTCTTGATCCAACTGCCCGAGTCGCGCCCGAAGGCTGCGCAATTGAGCCTGCGCGCGCTCCATGTCGGAATCGAGGCTTTGGCGCTGCACGGCAAGCCGTTGCAGCACCGCGCCCGCTACCGCCGATTCCTCGCGCAACGGGTCCAGTTTTGCCTCTGCCTCTTCGCGGGCGCGCACTGCGTTTTGCGCGGCACTCTCGGCCTGCGCCAGCCCGGTCAGGGCCGCGCGCAGGGTGTTTTCCGCGTCGGCCCGCGCGGCATCGGCTTCGCGCCAGCGGGCATACAGCAACATCCCTTCGGTGCGCCGCAGCTCTGCCCCGATCTTGCGGTAGCGCTCTGCCTGCCGCGCCTGGCGCGCAAGGCTGGCAAGCTGCGTGGCCAGCTGCTCTATCACGTCGGACAGGCGGTCAAGGTTGGTTTCCGTCGCCCGCAGCCGCAATTCGGCATCATGGCGGCGCGCATAGAGGCCAGAGATCCCGGCGGCTTCTTCCAGAATGCGCCGCCGCGCCTTTGGCTTGGCAGAAATCAGCTCAGAGATCTGGCCCTGCCGCACCAGCGCCGGGCTATGCGCCCCGGTCGAGGCATCGGCGAACAGCATCTGCACATCGCGCGCGCGCACTTCCTTGCCGTTAATGCGGTAAACACTGCCCGCGTCGCGGGTGATGCGGCGCACGATGTCCAGCGTGTCGGCGTCATTGAACGCCGCAGGGGCCAGCCGGTTGGAATTGTCGACCTGCAAGGTGACTTCAGCGTAATGGCGCGCACTGCGGCTGTCGGTGCCTGCGAAGATCACATCGTCCATGCCAGAGCCGCGCATGGCGCTGGCACGATTCTCGCCCATCACCCAGCGCAGCGCTTCCAACAGGTTCGACTTGCCGCAACCATTGGGGCCGACCACGCCGGTCAGCCCCGGATGGATCGACAGATCCGTCTGGTCAACAAAGCTTTTGAAGCCATTGAGGCGCAGGCGCGTAAACTGCATGTGGGGCCATTGGTTATGCCCCGCCAAGATGGCAGCGCCGATGCGGCAGAGTCAAGCGCCGCAACTGCATAATGTAGGTAAATGCACCTTATCCACAAGATATGGCCAGCATATCCGGCAGATCGCGTCAGGTCCGCGGCTCTGCCTGCGGGTCCGGCCCACGCCATTCCCCCTGCTCTTTCAGCGCTTCCATCACCTCGCGCGGCATGTAGGTTTCGTCATGCTTGGCAAGGATTTCACTGGCTTCGAACACGCCATTGACGAAACGTCCGGTGCCCACCATCCCCTCGTTTTCCGAAAACAGGTCGGGCAAGATGCCACGATAGGTCACTTCGACAGAGGCCGGGCCATCCGTTACCCGAAAGCGCACCGTATCGGACTGCCCCCGCACGATGGACCCCGGTTCAACCAAGCCGCCGATGCGGAACACCTCTGTTGCGGGGGGCGGCGCTTCGACCACCTGGCTGGGCGAACGGAAGAAATTGATCCCGTCGCGCATGGCGTAGCCGATCAGCGCGGTCGACAGCGTCAGCGCCACCGCCGCCACGGCGATGATCTGGATCCGGCGGGTCTTCTTCAGGCTCTTCATCTCATCCTCGCTTTACGGAAAGACGGGCGCACCCATCAAACCAGTCGTCTCTGGCAGGCCCAGCATAAGGTTCGCGTTCTGCACCGCCTGCCCGCTGGACCCTTTGCACAGGTTGTCCAGCACGCCCACGACCAGCGCGCGGCCCGGTATACGGTCGCCCACAACCCCAATATGCACGAAATTCGATCCGCGCACATCATGAGTCGATGGTGTTGTGCCAAAAGGTAGCACATGAAGAAATGATTCAGCGCAATATCGGTCCATTAAAACCGCATGAATGCGCTGTGGGTCGCCATCCAGCCAAGCGCTGGCCAGAATGCCCCGGTTCATGGGCAGCAGATGCGGGGTGAACTGAATGCGCACCTCGCGGCCTGCAATGGCGGAAAACTCTTGATCGAATTCGCCCAAGTGCCGATGGGTGCCGCCCAGCGCATAGGCCTGTGTGCCCTCGGACAGTTCGGCATGAAGCAAGTTTTCCTTCAATGACCGCCCAGCGCCCGACACGCCGCATTTCAGATCAAGGATAATGCGGTCCAGATCAATGCAGCCCGCCTCTATCAGCGGGCGCAAGATATATTGCCCGGTCGCGGCATTGCAGCCAGTGCCCGCAACCAGCCGGGCGGCGCGAATATCATCGCGGTAAAATTCAGTCAGGCCATAGACCGCTTCTGTTTGCAAATCGGGCGCAGCATGGGGCTGACCATACCATTTTTCATAGGCGGCCGGGTCGCGCAGGCGGAAATCGGCGGACAGATCGACAATCTTCAAATTGCGCGGCAAGTCCTTGATGACAGCCTGACTGGTCGCATGGGGCAGCGCGCAAAAGGCCAGATCGACCGATGCGAAATCCACTTCGTCAATGCGGCACAGGTCCGGCAGGTCCAGATGCCGTAAAAACGGAAAGACCGACGCCATGGGCTGGCCCGCCTTGCGCTCTCCGGTCAATGCAACGATCCGGAATTCGGGATGGGTGGCAAGCAGGCGCACAAGTTCCGCGCCGGTATAGCCCGAAGCCCCAAGGATGGCGATGCGTTTGGTCATGGTGACAGTCCCCTGACAACGGCACAGACTGGCAATCCGCGTGCCGTGAGTATTTTGGCAAGATGAAGATCAGGCCGGTTGAAAGCTGATCTGGCGTTTCAGAAATTGCGTGGCCTTGCGAGAGACATTGGCCGCGTCACCCGTGGTCAGAAACATCGTCTGCTGCCCCGGCCCGATCATTTCGGGGCGGCGCGTAAGGTAATCGGACAGGCTGTCTGCGACCAGCTTGGGTTGCGAATAGACCGCGACATCGGGGCCAAGGGCGGCGCGAAAGGCATCTTCCAGCAGCGGATAATGGGTGCAGCCCAGAACAGCCGCTTGCGGGTGCGGCATTCGGCGCTTGAGCGATTCGACATGGCTGTGCACCAGCGCTTCGGCAAGGATCATATCGCCCAGTTCGATCGCATCGACCACGCCGCCGCAGGGCTGGGCTTCGACATCGACGCCAATGGCGCGAAAGGCCAGTTCGCGCTGGAATGCCCGGCTAGAGACGGTCGCAGGTGTCGCAAACAGCGCCACATGTTTGACCGCCACTTCGCGCGGGGGGGAATTGTCGCCCCATTGGCGTTCGGTCAATGCCTCTATCAGCGGCACGAACACGCCCAACACGCGCTTGTCCGCCGGCACCCATGTTTCCTGCATCCGTTTCAGCGCGGCGGCAGAGGCGGTGTTGCAGGCCAGAATCACCAGATCGCAACCTTCGGCCCAAAGCCGTTCCACCCCGGCGCAGGTCAGATCAAATATCTCCTGAGCGTTGCGCGTGCCGTAAGGGGTGTTCGCATTGTCGCCAAAATAGACAAAAGGCACATCCGGCAGCTTGTCCACCAGCGCGCCCAGCACCGTCAAACCACCCAAGCCCGAATCGAACACGCCGACTGCCATTTGCCCACCCATGAATCACAGCGCCCAGCGCGGCGGCACCGCCGCGGGCAATCGCTGCATGATTAGGCCGCACGGGCGCGAAAATCCATCCTGTTCTTTTCGGCAAGGTAATTCACAGCAGAGCATCAGCATTCATGATACCCTAACAAATGCGGGATAATGGCGTGGTCATGCTTTGCACAGGTTATTTTTCCGCCTAGAACGCGCGCGAAGATTGCGCAAACACAGAAGTAACAGACACTATGGATTGGGATAAACTTAGGATCTTTCATGCAGTTGCCGATGCAGGCAGCCTGACCCATGCTGGAGACACATTGCAATTGTCGCAATCAGCGGTCAGCCGGCAAATTCGCGCGCTGGAGGAAACGCTGGATGCCAACCTGTTCCACCGCCACGCGCGCGGGTTGATTCTGACTGAACAGGGCGAATTGCTGTTCAACGCCACCAAGGCAATGTCACGAGAGCTTGAATCCGCCTCTGCGCGCATTCGTGACAGCGAGGATGAAGTGTTCGGCGAATTGCGCGTGACCACCACCACCGGCTTTGGCACGCTGTTTCTGGCCCCGCGCCTGCCCGCGCTGTATGCGCAATACCCGGAACTGAAAATCGACCTGATGCTGGAAGAACGGGTTTTGGACCTGCCCATGCGCGAAGCCGATGTCGCGATACGCATGAAGGAACCCAGCCAAGCCGACCTGATCCGCAAGCGCCTGATGAATGTGAACATGCGGCTGTTCGCAACATCCGAATACCTGCGCGCCAATGGCACCCCGGCGATTGTCGATGACCTGTCGGATTATCGGCTGATTTCGCAGAATGTGACATCGGCACAGGTCAGCGTTGGCGCGCAACTTATACGCGAGTTAAACGCACGCACATTGCGGTCCACGTTTACCGTGAACAATTATTTCGGCGTGTTGCAGGCGGTGCTGAACCATTTGGGGATCGGCGTTCTGCCCGATTACGTCTCAGAGGACTTCCCCGAACTGGTGCATGTCCTGCCCGAAGTGGCGAGCGGCGATATCCCGGTATTTCTGGCCTTCCCCGAAGAATTGCGCCATTCGCGCCGGATTGCGGCCTTCCGCGATTTCGTTGTGCAGGAAATTCAAGCCTACCGCCGGGCACGCCAGATTCAGCCCTGACGGACGGCCTTTGCCTGAGGCATGTATGCAACGCATAGCGGAGTTGTGCACTAAGCAAGGGAATTTAACTTGCGCAGCATGTCTTTGGTCATTTACTAGGCAAGTAAGGCGTGATTGAGGATCTTTCATGTCTTAACCTCCCTGTTGGACTTCGGCCGAGCATTTTGCTCGGCCTTTTTTTGCGCATTTGCGCAACCGGCGCACCGCTACGTTCCAGAACGGCAACGCTGGCCTGCGATGCGCTTTGCGGTGAATGCCCCGCGCTCTGGCAATGCCGTTCGGCCATGTCCGCCGTTTGCCCCCTTTTTCTTGGGCAGATGATACCCTATGAGGCAGCAAGCTTGCCTGAGAGGATGCCAACCATGACCGACCCTGCCCTGACACCTGACCTGATCGCAGCGCATGGACTGTCGCCCGACGAATATAGCCGCATCCTCGACATCATCGGCCGTGAACCCAGCTTTACCGAGCTTGGGATCTTCTCGGCCATGTGGAACGAGCATTGTTCCTACAAATCCTCTAAGAAATGGCTGCGCACCCTGCCCACGTCCGGCCCGCAGGTCATTTGTGGCCCCGGTGAAAACGCGGGCGTGGTCGATATTGGCGATGGGCAGGCGGTCATCTTCAAAATGGAAAGCCACAACCACCCGTCCTATATTGAACCCTATCAGGGGGCTGCGACTGGTGTGGGCGGCATTTTGCGCGATGTGTTCACCATGGGCGCACGGCCCATTGCCGCAATGAATGCGCTCAGCTTTGGGGAACCCAGCCATCCGAAAACCCCGCATCTGGTATCAGGCGTTGTCGAAGGCGTGGGCGGCTATGGCAATTGTTTCGGCGTGCCCACCGTGGGCGGCGAGGTACGCTTTCATCCCGCCTATAATGGCAACTGCCTTGTGAACGCCTTTGCCGCCGGTCTGGCCGATGCCGACAAGATTTTCTATTCGGCGGCCAGCGGTGTGGGTATGCCCGTTGTTTACCTTGGCGCCAAAACGGGGCGTGACGGGGTGGGTGGTGCCACCATGGCCAGCGCCGAATTCGACGACACGATCGAAGAAAAGCGCCCGACCGTGCAGGTGGGCGACCCGTTCACCGAAAAGCGCCTGCTGGAAGCGTGCCTAGAACTTATGGCATCGGGTGCCGTGATTTCCATTCAGGACATGGGCGCGGCGGGCCTGACCTGTTCGGCGGTGGAAATGGGCGACAAGGGCGGCTTGGGCGTGAAGTTGCAGCTTGATAATGTGCCCCAACGCGAAGCGGCGATGACCGCCTATGAGATGATGCTGTCCGAATCGCAGGAACGCATGTTGATGGTCCTGAAGCCAGAAATGGAAGCAGAGGCCCGCGCCATTTTCGAAAAATGGGATCTGGATTTCGCCATCGTGGGCGAAACCATTGCCGAAGATCGCTTCCTGATCCTGCATGGCAATGACGTGGTGGCGGATCTGCCGCTGTCGAAGCTGTCCTCCAGCGCGCCCGAATATGACCGTCCTTGGGTGGAAACACCGGCAGCGGATGCCCTGCCAGACTTGCCTGCAATCGCCCCCATGGACGGGCTGCGCGCGCTCATCGCCTCGCCCAATTACGCCCATAAAGGCTGGGTCTGGGAGCAGTATGACAGTCAGGTCATGGGCGACACCGTGCGCACCCCTGGCCTTGGCGCGGGCGTGGTGCGCGTGCATGGCACCAACAAGGCGCTGGCCTTCACCAGCGATGTCACGCCGCGCTACGTGCGCGCCAACCCGTTCGAGGGCGGCAAACAGGCCGTGGCCGAAGCCTATCGCAATCTGACCGCCGTGGGGGCCGTGCCCTTGGCCACGACCGACAACCTGAACTTCGGCAACCCCGAGAAGCCAGAGATCATGGGCCAGTTCGTCGGTGCCATTCAGGGCATCGGTGCGGCTTGCACCGCGTTGGATATGCCCATCGTGTCGGGCAATGTAAGCCTGTATAACGAAACCGACGGCAACCCCATCTTGCCCACACCGACCATCGGTGCGGTGGGTCTGATTGCGGATATGGCCGATCTGATTGCGGGCCTGCCCTCTGCGGGCGATCTGGCGGTCGTTATTGGCGAAACCACGGGCCATCTGGGCCAATCCGCGCTCTTGGCTGAAGCGGCAAGAATCGAAGCCGGCGATGCGCCCTATGTCGATCTGGACGCCGAGCGCCGCAATGGCGAGTTCCTGCGCGCGAACCGTGCGCTGGTCACGGCGGCAACCGACCTGTCGGATGGCGGCCTTGCGCTGGCTGCGTTCGAAATGGCCGAAGCGGCCGGCATAGGCGTCACGCTCGACAGCGGTGATCTGGGCCAGTTGTTTGGCGAAGATCAGGCGCGCTACCTTGTTGCGGCCAGCTTCGATCAGGCCGAAGCGCTGATGGTCGCCGCAGGCCAAGCAGGCGTGAGCATTGCCATGGTCGGGCGCTTTGGCGGCGACACGGTCAGCTTGGGCGGCGACAGCGCGCCATTGGCTGATTTGTCCGCGCTCTATCGCGGCAGTTTCGCCAAAGCCATCGGCGCGGCTTGATTCACGAAAACGCGGGGATTACCTATCTCCCCAGACCAGACAGGGACCACACGCATGGCCATTTCCGCCGAAGAACTTGAAACGCTGCTGAAAGAGAGCTTTCCAAACGGGAAAGTCACGATCACCGACCTTGCCGGCGACGGAAACCACTACGCCGCAGAGGTGATCGACGACAGCTTTCGCGGGTTGAACCGCGTGCAACAACAGCGTGCGGTATACGCCGCCCTGAAAGGCAAGATGGATGGCAGCCATGGCGAATTGCACGCACTGGCCCTGACCACCAAAGCCCCCGACTGAACAGCCCAACTGAACCGCCCGCCTGAACCGAAAGAGGATTGCCATGAGCGCCCAAGAGACGATCAAGAAAACCGTCACCGAGAATGACGTGGTGTTGTTCATGAAAGGCACCAAGACCATGCCGCAATGCGGCTTTTCCAGCCGCGTGGCCGGGGTGCTGAATTTCATGGGCGTGGATTATGCCGATGTGAACGTGCTGGCCGATGAAGATGTCCGTCAGGGCATCAAGGAATATTCCGACTGGCCGACCATTCCACAGCTTTACGTTAAGGGCGAATTCGTCGGCGGTTGCGATATCGTGACCGAGATGACGCTTTCGGGCGAGTTGGACCAATTGTTCAGCGCCAAGGGTGTCAGCTTCGACAAGGACGCCGCCGAGAAGATCCGCGAAGCCAACGCCTAAGCTTGCTAACGCGCGGTCCATGGCCGCGCGCCCGCATCCTCGCGCACGGTCCGCCAGATCGGCCCCTGCGTGCCGCGCCAGATGGCCACGGCACCGCTGGCGCGCAACGCGCGCGGGGTCAGAACTTGGCATGGCCCGGCGATTGGCGTGTCCGGATCGGTGTTTGTAACGAATATGCGCCCCGGCAGGCACAGCGCCTCTGCCCCTTCCAGCGCGCGCTTGCCAGACAGGTGGACAACATCCACCCCGCGCCCTTTCAGCAAGACAATAGCGTCACTTGGCCCATGCGACCCACGCGTTTGCGCCTGTTCCTGCGACGCCAGATCACCATCGCCCTGCAACCAGCTTCCGGCAGCAAAAGCGCCAGAGCGCGCGCGGCTTAGGACACGGCCCTCTGGCCCCATCAGCCCGACCACCGCGCCGTTATCCGCGATCAGCAACGCGGGCCGGTCCGCCACGGCCCAGCCCAGCACCGCGCAAGCCATAACTGGCACCCCCAACCAGCGCGCGGGCGCCGCCCAGATAATCAGCCAAAGCGCGCCCAGCGCCATGGTCGGGATCACCCAGCCGGGCGGTTGCACCACGCCCGTCACGGCGCCGTCCAGCCCCGCAACAAAGCGCGCGACCAGAAGGATCCAATCAATCGCCGGGGTCATCACGGCCAGCGCCAACCCTTCCAGACCGAAAGGGGCCAGCACCGCCGCAAGCACGCCTGCGGGCATGATGACCAGCCCCATCAGCGGCACTGCGGCCAGGTTGGCCAGCAGCCCATACTCTACCAGGCGGTTGAAACTGGCCGCCGCAATCGGCGCGGTCGCAACCCCTGCCACGACCGAACACAGCACGACCGACACCACCGGCATTGCCCAGCGCGGCACGCGCCCGCGCCATGTGCCATCGTCGTTCAGCGCACGGAAAATGGCGACCAGAGCCACTGTGGCGGCAAAGCTCATCTGGAACCCGGCCTGCACCAGCGCCTCTGGCCGCAGGACCAGCACGATCACAGCAGCCATGGCCACGCTGCGCAAGGAAATCGCGCGCCGGTCCAGCAACACCGCGACGAACATGACCGCGACCATGATATAGGCGCGCTGCGTCGCCACGTTCCCGCCCGAGAGCGCCAGATACAGCCCCCCCGCCGCCAAGCCCCCCAGCGCCGCCAGTTTGCGCGTGGGCACGCGCAGCGCGAACGCAGGCCATAGCGCCAGAACAAAGCGCAGCGCGGCGAATACGAACCCCGTCAGCAACCCCATATGCAGGCCGGAAATGGCCAGCAGATGCGCAAGATTGGAATTGCGCAAATCCTCTAGATGCGCGACATCCACGCCAGAGCGGTCGCCGGTCAGAATGGCAGCGGCAAAGCCCCCCGCAGCACCCGGCATCCGGTCTTGAATGGCCTGCGACAGGCGGGCGCGCACTGCGCCCAAGGGCTTGCCGCCCTCTTGCGCCAGTTCCAGCACCGGCACACGCGTGTAGCCTACCGCGCCAAGGCGCTCATACCATGCATGGCGGCGAAAATCGAAGCCGCCGGGTTCGGATGGTCCGGGCGGCGGCGACAGATGCCCGGTGGTCATAACCCGCAATCCCGGTCGCGGGGTGACAAAGCCCTGTTCGCCGTGCAGTGAAATCCGCACCAGTGCCGGGGTGCGGGCGGGCGAGAGCTGCGCCAGCCTTGGGCGGTCCAGCGTCAGCCGCAGGGCACCGCTGGCCGCGCGGTCAACCTTCACGATGCGGCCTTCGATCGGGCCATAATAGCGGTAGTCCAGCACCGGCGCGGCAACGCTATGGGTGCGCCACCCAGCCAGCGCGCCCCCTGCGCCAACCAACAGGCAGGCAATGGCAAGCGGGCGCACCTGCACGGGCAACGCCACTGCAATAGCGCCAAGGCAGGCCATTGCGCCGGCAAGCCATACCCATTGCGCTTGGGTCGGTTCCACGGGCAAGCCGAAGTAAACCCCAATGCCGATACCCAGACAGACCGGCACGAACAAAAACAGCCGCCCGCGCTGCGCGGCCAAGGCCTGCGCGACCGGGCCATCGCCAAGGCGCGCCCTTGTGTCATCCATGCCGGTGACAGCCACCCTTGCCCTATCCCCTGCCCTTGCCTAGAACCTATCCAAGCATGCCTCTCCGATGGTTTCCAAAAGGTTAAGACCCAAATGTCCCAAATGCCCGTCGTCACCCGTTTCGCGCCCTCGCCCACCGGGTATCTGCATATCGGGGGGGCGCGAACGGCTTTGTTCAACTGGCTTTACGCACGCGGGCGGGGCGGCAAATTCCTGTTGCGGATCGAGGATACCGACCGCGAACGTTCGACCCCAGAGGCGACAGAGGCAATTCTGAAAGGCCTGACATGGCTTGGTCTGGATTGGGATGGCGAGCCGATCAGCCAATTCGACCGCGCCGACCGCCATGCCGAAGTGGCGCATCAACTGTTGTCAGAAGGCAAAGCATATAAGTGCTTCGCTACCCAAGAGGAGATCGAAGCCTTCCGTGAGGCTGCCCGGGCCGATGGGCGCTCGACGCTCTACCGCTCGCCTTGGCGCGACGCCGACCCGGCCACGCACCCGGATGCGCCCTTTGTCGTGCGCGTAAAAGCCCCGCTGGAGGGTGAGACGATCATCCACGACCAAGTGCAAGGCGATGTGCGCATTCGCAATGACCAGTTGGACGACATGGTGTTGCTACGTTCGGACGGCACGCCGACCTATATGCTGGCCGTGGTGGTGGATGACCATGACATGGGAATCACCCATGTCATTCGCGGCGATGACCACCTGAACAACGCCGCCCGGCAGATGCTGGTCTACACGGCGCTGGGCTGGAATGTCCCGATCTGGGCGCATATCCCGCTTATCCACGGCCCGGATGGCAAAAAGCTGTCCAAACGCCACGGCGCGCTGGGGGTCGAGGAATACCAGCTAATGGGCTATCCGGCAGCCGCCATGCGCAATTATCTGGCCCGGCTGGGCTGGAGCCATGGCGATGACGAGTTCTTTACCGATTCGCAGGCACAAGAGTGGTTCGACCTGAAGGGAATCGGCAAATCGCCCGCACGGCTTGATTTCAAAAAACTGGACCATTTGACCGGCCAGCATATGAGCGTGGCCGACGATGCTGCGCTGCTGCATGAATTGCAGGCATATCGCAGCGCCAAAGGGGAACAACCCTTCCCCAAGCCGCGGAATGATGCCTTGCTGACCGCGATGCCTTTCGTGAAAGAGAAAGCCAAGAGCTTTGACCAAATTATTGAAAAGGCTCATTTTGTTTTGGTGGATCGCCCGCTGGTGCCCGACGAGAAAGCCGCAAAGGCGCTGGACGATGTATCCCGCGGTATACTGAGAGAATTGACGCCGCGCTTGCAAACTGCTAGTTGGACGCGGACGGAATTGGAGGATAGTGTCGCCGCGTTGGCGCAAGAGCATGGCCTTGGTCTTGGCAAGGTGGCGCAACCCTTGCGCGCTGCCCTTGCCGGAAAAATGGCCAGCCCCAGCGTATTCGACATGATGCTTGTCCTTGGCCGCGCAGAGACACTCGCGCGACTAGCGGACGTGACAGACTGAGTCGGCGCATGTGTGCCGTGACCGTAGCCCATCTGCGCGGCCATCGTGCCGGCAGACAGTGATGAAGGAAGCGCAATGGCGGATACTGAAACGGCAAAGCTGACGATCGGTGATAAGGTCATCGACCTGCCGGTGATGAAACCTTCGGTCGGGCCGGATGTGATCGATATTCGCAAGCTGTATGCGCAAGGCGATGTATTCACCTACGATCCCGGCTTCACCTCGACCGCGTCCTGTTCGTCGACGATCACCTATATCGACGGTGACAAAGGCGAATTGCTGTATCGCGGCTACCCGATCGAAGAATTGGCCGACAAATCGCATTTCTTGGAATGCTGCTACCTGCTGCTGTATGGCGAACTGCCCAACGCGGCGGAACTGGAAGATTTCGAGGCCCGCGTCACCCGTCACACCATGCTGCATGAACAGATGCAGTATTTCTTCCGCGGCTTCCGCCGTGACGCGCACCCGATGGCCATCATGGTGGGCGTTGTTGGCGCGATGTCGGCTTTCTACCACGATTCGACCGATATCAGCGACCCGTGGCAGCGCGAGGTCGCGTCGATCCGCATGATCGCGAAAATGCCCACGATTGCGGCTTGGGCGTTCAAGTATTCGATTGGCCAGCCTTTCGTTTATCCGAAGAACAGCCTCGATTATTCGGGCAATTTCCTGCACATGTGCTTCTCGGTGCCGGCCGAGGATTATGTTGTCGACCCGATCCTGAGCCGCGCGATGGACCGGATCATGATGCTCCATGCCGACCATGAGCAGAATGCCTCGACCTCGACCGTGCGTCTGGCGTCCAGCTCTGGCGCGAACCCCTTCGCGTCGATTGCCGCTGGCATCGCCTGCCTCTGGGGACCGGCGCATGGTGGCGCGAACCAAGCTTGCCTTGAAATGCTGCAAGAAATCGGCACGGTTGATCGTATTCCCGAATACATCGCCCGCGCAAAGGACAAGGACGACCCGTTCCGCCTGATGGGTTTTGGCCACCGCGTGTACAAAAACTTCGACCCGCGCGCCAAGGTCATGAAGCAATCCGCGGACGAGGTTCTGGGGCTGCTGGGCATTGAAAACAACGAAACCCTGAAGGTCGCCAAGGAACTGGAGCGTATCGCGCTGGAAGACCCCTATTTCGTGGACAAGAAGCTGTATCCGAATGTCGATTTCTATTCGGGGATCATCTTGGAAGCGATGGGTTTCCCGACCTCGATGTTCACGCCCATTTTCGCGCTGTCGCGCACCGTGGGCTGGATCAGCCAGTGGAAAGAGATGATCGCCGATCCAGAGCAAAAGATCGGTCGCCCGCGCCAGCGCTACATGGGCGCGCCGCGCCGCGACTATGTCGAGATTGAAGACCGCTAAGGTCCGCGAAACACCGCCCTCCGGGGCGGTGTTTTGGCTTGGCATCGGGCGCATGGCTGTTATCTGTAGCGCATGATACAGATATATGCCCTTGCCGCCGCCACTCTTGCTTTCTTGCTGTCACCCTCGCTGACAGAGCCGTTCATGGGCTATGCGCCGGGCAGCTTCCCGGTTGCGCAGACCGACCCGCCGGTGCAGCCCGCGGGCTATGCTTTTGCAATCTGGGGCGTGATCTATATCTGGCTGGGCGCAATGGCGGCCTATGGACTGTTGCGGCGCAAGACCGATGCTGGCTGGCAGCGCGTGGCACTGCCGCTGACCCTTAGCCTTGGGCCGGGGGCCGCATGGCTTTGGGTGGCGGGCTTTGCGCCGGTCACCGCGACCGTGCTGATTTTTTGGATGCTGGGATGCGCGCTTTGGGCATTGCTGCGCGCACCACGGGCTGACCGCTGGTGGCTACAAGCGCCCGTCGCGCTCTATGCGGGTTGGCTGACGGCGGCGGCGCATGTCTCGCTGGGTGTGGTGCTGGGCGGCTATGGCTGGTTAAGTGGCACCGGCGCGGCGGTGCTGTGCATTCTGATGGCGCTGGGCGTGGCGCTGGCAGTGCTGTGGCGCAAACCGCAGGTACCGGAATATGGCGCGGCGGTCGGCTGGGCCTTGCTCGGCATTGCCGTGGACAATGCGGGCCAGAATACTGCGGTGCTGACCCTTGCGCTGCTGGGGCTGGCGGTTGTGGCCGCCATGGCCGCGCAAGGGCTATGGAAGGGCAAACCAAATGCCGCATGACCCGATCATCTTCGCGCCCGATGGCTCTGTCACTCGGCTGCGCGCGATCATGGCCGCGCTGCGCGACCCAAAGACGGGCTGCCCTTGGGACATAGAGCAAGATTTTACCAGCATCGCGCCCTACACGATCGAAGAAGCCTATGAGGTCGCCGACGCGATCGAAAAACAGGATTGGCTTGGCCTGCAAGGCGAATTGGGCGATCTGCTGTTGCAGGTGGTCTATCACGCGCAAATGGCCGAAGAAGCGGGGCATTTCACCTTTGCCGATGTGGCAAAGTCGATCAGCGACAAGATGGTCGCGCGCCACCCGCATGTGTTCGGCGATGACAGCCGCGAAAAATCGGCCGCGCAGCAAGTTCAGGACTGGGAAACGGTGAAAGCCGCCGAACGCGCCGCGCGCGCGCAAGGCGGCGTGCTGGATGATGTGGCGCTGGGCCTGCCCGCGTTGATGCGGGCGGTCAAGCTGCAAAAGCGCGCCGCGCGCGTGGGCTTTGATTGGCCCGATACGGCGCAGGTGCTGGACAAAATTGTCGAGGAAAGCGCCGAGTTGGTCGAGGCGCGCACGACCCTGACGCAAGCCGAGATCACGGAAGAAATGGGCGATCTGCTATTCGTGATGGCCAATCTGGCGCGGCATTTGCAGGTTGACCCCGAAGAAGCCCTGCGCGCCGCCAATGCCAAGTTCACCCGCCGCTTTCGCGCCATCGAAGCGGCGCTTGCGGCTGAAAACCGTCGGCCAGAGGATAGCAACCTGGCAGAGATGGATGCACTTTGGAACGCAGCCAAGGCAGCGGAGAAAGGCCATGCATCTGGATGACAGCACCCTGACGAAGGACGGGCTGCGCGCCACTGGTGCGGGGCGAATCTTGTTGCTGGCCTGCGGGGCGCTGGCGCGGGAAATCTTGGCGCTGAAAGCCGCGAATGGCTGGGACCATATGGACTTGCAGTGCCTGCCTGCCAATCTGCATTTGTGGCCCGACCGTATTCCCGACGCGGTGGAACGCGCCGTTCAGGAAAACCGCGCACACTACGCGCGGATTTTTGTCGTTTACGCCGATTGCGGCACGGGCGGGCTGTTGCAGGCGCGCTGCGATGCGCTGGGTGTCGAGATGGTCGCAGGCCCCCATTGCTACGCGTTTTTTGAAGGTGTGGACAGGTTCGCAGCCCATGCCGAGGACGAGATCACGGCATTCTACCTGACCGATTTTCTTGTCCGGCAGTTTGACGCCTTCGTGTGGCAGCCCATGGGGTTTGACCGCCACCCCGAACTGATCCAGATGATGTTCGGCAATTATACCAAGCTGATCTATCAGGCCCAGACCGACGATCCGGCGCTGGACGCCAAGGCCCGCGATTGCGCCGCCCGTCTGGGGCTAGTCTATGAGCGGCGTTTCACAGGATATGGCGATCTGGCGCGCGCCTTGGCCGCACAGGCATAAGGGGCTTTGCCCCTCTGAAGCCTGCGGCTTCATTCACCCCAGGATATTTTGGCAAGGATGAAATCAGGCGCGTTTGCGGCGGCCTGTCCGTTTCGGCGCGGTTTCCAGCCCTTCGCGCAACAGAACAGTCATCGGGTGATCGGGGTTTTCCGGGCTGTGCTGCGCAAGCTGGTCGGCCAGTGCGGTTTTCTGGTCTTGCCCATCGGGCAGGCTCAGCGCCCAGTCGATCAGGATGGAACGGCATTCGGCGTCGGTAATCCCGTCGATACGGTAGCTTTCGCGGATCAGGCCCTTTGGGTCGGTCATGGTCGTGGTTCCGATTGCAAGAGAAGGGTGTCGAATTGCGCAGCAGCGGCTTTGGCGCGGGATTGCAGCAGATCGGTCAGCGCATCGACACTGTCTGCCCCGGCGGCGCGTAGGATCAGGTTCTGACCGGTTTCGCCAAGCGCGGCAATATCGGGCGTGCTGTCGGCCAGCAACCGCCCGGTGGCTTGCATGGTCCAGCACAGCCGATAGGCGCTCAGGAACAGCTCTTGCGCGGGTTTGTCGATGATCCCGGCACGTTGGCCGGCCTGAAACTGCGCTTCGACCCGGCAGGCATGATGGCCGCTGGCAAGCGCGCAGAATTGGGCGGCCAGTTCGGTATCCATCAGCCGACCGGGCCCGGATTTGGCATCCCACAGGCCATGGGCCGGTTTGGCCTGCGCAAGGCGCGCGCGCATATCGGCCACATCGGCGCGGATGGTCGCGCCACAGGCCTTGTCCGCAATGACCCTGCGGCGCACCGCTTCAACCGCTGCGGCGAGGTCAGGGCTGCCGGCGACATGGCGCGCGCGGGTCAGGGCCAGATGTTCCCAAGTCCAGGCTTCGGTCCGCTGATAGGCTTCAAAGGCGGGAAGGCTGGTGGCAACCGGCCCCTGACGCCCGGAGGGGCGCAGGCGCATATCCACCTCATACAGGCGGCCCTCGGCAGTGGGCGCGCTGATCGCGGTCAGGAATGCCTTGGTCAGACGGGCGTAATAGCTGCGCGCATCCAGCGGGCGGCGGCCATCGGATTGCGCATCTGCGGCCGCGTCATAGATCACGATCAGGTCAAGGTCCGACACCGCGTTCAGCCGCCCCGCCCCAAGCGATCCCATGCCCAGAACCACGGCCCCGCGCCCCGCAACATGCCCGTGTTTGCGCGCGAATTCCGCGTGCACCACGGGCCAAAGCGCGCCGAGCACCGCTTCGGCCAAGGACGCATATTCCGCACCGGCCTGAAACGCGTCGATCAGCCCGCGCAGATGGTGCACGCCGACGCGGAAATGCCATTCGCGCGCCCAGATGCGCGCGGCATCCAATTGGCGTTCATAATCGTCCAGCTCACCAAGGCGCGCGGCCAGATCGGCGCGCAGGGCTTGCGTGCCCGGCCATGGCGCAAAGAAATCGCCCCCGATAACCGCATCGAACACGGCGGCGTTGCGCGACAGATAGGCGGCAAGGCGCGGCGCGGTGGTGCAGATATCGACAATCAGGTCGATCAGCTGGGGGTTTGCCTCGAACAGCGACAGCACCTGCACGCCCGCAGGCAACCTGCCCAAGAAGCGGTCGAACTGCGCCAGCGCCGCTTCGGGATCGGCGGCGGTATAAAGCTGGGTCAGCAGTTTGGGACGCATCCGGCTGAAGATCTGCTTGGCGCGGTCCGAGCGCAGCGCCGGATAGGCCAACCAGCCCGCGACAATGTCCTGCGCATGATCGGACAGGTCGGGTTCTGCGCATTCGGTAGCATCGGGCGCAAAGAACCCTTCGGTCAGCGACGACACATCCTGCAACCGCCCCAACAACCTTGTACGAAAGGCGTCGGTTTTTGCCAGACCGCAGAACCGGGCGATGCGGTCCATCTCTGCCGGGCGCGTGGGCAGGGTCTGGGTCTGGGCGTCTTGCACCATTTGCAGACGATGCTCGATCTCGCGGTGTTCGATGTAATGGGCGGTCAGCTTTTCGGCCACATCAGGGGGAATCCAGCCCTTGTCGGCCAGTGCGGCCAAGCCTTCGACCGTGCGCGGGCTGCGCAGGTCGGGGTCGCGCCCGCCCGCGATCAACTGACGGGTCTGGGTGAAGAATTCAATTTCCCGGATACCGCCCTGCCCCAGTTTCAGATCATGCCCGTCGACGCATAGCGCACCGCCTAGCCCTTTATGGGCCTTGATCCGCAGGCGCATGTCATGCGCATCCTGAATTGCCGCGAAATCCAGATGGCGGCGCCAGACGAAGGGGCGCAAGCGGTCCAGAAAGCGCGCGCCTGCCGCCAGATCGCCCGCGCAGGGCCGCGCCTTTATGTAGGCCGCGCGTTCCCATGTGCGCCCAAGGCTTTCGTAATATCGCTCGGCCGCGTCCATCGACAGGCAGACAGGGGTCACGGACGGGTCAGGGCGCAGGCGCAGATCGGTGCGAAAGACGTAGCCATGCGCGGTCAGGTCCGACAGAAGGCCGCACATCTTGCGGGTCACGCGGATGAACGCGGCGCGGGCATCATGGTATTCGTCGGGCGCGAACGCATCTTCGTCGAACAGGCAGATCAGGTCGATATCAGAGGAATAATTCAGCTCGCGCGCGCCCATCTTGCCCATGGCCAGCACCACCATGCCCGCGCCGGTGGCGGCATCATCCTCTGACTTGCCGGGCAGTTTGCGGCGGCGAATTTCCTCTGCCACCAAGGCAGTCAGGGCTGTATGGGTGGCCCGGTCGGCAAGGTCAGTCAGCGCGCCGGTCACCTGGTCCAGCGACCAGACGCCACCCAGATCGGCAAGCCCCGACAGCAAGGCGATGCGGCGCTTGGCACGGCGCAACCGCGCCGACAGATCTGGCAAGGCGCAATCAGCAAGGCTGTCCAGTTCCTGAGCACAAGAAAGGGCCGGATCGCAGGCCAAGGCCATTTTTAGCCAATCGCACTCGCGCAGGATAAGCGATTTAAGATAGGGGCTGCACCCGGCGGCACCGACGATCAGATCGGCCATATCGCCGGACAGCCCGTCCATGACGGCCAAAGCGTCGCTCCCCGATTCGGGTTCAAAGGGGATGGGCGTGCGGCGAATGGGACCAAAAGACATGATCAGACCATGCCGCGCGTCCGGTTCGGCGTCAATCAAGCCAAGTCACTCTGAACGGTGAATATTGTTCTCGGCGCAGTCACAAACATTTCCGCGCCCTGCCGCCGCGGAATTTTTTTCTTGCTTAAATTGGTAAGTTCATTTTACCAAGTAACCAAGGGAGAGACGGTGGGCCATTTGTTTGTTGCAACTGGCGCAAGAAAATTACCAGCAAAGGTACTCTGTGCTTGACCTGTGGCGCTGTCCAAGACTGGATAGGGTCATAAAATAACCAACAGTGGAGGAGACCCAACATGAAAACATTTTTGACCACGACCGCGCTATGCGCCGGTCTGATCGCCGGGACTGCGCAGGCAGAAACCTGGAACTTGCAATCGACCTATCCCGGCTCTTTGCCGCAGCTAGGCACGCTGGGCAAGCGCATTGCAGAGCAAGTGACCAAGATCACCGATGGCGAGATTGAACTGGTCTTTCAAGAACCGGGCGCGATTGTTCCCGCGCTGGAAGTGTTCGACGCTGTCGGCACCGGCGCTGTGGAAGCAGGCTGGTCAACCCCCGGTTACTGGGCGGGCCGCGTTCCTGCGCTTCAGCTTCTGGCCGCTGTGCCCTTCGGCCCGCAGGCTGGTGAATATCTGGCATGGATGAAATTTGGCGGCGGTCAGGAATTCCTTGACGAGCTGTATGAGCCGAACAACATCAAGTCGCTGCCTTGCGCCGTGATCGCGCCCGAGGCCGCTGGCTGGTTCCGCAACCCCGTCAACAGCCCCGAAGACCTGCAAGGCTTGACCATGCGTTTCTTCGGTCTGGGCGCGAAGGTCATGGAAAAGATGGGCGTGTCCACGCAGCTTCTGGCCGGTGGCGACATCTTCCCGGCGCTGGAGCTGGGCACCATCGACGCGACCGAATTTTCCATGCCCGCGATCGACCTGAACTTGGGCTTCTACCAGGTCGCCAGCGAGTATTACTTCCCCGGCTGGCACCAGCAATCGACCTTCTTTGACCTGATGATCAACCTTGATCTGTGGGAAAGCCTGGATGAAAGCACCCAGTTCAAGCTGGAAACCGTGTGTGACGCCAACTTGGCCTTCGGTTTGGCCGAAGGCGAGGCGCTGCAATTCTCGGCGCTGCAAGAGCTGGAAGAGAATGGCGTGAACATCAACACCCTGTCGGATGAGTTGCTGGCCGCACTGGAAGCCGCGTGGGAAGAAGTGGCCGCAGAAGAATCCGCCAATGATGCCGATTTCGCGCGCGTCTACGAAAGCTACACCCAGTTCCGCGAAAACTACGCGACCTGGGGCAACCTTGGCTACCTGAAGTAAGTCGGGTTCGGGCTGGCCGCTTAGGGCCAGCCCAATGCCGCGCATACCCGCCGCGGGATGCGCGGCTTTTTCACAGAATTTACGGAGACCTCCGATGGCACTCAGGGAACTGACCGGAACCGCGCTGGCGGTGCTGGCATTGGCAGCAGCTTTCTGGCTTAGCGTTCTGCCCGCAAGCTCCACCGAGATTCTGCCGACGTTGGCAGTGCTGATCGGCGCGCTGATTGGCGCGGCGGTGTTGCAAGCAAATCCCGGCACCTTTGCCGCAGCAACGGTTCTGGGCTGGTTCGGGATCATGTTCGCGCAGCCCTTCTCGCTTAGCACCCGCGAATTCAACGGCTTGCGCCGCATTGCCAATCGCGGCGATGAAGAGGCCGCCGCCCTGATGGCGTATTACGAAGCGTTTTTGCCTTACGCGACATATCTGATGGTCGGGCTGACTGGCTTGCTGATCGCAATCCTGATGTTCGGCATGGCGCGCGGGCGGCTGTTGCTGTTTCAGAATCTGCTGGCCGCAAGTGACGGGCTGGCAAAGTTCCTGACCCGTGTTGGCGTGGCATCGGCGGTTGTGCTGTTCACGGTGCTGATTTTCGCCATCATGTATGATGTGACGCAGCGGCAATATTTGGGATTCAACTCTGACTGGACAAAGACGGAGTGGTATAAACTATTCAGCTCTACCCGCGTGCAGGAAATGGAATGGCATCTGCATGCCGCGCTGTTCCTGATGGTTCTGGGTTATGGCTATATTCAGGATGCGCATGTGCGGATCGAACTGGTCCGGGACGCAATGAAGCCCCGCAGCCGTGTCTGGGTCGAACTGGTCGGCGCCGTCTTGTTCATGGTGCCTTATTGCTATGTGGTCATGAATTACGGGATAGAGAACACATTGCGGTCATGGACGATCGGCGAAAGCTCTGCCGCGACCACGGGCCTGCCCAACCGCTTTATCATCAAGGCCATGCTGCCTTTCGGCTTTGCCCTGATCGCGCTGGCAGGCATGTCTGTTGCGCTGAAATGCGTGGTCTACCTGTTTGGCCCGCCCAGCTTGCGCGCGCGCAGCAATTATTACGCCCATAGCCACCAGAACCCCGCCCCGGTAGAGCATGACAGCTCTGCCGACGCGAAACACGCCTGAGCGGAGAGACAGAGATAATGGAATTCCTGATCGAATACTTGCCGCTTGTGATGTTCGCGGTGCTGGCGATCCTGCTGTTCAGCGGCTACCCGGTGGCGTTCATCCTTGGCGGTGTGGCGCTGCTATTCGCCGTGCTGGGCGATCTGGCGGGCACGTTCCGCCTGCAACAGCTTACGCTTATTCCACTGCGGATTTATGGCGGGACAATGGAAAGTCTGGTCCTTGTGGCCATACCCATGTTCACTTTCATGGGCACGATGCTGGAAAAATCCGGGGCCGCGCGTGACCTGCTATACGCGCTGCAAGTCATGCTGCGGCGTGTGCCCGGCGGTTTGGCGCTGTCGGTCACGCTGATGGGCACGATCATGGCCGCGACCACTGGCATTATCGGCGCATCGGTCGTGATGATTACCCTGATGGCGCTACCGGTGATGATGAAGGCGGGCTATTCAATGCCGCTGGCCACCGGGACCATCGCATCCTCTGGCACGCTGGGCATTCTGATCCCGCCCTCGATCATGCTGGTCATCATGTCCGACCTGCTGTCGGTGCCGGTGGGCACCGTGTTCATCGCCGCGCTGATGCCGGGTCTGTTGCTGGCCGCGCTTTATTTCGTCTATCTGCTGGTGATCTGCCGCTTTAACCCGCAGCTTGCCCCCCCGATGGAAGACGATATGGGCCCGGCCACGCGCGGCGAATTCTGGGCGATGATCTTGCGCAGCTTCCTGCCGCCGATTTTCCTGATCCTCTGCGTTCTAGGTTCGATCTTCTTGGGCTTTGCCACACCGACCGAAGCGGCGGGTGTCGGTGCCTTCGGGTCCATCCTGCTGGCCGCGTTCAACCGCCAACTGACTTGGGAAAACTTCGTCGAGGTGTGCAAACGCTCTGCCCTGACGGTGGCAATGCTGTTTGGCATTTTCGTGGGCGCGACGGCTTTCGCCTTCGTGTTCAAATCCATCGGCGGCGAAACCCTGATCGTGGACTTCATCAACGCCACAAGCGCGGGGCCATGGTCCATCCTGATCGTGCTGTTGCTGATGGTGTTCTTCCTTGGCTTCTTCTTCGACTGGATCGAGATCACGCTGATCGTGTTGCCCATCTTCGCGCCCATCGTCGGCCTTTTGGATTTCGGCGGCCATGTTGGCGACTGGAATGGCATCAGCCAGCCGATCATCATCTGGTTCCTGATCTTGGTCGCGGTCAACCTGCAAACCAGTTTCCTGACACCGCCCTTCGGCTTTGCGCTGTTCTACATGAAGGGCGTCGCCCCGCCCGAGGTGCGCATTCAGGACATTTACAAGGGGATCATTCCCTTCGTGGGCTTGCAACTCTTCGGGCTTGCCCTGTGCGTGGTCTTCCCATCCATCGTGCTGTGGTTCCCAAGCTATATGCTCAGCGGGGGCTAGCGGACACTTCCTTAACGCATTAAAGATCATCCCCGGCGCAAAATCGCGCCGGGGTTTTCCATGACAAGGCGCGCAGATGTTCTTCGACCCGCTTCTTTACAGCTTTATGTTCCTTGGCCTGTTTTCGCCGGGGCCGAATGTCATCATGCTGACGGCGTCGGGCGCGCGCTTCGGATTCAAACGCAGCCTGCCGCATCTGTTCGGCGTTGTGCTGGGGGTGGGCGTGATCGGCGCGGTCACGGGGCTGGGTGTGGGCGCGCTGATCTCGGCCAACCCGGCACTGGCGCTGGTTCTCAAATCGGTCGCCGCTGCGTGGATCTTGTATATGGCGTGGAACTACTTCAACGCCACGCGCCGACCGGCTGTACAGGCCAAGGATGACGGCACCCCCATGACACTGCTGCAAGCCGCGTTGTTCCAATGGATCAACCCCAAGGTCTGGGCGGTCGCATTCGCGGCCTCTGCGGGTTATGGCGCGGGGCTGGGCCCGGTCATGGAATCGGCGCGTCTGGCCACGGCCTTTAGCGGGGTGAACCTGTTTGTGTGCCTGTTCTGGACCAGCGCCGGGGCGCTTTTGACCACGCTTTTGTCATCGCCCGCACGCTGGAAGATCTTCATGCGGATCATGGCCGCACTTCTGGCGCTCTCGGCGCTGATGGTGTTTCGCTAGGTCGGGCTGCGCACGCTGCCCTGACCGGGGTTTAACGGCTTTGGACTATCCCTGTTCCATCTGGCAGCGCTGCCGTCTTTTGCCGGCGCTCGCCACTCTGTGTGGAACAACGAGGAAGGATCGTCCGCATGAACATGGCCGTCACCCAAGGGCTGGAGCTGATGCCGCCCCCTTTCTCTGCCGGGCTGGATATCTGGTCCCAGACCACCGGCAGACCCGGCACACCGACCTATGACACTGCGGCTTTCGCCGCCTTCGTTCCGTCCGATCCCGATTTCGATGGCTGTCTGGAAGTGCAGAAGGTCAATGCCACGACCCGCCTGCGCTGGATGCAGGAATTGCCCATCACGCCCGGCACATATCTGCGGGTGCGTGCGCGCATCAAGGGCATGGCCGGGGTGCTGCCGGATGTGGCGGTGGCCGCATGGGTCGGCACTGCGGCGGGCACGGAACTGACCGCACTTCCGGCCACCGGCCCCGCGACCGCCCTGACCAGCTATGGCGAGGTGGTCGAGATTTCCGCCATCATCGGCACCGGCGCGCGCGCGGGGGTCGATATGGTCTGGACCACAGAGGCGCGCCGCGCGCATTTCGGGCTGGACCTGACCGGGCCGACCGGCGGCGTGATCCGCATTGACGACATCCGCATCGAAGATGTGACGAACGCCTATAGCGCCGACCTGCTGGGCGTGGTCGATGTGCTGGATTACGGCGCCAAGGGCGACGGCGTGACCGATGACCACGCGGCATTCCTTGCCGCCATATCGGCGGCAGGCGCGCGGCGGCTGCTGGTGCCCGAGGGGGTGTTCCGCATCGACAGCGACCTGACCATCCCCGGCCCCGTCACCTTTCGCGGCACGCTGTCCATGCCCGATAGCGCGCTGTTGATCCTGCATCACGACTTCACGCTGCCCACCTATGAAGCGGCGCTTGGCAACGACGTGGCAGGGTTCCGCAAGGGCTTGCAGGCGCTGTTCCACACCAACCAGCATATCGCCTTCGACATGATGGGCGGGCGGGTTAACCTGACGGCCCCCATCGACATGCGCAGCCTTGTGGGCTTTGACAATGCCAATGTGCATCTGGTGCTGCAAAACGGCCAGCTGCGCGCCGCCGATGTGGGCGATTGGGACACTGTCAGCACCACCCGCATTGCAACCTACGATCCGGCCAACCCCAATCTGCTTAGCGGCGTCAGCAATGTTGCAGGCGTGCCGGTGGGCGCGCGCGTCTCTGGCGTGGGCGTGGGCCGCGAGGTCTATGTGCGCGCGCGCAACACCGCCGCGGGCGCGCTCAGCTTGTCGCAGCCTCTGCATGGCGGTGCGGGCACGCAGAATTTTACCTTCGAACGCTACCAGTATCTGCTGGATTGCTCGGGCTTTTCGAACCTGTCGAATTTCGAATGCCGCGATATCGAATTTCTGTGTCGGGGCCGCGCCAGCGCGGTTATGCTGGCCGAAGGCGGCAGCATCGCGCGCTTTACAGATTGCGATTTCGACCGGCCCAAGGACCGTGGCATCACGTCCATTGGCCGCGGCTGTCAGGGGCTGACCGTGGATCGCTGCCAGTTTGCCAGTTCACAAATGGCGCTGCGCGCGCAGGACCGCACGGTCATTGCCTTCAACACCAACAACAATGATGCCAAGATCCGCAACAACCGTGCCGTGCTCTGGGCGCATTTCGGGGTTATGGGCGGGACCGGGCATATCATCAGCGGCAATCACTTCTTTGCCGGCGATGATGAAGCGCAGGGCCTCCGCCAGGCCGGGATCGTGCTGACCGATGTGAACCTGAAAACCACGATCACCGGTAATTACATCGACAATTGCTTTATCGAAATGTCGAACGAATACGCGCCAGAGCCAAATTTCAGCGGCGGGTTTTCCTTCGGCGGGCTAACCGTGACCGGCAATATCTTCATCGCCAGCGGGGTCGCGCCATGGTTCAACTGGATCGTGCTGCGCCCGCTTGGCTCTGGCCAATTCGTGCAGGGGCTGCATGTGTCGGGCAATGTGTTCCGCACCGTGGGCAACCGCATTGACCGGGTCGATGCCGTGGATACGACCTTTGGCACGCTGGACTATAACCGCTTCCGCAACGTGATCTTCGACAACAACGCCTATAACGGCGTCGATTATCCGACCGAAAGCCCCTGCGTGGTGCTGCACGACCAGAACACCAACGCAACCACATGGGTGGTCGATACCGGCGACAAACTGCCCTTCGGTGGCTGGGCGCGCACCGTGTCATCGGTGGTCATGGAAGGTCGCGCGCAAGATGCCTCCAATGCCACCCGGTATGAAATGCCCTATGTCGATATTCAGCAAGGGCCGAACAATGACCGGGTGAACCTGCGCTGGCCTGCGGCCACCCGCGGGCGCGCGGTGGTCACGGTGCGGGTGGATCGCCCGCTGTAAGGGCTTGTAAAGCACGGCCACATCGGACCTACTGGGCGGACACTACCAAACCGGAGTCCGCCCATGCCGCTTGTGCCCCCCTGACCGAAGACCAGATGGACCCAGTGCTGCGCGACGAAGTGCAGTTCTTCAAGGGGCCGCTGGGCGTAATCCCCAATTCCGTGCGCACCATGGCCCATCGGCCAGAAATTGCCCGCGCCTTTACCGCGCTGAACATGGCGGTGATGACCAGCAACGCAGGCGTTACACCCGAATTCAAACGGCTTTTGGGCTATGTCAGCTCTTTCGCGTCGGGCTGCCTGTATTGCCAAGCGCATATGATCTTGGCGTCAGAACGCTTCGGCGCGTCAGAAGCGCGGCTAGACGATGTGTGGAACTTTGCAGACAGCCCGCATTTTACCGATGCCGAGAAAGCCGCACTGGCCTTTGCCCATGCGGCAACCCAAGTGCCCAATGCCGTGACCGATGCCCACCACGCCGCCCTGCGCGCGCATTGGCCCGAAGGCGAGATTGTCGAGATCATGGGCGTGATCGCGCTGTTCGGTTTTTTGAACCGCTGGAACGATTCCATGGGGTCGGCGCTGGAAGACCTGCCACGCGCCAAGGGCGAAGAACGGTTGGGGGACACCGGCTGGACCGTCGGCAAACACATCTGATTCGGCGCACTCGAATCAGTTTGCTGCGCATTTGCCCTGCCCACTTTACGATTGTTTCGCGCGGCATCGCAGCGCAGCTTGTCAGACCTGCCGCTTTTCGATAGCGCAACCATCGCGACAACGTGTTTGCGCGGCACCATGAAAAAGCCTTGTTTTCTTGGACTCTCTGCATCGCAGCGCAAATTTCTTGACATATTTGACGATATTTCTGTGAATATTTTTACAAAAAAATCGTTATTTCAAAAAAAGTTACACTTTCATTGACGAATGCGTTATGTTCACCTTGGGGAAAGGTGTTGCGCGCTGTTGCGTCGCAATGCCACGACAAGGGGGGCATAGGCGCAATTTTGCGCGACCACGCTCCCATGACTGGAGGAGCATTCATGTCACAGACCTATCCGGCATCCGATGAATTCATTGCCCGCGCCCATGTGAACGCCGCGCAATATGAAGAAATGTATGCCGCATCCGTTTCCGACCCGGACGCGTTCTGGGCCGAGCATGGCAAGCGCATTGATTGGATCAAGCCGTTTACCAAGGTAAAAAACACCAGTTTTGAATTCGGCAATGTGGATATCAAGTGGTTCGAGGATGGCACGCTGAACGTCGCCGCCAACTGCATTGATCGCCATGTCGCCACGCGCGGCGATCAGACCGCGATCATCTGGGAACCCGATGATCCCAAGACACCCGCCCGCCACATCAGCTATACCGAACTGAAAGACGAAGTCAGCCGCATGGCCAATGTGCTGAAAGCACAGGGCATCGGCCGTGGCGACCGTGTCGTGATCTACCTGCCGATGATCCCCGAAGCCGCCTATGCCATGCTGGCCTGTGCGCGGATCGGCGCGATCCATTCCATCGTATTCGCCGGTTTCTCGCCCGATGCGCTGGCAAACCGCATCAATGACTGCGGCGCGAAAGCCGTCATCACCGCCGACACCGCCCCGCGCGGCGGGCGCCGCACCGCGCTGAAGTCGAACACCGACAAGGCGCTGTTCGACTGCTCGGACAAGGTGAAGTGTTTTGTCGTCAAGCATACCGGCGACCAGACCACCTGGATTGACGGGCGCGATCTGGACCTGAAGGCCATGATGGCCGAGGCCAGCACCGATTGCCCGCCCGAGGAAATGGGCGCGGAAGACCCACTGTTCATTCTATACACCTCTGGCTCGACTGGGCGGCCCAAGGGCGTGGTGCATACCTCTGGCGGGTATCTGGTCTATGCCTCGATGACGCAACAACTGACCTTCGACTACCATGATGGCGATATCTTCTGGTGCACCGCCGATGTGGGTTGGGTCACGGGGCACAGCTACATCGTTTATGGCCCGCTCGCCAATGGCGCGACCACGATCATGTTTGAAGGCGTGCCGACCTACCCCGATGCGGGCCGTTTCTGGGAAGTTTGCGCCAAACATCGCGTCAACCAGTTCTACACCGCCCCCACCGCCATCCGCGCGCTGATGGGCCAAGGCACGGAATGGGTTGAAAAGCATGACCTGTCGTCGCTGAAGCTGCTGGGTTCCGTGGGAGAGCCGATCAACCCCGAAGCATGGAACTGGTATAACACCCATGTCGGCAAGGGCCGTTGCCCGATTGTCGACACGTTCTGGCAGACCGAAACCGGCGGTCACATGATTACCGCCCTGCCCGGTGCCACGGCTGCCAAGCCCGGGGCGGCCACCAAGCCGTTCTTTGGCGTGCAACCCGAAGTTCTGGACCCCGCGACCGCCGAAGTGCAGACCGACACCGCCGCCGAGGGTGTGCTATGCATCAAGGATAGCTGGCCGGGGCAGATGCGCACCGTCTGGGGCGACCATGAGCGGTTCATGGACACCTATTTCAGCCAGTATAAGGGCTATTACTTCACTGGCGACGGCTGCCGCCGCGATGCCGATGGGGATTACTGGATCACGGGACGTGTTGATGACGTCATCAACGTGTCCGGGCACCGCATGGGCACGGCCGAAGTGGAATCGGCGCTGGTCGCGCATGAAGCCGTGGCCGAGGCCGCCGTGGTGGGCTATCCGCATGACATCAAGGGTCAGGGCATCTATGCCTATGTCACCCTGATGAACGACCAGAGCCCAAGCGAAGAGCTGCGCAAGGAACTGGTCAAATGGGTCCGCACAGAGATTGGCCCGATTGCCAGCCCGGACCTTATTCAATGGGCCCCGGGCCTGCCGAAAACCCGCTCGGGCAAGATCATGCGCCGCATCCTGCGCAAGATTGCCGAAAATGATTACGGCGCGTTGGGCGACACATCCACGCTGGCTGATCCGTCGGTGGTCGATGACTTGATCGAAAACCGCATGAACCGGGGCTGAACCTATGACCACTGTAACACAAACCCGCCCCGTCAACATCATTCTGCTGGGACCGCCCGGCGCTGGCAAAGGAACGCAGGCGCAATTGCTGGCAGAGGCGCGCAATATGAAGCAGCTTTCGACCGGTGATATGCTGCGCGCGGCCCGCAGTTCGGGCACCGAGATGGGCAAGCGCGTGGCAGATGTGATGGACAAGGGTGAGCTTGTCACCGATGACATCGTCATTGGCCTGATCGAAGAGCAACTGACCACGGTTCAAGCGGATGGCTTCATCTTTGATGGCTTTCCACGCACGCTGGCACAGGCCGATGCTCTGGATGCCCTGCTGAAAAAATCGGGGCAGCGTCTGGATGCCGTCGTCGCCATGGAGGTGGATGACGAGGTGCTTGTAAAGCGCATCCTGAACCGTGCCGAGCAAGCCAAGGCCGCCGGCCAGCCCGTGCGCGCGGACGACAATGAGGAAAGTCTGAAGCTGCGCTTGATGGAATACTACAAAAAGACATCGCCGCTGATGGGCTATTACCACGCGAAGGGCGCTTTGCGGCATGTCGATGCCATGGCCGATATCGCCAGTATCGCAAAAGACATGTCCGCCATCGTGACAGAGGCGGCGGGCTAATAGATCCGGGCAACCGGGGCTGGCGCATCCGTGCGCCGGCACATGCGGGACGGGTCGGAATGGCCTGCCCGCGCCAGCCTCGCCCCGTGCGAGGACTGGGAAAGGAGAGGAAGCCTGCCTCATAACGGGGCGGGCGCAGGAGGAAACTGGGAGACGTCACAATGTCAGACAAGTCACGGGGCGCCTATTGGGCAGCTAACCTCAGAATTATCGGGATCAGCCTGGTAATCTGGGCGTTGGTATCCTTTGGGTTCGCCATCATTCTACGCCCGCTACTGTCGGGTATTCCGGTCGGGGGCACTGATCTTGGGTTCTGGTTCGCGCAGCAAGGCTCGATCCTGACCTTCATCGTGCTCATTTTTTACTACACCTCTTACATGAACAAGCTCGACAAAGAGTTTGACGTGGAAGAATAAGGGATACCTGAGCAATGGATCAGTTTTTAATCAACCTTCTCTTCGTGGGCGCGTCTTTCGCGCTCTATATCGGGATCGCGATCTGGGCACGCGCCGGGTCGACCGCAGACTTCTACGCGGCATCGCGCGGGGTCAACCCGATCGTCAACGGGGCGGCCACGGCGGCGGACTGGATGTCGGCGGCCTCTTTCATCTCGATGGCGGGTCTGATCGCCTTCGTGGGTTACGGCAACTCGACCTTCCTGATGGGTTGGACCGGCGGCTATGTGCTGCTGGCCATGCTGCTGGCACCCTATCTGCGCAAATTCGGCCGTTTCACGGTGCCCGATTTCATCGGTGACCGCTTCTACAGCCAGACCGCACGTCTGGTGGCCGTCATCGCGTTGCTGATCATGTCGATCACCTATGTGATCGGCCAGATGACCGGCGCAGGTGTGGCATTCTCGCGCTTTTTGGAAGTGTCGAATACGACCGGCCTGTTCATCGCGTCCGGTGTTGTCTTCATCTACGCTGTTCTGGGCGGGATGAAGGGCATCACCTATACGCAGCTGGCCCAATATGTGGTTCTGATTATCGCCTACACCATCCCGGCGGTCTTCATTTCGCTGCAACTGACCGGCAACCCGCTGCCGCAGCTTGGCCTGTTTTCCACCCATACCGGGTCTGGCCAGCCGCTGCTGACCACGCTGAACGAAGTTCTGGTTGAACTGGGCTTCAACGACTACACCGGCAACCATGGATCGACCTTCAACATGGTGCTGTTCACCCTGTCGCTGATGATCGGCACCGCGGGCCTGCCGCACGTCATCATCCGCTTCTTTACCGTGCCGAAAGTGTCGGATGCGCGTAAATCGGCAGGTTGGGCGCTGATCTTCATTGCGCTGCTCTACACCGTTGCACCTGCTGTCGGTGCCATGGCGCGCCTGAACATCATCACCACGATCTTCCCGAACGGCGCTCAGGAAACCCCGCTGGCCTATGAGGACAAGCCCGACTGGATGACCAATTGGGAAGCAACCGGCCTGCTGGCGTTCGAAGACAAGAATGGCGACGGGTTCATCCAGTATTACAACGAAGCAAATCCCCCTGCTTTCGCGGATGAACTGGGCTGGGGCGGCAACGAGATGGTGACCTTCAACCAAGATATCCTTGTGTTGGCGAACCCGGAAATTGCACAGCTTCCGGGCTGGGTTATCGGCCTGATCGCGGCAGGTGGTCTGGCAGCGGCATTGTCCACGGCGGCAGGTCTGCTTCTGGCCATCTCGTCTGCGGTCAGCCACGACTTGATCAAATCGATGATCAATCCCGGCATCTCGGAAAAGGGCGAGTTGATGGCCGCGCGGATTTCGATGGCCTTTGCCATTGCCTTGGCGACCTATCTGGGCCTGAACCCGCCGGGCTTTGCGGCGCAGGTTGTGGCACTGGCCTTCGGTCTGGCGGCAAGCTCGCTGTTCCCGGCAATCATGATGGGCATCTTCAGCAAGAAGATGAACGCTGCCGGGGCGATCACGGGTATGATCGTGGGCCTTGGGGCAACCGTGCTGTACATCTTCACCTATCTGGGCTGGTTCTTCATCCCCGGCACCAACATGCTGGCGAATACCCCGGATAACTGGCTGTTTGGCATCTCGCCGCTCAGCTTCGGTGCGGTGGGCGCAGCCCTGAACTTCGCGTCGGCCTATATCGTCAACAAGCTGACGGGCGATGCACCTGCGGAAATTCAGGAACTGGTGGAATCGATCCGCGTGCCGAAAGGCGCTGGCGCGGCTGTCGATCACTGATCTGACGCAAAGACACCGGCCTGTCCCCGTGCTACGGGGGCAGGCCACCCCAACCCCCGGAAACATCTCATGCCCGATCTCAGCCCCAAGGTTCTGGACTTCCTGCAATCGGTGCACCCGTATGACACGTTGCCGCTTGACGAATTGACGCGCGTTGCCAATTCCTTCAGCCGCATCGAATACCCTGCCGGAACGGTCATCTATACCGAAGGCGAGCCAATCGGCGGCGTCTGGCTGGTGAAATCCGGCACGGTCGAGGTGACCGATACCCATGGTGCTTTGGTCTCTATCCTGAACCCGCGCAATTCCTTTGGCGAGCGTGGCTTGCTGCGCGACGGGCGCGCGGCGACAACCGCCACCACCACCGCCGACACGGTCCTGCTGCAACTGCCCGGTGGCGAATTGCGCCACCTGATCGCCAATTTCCCGGCCTTCGAGCGGTTTTTCAGCCGGGGCCAAGGCCAAAACAAGCTGGGCCGCCAGAACGACCTTGCCACGTTGAAAGTGTCGGACCTGATGGTGCGCAACCCGCGCAGCGCCACGCCCGACATGACCGCGCAAGACGCCGCCAAGCTGCTGCGCGAGCACCGCATTTCTTGCCTGCCGGTGGTCGAGGGCGAGAGGCTGGTCGGCATTGTCACCACGCGCGATTTGTCGGGCAAAGTGCTGGCCGAGGGGCGCGCCCCGGATACGCCGCTGTCCGCGTTCATGACCCGCGATCCCCTGTCGCTGGACCCGAGCGCGCTGGGGTCCGACATTCTGCATATGATGCTGGAACACCGCATTGGCCATGTCCCGATCACGCGCGGCCCCAAGCTGGTCGGCATGATTACCCAGACCGACCTGACCCGTTTTCAGGCCGTCAGCTCCGCGCAACTGGTGCGCGACGCGGCAAATGCCACCGATTACGCCGGGCTGGCCGATGTGACCGCCCGCATTCCGCAACTGCTGATGCAGCTTGTCGGTGCGCATAACGCGCATGATGTCATCACCCGCCTGATTACCGACATTGCCGACACCGTCACGCGCCGCCTGCTGCGCATGGCAGAGGATGAATTCGGCCCCGCCCCCGTGCCCTATCTGTGGGCCGCTTGCGGCAGCCAAGGGCGGCAAGAGCAAACCGGCGTCAGCGACCAAGACAATTGCCTGATTATCGACGATAGCGCCACACCCGATGACATGGCCTATTTCACCAAGCTGGCGCGCTATGTCAGCGACGGGCTGGACGCGGCGGGCTATTTCTATTGCCCCGGCGACATGATGGCCACGAACCCGCGCTGGTGCCAGCCCCTGTCGGTCTGGCGGCGCTATTTCCAAGGCTGGATCAACACGCCTTCGCCCGAAGCGCAGATGTTGGCCTCGGTCATGTTCGACCTGCGCCCCATTGGCGGGCAGGTCAGCCTGTTCCGCGATTTGCAGGCGGAAACGCTGGAAGCGGCCTCGAAGAATTCGATTTTTGTCGCCCATATGGTGTCGAATTCCATCAAGCACGCGCCGCCCCTTGGGCTGCTGCGCGGCTTTGCCACCATCCGCTCGGGCGAACACAAGAACCATGTCGATATGAAACTGGGCGGCGTGGTGCCGATCACCGACCTTGCGCGCGTCTACGCCTTGCGCGGGCGCATCCCGGCGGCGAATACCCGCGCGCGGCTGCTGGCGGCGGAAGAGGCCGGGATCATCTCTGTCTCTGGCGCGCGCGACCTGATCGAAGCTTACGACCTGATCGCCGATCTGCGGCTGGAAAACCAAGCGACATTGGTGCGGATGGGCCGCAAGCCGGACAATTTCCTCGCGCCATCGGACCTGTCCGATTTCGAGCGTAGCCACCTGCGCGACGCCTTTGTCGTCGTGCGCACGATGCAATCTGCCGTGGGGCAGCTTGCAGGCACTTTGGGCTGAAAGGGCGCAAGACATGTTTCTGGAATTCTTCGCAGTGATCGTGGCAGGGGTGGCGGGGTTCGGCACCGCACTGATTGCCCACCGCCTGACCCTGCGCCGCCTGCCCGACTGGACCGCGCCATTTGGCGCAGCCATCGCCATGGTGTTGATGGTCATCTACCTGGAATATAGCTGGGCCGGACGGTTCGAAGCCGGGTTGCCCGAAGATGTGACCGTCGTCAGCCGCAACGAGCATCGCGTCTGGTATCGGCCATGGACCTTCGTGGTGCCTTTGACAACGCGCATCATCGCGGTCGATAACCGCATTCGCCAGCCGCATTCCGTCAATCCCGACATGGTGCTGACAGGGGTGATTTTGAAAGAACGCTGGGCGCTGACCTTCGGGTTTAAGTCCATTTTCGACTGTGCGGCAGGGCGCCGCGCAGATCTGTCCGAAGGCACGGTGCTGGATGAAGAGGGCATCCCGCAAAATGTCGACTGGTTCACCATGGACCCTGACGACCCGTTCTTGACGACCGCATGTGGAGGAGAGATGCACAATGGAGGATCAAGCGCGCAAGGCTGAGATTCTGGTCATCGAGGACGAGGACAATATCGCCATCGCCCTTGACTACCTGCTGACCCGCGAGGGCTATGCGCAAACCCGCCTTGCCACCGGCGCGGGCGCGGTAGAGGTAATCTGCAAGCGCAGGCCGGACTTGGTGTTGCTTGATGTCATGCTGCCAGAGGTCTCTGGCTATGAAATATGCCAGAGCGTGCGCGCGCGCCCGGATTGCGACGACATCCGCATTCTGATGATGACCGCGCGCGGCTCTGCCGTGGAGCGGCGCAAAGGGTTGGCGATGGGCGCGGATGGATTCATCTCGAAACCCTTCGAGTTGAAGGTCTTGCGCGACGAGTTGCGGCGTATGCTGGCGACTGATCGGGTTGACATGACAACCGGCGCAGAAGGCGCGCAAGATGCTTGACCGCCTGTCGCTGCGGCTGCGCATCTTGCTGTTTTTCGCGCTGATCGCGGGGGGTGGGGTTGCGGCCATCATTGCCGGAGGCTGGCTGACCCTGTCGCGCAGCCCGGAACCGGGGCTTGAAGGGCCGTTGCTGCAAGCCGGTATGATCGCGGGCTTTCTGATCCTGTTTATCGTGACGGGCATCTGGTATCTGTTCGACGCCAATGTGGCCCGCGCCATTGACGGGCTGTCAAACGCAATCCGCAGCCGCGCCCATGCCGATATCGGCGGCAGCCTGAAGCAAGAGGCCGCGCAGGCGCGGTATCTGGGCGATCTTGCCCCCGCCGCCGAAGCCATCGCCGCCTCGCTTACGCAGACCCGCTCGGCGCTGGCGGAATCCGTCGCGCGCGAAACCGCCCGGCTGTCCGCCGAAAAGTCGCGGCTGGAAAAGCTGCTGGCGGATGTGCCGGTGGCGGTGCTGCTGTGCAATGCCGATTTCCAGCTTGCGTTCTATAACGGACAGGCTGTGACCATTCTGGAAGCAGGCGGTGCCCCCGGTCTGGACCGCAACCTGCTGGATTACCTGCGCGACGGGCCGGTGCGCCATGCCTACGACCGCCTGCGCAAGCTGGACGATCCCGATGCCGTGTCGGACCTGATGTGCGCGACGATCGCCAGCGGGCGGCTGCTTTCGGGCCGGATGCGCGTGTTGCGCCGGACCGACAACACCCGCCGCCCCGGTTTCGTGCTGACCTTGCGCGATGTGACGGCGGACCTTGCCGCCCATGCCGCGCGCGAAGCGCTTTTACAAGAAGTGTTCGACCGCGTGCGCCGCCCGGCGGCAAACCTGCAAACCGTGATCGGGGTTCTGGCCGAAAGCCCAGACATGGCGCATGAAACCGACCTGACGACCGCCATGCAAGCCGAGGTGCGCGCATTGACCAATGCGATCACGGAACTGGGCGCGCGCCATGATGCCACGCGTGGCGAATGGCTGCCCCAGACCCGCACCCGCTCGCGCGATTTGCTGGACGGGATCGAAGCGCAATTCAGCGCTGACGGGCTGTTCTTGACCACCGAGGGTCCGGAACTTGTGCTGACCTGCGACGGGTTTGAACTGGCCATGTTCTTTCGTTGGCTGGGCGGCAAACTGGCCGCAACCAAGCGCGCCAAGACCTTTCGCCTTGTGCTAAGCGAAGAAGACGGGCCCGGCGCGATCCTTGATCTGATATGGCAAGGCCCGCCCCTGCCGGTGGGCGAATTCGACGGCTGGCTGACCGACAGCATCAACCCCGACCTGCCCGAAGTGACGGCGCGGGCGGTGCTGTCAGCGCATATGACAGACGCTTGGACAGAAACGCGCCGCAACGGCCATGCCTGCGTGCGCCTTCCGATCCCGCAGGCCCGCCGCGCCACAACCCGCCCCGCACCGATTGAACGCGACGTGGTGTATGATTTCGACCTTTTGTCGAAAGAGCGCAATGCGGGCGTGCTGGAAAGCCGCTTGGAAGACCTGACCTATGTGGTGTTCGACACGGAAACCACGGGGCTGACACCCTCGAGCGATGAGATTGTCCAGATTGCCGCCGTGCGCGTGGTCAATGGCCGCCGTGTCCGGCGCGAGGTATTCGACACGCTGGTCGATCCGGGTCGGCCCATCCCGCAAAGCTCGACCGATGTGCATGGCATCACCGCGGATATGGTCAAGGGCGCGCCGACGATTGTCGATGCGGGCAAGCGGTTCCACGATTTTGCCCGTGGCGCGGTGCTGATTGCCCATAACGCGCCTTTTGACATGGAATTCCTGCGGCGGCACGAAAAGGATATCGGCGCGCAATTTGACAACCCGGTGCTGGACACCGTGCTGTTGTCGGCCGTGGTCTATGGCCAGCTAGAACAACATTCGTTGGATGCGCTTACCGCGCGGCTGGGCATAACCATCCCTGAAGAAGCGCGCCACACCGCAATTGGCGACACCGTGGCCACGGCGGATGCGTTTTTGAAACTGCTGCCAATGTTGCAGGCCAAGGGGTTGGAAACCTTTGGCGATGTGTTGGCCGAAGTGCGGCGGCACGGGCGGCTGTTGAAGGATCTTAACACGCAGATGTAGCGGCTGTTCGCGGCCATGAAAAAGGGCGCCCAGCGGGCGCCCTTTTGCTTGCGCCTGTGGCGCTCTTAAAGCTTCTCGGTCAGTTCCGGCACCAGCGTGAACAGATCGCCCACCAGCCCATAATCGGCCACTTGGAAGATCGGGGCTTCCTCGTCCTTGTTGATGGCAACGATGATTTTGCTGTCCTTCATGCCCGCCAAATGCTGGATCGCGCCAGAAATCCCGACTGCGATATACAAATCAGGGGCGACGACCTTGCCGGTCTGGCCCACTTGCCAGTCATTCGGGGCATAGCCCGAATCGACCGCCGCGCGGGACGCGCCCACGGCGGCACCCAACTTGTCGGCCAGCCCTTCGATAAGTTTGAAATCATCTTCGGACCCGACACCGCGCCCGCCGGACACAACCACCTTGGCGCTGGTCAGTTCGGGACGGTCGGATTCTGCGACCTTATCCTCGACCCATTCTGACAGGCCGGGGTTCTCGGTGGCACCCACGGTTTCCACCGGGGCCGACCCGCCCTGCCCTGCCGCCTCGAAGGTCGAGGTGCGGATGGTCAGAACCTTGGTCGCATCGGACGATGTCACGGTCTGGATGGCGTTGCCCGCGTAGATCGGGCGTTCAAACGTGTCGGCATCGACCACGGCGGTCACATCCGACAAGACCATCACGTCCAGAAGTGCTGCCACGCGCGGCAGGATGTTCTTGGCATCGGTGGTCGAGGGCGCAACGATATGGCTGTAGCCATCCGCCAGCGACACGATCAGCGCCGCGGTCGGTTCGGCCAGACGGTGCCCCAGACTGGCATCCTCTGCCACCAGCACTTTCGTCACCCCGTCAATGCTCGCGGCTTGCGCACCGGCATCGGCGGCTTGCGAGCCGGCACACAGCACTGTCACATCGCCCAGTTGCTTGGCGGCAGTCACGGCCTTGGACGTGGCGTCCATGTTCAGCGCGCCATCGGTGATTTCAGCCAGAAGAAGAACAGCCATCAGATAACCCCCGCTTCATCCTTGAGTTTCGCCATCAGCTCATCGACAGAGCCAACCTTCACGCCTGCGGCCCGGGCAGCCGGTTCCGAGGTTTTGACCACGCTCAGACGCGGGCTGACATCGACCCCGTAATCGGCGGGTGTCTTTTCGTCCAAAGGCTTTTTCTTCGCCTTCATGATGTTGGGCAGCGACGCATAGCGCGGCTCGTTCAGGCGCAGATCGACCGAAATGATCGCGGGCAGCTTGACCTTGATGGTCTGCAAACCGCCATCAACCTCGCGGGTGACGGTGGCGGTGTCGCCCGACACTTCCACCTGAGAAGCAAATGTCGCCTGCGCCCAGCCGGTCAGCGCGGCCAGCATTTGCCCGGTGGCGTTCATGTCATTGTCAATGGCCTGCTTGCCGCACAGCACCATGCCCGGTTCTTCGGCGTCGATCACGGCTTTCAGCAGCTTGGCGACGGCCAAGGGTTCGATATCGGTATGCACATCCTCTGCCGCCACGATCAGGATCGCGCGGTCTGCCCCCATGGCCAGCGCCGTGCGCAAGGTTTCCTGCGCCTGCTTCACGCCGATGGACACCGCGACGACCTCGGACACGATGCCTTTTTCTTTCAGGCGGATCGCCTCTTCGACGGCGATTTCATCGAACGGGTTCATCGACATCTTGACATTGGCCAGATCGACACCGCTGCCATCCGCCTTGACGCGGACCTTCACGTTATAGTCGATCACGCGCTTTACAGGCACAAGAACCTTCATAGGCGTATCTCTCCCTCATGTAATACTGCGACAGGTTTAGCGATATGCTGCCGCAAGACATAGTGTAAAATCGACGCATCCACAGCCGTGGACGCCACGTCGCGCCTGTCAGGCCCAATCGGGGCGGCGTTTTTCCAGGAAGGCATTGATGCCCTCATTGGTATCGCGCAGCAGCATATTGTCGGCCATCACCCGGCCGGTATGGGCGTAGGCCTGCGCGAGGTCCATCTGCGCTTGTTCGTAAAAGGCGCGCTTGCCGATCTTGACCGCCGCCGACAGTTTCGCGGCGACGGTCTGGGCCAGGTGCCGCGTTTCCGCTTCCAGCGTGTCCTGCGGCACGGCGCGGTTTATCAGCCCCAGTTCGGTGGCGCGCGCGGCGTCTATGAATTGCCCGGTGGTCAGCAACTCGAACGCCGCTTTGCGCCCGATATTGCGGGTCAGCGCAACCATGGGTGTGGAACAAAACAGCCCGATATTGACGCCATTGACCCCAAAGCGCGTGCCCTCGGCGGCGATAGCCATGTCGCAAGAGGCGACCAACTGGCACCCAGCGGCGGTGGCAATGCCCTGCACTTCGGCAATGACCGGTTGTGGCAAGACCGGGATAAGCTGCATCAGCGCGCCGCAGCGGGCGAACAGGTCGTTGAAATAGGCCGCACCCCCATCAGGGGCCGCGCGCCCGGCCTGCATTTCTTTCAGGTCATGGCCCGCGCAAAACGCCTTGCCCGCCCCGGCCAGAATGATGACGCGCACATCAGGGTCCGCAGCCAAGGTGGTCAAACGCTCTGTCAGGGCGGCAAGCATCGCATCGGACAGCGCGTTCAGCTTGGCGGGGCGGTTCATAACCAGCCGGGCGATCCCATCCGTTACGTCAACCTTCAGGATTTCGTCTTCCACCCTGCCCCCCTTTGGCGTGAAATTACACTTCCCGGTAGCACAGAGCGGACCCCCCGCAAAGGAGTAGCGATGAAAATGGACAAGGCCGCGCTGACCGCGTTTCTGGACAGCGATTTTCCGCAAGTCAAAGATATGTTCGCGGTCGAAACGGTCGGCGCAGATACATTGACCATGCGCCTGATCAACAGCCCCTCCTTGCTGCGGCCCGGTGGCACCGTGTCTGGCCCGGCCATGTTCGCCTTGGCAGATGTGGCAGTTTACCTAACCATCCTTAGCCAAATCGGCCCCAAGGCGCTGACCGTAACCACCAGTGCGACCATGGATTTCATGCGCAAACCCGCCGCCGGGGTCGACCTGCTGTGTGAAACGCGGCTGTTGAAACTGGGCCGCGCGCTGGCCGTGGCCGACGCGCTGATCTTCGCCGAGGGCGACACGCGCCCGGTGGCACGGGCCTCGCTGACCTATTCCATACCGCCGGAGGGGTGATGGGAAGGGAAGAGCCCTGAGCGGTCATCCGCGCTGGACATTGAGAAAACAGATTGAAGTTCTTATCTGTAGCAGGCGGGCCAACCCTTGCTGTGATTTTTTGTCGCGCTCATCTTGTGAAAATTTTGTCTTTTTCTGTGGATGTTTTGCTTTTCGTGTCGGTCATCGGAATTCCAATTTTGATCCGGCGCAGAAACCAACGCCGGAAGCATAAAACCTGATGTGCCATTAATGACATTGCGCCGCCTGACTGCAGTTGTTTTCGTATTGCTCAGCATCGCGCTGGGATGGTTCCTGTATTCTGAACCGCATGTCAGGGCGTATCTGTGCCCGGCATGTTCCGGATTTCGAAAGGTTGCACCTCACATATATGTCGATCAACAGGCGACTGACGCACAAATCGATGCGGTATTGCAGGACCTTGCGGCTGCGGAAACGGTGGTTTTGGATTTCTATCCAGAGCTCAGATCAGATCCTGTCTGGCTGATGTGCCTGTCAGGTGAATGCGGAGTGCGCACCCCGCCTCTGCCGCTTGCAATGGCTTACATGAACCTGTTCGTATTCGTGTACCCTGATGGGGCAACCCGGACCATATTGGCGCATGAGCTTGCGCACGCGGAACTGCACCAGAGGGTCGGCAGCGGCCGGCGGTTCTTCTCGCAAGCTGTTCCTACATGGTTTGACGAGGGCCTCGCCGTCTATATTTCCCAAGATACCCGTTATCTGGACGTAGAAGATAGCGTGGTCACGGGCTGCAAAGACGGAAATTGGCCGCAACCGCCTTCCGATCAGCGAACATTCCGACGCCTAGGCGCTACCGAGGCAGAGGCGATTTATAGGGCTTCGGCCTGTCAGGTGATTGATTGGATTAACCACCACGGTGAGGCAAAAGCTGTTGTTTCGTTGCTGAGCGAAATTCGAGCAGGTGACACCTTTCGCGAATGACCGAAAGGTCCGCAAAACTGCCCCCCGCGCCGCACTTGAGTACCGAGTGCCGCGCTACACCGCCAGCGCCCCATCCACGTTGCGCGCGGTGATCCAGCTTATCCGCGTGTTCGATTCGACCGTGACACCGGCGATATGCGGCGTGGCGATCAGGTTGGGCGCACCTTCCAACGGGCTGCCTGCGCCAAGGGGTTCAGAGGCGAACACATCCATCGCTGCCCCCCGCAGATGACCGGAGTGCAGCGCATCGGCCAAAGCGGCTTCGTCCACGATATGCCCCCGCGCGGTGTTTATCAGAACCGCCCCCGGTTTCATCATGGCCAAGCGGTCGGCCCCGAACAGCCCGCGCGTGGTGTCAGTCAGCGGCACATGCAGGCTAAGCACATCGGCATGCGCCGTCAGTTCATCCAGATTGTCGAAATGTGCGACGCCTTCCCATGCGGGGTCGCTAGCGGCCAGAAAGGGGTCATAAGCGGCAATCGACATGCCAAGTGCACGCGCGCGCAGGGCGGTAGCTTGTGCAATGGCGCCAAAACCGACAAGGCCCAAGGTCGCGCCCTCCACCTCATGCCCCATCATGCGTTGGCGCGGCCATGCGCCCGACAGCACCTGTGCACTGCCCAGCCACGCGCCCCGGCGCAAGACCAGAAGCGCGGTGATGACATATTCCGCAACCGAGGTAACATTGCCGCCCGTTGCCGGAAAGACCGCAACGCCGCGCGCTGTCGCGCCCTTGGTGTCAATATTGTCCAGCCCCACGCCCAAGCGGCCAATCGCGCGCAGGGCGGGGGCTGCGTCCATCAGCGCGGCATCCACCTGCGTGCGGTTGCGCACGATCAAGGCATCTGCATCCGCGCATGCCGCGCGCAGACGCGACGGGTCATCTACCAACGAGGGGTCGTAGGTCACGTCATGGCGCGCGCGCAGCCAGTCGATTGCAGGTTCATCCATGAATTCGGAAATGACGACGCGGGGCATTCGGGGTCCTTTGGTTTCGGTTATAGCAGCGGTGCGCGGAACGGGCGAATGCCCAAAACGTCCGAAAACACCCAGAAAAAGCCACCAACGACAACAAGCGCCACGGCCAGAGCGATCAGGTAGTCGCGCGGCGCAAGCGGTCCGGCGCGCCGTTTCATCACCAACGCCAGCGCGGCGAAAAGCGGCACGGATGTCGTGACGAAGCCGACATGCTTGATGCCAAGCCACCACGCCGCCATCACACCAACCCCGATCAGCACAGAGCCGGCACCGTCGAATGACAGCGTGGTTGGTTCCGCGGCAAAAAAACCGCGCACCAGCAGAACAGCCGAAATTGCCCCGACAAGGACGAGAACCGTGTTCGGGAACACGGAACTTAGGAAGCCGACATCGCCACGATTGAAGAAAAACAAGGCGGTAAGCGCAAGGCCGAACAGCCCGCTGAGCAACTCTGTGTTCAGACGCAGATGCATGATAGCTTACTCCTGTTTCCGTATGCGTTTGGGCCAAGCCGTCCAGCCAATGACCGCCACTGTCAGCACAATCAGGATCTGGCTCAGCGTGTTTTCGAGCAGGCGCAGTTGCGGGACATCCATGGCCATGCCGCCCAAAATGGTTTGGACATAGCCCTGTTCGGCAATCGTGCCCAAGATCAGCCCCAGCACGATGGGTGCTGCATCTAGCCCCAGCCCACGGATCAAGAAACCGACAACACCCAGCCCCAACATCAGCGCCACATCGACCACGTTGTTGCGCAGCGCGTAGGTGCCCAGAATGGTGATGACCAGAATGGACGGCACAAGGAAGTAATGCGGCGTGCGCCGGATGACCTGATAGATCAGCCGCCCGCCCAGCAAGCCAACCGGGATCAGCAAAAGCGCGGCCAGACCCATAGAGATGATGAAGCCATTGGCCAGAACGCCGGTTTCGGAAAACAGCTCCAACCCCGGGCGCAACCCGTGCAGCAGCATCACGCCCAGAATGACCGCATCGGGTGGCGCGCCGGGAATGCCCAGCGTCAGCAGCGGCACCATGGACCCGGCGACCATCACGTTATTGCTGGATTCGGACGCGACCAAGCCTTCGGGGTTGCCCTTGCCAAAGCTGTCGGGGTCGTCCGATGCGCGCTTGGCCTCGTTATAGGCCACAAGCGAGGTGATGGACCCGCCCGCGCCCGGAATGATGGCAATGATCTGCCCGATCAGGCAAGACCGGATCAGGTTCATGGGCTTGCTGAACACCGTGCGCATGGCGCGCCCAAAGCGAAATCCACCATCGCCAAGCCCTGCGTTACTGTCCAACGACGCACGGCCTGCACGCATCATGTTCAACAATTCCGGGATCACGAACAGTCCGATCAGGGCCACGATCAGCGAAATCCCCCCCTGAAGCGGCGGCCACCCGAAGGTGAAACGTGATTCGCCGCCAATGGGCGAAATGCCGATGGTCCCGATCAGCAGGCCCAAGGCACCGCCCAGCAGCCCTTTCAGCACCGACCCCGTCGACAGCGTGCCGATCAGCGTCAGCCCCAGAATGGCGACCCAGAACATTTCGGAGGGGCCGAATTTTAGCGCCAGTTGCGCCAAGGGTGGCGCGGCCAGCAACAAGAATATCACGCCCACCAGACCGCCCACGACAGAGGCAATGGTGGCAAGGCTGATCGCTTCCAATGCGCGGCCCTGCTTGGCCATAGGGTGCCCATCAAACGTGGTGGCAATGGATGACGGCGTGCCGGGCGTGTTGATCAGGATCGCGGTGAATGCCCCGCCGTAGATCGTGCCCATATAGACCGCGCCAAGGGCCACCAGCCCTTCCAGCGCGTCCATGGCGAAGGTAAAGGGCAGCATAAGGGCCAGCGCCATGGTGGCGGTCAAACCCGGCAGCGCGCCGACAAACAAGCCCGCCGTCACGCCCAGCAGAACGATCAGCAGCATATGCGGTTGCAAGACGGACAAGGCCGCCGCGATCAGGACATCCATGATCGGTCCTCACGAATTGAAGGGTTTGGGATGCCCCGGCAAGCATCGCCCGCCGGGGCAAAACCGATTATTGCGTCAGGAAATCGCCATACTGGTCACGCAGGCGCGCCAGCAGATCGACCGCCGCCTGACCGCGAATATCGGTCATCTGGAAGCCCATCGGCACTTGGCGTTCGGCCATGGTCTCGTTCATCTCTGTGAACAGGTCGGCCAGCATCTCGATGCGCTCTGCCGGGGTGCCTTTGGGGGCTGCCACACCGCGATAGGTGCCGCCGACAATGTCGTAACCCAATTCGCGGAAGGTGGGCGTGTCGGGCAGCACGTCCAGCCGCTCCTCAGAGGCCACGGCCAAAACGCGCACATCATCGCCCATCTGCACGCCAAGGGTAGAGTTCGAGATCACGGCACCCACATGCCCCCCCAAGATGGCCGCGGGCAATGGCCCTGTGCCGGTAAAGGGAATATAGGTCACATCCGCTTCAGTCAGTTGCTCCATCCGCAGCGTTTCCAGATGGTTGCCAGAGAAGGTGCCCGATCCGCCCACGGTCAGCGATTGCGGGTTTTCCTTGGCAAATGTCACAAGGTCTTCCAGCGTCTGGAACGGGCTGTCGGCGCGGACCACCAGCACATGGGGCGTGAAGTGGAACCATGTGATGATGTCAAAACCTTCGGTTTCATACCCGGCATTGTCGCGCTGGATCGGCTGGCCCACGATATGCGGCAGGTTGATGCCGATAATCTCATGCCCATCCGGTTCGGCATTGCCTTGGAATTCGGCCCAAGCCACGGCACCGCCGCCGCCCGGCTGATGGCGCACGTTCACCGAAACGCCCAGCGCCTCTTCCATCATCGGTTCCTGCATCCGCGCGGTAATGTCGGATTCGCCGCCCGGATTGAACGGAATGATATATTCGATGGCCCGTTCGGGGAAATCCTGCGCAAAGGCTGGCGCAGCAAGGGCCAGCCCGGCAACTGCGCCAAGCAAAGCGGAAAAACCGGTGTTCTTGATCGTTGTCATAATCCATCCTCCCTAGTGATGTGGGCAAAGCCTAGCAGGGCAAATTACACATGTATACTATAAAGTTTATATGTAATTCAGACACCTTCCCCTGCCCGGCCCGCGCCCTAGCTTGCGGTGCGACATGACACAGACAGTTCCCCCCCGATTGGCCGGCTGGTTCACCGCGCAAGGCTGGCAACCCCACCGGCACCAGTTAGAGATGCTGCACGCACCCGGCCATGCGCTGCTGATCGCCCCCACCGGCGGCGGCAAGACGCTGGCAGGGTTTCTGCCCACGCTGGCCGATGCCTGCACGGGCGCGATGGAGCCGGGAATGCACACGCTCTATGTCTCTCCCCTCAAGGCGCTGACGCATGATATCGCGCGCAACCTGTCGCGGCCCGTGGCCGATATGGGGCTGGACATGCGGATAGAGGACCGCACCGGCGACACCGCCGCCGCCCGCCGCGCCCGCCAAAGGGTCGACCCGCCCCATGTGCTGCTGACCACGCCCGAAAGCTTGGCGCTGATGCTGTCCTACCCCGAAGCCCCACGCATCTTTGCAGGGCTGAAGCGGGTGGTCATCGACGAAATCCATGCGCTCGCAGACAGCAAACGCGGCGACCAGCTGGCGCTTGGGCTGGCGCGGCTGATGACCCTTGCACCGGGGCTGCGCATGGCGGGGTTGTCGGCCACGGTCGAAAACCCCGCAGCCTTGGCGCAGTTTATGGGCGGCGCGGATGTGGTGCTGGCCGATCCCGGCCCACCCCCCGATATTGCCATGCTGCCCACCAAGGCGATACCGCCATGGTCGGGCGCAGGCGGGGCCTATGCCGCGCGCGATGTGCTGGAAGCCATCCGCGATGCCCGGTTAACGCTTGTGTTCATCAACACCCGCGCGCAAGCCGAACTGTTCTTCCAAGCCCTCTGGGCCGTGAATGACGACAACCTGCCCATTGGCCTGCACCATGGCAGCCTGTCACGCGACGCGCGCCACAAGGTTGAAAGCGCGATGGCGCAAGGTGCGTTGCGCGCCGTGGTGGCGACCGGATCGCTCGACCTTGGGCTGGATTGGGGCAATGTCGATCTGGTCATCCAGATCGGCGCGCCCAAGAACATCAAACGGCTGGTGCAGCGCATTGGCCGGGCCAATCACCGGTTCGACACGCCATCCCGCGCCCGCATCGTGCCCGCCAACCGGTTCGAGGTGCTGGAATGCGAGGCCGCGCTGCAAGCCGTGCAAGCGGGCGAGTTGGACGGCGACGGTTTGCCGCCCGTCGGTGGCCTAGACGTGCTGTGCCAGCACATCCTGACGCTTGCCTGCGCCGGGCCGTTCGACGCGGACGACCTTTTCCACGAAATCCGCCGCGCCGGCCCCTATGCGGGCCTGACCCGTGCACAATTCGACGATTGTCTGGATTTCACTGCAACCGGCGGCTACGCGCTGCGCGCCTATGACCGCTGGCAACGGCTGATGCAGCGTAACGAGCTGTGGCACTTGCGCGACCCTCGCGCCGCGCGCGACATCCGCATGAATATCGGCACCATCGTGGCACCCGAACTGCTATCCGTGCGGCGCGGCCCCCGCGGCGGTGCGCCCTTGGGAGAGATCGAGGAGAGCTTTGCCGCAAGCCTCTCGCCCGGCGACACCTTCCTGATCGGCGGGCAGACCGTGCGCTATGACCGGCTGCGCGACATGGTGATCGAGGTCACACCCCAGCCGACCCGCGACCCCAAGATCGCCGTGTTCAACGGGCTGAAAATGGCCACCTCGACCGAGTTGTCGGCCCGCGTGCTGGATCTGATCGGCGACCGGGCTGCATGGGCCGCCCTGCCGGAGCACACTGCCGAATGGCTGGCCCTTCAGGCAGAGGTGGCGACCCTGCCCACCCCCGGCACCATGACCTGCGAGTCGTTCTTGCGCGGCGGGCGGTGGTATTTCGCGCTTTATTCCTTTGCCGGGCGCAACGCCAACCAGACCCTTGGGCTGCTGCTGACGCACCGCATGGAACAGGCCAAGCTCGCGCCCTTGGGCTTTGTCGCCACAGATTACGCGCTGCTGATCTGGTCGCTGGACCCGGTGCGCGATCCTGACCCCCTTCTGGACCCCGAGGGCCTGCGCGACGGGATGGAAACATGGCTTGCGGAAAACGCCGTGATGAAGCGCACCTTCCGCGCGGTCGCCACCGTTTCGGGGCTGTTGCAGCGCAACCTGCCGGGGCAGCGCAAATCCGGCAAGCAGGCGACATTTTCCAGCGACATCTTGTATGACACGCTGCGCAAATTCGACCCCGATCACCTGCTGTTACGCATCACCAAGCAAGAATCGCTGCGCGGTTTGGCAGATTTCGGGCGGATAGAGGAAATGCTGCGCGCGCGCCCGCATATCGTGCATTCCCTGCCCCCGCATGTCACGCCTTTCGCGGCCCCCCTTATGCTGGAAGCCGGCCGCATCCCCATTCGTGGCGCGGGCACAGAGCGCCTGCTGGATGAGGAAGCCGCCCGCATGATGGCCGAAGCAGGCTTGCAGATGGATGAGCACCACGCCAAAACCAACGCATGACAAGCTTCACCTTTCACAGCCAGACCTTCACCGCGCTGCCCACGGGCGCGCTGCACTGGCCCACGCAAAATGCGCTACTGGTCGCCGACCTGCATCTGGGCAAGTCCGAGCGCATGGCCCGGCGCGGCGGTGCGCTTCTGCCCCCCTACGAATCGCAGGCCACGCTGGCGCGCCTTGCCCAAGACCTTCACGCCACCGCCGCCACGCAGCTGATAGCCCTTGGCGACACGTTTGACGATGACGCCGCGCAAACCGCGCTCGACCCTATGGCGCGCACAGCACTTGACCAAATCACCACGCGCCACGAATGCCATTGGGTGACCGGAAACCATGATCCAAATGCACCGGGCCAAGCCAGTCTGACCATCGGCGGCCTAACCCTGCGCCATATCGCAGGCAACGGCCCCGACATCTCGGGCCATTACCACCCCAAGATAACGCTGGCCGGTCGCCGCCTGCCCGCCTTTCTGCTTGGGACAGACCACCTGATTCTGCCTGCCTACGGCGCTTATACCGGGGGGCTCGATGCCGATCATCCCGCGCTGGCAACCCTCATCCCCGACGGCTGCGCTATCACCACCGGCAAACGCACACGCATGGTGCCACTGTCGCGGGGTTCATCCTTGCACAAATATCCTGGGGGGAGAGCGCGCCAGCGCTCGGGGGGCAAAGCCCCCCAATAACAAATTATCCTGTGCGCGCGGAACGCGCGCTCCGCTGGATCACTTGGACAAAAACGCGCGCAAACTCTCAAGCGTATCCGCCTCTTGCGCAGGCTTGTCCGCCCGTATGCGCGCGATACGCGGGAACCGCATGGCCACGCCAGATTTATGGCGCGGCGACAGATTCAACCCCTCAAACGCCACTTCCACCACCATCTTGGGCGCGACTGCGCGCACCGGCCCAAAACGGTCTACCGTGTTATTGCGCACGAAGCGGTCCAGCTCTTTCAGCTCTGCATCGGTAAAGCCGAAATAGGCTTTGCCCACCGGCACCAGCGCGCCCGCATCCCATACCCCAAAGGTGAAATCGGAATAATAGCCCGACCGTTTGCCATGGCCGCGCTGCGCGTAAAGCAGAACGGCATCCACCCGCATCGGGTCGCGTTTCCACTTGAACCAATGGCCCTTGATCCGCCCGCCCAGATAGGGGCTAGCGCGGTGTTTTATCATCACCCCTTCGATGACCGAATCCGGCGGGTCGGAGCGCAGCTTGGCCACGTCATCCCATGTGTCGAATGCCAACAGGCCTGACAGGTCCACGCGCGCGGGGTCAAGCCCATCGACTGCGCGCTCCAGTGCCGCGCGGCGGGTGTTAAAGCATTCGCCGCGCAAATCGCGCCCCTCCCACAGCAGCAGGTCATAGGCGCGCAAGGCCGCCGGGTGGCTGGCTTGCAGCTTGGCGCTGGGAGCTTTGCGGCCAAGGCGGGTTTGCAACTCGTTGAAGGGCGCGACCGCCGCTCCCCGTCGCACCAGCAACTCCCCGTCGATCACGCCATCGAAATCGAGCGCCGCCAAAAGATCGGGAAAAGCCTGCGAAATATCATCGCCCGTGCGCGAATAAAGTCGGCGCGTGCCCGCATCCGACACGGCCTGCACGCGTATGCCGTCCCATTTCCATTCGGCGGCGTATTGCGCGGGGTCCAGATCGGCCAGCGCCTCGGCATCGGTGGGGGTGGACAGCATCACCGGGCGGAACGGCGCGCGCGCGGCGGAAACGGGTTTCGCGCCTCCTTCGGCCCATGCGAATAGCGCCGTATAGGGCGGGGTCAGCCCGTGCCAGAGTTCTTCCACCTTTGCCAGGTCCAGCCCGCCATAATCCGCCACCGCCTGCCGCGCCAAACGGGCCGAAACACCCACCCGCAAGCCGCCCGTGGCCAGCTTCAGATAGGCATAGCGCGACGAAGGGTTAAGCGCGTCCAAGCGTGCGGCAATCACCTGTGGCAGGCGGGCCTTGGGCGTATCGCGCAGCTCTGTCACAAGGTCCGACAAGGCCAGACCCGGCCCCGGTGCGGCATCGGGCCATGCCAAAGCGATGGTTTCGGCCAGATCGCCCACGAAATCGTAGCTGATGGCGAACAGATCAGGGTCCAGCCGGTCGCTGGCCAGCCCGCGCAGCAAGGATGGCGTGACCGCGCGCAAGCCCAGATCACCGGTCAGCGCCGCCAGCGCCAACCCGCGGTCCGGGTCGGGCTGGCTGGCGAAATAGCGCTTCAGATGGTCCAGCTTGCGCAAGCGTTGCGGGGTGAAGGCCAGCCGCTCCAACAGGTCTGCGAAAGCGCCGATCATTCGGGTTCATCCTCGTAGCCAACCAGCCGCAAGGGCCGTGCCGCACGCCCTTGCAGCGCGCACCAACGCAAGATCGCGTCCTCGCGGCCATGCGTGACCCAAGTTTCGGACGGGTTCAGTTCGGTGATGGTGGCGGTCAGTTCCGGCCAGTCCACATGGTCCGAAATGACAAGCGGCAATTCCACGCCGCGTTGTCGCGCCCGCGCGCGCACCATCATCCAGCCGCTGGCGAAACAGATGACAGGGTCGGGGAATCGCTGCGCCCATGTCGCGGCAAAGGCCGAAGGTGGGGCGATGATGATCGCGCCCGCGAAATCGCCCTTCTTGCCGCGCGCGACCGTGGCGGGGCGCAAGTCGCCCAAGGGCACGCCTTGGGACAGGTGGTAGTCGCACAGCTTTTGCAGCGCACCATGAATATAAATCGGTGCGTCATAACCCGCTTGTCGCAGCAGCATGATGACGCGTTGCGCCTTGCCCAGCGCATAGGCCCCGACCAGATGCGCGCGGTCAGGGAAGGCCGCGACAGAGGCCAAGAGCTTGCCGATCTCCTGCGCCGGGTCGGGATGGCGGAAGACCGGCAGCGCAAAGGTCGCTTCGGTCACGAAAATATCGCAAGGCACGGGTTCCCATGCGGCGCAGGCCGGATTCGCGGTGCGGGCGTAATCGCCCGTCACAACCACGCTTGGCCCCGCGCCCGTAACCTGTATCTGCGCGGACCCCAACACATGCCCCGCCGGGTGAAACCTGACCGTCACATCACCGATTCGGACCGGCCCTTCGGCCACCTGCTGCGCTTGCGTGAACCCCGCGCCATAGCGCAGCGCCATGATGTCGAGCGTTTGCGCCGTGGCCAGCACCGCGCCATGGCCAGCGCGGGCGTGGTCGGCGTGACCATGGGTAATCAGCGCGCGCGCCACCGGGCGCAGCGGGTCGATGTAGAAATCGCCAGCGGGGCAATACAGCCCCTCCGGGCGGGTGATAAGGGGCAGTGGCCTGTCAGTCATCGCAGGGAATGTGCCTTTGGATTTCCGCGCATCACATCCATCTAGGCTTTGCCAGCTTGCTGCCCAGTTTCAAGGCGACCATGTCCCCGACATGCACCGCGCCGCCCATTGGTGCGCCCCCGAAAGCAAACCGTTAATGAAGATCTGAGACTTTTCAACGCATCCTCAACGCTTTGCGCAGGTCAAGTCAATTTACCCACAATAATTCACATTTTTGTCGTTGACGGCAGCCCCCAATATACGTCAGTTTGTGGCAGTCAGCATTTGGCCCACAACATGTAGTAAGCGCCAGTAAGCGCGCGCGGGCTGAGGGACAGGGGTTCGTAAAACACGCAATGGCTTGCTTTTGGGCAATGTCAGGCAGCGTTCGTTTTGCATTTCACCCTGGTCCAGCGGGCATTTTAGCAGGCGCTTCGCGGCGCGGTCACGGCAAATAGAGGGTCACAGGCAGATGAAAATCGAGCGGCATTTCACGACGGCAACACAAGACGCCTACGCGGCGCTGGAATTCACCACCACGGTTTCCGAAATCCGCAACCCGGACGGGACAGTCGTGTTCCGCAACGACGCGGTCGAGGTGCCAAAAAGCTGGAGTCAGGTGGCCAGCGACGTCATCGCGCAGAAATACTTTCGCAAGGCCGGTGTGCCTGCCCGCCTGAAGCGCGTGGCCGAAGAAGGCGTTCCGGAATTCCTGTGGCGCTCGACCGCCGATCTGGACGCCTTGGCAGAGCTGCCCGAAGACGACCGCTACATCGGCGAATCGAGCGCGAAGCAAGTGTTTGACCGCTTGGCCGGTGCATGGTGCTACTGGGGCTGGAAAGGCGGCTATTTCGCCACCGAGGAAGACGCCCGCGCCTATTTCGACGAGATGCGCTTCATGCTGGCCGCGCAGATGGCGGCACCGAACAGCCCGCAGTGGTTCAACACCGGGCTGCACTGGGCTTACGGCATTGACGGCCCAAGCCAAGGCCACTTCTATGTGGACCCGTTCACCCACAAGCTGGTGAAATCGAAATCCAGCTACGAACACCCGCAGCCGCATGCCTGCTTCATCCAGTCGGTGTCGGATGATCTGGTCAATGACGGCGGCATCATGGATCTTTGGGTGCGCGAAGCGCGCCTGTTCAAATATGGTTCCGGCACCGGGACCAATTTCAGCTCGCTGCGTGGTGAAGGCGAGAAACTGTCGGGCGGCGGTAAATCCTCCGGGTTGATGGGTTTCCTGAAAATCGGGGATCGTGCCGCTGGCGCGATCAAGTCGGGCGGGACCACGCGCCGCGCGGCCAAGATGGTCATCTGCGACATGGACCATCCCGATATCGAGGAATTCATCAACTGGAAGGTGATCGAAGAACAAAAGGTCGCCTCGCTTGTTGCCGGCTCCAAATTGCACGAAGCGCGCTTGAACGATATTTTCGGCGCGATCCGGGCATGGGATGGCAGCACGGAGGATGCCGTTGACCCGGCAAAGAACCCCAGCCTGAAAGCCGCGATCAAGGCCGCGAAGAAAGCCATGATCCCGGAAACCTACACCGCGCGCGTGCTGCAATATGCCCGCCAAGGCTATGACAGCATCGAATTCCCGACCTATGATACGGATTGGGATTCGGAAGCCTATGTCACCGTGTCGGGCCAGAACTCGAACAACTCGGTGCGCGTGACCGATGCGTTCTTGCAGGCCGTCAAGGAAGATGCCGATTGGGAATTGCTGCGCCGCACAGATGGCAAGGTCGCCAAGACCGTCAAGGCGCGCGAATTGTGGGACCAGGTCGGCCACGCCGCTTGGGCTTGCGCTGATCCGGGCATCCAGTTCCATGACACCGTGAATGCGTGGCACACCTGCCCCGCCGATGGCGCGATCCGCGGGTCGAACCCGTGTTCGGAATACATGTTCCTGGATGACACGGCCTGCAACCTTGCGTCCATGAACCTGCTGAAGTTTTACGACGGCACCCGGTTCGATGCCGAAGCCTATATGCACGCATCGCGCTTGTGGACGATCACGCTGGAAATCAGCGTCATGATGGCGCAATTCCCGTCGAAGGAAATTGCGCAGCGGTCGTACGAATTCCGCACGCTAGGTCTGGGCTATGCCAATATCGGCGGGCTGCTGATGAATATGGGCTATGGCTATGACAGCCGTGAAGGCCGCGCGCTGGCCGGTGCCCTGACCGCGATCATGACGGGTGTCAGCTACGCCACAAGCGCCGAGATGGCGGCAGAGCTTGGCGCCTTCCCCGGCTACAAGAAAAACGCCGATCACATGCTGCGCGTGATCCGCAACCATCGCCGGGCCGCTTTTGGCGCAACCGACTACGAGGGCGTGAATGTGGCCCCCGTGGCGCTGGATGCCGCCGGGTGCCCCGACAGCCGCTTAGTAGATCTGGCCCGCGCGGCTTGGGACGAAGCGCTGTCCTTGGGCGAAGCCCATGGCTACCGCAACGCGCAAGCCACCGTCATCGCCCCCACCGGCACAATCGGTCTGGTCATGGATTGCGACACGACCGGCATTGAACCCGATTTCGCGCTGGTGAAGTTCAAGAAACTGGCCGGGGGTGGTTACTTCAAGATCATCAACCAGTCGGTGCCGGCCGCTTTGCGCAAGCTGGGCTACAAGGAAGCACAGATTGCCGAGATCATCGCCCATGCGGTTGGTCACGGGTCACTGGGTCAGGCGCCCGGCATCAACCATACCAGCCTGATCGGCCACGGCTTTGGCGAGGCCGAGATCAAGAAAATCGAAGCGGCCCTGCCTTCGGCGTTCGATATCCGGTTCGTGTTCAACCAGTGGACGCTGGGCGAAGAATTCTGCCGCGAAACCCTTGGTATTCCGGTGGCAGAGCTGAACAATCCCAGCTTCGACCTGCTGCGCCATCTGGGCTTTACCAAGGCACAGATTGACGCTGCCAATGACCATGTTTGCGGCACGATGACACTGGAAGGCGCGCCGCATCTGAAACCAGAGCATTACGGCGTGTTCGATTGCGCCAATCCCTGCGGCAAGACCGGCAAGCGCTTCCTGTCGGTGGACAGCCACATCCACATGATGGCGGCGGCACAAAGCTTCATCTCTGGCGCAATTTCCAAGACGATCAACATGCCGAATTCGGCCACGATCGAGGAAACGCTAGCGGCCTATGAATTGTCTTGGTCGCTGGGGATCAAGGCCAATGCGCTGTATCGGGATGGGTCGAAGCTGTCGCAGCCCTTGGCCGCCGCGCTGATCGAAGATGACGAGGAAGCCGAGGAAATCCTCGAATCCGGCTCGACACAGGAAAAGGCCAAGGTTCTGGCCGAAAAGATCGTCGAGAAGGTTATCGTCAAGCAGATCGTGCGCTCGAACCGCGAAAAACTGCCAGAGCGCCGCAAGGGTTACACCCAGAAAGCGGTTGTCGGCGGTCACAAGGTCTACCTGCGCACCGGCGAATATGCCGATGGCAAGCTGGGCGAGATCTTCATCGACATGCACAAGGAAGGCGCTGGCTTCCGCGCGATGATGAACAATTTCGCCATCGCCGTGTCGGTCGGGCTGCAATACGGTGTGCCGCTGGAAGAGTTCGTCGATGCCTTCACCTTCACCCGCTTTGAACCGGCGGGCATGGTGCAGGGCAATGACAGCATCAAGAACGCGACATCCATTCTGGACTACATATTCCGCGAATTGGCGGTCAGCTATCTGGACCGGACCGATCTGGCGCATGTGAAGCCCGCGGGCACCGCATTTGACGATCTGGGCGCGGGCGAAACCGAAGGCCAGCGCAATGTTGCTGAACCGTCGGACGATGCGGCGTCGCGGTCGTTGGAAGTGCTGCGGCAGATTTCCTCGACCGGGTATCTGCGCAAGCGCCTGCCGCAGGAACTGACGGTGCTGCAAGGCGGTCAGGCGACTGGGTTTGCCACCGATGGCTCCGCCGCCGTGGCTTACCAGACCCGCGACGTGGAAAGCGTGACTGTCGCCACGATGGACGCGCGCACCAAGGCCAAGATGCAAGGCTACGAGGGCGACCCCTGCGGCGAATGCGGCAACTACACGCTGGTGCGGAATGGCACCTGCATGAAGTGCAACACTTGCGGCGGGACGAGCGGGTGTAGCTGAGGAGATTAGGTTGGGGCGCAGAAGTGCGAGTTCTGCGCCCCGGCTTTCCGGTGGGCTATTTGGCACACCACCGGAGCACCTAGTCCACCCCTCTCGGAGCGATGCTTTCGGGAAAACAGGGAAAAGGCGCTGGTGCAATAGCCTGCCAAGTAACTCACAGACTTCCTAACGGAAAACTTGGAATGTCTGTGGATAACTTTGAAAGGTCTAGTAGCATGGCTCTAGAATTCACTGGCGAACTTAGTAAGCAAGGCACGGCCTTGGGTAGATATAAGATCGAGGTAAGGGTGCTGGGAGACCACCGTAAAAGATACGGCGTGACGTCGGTCCCAATGTCACCAAAAATACGGACCGCGCTCTTTGACGCAGACTCTATTGCGTTCAGCTTCAAGACCGACGACGGACAAGAGCTTAATCTGCGACCTGCGAGGCACATCAATATCGGTGGCGACAGGGTCGTCCTTGAAACCTCCGGACGAATTCCCGGAATGTAATTTGTGTCGCAAGAATACGACTAAGCCCGGCCATCTTGGCCGGGTTTTTGTTTGCTTACGGCATCGGGAAAGCGACAACCCGCGACCGCCCGAGGGGGGTGCGGGGAACCCGCGCCCGCCTGGGGGGCGGGCGGTCGCGGGTTGTCGCGCTTGCGCGCGACTCTGCTTCCTACTGCAACCGCATATCCCGCGCGCGGCGGCCGCCGATTTCGAACTCTCCCACCACGTGCCGCCAGTCGCCCGCCGACATCCGCTTGCGGTGCGAAAACCGCACCGAATGCAGCGGCCCGTCGATCTTCTCGTGCCAGAATTCGATAAACTCGAACAAGTGCGGATAGTCCGGGGCCAGATCATACTCTTGCCACAGGAAGGTGTTCAGAACATGCGTGTGGTCGGGCATCCGGTAGATCATTTCCGCCGTGGTCAGCCCGTAGCCTTTCAGCATCAATTCGGTGGGGGATGCGGTCATGTTTCGCCTCTTTCAAACCATGATCTGAAAATCATGCCGCAAGAAATATAATTTTCAATGAAAACATATTGTTAGCCACCACGACCCCCGGCTGCCAAAATGCCGGGGCGCTGGCCATTGCACCCCATATCGTGCATCTGATACTGTGCCCCCAACCAAATATAGACAGCCCCAACAGCCAAAGAGGGTCCAGTGAGCGACACGCCCGAAACCCCTGATAACATTGACGAAAACACGCCAGCCGCCCCCAGCGGCCCGAGCATCTCTATCGAGCAGGAGATGCGCGCGTCCTATCTGGACTACGCGATGAGCGTGATCGTCAGCCGCGCGATCCCCGATCTGCGCGACGGGTTAAAACCTGTGCATCGGCGTATTTTGTATGCAATGCATGAGGGCGGCAACACGCATGACAAGCCCTATCGCAAATCCGCCCGCGCGGTGGGTGACGTGATGGGTAAGTATCACCCGCATGGCGACAGCGCGATCTATGACGCACTGGTGCGCATGGCGCAGCCGTTTTCGATGTCGCTAAAGCTGCTGGATGGGCAGGGCAATTTCGGGTCCATGGATGGCGATAACCCCGCGGCCATGCGCTACACCGAAGTGCGGATGGACAAGGCCGCCGCCGCCCTTCTGGCCGATATTGACAAGGACACGGTCAATTTTCAGGACAATTACGACGGGCGCGACCGCGAACCCACCGTGCTGCCCGCGCGCTTTCCGAATATGCTGGTCAATGGCGCGGGCGGGATTGCCGTGGGCATGGCCACGAATATTCCGCCGCATAACTTGGGCGAAGTGGTCGATGCCACGCTGGCGCTGATCGAGAACCCTGACCTGACCAGTTCAGAGTTGATGGACTACGTCCCAGCCCCGGATTTCCCCACGGGCGGTCTGATCCTTGGCCGGTCCGGCGCGCGCAAGGCCTATCTGGAAGGGCGCGGGTCGGTCATTATCCGTGCCAAGACGCATATCGAAGAAATCCGCAAAGACCGCTTTGCGATTATCGTGGATGAGATTCCCTATCAGGTGAACAAATCCACCATGGTCGAGCGCATTGCCGAAGCCGTGCGCGACAAGCGGATTGAAGGGATTTCCGGCGTGGCCGACGAATCCGACCGCGTCGGCGTGCGCGTGGTGATCGAGTTGAAGCGCGACGCGACGCCTGATGTTGCGCTGAACCAGTTGTTCCGCTTCACCCCCATGCAGACCAGTTTCGGCTGCAACATGCTGGCGCTGAACGGCGGGCGGCCAGAGCAGTTGGCGCTGCGCGATTTCCTGACGGCCTTTATTTCGTTCCGCGAAGAGGTCGTCACCCGCCGCACCGCCTATGAGTTGAACAAGGCGCGCGAGCGCAGCCATGTGCTGTGTGGTCTGGCCGTGGCGGTGTCGAATGTGGATGAAGTTGTCGCCACGATCCGCGCCTCTGCCGACCCGGCGGAAGCGCGCGAAAAGCTGATGACGCGGCGTTGGCCAGCGGGCGATATTGCCCAATATATCCGCCTTATCGACGACCCCAGCCACACCATGAATGACGATGGCACCTATAACCTCTCGGAAACGCAGGCCCGCGCCATTCTGGAACTGCGCCTGCAACGCCTGACCGCCATGGGCGTGAAGGAAGTGACGGACGAGTTGGAAGCACTGGCCGCAAAGATCAAGGATTACCTTGACATCCTGCGCTCGCGCGCGCGGGTGATGGAGATCATCGGCACCGAACTGCGCGAGGTGCGCGACCAATTTGCCGTGCCGCGCCGCACAGAGATCGTCGATTGGTCCGGCGACATGGACGACGAGGACCTGATCGAGCGCGAGGATATGGTCGTGACCATCACCTCTGGCGGCTATATTAAGCGCACGCCGCTGGCCGATTTCCGCGCCCAGCGCCGCGGCGGCAAGGGGCTGTCGGGCATGGCCACCAAGGATGACGATGTTGTCACCACCTTGTTCGTGGCCAACACGCATACGCAGCTTTTGTTCTTCACCACCGACGGGATGGTCTACAAGCTGAAGACATGGCGCCTGCCCTTGGCGGGGCGCAATGCGCGCGGCAAGGCGATGGTCAATATCTTGCCCATTGCGACCGGGGTCAGCATTGCCGCCATTCTGCCCGTGGAACGGCCAGAGGAAGAATGGGAGAACCTGCAAATCGTCTTTGCCACTTCGGCAGGCGATGTGCGGCGCAACGCGCTGTCGGATTTCACCAATGTCATGCGCAACGGCAAGATCGCCATGAAGCTGCCCGATGGCGTGACCATGGTCAATGCGCGCATCTGCGACGAGAATGACGACGTGATGCTTGTCACCTCGTCCGGGCGTGCGATCCGCTTCCGCAGCACGGATGTGCGGGTCTTCAAAGGCCGCGATTCGACGGGTGTGCGCGGCGTGCGCATGGGGGCCGATGACAGCGTCGTCTCGATGGCCGTGATCCGCCACTTTGAGACCACGCCTGAAGAACGCGAAGCCTTTATCCGCCAGCGCCGTCTAATCGCGGGCGTGACAGACGATGACACGGACGAACCCGATGAGGCGGTCGAGGCAGGCCAGCTTTCGACCGAACGCTACGCAGAGATGTCCGCCGCCGAAGACCTGCTGCTGACGATCACGGAGAATGGCTTGGGCAAGCTGACCTCCAGCCATGACTACCGCATCACCACGCGCGGCGGTCAGGGCGTGGGGGCCACCGACAAAGCCATGCGCGGCGGCGCGCTTGTGGCGCTCTTCCCGGTGGATGCCAGCGATCAGGTCATGCTGGCCACGTCCAAAGGCCAGTCCATCCGCGTGCCGGTCGAGGGCATTCGCTTCCTGCGGCGCACGGGCGGCGGGGTGAAAGTGTTCAACACCGGGGCGGGCGAACAGGTCGTATCGGTCGCGCGGATTGCCGAAACCGGCGACGAGGATGCGGTTGCCGAGCCGCCAGAAGGCGGCACAGAGGCGTGATCACAAGGCTGGACGCGCGGCTAGACGATCTGGCCGCGCAACGGCAAGTCATGACCTATGGCGCGCTGGCCGCTGATCTGGGGCTGGAGGGACCGGGGCGCATTGCCCGGCTGACCGCAGCACTGGAAGAGCTGATGGAAACAGACAGCGCGGCAGGCCGCCCCTTGCGCGCCGCGCTGGTGGTTGGCCGCGCCTCTGGCGGATTGCCGGCGCGCGGGTTCTTCCAGAAAGCGCAGGCGCTGGGGCATGACACCCGCGACCCGGCGGCGTTTCACCAAACCCACCTTGACGCCTGTTTCGCGCGCGCCCGCTAGCCCTGCAAGTGCTTTAACCCTTGGGTCACATCCGTGCGGATCGCCAACCGCAAGGCGGCGTCATCGCCCGCGCGCAGGGCTTCCAGAATATGCCGGTGGTGCGGCGGCGGCGTGGTGCGGCGCAGGCGGGTATATAGCACCCGCATGGTCGGGCCAAGCTGAAGCCAGACGGTTTCCAACAACCCCAGAATGGCCGGGCTTTGCGCGCGCAAATACAGCGTGCGGTGAAATTCCAGATTGGTGCGGATATAGCTGATCGGATCTTGCCGGTTGACGGCACGGGCATTCGCCTCGTTGATCGCATCCATCCGGTCAATCAGCGCCAGATGTGCGCGGCGCAGCGCGCGGCTGCCCAATTCGGGTTCCAAAAGCGCGCGGATCTGCGCCAGTTCCTCAATCCGGTCATTGCTCAGCTCCGGGGTGGTCACGCGGCCCGACCCCGACATGGTCAGCGCCCCTTCGGCGGACAGGCGGCGGACCGCTTCGCGCGCGGGGGTCATGCTGACCCCAAAGGCCTTGCCAATGCCGCGCAAGGTCAGCGCGTAGCCCGGCGGCAATTCGCCATGCATGATCTGCTGGCGCAACCCGCGATACACACGGTCATGCGCCGCCTGCGCGGGCGCATCGGGCTGGGCGGGCGGCAATCGTGTCAGCATAACGGGCATGCGCAACTGTGATCACATTTGCCGCCCAAGGTCAATTCAGACCGCGCCATTCGACCTTTGGTCATGCGACGAAAGCCTTGGTCGCGCGCGCAGCCGGTATGCCATATGCTGGTGCCAAGCCAAAGGGGGGACATTTCATGGAACTGACCGAAGACCGTATCATCAACGCGCCGCGCAACACCGTTTGGGCGGCCCTGTTCGACCCGGAGGTGCTGAAAGCCTGCGTGCCCGGCTGTCAGGAACTGACCGGCTCTGCCGAAGACGGGTTCGAGGCCGTGGTCGTGCAAAAGGTCGGCCCCGTCAAAGCCACGTTCAAGGGCGCGGTGACAATGGCGGATGTGGTCGCGGGCGAAAGCTGCACCCTTGTGGGCGAAGGCAAAGGCGGGGCCGCCGGGTTTGCCAAGGGCGAGGCCCGCGTCGCGCTGGAAGATGCCGAGGGTGGTGCGACCAAGCTAAGCTATGTGGTTGACGCCAAGGTCGGCGGCAAATTGGCACAGCTTGGCAGCCGCATTGTCGATGGGTTCGCGCGCAAGATGGCGCAGGATTTCTTCACCCGGTTTCAGGAACAGGTCGAACCGCCCAAGCCCGATGCCGAGGCCACAGAGGCAGAGTCGGAGGACGCGCCCAAGAAAGGCTGGTTGAAGCGCACTTTCAGTTCCTGATGCCAGACTTGCTTTGATCTGCGCGTGTCGGTAAAGATTTCTTACCAATATGCGGAGAGCGTCATGCCTGTCATCACCAATATCGAAGATCTGCGCCGAATCTACGAACGCCGCACGCCGCGCATGTTCTACGATTACGCGGAATCGGGCAGTTGGACAGAGCAGACCTTTCGCGAGAACACGTCCGATTTCCGCCATATCCGGCTGAAACAGCGCGTGGCCGTGGATATGGCAAACCGCAGCACCAAAACGCAGATGATCGGCGAAGACGTGTCCATGCCCGTGGCATTGGCCCCCGTGGGCCTGACCGGCATGCAATCTGCGGATGGCGAGATCAAGGCAGCCCGCGCCGCCGAGAAATTCGGCGTGCCCTTCACGCTTTCGACCATGTCCATCTGCTCGATAGAGGATGTGGCCGCGCATACCACCAAACCCTTCTGGTTTCAGGTCTACACGCTGAAAGATGACGATTTCATGCGCCGCCTGTTCGACCGCGCGCGCGCGGCCCAGTGTTCGGCCATCGTGGTCACGGTCGATCTGCAAGTGCTGGGCCAGCGCCATAAAGACCTGAAAAACGGGCTGTCCGCCCCGCCCAAGCTGACGGTAAAATCCGTGGCCAATATGATGACCAAGGTGCAATGGGGCTTGGGGATGCTGGGCACCAAGCGGCGCTTTTTCGGCAATATCGTGGGCCATGCCAAGGGCGTGAGCGATCCTTCGTCGCTATCCACTTGGACCGCCGAAGCCTTTGATGTCTCGCTCGATTGGGACCGGATCGCGCAGTTCAAGAAATGGTGGGGCGGCAAGCTGATCGTCAAAGGCATTATGGATGCGGAAGATGCCCGCCGCGCCGCAGATATTGGCGCTGACGCGATCATCGTGTCCAACCATGGGGGCCGCCAGTTGGATGGCGCGGTCAGTTCCATCCGCGCCCTGCCCGCGATCATCGATGCGGTGGGCGACCGAATGGAAGTGCATTTCGACAGCGGTATTCGCTCTGGTCAGGACGTGCTCAAGGCTGTGGCTCTGGGCGCCAAAGGCACCTATGTCGGCCGCGCCTTTACCTATGGTTTGGGCGCGATGGGCGAAGCGGGTGTGACCAAGGCACTGGAAGTTCTCCACAAGGAACTCGATGTGTCGATGGCGCTGTGCGGCGAAACCGATATTCACAATGTCGGCCCGCATATCCTGTATGTGCCGCAGGGATTTGGCGATCCGACCGTACTGGTGTAACTTCATCCTTGCCGAAATATCCTCCGGGGGTGAATTGTGCCGCAGGCACAAGAGGGGGCTGGAAAAGCCCCCTTCCCTTCCCACCGAATCTGCCCTATAGCCACGCTACTTTCGGCCCGCACCCTTGGAGGCGGGCCGTTTCACATGTGTTATAAAGGATGAACACAATGGCAAAAGAGATCCCGGATCTTGTAGCCGAGGCACGCGCGGGGACAGGCAAGGGGGCCGCCCGTCAAGCTCGTCGTGAGCATTTCGTGCCCGGTATCGTTTATGGCGGCGGCGTAGACCCGCAGCCGATCAACTTCAACTACCACTACCTGATCGCCAAGCTGAAAGCCGGGCGCTTCTTGTCGACGCTGTTCAACCTGAAGGTCGAAGGTCAGGACGACGTGCGCGTGATCTGCCGCGGCGTGCAGCGCGACGTGGTCAAGGGTCTGCCGATCCATGTTGACCTGATGCGCCTGCGCCGCACCAGCCGCATCAACCTGTTCATCCATGTCGAGTTCCTGAACGCCGACAAATGTGTGGGCCTGAAGCGCGGTGGCACGCTGACCATCGTCCGCCCCGAGGTGGAACTGAACGTGCTGGCCGGTGACATCCCCGAGCAGTTGGAAGTGGACCTGACCAATTACAAGGTTGGCGACACGATCACCATTTCGGCCATCAACCTGCCCGCAGGCACCAAGCCGACCATCGACCGCGATTTCGTGATTGCCAATATCGCCGCACCGCGCGCATTGGCCGCCGCCGATGACGAGGATGAAGCCGAAGCCGCAGCGGAGTAATCCTTGCGCAGGCTATAAATAGACAGGGCGCCCCGCAAGGAGGCGCCCTTTTCTATTCGTCGCTCTTGGCGCGAATGCACTGGACCGAATCGTAAATCTCTAATTCGGGCGGGCCAAGATAGATCGTGCCGTGATCGCGTACGCCTTTATGCGAGCCGCGGAAGTTCTGCGATTTCGCCCAAGCATCGAAGGCGGCCTTGTCGCGCCATAACGTGTGCGACAGGTAGATCGTCGCCGCGTCGTCGGATGCCCCGCGGAACAAGTGAAATTCCACGAACCCGTCCATTTCAGGCAGCTTGCTTTCGCGGTTTTGCCAGATTTCCTCGAACGCGTCTTCTTGTCCCGGTCGCACCTTGAAGCGGTTGATTGTCAGATACATGCCGTCATCCTTTCTCTTTTCCCCAAGGTAAGAGACACGTGTGTCAGCCTCAAGCGCGGCTTGCGCTTTTCACCGGGCGCGGGCCGGACTATGCTGCGCGGGCGAACAAGGTAGGCGGTTATGAAACTCTTTGCGGGGCTTGGAAATCCGGGCGCGAAATACGCGGGCAACCGGCATAATATCGGCTTTATGGCGCTGGACGCGATTGCCGATGCGCATGGATTCGCGCCATGGCGCGCCAAGTTCCAAGGCGAGACGACCGAAGGGCGACTGGGGTCGGAAAAGGTCATCCTGCTCAAGCCGCATACGTTCATGAACCTGTCGGGCCAATCCGTGGCCGAGGCTTTGCGTTTCTACAAGCTGGATGTGGCGGATTTGGTAGTGTTCCATGACGAATTGGACCTTGCCCCCGGCAAGCTGCGTGTCAAGCAAGGCGGTGGACATGCCGGGCATAACGGGTTGCGGTCAATCCATGGCCATCTGGGCCCGGACTATACCCGCGTGCGGCTGGGCATTGGCCATCCCGGCCACAAGGACCGGGTGGCGGGCTATGTGCTGTCGGATTTCGCCAAGGCCGATCAAGACTGGCTGGATGACCTGATGCGCGGCATGGCCGACGGCGCGCCTGCGCTGGCGTCGGGGGATGGCGCGCGGTTTTGCAACGCGGTCGGGTTGCGCATGGCACCCCCCAAATCCAAGCCCGAAGCGCAGATGCCCAAGCCTGCGCCAACCCAAACGCCTGCCACACAGGACACACGCAGCCCGCTGCAAAAACTGGTGGACCGCTTCAAATGAACTTTCGCGATCATGCCAAGGCGCAGGCGGCGGCCTGCGCGCAGCTTGGCTCTCCGTATACGGCGCGGGTGCTGGCCCTGATTGCCGACCATTTGCGCCCCGGTCACGCCGTGGCCGACCGGCTGCTGGGCTGGCCCGCCGACCGTATGGAAGACGATGCCGTGGCCTTGCGACTGGCCGGTGCGTTGCATTACCTTGTGCTGACCCGGCAAGCCGCCATGCTGGCGCGCTTCTACACGCGCGACGATATCGCCGATGCGCAACTGTGGCGCAGCATTGATGCCGTGCTGCGCCTGAATGCCACGGACATCCTGCCGGTTCTGGACCACGCGCCGCAAACCAACGAGGTGGCACGCAGCGCCGTTTTCATCGCTGCCGGGCATTGGCTAAGCGCCGCGTTCGGGCTGCCGCTGGTATTGTCGGAACTGGGCACTTGCGCCGGGCTGAACCTGATCTGGGACCGCTACGCGCTTCAGATCGGCGAACACCGCTACGGGCCGGATGACGCCGCAATTACCCTTGCGCCGGAGTGGCACGGCACGCTGCCGCCGCTGGCAACACCCGTCATTCGCGCCCGTGCCGGGGTGGACCGCAACCCGCTGGACCCGGTCGCGGACCGGGACCGGCTGCAAAGTTATATCTGGGCCGATCAGGTTGCGCGGCTGCAACGTCAGGCCATCGCGCTGGACCTGGCCGCCGAAGCCAGACCGCCCGTGCAACAAGGCTGCGCCGTGGCATGGCTGTCGGACCGATTGTCACGCCCGCAACCGCAGGCTTGCCACATGGTGTATCACAGCCTGTTCTGGCAATACCTGACAGATGCGCAACAACGCGAGATCATCGACGCCATGGCCCGCGCGCGGCTGCAAACGAATGAACCCTTGGCACATGTCGCCATGGAAGCAGATGACAGCGGCCCCGGTGCCCTTGTGACGCTGACGCTTTGGCCACAGGGCACGGAAATCGCCCTAGGCCGGGCCGATTTTCACGGCGCATGGGTCGATTGGCAGGCACCCGACCCGCAGGCATGGACAGGCCGCGCGCGCTGACTATCTGTTGGAAAGCGCCGCAAAGGATCATGCCATGTCGATCGTCAAACACCCCTCTGTCAACGTCTTGGGCGGCACGCTGGACCCGTGCTCGACCGCGCCGCTGACGGGGTTCTTTCGCAACGGGGCATGCGACACCTGCGCAGAGGATCGGGGCAGCCACACGGTCTGCGCCGTGATGACGGCAGAATTCCTGGCGCATTCGAAATATCTGGGCAATGACCTGTCCACGCCGCGCCCGGAATTCGCCTTTCCGGGGCTGAAACCGGGCGACCGCTGGTGCCTATGCGCTGCGCGCTTCCTGCAAGCCCATGCAGAAGGTGTCGCCCCGCAGATCGTGTTGCGTGCTACGCATGAACGCGCGCTTCAGATCGTGCCGTTCGAGGTATTGCAAAGCTATGCGACTGACCTGCCTTAATCTTTGTCTTTCTCAGAGCATGGCGGCGAGTCGGCGATAAGATCGTCAATGAACAGGCTCATCAACTGGCCACGACCGCTGACCCCGGCCTTGCGGTAAATCGCGTTGGTCTGGGCTTTGACCGTGCCTTCCGATGTTTTGCGGAACCCTGCGATTTCCTGCGTTGAAAACCCCTTTAGCACGAAGAACGCGACATCGCGCTCTGCCGGGGTCAGGCCCCAAGTGCAGAAATTCTGCTCTAACAGATCCATGAACGCGGCAGAGGCGCGCTGCAATTGCGCTTCGGCCCGGCCCAGCCGCCGCTGCGACTGCATCAGCAACGCCCCCGACAGCACCAACCCGATCAGCAGCGCGACTGCCGCGCCGATTTCCAGCATTTCGCGGGTTTGCCAGTCGATGGGCTGACGCGGAATACCCAGCACCGACATTGCAATATCCCCGATGAAGAACAATGCGCCCACTGCCTGCACCAGCACCATCAGCAAGATTAGTAGGTTAAGCTTCACGCATCCCTCCTGCTGCTAAATGGCGCGCCGGTGTCGCGATATGGTTGAAAATGCATGATGTTTTCAATTCTGTAACGGCAGATCATTCGGAGAGTTGAGCATTTCGCCCCCGCGCGGCATATCGCCCGGTTCAGGGTTGGGCAGGTCGGATGGCGCAAATTCAACCGCATAATCGCGCAGGATCTGGCCCGTGGACGCATCGAGCACGATTTCGCGCCAGACAGGACCAAGCGACGCGATGATCCTAACCCGCCCCAACAGCGTGCGGGTGACGGATTCGACTTTGTAGCCCTGCACTTCCAGTGCCGTGCTGACCATGTCCGATGTTATCCGATCCACAGCCAAAGCCGGTTGCGTTGTGAGGCACAACGCAAGGCACGCGGCAATGAAAGCTTGTCTTAGACAGACCATGGCACGGTTCCGATTGGGGCAAGCAAGCCACCCCAAATGAAAAACCGCACCCCGGAACAATACCGGGGTGCGGTCGTAATCATAGCACTCTTTACCAACACTGGCACTCGGGCACAGGTTCACCCCGCGTAGAATGGGCTCGACTGACCCTGCAACGGACACTCACACACACACAACATAGTCAACCACTGCAATGACAGAGCGAGGGAAAGCGCCCCGGAACACCTAGATCAACGATCGCCCGAACGTTAAAATCATCGCTCAGGCACGGGTTGGTTACGGCAAAGCGAAGGCGCTATCTATTAAGCAGAGGTTTATATTTTAGGCATAAACGAAAGTTTATGCCCCCATTTCAAAGCCCAGATGCTTGGCAACCGTGAAAATGTCCTTATCGCCACGGCCACACATATTCATCACCAGCAGATGATCCGCAGGCAGGCTGGGTGCAATTTTCAGCACATGGGCCAGCGCATGGCTGGGTTCCAGCGCCGGGATGATTCCTTCCTGCGCGCAGCAGGTCTGGAAGGCGGCCAGCGCCTCGTCATCGGTAATGCTGACATATTCCGCGCGGCCCACATCCTTCAGCCAGGCATGTTCAGGGCCGATGCCCGGATAATCCAGCCCCGCGCTGATCGAATGCCCTTCCAGAATTTGCCCATCGTCATCCTGCAACAGGTAGGTGCGGTTGCCATGCAACACGCCGGGCCGCCCCCCGGTAAGCGATGCGCAATGCTCCATCTTGTCATTCACACCGCGCCCGCCGGCCTCGACCCCGATAATGGCCACATCCTTGTCATCCAAAAACGGATAGAACAGCCCCATCGCGTTCGACCCGCCACCAATGGCCGCAACCAGCGTATCGGGCAGGCGCCCTTCACGTTCCATGATCTGTTGCTTGGTTTCCTTGCCGATGATCGACTGGAAATCACGCACCATCGCCGGGTAAGGGTGCGGCCCGGCCACCGTGCCGATGCAATAGAACGTGTCATGCACATTGGTCACCCAGTCGCGCAGCGCGTCGTTCATCGCATCTTTCAAAGTGCCGCGGCCAGAGCGCACGGGCACCACTTCGGCCCCCAGCAAGCGCATGCGGAACACATTGGGGGCTTGGCGCTCGACATCATGCGCGCCCATATAGACGATGCATTGCAAACCAAAGCGCGCGCAAACCGTGGCGGTTGCCACCCCGTGCTGCCCTGCCCCGGTTTCGGCAATGATGCGTGTTTTGCCCATGCGCCGCGCCAGCAGAATCTGACCCAGCACATTGTTGATCTTATGCGCGCCGGTATGGTTCAGCTCGTCACGCTTCAGGTAGATCTTGGCACCGCCGCAATATTCGGTCAGCCGTTCTGCGAAATACAAGGGAGAAGGGCGGCCCACATAATGCGTCCACAGATCGTCCATCTCGGCCCAGAAACTGGGATCGGTCTTGGCGCGTTCATATTCCGCATCCAACGACAGGATCAGCGGCATCAGCGTTTCCGACACGAAGCGCCCGCCATAAATGCCGAAGCGCCCTTGCTCGTCTGGGCCGGTCATGTAGGAGTTCATCAGGTCGTCTGGCATGGCGCGTATCCTCTGTGCGGGGTTGCCAGAGTCCTAGCGCCGCAACCCAGTGCAGACAAGCGTTTTGCAGGCGGGTATTTTGCAGGCAGGCCCGTAGCCAAAAGGGCCGAAGCCCGCTATCGCTGCAAGATCAGCCGCTCGCCCTCTATCGCGATGCGCGCGTAGCGTGACAAATACCCCATGCCCAAAAGCGACACGTCCAACTCGCCTTCATTGACAAAGGCTGGGACATTTAGGTCACGAAACTCCAGCCCGCCTTCGGCCAAAACGACCTCCGCCAACTCGACCCGCGCCAGCCCGACAGTGCCATTGGCGGTGCGCGCCTGCCCCAGATAAGGCAGGCTGTCCGGGTCAAGCCCCACGCGCGCGGCGTCGTCCTGTGACAGCACGATATCGGATGCACCCGTGTCCAGAATAAAGGTGATCGGCGTGCCGTTGACCTTTAGGTCCAGCTTGAAATGCCGGTCGCTGCCCGCGCGCAACACGATTTCGCCATCCCCGGTCACGCTGGGGCCGCGATCGGTCATGTTCTGCCACAGCCCATAGCCTGCGGCAACACCCACAAAGATCAACCCCCACAGCACCGCATGGCGCAAGGTGGTCCCCAGATTGGTCGTGCGGGCGACCAGAAAATAGCCGACCAGAACGGCGCCCCAGATGCTCAGATACACCAGTTGCATCATGTCATCGGCGGTCATGCGGCCCCCTCGGTCACGTCATGGTCGTAAATCCAGCCAAATTGCCGCAAGGGCGCATCGCGCACAAATTTTTGCGACAGGCGCAAGGCCATATGGGCCAGCGGTGCGACGGGCGGGCGCAGGTGATAGTTGCGTGCATTGCGATTCGCCGCCTCGACCACGCGCTGCACGCGGTTGCGCCGCGCGGTCTGGTAGGCGGCAAGGCCGGTGGGCAGATCGGGCGCGCGATCCAATTCGCGGGCAAGCGTATAGGCATCTTCCAGCGCCATATTCGCCCCCTGCGCCATGAAGGGCAACGTGGGATGCGCGGCATCCCCCAGCAGCACGGCACGGCCCGAATGCCAAGTGGCGGCGACACTATGGCGGAACAGGCCCCATAAAAACACCTTATCGACCTGTGCCAGCCAGCCCGGCACCGGCCCGCCAAACCCCGCAAAGGCGCGGCGCAGGGTGGTTGGGCTGTCGGGATGGGCCCAGCCCTCTTCGGCCCAGGCCTTGCGTTCCTCGACCGCGACAATGTTGCGCAAACTGCCGCCGCGCAGCGGATAGCTGACCAGATGCTGGCCCGGCCCCATGAAGACCTGCGCTTCGGGCGGGTCCGATGGGTCGCCGGGCACCAGCGAGCGCCACGCAACTTGGCCCGTGAAAAAGGGGGTGGCGTGCCCGTTCAGCGCAACGCGCAGCACCGAATGCAGCCCATCCGCACCGACCACCAGATCGGCGGTCATGACCGCGCCTCCCGATAGGGTAACGCTGCCTGCCGCCGGATCGACCGCCACGACCTGCGCATTGAAGCGCGTGGCAATACCATCGACGCGCGCCGCCAGACCGGCCACGCAATCGGCCCGGTGCACAAGATGAAACCCTGCCCCACCCTGCGGCAAATCCATGCGCAAGACCTGAGCGCCCTGCGCATTGCGCAAGGTCACGGCTTGTGCGCGCATCGCCTCGACATGAACGCCAAGGGCTTGCAAAACGCGTGCCCCGTTCGGGCTGATCTGAATGCCCGCGCCGACCTCTCGAAAGCTTCCCGCTTGTTCCAACACGGTCACGGATGCACCACGGTCGCGCAGCGCCACCGCTGCGGCCAGACCGCCAACGCCACCGCCCACCACCAAAACCGATTTGCCTGCAAGCGTCATGCAATCCCTTTCAACGACAAGGGCACCGGTGCGGCTTCACGCCCCGATGCCCCGACTTGTCTTGGATCATGCGCAAAGCGCCATCGCCACGCAACGCGGCAAAATGGTCAATCGTCGCGATGCACGCGCTCTTTGCGCTCATGTGCTTCCTGCGCTTGCAACGTCATGGTCGCGATGGGACGCGCATCCAGACGTTTCAGCGAAATCCGCTCGCCCGTCATCTCGCAATAGCCGAAATCGCCGGATTCGATGCGCCGCAGCGCCGCATCTATCTTGGCGACCAGTTTGCGCTGGCGGTCACGGGTGCGCAATTCCAGCGCGCGGTCCGTTTCCTCAGAGGCGCGATCGGCAATATCAGGAATCGCGCGGCTGCTCTGGGCCAATTCCGCCAGCGTTTCTGCGCTGCCCTTCATGATGTCGTCTTTCCACGCCAATAACTTGCGGCGGAAGTACTCAAGTTGCCGCTCGTTCATGAACGGCTCGTCTTCGGCGGGCCGATAGTCTTCTGGCAGAAAAATTTCAGTTTTCATAACCTGTTTCCCGTTCTCTGCGGAAACATAGGTCTTGAGGTCTTCGTGCATGACATCACCCATATTCCGCGCCCTCGTGGGCCGGATACCCCAAGCCGGGGGTATTGTCACGCGCTTTCCGTCCATGGGGTTACGCGACCTTGCCGCGTCACTTCACGCAGGCTAGGTTCACAGCAAACAGTGGTCAGACGGGTGAGTCATGCGGTTTTCTTCCACCAGCAATTATATCGCAGGCGACGACCTGACCATGGCGGTCAACGCGGCGATCACGCTTCAGCGCCCTTTGCTGGTCAAGGGCGAACCCGGCACCGGCAAAACCGAACTGGCCCGGCAGATTGCCGCCAGCTTGGGCGTGCCGATCATTGAATGGGGCATAAAATCCACGACCCGCGCGCAACAAGGGCTTTACGAATACGATGCCGTGTCGCGCCTGCGCGACAGCCAGTTAGGCGATGCGCGGGTAGAAGATGTGTCGAACTACATCCGCAAGGGCAAGCTGTGGCAGGCGTTCGAAGCGGATGAGCGTGTCGTTCTGCTGATCGATGAAATCGACAAGGCCGATATCGAGTTTCCCAACGATCTGTTGCAGGAACTCGACCAGATGCAGTTCTTTGTTTACGAGACGGGCGAAACGATCCGCGCGCGGCATCGGCCCATCGTCATCATCACTTCGAACAATGAAAAAGACCTGCCCGACGCGTTCTTGCGCCGGTGCTTCTTTCACTACATTCAATTTCCCGACATGGATGCGCTGAAATCCATCGTCGCGGTGCATTTTCCTGACATAAAACCGCGCTTGCTGGAAACCGCGCTGACGCAGTTTTTCGAACTGCGCGACACGCCGGGGCTGAAGAAAAAGCCATCCACTTCGGAAGTGCTGGACTGGCTGAAGCTGCTTTTGGCCGAAGATCTTTCGCCCGAGGATCTGCGCCGCAACGGAGCTAGCGCGCTGCCCAAGTTGCATGGCGCCTTGTTGAAAAATGAACAGGACGTGCATCTGTTCGAACGGCTGGCCTTCATGGCACGGCGGCAGGGGCGATAAACGATGCAGTTGCGCCCTTTGGAAAAAACCGACCGCGCGCAATGGGATGCCCTGTGGCACGGGTATCTGAGCTTTTACGAAACGGCCCTGCCGCCCGAAACCTATGACGCAACCTTTGCCGCACTATTCTCCGAAAATGACATGTGCGGCTTGGTCGCTGATGATGCGGGCCGGTTGCTGGGCCTTGCGCATGTCGTGTTTCACGCGCATTGCTGGCGGCCCGAGGGTGTGACCTATCTGCAAGACCTGTTCACCCTGCCCGAAGCGCGTGGCACCGGCGTGGGGCGGGCGCTGATTGAAGCGGTTTACCGGCTGGCGGATGCACGCGGACGCCCTGCCGTCTATTGGACAACCCAGCACTTCAATACCGAAGCGCGGCAGCTTTACGACCGGGTCGGGCAGTTGACCCCCTTCATCAAATACAGTCGTCCGACATGATGCGCGCGCTGGCATTCGCGCTTTTGCTGGCGGGCTGCGCATCCCTGCCCGAAGAAGGGCCCGCGCCCGACATGGCCATTCAGACCCGCGCGCTCAGCTCGCAAGCCCTGTTTGGCGCACCGCAGCCGCAACCCACGCAAGTGCCCAACGCCCAGATCGTGCAAGATATCCTGGAACTGGGCTTTCAGCTAGAATCGGGGCGCAAGATTGAACAACTGTCGCGCTTCGAAGGCCCGGTCACGCTGCGCCTGACAGGCAGCCCGCCGCCTTTGGCCGCGACCGAAACCGACCGCTTGCTGGCGCGGTTGCGCCGCGAAGCCGGGCTGGACATTCGCCGCCAGACCGGACCGGCCAACATAACCGTCGAATTCGTGCCGCGCGCCACGATGCGCCGCACGGTCCCCGAGGCAAGCTGCTTCGTGGTGCCAAGCATCACCTCTTGGACCGAGTTTCGGGCCGCGCTGCGCGGTCCGGGGCTGGACTGGGCGGAAACTGTGGAACGCGACCGCGTGCTGGTTGTGGCCCCGGCGGATGCCACGGTGCAAGAAATGCGCGACTGCCTGCATGAAGAAATCGGGCAGGCCCTTGGCCCCTTGAACGATCTGTATCGCATTGCCGGCACCGTCTGGAATGATGATAATTTCCAGACCACGCTGACCGGCTATGACATGTTGGTTCTGCGGGTCTGGAACGACCCGGCCCTGCAATCGGGCATGGCAAAGGCAGAGGTCGCTCGCCGCCTGCCCGCCATTCTGGCCCGGCTGAACCCGCGCGGGCAAACCGGGGCGGCCAGCGCCCCGTCGCCCACCGGGCGCGACTGGGTGCAGGCGATCGAGAACGCGCTGTCATCGCCGCGCCCGGCGGCCAGCTACCGGTCGGCGGCGCGCGCGCTTGGGCTTGCCGTGGAGGCGGGCTGGGCCGATGCGCGGCTGGCCTTTAGCCTGTTTCTGGTGGCGCGTTTCGCCCCACCCGCCCGCGGCGCAGAGGCATTCGAGGCGCTGCTGCAAGCCTCGCGGCTATATGGCTCGCTGCCCGACGGGGCCAAGGCGCAGGCCTATGTCGACCTGCATATTGCCGCACAAGCCCTTGGGGCCAAGCAGTATTCGACCGTTTTAGCCCTGACCGCGCGCGCCATGACGGCCGCGCGCCGGGCCGAAAACGGGGCGCTGCTGTCATCGCTGATGCTGCTGCGCGCACAAGCTCTGGCCGCGCAGGGAAATACGTCCGAGGCCGCACGATTGCGCCGTGACGCAACCCCGTTCGCGCTGTATGGCTTCGGCTCTGACAAGGCCGCCACGGCCCGACGCGACGAAATCGCATTGCTGGCGGCACCATGACACGGAAAGGCACAAAATGATCGTGATCGCGGGAATGATCCTTGGGGCGGTTCTGGGCTGGCGCAAAGCCCGCAAGATGGGCGGCAATCGCGCCGATATCGCGCAATATGCGGGTGTTGGCGTCATCCTTGGCGGGCTTTTGGGCCTGTTCGCCACGATCGGGGTCGAAAAGGTGCTGTAGGCCCATGTTCCTGCCCTTCTTCCAAGCGCTGCGCGCCCATCAGGTGCCGGTCAGCCCACGCGAATACTTGGGCTTTCTGGAAGCGGTTCTGGCAGGGCTGGCGACCTATGACATTGATGGCTTCTACTATCTGGCCCGCGCGGCCATGGTGAAGGACGAACGCCATCTGGACCGCTTTGACCGCGCCTTTGCCGCAAGTTTCGAAGGGGTGGACGCCATCACCTTTGACGAGATGGTGCAGGCCATGGACCTGCCGCGTGAGTGGCTGGAGAAGCTGGCAGAAAAAACCCTGACGCCAGAGGACATGGCCGAGATCAAGGCGCTTGGCGGCTTTGAAAAACTGATGGAGACGTTGAAGCAACGTCTGGAAGAGCAAAAAGCCCGCCATCAGGGCGGCAATAAATGGGTGGGAACGGCGGGCACTTCTCCTTTCGGGGCCTATGGCTACAACCCCGAAGGCGTGCGCATCGGTCAAGACCGCTCGCGCCACCGCCGCGCTGTCAAGGTCTGGGACAAGCGGCAGTTCCGCGATCTGGATGGCGACCGCGAATTGGGGACGCGCAACATCAAGGTCGCGCTGAAGGGCTTGCGCAAATGGGCGCGCGATGGGGCCGCGCAGGAACTGGACCTTGACGGCACGATCCGCGCCACCGCCGAACAAGGCTGGTTGGACGTGAAAACCCGGCCAGAGCGGCGCAATGCGGTCAAGGTGCTGCTGCTGTTGGATATTGGCGGGTCAATGGATGACCATGTGCAGGCAGTCGAAGACCTGTTCAGCGCCGCGCGTGCCGAATTCAAGCATATGGAACATTTTTACTTCCACAATTGCCTGTACGAATTCGTCTGGCGCGACAATGCGCGGCGTTGGACCGAACGCCTGCCCACATGGGATTTGCTGCGCAGCTATGGCAGCGACTGGAAGTGCATTTTCGTGGGTGATGCGGCCATGTCACCCTATGAAATTGCCCTGCCCGGCGGCGCTAATGAGCATTGGAACGAAGAAGCCGGTCAAGTCTGGCTGCACCGCGCCCGCACGCAATGGCCAGACCATCTGTGGATCAACCCCGCGCCGGAAGAACATTGGCGCTACACGCAATCGACCCAGATGATTTCGCAGATCTTCGAAGGCCGTATGGTCCCGATGACATTGGACGGCATCGGGCGGGGCGTGAAGCTGCTGGGCTGAGTCGGCATTTTTCTGCCACCCCAATTTGCATCATGTGATCGCCTCCCCTACCTGTTCGGTAGTCGCGGACCAACCCGCGCAGATTAGGAGAGATGATGACCTTGAAAACCACTCTGACCGCCGCTGTGCTCGCTTCTGGACTGGCACTTGGAACCGCGCCTGCCGCCATGGCGCAATCCGAGCCGGATGGGGCCGCCCTGGTGCAAGAAGAGGGGAAGATGGATTCCTTCGTCACGGCAGCGCTGGCCGTGGACGAAGTGCGCAACACCTACGTGGCGCAGCTTCAGACCATTGAGGATGAAGCGGAACAGCAGGCGCTGATCGAAGAAGCCAATGAGGCAATCGTTCAGGCCGTGGAAGAAGCCGATGGCATCAACTTGGAAGAATATGTGGCGATTGGTGAAGCCGCAAGCACCGACCCGGAAATTGCCGCGCAGATTGACGCGCTGATGAGCGAGCGCGCACCGATGGAGTGACGCCACACCGTCACAACGCCAAAGGCCGGGCTATTTGCCCGGCCTTTTTTGTTCTATTACATGGACTTAGCGTTCGATCGTCACACGCGCCATGCGGTCTGGATCGCCGGTCACAGCGCCGTTCCCGCCAGTGCCGCGCTTGATGGCATCCAGCACCTCAAAGCCGTCCATCAACTGGCCAACGACGGTGTATTGACCATTCAGATGCGGCGCGGCCGAGAACATGATGAAGAACTGGCTATTCGCGCTGTCCGGGCTTTGCGAACGCGCCATGCCGACAACCCCGCGGGCAAAATCCTCGTCCGAGAATTCAGCTTCCAGATCGGGCAGGTCAGACCCGCCCATGCCCCAGAAACGGGGGTTTCCATCGGCGCCGCCATGCTCCACATCGCCGGTCTGGGCCATGAAGCCTTCGATCACCCGATGGAACACAACACCGTCATAGGCGCCGCTTTCAGCCAGCGTGACCATGCGGTCAACATGGTTCGGCGCCAGATCATCGCGCAGGGCAATGCGCAGCGTGCCATTCGCCTCGCCCGCGACCTCTATCACCATCACGGGGCCGTCATGGTCGGCGGGCACTTCGGTGGTTTGGGCGCTGACCGCGTTCAGGTTCCACCACGACGCCCCCAGAATGGCCAGACCGGCCACGAACAACCCCGCAAAGATCAGCTTGTCACGCATCGGCGGCCACCTTGACCGACAGCATCTTGTCCGGGGTTGCAGGCGGTTCGCCGCGCGTGATGGCATCGACATGCTCCATACCCGAGATTACCCGGCCATAGACCGTGTATTGCCGGTTCAGGAAATGGTTGTCGTTGAAGTTGATGAAAAACTGGCTGTTGGCGCTGTCGGGGTTTTGCGAGCGCGCCGCGCCCACAGTGCCCCGGTCATGCGGCACGCCAGAGAATTCGGCCTTCAGGTTCGGCAGGTCCGACCCGCCGGTGCCGCAGCGGCCGGGGTTGTAGTTCACTTCGGTATTGCCATTGGCCACGTCGCCGGTCTGCGCCATGAACCCGTCGATCACGCGGTGAAATACAACATTGTCGTATTTGCCCGCGCGCGCCAGTTCCTTCATCCGGGCGCAATGGCCGGGGGCCACGTCGGCCAGCAATTCGATAACGACGGTCCCGTCCTTCAATTCCATCAGGATCGTGTTTTCGGGGTCTTTGATCTCGGCCATGGGGCGCTCCTGTCTGTTTGCTTGACCCGCAACCTAATCTGGCAAGGGGCCAAGGAAAAGCCCCTTCGCGGGCGCTGCGACCATTGACCCGCCCAATGGTTTCGCGCCACATAGCGGCAGACCAGACCGGGGGACAGCATGGCTTTCAACACGCTTGACGACATCGCTTTCGCAGGCCGCACGGCACTTGTGCGGGTGGATATCAACGTGCCGATGGCCAATGGCCGCGTGACAGATGCCACCAGGATTGACCGCATCTTGCCGACGATCCGCCACATCACCGAAGCTGGCGGCAAGGTCGTGCTGCTGGCGCATTTCGACCGGCCCAAGGGGCAGCGCGTGCCCGAAATGTCGCTATCGCTTGTCCGGCCCGCGCTGGAAGCGGCCTTGGGCCATCCCGTTGGCTTTGCCGAGGATTGCATCGGGATGCCTGCCAAGAAAGCGGTCGCGGCCATGGAAGCGGGCGATGTGCTGTTGCTAGAAAACACGCGCTTTCACGCTGGTGAAGAAAAGAATGACAAAATGCTTGCGGCGGGCATAGCGGCCCTTGGCGATATTTTCGTGAACGATGCCTTTTCGGCTGCGCATCGGGCACATGCTTCGACCACCGGGGTGGCAGAGCTGATGGAAAACTGCGCCGGTCGCCTGATGGAGGCCGAATTGACCGCGCTGGAAAAGGCGCTTGGCACGCCTGAACGCCCGGTGGCGGCGGTGGTGGGCGGGGCCAAGGTCTCGACCAAGCTGGACCTGTTGTCGAACCTGATCGGGCGGGTCGATCATCTGATCATCGGCGGCGGCATGGCCAACACATTTCTGGTCGCCCAAGGGCGCGAGATCGGCACGTCGCTGGCAGAGCGCGACATGACCGACACCGCGCGCGACATCATGGCCAAGGCAAGTGATGCGGGCTGCACCATCCACCTGCCACGCGACATTGTGGTGGCGCGCGAATTCGCCGAAGGGGCCGCGTCGGAAACGCTGCCGGTCGATCAATGCCCGGCAGATACGATGATCCTTGATGCCGGGCCCGACACCGTTGCCGCAATCAAGGAACTGTTCGCCGGATGCCGGACACTGGTCTGGAACGGGCCGCTGGGAGCGTTCGAGATTGCCCCTTTCGACATGGCCACCAACGCCGCAGCACGGGCCGCGGCAGAGTTGACAGAAGCCGGCGCGCTGATTTCGGTTGCCGGCGGGGGCGATACGGTCGCGGCGCTGAATAAGGCCGGTGCGGCGGAACGCTTCAGCTATGTCTCGACCGCTGGGGGCGCTTTTTTGGAATGGCTGGAAGGCAAGACCCTGCCCGGCGTTGCCGCGTTGGAGGTCTGAGCCATGGACATGATCGTCTGGGCCGGGGCGGTGCTGTCACTGGCCGGCGTCGCGGGGCTGGTCTGGTGCATACTGTATGTGATGCGGCTGCGCCGCAAGGCACTTGACGACGCCACGATGCGCAGCCGGATGCAAAAGGCCGTCCTGGTAAATTTCGCGGCGCTGGCCGTATCGACCTTGGGCTTGATGATGGTGGTCATCGGAATTTTCCTGTCCTGAGGGATTCCCGCGCGGAATGTTTTGTGGCATGGTGACACTGTAAGGGTCAGAGCATAACTAACCCGTCCATTGCACGAGCAGGACAACCCAATGCGCAAGACACGCCCGGCGATCGGGGCGCTTTTCTTTTTCGGGACAGCGCTGGTGCTGGCCTTGTATTTCACCTTTGCGGCGGTGCAGGGCAGCTTCGGGCTGTTCAACAGGGTGCAGGTGCAGGCAGAGAATGCCGAACTGATGCAACGCCGCGACCGGTTGCAGGTGGAATTGTCGCAGCTTCAAAACAAAACCACGCGGCTGTCCGATGACTATCTGGACCTTGACCTCTTGGATGAACGCGCGCGCGACGTTCTGGGGCTGACCCGCCCGGATGACGTGATTATTCGCTGACCTGCGGCGCGGCCCGCCGTGCAGGGGCGCTCTGGCAGCGCATCGGCGGGCGGCCTGCATGCGAGCGTGCCACATTCCTTCACAGTCACGCGCGACACGCCAAAGTTTTGCGGTCACATAGCTTTACGCACAGCCTGACAGCGTTCAGCGCGACAGGGTTTAATAGGCGTTTTCACCGCTTAGAACGGCGGGTAGCGTCAGCACCAGAATGCGCATGTCCAGCCAAGGCGACCAAGTGTCGATGTAATCCAAATCGCTGGCAAGACGGCGGCGGATATCTTCTGGCCGCGTGACCGCGCCGCGAAAGCCGCGGATCTGCGCCAGCCCGGTCAGCCCCGGTTTGACCTTGTGCCGCGCGGCGTAGCCCGCCGCCACGGCGGCGAAATCCAGATCATGGCTGCGCGCGCCGACCGCGTGCGGGCGCGGCCCAACCAGCGACATGTCACCGGCCAGAACATTGAACAATTGCGGCAACTCATCCAGCGATGTGCGGCGCAGAAAGCGGCCAACACGCGTGACGCGGGCGTCATTGCGCGCTACGGGGTTACGCGCGCTATCATCGCGCAGCGCGTGGTGCAGGCTGCGGAACTTCAGCGCGGTGAAGGGCGCGCCGACATAGCCTTCGCGCAACTGGCGAAACAGGATCGGACCGGGGCTGTCCAGCCGGATTGCCAGCGCGATCAGCGCCATCAGCGGCAAGGCCACCACCATCAGCACCCCGCCCAGCACCAAATCGAAGCCGCGTTTGAACAACGCATCACGCCCCCGCAAGGGGCGGTCGAACAGGTCGAGCAACGCCAGCCCGCCCAGCCAGCGATACGAGCGCGGGCGCAAACCCAGCTTGCTGTCATGCGGCGCCAGCCGAATATCGACCGGCAGCACCCAGAGCGGGGCAAGAATTTGCACGATACGGTCTTCGGCCCGCGGGGGCATGGTGACAATGACCATATCGACCGATTGCCGAGCGATGAAATCGGGCAGATCAGCCATGCGGCCAAGCCTTGGGACACCCATTTGCATTTGCGGCGAGCGCGCGCCATCCCGGTCGTCGAACAGGCCCAGCACCCGCACGCCCTGCCCGTGCAGCCGGGACAGATGTTCAAGCGTGGCGCGCGCTTCTTCCCCGCCACCGGCGATGACTATGCGCAAGCTGATACGCCCGTGCCACGTGCCGACCCGGAACAGCGGCACAAGCATTGTGCGCCATAGCGCCGCCATAGCTGCCGCGACCGCCCAAAGCGCACAGCCCGGCATATGAAAGGCCCACCATCCGGCCCCCGCCAGCAGCGCCAGAACCGCCCAGAGCCGCGCCCCGTCCACCCGGTCATAGCCCGCAAGGGGGGCGGCGCTGTCAGGCCGGGTCAGCAGCATTCCCAGCCACAGCCCCGACAGGCCAAGCACCAGCGATGGCGCTGCCGCCAAGACCGGCAGCGCGGCCAAGCCAAACGACATGGCCACCAGCCCCAAGCCTGCCAGCGCAAAGACCCATTCCAGAAAACGCGCGATTTCGACCGCGCGCGCAGGCGAAAGCCGCCAGCGCACCCCGCCAAGCGGTTGCGCGCCCAGACCCAATGAACCGGATGGCAATTGCTGCATGATGGCCCGTCCCTAATGTTCCGGGGCACGCTACAGCGCGGCGGTTAAAGGCGCGTAAAAATGCGGATGGCCTGTAAGCCGGGTTCTGTCCGGGGGGCTTGCGCCCCCTTGGATGACCATTCATCTGCCCCCATGCTTGCGCGTGGGGGTCAAGCTGCCAACCCGGACCTCGGGCTGAAGCGGCCCTGCGGCGGTATCCCCGAAGGGACCGGACCCGCGCGAAGTCCCTATTCGGCATTGCTCCCGGTGGGGCTTGCCATGCCGGTCCGGTTGCCCGTCCCGCGGTGGGCTCTTACCCCACCGTTTCACCCTTGCCATGCGTGCATGGCGGTCTGTTCTCTGTGGCGCTGTCCCTCGGGTTGCCCCGGCCGGGCGTTACCCGGCACCGTCGCTTCATGGAGCCCGGACTTTCCTCGAAGGCGCACCTCCGCGGTCATCCGGCCATCCGCATCGGCGTTGCGCATAAGCTGCGCGGCCGGTTTGGTCAATGCCCCTCACCCCTTGTCGCCCTGCCCGGCCTGCACTAAGCAAGTGACAAGGCAACCATGGGGCGATCATGCGAATTCTGGTAACGAATGACGATGGAATCAACGCGCCCGGTCTGAAAGTTCTGGAAGAGATCGCGGCCCGCATTGCCGGACCGACAGGCGAGGTCTGGGTTGTCGCGCCTGCATTCGAGCAATCGGGCGTGGGTCATTGCATTAGCTACACCCACCCGATGTTGCTGAGCAAACTGGATTATCGCCGCTATGCCGCCGAAGGCAGCCCTGCCGATTGTGTGCTGGCCGGGTTTTATGACGTGTTGCAAGGCGCGCGCCCCGATCTGGTGCTGTCGGGCGTGAACCGCGGCAATAACGCGGCGGAAAACGTGCTCTATTCCGGCACGGTCGGCGGCGCGATGGAAGCGGCCCTGCAAGGCCTGCCCGCAATTGCCCTGTCGCAGTTCATGGGCCCGGAAACAGAAGAGCTTGCATCGCCGTTCGACGCCGCCATCGGCCATGGCGAGGCCGTGGTGCGCGCGCTTCTGGACAAGGCACCTTGGGACCAAGACGATTACCGCCTGTTCTATAACGTCAATTTCCCGCCCATCGGGCGCGATGCGGTCAAGGGCATAAAGGTCGTGCGGCAAGGCTACCGCAAGGACACGTTTTTCGGCGTGGAACCGCAAATGTCGCCCTCTGGGCGGCGGTTTTTGTGGATAAAGGGCGGCCCACAACACATGCCCACGGCACCCGGCACCGATGCGGCGGCCAATCTGGACGGCTACATTTCTGTCACGCCCATGCGCGCGGACCTGACCGCCGAAGACGCGCTGGACGATGTGCGAAAGGCACTGGAATGAGTGACGCAACCGACCCGACGCCCGACGCGCAGGAAGCGCGGATGCGGTTTATCTACACGCTGCGATCGCGCGGGGTGACGGATATGCGGGTGTTGCAGGCGATGGAAAAGATCGACCGCTCGGCCTTTCTGACAGGCCTGTTCCGCGAACGCGCCTATGAGGACACGCCGCTGCCCATTGCCTGCGGGCAAACCATTAGCCAGCCGTCGGTGGTCGCGCTGATGACAGAGGCGCTGGATGTCGGGCCGCGCGACAAGGTTCTGGAAGTGGGCACCGGGTCTGGCTATCAGGCCGCGATCCTCAGCCAGCTTGCGCGGCGGGTCTATACGGTCGAACGCCATCGCGCGCTGGCAAAACAGGCCCAAGGCGTGTTCGATGCGCTGGGGCTTGTGAATATTACCGCCATCGTGGGCGACGGCTCTCATGGGTTGCCCGATCAGGCACCGTTTGATCGCATCATCGTGACTGCGGCGGCAGAGGACCCTCCCGGCCCTCTCTTGGCGCAACTCAAGATTGGCGGTATCATGGTGGTTCCTGTTGGACAGTCGGATACGGTTCAGAACCTGATCCGGGTGCATCGGCAGGAAACAGGGTTCGAGTATGAGGAATTGCGCGCCGTGCGGTTTGTGCCCTTGGTCGAAGGGCTGGGATGACCGCGCCAAGAGCCGGAACGGCCTAGGCGCCAGAGCAGAAGGGTAAAGGGACATGCGACAGACACGCCCGGTTTTGATAACAGCGGCCACCGCCCTGCTGGCGCTGACCGCCTGCGGCAATTTCGATCTGGATATGCGCAGCGCAACCAACGGGTTTTCAACTGCCGATGCCGCGCGCCAGCCAAGCGCGGACCGTCCAAAGGCGGATGCGCGCGGGATCATTACCTACCCGGATTACCAAGTTGTCGTCGCGCGCGGGGGCGATACGGTGCAAACCGTGGCAGAGCGTCTGGGCCTGAACCCGGTCGAATTGGCGCGCCACAATGCCCTGACCCCCGACACGACGCTGCGCGGGGGCGAAGTGCTTGCCTTGCCACGCAAGGTGGATGCGGGCGAAGACATTGCCGTCACCACGCTGGCAGAATCCGCGATCACGCGCGCCGAAAATGGCGATGATGCGCCGGAACCCGCCGCGCGCGCCGATGGTCCGCAACCGACGCAGCACCGGGTGGAACGCGGCGAAACCGCGTTCCAGATCGCACGGCTCTATAGCGTCAGCCCGCGGGCCTTGGCGGATTGGAATGGCCTGAACCCGGAAATGGAAGTGCGCGAAGGCCAAGTGCTGATGATCCCGGTCGCGGCGCAACTGGAGCGCGCTCAGGAAGAAGAACCGGTCACACCACCGGGCAGCGGCAGCCCAACGCCGCCGCCGCCTTCTGCCTCTACCCCGATGCCGGAACCGGAACCGCCTGCCGAAGTAGCCGACCGGCAGGCCGAAGAATCGCGCCCGCCCTCGCCCCAACTGGAACAAGAACGCACCGAACCCGCGACGACGACGAACTTTGCCATGCCGGTCGATGGCCGAATCATTCGCGCCTATGCACCGGGGCGCAATGACGGCATCGGGATCGCGGCCAGTGCGGGCACGAATGTGCGCGCTGCGCAAGCGGGCACGGTCGCCGCTGTCACCAAGACAACGACGGGCGTGAATATCCTAGTGCTAAGCCACGCAGACAACCTGCTGACAGTTTACGCCAATATCGATACGCTCGCGGTCGAAAAAGGCGCACGCGTCACGCGTGGCCAGTCAATTGCCAAGGTGGCCGCGGGCGACCCGAGCTTCCTGCATTTTGAAGTGCGCAACGGGCAAGACAGTGTGGACCCGATGCGCTACCTGCAATAACCGCGTTAGGAGGCACGCGCCACGCCGTCGGGCGCTGTGTCGGCTGATGGCAGCGGGATGGTGTTTTCCGCGTCAAACAACATGGACAACCGTTCCGTGGCGGCAAGCAGCATGGCTTGTTCCCATGGCGCAAGCTGTTCAAACCGCTGTGTAAAGCGATCGTGCAACGGGTCGGGCGTCTGGTCCAGCAGGTCGCGCCCGGCGTCTGTCAAGATGACCCAGACCGCACGCCGGTCTGCCTGACGGCGTTCACGCCGCACGAAACCACGCGCTTCCAGCCGGTCGATCTGCACAGAGATGGTGGCCTGCCCGACGCCGAGCGCGCGGGAAATATCGCGCGGCATCTCCTGCCCTTTGCGGCGCAGGGTGTGCAAAACCAGAAGCTGCGCCTGCGTCAGCCCCGAAGCACGCGCCATGGCGCGCTCATTGCCCTCTAGCGCGTGTAAAATTCGTCGCAAAGCGATCAAGGTATCGGATGAGCGTTCAATCACCACAGCCTCCGGGAAACTTAGTTACTGATAATGCCCTTGGCCCATGCGAAAGACAAGCCGGCGCCGCGCGTTTAGTTTTCTTAGCAATTCTTTCATGAAAAGAAAAAACTTTGCTAAGCGAATTCTTCACGGGTCATTTTTCGCTATTTTTCTTTAAATTCTGCATGTTGACTGACAAGATCAACTGCAAATACTTCGGGTTGATAAAATAAGCCAAGCGCCATATGTTATGCACAACGAAACAACAGGGGTCGCAAACCCATGGCGAAAGACGTGACATTCGATCAGGCCGAAGCGCCGGACTTGCTGCATCTGCGCAAGCCGACCAAGGCTGATGGCGCTGCCGTCTGGCAGTTGGTGGCAAATTGCCCCCCGCTGGACCAGAACTCGATGTATATGAACTTGGTGCAATGCGATCATTTCGCGGAAACCTGCATTCTGGCAGAACGTGGCAACACGGTGCTGGGCTGGATTTCGGGCCATATCCCGCCCGAATCTCCGGATACGATTTTCGTCTGGCAGGTGGCGGTGCATGCCGATGCGCGAGGCTTGGGCTTGGGCAAGCGCATGTTGCGCGCGCTGTTGCAGCGCCCGGCCTGTGCCAATGTCACCAAGTTGGAAACCACCATCACCCGCAGCAATGATGCAAGCTGGGGCCTGTTCCGCAGTTTTGCCCGTGACCGGGGCGCGCCCCTGACCGATGCGCCGCATTACGAGCGTGACGCCCATCTGAATGGCGAGCATGCGACCGAACATTTGGTCACGATCGACCTGCCGCGCAAGCGGCTTCGGCTGGTGGCCTGAGGGGCGCGCGACACCCCTGCCCCAAACACCCGACATTCCTGAAAGGATAGACCATGACTGACTCAGCCATGACCGATATTTACCACCGCCGCGAATCTGAAGCACGCAGCTATTGCCGGTCCTTCCCGGTCAGCTTTACCAAGGCGCAGAACGCCACGCTGACCGATGCCAATGGCCGCGACTATACCGATTTTCTGGCGGGCTGTTCGTCTTTGAACTACGGCCACAACGACCCCGACATGAAAGCAGCCTTGATGGAACATATCATGGCCGATGGCGTGGCTCATGGTCTGGACATGCACACCACCGCAAAGGAAGCGTTTCTGGGCGCGTTTGAACGGATCGTGCTGAAGCCGCGCGGCATGGATTACAAATTCATGTTCACCGGCCCGACCGGCACCAATGCGGTCGAAGCGGCAATGAAGCTGGCGCGCAAGACCACCGGGCGCGAAACCATCGTGGCCTTTACCAACGGCTTTCACGGCATGACCATGGGTGCCTTGGCCGCGACCGGCAATGCAGGCAAGCGCGGCGGCGCGGGCATGGCGCTGTCGGGCGTGGTGCGTATGCCGTATGAAGGCGCGATGGAAGGTGTCGACAGCTTGGCGCTGATCCGCGAAATGCTGGACAACCCATCCAGCGGCATTGACGCGCCGGCGGCCTTTCTGATCGAACCGGTTCAGGGCGAAGGTGGCCTGAATGCCGCCAGCGCCGAGTTCCTGAAGGGCCTGCAAAAGCTTGCCCGCGAACATGGCGCGCTGATCATCATGGATGACATTCAGGCGGGCATCGGCCGCACCGGGCCGTTCTTCAGCTTTGAAGGCATGGGCATTCAGCCCGACCTGATCCCGCTGGCGAAATCGCTGTCGGGCATGGGCCTGCCCTTTGCCGGCCTGCTGATCCGCCCCGATCTGGACGTGTGGAAACCGGCGGAGCATAACGGCACGTTCCGCGGCAACAACCACGCGTTCGTGACCGCCCGCGTGGCACTGGAAAAATTCTGGAGCGATGACGCCTTCCAGAAACAGACCGAAGCAAAGGCCGCGTTCCTGACCGAACGTCTGCAACGCATCGCCAATCTGATCCCCGGCGCCAGCCTGAAAGGGCGCGGCATGATGCAGGGTGTCGATGTCGGCTGTGGCGAGATGGCCGCTGCGATCTGCGCCACCTGTTTTCAGCACGGGCTGATTATCGAAACATCGGGCGCGCATGACGAGGTGGTCAAGGTGCTTGCCCCCCTGAGCATCCCGCAGGACCAGTTCGCCAAGGGGCTGGACGTGCTGGAAGCCGCCGTGCAAGTTCATGCCCCGGCCAACAAGATCGCAGCGGAGTAACGCACATGATTATTCGCGACTTTCACAAAGCCAAGACAACAGACCGCCGCGTAGGCGCAGAGCGCTGGGAATCCGTGCGCCTGCTGCTGGCCGAGGATGGAATGGGGTTTTCCTTCCACATCACCACGATCGAGGCCGGGTCGGAACATACCTTCCACTACAAGAACCACTTTGAAAGCGTCTATTGCATTTCGGGCGAGGGCAGCATCGAAGACATCGCCACCGGCGAGGTGCACGAATTGCGCCCCGGCGTAATGTATGCGCTGGACCAGCATGACAAGCACACCTTGCGCTGCCGCACCGAAATGGTCTTTGCCTGCTGCTTCAACCCGCCCGTCACGGGCAAGGAAGTGCACCGCGAAGACGGCTCTTACGCGCTGGAAAATTCCTGAACACAGGCGGCGGGGGTGAAAAGCCGCCCGCCAACATATCCATGACCCATACAGTCGAAAAAATCGGCGGCACCTGCATGAGCCGCGCGCCCGAATTGGTGGATGCGCTGTTCCTGCACGACCCCAAAGCGGTTTATAATCGTGTGTTCGTGGTGTCGGCCTTTGGCGGCATTACCAACAAGCTGCTGGAACACAAGAAAACCGGATCGCCCGGCATTTATGCGCGCTTTGTCAGCGATGATAGTGGTGCAGGCTGGGTGGACGCGCTGCGCGACACGGCCGAGACCATGTGCGCCACCCATGCAGAGATCCTGACCCATGACGGTGATCGCGAACGCGCCGATGCTTTCGTGCGCGACCGCATGGAAGGCGCGCGCGCCTGTATGCTGGATTTGCAGCGCCTTGGCAGCTACGGGCATTTCCGCATCGACCAGCAAATGATGACCCTGCGCGAATTGCTGTCGGGCATGGGCGAGGCGCATTCGGCCTTTGTCACCACGCTTTTGTTGCAGCGCAACGGTGTGAATGCGCGCTTCGTGGACCTGACGGGCTGGCGCGACGAAGAAAACCCGACCTTGGCCGACCGGTTGACGCAAGCCATGGCGGGGATTGACCTATCGGCGGAACTGCCCATCGTCACGGGCTATGCGCAATGTTCCGAAGGGCTGATGCGCGAATATGACCGCGGATATTCCGAAGTGGTTTTCGCGCATCTGGCGGCGCTTTCCTGCGCGCGCGAAGCGATCATCCACAAGGAATTCCACCTGTCTTCGGCAGATCCCAAGATTGTCGGGGTGGATGCCGTGCGCAAAATCGGCCGCACCAGCTATGACGTGGCCGACCAGTTGTCGAATCTGGGCATGGAAGCGATCCATCCCAATGCGGCGCGCGTGCTGCGCCGTGCCGATGTGCCGCTGCGCGTGAAACATGCGTTCGAACCCCATGATCCGGGCACGCTGATCGGGCCAGAGGGTGGCCAAGCAAACCGGGTTGAAATGGTCACCGGCCTGCCGGTGCAGGCGTTCGAGGTGCATGAACCCGACATGGTCGGCGTCAAAGGCTATGATGCGACGGTGTTGCAAGCCCTGACCCGGCACAATCTGTGGATCGTGTCGAAACATTCGAACGCGAACACAATCACGCATTACATCGACGGGTCGCTAAAGGCGCTGCGCCGCGCCGAGCAAGAGGTGCTAAAAGCCTATCCAAACGCAGAAATCAGCACCCGCGCGCTGTCCATGGTCGCGGTGATCGGGTCCGACTTGTCTGATGTATCGGTGCTGTCGCGCGGCTTGCTGGCGCTGGAAGCCGCCGGGCTGCGCCCCTTGGCCGCCCAACAAGGCCTGCGCCGGATAGAGGCGCAATTCCTGCTGCCCCGCGACGAAATGGATAATGCAATCAAGGCGTTGCATGAGGCCTTGGTCACTGACGCCACCGGCAAACGCAATTCGGGTAAGGCGGGCAAGAAAGGCCCGGCGCTGCGCGCGGCCTAAATGCGTGTGTTCGGGTCGAAAACCGGCGTGGGGCTACGGCTGCCGCGCCGTTTCAGTTTGTGGCGCGCAGCCGCGCGCGACCGCCCCGCCGTTTTTGCAACTCTGGTGCGCGGCTGGGCAATTCGGCCATGACAGCGCGGCGCTGATCCGCGCTCATCCGCGACCATCCGGCAATTTCATCCAACGATCTAAGACAGCCGGTGCACAACCGGGCTTCGGGATGGATCACGCAGATCTTGACGCAAGGGCTTTCCACCTCGTCGCGCTTCCAGATGTCGTCGGTCATATGGCGCCCCAGAAACTGTCCTGTCACGCAGATAGGCCGTGGCAGGCAAAAAAGAAAGGCCCCTAGCCGCGCCGCAGCACCGTCAGGCGGTCCAGCGCGCCTTGCAGGATAACGCCGGCGGCCACATGGTCGATCACCTCTGCCCTTCGGCGGCGGGATGTGTCGGCTTCCAACAGCGCGCGTTCGGCGGCCACGGTGGACAGCCGTTCATCCCAGAACCCGATGGGCCGGTCGGTCAACCGTGACAGGTTGCGTGCGAAAGCGCGGGTTGACTGGCAGCGCGGCCCTTCGGTGCCGTCCATGTTGCGCGGCAAGCCAAGGATGATCCCGCCAATCTCGCGCGCGTCCAGAATTTCCAGCAGCGCTGCTGCATCCAGTCCGAATTTCTTGCGCCGGATGGTCTGCAAGGGCGAGGCGATGGACAACATCCTGTCCGACACCGCCACGCCGATGGTCTTGTCACCCAGATCCAGCCCCGCCAGCGCCCGCATGGGCGGCAGCGCGGCAGCGAAACCCGCGATGTCGTCGTGAAGGCTGCTCACTCGTCCGTCAGCCCGGCATCGCGCGCGGCATCATTGATGATTTTCAGCGCCGCAGCATCGGCGGCAAAAATCGTGCGCGCCTCTCCCAGAATGGCAAGGGCTTGTTCACGCCGCTCCAACACACCCATGGCTCGCAGAAGCTGCGCCCAATCCTGCGGTGGGCCGCCTTCATTGGCCAGCCGCGACAACATGCCATCGACCATGCCTGCGATCATCTCCTGACGCTGCTCTGGCGTCATGTCCTCGGCAGCTTCGATATCGGCGGCAGAAGGCCCGCGTGCACTGGGCGGCGGCGGCAACTGGTAGCGTGGCGCGCCGGAAATCTGCGCCAGTTCGGGCAGCGCGGCGCGAATTTCTTCCAGCCATGGCGCGTCAGGTTCGCTGACATCATGCAGGCGGCGCCACAGGCGAAAGGTCAGATCGGGCCGCCCGGTCTGGGCATAAAGCCGCCCGGAATAATACAGCGCGATCGGGTGTTCCGGGTCGCTGCGCAGAATGCGTTCGATCACCGACTCCTGCTCGGGCGAGACGATGCCCCCCGTCGCAAGCGCCATCAGGTCCAGCAGATAGGCCAGGTCTTCGACCGGCACGCGATCATCCGACAGTTCGATCACGCGCAATTGCGCTTCGATCGCAGCGCGGAAATTGCCAAGCCGCACTTCATTTTGCGCCAGCAGGCGAAAGCCGTTCATATCCTCTGGGCGGGTAACAAGCGCTTCGCGCAACTGTTGCACCATCGGTTCCAGATCATCACGGCCCGGAAAATCGAACGGGCCGGGGAAGGCTTCGGCATAGCTTGCTTCCAGTTCGGCCTGACGCGGACGGTTGGCGCGCGCCTCTTGCGCCTCGGCATGGCGCTGGACCAATGGCATGTCGGGGTAGTTGGGCACACCGACCGACCAATACACGCCGACCGCACCCAAAAGCGCAACCGCCACCACGCCCAGCACCGCAATGCGAGAGCCGCTTGCCGCCCCTTGCAGGTCGCCACGGGCAGTGCGGTCAAGTTCCAGAATACGGCGCTGCACTTCCAGTTTGGTGCGCTCGGCCTCGTCCTCGACAAGAACACCGCGCGCAAGATCACGATCAATTTCCGCCAACTGGTCACGATACACCCGCATGGCGCGTTCATAACCGTTGGCCGCATCGGTTTGCCGCCCCGCGCGCAGCACCGCGCGCCAAAGCACGATGCCGACCATCAGTATCATAACCCCAAACCCTGCGATCTGGCCAAATGTCATGCTGTCGCCCTTTTCGTATCCTACGGTGTTCTGTAACCTTCCCGCGGCGCACGCAAAAGCGAAAACGGGTCACAGGCCTGTCACCGACCCCCTGATTGCGACCATGCGCCGCGCCGACAGCGCGATTTCGGTTTTCGTCCGGAACATGACGTTTCTGGATAACCGCACGCGTCGCCGCTGGTCCAGAAGAACGCAAGAGCTCGGAGTGCCGCCCATGAAACACTATTCCGCCTTTGCCATCGCCCGCGAAGCGTTCCGCCAGCATACCGGCTGGGGCCGCGCCTGGGCCAGCCCAGAGCCGCGCAAATCCTACGATGTGATAATCGTCGGCGCTGGCGGGCATGGGTTGGCCACGGCCTATTACCTTGGCAAGCGCTACGGCATAAAGAACGTCGCGATCATCGAGAAAGGCTGGTTGGGCGGGGGCAACACGGGGCGCAACACCACGATCATCCGGTCGAACTACCTGCAAGACCCGTCGGCGGCGATTTATGAGAAATCGCGCTCGCTGTATGAAACGATGAGCCAAGACCTGAACTACAACGTCATGTTCAGCCCGCGCGGCGTGATGATGCTGGCGCAGACCGAACATGAAAAGCGCGGCTACCTGCGCACCGAACGCGCCAATGCCCTGCAAGGGGTGGAAACGCGCTTCATCTCTCCCGCAGAGGTGAAGAAGCTGGTGCCGATCATCAACCTTGACGGCCCGCGCTACCCGGTGCTCGGCGCCTTGTGGCAAGCGCGCGGCGGCACCGCGCGGCATGATGCAGTCGCGTGGGGCTATGCGCGCGCCTGTTCGGCCATGGGCATGCATGTGATCGAGCAATGCGCGGTCACAGGGGTTACGTCGGAAAACGGCATGGTCACCGGCGTGAACACCACCAAGGGCCATATCGGCTGCAAGAAGCTGGGCATCGTGGTCGCGGGCCATTCAGGCGCGCTGGCCGATATGGCGGGCTTCCGCCTGCCGGTCGAATCGGTCGCGCTGCAAGCCTTGGTGTCCGAACCCATCAAACCCTGCATGGATGTGGTCGTCATGGCCAACACGGTGCATGGCTACATGTCGCAATCCGACAAGGGCGAAATGGTCATCGGCGGCGGCGCGGACGGGTTCAACAACTACACGCAGCGCGGGTCGTGGCACCATATCGAAGAAACCGTGCGCGCATTGGTCGAAACCTTCCCGATGGTCAGCCGCCTGAAAATGCTGCGCCAATGGGGGGGCATCGTGGATATGACCGGCGACCGCTCGCCCATCATCTCGAAAACCCCCTTGGGCAACTGCTTTATCAATTGCGGCTGGGGCACGGGCGGGTTCAAGGCCACGCCGGGGTCCGGCTACGCCATGGCCGAACTGGTCGCCAAGGGCGAACCGGGACCGCTGGCCGAGGCGTTCAGCATGTATCGCTTCCGCGAGGGGCGCTTCATTGATGAAAGCGTGGCGGCAGGGGTGGCGCATTGATGGGCCATTTTCCGCGCAATTCCACCGGCTTGGGGGTGACATGGCGCGCGGCATCCCTATCTCTGTTACGGACGGAACAGAGGACAGTGCCATGCGTTTTACCTTCATCACCCGATTTGCCGATGCCATCCTGCGCAACCCGCAGCGCTTGGCGGGCCTTGCCTTTGGCATTCTCATTCCGCTTCTGGTCGCGGGGCTTGCCCTTGCCCCGCGCATTGGCGGGTTGTCGGACAATCAAGTGTCCAGCACTCCGCAAGCCTACACCATCCCTGTCGATTAAGGCGCGCTGGCCCGCGCGCCCCATGAAAGGCGCGCCATGCTACTGCTGACATGCCCCTGCTGCGGCGTTACCGCCGAGGAAACCGAATTCGCCCCCGGCGGCGAAGCGCATCTGAAACGCTCTGGCCCCGGTTCATCCGATGCCGAGTTCGACAGCTACATGTTCAACCGCAAGAACCCGCGCGGCGTGCATTTCGAACGCTGGCGGCATGCCTATGGCTGCGGCAAATGGTTTCTGGCCGCGCGCTGCACCATGACGCTGGAAGTGTTCGGCACCTACCCCGCGCAAACGGTTGAACCGCCCGCCGAAATTGTCGCCGCCATCAAAGCCAAACGCCCGGATTGGGAGGGGTTCGCATGAGCCATCGTCTTGCCTCTGGCGGTCGCCTGATCGACCGCAGCCGCGATGTGACATTCACCTTCAACGGCAAGACCATGAAGGGCCATGCGGGGGATACGCTTGCGGCCAGCCTGCTGGCCAATGGCCAGACCTTGTTGGGGCGGTCGTTCAAATACCACCGCCCGCGCGGCATTGTCGCAAGCGGCGCGGAAGAACCCAATGCACTTGTCGGGCTGGGCAAGGGGGATCGGTATGAACCAAACCAACGCGTGACCACGACGGAACTGTTCGAGGGCATGAGCGCCGAGACGCAGAACCACTGGCCAAGTCTGGAATTCGACCTGCTTGCGGTGAACAGCCTTGTGCCGCAATTCCTGACGGCGGGTTTTTATTACAAGACCTTCCTGCGCCCGCGCGCGTTCTGGAAGCATGTGTATGAACCCATCATTCGCAAATCGGCGGGCTTGGGCAAAGCCCCCGCGCATGATGCGCGCGACCCCGACCGCTATGAACAGCTTTACGCGTTTTGCGATGTGCTGGTCATCGGTGGTGGCATTGCGGGTCTGCAAGCCGCGCTGTCGGCGGCTGAAACCGGCGCGCGTGTGGCGCTTTGGGAGCAGACCGCGCATTGGGGCGGCCGTGCGCCCGTAGATGGCATAACCATAGACGGGCAGGATGCCGTTGCGTGGATTGCCGCGACCGTTGCCAAGTTGGCGGGCATGGCGAATGTCCATCTGCGCCTGCGCTGCATGGGCGCGGGTGTGCATGACCATGGTTATGTTCTGGGGTATGAGCGGGTATCCGACCACGCGCCGAATACCGACGCCCCCCGCCACCGCCTGTGGCGGATGCGCGCGGGCCAGATTGTGACGGCCACGGGGGCAATTGAACGCCCCCTGTCCTTTGCGGGCAATGACCTGCCGGGCGTGATGCTGGCCAGCGCCATGCGCGACTATGTGGTCAATTACGCCGTCGCGCCGGGAAAATCCGTGGTGGTTGTGACCAATAACGACGACGCCTACCGCACCGCAATCGCGCTGCGCCGTGCCGGTATCGGCGTGCCCGCCGTGGTCGATGCCCGGCCCGAGGCCAACGGCCCGCTGGTGGCAGCGGCCCGCGCCGCAGGCATCACCGTTCTGACCGGCAAGGGCATTCGCAAGGTCAAGGGCGGCAAAGCGGTAACAGGTGTCGAGATTTGCCGCATCGACAGCAAGGGCACCGCTTTCACCGAGGAATTCGACTGCGACGCGGTGGCCATGTCGGGCGGCTGGTCGCCCGTCGTGCATCTGTGGTCGCATTGCGGCGGCAAGCTGGTTTGGGACGAGGCGCATCATTTCTTCCGCCCCGATGCCAGCCGCCCGCCTTTGGGCGTGGATGGCGCGGGCTTCGTGCGCGCCTGCGGCGCGGCCAATGGCGACATGGGCGCAGTGCTGAGTGGCGCGCATGACGCGGGTTTGACAGCGGCAAGAGCCACCGGGGCCACGGGCAAGGCCCCTGCCCCGGCCACCGACCAAGCCCCCGACATGGCCCCGATGGACGCCGTCTGGATGATGCCGCGTAATGCCGAATACGACCTGCGCATGAAAATGTGGCTGGATTATCAGAACGACGTGAAGGTCGCCGACGTGCAATTGGCCGCGCGCGAAGGCTACCAGAGCGTGGAGCATACCAAGCGCTATACCACGCTGGGCATGGCGACCGACCAAGGGAAACTAAGCAATATCAACGGTCTGGCGATCCTGTCGGATGCATTGGGCCAGCCCATCCCGGCCACCGGCACCACCACCTTCCGCCCGCCCTACACGCCCATTTCCATTGGCGCGATCGCGGCAGAGGCAACGGGCAGCACGTTCCAGCCGCTGCGCCGCTCGCCGCTGCATGACTGGCATGACAGCAACGGGGCAGATTGGGAACCGGTCGGCCAATGGCGCCGCCCCTACACCTATATCCGCGCGGGCGAGGACCGGCACAAGGCGGTCAACCGAGAGGTCACGAATGCACGCACGAATATCGGGCTGCTCGACGCCTCGACCCTTGGCAAGATCCTTGTGCAAGGCCCCGATGCCGGGCGGTTCATGGACATGCTCTATACCAATATGATGAGCACGCTCAAACCCGGCAAATGCCGCTACGGGCTGATGTGCAACGAAAACGGCTTCCTGATGGATGACGGGGTCGTGGCGCGGCTGGACGAGAATAGTTTCCTTGTGCACACCACATCGGGCGGCGCGGACCATGTGCATGGCTGGATGGAAGACTGGCTGCAATGCGAATGGTGGGACTGGAAGGTCCACACCGTCAACCTGACCGAACAATATGCGCAAATCGCCGTAGTCGGCCCGAAAGCGCGCCAGCTTCTGGAACGGCTGGGCGGGATGGATGTCAGCCGCGACGCGCTGAAATTCATGGAATGGTCAGAGGGCAAACTGGGCGGGTTTGACGCGCGGGTGTTCCGCATCAGCTTCTCGGGTGAATTGAGCTTTGAAATTGCCGTGCCCGCCGGCCAAGGCCGCGCCTTCTGGGACAAGCTTCTGACGGAAGGGGCCGATCTGGGCGTCATGCCCTATGGCACCGAAGCCTTGCATATCCTGCGCGCGGAAAAGGGCTTCGTCATGATTGGCGATGAAACCGATGGCACAGTCATCCCGCAAGACCTGAACCTGAACTGGGCGATCAGCAAGAAGAAGGACGATTTCCTTGGCAAGCGCGGGATGGAACGCGAGGCCATGGTCCATCCCGACCGCTGGAAGCTGGTCGGTCTGGAAACGCTGGACGGGTCGGTCCTGCCGCATGGCGCCTTGGCCGTGACGGGCGGCAAAACCGCCAACAAGCAGGCCGAAACCGAGGGGCGCGTCACCTCCACCTATTATTCGGCCACGTTGAAGCGCGGCATTGCCATGGGGCTGGTGCGCCACGGCCCGGACCGGATGGGAGAGGTGCTGGACTTTGCCGGGCCGAATAACGCCCGCATCAAGGCGCGGATCGTGGACCCTGTTCTGTATGACAAGGAAGGGACAAAGCAAGATGTCTGACATGGCAACAAGCGCCCTGCCCGGCGCGACATATCAGGGCTTTGTCACGGTCGCAGAAGCGGGCCTGCGCGGCATGATTACGCTGCGCGGCGATCTGTCAGCCTTGGCCGGGACGGTTAAAAAAGTCATGGGCTGCGCGGTCCCGGCGCAACGGCGGGTGGAACAAGCGGGCGGCACAGCCGTGGCATGGATGTCACCGGATGAGCTGCTGATCCTGTGCGACTATGCCGATGCGCCTGCATTGGCGGCATCACTGGCGCAGGCGCTGGAAGGGCAATTTGCCACGGTCGCGAATGTATCGGACGCGCGCGCGGTGTTCACCGTGACAGGCACCGGGGTGGGCGACGCGCTGGCCAAGCTATGCCCGGTCGATTTCAGCGCGCTGACGACAGGCGACATTCGCCGCACCCGCGCGGCCCAAGTAGCGGCTGCCATCTGGGTGTCGGGGCCGCAGGAAATGACCTTGGTCTGCTTCCGGTCAGTCGGACAATACATGTTCGACCTGCTCTCGCGCGCCGCTGCACCGGGGTCAGAGCCGAAGCTATATTGCTGACGAAACGAAAAAGGCGCGAGGTTCCCCTCGCGCCTTTTGTTTCATCCGAAACGACGGCGCTTCTGACCACCGCCAGCACCCGGCGCCTTGGCCTTCGGCTTGTCGCCGCGCGCGCCGCCTGCGCCTTGCGGCTTGCGGCGCTGCTGTGGTTGGCCGCGCTTGCGTTGCTCTGCCCGCGCGGGCCCGGCCAGATCAGCGGACCATGGCACGCCGCCTTCGACCTTCATGCTGATCTTCATCAGCTTTTCGATGGCACGCAGGTCTTCCATTTCCGCCGGGGCACAGAAGGCAAGCGCGCGGCCCGACGCACCCGCACGCGCGGTGCGGCCAATGCGGTGAACGTAGTTTTCCGGCACTTCCGGCAGGTCATAGTTATAGACATGGCCCATATCGGGAATGTCGATGCCGCGTGCGGCAACATCCGTGGCGACCAGCACCTTGATTTCACCGGCGCGGAACGCGGCCAAGGTGCGCTCGCGCTGGCCTTGGCTTTTATTGCCATGGATAGAGCCTGCGGACAGACCCCAGCTATTGAGCAGTTTCATCAGCTTCTCTGCGCCATGCTTGGTGCGCGAGAAGACAAGCGCCAGATCTTGCGGATGTTGCTTCAGGTAGCTTTCCAGCAGTTTGGCCTTGTCGCCTTGCGATACGAAATGCACCGATTGGGTGACCTTGTCGGCAGGTTTACCGGGGGCTGCGACCTCTATCCGCTCGGGGCGGTCCAGATAGGCGGCGGCGATCTCGTTCATCGGCTTTGACATGGTGGCCGAGAACATCAGCGTCTGCCGCTCGCGCGGCAGCAGGCCCGCGATTTTGCGCAGCGCGTGGATAAAGCCAAGGTCCAGCATCTGGTCGGCTTCGTCCAGCACCAGCATCCGGGTTTCCGCCAGCGTCAGCGCGCGGCGGTCCAGCAGGTCCAGCAGGCGGCCGGGGGTGGCCACCAGAATATCGGTGCCCTTGGCCAGTTTCTGGATTTGCGGGTTAATTCCCGCGCCGCCCACCACGCGCGTTACCTTCACAGGCGATTTGCGCGCGAAGGCGTCCAGCGTTTCGGCAATCTGGTTGACCAGTTCGCGCGTGGGCGCAAGGATCAGCGCTTGCGTGGTTTTGGGGTTCGGGCGGCCTGCACCCAACACCTCGTGCAGGATGGGCAGGCCGAAGGCCAGCGTCTTGCCGGTGCCGGTCTGGGCCAGACCCAGAATGTCACGGCCTTGCATGACCAGCGGGATAGCGCGGGCCTGAATGGGGGTCGGCTTGTCCAGCCCTTGGGCTTCCAGCCCAGCAGTCAGGATCGGGCGCAGGCCGAACATGGTAAAATCAGTCAAGATAAGTCCTCTCATGGCACGCTTGCGCGGCCAAAAATGCCCCATTCAACTGGGGACGGTTGGGGGCGCCACACTCTGGACGCCGCCCCCCACGCGTGATGTCGGGAAGCTGGTTCGGGGCGCAGTGCCCCCATCGCAAACCTTGTCAGTGCTCACGCGGCACGTCTGCGGTTGCAGGGCATATGCTCCGCGCTGCTTAAAAAGTCAAGGGAAATCCGGGTCCATGCGCATGGCACTCGAATCACAACATGTTAAAGGCATTGCGCCCCGCGCCGAATTTGCGCTGGAAAACAGCGGTCAGCCCCGCAAAGCTTGGCCTATTTCACGAAAACCTTGCGTTTTATCGCGGCTGTGGCACCATTTGGATGTGAAGACAGACTTTCTACCACGGCCCCTTGCGTCTGCGACAGCCGAACACTGGAAGACCTGGCTGAACGCCCCTTGGCAATCCCGCCAAGGGTTAAGACAGAACGAGGAGAAGCTGTATGCCAACCGGCACAGTGAAATGGTTCAACACGACCAAGGGCTATGGGTTCATTGCCCCCGATGATGGCGGTAAGGATATTTTCGTGCATATCTCTGCGGTCGAGCGCGCCGGGCTGACAGGCTTGGCCGACGACCAAAAGGTCGGGTATGAGCTGCGCGCAGGCCGCGACGGGCGCGAATCTGCCAGCGATTTGCGCCTGCTGTAAGCAAGTCTGACGAAAAGGGGTCGCTGCCGGACACCGGCCGCGACGGTGTTACAGGCCCAGTGCCTTTTGCGTATCGACCTTCCAGCCCAGATACCAAGCGCCATTTTTCTGGATGACCGGGCGCTTCATCAGCGTCGGGTGTGCGGCGAGCAAATCGTCCGGGTCCATCGCTTTGTCGTCGTCTGACAGCCCGCGCCACGTGGTCGAGGCGCGATTTATCACCGCATCCCCGAATTGCGCGATCAGGGTGGCGCGTTCCTCGGCACTCAGCGGGTCTGCCCGGATGTCGCGGAACGCGGCGTCTGGCAGCGCCTTGATCGCCTTGCGGCAAGTGTCACAGGTTTTCAGGCCAAGGATGGTCGTGGTCATGCATGTCTCCGGTTTGGGGCAAGATGCCCGGCGGCTGCGTCCCCCGCAAGGGGCTTTTCGCCGCGCGCAGGGCGGGCTAAAGCAGGCGCATGGCGAAGCTGTATTTCCATTACTCGACCATGAATGCGGGCAAATCCACGATCCTGCTGCAAGCCGCGCATAACTACCGCGAGCGGGGCATGGTGCCTTATTTGCTGACAGCAAAGCTGGATGAGCGCGCAGGCCATGGGCGGATCGCGTCGCGCATCGGGATCGGGGCAGAGGCGGATACGTTCGACGATCAGGAAGACCTGTTCGCCAAGCTGACCGCGCGCATGGCACAAGGCCCGGTTGCCTGTGTTTTCGTGGACGAAGCCCAATTCCTGAAGCCCGATCAGGTCTGGCAACTGGCCCGCGCGGTGGATGATCTGCGCGTGCCGGTCATGTGCTACGGGCTGCGGGTGGATTTCCGGGGCGAACTGTTCCCCGGATCGGCCACGCTGCTGGCCTTGGCCGACGAAATGCGCGAGGTGCGCACGATCTGCCATTGCGGCAAGAAAGCCACCATGGTCGTGCGGCTTGGCCCCGATGGCCAAGCCCTGCGCGATGGGGCGCAAGTGCAGATTGGCGGCAACGAGAGCTATGTCGCACTGTGCCGCCGCCACTGGCGCGAGGCGATGGAAGACCGCCCCACCCCGCAGGGTTAAGCGGCGTTCAGCGCCGCCTCTGGGGCGATCACATCCAACCCCAGCGCCTTGCCGACCGCGCCATAGGTCAGACGGCCCGCATGGGTGTTCAGCCCGGCCAGCAGATGCGGGTCATCCGCGCAGGCCTGCCGCCAGCCCTTATTGGCCAGCGCCAGCATGAAGGGCATCGTCGCGTTGCCCAGTGCGATTGTCGAGGTGCGCGCGACCGCCCCCGGCATATTGGCCACGCAATAATGCATGATCCCGTCCACCTCATAGATCGGGTCGGCATGGGTGGTGGCGCGCGAGGTTTCAAAACACCCGCCTTGGTCAATTGCTACATCGACCAGCACCGCACCCGGTTTCATATCGGCCAGTTGCGCACGGCGAAGCAGCTTTGGCGCCGCCGCCCCCGGCACCAGCACCGCGCCGATAACCATATCGGCCTGCAAGACCATTTCAGCCGTGCGCGCAGCACTGGCATAGCCGGTGCGGAACTGCTGGCCGAACATGTCATCCAGATAGCGCAGGCGCGGCAAGGACAGGTCCAGCACGGTCACATCCGCGCCCATGCCCGCAGCAATACGCGCGGCATGGGTGCCGACAACACCGCCGCCGATGACAACCACATTGGCCGGGCCAACACCCGGCACGCCGCCCATCAGTACACCGCGCCCACCATTGGCCTTTTGCAACGTCCATGCGCCCATTTGCGGGGCCAGACGCCCCGCCACTTCGGACATGGGCGCCAAAAGCGGCAAGCCGCCCGCGCGGTCCGTGACGGTTTCGTAAGCAATGGCGGTCACGCCACTGTCCAGCAGGTCGCGGGTCTGGTCCGGATCGGGGGCCAAGTGCAGATAGGTGAACAGCGCCTGTCCGGCGCGCAACTGCTTGCGTTCGACCGCTTGCGGTTCCTTGACCTTGACGACCAGATCGGCGGTTTCGAACACCTCTGCGGCGGTATCGACAATCCCGGCCCCGGCGCGCGTGTAATCCGCATCGACAAAACCGGCGCCCGTGCCAGCACCGGCCTGAACGACCACCTCATGCCCGGCGCGCACAAGCTCTTGCGCCGCCGCAGGGGTCAGGCCAACGCGAAATTCCTGTGGTTTGATCTCCGTGGGGCATCCAACGCGCATGTCATTCTCCTATCGCTGCAATGACAGGATAATGCGTTGCGGACGAAATTAATTTGCAGATATTCAGTGGTTAAGTATATTCTTCGAAGAACATTCGCAAAATGCTACAAATAGCTAAAAAGGATTGCGCTGCGATGCAGCTAGATGAGTCGGACCGCCGCATCTTGCGGGCCTTGCAGCGCCAAGGCCGGATAACAAATGCAGAGCTTGCCGAACAGGTCAACCTGTCGCCGTCGGCCTGTCATCGCCGGGTGCAACGGCTGGAAGCAGAGGGGATCATCGCGGAATATGTCGCGCTGCTGGACCTCAAACGGATTGGCCGCCCAACGACCGTGTTCGTGGAAATCACCCTATCGGGCCAAAGCGACGATCTGCTCGACCGGTTCGAACGCGAGGTCGCGCGCGTGCCCGATGTGCTGGAATGCCACCTGATGGCCGGAAGCGCGGATTACCTGCTGAAGATCATCGCCATCGACACGGAAGATTTCGCGCGCATCCATCGGCGCTATCTAAGCCGCCTGCCCGGCGTGACGCAGATGCAATCATCTTTCGCGTTGCGGCGGGTGGTGCAGACGACTGCGGTGGATATTTGAGGCAAACGTTGCAGGGGGCTTTGCCCCCGTCGCGCGTGCCGCGCGACTCCCCCAGGATATTTTTGCAAGGATGAAATGGGCGAGGGAAGGTTCCCCCGCCCAAGCAATGGTTATTGCAGGATGCGCCCGTCGATCTGTGGTGCGAAGGGTTCATTGGCCGACAAGTGGCGCGCAAGTACCTCGGCAAGGTCGATGGCAGTGTCGTAGCCATTCATGCCCTGATCGCGCAGCATGGCGTAACCGTCGCCGCCATTCGCCATGAAGTTGTTGGTGACAATCCCATAGGACTTGGTCATGTCGATGGGCACGAAGCTGTCGCCCTCGCGCACTTCCACATCTGACACACGGCCTTCGCCTGGGGCAACCGAGGGGTCCAGCTTGAAGCGGATACCCGCGACCTGCGGGAAGCGGCCAGCGCCATTTTCCACGTCATTCACGCCATGTTCCAGCGCCGCGACAAGCGCCGCACCCGGCAGTTCCAGCGTGTAGAGCGTGTTCTGGAACGGCAGCACCGTCAGCACATCGCCCAAGGTCGCGGTGCCCGCACCGATGGAGGCGCGCAGACCGCCACCATTGGCCAGCGCGATGCTGATGCCCCGGTCGGCCACTTCGGCCAGCATGGCATCGGCCACGGTATTGCCCATTTCGCATTCGCGGGCGCGGCAGTTCTCGCGCTCGCCGTCGATGGGCGCGGCAATCTCGGCCACCGGCGCACGCACCAACCGTTCGATCGGCGCGGCCAAGGGGGCGATCAGCGCTTCGATATCTTCTGCGGGGGCGAAGCTTGCATCCAGCAGCACGGTATCGCCGCTGGCGGACACGACCGCGCCATCTTCGGCAAAGTCCAGTTGCAATTCGCCCAAGTAGCGCGAGAAGGCGAAGGCTTGCACAATGGGCACCGCGCGGCCCGAGGGGCTGGCGACGAGGGTTGCGTATTCGACTGCACCCTCTTCGGTGTTGGACATACGGGTATGGCTATGCCCGCCGATGATGGCCGAAATCCCATCCACGGCAGCGACGATTTCTTGGTCACGGTTATAGCCGACATGGCTGAGCACAAGGATTTTCGTGATGCCCTCGGCCTGCAATTCGGCCACGGCCCCTTGCAGAAACTCGATTTCGTCCTGAAAGCTGACATCCGGACCGGGCGAGGACAAGATGACGGTTTCAGGCGTGGTCACGCCCAGAATGCCGATGCGCTCGCCGTCTTTTTCGATCACGACACGGGGCTGGATGCGGCCCGCCAGCGGGCTGCCCTCTGCCACGGTGATATTGCCAGAGACGAGCGGGAAATTCGCCTCTGCGATCATCGCGGCAAGCCCCTCTGGCCCGCGGTTGAACTCGTGATTACCAATGCCCATCGCATCAAAGCCGATGGCGTTCATCATCTGGATCTCTGCCTTGCCGCCATAGGTGGTGTAATACAGCGTGCCTTGGCTTTGGTCGCCCGCATCCAGCGTCAGCACCGGGCGGCCCGCATCCTCATGCGCGGCGCGGCGCTGGCGGATGGCGGTGGCCAGACGGGCAGAGCCGCCAAAACACTTGCCTTCGGCCGAATCATCGTCAGAGCAAGAAGAGTTGTATTTGCTGATCTCGCTGATGCGGCTGTGCATGTCGTTGATATGCAGCACGGTCAGCGAAAAGCCTGCCTGTGCCTGCGCGCTGCGCATTGTAAAGCTGCCCGCGCCGGTCAGGGCCAGCGTGGCCCCGGCAAGGCTAAGAAATCCACGGCGGTTGAATTGAATGTTGGTCATGGTTGCATCCCCATTGGTGGCCGCGCGGTGGCGGCGGTCAATGCTAGGGGTGCCAAGCTTCTGCGACGATTTGATGACACCCGAGAAAAGTCAGCTTAACCAGCATACGGGCCTTGGCAACACAGTTGCGCGGGCATTGCTACTGCGACACAAGAACCGCCCCACAGGCGCGCGGCAAATCGGCCATGGTATAGTCGCGCGGGTGGCGGCGGGGCGTGGGCGGCGGCGCATTCGGGTCGCGCGGGGGCGGGTTCAGAAAATCGGTGACCCACCATTGCAAGGTCTCATCGCAGCCATTGCCGCCTTTGGACAGTTCCGCCACGGTCGGCGTCTGGGTTTCGCAATTGCGCGCGCCGCGCGGGCATTTCAGGCGCACATGGAAATGATAGTTGTGGCCCGCGGCGGGGCGGATTTTCTGAAGCCATGCCGTGTCCGCAGGTCGCGCGGACTTGCACATTTCCAACTTCACGGCGGCAGCCACGAAAATGCGGTCCACGCGCGGGTCGGATGCCGCCGCGCGCATGATCTTGTAATGTGCCTGCGTCCAGTTGGCGTTGACGCGCAACTGGTCATTGGTGCGCACGGAAATGGAGCTGAGGCTTTCGCGTTCCGCCACGGTCAGGTTCAGCCGGGTGGCGGGCAGCATCCAGATATCGACATCGAGGCCGATCTGGTGGCTGGCATGGCCAGAGGTCATGGGCCCGCCACGCGGTTGGCTGATATCGCCGACATATAGCCCCGCCCAGCCATGGCGCGTGGCTTCGCGGCTAAGATCCTGCACATATTCCATCAAGACCGGATGGCCCCAGTTGCGGTTGCGCGACAGCCTCATGGCCTGCCATGTCGGCCCGGTTTCCGGCAGGCGCACCAACCCCGCGCCACAGCCCTTGGCATAGCTGCCAATCGGCTCTGGCGCTTGCAACGATCCGTAGGCATGGGCCCCGAACAACTGATTGGCAAGTTGTTGGGCCTGAACCGGGCCTGCCAGCAGCAGGGCAAGAGCAATCAGGATGGGGCGCATCGGAATTCAGGCTCTCCGTCTGGATCGACGAAGCTTAGCAGCACAAGACCTGCGACGAAAAGAACAATCAGCGGGGTGACACCCATGCGCTGGCTGTCCGTCAGGGTTGTGACCAGCGCGACCAGTGCAGGCGCAAGAAAGGCCAGCGCCTTGCCCGACAGCGCATAAAGGCCAAAGCCTTCGGTCATGCGGGCGGGGTCAGCTTGGCGCACCATCATGGTGCGCGATGCCGATTGCAGGCTACCGCCCCCGGCCCCGATCAGCGCCCCGCAAATGTAGAAGGTAATGTCGGGCAGTCTGGACCCTTCGGCCACGGGCAGGAACAGCGCCATGCTGCGGTCAGTGCCCACGATAATGACACAGACCACCATCAGCAAAACCACAGACCCGACAATCACAGGTTTCGGCCCGAAACGGCTGTCCAGCTTGCCCGCAAGCCAGCAGGCCAGCGCCCCCACGGCAGCGGCCAGAATGCCGAAAACGCCAATCTGAACGATGGACCAGCCCAACACCCCGGCGGCATAGATGCCGCCAAAAGCGTAAATGCCGTTCAGCGCATCGCGATATAGCAGCGACGCGCCCAGATAAGAAAACAGGCTTTTGCGCGTTGGCAGGGCGCGCAGGCTTTCACCCAATTCTTGCAGCCCCCGGCGCACCGCGCCTTGCACCCGGACAGTGGCAGATTTGACGGGAACCCAAAGAAAGAATGGGATCACGAACACCAGATACCAGAGCGCGGTCAATGGCCCGACAAGGCGCGTGCCCTCGCGCGCGTCCGCGTCCAGCCCGAAGGGCGGGGACAGGCCGATCAGCGTCACACCTTGGTCGTTCTCGGCCAAAAACAGCAGCATCACAACCAGTGACACCAATCCGCCAACATAGCCCAGCGCCCAGCCGGTGCCGGAAATTCGGCCCAGATCATCACGATGCCCCAGATCGGGCAGCACGGCATTGGTGAATACGATCCCGAATTCCAAGCCTACCAGCCCAATGGCGAAGGCCAACAGCACCAGCGCGATGGTCATGGCATCCGCGCCCGGGACTGCCAGCCACAGCGCGCCGGACCCCAAGACATAAAGCGCTGACCAAAGCAGCAACCATGACCGGCGGTTGCCCGAACTGTCGGCAATCGCGCCCATCACGGGGGCTGCCAACGCGATCACAAGGCCAGACGCGGCCAGCATCCAGCCCCAAAGGGCCTGCCCCGTCACCGGGTCAGGGGCCACGGCGGATGCGAAGTAAGGCGCAAAGATAAAGGTCAGCAGCAGTGTATTGTAAGGCTGGTTTGCCCAATCAAAGGCCCACCAGCCCCAGATGTGTTTGCGCGGTAGTGTCATGGCGGACCTTTCAGAAACCCCAAGGCCCAGTTAGCCACCCGGCACGCGGCCTGACAAGCACTTAGCCGGGGTTGCGCAAGCGCAGATCGGCCGAATCACCTTCGCCTTGGTCAGACACAAAGCGCAGCGTCGCGCCATCGCGCAGAACAAGCTGACAGTTATACGGGTCGCCCGAACCGCCGAATTCCAGCGTGCGGCAGAAATACCCGTCGCGCCATTCCCAGCGCCCGCCAACCTGTTGGCCAAAGCCTCGGCCGCGAATCTCACCTTCTGGCAATACTTGCAGACGAATGCCGAAACGGGTCAACTCCCGCCCCTCGACAAGCGAGCGGAAGTTGCCCTCGTCGCGGACGGGTTCAAAATCTGCCAGCGCGGGTGCGGCGGTGGTCAGAGCGGCGGCAAGAGCAATCGCAAATCTCATCATAGCAACCTCGATCTGATCGTGTGCCCATAATACGAGATCAAGCTGCTTTTGGTTTCAAAAAATTCTCAGCGCCCGCCCAGTCCCAGCACATCCAGCATCGAATATTCGCCGGGTGCCCGCCCTTCCAGCCACATTGCGGCACGCAGCGCACCGCGGGCAAACAGCGCCCGGTCAGAGGCGACATGGCGCAGCGTCACCCGTTCGCCCGGCCCGGCAAAGATCACGTCATGCTCGCCGATGAAATCGCCCCCCCGAATGGCATGGAACCCGATGGCACCGTCACGGCGCGCACCGGTCATGCCGTCGCGGCCCCGGTCGGCCATATCGGCCAGCGACACGCCGCGTCCTTCGGCCACGGCCTGTCCCAGCATCAGCGCGGTGCCCGAAGGGGCATCGACCTTGTGGCGGTGATGCGCCTCGATGATCTCTATGTCATATTCTGCACCCAGCGCGCTTGCGACCTGCCGCGCCAGCGTGACCAGCAGGTTGACCCCAAGGCTCATATTGCCCGCGCGTACGATGTGGCCGCGCGTGGCGATTTCAGCCAAGGCGGCAAGGTGGGAATCATCGAAACCCGTGGTGCCGATGACATGTGCCACCCCGGCCTGAGCGGCCCGCGCAGCCAGCGCCACGGTCGCATCGGGCGCAGTAAAGTCGATGACCACGTCGCTGGCCGCAAGGGCTGCGTCAATGTCATCGGTCACGACCAGACCCCGCGCGGCACCCCCCATGGCCTGCCCAAGGTCTTGCCCGATCCAGCCATGCCCGGCACGCTCGACCGCAGCCGCAAGCACCGCGCCGGGCTGTTCGTCCGTCGCCTGCACCAGCATCTGCCCCATGCGCCCCGAGACACCAAAAACCGCAATCTTCCGCATGTGCTGACCCTTTCCCGCGCAATCTGCCCGCGACATAGCCAAATGCTGCCGACTTGGCAAAGGCTCGTTGCGCGGGCGCTGCGTTTGGCCTAAACCGGGGCCATGTCAAACCGTCGTTTCCCCACCTCTTCCGGCCCGTCGCAACGCCAGTTGCGCGTGGGCGAGTTGTTGCGCCGCACACTGGCCGATGTGCTGACCCGCGGCGATGTGCATGACCCGGATCTGAACCGCATTCCGATCACGGTCAGCGAGGTGCGCGCCTCTCCCGATTTGAAGATCGCGACGGCCTATGTCATGCCACTGGGCGGGCGCGATCAGGAAACGGCGCTGGCGGCGCTGCGGCGCAACAAGGCGGAACTGCGCCACCTTGTCAGCCGCGAGATGACGCTGAAATACGCCCCCGATCTGCGCTTCAAACTGGACGAAACCTTCGACCGCATGGACGAAACCCGCCGTCTGCTGAACGATGAAACCGTGCAACGCGACCTTGCAAGCGGGACAGACCCCGATGGCCCGGATCACTAGCGCCGTCGCGGCGATCTTGGCCTGGGCCTTGCCAGCACAGGCAGAATGCAGTCGCACCGACTACATGGACCAGCGCTTTACCCTGTGCGAGGTGCAGGCCGGCGACGACCTGCGCCTGTTCCTGCGCGGGGCTGACGGGACCACCTTTGGCAGCTTTGCCGTGGTCGATGCAGCACTGGCCCAGACTGGCAAGCAACTGGCCTTCGCCATGAATGGCGGCATGTATCATGCCGACCGCGCGCCGGTCGGTCTATATGTCGAGGATGGCGAGGAATTGACCCGGCTGATCCTGTCGGAAGGGCCGGGTAATTTCGGGCTGGTGCCCAATGGCGTGTTCTGCATTGAAGAGACAAGACTGACGATCATCGAAAGCCAAGCCTTTGCGCAGGCCCGGCCCGCTTGCCACCATGCCACGCAATCGGGGCCGATGCTGGTGATCGACGGGGCCTATCATCCGCGCTTTGTCGAGAAATCGGAGTCGCGGCTGATCCGGAACGGTATCGGCGTCTCTGCTGATGGGCAGCGCGCGGTCTTCGTCATTTCGGACAGCGCGGTCAACCTGTGGGAATTCGCCCGCTTCTTCCGCGATCATCTGGGGTTGCTGCAGGCGCTGTATATTGACGGGCGCGTGTCGCGGCTGCACGCGCCCGAGCTTGGCCGGTCGGATTGGGGCCTGCCCTTGGGGCCAATCATCGGCAAGGTTGTTGACGCGCCCGACGCCAGCCAGTAGCAGCACCGCTTTGACAAGACACAAGAGGATCGCATGGGACGCAAGCGCAAGGGCCGCGCCATCTCGGGTTGGCTGCTGGTGGACAAACCTGCGGGCGTGACCTCTACCGCCGTGGTGAACAAGGTGCGTTGGGCATTGCAGGCGCAAAAGGCAGGCCATGCGGGCACGTTGGACCCGGCAGCAACCGGGCTGCTGGCGGTCGCTTTGGGCGAGGCCACGAAAACCGTGCCCTACATTACCGACGCGCTGAAGGCCTACCGCTTCCGCGTGCGCCTAGGCCAAGCCACAACCACCGATGACGCAGAGGGCGAGGTGATCGACAGCTCCGACTTGCGCCCATCTGACGAGGCGATTGCCGCCGCGCTGGCCGCCTTCCGGGGCGAGATCATGCAAGTGCCGCCACAATTTTCCGCCGTGAAAGTGGATGGCGAACGCGCCTATGACATTGCGCGCGCAGGCGATGAGATGGATCTGGCCGCCCGGCCCCTCTGGGTGGAAAAGCTAGAGATCATTGCCCGTCCTGATGCCGACCATGTTGACCTTGAAATGGTCTGCGGCAAGGGCGGCTATGTGCGCTCCATCGCGCGCGATCTGGGCGCGGCCTTGGGCTGTCTGGGTCATGTCGCATGGTTGCGCCGTGAATGGTCGGGACCGTTCGACGCCAGCGAGGGTCTGAGCATGGACCAGATCGACGCCATGGCGCAAAGCCCCGATCTGGACGCGCATATCCGCCCGCTGGAAATGGGGCTGGCCGATTTGCCCGAATTGCCCGCCACGCCCGAGGGGGCCGCGCGCTTGCGCAATGGCAACCCCGGCATGGTGCTGGCATCGGACGTGGACTACGGCGCAGAGGCTTGGGCCAGCCTTGACGGCCAAGCCATCGCCGTGGGCCGCTACAAGGCGGGCGAATTGCACCCCAGCCGCGTGTTCAACCGCGACTGATGGACCTGCCCGGCCTGATAACCCGCAGCCATGTCAAGGGCGACGCGCCTTCGGTGGCGGTTTATTCGCCTTGCGAACACTACCGCTACCTGCTGACCCGCGAATGGGCGCCGGACCATGGCCGGGCACTGTTCATCATGCTCAACCCCTCAACCGCGACAGAGGTGCAGAACGATCCCACGGTGGAACGCTGCGAACGCCGCGCCCGCGCGCTAGGCTTTGGCGCGTTCCGGGTGTGCAACATCTTTGCCTATCGCGCCACCGACCCGCGCGTGATGCGCGCGGCGGCAGACCCCATAGGCCCGGCGAATGACGCGGCCATTCTGGGCAGCCTGCCATGGGCCGACCGGGTGATCTGTGCTTGGGGCACGCATGGCGCGCATCTGAACCGTGGCGCGCAGGTCGAAGCGCTGTTGCGCGGCGCGAATACGCCGCTGTTTCATCTTGGCCTCAGCAAGGGCGGCCACCCGAAGCACCCGTTGTATATCGGCTATGCCGTGCAACCGGTGCCTTGGGGCTAAGCCCACTGGACAGAGCAGCGCTTTTGTCCGATCCCTTGGGCATGAAACACGACCTGATCGCCCTGCGCCACGCCCTGCACCGCCAGCCAGAACTTTCGGGCGCAGAGGCCGGCACCGCCGCCCTTATCACCGATGCGTTGCGCGGCACTGCACCCGACCGGCTGGTGACGGGTCTGGGCGGGCATGGCGTGGCCGCCGTTTACGACAGCGGCCAGCCCGGCCCGACCGTGATGTTCCGCGCCGAGTTGGACGCGCTGCCGATCCCTGATGCCTCTGGCGTGGCGCATGCCTCGCAACGCCCCGGCTTGGGGCATTTGTGCGGGCATGACGGACATATGGCAATCTTGATGGGGCTGGCGGGCACGCGGCCTGCGCGTGGGCGGATGGTGCTGCTGTTTCAACCTGCCGAGGAAACCGGCGCGGGCGCGCGCGCGGTTCTGGCCGACCCCGCCTTTGGCGTGCTGCGCCCCGACTATGCCTTTGCACTGCACAACATGCCCGGCTTGCCCTTGGGGGCCGTCGCCGTGGCGGCGGGGCCTGCCAGTTGCGCGTCGGTCGGCTGGCGCATTGCGCTTACCGGGCGTGAAGCCCATGCCGCCTTTCCCGAAACCGGCCAATCGCCCGCACCCATGCTGGCGCGGCTGGTGCGGCATCTGGCCAGCCTGCCCGCCAATAGCGCAACGCTTTGCCACATGAACATGGGCGCACCGGCCTTCGGCATCGCCCCCGGTCGGGCGGTTGCGCATGTGACGCTGCGCAGTGTCACGGATGATGGGCTGGCGCGGCTGGAAGCGGATTTGGCAGCGTGGTGCGCGGAAAATGCGGGCGGTTTGGCCCTAGACATCAGCCGCCATGACCATTTCAACGCCACGCTGAACGACCCAGAGGCGGCGGCCCATGTTGATGCCGCGCGCAACACTTTGGGCATACCGCAAGCCGAATTCGCCTTTCCCATGCGCCCGTCAGAGGATTTCGGCGCTTTCAGTGCGCAGGCCAAATGCGCGCTGTTCTTTCTGGGCGCGGGGACAGACCATCCGGCGTTGCACGACCCCGCCTATGATTTCCCCGATGCACTGATCGCGCCCGGCCAAGCCATGTTCCGGCAGGTTCTGGCGCAGATCACAGGATAAACCGCGCGGGCCGAAGGCCGCGCAGCGCATTACCCAGCCACAGCCGAACGTGCGGCAAATCGCGGGCCAGAAGCACCTCTTCCGGGCAAGCAAGCTGCGCGCGCAACACGCCCGGCAACAGCCCGCAGGCCAAGGGCGGCGTGCGCATCCCCGCGCCCCGGTCGAAAAACACGGTTGTGATGGTCCCGTCGCAGACTTCGTCGCGCTCATTGAGCAAGATCACCTCGTCCAAGCCTTGCGGCAGGGCCGCACGCGCGGCGTCATAGGTCGCGCGCTGGCTGGATTTCAGGCGCAGCCAAGGATCATCAGAGGCCAACCGCAAATCGGACAGCCCCACGCGCCATGTGTCAATGTCAGGCGGAAGCGGGTGGTGTTCCTGCCGGATAACGCCTGCCGCGTCCAGCGTCAGGCGCCACCGTGCCGGGCGGTCGGGACCGGAGACGTGAAAATCTGGCACAGTCCAGCCCAAGGCCGCCGCCCCGGACCCAAGCCGCGCGCGATGCAAATGCTCGTGCCGTAGCGCCGCGCCGTCCCAATAGCCCGTCTCGATAAGCGTCAGGCCACGCGGCGCAGGTCTGTCGCGAAGCGGGTTTTCCATAGCGCTTCCTCCCATTCCCCGGCCTCTGTGCTGTCTTGCACGATGCCGCCACCGACATTTCCCTCGACCGCGCCGCCGTCGAACAGGCGCAAGGTGCGGATGGCCACGGACCACGCCTGATCGCCACCCGGCGCGGCCCAGCCAATCGCCCCGCAATAAACAGAACGCGGTGTCGCTTCCAGCTCTCCGATGATCTGCATCGCGCGGATTTTCGGCGCGCCGGTCACGGACCCGCAGGGAAACAGCGCTGCCATGATCTCTGTCAGCCCAAGCCGCGCGCGCAACTGTCCGCGAATGCGGCTGCTCATCTGGTGGACGGTTGCGAAACTGTCTATGGCGAACAGTTCCGGCACCTGAACCGAGCCGATCTCGGAAATCCGCGCAATATCGTTGCGTAGAAGGTCCACGATCATCAGGTTCTCTGCCTGCACCTTTTCGCTGGCCGCCAAACCCGCGCGCAAGGCGCGGTCGGCCTCTGGCGTGGCGCCGCGTGGGGCGGTGCCTTTCATGGGGCGGCTTTCGACAACACCGTTTTGCAAGGTGAAGAACAGCTCGGGACTACAAGACAGCACCACCGGGCCTGCGCCAAGATCCAGATAGCCGCCAAACCCAACCTTTTGCCGCGCCCGCAACGCGCCATAAAGCCCAAGCGCCGTGCCCGCTGTCAATTGTGCTGCCAGAGGAAAAGTCAGGTTCACCTGATAGCAATCGCCTGCCGCGATATAGGCCATCAGCTTTTCGAACGCCGCCCCATAAGCGGCGCGCGTGGTTCGCGGCAGGACCGGCGATAGGCTGGCGGGTTGCGCATCGGCCCGTGCGTGGAACGTGGTGGCGGACTCTGGCGCATCGAACACGCCCAGCGCCGCAAGCGGTGCGCGCGGATCGTGATGGGGGATGCCGCTTAGGCGCGGCTCAAAGGCGTAGCCCGCTTCATAGGCGATATAGCCCGCAATCCAGCCGCCCGCGCGGCGCGCGACTTCGGCGCGGTCCAGCACATCGGCCACCTCGGCGCGCGACCACGCCAAAAGCAGGTTGCGCGGATGGGTGAACAGCGCGGGGCGGGCGCGCGGTCCGTGGTCAAGGGCAATGACGGGCTGCATTTTGGCCTTCGCGTTGCGGGACATGCCACGGCTAGATATAACGCGCAATCGCGGCTGACCATGTCCGAAACGGTCGCAATCGGGCGGATTTGCGCCATTGACGGCCCTTGCCTAGCCTTCGCGCAGCGCCCGCGAGAAATAGGCAAGGAACGGTTCTGTCAAATACTGCAATGGCGTGCGCTCGCCGGTTTGCAAGAAAACCTCGACCGGCATCCCCGGCAATAACGTCTGATCCGCCAGAAGCGCGCGGCTGTCATCGCGCAATTCCAGTTCCACCCGGTAGAAGCTTTGGGCCAGTTCGGCATTGGTAAACGCATCGGCGGAGACCTTGGTCACAACGGCGCCAAGCTGCGGCAGATCGCGCAGATTCAACCCCGAAAACAGGACCACCGCGTCCTGACCGGCGCGAACCTGATCGATATCGGATGGGTTAACCCGCGCCGAAATAACCAAAGGGCGATCTTGCGGCACCACGAACAAGGCCGGTTCTGCCGCGCGCAGCACCGCACGCGGGGTCGTGACCTGCAAGCCATAAACCACCCCTGACACCGGGGCGCGGATATCCAGCCGCGCAATCTGCTCGCGCAGCGCGTGGCGTTGCTCGAACAATTCGACCTCTGTCGCGGAAATTTCGCGCAACTCGGTCTGCGCGTCCTCGCGCGACTGCGCGCCCAGCGACAAAATTTGCTGCGCGATTTCTGCTTGGCGCTCTGCCGCAGAGGCGCGCTCTGCCAGCAACGCGCCGCGCGCGCCTTGCAGCCGCGCGGCCTCTCTGTCCAGCGTCAGCACGCGGGCGGCCTGCGCCAGCCCGCGTTCCAGCAGGTCGGCTTGGGTGGCGCGCTCTTGCGCGACCAGCGCAATCTGGCGGTCGGTCGCTGCGATCTGCGCGGTAATGCCCTCTACCTGCGTGTCAATCTGGGCGCGGCGTTGTTGCAACTGCGCGATCAGCCCGTCACGCGTTTCTTGCCGCGCGGCCAGCAGGCTGCGCTGCCCGGCCATAAGCGCCTCAATCCGCCCTGCCAATTCGGGGCTTTCTGTCTGTAGCGCCGCCAATTCCGCCGGAAAGCTGAGGGTCTTGGCATTGTCGCGTTCGGCCTCTAGCCGGGCGCGACGGGCCAACATTTCGAACAGACGGTTTTCGACCACGTTCAGGTCGGATTGCAGGCTTGTTCCATCCAGTTGCAACATGACATCGCCCGCAACAACCCGCGCGCCTTCAACCACCTTAATGTGCGCGACCACACCGCCATCGGGGTGCTGCACGATCTGGCGGTTCTGCTCGACCTCTAGCTGGCCGAGCGCGATGATTGCGCCAGAGATCCGGCTTAGCCCGGCCCATGCCCCGAAACCGAACACCAGCACCCCAAGGGTAAGCACCGCCAAAAGCACATGGCGGCGCGGCGAGAAAGGGTCATGCCGGCTCATGCCCCACCCTTTCGGTCGGTATCCCATGGGAAGCGTGCCACGGGTTGCCCGCCCTGCGCCGGACCGGCGGCAGAAGGTGCCGCGCCCTCTTGCCCGGCCCCCGGACCCAGAATCGCGCCGCTGTTGCGCGTTGTCTTGCGCAGCACGTCTTCCATCGGGCCCAAAGCCACAACACGCCCAGCTTTCAGCCGCAACACAAGGTCACATTCAAGGATTGCGCCGGGACGATGGGTCATGATGATAACCGACGCCCCGCGCGCTTTGGCGTTGCGGATGGCCAGATTCAGCGCCCGTGACCCGGCATCGTCCAGATCGGAATTCGGTTCGTCCAACACCAGCAGCGCCGGATCGCCATAGAGCGCGCGGGCCAGCGCAATCCGCTGCATCTGGCCGCCTGACAAGCCGCCACCCTCGGCATCTATGATCGTGTCATAGCCGTTGGGCAGGCCAAAAATCACTTCGTGCGCGCCGGCTGCCTGCGCGGCGGCGATCACGTTTTCATCGGTCGCTGCGGGGTCCAGCCGGGCGATATTGTCGCGCAGGCTGCCCGCAAAAAGCGATACACGCTGCGGCAGATAGCCAATGGCACGCCCAAGTTGCACAGGATCATAATGGTCCAGCAACGCCCCATCCAGCCGGATTTCGCCCAGGGCGGGCGGCCAGATGCCCACCAATGCCTCTGCAAGGCTGGATTTGCCCGCGCCAGAATCCCCGATTACCCCCAATGCCTGCCCCGGGCGCATACCGAAGGTCACATCACGCAGCACAAAACCGCTATTTCCCTCTGCCCCCGGTATGCGCAGCGCCAAACCCTTGACGGCCAGATGCCCCTTGGGCTGTGGCAGCTTGGTGCGCGGCGTTTCGGCCGGGGTTGCCGCCAAGAGCGCGCGCAAGCGCGCGCGTGCGGCCCGCGCGGCCTGCACTTGTGGCCAGCCCCCGATCACTTGATCCAGCGGTGCCAAGGCGCGCCCCAGAATGATGGACGCGGCGATCATTCCGCCTGCAGACAGCTCTGAGCGCAGGACCAGCCACGCCCCCAGCGCCAGCATGGCCGATTGCAGGAACAGCCGGATTGCGCGGGCCGATGCACTAAAGCCGCCGCTGCTGTCATTGCCGGAAATCGCCTCTGACAGGGCATGGCGCCTAAGCTCCGCCCAGCGCCCCAAGGCAGCGCCCTGCATGCCCAAGGCGCGCATTTGCCCGGCTTCGACGCTGATCTGTCGGCCCAATGCCTCTGCGCGTTGTTGCGCGGCAAAAGTGTTTTCCTGCCGCGCGCGACTGCGCTGCATGTTTACAAGGCTTAGCCCGGCCAGCGCCAGCGCCGCAAGGCCCGCAAACAGACCCAAGAGCGGGTGCAACAGCGCGATCACCCCGATAAACAGCGGCACCCAAGGAAAATCGAACAGCGCCAGAAATACGGGGCTGCCAGTGATCTGCTGCAAGAGCGCCACATCCTGCGTGGCGCGCATGGGAAGATGCCGCGATGCCCCGCGCAGCACCGCCCGGCCCAAGGCCGCACGAAACACTTTTGCATCCAGTTGCAACTGGTAGCGCGCCCCGGCCCGCGCCGCGATACGCGCACGCGCATGGTCCAGCAGTCCGAAAACCACATAGAGAAAAGCCACCAGCGTGAACAGCACAACAAGCGTGGCCTCTGACCGGCTGGACAACACCCGGTCATAGACCTGCAACATGAAAACAGGCCCCGTCAGCATCAGCAAATTGGTGAAAATACTGACCACGGCGACCACCACGAACAGCCGCCCGCTGCCCCCATCAGCGACAGACGTTCCGTCTGCCAGCGTTGGGAGCGGCTGTGGATGTGGTTGCGGGGCAATCATCACGCCCGGTCCGGCTGGTTTCACGTTTCCCTGCCCTGCCCCGGAACATGAGAGCCTAGAAATACGGCGTCCAGAGGCACTTGTAATAGAGTTAAGTGTCAAGTCATGCGGCTTGGTAGCGTAGCATTGGATGTGTTGTCATCCTATTAAATGCTTGAATAGGGCAGTGTCGTGTGCAAACTTATTAACCATTATTTAAGCCTGTGCCGAATGTAGCGCCCAGCATTTTGACGAATCAAAGGTACGTCATGGAATTAAGTCCATGTCATTTCTTCCAGCAGCGCACGCCGCGGGTGCCTTTTGTCAGGTTGCTTTTGGCTGCCACGATTTTTGCGGCGTTCTGGATCGGACCTAACATGACAAATGCCCGCTCTGAAAGCGCTGCAATCCTGCATCTGGCTTGCGATGGCGCCCCAGCGGACCTGTGCGGGTCGGTCGCGCAGGTGATCGCGGAGCGTTCGCATGGTCGCTATGAGATTCGTCATGTTGCACCGCCCAAGGCAAGCCCGGAGCGCGCGAGCGATCTGAGCCTAACCGTGGTGCTGGATGGCCGCGGCGAAAACTGGATCGCGGCGCATTTGGATTGGCAACATGGGCCGGACGGCGCACGTCACTCGGGCCCGAGCATGGAAATGAGCGTGATGGACACGACGCTCAAGCCGCGCATGTATGACAGATTTGCCGAAAACCTTATCCGCGCGGATGCCGCGATAGCGGCACTGCTATTTGATTAAATGACAGGCCAATATCGTTTGGCCAGCCAGTTGGAGCAAAGAATATGTGCCAGATTTGTGCCGGAACACAGACGTTTGACCCGTCCCGCCACCCGGATGGCGGCGATTTTGCGACAATTTTCGAAGAGGTGGATGCGCCCGATGACACAAGCACGCCCTACACCATTGGCGTCGGAGATGTGTTTGCCGGTTTGCTTAGTTCTCCCGGAGACCGCGATTGGGTTGCTGTGACGCTTGAAGCAGGGGAAAGCTATATGATTTCCCTTACAGGCTCATACGGCGGCGGCGGAACACTAAGTGATCCTTACCTTCGGCTATACGATGGGTCGGGGAACCTCGTCGGGTTCAATGACAATAACGGCAGCACCGATTCGCTGATGTCCTTCACGGCGACAACCGGTGGCACTTACTACCTAAGCGCTGGTTCCTACAATGACTGGTACTCTGGCAGCTACCAGTTGTCGGTCGTTCAAACAGAGCCCGCACCTGTAGGCACGCTCGACGAATTGGCAACCTATCTGACCAACGGCTACTGGAATGACTCCGGTCGGTCAGAGCGCAGCTTCGACACAAGTTCTGACAACCAGATCACAGTCAATATCGAAGGACTGACAGCGGATGGCCAGCAGTTGGCCCTCTGGGCGATGGAAGCCTGGGAAATGTTTGCCGATCTGGATTTCGTCGTGGTCAGTGGGTCTGCCGACATCAGTTTTGACGACAACGATTCGGGCGCCTACGCGCAAACATTTACCCTCGGCACACAGATCAGTTCGGTCAATGTAAACGTCTCGACCGATTGGCTGGACGACTACGGAACCACGATCGACAGCTATTCCTTCCAGACCTATGTGCATGAAATTGGCCACGCCCTTGGGCTGGGGCACCAAGGGAATTACAACGCGTCCGCAACCTTCGGGGTGAGCAACACCTTTGCCAATGATAGCTGGCAGATGTCGGTCATGTCGTATTTCAACCAGTTCACGAATACCGAGGTCAACGCATCCTATGCGCGGCTTCTGACACCGATGATGGCCGATATTCTGGCAGTCCAGAACTTGTATGGTGCCAGCAATGCAACGGCGGGAAACACGGTCTGGGGCGCGAATTCCAACCTTGGCGGCTATCTGGGCGCCGTTTTTGCCGAGGTCACAGGTGGTCCTGACATGCCCGGCTATAACGGCGGACTGATGGCGTTCACGATTGCCGACGTTGGCGGTCACGACACGCTTGACCTGTCCCCGCTGACGACGAACGCGAATATCGACATGCGGCCAGAGACCTTCTCGGATTTCGGTGGGCTGATCGGGAACATGGCCATCGCACGCGGCACGATCATAGAGGATCTGATTACCGGGTCCGGGAATGACACGATCGTCGGCAATTACGCAGCGAATTTCATACAAAGCGGGGATGGCAACGACAGTGTCTATGGCGGTGCTGGCTTCGATTCCATCCTTGGCGGCGCGGGCGATGACACCCTGGATGGTGGCGACGGAAACGACACGATCCGTGGTGAGGACGGCAACGATTACATCACTGGCGGCGCGGGCGATGACCGGCTTTGGGGCGGCGCAGGCGATGACACGCTCTATGGCGGCAGCGGCAATGACATCATCGGGGGCGGCTCCGGTGCCGACCTGATCCATGGTGGCACTGGCAATGACACGCTGTACGGCGGCAGCGGCAACGACACGATATATGCCGACAGCAGCCTTGCCACCGGGTTCAATGCAATCTGGGGCATGGGCGGCGATGACCTGATCTACGCATCGGACGGGGGCGACCGGATCGGTGGCGGCGGCGGGCGCGACACCATCCATGGCGGCGCCGGCAATGACACGATTTACGGTGGTGTCGCCTTGGGAGAGACCACGATTTACGGCAATGGCGGCGATGACGTAATTTACGGCAGCATCGACAATGACACGATCGATGGCGGCGCGGGCGATGACAATATCGGCGGCGGCCTTGGCGATGACCGCATCATCGGCGGCACCGGCGACGACACGGTGCGCGGCTATCTTGGTGCGGATACCTTCGTGTTCCTGGACGGTCACGAGCGCATGCTTGTCGAAGATTTCAGCTTCGTCGAGAATGACAGGCTGGAACTGGACGGCGCGCTGTGGGGCGGTGGGCTGACGGCGTCTCAGATGCTGTCGATCTATGGCAACGTGTCTGGCGGCATCTTTGTGCTGGATTTTGGCGGCGGTGACATTGTCACGCTTCAGGGCATCACGGACAGCTCTCAGCTGGCCTCTTACATAGATATCGTCTGATCGGGCCAAGAAACCCAACCAAAAAGCCCGGCCCCTTCGGCCGGGCTTTTTGCATCATGCTGTGGATTCCCGAAGCCATTGCTGCCCTGCGGCGTGCAATTCTGCATGTGCAAAATAATTGAGCATGACGTCCTTTTTCTGCCCAAAGCGCATGCCAAACCCGGCATGAGGCGCCAAGCGCAAATGCGACTCATTGGCACTGATCCCGAACATCGTTTGTTTGATGTCAGCCTGACAACAGGCAGATTGCCGCCCGTTGGGCCAGATCTTGGCAGACAACAACCCAACGGACGGCGACAACAATGAATGCTGTCTGGCCAGCATAGCGCTATCGGGCCAAACCCGAAAGCAAATTGGCACGACGGCCCTGACACAGGAGCGCTGCACCTCATGACTTCCAGATCCCTGCTAGCCGCCTTGGCAACCAGCACCGCGCTGGTCGCCGCCCCCGCCCTTGCCCAGGATTGCGCTGACCCGATCAAGGTGGGTGTGCTGCACTCGCTGTCGGGCAGTATGGCGATTTCCGAAACCACGCTGCGCGACGTCATGCTGATGCTGATTGAACAGCAAAACGCCGCCGGTGGCTTGCTTGGTTGCCAGATAGAGGCAGTCGTGGTTGACCCGGCCTCTGACTGGCCGCTCTTCGCCGAACTGACCCGCCAGCTTCTGACGGTCGATGAGGTGGACGTGATCTTCGGCGCATGGACAAGCGTTAGCCGCAAATCGGCGCTTCCGGTGCTGGAAGAGCTGAACGGCCTGATGTTCTACCCGGTGCAGTATGAAGGCGAGGAATCCTCGCGCAATGTGTTCTACACCGGTGCCGCGCCCAACCAGCAGGCGATCCCGGCGGTGGATTATTTCCTCGAAGAACTGGGCGTCGAAAGCTTCGCGCTTCTGGGCACCGATTACGTCTATCCGCGCACCACGAACGCGATCCTCGAAGCCTACCTGATGGACAAGGGCATCCCGGCAGAAGACATCTTCGTGAACTACACGCCCTTCGGTCATTCCGACTGGTCAACCATCGTGTCTGACGTGGTGGCGCTTGGTGCGGGCGGCAAACAGGTCGGCGTGATCTCGACCATCAACGGCGACGCGAATGTGGGGTTTTACACGGAACTGGCGGCACAGGGCATCAGCGCCGATGACATTCCCGTCGTGGCCTTTTCCGTTGGCGAAGAAGAGCTTTCGGGCTTGGACACAGGGCCGCTGGCGGGCCATCTGGCGGCGTGGAACTACTTCCAGTCGGCGGATACCGACATCAATGCCGAATTCGTCGCCGCATGGAAGGCCTTTGCCGGCGAAGACCGCGTGACCAACGACCCGATGGAAGCGCATTATATCGGCTTCAACATGTGGGTGAATGCGGTTGAAGCGGCTGGCACCACCGATGTCGATGCCGTGCGCGAAGCCATGTGGGGGCAGGAATTCCCCAACCTGACCGGCGGCATGGCAGTGATGAATGGCAACCATCACCTGTCCAAACCGGTATTGATTGGGGAAATCCGTGCCGATGGACAGTTCGACATCATCAGCCAGACCGCAGAAGTGCCGGGCGATGCATGGACCGACTACCTGCCGGAAAGCGCGGTTCTGACCAGCGATTGGCAGGAATTGGGCTGCGGGATGTATAACACCGCAACCTCGACCTGCGTGCAAATGACCTCGAACTACTAAGCCATGTCGGGCGCGCGGCCCAAGCCTGCGCGCCCGGATTCGTCCTGCCTGAAACTGGACCTGAAATGCCCTTTCGCACTCTGATATTCCGCGCGCTGGCCCTTCTGACGCTGGCCCTTGTCACCCTGCCCGGCCCCGCCCGCGCGCAAGAGGCGCTGCAACCCGCGTTGCAAGCCTATGCCGACGAACTTGCCAGCCCCTCGCGCCGCAGCATCGAAGCTGTCGTCACCGCGCTGATAGAGCAGGGCCACCCCAATATCGGCGACTTCTTCCGCCGCTTCAGCGCCCGTGAGGTCGTGCAGCGCCCCGAAGATGGGCTGTTCTTTTATGCCGAGGATGCGGGCGACCTTGTGCGGCTGGTCGATATAGACAGTGGCGCGGCGGTGGCCGAAGTGTCCAGCCGCGACGTGACACAGATTCGCACCAATTCCGGTGTGCAGCGCGTCATCGCCTCTGCCCTTGTGCCCTTGGAATTGAATGCCCCCGAACGCGAACTTCGCTTGGCCGCGCTAGAGGCGATCGGCCGCAGCCCCAATGCCAGCCAGATCGCGCCCTTGGCCGCAAGCATAGAGGCCGAACCCGATGCCGCGTTGCAAACCCGCAAGGAACGCCTGCTGCTTCTGCTGACGGCACAATTTGGCGAAGACCGCAGCGCGCGGATTGCCGCCATCGATGCGCTCGGTGGCGATATCAGCATCGAAGCGCGGGGCGTGCTGAACCGTTTGACCGCCACTGTGACCGAAGCGGCCCCCGCACTGCCCGAAGGCGCGAATATCGCCCGCTTGCTGAATGTGGGCGCGGACCTGTCAGAAACCGACGCTTATGAGCTGTTGGTCAGCGCAGGGCTGGCCGAACCGGCGCAGACCCCAGCCATGCTGCGCGATGTTCTGGCGCAGAACATTGTTGACGGGCGCGTGGGCGGTGTGCCGGTCGGGCGGCTGAGCGACCCTGCCGCCCGAACCGAAGCTTACGCGGCCTTGGAAGCTGCGGACACCGTGCCGCCCCGCGCGGCCCCGGATGAAGCTGCGCAAGCTGTGGCCGCGCATGTGTTTTTCACCCGCTACACGCTGGACGACGCCGAGATCACCGCCGCTGCGCAAGCCGCGCTTGACAGCACACGGCAATTGATCGCCACCTATCAGGCCGCGGATCTGGTGTTGGATGGCTTGTCACTGGCATCGATTTTCTTTCTGGCGGCGATTGGCCTTGCAATCACCTTCGGGGTGATGGGCGTCATCAACATGGCGCATGGCGAATTCATCATGATGGGCGCCTATACCGGCTATGTCGTGCAGCTTTTCATCCCCGATTACACGATCAGCCTGCTGGTCGCGCTGCCCTTGGCGTTCTTAGTGACCTTTGCAGCAGGTGTTGCGATGGAGCGCAGCGTCATCCGCCACCTTTACACCCGTCCGCTGGAAACGTTGCTGGCGACCTTTGGCATTTCAATCGCGTTGCAACAATTGGCCAAGAACATCTTCGGCACACAGGCGCGCCCCCTGACCGCGCCGGATTGGCTGGGCGGGGCGTTGCAGATCAATGATATCATTGGCATCAGCACCATTCGCTTGGCGATCTTCGTTCTGGCGCTGATCTTTCTTGGCCTGCTGCTTTACATTCTGAAGCGCACGCGTTTGGGGCTAGAGGTGCGCGCGGTCACCCAAAACCCCGGCATGGCGGCCAGCATGGGCATTAATCCCGACCGCATCAATATGCTGACCTTCGGGCTTGGGTCGGGGATTGCGGGTATCGCGGGTGTGGCCATCGGGCTTTACGCGCAGGTCACGTCGGAAATGGGGTCGAATTACATTGTCCAAAGCTTCATGACCGTGGTCGTGGGCGGCGTGGGCAATGTCTGGGGCACGCTTGCCGGCGCATCGCTGATCGGCTTTTTGCAAAAGGGGATCGAGTGGTTCAACCCTTCGAACACGCTGGCCGCACAGACCTTCATGGTGCTGTTCGTGATCCTGTTCATCCAGTTCCGGCCCAAGGGCATTGTCGCCCTCAAGGGTCGCGCAGCGGGGGATTGACGCCATGGCAAAGACAATACTCGCCCCCAAAAAGGGCTTTCTGGCCGAAAACCCGTCCGTGCTGCGGTTTCTTGCCCTGCTGGCCCTGTTCACCCTGATTGTCAGCGCCTTGGCCGAGGGGTTCGGCGCAGGCGTCATCTCAACCTCTTTTCTGAAGGTGTTGGGGATGACGCTGTGCCTGTGCCTGATCGCGGTCGCGATGGACGTGGTCTGGGGCTATTGCGGCATTCTCAGCCTTGGGCATTTCGCGTTTTTCGGGCTAGGCGGCTATGGCATTGGCATGTGGCTGATGTATGCGCGCACCGAAGGCATCGTGCGGGACTCACTCGCCAATGCCCCCATCCCCGCCACCGAAAGCGAGGTGCGCGATGCCATCGCAGGCCAGATTTTCAGCGTCGTGGGCAGCACGGAACTGCCCTTCATCTGGGGCTTTGCGCATAGCCTGACGCTGCAACTGTTGATGATCGTGCTGGTGCCGGGCCTGCTGGCGCTGGTCTTTGGCTGGCTTGCGTTTCGCAGCCGCGTGACGGGGGTTTACCTGTCGATCCTGACGCAAGCCATGACACTGGCGCTATCGCTCTACCTGTTCCAGAACGACACCGGGCTGCGCGGCAATAATGGCCTGTCGGGCTTGCAGAACATCCCGGGCCTGTTGCACCTGCCGCAATCGACCATCGCGCTGTGGTTCTTCTGGGCCTCTGCCTTGGCGCTGGGGCTGGGCTATATGCTGTTTGCGTGGCTGGTGTCGGGCAAGTTCGGGTCGGTGGTGCGCGCGATCCGCGACAATGAAAGCCGCGTGCGGTTTCTGGGCTACCATGTCGAAAGCTACAAGCTGGTGGTGTTTACCGTAACGGCCATTGTGTCGGGCATTGCGGGCGCGCTGTATTATCCGCAAGCGGGCATCATCAACCCTGCCGAAATTGCGCCAATCACATCGATATATCTGGCCGTTTGGGTCGCCATCGGGGGGCGCGGGCGGCTATATGGCGCGGTCATTGGCGCGGCCACGGTCAGCCTGCTGTCAAGCTGGTTCACCGGCGGCGGTGCACCGAATATCGACCTTGGGTTTTACGAAATCGTCTGGACCGATTGGTGGCTGGTGCTGCTGGGCCTTGGCTTCGTAGCGGTGACGCTGTTCTTCCCCAAGGGCATTGGCGGGCTGTTCGACTATCTGGTGAGGAAACCATGAGCGCGCTTCTGGAAGTGTCTGGCGTATCTGTCACCTTCGACGGGTTTCGCGCCATCAACAACCTATCCATTGCCATTGGCGAGCCGGAATTGCGCGCCGTGATCGGCCCCAATGGGGCGGGCAAGACCACCTTCATGGATATCGTGACCGGCAAAACCAAGCCAGATGAGGGCCGCGTTCTGTGGGGCGAGACGTCGATGAACCTGCTGGGGATGTCTGAAAGCGCCATTGCCCGTGCGGGCATTGGCCGCAAATTCCAAAAACCCACGGTGTTCGAAGATCAGACCGTGCGCGAGAACCTCGCCATGGCGCTGCGCAACAAGCGCGGGCCGTTCGATGTGCTGTTTTACAAACCCAACCGCCACGCCCGCGCGCGCATTGCCGAACTGGCAGAGGAAATCGGGCTATCCGACGCCCTGCCCCGCCGCGCGGGCGATCTGAGCCACGGGCAAAAGCAATGGCTGGAAATCGGAATGCTGCTGGCGCAAGACCCGCGCTTGTTGCTGGTCGATGAACCGGCGGCGGGCATGACCCCCGCCGAACGCGAACACACGACCGAGTTGCTGACCCGCGCCGCCCAAACCCGCGCGGTGGTGGTGATCGAACATGACATGGAATTCATCCGCCGACTGAACTGCAAGGTCACCGTGCTGCATGAAGGGTCGGTGCTGGCCGAAGGTAGCTTGGACCATGTGACCCAAAACCAACAGGTGATTGATGTGTATCTGGGGCGCTAAACCATGCTGAATGTCGAAAACCTAACCTTGCACTACGGCGCGTCGCAAATCCTCTATGGCATTGACCTTGTTGCACGGCCCGGCGCGGTGACCGCCGTTATGGGCACCAACGGCGTGGGCAAGACCAGCCTGCTGAAAGCCATTGCGGGCCGCCACCCCTATTCGGGCGGCACGATCACGCTGGATGGGCAGGACTTGCGCCACCTGAACGCCGCGCAAGCAGCAAAGGCCGGCATCGCCTATGTGCCGCAGGGGCGCGAGATTTTCCCGCTGCTGACCGTGACCGAGAATCTGCAAACCGGCTTTGCCTGTCTGCCGCGCGACCAGCACACGATCCCGCCGCGCATTTACGAATTGTTCCCGGTGCTCAAACAAATGAGCGCGCGGCGCGGGGGCGATTTGTCGGGCGGGCAGCAACAACAGCTTGCCATCGCCCGCGCCCTCATCGCGCAGCCCCGTGTGCTGCTGCTGGATGAACCGACCGAAGGCATCCAGCCCAATATCATCAAGCAGATTGGCGAGGTCATCAAATTGCTGCGCGAAGAAGGCGAGATCGCCATCGTGCTGGTCGAACAATTCTTCGATTTCGCCTATGATCTGGCCGATGAATTCGTCGCCATCAACCGGGGCGAAGTGCGGCTGGCCGCCCCGGCGGCGCAGGTCACGCGTGAAAAGCTTCTGGCAGAGGTGTCGATCTGACCCTTGACGGGGGCGCGGATTTGCCCGCTTTTGGCACCCATGACCGCCCAAGCCCCGCCCCTGCCAGATGCCCACCCCATTACGGCCGCGTTCTGGATGTGCGGCGCGATTGCGTCTTTCACCCTGATGGCCATTTCGGGCCGGGAAATACAGGCGGAACTGAACAGTTTTGAGTTGATGTTCTGGCGGTCATTGATCGGCTTTGCGATTATCGGAACGCTGGTCTTGTCGCTGCACGGCCGCGCGGTCTGGCCCGCGATCCGCCCGACCCGTCCGCGCCTGCATCTGGCGCGCAATATCTTCCATTTCGCGGGGCAGAACCTGTGGTTCTACGGGATCATGGCGATTCCACTGTCGCAGCTTGTGGCGCTGGAATTCACCTCTCCCATCTGGGTGGCGGTGCTTGCACCGCTGGTCGTGGGCGAGGTGTTCACCCGCCGTCGCCTATGGGTGGCGGCACTGGGCTTTGCAGGTATCCTGATCGTGGCGCAACCGGGGGTGCAACCGCTCAGCAGCGGGCATTTGGCAGGTATCCTTTGCGCGGTCGCTTTTGCCATGAACCTGCTGCTGACCAAACGAATCATGCGCCATGACAAGGTGTTGTGCGTGCTGTTCTGGATGACGGCCTCGCAAACCTTGTTCGGGCTGGCGCTGGCGCAATGGGGTGGGTTCACATGGCCAAGTGCTGCGATCCGGGGCTGGATCGTGCTCGTGGGGCTGACGGGGCTAAGCGCGCATTATTGTCTGACATCGGCGCTGGCGCTGGCCCCGGCCACCATCGTCGCGCCGATGGAATTCTTCCGCCTGCCGATCATCGCACTGGTCGGAATGTGGCTATATGCCGAAGCATTGGACCCGTTCGTGTTCTTGGGCGGCGCGGTGATTTTCGCGGCGAACTGGTTGAACCTGAACACGCGCAGGGCACCGGTTCCGGCACCCTAAGATTTGACAAATTCAAAGAATTTGGTGGAGCCTAGCGGGATCGAACCGCTGACCTCCTGCATGCCATGCAGGCGCTCTCCCAGCTGAGCTAAGGCCCCAAACCCAAGCCGTTTGGCTTGGTGCGCGGGTATTACGAAAGCCCGATTGCCAGTGCAAGCGGAAAATCGCGCCCCCGCGCGGGTTTTCGTCGATTAGTCGTCGTCGCTCTCTGCGACATCGGCCAGATCGTCGAGCGCGACGGTATCGTCGTCATCGTCTTCCAGCAGTTCATCATCGACATCGGCTGCATCGTCGTCATCGACCAGCAACGCGTCATCATCATCCTCGGCGGCTTTCTTGGCCTTGGCTTTCAGTGCGGCATTGCCTTCGTCGGCGCGGCGTTCCTGAGCTTCGATCACCACGGTCTTGCCGGTATAGGGGCTGATGATCGGGTTCTTGTTCAGGTCGTAGAACTTGTTGCCTGTTTCCGGGCAAATGCGCTTTACGCCCCAGTCAGGATTGGTCATGAGGTTGCCCCTTCGAATGCGAGTCTTTCGTGCAAGGGCGTGCCGTGCCATAAGGAGGCGCGCCTGTAAAGCCCCTTGGCGCGCTTTGCCTGATTATTGACCGATACGACATGCCTCAACAGACCGAAACCGTTGTTTTGCCGGGTGAGCCGGCGCTATGCGTGCTAATCCGCGCCTCTGCCCGCGCGCGGCAGATGTCACTGCGCGTGTCGGGTCTGGACGGCAAGATCACGTTGAACATGCCGCGCGGGTTGGCCCGCCGCCATGCGCTTGCCTTTCTGTCGGAAAAAGAGGGCTGGCTGCGTGCGGCGGTTTCCCGCGCGCCGGGGCCAACCCCCGTCCTGCCCGGCGTGATGCTTCCGGTGGACGGCACGGCGCGGCAGATCACGCCCGCCCGCATTCGCAGCGTTGTGCTGGAAGATGACCGCCTGCTGGTGCCGGAAACCGGCCCGACCGGGGCCCGCGTGGCGGCGTTTTTGAAAACCCGGGCGCGCGACCGTCTGGCCATGATGGCCGACCATTACGCGCAGGCGCTGGGGCGCAAGGTTACGGCAGTGTCGTTCCGCGACACGCGCTCGCGCTGGGGGTCGTGCACGGCGCAAGGGCGGCTGATGTTCTGCTGGCGGCTGGCCATGGCCCCGACCGTGGTGCAAGATTACGTCGCCGCGCATGAAGCCGCGCATCTGGTGCATATGGACCATTCGCGCGCCTATTGGGGCGCTGTTGCGCGGATCATGCCCGATTACGCCCACCATCGCGCATGGTTGCGCAGCCATGGCGCGGCGCTGCATGGTTACAGGTTCGACAGCGAGTAATCCGCGACAACCTCGTATCGGTTGCCTTGCTTGCCTTGGTGAACACGGAACAGCGACAGGGTGTCGGGCATGAATGGCTCGCTGGCAAAGCTCATTCCGCGCGCAAGGGCGTCGTGCAGTTCTGCCAAATCGAAATCCGCCGGGCGCAGATAGGCCAGCGTGACATGCGGCGTGAATTTGCGGCGCGGAAAATCGACCCCGAAGCTGCGCGCCAGCGCTTCCAGCCGTTGGTGCAGATGGGTCAGCGTAGGATCGGGGACAACACGGGCATGCAGGTTATGCGGCTTGGTGCCGCCGAACAGGCCCAGCCCGGCAAGCTGCACCCATGGGGCTGGCGCGCGGAACCCTTGCAAGGCAAGGTCCAGTTCTTCCAGCAGGTCATAGGGCTGTTCGCCCAGAAAAACCAAGGTCAGGTGGTAATTCTCTGGCGGTTGCTTGCGCGCCACAGTCAATTTGTGGCTTTGCAGCACAAGCTGCGCACCGATATGCGACGGAATCTGAAAGCCAAGGAATGCGCGCATCATGGCAGGCACCCTGCCGCAAAGCTTGTGCGGCGAAAAGGGGCAGGCGATTGTGCCGCCTGCCCCTGTTGCATTTATTCTGCGGCAACCGGCACGGCCAGTCCGCCGCGCGGGCGCTCGGGCAGCACGAACGCGATCACAACAAAGACCAGCCCCATGACAATACCCGCGATATCACCCGAAACGGGCAGCAGCGCGGGGTAGTCCTGTCCGGGAATCTGGCCGATGACCAGCTTGCCGCCCCAGATCGCATCCAGCAACCCGGTGTCCTTGATGGCCGAATACACCACCGTATAGGCCGCAGCCCCGACAAGCCCGCCCGCGATATAGACCATCGCGTCGCGCCGGCCCGAAGCCGCCGCACAAACGCCCGTACCGGGGCAGAACCCCGACAGCGCCCAGCCAAAGCCCAGCAACATGCCGCCAATCAGCACGCCCCAATAGGCCCCCTTGACCGACATATGCGCCACATCGACCAGCCCCAGCATTTGCCCGCCGAAGATCAGGATCGCGGCGACGCCAATGCCCAGAAGGATGGTTTTCATCAGGCCCAGCGCACGCAACGCCAGCATATTGCCCAGAACGGACGGGTTGGTGGCCCCAATGCGGTCCAGAACCGCGCCAAAGCCCACGCCGATCACCAATGCAAGAAGAATGTCCATTGTGCTTACTCCTCTGTCTTATACAGCCACAGGGCGGTCGGAACGGCGGTGGCAAAAGCGCCCGCCGCAAACAGGAAGCCCGAAATCGCGGTTTGCGACATGCCCGACATCATGTGGCCAGAGGTGCAGCCCCCGGCCAGCCGCGCGGCAAAGATCACGATGAACCCACCGATAAAGGCGACCGCGAAGCGCTTGGCCACGCTGCTTCCGAAATTGGCCTGCCACAATGCCGGAATGTTGCACTCTGCCCCCTGAACGCCCTTGCGCAGATAGGATGACAGGAACGCGCCCAGCGCCATGGCCAGAACGAAGATGAAGCTGTAGTTGATCGGGTTGGCAATGTTCTTGGCGTAACGCGCGAAATATGCGTTGTCCGAGGTCGGCTTGCCATCCGCCCCCTCATAGATGGTGCCAGAGGCAACCGCGTCTGCGATCACGCCATCCAGAATCACGAACTGCGTGGACACACCAATCGGTTTGACCAGCATCATGGCAATGAAGAACACGAAGCCCAAGGCAAGGCCCCCTATCTTCCAGTCGAGTGTCATGGGTCTACTCCTATAGAAACATATAATATGATTTTATGAATATATTTGCTCGCCTGCTTTGACCCAGATCAAGACAGCGGGCTATTCGGCGTTGAGCGCCGCCATAAGCCGGGCTTTTTCGCCATGGTCGGACGGGTCGGAGATGGCACTGGCCAAGGCTTCGAGTGACGCGATGGAATGGGCGGCGCGAAAGCTGTCGACATGTGGCAGCATTGCCCGGATGCCGCGCGCGCGGGGCGCAAAACTGTCCCACCGCAACAACGGATTCAACCAGATGACGCGGCGGGCGGACAGGTGCAACCGTTCCATTTCGCGCGCCAAAAGCGCCGGGTCGTCCCGGTCCAAGCCGTCCGAGATCAGCAGCACGACCGCCCCCTGCCCCAGCACACGGCGCGACCAATCGACATTGAAGGCGCGCAGGCAGCCGCCTATGCGGGTGCCGCCTTGCCAGTCCTGCGCTTCCGCGCCTGCGGCATTCAGGGCGGCATCCACATCGCGGGTTTTCAGGTGGCGCGAAATATTGGTCAGCCGCGTGCCGAAGGTGAAGGCATGCACCTTGGCCCAGCCCTGCCCCTGCCGGTTGGCAACCGCATGGACGAAATGCAGCACCATGCGCGAATATTGCGACATGGATCCGGAAATGTCGCACAGCACGACCAAGGCTGGCCAACGGGTGCGCGGCGTCTGGCGGTAAAGCGCACGCACCTCTCCGCCGGCACGCGCCGCCGCGCGCAGGCTGCGCCGCCAATCGGGCTTGCGCCCGCGCGGGTCAGGCGCATGGCGGCGGGTCGCGATGGGTTTGACCGGCAGGGTCAGGCGCGCCAGCATCCGGCGGGCCTGTGCGGCTTCGTCGGTCGACATTTGTTCAAAGTCGAGCGTTCGTAGGCGTTCCTCTGTCGAGGCGGTCTGCGAGGCATCGATCTCGATTTCCGTTTCGTCGCTCTCTTTGTTCTGACTGCGCAAATCGGGCGCCTGCGCGCCGTCCAGAAGCGCCTCTGCGGCGCGTTTGGCAGCCGCAGCAGCCGCCTTGTCTTCGGCCACATTGCGCACGGCCGGCAACATCATGGACATCATATGTTCCAGATAACGCGGGTCACGCCAGTAAAGCCGGAACACCTGCGCGAACACCTGTCGTTCTTCGGGACGGTTGACGAAAACAGCGTGCAGCGTCCAATAGAAATCGGCCTTGCGGTCGAACCCCGCCACGGCAACTGCCTGAATGGCGGTTTGAACCCGCCCCGGCCCGATCGGCAGGCCCGATCGGCGCAGCGCGCGCGCGAAATGGGTGATATTGTCGCGCAGCTTGGGGTTATCGGGCAGGGCAAGATCTGTGTATTTTGACACGACTAACCTATCGGAGGGGCTGCGCCCCACGCCTTTACCAGCGCCGGGGCTGCGCCCCGGCAGGAGCGAGGGGCGCTGCCCCTCTGGTCCCTGCGGGACCATTCACCCCGGGATATTTGGGCAAGGATGAAGGTCATGCGGCAGGTAGGGATTGGCGAACCTCGTCAAGGAGTTTCTTGGCTTCGGAGCCTTGCAGGCGGGCGATGTCGTCTTGGTATTTCAGGATCGCGCCGAGCGTGTCGGCGATAACTTCGGGCGAGAGTTCCAGCACGTCGAGCGCCAGCAGGCATTTCGCCCAGTCGATGGTTTCGGCCACACCCGGTTTCTTGAACAGGTCTTCGGTACGCAGGCGCTGCACGAACGCCACCACTTCGCGCGAGAGCTTGTCCGAGGCTTCGGGCGCGCGGGTGTCTAGGATGTCGCGCTCGCGCGCGAAGCTGGGGTAATCGACCCAGTGATAAAGGCAACGGCGTTTCAGCGCGTCATGCACTTCGCGCGTCCGGTTCGACGTGAGGATGACGATCGGCGGTGTTTCGGCCCGAATTGTGCCCAGTTCCGGGATTGTAACCTGAAAATCAGACAATGCTTCGAGCAAAAACGCCTCGAACGGTTCATCCGTGCGGTCGATTTCGTCGATGAGCAGGACCGGCGCACCGCCAGGTTGCGGGCGCATGGCTTCGAGAAGGGGGCGTTCAATCAGGTAGTCCGGCCCAAAAAGGCGGTTGTGCAGATCGGTCTTTTCGCCCGCGGCTTCGGCGCTGCGAATGGCCAGCATCTGGGCGGCAAAATTCCATTCATAAACGGCAGAGGCGGCATCAAGCCCTTCGTAACACTGCAGACGGATCAGGCGGCGGCCAAGGGCGGCGGCCAGCGCCTTGGCGATTTCGGTCTTTCCGGTGCCCGGCTCTCCTTCAAGAAAAATGGGGCGGCCCAGTTTGAGCGCAAGGAAAAGCACCGTCGCCAGCGCGCGGTCGGCGAGGTAGGCTTGCCCCGCAAGCAGGTTTTGCGTGGCGTCGATACTGTCGGGCAGGTCAGTCATGCGGGGGCCTTTATGCCTGATAAGCCCTCACGCTGGCGCGCAGCGTGGTCCCGGTCAAGCCCGGATCGCGCGTCTTGCGACCATTGGACAGGGCGCATTTGACGCGGCTGTGACCCTTGACCGCAGAGGACGATGCTATCACCTCTTTGCGAACCCGTTCTCATAAGCTAAGACCTGAGCCATGATAGTAGAACTCGGACATTTCGCCCTGATCCTTGCCTTTGCCGTCGCATTGGCGCAATCCGTCATCCCGCTGGTCGGCGCCCATAAAGGGTGGCGCGACTGGATGGGGGTCGCTTCACCCATGGCAAGTGTGCAGTTCACCTTGACTGCCCTTTCCTATGCCGCACTGACATATGCCTTTGTCGTGTCCGACTTTTCGGTTAAGCTGGTGGTGGACAATTCGCACACGCTGAAGCCGCTGATGTACAAATTGTCGGGCGTTTGGGGCAACCATGAAGGGTCCATGCTGCTTTGGGTGCTGATCCTGACCTTGTTCGGGGCCAGCGCCGCATGGTTTGGCGGCAACTTGCCGCGCAGCTTGCAAGCGCGGGTGCTTGCCGTGCAATCTTCGGTCACGGCGGCGTTCATGGCTTTCACCATTTTCACGTCCAACCCGTTCACACGGCTGGCGCAACCGCCGTTTGACGGCGCCGACCTGAACCCATTGTTGCAAGACCCCGGCTTGGCGTTCCATCCGCCGTTCCTGTATTTGGGTTATGTTGGCCTGTCGATGGCGTTCAGCTTTGCCGTGGCCGCGCTGATTGAAGGGCGTGTCGATGCGGCTTGGGGCCGCTGGGTGCGCCCTTGGACCTTGGCGGCTTGGGTGTTCCTGACCATCGGCATCGCGCTTGGGTCGTGGTGGGCCTATTACGAACTGGGCTGGGGCGGCTACTGGTTCTGGGACCCGGTAGAGAATGCCAGCCTTATGCCTTGGCTGTTCGCCGCAGCATTGCTACATTCCGCCATCGTGGTCGAAAAGCGCGAGGCGCTGAAAAGCTGGACCATCCTGCTGGCGATCCTTGGGTTCGGGTTTTCGCTGATGGGGACGTTTGTGGTCCGCTCGGGTCTGCTGACCTCTGTCCACGCCTTCGCGACCGATCCGGACCGGGGTATCTTCATTTTGCTGATTATGGCGGTATTTCTTGGCGGGGCGCTGGTGTTGTTCGCATTCCGCGCCGAACAGCTTGAAGCCAAAGGCGTGTTTTCAACGGCCAGCCGCGAATCCGCGCTTGTGATGAATAACGTTCTTTTGGCTGTGTCGTCCTTTGTCATCTTCATCGGGACCATGTGGCCGTTGGTGTCGGAAATGGTGTTTGACCGGGTTCTGTCGGTCGGTCCGCCGTTTTTTGACGCGGCCTTCACGCCCTTTGCAATCGCCTTGGCCATGATCCTGCCGATTGGCGCCATGCTGCCATGGAAACGGGGCGATATCGCCCGAACGATGAAGCCGCTTTGGGGCTTCATGGTGTTCTCATTGGCCATGGGCGCTTTGGTCTGGGCCATGCAGACGGGCGGGTCCGCCATTGTGCCAGTGGGCGTGGCGCTTGGCCTATGGGTCGGTTTCGGGGCCGCTGTCGATTTGTGGAAGCGCACCGGGCGCGGCAGCATTGGCAACCGCGTTGCGCGCCTTGCCCGCTTACCGCGTGCCGATTGGGGCAAGGCGAGCGCCCATACCGGGCTGGGCATGACAATCTTTGCGGTGGCGGCGCTGGAAGGCTGGCAAAGCGAAGATATCCGCGTGTTGCAGATTGGCGAAAGCTTCGACAAGGGTGGCTACACCTTGACGCTTGCAAGTGTGGAACGTGTGCAAGGGCCGAACTACACGTCGACCATGGGGATCATCGAGGCAGAGCGTAATGGCGAACCGGTCTCTGTGCTGCGCCCCGAAAAGCGCTTCTATCCAATCGCGGGCATGCCCACGACGGAAGCTGCGATCAACTACAAGATCCATCGCGATCTGTATGTAACGCTGGGCGATCCGCAGGATAATGGTGGCTGGGCCGTGCGCACCTATATCAAGCCCTTTGCCAATTGGCTGTGGATGGGCTGCACGCTTATGGCTCTGGGCGGATTGCTGTCGCTGAGCGACCGGCGCTACCGCGTGGCCGCAGGCGCAAAGAAACGCACCGGCCCCAATGCGGTGCCCGCGGAATGAGAGCGTTTCACGGACTTGCCCTTGCTTTGACGCTGGCCCTTTCTGGGCCAGCACTTGCCGTGCAACCGGATGAGATTCTGGACGATCCGGTTCTGGAAGAGCGCGCGCGTGATCTGTCGACCGGGTTGCGTTGCCTTGTCTGCCGCAACGAATCGATCGACGAATCCAACGCGGATTTGGCGCGCGATATGCGCATCCTTGTGCGCGAGCGGTTGGTCGCGGGCGATAGTGACTCAGAGGTCGTGGATTTCCTTGTCGCGCGCTATGGCGAATATGTCTTGTTGCGCCCCACCACCGAGGGCAGCAATGCCCTGCTATGGCTTGCCGCACCGGCCCTTTTCCTTGTCGGCTTCGGCGGGGCTGTGTTCTATCTGCGCAGCCGCGCGCGGCAGAAACCGCAGGCCGATGACCTAAGCGACAGCGAAAAACAGCGTTTGGCAGAGTTGCTGAAAGACTAACGCAAGGTCCGGGCTTTCCCCCGCCTTGGCTTTGCGCCAGTATCCTGCCAAGCAAGGCGCGAGGGCATAATGGACTACCAGACGATCACAACCCGCGAAGATGGCGGCATCGGTATTGTCACGCTGGCACGGCCCGACATGATGAACGCACTGAACCGCCAGATGCGGGCCGAACTGACCCATGCGCTGACAGATATTGCCAGCCGCGCCCGCGTTTTGGTGCTGACCGGCTCGGGGCGCGCGTTTTGCTCGGGGCAGGATCTGGGCGATGGCGGCAGCGCCGCCAATATCGACCTAGAACGCACACTGCGCGAAGAATATGAACCCATGTTGCGTGCGATCTACGATGCGCCCGTGCCGGTCATCTGCGCGGTGAATGGCGCGGCGGCGGGGGCCGGGGCCAACCTTGCGCTGGCAGCAGACGTGGTTATCGCCCATGAAGACGCGGTTTTCATTCAGGCTTTCTCCAAGATCGGGCTGATCCCGGATGCGGGCGGCACTTGGTTTCTGCCGCGCCAAGTGGGGTTTGCCCGCGCCATGGGGGCAATGCTGTTCGCAGATCGCATAAGCGCACAGCAAGCCGTGGACTGGGGCATGATCTGGGAAGCCGCGCCAGCCGACAGTTTCGACACGCTGTGGATGGCGCGCGCGCGCATGTTGGCCGATGGCCCAACGGTGGCATATCGCAACATTCGTCGCGCGCTGCGGGACAGCCTGTCGAACCCGCTGAACACCCAGTTGAAACTGGAAGCCCATTTGCAAGCCGAAGCCGGCAAGACGCGCGATTTCAAAGAGGGCGTTCTGGCATTTCTGGAAAAGCGCCCTGCCAGCTTCGAAGGGCGCTAGGAAAGACCGGCGCGGCTGGCAATAGTCGGGCCGCCGCCGGGAAATGGCCTTAGTGTGCTGGTGTGACCTTGCGTGGCCGGCCATGCTATGCAACCCGATTCAGCAAGTGTCGCATTTGTCGCAATCGGCAGGGATTCGGCAGCCTGTTAAGCAAGCGTAGTTGCCCGGCCCCGCAAGGTTTGGGCAGACATGCCGCCAGACTGCGACTCTGCGCCGCAGTGCATTTCACCAACACATCATCATATTCAAATTTATAAATACGATAGGAGGACGTCATGTCGACGCGCAAACCATCCGACACTTATTCGCCGCTCTACTTCCTCGCCTCTGTCGGAGCGGGGGGGCTGACGGTGACATTCTTCATGTGGCTCATGTTCTGGATCCCGCATCCCGGCAAGACCGTGCCGGTTTTCGAAGATATCATGGCCGCCTTCGCCGCGGGCAACCCCGCCACACAAGCCATGCTGGTCATCGCCATGGCCGGGATCGCGTTCTTCGCGTTCCAGAACATCAAGCTGCTGATCTGGAACCTTCAGCGCTACACTGCGTGGCGCAAAACCGAAGCCTTCGAAAAATTCGCCAAGACCAACGCCCAGAGCCAGATGCTGGCCCTGCCCTTGGCGCTGGCCATGGCCGTGAATGGCGGCTTCATCATCGGGCTGGTTTTCGTACCGGGCCTGTGGTCGGTCGTGGAATACCTGTTCCCGTTGGCCATGGTCGCGTTTCTGGCCATCGGCGTCCTGGCGCTGAAACAATATGGTGCGTTTCTGGGCCGTGTGCTGACCGAAGGTGGCTTTAACTGCGCTGCCAACAACAACTTTGGCCAGATCCTGCCCGCTTTCGCCTTTGCCATGGTCGGCGTCGGCATGTCGGCACCCGCCGCGCTGAGCACATCTGCCACCGTTGCCGGTGCTTCCATCGCCATCTCGACCTTCTTCCTGATGACCAGCGCACTGATTGCCGCAATTGCCATGATCCTTGGCCTGCGTTCGATGATGGAAAATGGCGCCAATGCCGATACTGCGCCGACGCTGCTGATCATCGTGCCGCTGCTGACGGTTCTGGGCATCTTGATGCTGCGTCAGGCGCATGGGATGGGCGTGCATTTCGGCATTGACGAAGGCGCGGGCGCCACGCTGGCGCTGACCTCGAAACTGCTGGCCACGCAGGTCGCGATCCTGCTGTTCGGCGGACTGGTTCTGGTCAAGCAAGGCTATGCGGGCCGGTTCCTGTTCGGGTCGGAAAACTCTGCGGGGTCTTATGCACTGGTCTGCCCCGGTGTTGCCCTGTCGGTGATGCTGCATTTCTTCCTGAACAACGGGCTGGTCAAAGCAGGTATCGTTGACAAGTTCGGGATTGCCTTTTGGGTCATCACCGCACTGGCGATTGCCGCTCAGGTCGCGATGGTCTGGCTGGTGCTGGTTCTGAACCGTCGCCATTTCGGCGCCCCGAAGCACGCAGCGACCGTTCCTGCGGAATAAATCCGAAACCAAGACAATTGCGCGCGCGGCCCCACCGGGCCGCGCGTTTTGCTTGGTAACACGATATCTTGCGGCGCGGCACAAACAGCACCACCCATCTGGTGGGCAGAACCCCGCAACCCCCAGAAAGAATGCTTGCAACTGGGCAGCACAGTTGGCAGCATTACATCAGGCCAAACGCCATGAATGGGAGACCCGCTTGGGTATCAGCGCCATGACCCCCGATGCCGGGGCAGACGATGCGACCGTGCATCTGGAATTTGCCGATAACCGCCTGCTGGTGGAGTTATGCGGCGAGTATGACAAGAACCTCACACAAGTTGAAAGCCAGTTGGGCGTGCAGATCGTGCGCCGCGGCAACCAGCTTGCCGTCATGGGAGAGGCGCGCAGCGAAGCCTCAGATGTGCTGCGCGCGATGTATCAGATGGTGCAGGAACGCACCACGCTGGAACATGGCGATATCGCCGCCCTGATCCGGCTGGGCAATGCCGATGTGGCAGCCCCTGAGCAAATGGAAATGTTCCGCTCCGGGCGGCTGGAACTGCGCACGCGCAAGAAAACCATCATCCCGCGCACCGAAGCGCAGCAGGCCTATACCCGCGCGCTTCTGGATGCCGAGCTGAATTTCGGCATCGGCCCCGCAGGCACCGGCAAGACCTATATCGCGGTCGCCGCCGCCGTGCAGATGTTCGCGGATGGCCATGTCGACAAGATCATCCTGTCGCGCCCGGCCGTGGAAGCGGGCGAGCGCTTGGGCTTTTTGCCCGGCGACATGAAGGAAAAAGTCGACCCCTACATGCAGCCGCTCTATGACGCTTTGAACGATTTCCTGCCCGGCAAGCAGTTACAAAAGCTGATAGAAGAACGCCGGATCGAGATAGCGCCGCTGGCCTTCATGCGGGGGCGCACGCTGTCAAATGCGTTTGTTCTGCTGGATGAAGCGCAAAACGCCACCGAAATGCAGATGAAGATGTTCCTGACCCGTCTTGGCGAAGGCTCTCGCATGGTTATCACCGGGGACCGCAGCCAAGTGGATTTGCCGCGCGGCGTGCAATCTGGCCTGCGGGCGGCAGAGCGTATTCTAGAGGGCGTGGAGGGGATTCGCTTCAGCTACTTCACGTCTTCGGATGTCGTGCGCCACCCGCTGGTTGCCCGCATTATCCGCGCCTATGAAAAGGACGAGGAATCGCGTGACTGACCTGGTCGAGATCGTTCACGAGGCCGGGGAGTGGGACTTATCCGCGCTGCACAAGCTGGCAGAGGATGCCGCGCGCTGCACGCTGGAACATGTTGGCCTGTCGCACGAGGGCTACGAAATAGCGCTACTTGCCTGCGATGATGCGCGGATCGCCGCGTTGAACGCGCAGTTTCGCAGCAAATCGCACCCCACCAATGTGTTAAGCTGGCCCGCGTGGGATTTATCCGCCGAAACCGCGGGCAACGCCCCCGAATTGCCGCCCGAAGGCGACATGGAAGACCCCGAATCGCTGGGCAATATTGCCTTGGCCTTTGAAACCTGTGCGCGCGAGGCAGCCGAGCAAGGCAAACCGTTTTCGGCCCATCTGACGCATCTGGTCGTTCATTCCGTGTTACATCTTCTGGGATATGACCATATCCGTGACAAAGATGCCGCGTTGATGGAAGAAACCGAAATCACCATACTTGCCAGCATGGGGGTCACGAACCCATATGAACTTGGGGCCGAGATGCCTCTTTAACACTGGAAAGGACCAATGGGCGACACGACAGACGGATCTAGCGCAGCGCACAGCGCGCAAGACATCCAAGACGCCGAACCACGCGGGCTGTTCAGCCGCCTGTTCGACGCATTTTCCCCGGACGAAACCGATAGCCAAGGCGAAAGACTGGGCCGCACGCTTCCGGGCTTGGCCAATCTGCAACGCCTTCGGGTCGAAGACGTCGCGATCCCCAAGGCAGAGATCGTGGCGCTGAGCGCCGAAAGCGGCCTTGTAGAGATCGTGCAGGAATTCCGCTCTTCGGGCTATTCCCGAATTCCGGTCTATGAAGACACGCTCGACAAGCCATTGGGCCTGCTGCTGCTGAAAGATCTGGCGCTGCGGTATGGCTTTAACGGGCACCACGATCTGGACCTTGCCGCGTTGCTGCGCCCGATCCTCTATGTTCCGCCGTCCATGCCGCTTTCGGTTCTGCTGCGCAAAATGCAGGCGGATCGCACGCATATGGCACTGGTGATCGACGAATATGGCGGGGTGGACGGGCTGGTCACGATCGAAGACCTGCTGGAGCAGGTCGTCGGCGAAATAGAAGATGAGCACGACACCGAAGAAGAGGTGACCATCCAGCGCGTGGATGATAGCACCTACATGGTCGATGCCCGCACGCCGCTGGAAGAACTGGCCGAAGTGCTGGGCATGTCCCTTGATTACGAGGATATGGACGAAGAGGTCGACACCTTGGGCGGCCTTGTCTTTGTCTTGTCGGGCCATGTGCCGGTGCGCGGCGAAGTGGTGGAACACCCGTCCGGCTTGGAATTCGAAGTGATCGAAGCAGACCCGCGCCGCATCCGACGCCTGCGCGTGCACTTGCCCCAAGGCCTGAAAAGCGCCGCGCAATGACACGACGGCCCCGGTGGCTCGCCGCGCCAGCGCTTGGCGCGGTCATGGCACTTGGGCAGGCCCCTTTGGGCTGGTGGTGGCTGACGATCATCGCAGGCGGGTTGCTGTTTGTGCTGCTGCCCCGCCCCACGCGCGCTGCAACCTTGTGGTTGTGGCAAGCAGGGCTTGGCTATTTCGGGCTGGCGCTGATCTGGATCGTGCAGCCCTTCTTCGTCAACCCGGTCGTGCATGGCTGGATGGCCCCCTTCGCGCTGGTGTTGATGGCCGGCGGCATGGCGCTGTTCTGGGCCGGCGCTGGGCTTGCGGCACGGTTCGGCCCAGCGCTGGTTGCGGTGGTGTTTCTGGCGCTGGAACTGGCGCGCGGATGGGTCTTTACCGGGTTTCCGTGGGCCATGCTGGGGCATGTGCTGATCGACACGCCCATGTTGCAACTTGCCAGCCTTGGCGGCGCGGGGCTGCTGTCAGCGCTGGTTCTGGCGGGCATGACCCTGCCTGCCTTGGCGCAATCCACACAGGGCCAGATCGCCGGCAGCGGCATGGCATTGGCATTGCTTGCGGGCGCATGGGTCTGGGGCACAGCGCGGGTGCCAGCCGACATGGCCAGCGACGGCCCGCTAGTGCGCCTTGTGCAGCCCAACGCCCCGCAAGCCGAGAAATGGGACCAAGCCCGCGCGCTGTTCTTTTTTGAGCGGATGCTTGACCATACCGCCGCCCCTGCCAACAGGCCGCCCGCGCTGGTGGTCTGGCCCGAAACCTCGGTTCCCTTTTTGCTGGATTTTCCAGGCGCGGCCTACGGCATGATGGCCGACTCTGCGCGCAAGCACGGCCCCGACACGCAACTTGGTTTCGGCGTGCAAAGGCTGGAGGACGGACGCTACTACAACAGCCTTGCGCTGCTGGATGCGCGCGGCACGGTCGGGCAGGTCTATGACAAGCACCACCTTGTGCCCTTCGGCGAATATATCCCCTTGGCCGAGTGGATCGCGGGCAGCCCGATCGGGGGGCTTGCCGCGCAAGCCTTGCAAGGCTATAGCGCCGGGCCGGGACCGCGCGCGCTGGACCTTGGGCCTTTGGGCCGCGCCCTGCCGCTTATTTGCTACGAGGCAATCTTCCCACGCCACAGCCGCCTTGCCCCGCGCCCCGATTGGCTGTTGCAAGTGACAAATGACGCGTGGTTCGGAACGTTTTCCGGCCCCTATCAGCATTTGGCGCAGGCGCGGTTGCGCGCGGTGGAACAAGGACTGCCGCTGTTGCGCAGCGCAAATACAGGTGTCAGCGCGGGGTTCGATGGCTATGGGCGCGCCCTTGGAGAGCTTGCGCTTGGCACCCACGGGTTCGTGGATATCCCCCTACCGCAAGCGCTGCCGCCCACCCCCTATGCGCGCTGGGGTGATTGGCCGATCTGGGGCGCTTTGGCGCTACTGGGGCTGGTGGGGGCCACGGCGCGGCGGCGGGTTACAGGATTTCCATAACCAGTTCTGGAACCTGCGCTGTGTCCGCCATTTCGCAGGCCGCAAGAAACGCCGCGCAGGCTTGCCATGCTGCCGCCTCTGACGCGGCGTGAACCAGCGCCAGCGGGTCGCCCTTGGCGACGGTCGCCCCGATGGGCGCAATCGCCGCGAAGCCCACGCGCAGGTCAATCCGGTCGCAGGCCGCACGCCGCCCACCGCCCAAGCCGATCACGGCCTGTCCGATGGCGCGGGTATCGTAACCCGCTACGACCCCGGCTTGGGGCGCGGGGATGGCGCTGATTACCGGCGCGGGCGGCAAATAGGCGTCGGGGCGTTCCAAAAAATCACTTGGCCCGCCCAAAGCCGTGACCATGCGTGCGAAATGCTCGGCTGCCGCCCCCGAGGCCAAAGCAGCCTCCAGCCGCGCGCGGCCATTGTCGATCCCGGCCAGCGACAGGGCTTCGGCCCCAAGGGTCAGGACCATCTGTGCCAAGCGTGGCGCGGCTTGCGGGCTGCCGCGCAGCGAATCTAGTGCGACGCGCAATTCCACCGCGTTCCCGGCGGCGGGGGCAAGCGGTTGGCTCATGTCGCTCAGCACCGCGCGAGTGGGGCAACCCGCGCGCGCGGCGACCGTGACCAGCGCTTGCGCCAAGGCGCGCGCATCCTCTGCCAAGCGCATGAACGCGCCAGAGCCGGTCTTCACATCCAGCACCAGCCCTTCCACCCCGGCGGCCAGTTTCTTCGACAGGATCGACGCCACGATCAGCGGTTGCGAGGCGACCGTCGCCGTCACATCACGGATGGCGTAAAACCGGCGGTCCGCCGGGGCCAGATCGGCGCTGGCCCCCACAATGGCGCAACCCGCCGCAGCCACGACCGCACGCAGGCGGTCCGGATCTGGGGCGACAGTATAGCCCGGTATCGCCTCTAGCTTGTCGAGTGTGCCGCCGGTATGGCCCAAGCCCCGGCCAGAGATCATCGGCACCACCGCACCGCAAGCCGCCAGCGCCGGCGCCAGCACCAAGGACACGGTGTCGCCCACCCCGCCGGTTGAATGCTTGTCAAGGACAGGGCCGTGGTCCCAATGCAGCTTTTGCCCCGAATCGCGCATGGCCAGCGTCAGCGCCGCGGTTTCCGCCGCATCCATCCCGCGCAGGACAATCGCCATGGCCAGTGCGCCCGCCTGCGCGTCTGACAGGGTGCCATCGCTCAGGCCGCGCGCCAGCGCCGCGATCTGCGCAGGCGACAAGGCCGTGCCATCGCGTTTCAGGCCGATCAGGTCTTGGTAAAGCATGGGCATTCCGCTGCTGTTTGGCCGAACAGTGTCGCGGCAGACAGCGCCGTTGGCAAGCCCTGTGCGCGCGGTCGCTAGACCAGCTCGTCCGACGGGATGATCGGGAAGAACGCGCCCGCAGACCACAGCCCGAACCACGACGCACCGTCATGGTCGGCATGTGCCCCAAGCTCTACCAGCCGATAAAAGCTTTTGCGGTCGATCAGCGCCTCTAGCCCCGCGCGAATATGGATATAGGGGGCAGGTTCACCCGTCTGTGGATCACGTTCAACCCGCAAAGGGTTCTCTGGCCCGGCGGTGGCTTCGTCGCCCATATTGGTCACGAATGTCAGTTGTTGGGCATCCCCCGCGCCATTGGCGCGGAAATCCACCGCCACGAAGGGCGCATCCTCGACAGTAATGCCCACTTTCTCGACCGGGGTGACAAGAAAATATGCATCGCCCTCGCGTTTCAGGATGGTGGAAAACAACCGTGCCAGCGCATGCCGACCGATGGGCGTGCCCTCGTAAAACCATGTCCCGTCGCGTGCGATCCGCATGTCAATGTCGCCGCAAAAGGGCGGGTTCCACAGGTGGACGGGGGGTAAACCCTTGCCCTTGCTGGCCGCTGCTGCCGCATCTGCCAGCGCATTCATCGACCCTGTCACGGTATTTTGTTGCATAGGGGTTTTTGCCATTGGCTGCCTTTGCGATATGTGTGTGGGTAACGTAACATGATCTTGGATATTTTCACCCCGGTCGGGGGCGAATACCACAGGCAAAAGGACGCGCCCCATGACAGATGTCACCGACCTTCCTCAGCAGATCGAAGCCCTTGGGGAAAAACTGGCAGCGGCGCGCGCCAGTATCAACCGCCGTTTTATAGGGCAGGAAACCGTGGTGGACCTGACGCTGACGGCCATGCTGTGTGGTGGCCACGGTTTGCTGATCGGCCTGCCGGGCTTGGGCAAGACCCGGCTGGTCGATACGCTTTCGACCGTGATGGGGCTGCAAGGAAACCGCGTCCAGTTCACCCCCGACCTGATGCCTGCCGACATTCTGGGCTCGGAAGTGCTGGACGTGGATGACAGCGGCAAACGCGCCTTTCGCTTTATTGAAGGGCCGATTTTCTGCCAGCTTCTGATGGCTGATGAGATCAACCGTGCCAGCCCGCGCACGCAGGCCGCCTTGTTGCAGGCCATGCAGGAACGCGAGGTGACGGTGGCCGGGCAGCATCACAAACTGGCCGCGCCCTTCCATGTGCTGGCCACGCAGAACCCGTTAGAGCAAGAAGGCACCTACCCCCTGCCCGAAGCGCAGTTGGACCGGTTCCTTGTGCAGATTGACGTAAACTATCCCGACCGCGAGACAGAGCGCGATATCCTGATCGCCACCACCGGCGCGGCCGAGGATACCGCGCATGAGGTGTTCACCGCCGCCGAGTTGATCGCCGCGCAAGAGCTGTTGCGCCGGATGCCCGTGGGTGAGCGCGTGGTCGATGCGATTCTGGACCTTGTGCGCGCCTGCCGCCCGGGTGAGCCAGAGGCGCATGACGCCGTGCAAGGCATGGTCGCCTGGGGGCCGGGGCCGCGGGCCGCGCAGGCGCTGATGCTGACAGTGCGCGCGCGCGCGTTGCTGCAAGGGCGGCTTGCACCCTCGCTGGATGATGTGGCGGCCATGGCGCGCCCGGTCCTGTCGCACCGCATGGCGCTTGGTTTTGCCGCGCGCGCGCAGGGCGCTGATCTGGGCGATATCATCGACCGCGTGGCGTCGCAGGCGACAGATATAGTGGCGGCCGCGTGACGATTGATCTGCGCCAAAAGGCCGAAGCGCTTGCCGCCCCCCTGCCCGCGCTTTTGGCGCAGGCAGAGCATCTGGCCGCGTCCGTGCTGCCGGGCGCGCATGGGCGCAGGCGCGTTGGCCAAGGCGATGAGTTCTGGCAATATCGCCCCGCAACCACATCCGATGGCGCAGGGCGGATTGACTGGCGGCGCTCTGGCCGGGCGGATGCCCATTTCGTGCGCGAAACCGAATGGCAGGCGGCGCAGACCGTCACGCTTTGGGTGGACCGCGCCCAAGCCATGGCCTTTACGGGGTCCAAGGACCGCGTGCCAAAGGCTGACCGCGCGCGGTTGCTGGGGCTGGCTTTGGCCGTGCTGCTGCTGAAGGGCGGTGAACGCGTGGGTCTGTTGCCCGACATGCCGCCACGCATGGGCCGCGCACAATTGGAACCGCTGACATTGGCACTGGCCGCAGACGACGCGACAGATTTCGGCACCCCCCCAACTGGCGCGATCCCCGCGCGGTCGCAGGCCGTGTTCCTGTCGGATTTCCTTGGCCCGACCGAAGAGCTTGAACGCACCGTTGCGCACGCGGTGGCACAACGCGTTCGGGGGGTGCTGGTGCAAATCCTCGACCCGGTGGAAGAAGAATTTCCCTATCAAGGCCGTTCGATTTTCGAATCCATGAGCGGCGCGCTGCGGCATGAAACCCTGCGCGCCAATGACCTGCAAGCGCGCTACCGCGACCGGCTGGCGGCGCGCAAAGATGCCCTTGCGGCACTGGCGCGCAAAAGCGGCTGGCAGATCCTGACCCATCACACCAACCAACCGCCCAGCCATGCGCTGATGGCGTTGTGGCAAACCTTGGACGGGGGGCGCTGATGGCGACGATCGGCTTTGCAACCCCGTGGCTGCTGGCGGCTTTGGTCGCGCTGCCTGTGTTGTGGTGGCTGCTGCGCGCTGTGCCGCCCGCGCCGGTGGTGCGCCGCTTTCCGGGTGTTGCCCTGCTATTGGGCCTGACCGACACGCGCACGGAAACCGACAAAACCCCGTGGTGGTTGTTGCTGCTGCGCGCCTTTGCCGTGGCCGCGCTGATCTTGGGCTTCGCTGGTCCCATGCTGAACCCGCAGGCCGCGCGCATGGGCGATGCGCCGCTTCTGGTCGTGATGGATGCAAGCTGGGCCAGCGCCCGTGATTGGTCGCGCCGCGCAGAGCGGGTGGACGAAGTGCTGGAGGAAGCCGCGCGTGCCGACCGCCCCGTCGCCCTTGTCGCGCTGACTGACCTGCCCGAAGGCCCCTTGCCCCTGCGCGAAGCCGGGTTTTGGGCGGAACGGGTTGGAGGCATTTCTCCGGCCCCGTTCGCCGCCGATGCCGAGACCGTGGCGGAATGGGCTGAATCCTTGCCGGACCAATTGGACAGCTATTGGCTGTCAGACGGGCTGGACGCGCCCTATCGGGCCGCGCTGACCGATGCGTTGCAGGCCCGCGGCGATTTGACCGTGTTCGAAACCTCGCGCCCGGTTTTGGCGCTGGCGCCACCGGTCTTGCGCGACGGAGTGTTGGCGTTGCAAGCGCTGCGCTTGCCCGGCCAGCCCGAAACCGATGTCGACATTGTCGCCACGGGGCGCGACCCGGCCGGGGTGGAACGCGCCTTGGCACGGGCCACCGCAACATTCGAAAGCGGCGCTCAAAGTGCCGAGGCCGAACTGGTCCTGCAACCCGAATTGCGCAACCGCATCAGCCGGTTCCAGATTGAAGGTCAGCGCAGCGCCGGCGCGGTCGCCCTGACGGATGACGCGCTGCAACGGCGCAAAGTAGCACTGCTGACCGGGCGCGAGGGCGATGAAGGCGCGGATCTGCTGTCGCCCTTTTTCTACCTGCGCCAAGCCCTTGGTCCGGTTTCGGACTTGGTCGAAAGCCCGTCGATTGACGATCTGCTGTTGACCGCGCCGGATGTCCTGATCCTTGTCGATATCGCCAGTTTGGGAGAGGTCGAGACCGCACAAATCGTTGATTTCGTGCGCGATGGGGGGCTTTTGTTGCGGTTTGCAGGACCGCGCCTTGCCGCATCCGAAATCGCGCGCGAGGCGGAAGACCCGCTTTTGCCCGTGCGTCTGCGCATCGGCGGGCGCACAGTTGGCGGCGCGATGAGCTGGGGCGCGCCGCGCCGCCTGCGCGAATTTGCGCCCGGCTCGCCCTTCGTCGGGCTGCCCATCCCCGAGGATGTGACGATTGCCGCGCAGGTTCTGGCACAGCCCGATCCGGGGCTGGCGGACCGCACGATTGCCACGCTGGCCGATGGCACGCCGCTTGTAACGCGCAAGTTTGACGAAGATGGGCAGATCGTGCTGATCCACACCACCGCGAATGCCGAATGGTCCACGCTGCCGCTGTCGGGGCTGTTCGTGCAAATGCTGGAACGCTTGGCGGTTTCTACCCGTGGCGCACCGATGGACCCAGAGACGGTCGAAAGCCAGACATGGCAGCCAGAGCGCGCGCTCGACGGGTTTGGCGAAATGCACGACACCAGCGGCGACCCTGTGGTCGCGGGCGAGGTTCTGGCCAGCCGCGCCTTCGGGCCAGACCTGTTGCCCGGCGTCTATAGTGGCCCTGTGGGCACGCTGGCCCTGAACCTGATCGCAGTCGATACAGACCTGTCGCCCAGCACATGGCCTGACTCTGTCACGGTCGAGCGCGACACCGTCGCCGTCACCCGCGACCTGCGCGCACCGGTGCTGCTGGCGGGTCTGGCGCTGCTGTTGATAGATATTCTGGCCGCGCTCTGGGTGTCGGGGCGGCTGCGGGGCAGTGGTGCTGTCGCGGCCTTGTTTGTGGCGCTGATGCTGCCCGTCGAGAGCCGTGCGCAAGACAGCGACGACCGCCTTGCGCTGCAAGCCACCGGCGCGCTGGTTCTGGGCCATGTGCTGAGCGGCGAGCGCCGCGTGGATGACATGGCAGAGGCCGGTTTGCGCGGATTAAGCCGTATCCTGTTCGCGCGCACCTCGATCGAACCGGACCCGCCGATCGGGATTGATCTGGAACGCGATGAACTGACCTTTTTCCCGTTCCTCTATTGGCCGATCACCGAAGACTCGCCCATCCCATCCGATGCCGCCTATGCCAAGCTGAACCGCTACCTGCGTGGCGGCGGGATGATCCTGTTCGACACGCGCGATGCAGAACTGGCCGGGTTAACCCGCACCACGCCCGAAGCGCGGCGGTTGCAGGCCATTGCCCGCCCGTTGGACATTCCCCCGCTTGAACCGGTGCCGGAGGACCATGTGCTGACCCGCACCTTTTACCTGCTGAACGAATTTCCGGGCCGCTACCGGGGGCGCGATGTCTGGGTTGAAGCCGCGCCCGCAGATGCCGAAGCCGCCGAGGGGATGCCATTTCGCAACCTCAATGACGGGGTGACGCCGGTCATTGTCGGCGGCCATGACTGGGCCAGCGCCTGGGCTGTGGACGAAGATGGGCAACCCATGGTGCGCATCGGCATGGGCATGTCCGGAGAGGAGCAACGCGAGATGGCCTATCGGTTCGGGGTAAACCTGATTACCCATGTGCTGACCGGCAATTACAAATCCGATCAGGTGCATGTGCCCGCCCTTTTGGAAAGGCTGGGACAATGAACGGAACAGAGATTACCTTTGCACCGCTTGTGTCATGGCCGGTCTTGGGCGCGGTGGCGGCTGTCGCGGGCCTGATGGTTGCCTTGGCACTGTGGCGCGGCTTGCGCGGGTGGTGGCTGCGCGGCTTGGCCGCGCTTGCACTGCTGGCGGCACTGGCCAATCCGGCGCTGCAAACCGAATTGCGCGACACTCTGAGCGATATCGCCTTGGTGGTCGTGGACGAAACCGCATCCAACCGCCTGAGCGGCCGCGCAGAGCAGACCGACGCTGCGCGCGCGCATCTGGAACGCGAATTGGCCGCGCTGCCCGGCATGGAAACCCGCGTCGTGACCGTGGACGACGCCGCCCGCGACCAAGGCAGCTTGATCGCGGGCGCGCTGGCCGAAGCCTTGGCCGAAATTCCACGAGACCGGCTGGCGGGCAGCTTTTTGCTGTCGGACGGCTTGGCCCATGATGCCGACACAACCCTTGATCTGCCCAGCCCGCTTCACTTGTTGCAAACCGGGCAGCCCGACGATTGGGACCGCCGCCTGATCGTGACCAATGCCCCTGCCTTCGCCATTGTCGGTGAAGCCGTGACCCTGACCCTGCGGGTCGAAGACCAAGGCGCCGTGCCCTCGGGCGCGGGCGGCACGGCCCGGTTGTTCTACTCGGTCGATGGCGGGCCGCAACAAAGCGCGATGGTGCCCATCGGGCAGGATATGGAAATCGACATCACTCTGGACCGCGGCGGCATGAACGTGCTGCAATTCGAGCTAGAGGACGCGCCGAATGAGCTGACTGACCGCAACAACGCCGCCATTGTGCAGATGAATGGCGTGCGGGACCGCCTGCGCGTGCTGCTGGTCTCGGGAGAGCCGAATGCCGGGCAGCGCACATGGCGCAACCTGCTAAAGTCCGACCCGGCCGTGGATTTGGTTCATTTCACAATCCTGCGCCCGCCAGACCGCCATGATGGGGTGCCGGTCAACGAACTGTCGCTGATCGCCTTCCCCACGCGCGAGTTATTCATCGAAAAGATCGACGAATTCGATCTGATCATATTTGATCGCTACAAGCGGCGGGGCATTCTGCCCAGTGCGTATTTCGCCAATATTGCCCGCTATGTGCAAGATGGCGGCGCGCTTTTGGTTGTGGGCGGGCCGGAATTCGCGGGGGCCGACAGCATCTGGCGGTCGCCTTTGGGCGAAGTTTTTCCGGCCAGCCCCACCGCGCGGGTGCTGGATGAAGGGTTCCGACCTGCCGTGACCGAGCTGGGCCAGCGCCACCCTGTCACCGCCGGGTTGGAGGCCTTGGCCCACAGCGCCGAGGGCTGGGGCCGCTGGTTCCGCCAGATAGAGGTCGTGCCGGACCGCGGTCAGATCCTGATGGACGGGATCGATGGACGCCCCTTGCTGATGCTGGACCGCGTGGAAGAGGGGCGCATGGCGCTGATCGCGTCGGACCAGACATGGCTGTGGGACCGGGGGTTCGAAGGCGGCGGGCCGCAGCTGGAATTGCTGCGCAGGCTGGCTCATTGGATGATGGGCGAGCCGGAATTGCAGGAAGAAACCCTGACCGCCACGGCAGAGGGCCAGCGCCTGACCATCACCCGGCGCAGCCTGCAAGATACTGTGGGCGAGGTGATCGTCACCGCCCCCGATGGCACGGAAACGGCGCTGGATGTGACGGAAAACGCACCGGGCGAATACACCGCCGAATGGGACGCGCCAGAGATTGGCCTCTATCGCTTGCGCGAGGGGGACATGTCCAGCGTGGTCGCCGTTGGCCCGCAAGCGCCGCGCGAATATGAAAGCACCATTGCTACGGGCAGCCGGTTGAACGGGCCGATAGAAGCTACCCGCGGCGGCAGCATTGCCATATCCGAAGGGCTGCCGGACTTGCGGCAAGTGCGCGAAGGCCGCGCGGCGGCGGGGCGCGGCTGGCTGGGCGTGACCCCGCGCAATGCCTATGTGACCACCGAATTGACCACCGCCGCGCTGTTGCCCGGCTGGGCTTGGCTGATCTTGGCGGCGGGTCTGGCGCTTGGGGCATGGCTGCGCGAAGGGCGCTGAACCCGCGGCCCAAGGAATGCAAAAAGGCGGCGCTGACACCAGCGCCGCCTTTTGCATTTCAGGATAGCACGCACTTAGCCAAAGATATCGGCCACGATCCCGTTATACCAGCCAATGCTCTCTTCGTAGGTTTGGCGGCGCAGATCTGCGTCTTCCCCGGTCTGGCTGATAAAGCTGGACACAGATTCGATCTGGCTTTCGCCCGGCTCGTAGCTCGCCCCCACTTTCACACCGTCATCGGTGGCGATCAGCGACCAGCAGGTGTTAGAGTAACGCGCCGGGAAGATGCGGCTGCCGGTCAATTCGCCGCGCACCACATTGGCCACGACCTTGGCCTGACTGTTGGCCGAAAAGCCAGATTTCGGCATTGCGCCCTGCTCTGCGGCATCGCCCAACACAAATACGTTTTCGTCCATGGTTGACCGCATGTCAGACGGCATGACCGGTGCCCATCCTGCATCATTGGTCAGGCCAGCCAGTTCCGCGATCTTGCCCGCTTTTTGTGCCGGGATCACGTTGCAGACATCGACCTTCTCGGTTTGACCGTCGATGACCACTTCCATCGCATCGGGGCGCACTTCGACATTCGCACCGCCGAAATCGGGGCCGATGCGCGTGACCATACCGCCATAATGCTTGGCCCAGCCTTCCTCAAACAGGGCCTGCTTGGAATAGTTTTCCTTTGGGTCCACAACAAGGATTTTCGCGGTCGGGTTGGATTGCGACAGCATATGCGCAACCATCGACACGCGCTCTCCCGGACCGGGGGGGCAGCGGTAAGGGTTTGGCGGGGCGACCATGCAGAAGGTGCCGCCTTCGCGCATGTTCTCTATCTGGTTTTTCAGAAGCTGCACCTGCGTGCCCGACTTGTAGGCATGGGGCATCAGGCTTTGCTTGGTCACATCCCAGCCCGCCACGGCATTATCGACAAAGTCGATCCCCGGTGCGACGACCAATTTATCATAGGGAACAGACGCGCCAGAGGCGAGCGTCACGTTGCGCGCATCGCGGTCGACACCAATCGCCCAATCATGCACCACGTTCACGCCAGCCGCGGCAATCCCTTCATAGCCATGCCCCAACGCGTCATATTCCCAGAACCCGCCCAGATACAGGTTCGAAAAATAGCAGGTGTAATAGCGCTTTGTCGGTTCGATCAGCGTAACATCGACGGCGCCATCGCTATCCTTGGCGATATAGCGCGCAACCGTGCCGCCGCCGGACCCACCACCGATAACCACGACACGCGGACGTGCCTGCCCCATAACAGCCGGAGCCGCCATGATGGCGCTGGCAGCAGAAACGCTGGCCAGAAATGTTCTGCGTTGAAGCTTCATTGGTTCTCACTCCCGTAGCTCGCCTTGGTTGAAGGCGAATTTGCGCCCGAGTCCCCCCGCCGTCCAGCCTCCTCTGCGCCAAGGGCGCACTATCGGACGGGTCATGTTCCCACGCGGGGCGTAGAGCGTGGGACCAATTCAGCGGCCATTCGCGTCGGATGAAACGACCGCAAGGCTCGCATGGGTGGGTGCAAGCCTTTGTTCTTATTCTTCAAGCGCCGCGAAATAAGCTGCGAGTGCGGCGATTTCTTCGTCGCCCAAGCGCGACGCAATAGACTGCATCACCTCATGCGGGCGCAGTTTTTCCTTATAGGCGTGCATGGCCACCACGAAATCCTCTTGGGGCCAGCCGACAATGCCCGGAATACCTTCGTTCGCGCCGCTGCGCTGGTGGCATGTGGTGCATTCTTGGCTGAGATATTCGCCATATTCCACATCCCCCGCGATGGCCAAGGTCTCTGGCGACAGGTCCACCTCTGGGCGGAGCGCGGTGGGGGCGGCTTCGGGAATGTTCTGCGGCTGGTCAGAGAAGGCGCGCAGATAGGCAATCAGGTTTGCGCGCCGCTCTTCGTCTTTCAACCCGCGATAGGACATGCGTGTTCCAGACACCAAGGCGCGCGGGTTTTCGATATACGCGTGAAGGCGGGCCAAGTCCCATCTCAACCCGTCGCGGCCTTGCCGCTCTAGCGCGCCGGAATATCGAAAGTCATCATGGCTGCCCGCGCCGCGGTCAAAGATCTGGTTCAGATGCGGGCCGATGCGGTGCACGGCCCCCTCGCCGATCTGGTGGCAACTGGCGCATTCCCGGCGATAGACTTCGGCACCGGCTTCCGGGTCACCAATGGGGACAGCCTGCGCGAGGCTTGCGACCGGGGCCGAAACGGCCCCGATGCAGATTGCAAGAGAAAGGAGTGGTCCCTTCATATCATTCCGATCAGTTCGGATAAGTGCCAAGGTAGGCTATCAAGGCCGCGCGTTCATCGGCATCCTGAACCCCCCGGAACGCCATCCGGTTACGTTCAATATAGTCTCGCGGATTTTCAAGGAACGCGTCAAGGGCTTCGGCAGTCCAGACCATGCCTTCATCGGCTTTTTCTGCAAAGGCTGGCGAATAGCGGAACCCGTCCACCTGCCCGACCACGCTACCGACAACGCCGTTCAGTGCCGGGCCGACACCGCTGCGGGCACCGTCACCAACTTGGTGGCAAGAGCGGCACTGGCGAAATGCGCTTTCGCCCGCTTCGATCAAGGCCGGATCAACGCTTGCGACCTCGACCTCTTCAGCGGCGGGTTCGGCGGCAGCTTCTTCCACCGGGGCCGCGTCGGTCGCGCTGCCCTGCATCGATGCTTCCTCAAGCGTCTCGCCCGGTTCCAGCACCGTGCCATCCAGCAGCAAGCGCGGGAATGGCGGGGTCACGGCGATGTCGCTGGCACGCTTCGAGATTTCCACAGAATCCGTGCAGTCGCTCATGCAGGGTTCGGTTACGAACAAGGGGAATTCAGTATCCACCCGGTCGTCAACGATGAACCCATCCACATTCGGCATGTTAACTTCGGTGAAGTTGTCGCGGCTGAGAACGAAGTCATCATCCACGATCCCGTTCGAATACAGGATATAGGCCGTGATTGCGTAGGTTTCATCATAGGTCAGGATCTGTGCTGCGCCGAAGGGCATGGAGCGGTGCACATAGTCGAACACGGTCGACAGATAGGGCCAATAGGACCCCACGGTCTTGACCGGGCGTGCATCGGTCAAGGTTCCATCCCCGCCTGCGATCACAGGCCATGCGCCCGCGCCTTCGGCGAAATCGCCATGGCAGGACGCGCAGTTGTTGATCCAGGCTTCCTCGCCGTCATAGACGTCGCCGCTGCCTTCCGGCAGGCCGGTGCCATCGGGCAGCACCGCCACGTCCCAAGCTTCGATTTCTTCGGGCAGGGCCGCGCGGCCAAGACCAAATTCCTGCGCCAGAACCGGGGCAGCAGCCAAGGTTGCCAGCGCCGTGGTAGCGATCAGATTACGACACTTCGACATTTTCAGCTTCCCCATTCTCGTTGACATACCAGGTCTGGATGCCGTTGTTGTGGTAGATTGAGTTCAGCCCGCGCACGGCGCGCAGCTGGTCCTTGGTGGGCTGGACATAGCCGGTTTCATCCACCGCGCGCGATTGCAGCAGCATCGGCTTGCCGTCCCAAACATGGTCGACATAGAAGCGCGTCAGCGCCATCGGCAGCGGGTCGCCCGCAAGCCGGGCCTCGACCCAGTTCACGCCGCCATCCGTAGACACATCAACGCGGGTGATCTTGCCGCGGCCGGACCATGCCAGACCGGTGATGACCATCGGGCCAGCACCATGGCTGGCAGGTGCCTGCGGCGACGGCGCGGTGATGACGGATTTCGCATCCATCTCGTAGGTCCATTTGCGGGCAACGCCATTGGCCAGCAGGTCGGTATATTTGCTGGTTTCCTCGCGGCTTTCGACGGCAGCGTGATAGACCGCAATGCGGCGCAGCCACTTCACCCACATGTTGCCTTCCCAACCCGGCACAACCAGGCGGACAGGGTAGCCATGTTCCATGCGCAGCGCTTCGCCATTGGCGTAGAAGGCGACCAAGCAGTCATCCATGGCCTTTTCCAGCGGGATCGAACGGCCGTTCGAGCTGGCATCATGGCCTTCGACATAGACCCACTTGCCTTCGGGCTGGACACCGGCCTCTTCCAGCAGCACACGCAGCGGAACACCGATATATTCCATGTTGTGGATCATGCCGTGGGTGAACTGCGCGCCGTTCAGCTGCGCGCCGCCCCATTCCATGCCGCTATTCGCCGCGCATTCGCAGAAATACACATGGCTTTCGCGCGGCAGGCGCATCAGATCGGCAAAGGTAAAGACCAGCGGGCGATCAACAAGGCCGTTGATCATCAAGCGGTATTCCTGCTTGCTCATCTCGATCGCACCAGAGTGGTGGCGTTCAAAAGCGCAGCCCTGCGGGGTGATCGTGCCTTCCAAGGCGTGGATCGGCGTAAAGTTGATAGAGCTGATCGGGTCAGCGGTCAGCCATTCCACGTTGCGGCGCACGACATGCTCTTCAAAATGAATCGGCATCCCGTAAGGCGTGGCATCCACACCCTCGCCGGTGAAGGACGCGTAGGGCTGAACTTCGGTAATCAGCGCGTCGGGCGCATTGGCGCGCGCGCCCGTGGCTGCAAGGGCAGCGCCCCCTGCGGCAAGCCCTGCGGTGCGCAGGAAGTCGCGGCGGCTGGCACCACCGGCCTTGCGGGGCGCGTCATTGGACTGGTCGGTCATGACGGTGTTCCTTTTGCTAGGCTGGATGGGCGCTTGGCCCATCCGGGTTAATGGATTAGAGGCCGCTCACTTGCACCGAATTGTTCGGCTCTAGCGATACGCGCTCGATCTTGCGGATATGGCTTTCGACCACGTCCCAGATTTGCGGCCCTTCGGTTCCTTGGTTTACGCTGGCCCAACCGCCCACCGTGTAGGTGCGCGCCGGGTCGATCGGGTCGCCCGTGGACAACAGGGTCATCCCGGAAATCCGCTCGCCAATCGGCTTGGAGATGTCGATCTTGTAGCCAAGGCCGCCCATGCGCACCATGTCACCCCCCTGCTGGAAATAGGGGTCGGGGTTGAACAGGTTGTCGGCCACGTCTTCCAGAACGACCTTCAGGAATTCGCCGGTCATTTCTGTCCGGTAGCACTGGCCATAGGTCATAGAGGTCACCGAATGGATGTCCTCGCGGGTGATCGGGTCGCCCGGCATCAGGCTGGCACCCCAGCGCACACCCGGCGACATGGCGATTTCGGTGTCGCGCTCGGACATCACCGCTTCGCAGATCAGGTCGTCCCAGGTGCCGTTGAAATTGCCGCGACGATAGAGCAGGCTGTCGGTATAGCCGATGACCTCTTCCAATTGCTCTTTGAAGGGCGCGCGCTCGGCATCGATCAGGCCGGCCATTTCCGCATCGGGCGTAATGACATCCGAGAAGATCGGGATCAGCTTGCTGCGGAAGCCCATCATCCGGCCATCGCGCACGTCCAGATCCAGACGGGTCACGAATTTGCCGTGGCTGCCGCTGGCGATCAGCAGGGTTTCGCCCACGATCACCGGTTCTGGCAGCGCGTCATGCGTGTGGCCGGTCAGGATAACGTCAATGCCCTTGACGCGGCTGGCCATCTGGCGGTCCACGTCAAAGCCGTTATGCGACAGCACGACGACCAGATCGGCCCCCTGCCCGCGCACTTCGTCAACCATTTCCTGCATACGGCCTTCGCGAATGCCGAAGCTGTATTCGGGGAACATCCAGCCGGGATTGGCGATGGGCATATAGGGGAAGGCTTGACCGATAACCGCAACCTTCGCACCACCCCGTTCAAACCACGTGTAGTCGGGGAATTCTGCGGGTTCGTCCCATTCGGAATCGTAGATGTTCTGGCCAAGGAACGGGAAGGGCAGATTGTCGACAATCTCCATCACCCGGTCGGTGCCGAAGGTCCATTCCCAATGGCTGGTCATGGCATCCACGCCCAGCTTGTTCATAACATTGACCACGTCCTGACCCTTGGTCAGATAGCTGGTCATCGACCCATGCCATGTGTCGCCGCCATCCAACAGGATCGCATCGGGGCGGTCCGCCTTGATCGCCTTGACCACGGTCGCCACGCGGTCCATGCCGCCCATGCGGCCATAGGTTTTGCCCAGCGCGACAAAATCGTCATAGGTCAACGCATAAGCCTCGGGCGAGCCGGGCTTGAGGTTGAACATCTCGATGAAGTCCTTGCCGACAACATGCGGCGGCTTGCCCTTCACATCGCCCACGCCGACATTCCATTCGGGTTCGCGGAACCAGATCGGCTTCAGATGGGCGTGGATATCTGTGATATGGATAATCGACAGATTTCCGAACGTGTCGAATTTCAGCAAATCATCCTGCGTCAGCGTCTGTTGCGCGGCCAGTTTGCCCCAGTTGCCATAACCGGAAATGCCGTAAAGCGCCGAAGCCGCGACAGAGGCTTGCAGGAACTCGCGCCTAGAAATCATGAGAAGTGTCTCCTTGGGAGGGATGGCATACCGCCGGGAGGAAAGCGGACATGCCAATCTTCGTAAGTGTGAATATTGTTGGCCCGAAAAAACGTCAGACCAGAGGTTCGGGGCGCATTTGAAAACGCGCCCCGAAGATCAGGTTACTGACGGACAGAAACGCCTTCGACCGAAAGACCATTGCCGCGCGACGCGACATAGAGTTCCAGTTCGCGGAATTCCTGCGAACCGATGGCGAAGGATTCGGCCCGTGTATCGCGGATACAGCCGCGGAACCGGTTGTGCACAGACACCATGCCTGCGTTCTTCAGACGGTAGGTTGGAAAGCCATTGATCTGGCCCTGGCTTAGATGGTCCGCACGGATCATCATGCCCCAGCTGTCTTCGTGGCAGTTGGCGCAAGACAGTTCCAACTGGCCGAAGCGGGTGTAGTACATTTCCTTACCACGTTCCCAGAACGGTGCAGCATCGCCGTCAATCGCCACATCCACCGGCATCCCGCGCGATTGCAGCGAAATGAACGATGTCATGTTACGCATGTCTTGGCTGTTCCAGCCCCATGCGTCGGCTTCCATGCGCTCTGTCCGGCAGTTGTTAACATAGTCTTCCATGGACCACAGGTCGCCGTTTTCATTGACCTTGGGCATGACAGCGCGAACGCCTTTCATCGACTCGGACGCATCGCCATGGCAATCCGCACAGGATTGCTCGGCAGCACCTTCAGCGGTTTCCCACATATCGGCACCATCTTCGACCGCCAGCATTGCCGGGTTGTCGAAATCGTCCATCTGCAACGAACGCGTTTCATCCGTGCGGAACAGCCAGCCCGAGTAGATCTCGGGAAGTGCGCCGTCCAGATGCGCCGGGGCTTCGGCCCGCGTTGTCAGTTGCAGTTCGCCCTCGATAATAAGCTCTGCATCCGGGTGCGGATCTGCATGGGCCGCGCCGGAAAGCGCGACCATACAGACTGCCGCAGAGGCCATCAGCTTGCTTAGGGTAAAAGTCTTCATACGTCTCCTCCCAGACTGGCGCATGACCGTTTGAATTAACCGATTTTCAACTCTTCGGTTTGCGTGTAGACCGCGCCGCCATCTTCATACCAAGTGAAGACAACTTCGGTGGACTCGCCCACCATGATGTCGAACTCGACATAGGGGTTGGCGGAAACAGCGCCTTCCAGCGCCATGTCGATCACCATCTCACCGCCATATTCGCAGGTGAAGCGGTTGATGATATTGCGCGGAATGGTGTTGCCATCGGCGTCCTTGCGCAGGCCGGTTTCCATGACATGGCTGACCAGCGTCTTGACTTCGGCGGCTTGACCGGCCTTCGCGGAACGCGGCAGGCGGATGCGGGGTTTTACGTCGGACATGTGTCTCTCCTAGAAAATCGTGGGGTCGGGATCGGGGGCTGGGTTAGCCGCCGCAACCGCCGATGGTGACCTTCACTTCGACCGCGGCTTGCTGGAAGCTGCCATCAGGCATCTTGGCAACGGCGACCACGTTCTGCGTGCCGCCCAGACGGATGCGCGTAGAGGCGCGGTGCGAACCAGCCGCAGGGCCGAATTTGAACACGGCTACGCCGGGCGTCGGGTTGCCATCGGCATAGATCGCGATTTCAGCAGCGCCTGCCGCTTCGACCGAAATCGGAACGGTGTTGCCGTTTTCCGCGATCTCGGGCGCGGTAATCGTCACGCCGCCTTCGGTCACGGCAGCGCCGCCCGTGTAAGCTGCGATCGCGTCATCCGCCGCCGCAGTCGCGGCGATCGGCAGCAGGGTGATGGTCGCAACACCAAGACCCATGGCCATTGTTTCGCGTCGTGTAATCATGGACTTTTCCTTTCGATTTGACAGGAGCAGAGGGGGCGCGACGCCGCCTCAGTATTCGGTCAGCGTGACCAGATAGGCCACCACATCCTCGATCTGCTGAGCTGTCAGCAGGGTCGAGAAGGTTTCTGGATTGTAGGCTTTGGCCGTGTATGCGTCGCCCGGGCGAATATAATCGGCCGGGCTGTCATTGTAGAACACCGGCATCATGCTGCCCGGAAACGCGCGCTTGGCGTTGGCAACCAGCCCGCGCAATTCTGCTTCGGACCAACGCGCGCCGACACCATCAAAGGTGGGGCCGACATTGCCCTGAAACGCCACATCGGGCATGGCAGAGTTCTGATGGCAAGCCACGCAATTGCCCAAAGAGCGCTTCGACAGCACTTCGGCGCCGCGCGCCGGGTCGCCGGGAACACCCGTCAATGACATGGGGATGGCGATTTCGTCCTCCCAGACCACGTCCGCCGGTTTGATTTCTGCCGATGCAGAAGCGCCCGCGACAATCATCGCCGTTGCCAATGCTGCGCTGATGAAACGTGAATTCATGGATGTCCTCCCAGACACGCTATGTGGTTTTGGCGCTCTCCCAAGCTCACCATTTGGTTACTGTAGACCATGGGATGCCGTTGCCGCAAATGAAAATTCGGTTTTTTGCATATTCTTTTAGTTGAATAGAGAAACCCGCCCTCAGATCCCAAGGGCGGGGAATTTCATGTATCATTTTCAGATGCTTATTGCGCAGCGCGCATCTCTTCCAAGCGGCGGGCGACATATTTCTGGAAATGCTCGTCGCCCTCGTAACCCTTCTCCAACACCCATTCCAGCATCAGCCGGGTGCTTCCACGCTCGAACGCGCCGGGCATGACAACTGCGGCCGATTCGCGCAGGCCCCCTGATTCGGGAAGCTCTTCCGGCGCGAAGATCAAGGTCGGTGTGAACACCACCCCCCAGTGCCGCGCCATGTCGCGTTCTTCCATGATCGTGCCGTCGAAATCGGTCACTTCCAGATTGCCGAACAGGTTCATCTGGATGACGTAGAAATCCTCGGATAGCAGGCGTTCGATCTCGGGATCGACATAGACCTCTTCATGCATCCGCGTGCAGTAGATACAGCCGCGTTGTTCGAACATCAGCAGCAGGCGTTTGCCTTCGGCATTGGCATCGGCCAGATCGTCGCGCAGGTCGCGGAAGGTTTCCACGAACCATTCGGGCTTGTGCAGGCCATCCTCGCCAATCGGAACGGCGGTGGCGGGACCGGCCAGCATCAGGCTGGCCAGCAGAGCGTAAGCAAGTCGCAGCATGTTTCTCCTCCCAGTTGTCAACCCAAGGTCGCGGTCCACGGCATTTTGCGCACCATCCAATCAGCAATCAGGCTGATCGAATCGGTCGCGATCAGAACCGCGAAGAGCACCAGCATACCCCCCATAACCTTTTCCACATGCGCCAATTTCGACCGGTGCTTGCCAACCCAGTTCAGGAACGGGCGCGCGAACAGCGCCGCCACGACAAAGGGAAATGTCATAGAGATGCCATAGACCGCCAATAGCAGGCCGCCGCGCCAGACCTCTCCCATGCCCGACGCAACCATCAAGATGGCCGCCAAGGCCGGGCCGACACAAGGTGTCCAGCCAAAGCCGAATGCCAGCCCCATGACATAGGACCCCACCACAGATTTCGGCGCGCCGACATTTTCTATGCGGGCCTGTCGATACAGAAACCCAATCTTGATAACGCCCAGAAAATGCAGGCCAAAACCCAGCAACACTGCGGCCGCGACCCATTTCAGAATATCGCGATAGGCGATGAACGCCTGCCCCAGCGCGGTCGCGCCCATGCCAAGAAGCACGAAAATGCTGGTCACGCCCAGCGCGAACGCAACCGATGACAGCACAAGGCGGCGCTGCGCACCGGGTGCCAAACCGCCTTCGTCGCGCAATTCCCCCATCGACAAGCCAGCCATGTAGCACAGGTAGAACGGCACGATCGGCAGAATGCACGGCGTGAAAAACGACAACAACCCCGCCAGTGCCGCGCCTGCAAAACTGATGTCGAACATGTGAGCGCGCTCCTTCGGGTTTGGGCCTGCATGCCGGTTGCAGCGGCCAAAACATCATATTACATTGTTCGTATGTTAAATAGATTTCGTCAACTCGTTGTTTGCGCCGCGCTCGCCGCGGTTGCGCCGGTCTTACCCGCCATGGCAGACCCTGCCGGTGGTTTGCGCCTGCTGATGATAGAGCAATCGGGCTGTTCCTATTGCGTGGCGTTCAACCGCGACATCGCGCCGATCTACGAAAAAACCGAGCTTGGTGCCGCCGCGCCCCTGTTTCATGCCGATCTGAGAGAGGACATGCCCGACGGGGTTAGCTTGGCGTCGAAGCCATTCGTGACCCCCACATTCATTCTGATCGGTCCGGACGGGCAGGAACTGTCACGCTTGACCGGCTTTCCCGGCGAAGATTTTTTCTGGCCTTTTGTTGAGGATATGATCACCCAAGCGCAGGAAAGCTTAGACCAATCCGCCCTGAATTGAGCATTTTCGCGCACAGACCGCCAAATTGATCTGCCATGAACTCGCCACGGCGGAACAGTTCTGTTACAGTCAACGTCATAAAAACGCGCCAAGGTGGCGCTGCAAGACAGTAATGGGCGGATACCTAGCTTTGCCGGATGGGCAATCACTAGACCATGGCGAACCGCAACACACGGATCGCCCGGCGGTAGAAGACGCGCTTCTGCCGACCTCTGCCTTGTGCCATGAAGACCTGCAAACCGAAGCCCGCGCTGCCGCTGATTTCCTGAAAGCCATGGGGCATGAAGGGCGGCTGTTGATGCTTTATCATCTGTGCGAACGGGATTGTTCGGTCACGGAACTGGAAAAGCTGATCCTGTCGCGCCAAGCGGCTGTCAGCCAGCAACTGGCACGGCTGCGCCATGAGAAACTGGTCACAACCCGGCGCGAGGGCAACCAGATCATCTATTCACTGGCAGATGAGCGCGTGCGCGAAGCGGTGCTGCTAATGCAACGCATGTTCCGCCAACCGAAATTCTGATCCAGATCAAGGCAAGTTTTGTGCGCCGGGATTAATGTGCCCCACACTCGAATTATCTGGAGCGCGCGAAATGGACCTGATTCCCATTGTCGACTATCTGGGCGAAAGCAATGTCGAAGCCCTGATGGGCCTGATGGTTGGCATGGTCTTCGGCATTGCCGCGCAACGGTCGCGGTTTTGCCTGCGCGCGGCAACGGTGGAATTCGCGCGCGGAGAACTGGGGCCGCGCATGGCGATCTGGCTGCTGACCTTTTCAACCGCCGTTGTTTGGGTGCAAGGCGCGCAGATGCTGGGCCTGTTCCGCGCCGATGACGCGCGGCTGATGGCCGTCGCCGGGTCGTGGTCCGGCGCTGTGATCGGCGGGCTGATGTTTGGCGCAGGCATGGTGCTGGCACGCGGTTGTTCGGGGCGGTTGCTGGTCTTGGCGGCGACGGGCAACCTGCGCTCGGTCATTGCCGGGATGGTCTTTGCGCTGGTCGCACAAATGGCGATGAGTGGCTGGCTTGCGCCCTTGCGGCTTTGGATGGCCAGCCTCTGGACCACGGCAGGGGGGCGCAACACGCATTTGCTGGACATGGTCGGGCTTGGCCAGAACCTTGGGCTGTGGCTGGGCGTGGCAACCGCGCTCTTGGCCCTGTTTCTGGCGTTTCGTCACAAGCTGACATGGACCTCTTTGGTCTTTGCCTCTGGCGTGGGCTTCGCGGTGGCACTGGGCTGGATCACCACCTGGACGCTGGCCCAAGTGGCCTTCGACCCGATCAACGTAACCTCTGCCACCTTCACCGGCCCTTCGGCCAACACGCTGATGTTCTTTCTGGAACCCGTGCCAAGGCTGCGGTTCGATATCGGGCTGGTGCCGGGCGTGGTGCTGGGGGCGTTCTTGGCCGCACTATTCGCCAAAGAGTTGAAATGGCAGGGCTATGATGGCGCCGACGCCATGCGCCGCTCGCTGTTCGGGGCCGCCCTGATGGGTTTTGGCGGGATGCTGGCGGGCGGCTGCGCCATCGGCTCGCTCACCGGGGCGTCGGTCTTTGCCGGAACCGCGTGGCTGGCGCTGCTGTGCATGTGGATCGGCGCAGGGATCACCGATCTGCTGGTCGATCAGCGCGGCAGCGGCCTTGCCGCGATCAAAGCCTAGAAAACTGGGCCATCGGCCTAGCAGCCGATGGCTGAATTGAACTGGGCACGCAGTTCATCGGCGGTGGGTTGCCCGGGCACAGGGTAATCCCCGCGCGATTCCAGCTCCTGCGCCATCAATTCAATGAGGTCGAGATATTGCCCGGCAGACATACCCTCTGTGCCGGTCCCGTCCCATGTGCCTTCGGTATAGTTCCCAGAGTCCATATTGCGCCTGAACCACTCAACGCGACGGCCATAATAATATCCCAGATTCTCCGAATCCTGATTAGAGGCGTAGTCCGCTTCCCGTTCACTGGCAAAATCTTGCGGCAGATAGCGTGGCGCATACCGCCCTGTCAAAGAAGCTACGGACGCACAAGACAAGCTATTGCCAATATCTGCTCCAAGATCATTTACTCCAACCCTGACAGCCGCGACAACGCTGATACCAAGCCCCAGGATCGCTGCCGACAAAATCACTCAGTCCACGGTGACGGCGCCACTTTCGGATGTAATGAAATCTCGCATAGCCCTAACCATTATTCATCAAAGCACTCGTTCCGGCGATATGAACCTACCCAGAAATTTGGCGCAAATATGTTAACCAGATGAATTAACGTGAAATCATAAGCCTGTTTTCAAGGCCGGGCGGACCACCACGGCCCGTTCAACACAAAGAAGGCACCCAAAGATGCCTTCTGCCCTTGTTTGTGCCACCATCCCTGCGGTTCTGGTGTTCGCCCGGCTGTCAGCCCTACTCCCACTCCATCTCGGAAAAGACCACGCCCGCATTCTTGGTCGCAAGCTCTTCGAACGTGTCCAGATGGGTATAGGGTGATTGATCGACATAATAGGCCGTGGACAAATCCCGCCCTTCATCCAGATGTTCCCCGATCTTTTCACGCAGATACACAAGGTAATCGCGCGTAAACCGCCGCACCTGCGCCAGATTGGTCGGGTGGCCGTGGCCGGGGATGACATAGGTCGGGTTCAACGGCTCGAACGCGGTTTCCCATGTTTCGATCCAGCAGCTTGTGCAGGTGCCCTCAAAAATTGGCGGCATGCGTTCCTGAAACGCGATGTCCCCCGCAATCATCAGCGATTGCTCGGGCAGCCAGACCTGCGTGTCACCGGGGCTATGGGCAGGGCCAAGATGCAACACCTCTATGCGGAAATCGCCCAACGATGCGTCATAGCTGTCTTCGAATGTCAGCGTCGGCGCCATGGGCACGGTGCCTTCGGCATTCTCTTGCGCGTAGTTCTGCAAGGCTTGTAGCCCCTGCCCCGCTTCGCGTTCATATTCATGCGCGGCGTCAACATGGGCCAACACGGGCACGCCCTGTTCAATCCAGTAATTATTGCCCAGCATGGCGTGGCCTTGTCCATTCTCGGCAATGACCAGCTTCACGGGCTGGTCTGTGCGTGCGCGGATTTCGGCATGCAGCGCCTCTGCCAGCTTGTAAGAGGCGCCGGAATTGACCACCACCACCCCGTCGCCGGTGATGATGAAACTCAGGTTGTTGTTATGGCCTGCATTTTCATAGGTGGGCGGCGCAGTTGCGCCAATGGACGACCAAACATTGGGGATCACCTCGACCGGTTTGTTATACAGCACCGATTGCGGGTATTTGTCGGCAATGTCCTCAGAGGCCAGCGCGCTGCCAGCCCACAGCGCCGCGGTCAGGGTCAGCAGAATGGGGCGTGCCATGCCTTAGACCTCCGGGTTGAAGCGGTAGCCACCACCAGACAGCTTTTCAACACGACCCAGCCCACCATCATGCACATGGAACCCGGCAACCAGCAGGTCATCGGCGGTAATGCGGTCCAAAAGCGCTGCACGGCTGGCGGCCCCCATCTGCGGATCTTGGTCGGCCGCAGATTCGAATTCGGGACGCTCAAACGCCACATGGCCGTTGCCAATGGCATCGCCCGTTACAAGCACGCCCTGCCCGCCAAGCTGCACCTGATAGGACATGTGGCCGGGTGTGTGGCCGGGGCTGGCAACGGCCAGAACGCCCGGCACGACCTCTGCCCCGTCTTCGATCAGCATGACCTGATCGGCGATAACCTCCAGCCGTCGGGCCGCGCCAACTGCGAAGGACTGCCGCTCTGCGCCGATCGTGTCGATCGTGTTCGGGTCCATCCAATAGTCCCATTCCGCACGGCCCATGATGATCTGGGCATTCGGCAGGAAGGGTTCGTCGAAATCATCCAGCAAGCCCCAGATGTGGTCTGGATGGGCATGGGTTATGACCAGATGGGTAATCTCTTCGGGGGCCACGCCCATTTCGTCCAGCGTGTCGGGCAACATGCCCGCGCTTGGCATGAAATCGAACCCCGCCCCCACATCAAACAGCACCGTCCGGTCACCATCGCGCAACAGCGTGTGGTTGCAGGGCGGTGTCACCTGCTCCCCAGTCAGGCCGTAGCGGTCGCGCAGCTCTGCCAGAAACTCGGCTGGCAGTTGTTCCAGTGTGGTGTCGAACGGCAGAACAAGATTGCCATCGGACACCATATCCAGACGCGCAGAGCCCACTTCAAGCGTGGTCGCGGCAAAGGCACGGCGGGGCAACAGACCTTGCGCGACCAGCGTGGCTGCAAGCCCGGATTGCAGAAAAAGACGACGATGCATGATTAACTCCCTCAAGAAAGACCCGCGTGTCGCGGGACGATGCCGGAAAGGCGAGGGAGAGCGCAGGTTTCCGTGCACCCTGTTTAATATATGGCGGAAGCTGAATGCAAGCCTCGTCAGAGGTTGCGCATCTGCAATTCGCGCGCGACCTCTGCGCGGACCAGCTTGCGGATGTTGCGGGTGATACGCTCGCCCAATTCGCCCTGCAATTCCTGCCGCACGATTCGGGCGACCATTTCGGCAAGCGCGTCTTCATCGATCACGGTCTCTGCCGGGTCAGGGGCCTTGGTCGGGGCAATGGCCAATGCTTCTTCCAGCCGCGCAAGGGTCGTCTCCAGTTGGCTTTCGCTTTCTGGCAAAGGGGCCTCTGCCATAGGGGCCGGCGCGGTCTGCATCTGAACTTGGGCCGCGTCGCGTCCGGCCTGCGCAATTCTGGTCAGCAAGGGCGCGCGCATCGGCGCATCTGCAAAGCTCGGATGCCCGTGCTGGGAGACAATACCCGGTTGGGGTGCATTGGCCTGCTGCGCCCCGGACGAAGGCGCGGGCGGTGTTGCGTTATCCGCGGCTGTGGGCGTTGCAGACGTGCCAGCGCCACCATCAACCCTTAAAGCAGATGTCAGGACCAGCTTTCCGGGCGACGCGGGTTTGGGCTGCGCAGGGCGTTCCTCATGCGTCACAAGCCGTCGGATGGATGACAACACATCTTCAATCTCGTGCCGCGACATCGCCTCGGTCATGTCTTGCCCTTTCCCCTACCCACAACGAAACCATCATGGCGCGATCTGGCGTCGCGCTTTAACTCTTCAGGACGTAAGCGTAACGCGTCGCGGGCTGTCAGACAATCATCTATGCGCGCTTAGGGTTACTGTGGCTTGTTCAAGGCCCGCAGAACACGGTCCAGCGCCTCTCCCTGAGCAGAGAGAGCGGGCGCGTCCTTGACCACGTTGTAATAGGCTTCCGGGTCATAGGTCGCAATCCCCAAGCCCAAGTGGTCCACCGTCAGCAAACCCATGCTGGACAGCAGCTGATAGGTCGCGGTTTGCAAACCGGCCTCTGCCTGCAACAGGGTGGTGCGGGCGTCGAGCAGGTCGTTCTCGGCGTTCAGAACATCAAGCGTGGTGCGCGCGCCAAGGCGGGCTTCCTCGCGGGTGCCTTCAAATGCGCTTTCCGCAGCGGCCACCTGTTGGCGGCTGGCGGTGATGCGTGCGCGGGTCACGTCAACGTTAGCCCATGCCAGCGCCACGTTCTGCAACACCTGCGCAACCGTCTGGTGCAGCCCGGCGCGGCTGGCATCGCGCTGCGCAATGGCCTTGCGCGACAAGGCCCGCAGTTGTCCGCCTTGGTAAATCGGGCGCGTGTATGAGATGCCCGCGCTCAGGTTGACCGAATCGTTGGTCGCGTTCGAGAAGCTTTGTCCGATCCCGGCAGACCCGGTGACAGAGCCGCGATGCTGGGCTGCGGCGCGTTCGGCCGCCAGATCAGATGCCGTTACTTCGAACTGCGCTTTCAGAATTTCAGGATGCGTGCGCCGCGCGATATCTTGCGCCGCTTCCAAAGATGCCGCCGTGCGCGGCAAAGCCGGGGCAGGCCGCAAGCTTTGCGGATAGCTGCCGGTCACCAGCTTGTAGCCTTCGCGCGCAGCGGCAAGATCGCCTTCGGACGCGGCAAGCTGCGACCGGGCGGCGGCAAGCCGTGCTTCGGCCAAGGACACGTCTGTGCGCGTCACTTCGCCCAGTTCGAACCGTTCACGCGCGGCACTCAGTTCACGGGTGATGACCCGCACCGTGGCCTGCTGCAACAGCACGGCTTCAGTTGCCGTGCGCACATCCATAAAGGCGGAGACGGCATTGAACAGAACTTCTTGTTCCAAGCCAAGCAAGGCCTGCCGCGTGGCCAGAACCTGCGCTTTTGACGCTTCCTTGGCCAATTTTCCGCGCCCGAAATCGATCAGGGTAATCTCGGCATTCAGATTGAACGACAGCTCCAAAGAACTGGTGTTCCGCGAATTCCTTTGCCCTTGGACCCCGGCGGCGAAATTGACCACCGGGCGCATTTGCGCAACGGCGACGGCCACATCTTCGTCGGCGGCGCGCAGCAAAGCGCGGTTTTGGTCCAGAATGTTGGAATTCTGGTAGGCCGCGACGAATGTGTCGGCAAGCGATTGGGCCATGACGGGCAGCGGTGCAAGCAACGCGGCCGCAACACAAATAGCGTTCAAATGTCGGATCATGGTCGCAGCCTTTTAATATTTTGTCTTACAAGCTGAAGGCGCGTTCACGTTCGAAACCGGGAAGCACGGGGGCACCGGCATTGAATTCGTCGCGCCATGCGATCCGGCCCTGTTGCTTCACGCCGACCCGGACAACACCCAGCGTGCCCTCGACGAACAGGCAGGCAACCCGGCCCCCGTCGCGCAGTTGCTGGGCCAGTGTGTCGGGGAACTGCTCTGCCCCGCCTTGCAGGATCATCGCGTCATAAGGCGCGTAATCCGGCGCACCGGCAACCAGCGGCCCGGTGTGCAGCACAACGGTGTCGCAGCCCGTCGCGCTGAGCGCGGTTTGCGCGTCTGCGGCAAGGGACGCATTTTCTTCAACCGCCACAACACCTTGCGCGATCTGCGCCAGAACGGCCGCCGAATACCCGGTGCCGCAACCAATATCGAGCACAAGGTCACGATCGCCAACTTCCAGCGCGTCCAACATCTTGGCGAATGTCCGAGGCTCCAGCAGAACGCGGCCTTCACCCAGATCAATGTTGTTGCCCATATAGGCTGCCTCGACCAGACGCGCGGGCGTGAACACTTCGCGCGGGATACGCAGCATCGCGTCAATGATCGGGAACTTCGTCACATCCGAGGGGCGCACTTGCGTATCCACCATCATGGTGCGACGGGCGGTGAAATCCGGCATGATGTGAACTCTCCGGTTCAGTTTCTGTCCGCTAGTGCTTGCCATAGAACGTGCCACATCGCAACATCGCATCGCGCGGCGGCCACGGGTTTTGCGTTGGTGCGTGGCATGCTAGGTCATACCCCAGATAGCGAAGGGAAAAAGACCATGCATTATTCCGTTTATCTGGCCGGTGAAATCCACACCGATTGGCGCGACACGCTGATCGCCGCATCTAGCGGGTTGCCAGTTTCGTTCAGCACGCCCGTGACCGACCATGCTGCCTCTGACGATTGCGGCGTGGCCATTTTGGGGGCAGAGCCGACCAAGTTCTGGCACGATCACAAAGGCGCCAAGCTAAACGCCATCCGCACCCGCAAAGCCATAGAGGAAGCGGATATCGTCGTTGTCCGCTTTGGCGAGAAATACAAGCAATGGAATGCCGCTTTCGACGCAGGCTATGCCGCCGCGCTTGGCAAATCGCTGATCGTTATGCACGGCGCTGACCATCAGCACGCGCTAAAAGAAGTGGACGCCGCCGCCCTTGCCGTGGTCGAAACACCCGAACAAGTGGCCCAGATCCTGCGATACGTGACCAACGGCACCCTGCCCGGCTGATTTCGCTTTACAGACGAGCAAGGCGACCGCATTAACCCTTTTGCTGTTCAATTGCATCAGGAGCACAACATGCTTAACGAGTTCAAAGCGTTCATCGCGCGCGGCAATGTCATGGATATGGCCGTCGGCATCATTATCGGCGCGGCGTTTACCGCTATCGTCACCTCTTTGGTGGACGATCTGGTCAACCCGCTGATCGGGCTGGTTATCGGCGGGGTCGATTTCAGCGCCATCAGCTTCGGGCTAGGCGATGCGCAATTTATGGTCGGCAATTTCATCAATGCGGTCATCAAATTTCTGATCATCGCATGGGTCGTGTTCCTGCTGGTCAAAGGCGTGAACCGTGTCGCCAATTTGGCCAAGGCGGAAGAAGCGCCGGTCGAAGACGCGCCAAAAGGCCCGACCAGCGAAGAGCTGCTGGCAGAAATCCGCGACGCGCTGAAAGCCCGCTAAGCCCCTCTTGCCAAGCTTGGGCGCGCAGGCTATGCGCGCCCTGCCCTGATCGGGCACAAGTCTCCGCAACCTTGCCAAAACGGACCATAGATATGACCCGCACTTACCTGCCCGGCGTTATCGCCATGGCGGCCGTTGTCGTCGCCTCGAATATTCTTGTTCAATTCCTGTTCGGAAACTGGCTGACATGGGGGGCCTTTACCTACCCGCTGGCCTTTCTGGTCAATGACGTGATGAACCGCGTCTACGGCCCTCAAGCCGCGCGCCGCGTGGTCTGGGTGGGTTTTGGCGTGGGCGTGGCCTGCTCGCTGATCGGCACACAGATCATGGGCGAATTCGGCCCGCTGGTAACATTGCGCATTGCGCTGGGATCGGGCATCGCTTTCCTGACCGCGCAACTGATCGACGTGGCCATTTTCGACCGTCTGCGCGAAGACAAGCACGGGGGCGCATGGTGGCGCGCGCCGCTGGCCTCTACGCTTGTCGGCTCCACGCTGGATACTGCCTTATTTTTCAGCATCGCGTTTTCTGCCACTCTTGTGTTTCTGGAACCCGGCAATGACGTGTCATGGGCCGGTGAATATCTGCCGCTGCTGGGTTTTGGCCCGGAACTGCCGCTGTGGGCGTCGCTGGCGGTGGCTGACTGGGCCGTCAAACTGTCGCTGGCGCTGCTTGCGCTGGTGCCCTTCCGCCTGATCGTTTCGAAAATGACGCAACCTGTCGCATAATTTCTTTTGACAAACACAAAATATGTGCCACCATTCTATTCAACAGCAACGCAATGAAAGGAGGTGGTCCAGTGTCTAGAGTGATGTTGGAGAGAGGTGCGAAGACAGTCATAGGGGGCAAAACCTGACGGCAGCCCCGATGGGGACCCCTTTTGATTGAGCCTTGCTCTAATTGGCTCCATCTCCTGAAGCTCGTTTAGGGCCGTCCAAAAATTGGGCGGCCCTTTCGTTAGGCGGCAATGATTACCATGCGCATAAATGACGACATCACCCTGCAAGATTGGGAACTGACCGAAACATTCACCCGATCGCAAGGGCCGGGCGGGCAGAATGTGAACAAGGTCTCATCCGCCGTGGAATTGCGGTTCGAAGCCGCGCGCAGCCCCAACCTGCCAGACCCGGTCAAGGCGCGCCTGCGGCGGCTGGCCGGGCGGCGCTGGACACAGGATGGCGCTGTGCTGTTGCGGGTTGAGGAGACGCGCAGTCAGGCCCGCAACAGAGAGATCGCGCGCGACCGTTTGGCCCAACTTATTCTAGAAGCCACGAAACGGCCCAAACCGCGTATTCCCACGCGCCCGACCCTTGCCAGCAAGCGCAGACGGCTAGAGGCAAAGACACACAGGGCCAGCATCAAATCTTCGCGAGCGGCACCGCGACCAGACTGACATTGCCGTTAGAACAGGCATGTTCGCCACGACAGGCCGGACCGGTACAAAATTGTTACATTTGCCTGTTAGGCGGGCCGAAATCAGGAATAGTAAATATATGAAAGCGGCATCTCGGCCCCGTGATATTTTGGCAAATGCGCTTGAATTTGTGCGCCCGTCCTTCGTGCAGGTCGCCGCCATGTGCGTGCGTCAAGGTAAGGATGGCCCGGAGGTGCTTCTGATCCAGACGCTGACCCGCAAATTATGGATGGTCCCGAAAGGCTGGCCAATGGATGGGCTGTCCTTGTCAGACGCCGCCGCGCAAGAGGCGTGGGAAGAAGCCGGCGTGCGCGGTCCGATTGCACAAACCCCGCTTGGGGCGTTCAGCTACACCAAGATCAAATCAAGCGGCTTGCCGGTGCAATGCCGCGCGCAAGTGTTTCGGTTGGACGTAACCCACCAATCCGACGACTACCCCGAGGCCAAGAAACGCGTGCGCCGATGGGTCCGCCCTGAAAAGGCCGCAGAGATGGTTCAGAACGCGCAACTTGCGCGCTTGCTGGCGTCTTTGTAACCAAAATACGACACATCCGGCACTCTTGGCAGAAAAGCACCCGCCGTTGCCGCCCATTACGATGGGTGCTAATCGTCGCGCGTTACAAATTCCTTACAAAGGAGCCGCAGGCGTGGCGGAACAGTTCGAGAAATCCTGGCAAACCCTCAACAAGGACCTTGATCGGATTTCCGCACTGGAGCAGGCCACGGCCTACACTGCGCGCCCGCTTGTCGCCGCAGGCGGGGCGCTGGCCTTCATGGCGCTTGCCGGGATCATGGCCGCCGCGCTGATCGGGTTTGACCCGATTGGGCTGATCGTGGTCGCTGCCGCGATTTTCGGGGCCTATATGGCGCTGAATATCGGTGCGAATGACGTGGCCAACAATATGGGCCCGGCAGTGGGTGCGCGCGCCCTGACCATTGGCACAGCGCTGATTATCGCCGCCATCTGCGAAACTGCCGGGGCGCTGATCGCCGGGGGCGATGTGGTCGGCACAGTGTCGCTTGGCATCATCTCGCCCACGGCGGTGGCCGAGACCCAGACCTTTATCTGGGCGATGATGGCTGCGCTGCTGGGCGGGGCGCTTTGGGTCAATCTGGCCACCTGGGTCGGCGCGCCGGTGTCAACGACGCATTCCATTGTCGGCGGGGTTATGGGGGCAGGCATTGCCGCCGCCGGGTTCGGCGCCGTCAACTGGGTGATGATGGGACAGATCGCGGCAAGCTGGGTCATCTCTCCGCTGCTGGGCGGCTTGTTTGCCGCAGCGTTTCTGGCTGTCATAAAATCGCGGATCATCTACCGCCCCGACAAGATTGCGGCCGCGCGCTACTGGGTGCCCATTCTGATTGGCATCATGGCCGGATGTTTCACGACCTATCTGGCGTTGAAAGGGTTCAGCAAGATTTACACGGTCAGCTTTCAGAATGCACTTCTGGCCGGGCTGGCGGTCGGGCTGGGAATGACCTTCGCCATGCGCCCCGTGATCCGCCGTCAAAGCGAGGGGATGGAAAACCGCAAGAAATCTCTTAAGGTCTTGTTCAACATCCCGCTTATTTTTTCGGCAGCGTTGTTATCCTTCGCGCATGGTGCCAATGACGTGGCCAATGCCGTTGGCCCGGTCGCCGCGATTGTCCATGCCGTGCAGGATGGGGGCGCGTCAGACAGCGTTGGCATTCCGTTTTGGGTCATGCTGATCGGCGCGGTCGGCTTGTCCGTGGGGCTGCTTCTGTTTGGCCCAAAGCTCATCAATATTGTCGGCAGCGAGATTACACGCCTGAACGCCATGCGCGCCTATTGCGTTGCGTTGGCAGCCGCGATCACGGTGATTTTCGCGTCATGGCTTGGCTTGCCTGTCAGCTCTACCCATATCGCCATCGGAGCGGTTTTCGGGGTCGGCTTTTTCCGCGAGTGGTATCACGAGCGCGTGCTGAAGGTAGTGCAGGTTGACCTAACCTCGCCGCCCGAGTTGCGCACACGCAAGAAAGTGGTGCGGCGCGGCCATTTCGTGACCATCCTTGCCGCTTGGGTCGTCACCGTTCCATTGGCTGCGGCATTGTCGGCAGCTCTGTTCTACGCAATGCAATTCATAACGCTGTGATATCAGCCAGCGACATCGCGCATTAGCTGCGGCGCACCCGGATAATTACGTCCACGCGCGCAATCTCTGCGCCTTCGGGCGCGGCGGGCAGGCGGGCGATTTCCAATTCGGACGCAGGCGCGTCGCTCAGATCCTGCGTATCTTCCCAGAAGAAATGCGGGTGATCGTCGGTGCAGGTGTCGAAATAGGATTTCTGACCATCCACCGTGATCTCGTTCATAAGGCCTGCTTCGCAGAAAGCCCGCAACGTGTTGTAAACCGTTGCCAAAGATACGCTTTCGCCCCGTTCTTTCGCGGCCATGAACAAGCCTTCGGCGGTCACATGGCGGTCGCAGCCATCGCCCACAAGCAAGCTTGCCAAGGACAAGCGTTGGCGCGTCGGCCGCACCTGCGCGCGGGACAACCAGTGAGCACCCTTTTGCAGGGCAGCGTCGGTGATATCTGCGAAATTTGTATCCATCCCCCTTAAATACGCGTACGCAGCACAAATTTCAAATGAAAACAGGTCGCAGGAAACATCACGCGGTCTTGCGGCCTGTCAAATGAGGGTGATACACCCGTGCAACGCTATAAAGGAGTGCCGAAATGTCCCAGTTCCCGACCTCGTTTGACAAAGAGGGCCTGCTGGCCTGCGCCCGTGGCGAACTGTTCGGCCCCGGCAACGCACAGCTGCCCGCACCGCCCATGCTGATGATGGATCGGATCACCGATATCTCGGCTGATGGCGGCTTGCATGGCAAAGGGCATGTGGTCGCAGAGTTCGACATCACGCCCGATCTGTGGTTTTTCGACTGCCATTTTCCGGGCAACCCTATTATGCCCGGCTGCCTTGGGCTGGATGGGCTGTGGCAATTGACCGGTTTCAACCTTGGCTGGCGTGGCTGGCAAGGGCGCGGCTATGCGCTTGGCGTCGGAGAGGTGAAACTGACCGGCATGGTCCGCCCCGACCGCAAGATGCTGACCTACAAGGTCGACTTCACCAAGGCGATCCAGACACGGCGCCTGACAATGGGCGTGGCCGACGGCGTGGTCGAAGCCGACGGCGAGGTGATCTATCAAGTGAAAGACATGAAAGTGGCCCTGTCAGAGGGCTGACGCCCCCGGTGCCACCCGACGCCCCATGATATAAAAAAGCAAGTTTGATTCAGATCAGGACATTTCACGCAATTCCGGTTACATAAGATCAAAGGAAAGCGGAAAAGATGCGCCTGACCACCAGAACAAACCTGGCCCTGCGGGTCTTGATGACCTGCGGGATCAATCACGGCGAAAAGCTGCGCACCGCGGATATTGCGGAACGCTGCAACGCGTCGGTTCATCATCTGTTGCAGGTGGTGCATACTTTGCAAGAACACGAGTTCATCGAAACGCTGCGCGGGCGCAGCGGCGGGCTGAAGCTGGCGCGTGACAGCGACGCGATTTCGATCGGTGAAGTGTTTCGCATTTTCGAATCCGGCACACCCTTCGCCGAGTGTTTCGCGCCCGACAGCAATACCTGCCCGCTGGTCGGCTCTTGCCGGTTGCGCAACTATATCCAGCGCGCACTGGACGCCTTCTATCACGAGTTGGACCTGATTACCCTGCAAGACTTGGTGCGCGGCAATTGCGGCTTGCGCGAGTTGCTTGCCATGGCGCCCGATCCGTCGCAAAGCTGCAAAGGGCAGATGGCGTAACACAAGGCACCCGCGATGGTGCCACTGCGCGCCATGTTCGGCAACCGCTTTCCCGCGCCCGTTGCGGCACAGATCACCCGCTGGGGGCAAAACCCGCTTAGCCTTGGCAGCTACAGTTTCAACGCGGTGGGCACAGGTCCACAAACCCGCCGCGCGCTTGGCGGTGCGGATTGGGACGGCGCGCTGTGGTTCGCAGGCGAAGCGACAGAGCCCGGTTTTTTCGGCACCGCCCACGGGGCCTACCTGTCGGGTCAGAGCGTGGCCAAGGCCATCTTGCAGCAATGAGCCGCCAAGTTGACCAAGCGGCACGGCTTGCGCCTTGCCGAAATGGCACATCTACCCTAGACAGGCGGGCGGCATAAATACAAAGGGGGCGCCAATGCGTCGCGTGGTCATTACAGGTCTGGGTGTCATTTCACCCATTGGAAACAACGCCGAAGAAGTGTCGGACAGCCTGCGCAAGGGACGGTCGGGCATTGTCTTTGCCCCGGAATACGCCGAGCACGGCTTTCGCAGCCAGGTCAAGGGCGAACCCAAGATCGTGCTGGAAGACCATATCGACAAGCGCAACCTGCGCTTCATGGGGCCGGGCGCGGCTTATAATTTCTTGTCCATGGAGCAGGCGATTGCCGATGCCGGGCTGGAAGAAAGCGATATTTCCAACCCGCGCACCGGGCTTGTGACCGGGTCGGGCGGGCCGTCCACCTCGAACCTGTTTCAGGCGCATAAGATCGTGGTCGAAAAGGGCAGCCCCAAGCGCATGGGGCCTTTCATGGTCACGCGCTGCATGTCGTCCACCAATTCGGCCTGTCTGGCAACGCCCTTCAAGATCAAGGGCGTGAATTATTCGATCACCTCGGCCTGTTCGACATCTGCGCATTGCATCGGCAATGCCGCCGAACTGATCCAGATGGGCAAGCAGGATATCGTCTTTGCCGGCGGGGGCGAGGAACTGGACTGGACCCTGTCCTGCCTGTTCGACGCGATGGGCGCGATGTCGTCGAAATACAACGACACACCAGAAAGCGCCGCCCGCGCCTTCGATGCCACCCGCGACGGGTTTGTCATTGGCGGCGGTGGCGGCATGCTGGTGTTGGAAGAACTGGAACACGCGAAAGCCCGCGGTGCCAAGATTTATGCAGAGGTGACGGGCTACGGCGCCACATCCGACGGGCATGACATGGTCGCACCATCGGGCGAGGGTGGCGAGCGGTCGATGCGGCTGGCCTTGGGCACCCTGCCCGAAGGGCGCCGCGTCAGCTATATCAACGCGCATGGCACCTCTACACCTGCGGGCGACGTGACAGAGGTCGAGGCCATTCGCCGCATCTGGGGCGAAGGCAATGTGCCGCCGATATCTTCGACCAAATCGCTGACTGGGCATTCTTTGGGCGCGACCGGCGTGCATGAAGCGATCTATTCGCTTCTGATGATGCAGGGCAATTTCATCACCGCCAGCGCCAATGTGACAGAGTTGGACCCCGCGATCCGGCCCGGCGAAATCGCCACTTCACTGGTCGAGAATGTCGAGCTGGATTCGGTTCTGTCCAACAGCTTCGGCTTTGGCGGAACCAACGCAACGCTGCTGTTCAGCGCCTATCGCGACTGAGGAGACTGTCATGACAGGTCTGATGCAAGGCAAACGCGGCTTGGTGATGGGCGTGGCCAATGAACGCTCAATCGCTTGGGGAATCGCACAAGCCTTGGCCGCCGAGGGGGCAGAACTGGCCTTCAGCTATCAGGGCGAATCGTTCGGAAAACGGGTGGAACCCTTGGCCGCAAGCGTCGGGTCCGATCTGCTGCTGGATGTCGATGTCTGCAACGACGCCTCTTTGGATGCGGCCTTTGCCGAGTTGAAAGACCGTTGGGGCAGCATGGATTTTCTGGTCCATGCCATTGCCTTTTCGGACAAGGCCGAACTGACCGGTCGCTTTCGCGACACCAGCCGTGCAAACTTCGCCCACTCGCTGGATATTAGTTGTTACAGCTTTATAGACGCGGGCCGCCGCGCGGCGGCGCTTATGCCAGATGGTGGCTGCCTGCTGACCGTGACCTTTCAGGGGTCAAACAAAGTCACCCCGTTCTACAATGTCATGGGCGTGGCCAAGGCCGCGCTGGAAAGTGCGACGCGCTATCTGGCCAATGACCTTGGGCCAGACGGCATTCGCGTGAACGCGATCAGCCCCGGCCCGATGAAAACGCTGGCAGGCGCAGCGATTGGCGGGGCCCGCAAGACCTACCGCCACACCGAAGCCAACGCCCCCTTGCGCACGAACGCCACGCTGAACAGCGTGGGCGGCGCGGCGGTGTTTCTGGCCAGCGACTATGGCGCGCATACCACGGGCGAGATCGTGCATGTCGATGGCGGCTATCACATCATGGGTTTGCCGCAGGTCGAGAACCTATAAAGAAGGGGCTGCGCCCTCTCTGGGCGCACACCCATTCCCTCGGGCCGGGTATGTCGCGCAAGTTAAAGCCGCTTGCCAACAGACAGGCCCAACGCGACCCCGCCCAACGACAGGGCCAGCGTTGCCGCAATGTAGCTCGCGGCGGATATGAACTGACCCGTCTGTAAAAAGCCGAGCGTTTCATACCCAAAAAGCGAAAACGTTGTAAAACCACCGCAAAATCCGGTCATGCCAAAGGCCCGCGCGCGGCCCGACAAGGGCATGGGCGCAAGTAGCCCGATCAGCACCGATCCAATGAAATTGGCGCAGAGCGTGCCGTAGAGCGGCAAGACCCACCACAGCCCTGCCCGCGCGCCCGCGCCAAGCGCGGCACCAAGGGCGACCCACAGGCTCATACCGCGCCCAACCAAAAGCCCAGCGCCACAGCCCCCACCGAAAGCACGATAGACCCGGCCATATTGATCCCGGCCCAAAGATAGGCACCCGATTGCCACATCTGCACGGTGTTCAATGCGAAACTCGACACCGTTGTGTAGGCACCCAGAATTCCCGTAACGGCAAACAGCCACACCAGACTGCCCGGCGCTGCATGGGCCACCAATAGACCCATCGCAAAACTGCCGGTCACATTTACCGCCGCAACACCGCGCGCCCCGGTCAGCCGCGCACAAAGCCAAGCCCGGCCAAGCCCGCCCAAGGCACCACCCGTAAGAACGGCCAAAACTGACCCAAAATCCGGCTCCATACCCTGTGCTTAGCCGATTTCCATACAGCACACCAAGCCGAAACCCACTGCCCGTGATTGACTTGGCGTGACACGGCACGGTAAGCGGCAAGCCAGCAACAACAAAAGGCCGCAGACCGTGTCATCCCAAGTGATCGAAGATGCAATCAAGGCTGGCCGCGACGTGCTGCATACGGAAGCGCGCGCTCTGCACCGGATGGCCGACAATCTTGGACCGGAATTTGCGCAAGCCGTGGAAACGCTAACCGGGCTAAAAGGCCGGCTTATTGTCGTCGGCATTGGCAAATCCGGGCATGTGGGGCGCAAGATGGCCGCGACCTTTGCCTCGACCGGGACGCCCGCGCATTTCGTGCATGCATCGGAAGCCAGCCACGGTGATCTTGGCATGATTACCCAAGACGATTGCTGCATCCTGCTGTCCAATTCCGGCGAGTCGCGGGAATTGAGTGATGTGATCAACTACACACGCCGGTTCAACATTCCGATGATTGCCATTACCCGCGTGCTGCACAGCACGCTGGGCAGCCGTGCCGATATCGTGCTGGCCTTGCCAGACGAACCCGAAGCTTGCGCCATTGGCATGGCGCCGACCACTTCGACCACGGCCAGCATGGCGCTGGGCGATGCGCTGGCCGTCGCGGTTATGCGCCGCAAAGGGTTTGACCCTGAAAATTTCCACATTTTTCACCCCGGCGGCAAGCTGGGTGCGCAATTTCTGCGCGTGTCGGACCTGATGTATACCGGCGATCTTCTCCCGCTGGTGCAAGAAGATACGCCCATGCCCGATGTGCTGATGCGGATGACGGGAACCGGCTATGGCGTGGCGATCATCGTTGATGGACAGCGCCTGACCGGTATCATCACCGATGGCGATCTGCGCCGCAACATGGACGGCTTGATGACCCGCCGCGCAGGCGATGTGGCCACCCGAAACCCCAAGACCATCACCCCGGAATCATTGGTGTCAGAAGCCGTGGCGGTGATGAACGCCAAGAAGGTGACAGCGCTTTGCGTGGTGAACGACACAGAAAGCCTGTCAGGCTTGATCCGGCTGCACGACTGCCTGCGCGCCGGTGTGGTATGACGCGGGCTCTATTTGTTACCTATGATCTGCGGCCGACTACTGTGGCGGCTAGTATCACGGAACCCTTGCGATGACACCGCGTCGCCCGCTGCTACTGCAAGCCTATCTCGGTCTCAGCCGAATGCTACCAAGCCTGTGGCACGGACTGGCTAAACAGATTCACCGGCACCAAGCTGCCAAGCGGGACCGGTTCCGCGAACGGCTGGGACATTCGAGCATACCGCGCCCAAGCGGTCGGGTAATTTGGGTGCATGCAGAGTCTGTAGGCGAGGTGAGCACAGTCGCCAGCCTATTGCACGATATCGCCGAGCACGGCCATATCGTGATAACGACAACAACGCAAAGCGGAGCCGAACGGGTTGAAAGTCTGGGGTCGGAACGCATCCTGCATCAGTTCAAACCCGCCGATACACCGGTTGCGATTGGGCGTTTTCTTGACCATTGGCGCCCCCGCGCCGCTGTGTTCGTAGAAAGCGACATGCCGCCGGTTGCGCTGTCCATCTTGCGACAACGCGGCATCGCCCGTGCGCTTTTAGCGGCCCGTCCCTCGGGAACGCGGCGCAGGGCCCCGAAAATCGCTGCGGCTCTACTTGCAGAATTTGACCTCGTGACCGCCAGTTCGCAAAGCGTGGCGGACGAGCTTGAGGGCCTAAAGGTCAAGGTCCATCATGTCGAAGACCTGAAAGCCTATCAAAGCGCGGTGACGGAACCGTTACCTTGGTCTGAGGCACAACGCACAAGGCCCATCTGGTTGGCCGTATCGGCGCATCCCGAAGAGTATGATTTGCTTTTTGCCGCCCACGATCACCTCCAAGCCCGTGAGCCGACCGCGCTGATGGTGATCGCGCCGCGCCATCCCGTGTCAAGCCGGGCATGGGCCCCAAAGCGCTTTGCACCGGTGTTTTTTTCGGATGGTCATCAACCAAAAGATGACACAGGGCTGTTCGTGATGGATGCATTTGGCCACGTGCCACAACTTCACCTGTTAAGCCATGTTAGCTTTATCGGCGGATCCTTGGGCAAGCGGGGCGGCCATAGTCCGTGGGAAGCTGCGCGCGCAGGGAGCTACATTCTGACCGGGCCAGATATTGCCAATAACGCACCCGCCTATAACGGGCTTGCGCATGAAATCATCACGACGCCTAACGCGCTTGCCGATGCGGTTTGCAAGGCATGGGCTGCGCCCCGCCCTGCGCCAATCTTGCGTAGCGCCAAGAACAGCCAGACCACCCGCGCCGTGCTGGACATGTTGCAGGCCCAATGCTGATGACACCGTGGTTCAACATTGCCCTCGCGGCCAAGCTGACGACCGGATCGCGCCGCGCGGAATTAGTGGCGCTTCTTGCCGCAAAACCGATACCGTCACAGGCCCCACGCCTTATCGTGGCGACGCCGCGCCGCTTTGTCAGTCTACCAAAACTCCTGAAACCAAATGAAGCCATCGATGCAATGTTGCGCACGTTTCGCGCGACATTTGATTTAGCCGCCGAACAAGGGCTAACCGCCCGGCTGGAGCTTTTTCAAAATTATATATAGATTATGTGCCTGATGTTGCTGCGGCCAACGGCGAAGAGGCCGTCGCCCATACGATGAGCGGACTTGCCGGATGACGCCTCTATGAGCTGAAATCTTCGCCAACCGATTCGAACAACGATTGCCGCGAGTTAAGCTTCAATCTTGACGAACGGCGCAGTCTTGCCTAATGGACAGAGGATGAAATCGCAGCGCATTATCGCCTATCTGGCAGAGCCCAATGCCGAGAAACAGGCCTTATTCAGAGCTGTGGCCAGAAGGCTTGGGTACGGGCAGTCCTTGGCGTCATGGCCCATATCGATCCGGGGCTACCCCGAGACGGCGGCGCGAGCGGAAGAATGTCTGGGCCGGGCCAAGAAACAGCCGCGCGGAACATTAGGTAGGGCGTTGAAGCGAGCGTTCCTCAAGGGGCGTTACAACTGGGCGCGGCGCTGGTTTTCCGCGAGGCCCGGAGCCGTGGCTATGTGCTGGCAGGGACTGACAGGCACGCGGCGGGCCTTCATTGAAGGCGCACGCGATGCCGGCGCGCCGACGCTCTTCGCTGAGCTGGCCCCGCTGCCGGGCCGCTGGACTTTGGACGCGCAAGGCGTGAACGCGGAAAACTCGGTCCCGCGACGGTGGGAGGCCTATGACGCGGTTGCCCCTAATTATGAGCTGCTCGCAGGGCTCCGCGAGGCTTTCGAGGCGCGTCAGCCGCGGCGACGCGACGTCGGCCAGAGCGACGCGCCGCTCCCCGAGGACGCGCGTTTTCTCTTCGTACCCTTGCAGGTGCCCGATGACAGCCAGATGATCCTCTTTGCCGGCTGGTGCGGCGGGCTGGAGGGGTTCATCGACGCGCTGGCGGAGGCCTCGGCGGCCCTACCCGAAGGCTGGCATCTGCGGCTCAAGGAGCACCCTTCGGCGAAACGCTCCGTCCGCGCGCGCATCGAGCGGCATATCGCGGCGGGCGCGCGGCTGGAGCTCGACAACGCGCGCGACAGCTTCGCCCAGCTCGAAGCGAGCGCGGGAGTTCTGACCGTGAACAGCTCGATGGGGCTCCAAGCTATGTTCTTCGACAAGCCGGTAATCGTCACCGGCGAGGCCTTCTTCGCCTTCGAGGGGGTGGCGCATCCAGCGGGCAGCCCGCAGGAGCTCGCACAGCTTCTGGCTGATCCGGACGCGCTCGGCCATGATGGCGACTTGCGCGCGCGCTTTCTGACCTGGCTGGCGCACGATTATTACATCGACTTCGACGGAAAGGCGCTGATCGACTCCGCGCAGCTTGGTCGGATCACGAAAAAGATAGAGGGGCCGCAGGATTCCTAACCGCCATTTCAGCCTGTTCAAGACCTTCGTCGACCGCGAGCGAGGCGTGGCGCTTCTGCTCAATCCGAAGGTGCTCACGACGTTCACACGGCGCTTTCTGACCGATGGCATGCGAGAGTTCCATGGGCTCTCAGACCCGTCGGCAGGCCGCTATCGGCTGGTGAAGAATGCGCGGCGTTTTCCCATGGCACGGCTCAGGGATTACCTGCATTTCCGCACTCACCACGACGACTACAAGATATTCGCCTTCGTCCGCAACCCCTATGCACGGGTCTATTCCGGCTGGAAGGACAAGTTCTACGACGGGCACAAGGGCTCTGACTACGGGCGGCTCTCGGGCTATCCTAGGTCCATGCGGCGCGGTGAACTGAAAAAGGCGAGGGCCTATTGTCGGAAACATGGCCTGCCGGGGGCCGCTGAAGGCGAGCTGGTGCCATTTGCCAGCTTCGTACGCTACATGGCTGACCAGCCGCCGGGGGAGCGCAACCAGCACTGGGACCAGCAGGTGCTTGTCCTGCAGCAGCCCAAGTTCAGGCTGGCGGGCGCTTACAAGATCGAGCATGAACTTGACAAGGGCATCAGGACGATCGCAGAAGCGCTGGAATTCGACCCTGACTGGGCCGTTACTCAGCTTAGCCGCAAAGCGAATGTCTCGAGCCGTTACGATGGCTCTGCGCACCCGATGACCGATGAGGTGGCCGAGGAAGTCTTTCACGCCTGCGAACCGGATTTCGACGTATTCGGCTATGACAAGGAAAGTTACCGGGAGCTTTGGTAGCCCGCGCGTTCGTGCACTTCGAGCCGGGGGACGAGCAAGTCGAAGGTGCGCGAGGCGACCTAGAACCCATATCGCGCGATGCAAGCCTGTTCCAAGAATGCAAGCGAAGCGCCTGCCCCCTCGCCCGCCTGCGCCACGTTGGTAAAGGCCTGGAACACCCGGTCAAGCTGGCGGTCATAGGCCAGATCGACCTTGGAGGACGGCAGCAGCGGCACAAAGCTGAAATTTAGCGCCGTGCCTTCGGGGAAGCACCCGGCGATGAACTTTACCAATTCGACACTGGTTGCTTGGCAGCCCCAATTGCCACGAAACCCGGTGAAATTGATGATAACGATCCGTTTCACTTCTAGTCCTTCCTTGCCGGGTGTTCCATTGTTCGTGATAGGATAGAAGCTAGGCGAGCACCAATGGGTTTCGGTAAGACATAGTCAGGGTATCCGCATGGGACTGGCCTCTTTGAAAGGATCATGGGGCTTGTCGCCGATTGAGCAGTCAGGTGCAAGATCGGGTAGCAGGCCAACGTGCCCCTTGCCCGCGGATCACGCACCATCTGTGGAGGTCAGGCGCAGCATGGGAATACCCATCTTTCGCACCTGCGCATGCAATTTCGGGCTTTCCGTGACAAGCACCGCACCGGCGGCCTTGGCCCAGACATGCAGATCAGCGGCCCCGTCGCCAACATAGACAAAGCCTTGCGCGCCGTAGCGCTTGCTCAGAAAAGCTGCCTTGTCGCGCCCCTTGAGGTTGTTGCCAAGGGTGGACGCATGAACCTCATCAAAAAGCTCCAGATGCCCAGCGATCGCCCGCGCCGTGCCGTCCTCTGCTGCCGTGGCCAGCACAACCCGCCGCCCCGCCGCGCGCCATAGGCGGATCAGCGCCAGAACGGCGGCATTGTAGCGCAGGCCCGCAGGATCGAACGGAGCGCGCTGCGCCACGGCGCGCTTAAGGCCGGGACGCCCCCCTTGCGCCAAGGCCGCAGCCAACAGCACCGACGACCAAGGCGCGCGCCAAAGCAGCTGGACCAATCCGCGCCGCAACATGTCGCCCGGCACAAGCGTGCCGTCCAGATCGACAGCCAGCACCGCGTCAGGACAGGCAGCCAACAGGCCGGCCGCGTCATAGAGTGCCGGTTTGCTGTTCATCTGCACAAAATCGACATGGTGATGCGCCATTTTTTGTTAGCATGGTTACCCAAAACCTACATAACTGCATAGATACCGCGCCAGAGTTTCCTTAATCTCAAGGTGGATTGTCAGAGTGTGAGCATGGTCGGCGACATTCCTCGATTGCCTGCCAAAACACTTGGCATCGGCAGGATCGCGACCTTTGACGGGTTGCGCGGGGTTGCCGCACTGGTTGTCGTGGTATTTCACTTTCTTGCAATGCTTCATCCCGACTGGGTGTCTGATTACGCCCAAGCGCCTGCCTTGTTGCTCGCAACCCCTCTGGCGGTTTTCTGGAACGGTTTTTTCGCAGTCGCAGTGTTTTTCGTGCTGTCGGGCTTTGTCATGGCCGCCGCGGCAGAACGGCGTCACGCAAACCTGTTGGAGAACGCGCTGCTGCGCTACCTGCGGCTGGCGCTGCCTGTTTTGGCCAGCATTCTACTGGCCTACCTGTGGCTTAGACTGATGCCCAACGCCGCAGGCAACCTGGCCCGCAGTCTAGACGCCCCTTCGGAATGGCTGGCCTTCACGGCCCAAGGGCCGCTGCCCGGTTTGGGCGCTGCCATCCACGACGGGCTGGCGGGCAGTTTCATTACCGGCATGTCACCTTTCAACAATGTGTTGTGGGCCATGCAAGTGGAACTGGTCGGTTCGCTGTTCCTGTTCGCGGCCTACTGGCTGGGCGGGTTCGGACCTTGGGTGCGCTTTGCCGCATTGGCCGGGTTCGCCCTGTTGGGCCTGCTGGTGCTGCGCGATATCTATCTATGTTTCGTAACCGGCGCGCTTTTGTACGAGGGCCACAAAGCTGGGATCTGGCTGAGGTTGCCGCCGGTCACAGGGCTGCTGGCGTTGGCCTTGGGGATGATGCTGGGCACGCCCGGCGGCAGATTTGCAATAAGCTGGCTCCCCGAATTCGTGCCGGACCGTTTGTATCCGGGCAACCCTTGGGGCTTGGCACCCGTCGCGGGTGCCACGCTCATTCTGCTGGCGGCGCTTCAGCTTCGGACCCTGCAAAACTGGTTCAAAACTGCGCCACTGCAATGGCTTGGACGGGTTTCCTTCGGGCTATACTTGGTGCATGTGCCGATTCTTTATACTTTCCTTGCGTGGGAAAGGCTGACCCTTGGGCTGCCTGAATTGCTGCTTTTCCCTGCCTATCTGGCTGCGGTGCTGGCCTTGGCGTATCTGTTCACACTTGTTGTGGACGAACCAACCTTGCGCTTGTTGGGCCGAATTCGCGAACAGCTTGCCCGCCTGCGCAGCCTAACCCGCGTGCCCAGCCTGACCGCCAGCGCCACCGCGCCGGTCTGGCCATGGGTCTTGTTGGCCAGCGCGGGCCTGATGGCCACGACCCTGATAAATGGCGGTGTCGCCATCTATTACGACTCTGCCATTTACCTGCACCGTCCCGAGGGGATGTTGAGGCTACTTTCGTCTATGCCATTCATGGACCTCGTGCCAACAGACGCAGCGCCTGCCGCTGCCTTGCCGCAAGACAGCAACACGACAGGCGCTACCGCGCCCGCGCTTCAATTCAGCGGGCGGTCCATATTCTACCAGATCTTCGCTTGGTCAGGGCTGGAAGCCGGGCGGCTATGGTCACTGGCGGCGGCGCATGCGGTGATGGTGGCCTACCCGGCGGCCTTGCTGCTGGCGCATGGGCTTGGCAGGGCACCGCGCTGGGGCTTTATTCTGGGTCTCAGCGCGTTGGGGCTGTTGACCCCGCTTGGACTGTCGATTGGCACGGCCATGCCCGATATCTTGGCGGGGGTGCTGGTGCTGGCTCTGACGGCGCTAATGGTCGGGTGGCAAGCGCTTCGCTGGTGGGATCGGACCTTGCTGTTGGCGCTGGTCGGCTTTGCGATGTTGTCGCATACCAGCCACCTTCTGTTGGCACCGGCGCTTGTCATCGCCGTGCTGTTGTTGCCCTTGCGCAGTGCCGCAATGTGGCGCACCGCCGCCATGATCGGGCTGGTCTGCACGGCGGTCGTAGGGTTCGAGCAGCTTCACAAGACGCTGCGCAACCAAGGCAGCGATACGATCCATGTCACGCGCCCGCATCTGACCGCACATCTGGTCGATGACGGGCCGGGCGTTGATTACCTGCGCCGCGCCTGTCCAGATGTCGGCTTCCGACTATGCGCGTATGTCGATCACCTGCCTATCGAGTGGCGCGACTTCCTGTTTGGTGGGTCCGAACCGGGCACGCGTTTCTTCGCCGATGGCCCGCCAGAGTTGCAAAAAGCCATCAGCCTAGAGCAATTCGCCTTCACGCGCGCCGTTGTCGCGGATGACCCGGTCGCGGTATTGGATTTCGCAACAGCTGCCTTCCTGCGCCAAATGGTCATGTTCGACCCGGCAGGGCTGCTACTGCCCGCCTATTTGATGGAGCGCATGGACGACAGGGCGCTGGCCCTTTTCGACGCCTATCCTGACTGGATGAAAGCACAATTGCGCACGCTTGCCGTGGTCGAACAAGAGCACCTGCTCTCGATGCTGCATATCAGCACCATCGGCTTGACGCTGCTTGCACTGGCGGTGCTGGGACAGGCGCTCTATCGGGGCGCAGAGCACCGCGCGCAACGCGAACTGGTGCTTGTCTGCGCGGCGCTACTACTTGGCGTCATGCTCAATGCGGCGATTTGCGGGGTTCTGGCATCGCCCTATGACAGGTTTCAGGCGCGCATCATCTGGCTGGTCCCGCTGGCCGGGCTGGCGCTGATCGCGGCACGCCGCGCGCCCGCTGCGCGCAGAAACGGTCCCGACCCACATAAACCGGAAAGACCTTTCACATGACCCGTGACGATAGCATTGAACAGCGGCATCGGCGCCAAGCCCGGGCGGCAAATATCAAAGACTACCTGCGCTTGGCCCGCTTTGACCATTCCACCAAACATATGTTCATCCTGCCCGGCATTGCACTGGCGCTGTTGCTGCGCGGCGATCAAGGAGAGCCTTTGCTGAACATCCCCTTGGGGTTTCTGGCAGCGATCTGTGCGGCTTCGGCGAATTATGTCATCAATGAATGGCTTGATCGTGATTTCGACCGCCATCACCCCGAGAAATCCGAACGCGCCGCCGTGCAGGTGTCGCTGGATATACGACTGGTCTACGCATGGTATGGCACATTGGCGCTTGCGGCAGTCGCACTTGGCTTTGCAATTCATGGCGGGTTTGGCGTGACAATCCTGTGCTTTCTGGCCGCCGGGCTGGTCTATAACGTGCCGCCGCTGCGCAGCAAGGACCGGCCCTATCTGGACGTGGTGTCGGAATCCGTCAACAATCCGCTACGGCTGATGCTGGGCTGGGCCATGATCGACCCGGTCACCTTGCCGCCAGTGTCGGTTCTGCTCAGCTTTTGGTTTGGTGGCGCATTCCTGATGAATACCAAGCGCTTGGCCGAGTTCCGCGATATCGTGGCAGATTTGGGCCAAGCGCGCCTTGCGCTTTATCGCAAGTCTTTTGCCCATTACACCGAAGCGCGGCTGTCGGTGGCAAACCTGACCTATGCGCTTTTATGCGTGATGTTCCTTGCAGTCTTCGTGGCGAAATACCGCATCGAATATGTGCTGCTGTTCCCGATTGTCGTGTATCTGTGCAGACGGGGTCGGTCGCGCGCAAACCGGAAAAGCTGTTTTCCGAAATTCGCCTGATGGCGGCAAGCGGTGCCGCGACGCTGGTCTTCGTTTTGACCACCATCTTTGACATACCGGTTCTGGACATGCTGGCCGAACAGCATTTCATCGACTTGCACGGCTTTGCGACCATTCCCGATCCGTCCCATGCGCCATAGGATGACCCGAACTGTGCCCCGGCAACGCTTTTTCCGCTATATCCTGACCGGCGGCGCGGCGGCTCTGGTCGATCTGGGCGGCTTTGCGATGTTGTTGCAGTTTCCCGTGCCGATCGCGCTGGCCGGGACAGCGAGTTTCGCACTTGCCGTTTTGGTTAACTACACGCTGACCTCGCGCTTTGTGTTTCAGGTGCAACCGGGACTGCAGCGCCTGCCAGCGTTTGCCCTTGGGGCTTTGGCCGGGCTTTGCATCAACATGGGGGGCACATTGGGGCTAAGCGCCTTGGGCTTTGCACCGGTTTTGGCAAAATGCGCCGGCATCGGCATGGCCTTTCTGTTCAACTATGCGATCAACGCTGCGGTGATATTTCGTCGGTAAAGGGCCGCGCGAAAACACCCGACAGGCGCGAAGCACAGAGCTTGTCCCCGAAGAGGGCGGGTGCGAGGTGGGTTTAATCGAGCGCTTGCTCTAACGCCTCGCGGATCAGGCGCTGGTAGGGGATGCCGCGTTCTTTCGCACCGACACGGCAGAGGCCGCCAGAGCAGCCCGGATCAGGGCAGGTGTCTGCATGGGTCAGGCCCCTTGGAACGGATCACGGGACTTGTCGCCGATTGGGGGGGCGGGTGCAAGATGGTGTTGGTTGGGGCAGGCGGGTGGATACACAAGCTCATATCGAAGCAAAGCGATGAAACTATGTATCTTTCTTACCGTTGAAATATTTGACAATCTGGGGAACCAGCCCGGAGGCCGCGAATGCTATTGCGACCGCTGGCTGTCCGATGACAGCACAATATATCGCTCCGCCAACTAAGCCCAAAGAAACAACAACGGACCCAAAAACGCGAGCAAAATCATTAAAGACCAACCAACCGTTGTCCCTTGAGCGGATTGCTTGCTCTTTCTCGGCCATCGACATGATCCTATCAGCCATACCGGGGAGGACCGCTTCGTATTGATGCAGCATTTGCGGCGGAGGTAGCGGACCCGCATACATGGCAGACTGCACGATGGACCTGATTTCGTCGGCTTCTTCGGTCTCCAAACTGTTTACTTCGGAGAGATCAACATCATCACCTTGCGGCTCAGCCGAAGTTACAGTCCCTTTTTCGTGTTCATCCGACTTCTGTTGGTCAGACCCACTTTCATTTTCGCGCAACTGATATCGCCTCATTCACCGCATGTGAAAAATAATTTTCAATATTCATCCTGTCTTCCATTACCCCACGAATGCCCGACGCTGGACGGCTGAGGCCCAAATTGATCGAGCTATCATACATATCTGAGAAAAGATCTGAGAGCTTCGCCGCCCGTTTGAAATGTTCGGAACTCTTACGATCAACAACATTTCCTACATGCGGCATTGCAAGCGCATCCGCCAATTCGGCGAGCTTCTCACTTTGCTCACGCATAGCCGCTAGCACACTCATTAGATGCACGTATCGCTCCGATATCTTGGCGAGCTCCTCGGTGGTAGCTGGTGAAACATCAAAGGTGCTAACGTCATCTCGCATCGACTTCGCTAGGTCTTTGTCTACTACTTCTTTCATCATTTTGATGGATTTTGCCAAGCGCATCGTTGCTTCACGCCTAGCGCTCTCTCTAGGGTCCGAATCCTTAACAGCTCGAGGGTTCATACCGACACCTTAGCTCCCGTCGCATTCTTGTGGAGTTACGACACACATTATCGAAGGTATATACCAATAACCGCTGAATCAATGGTTGAGACGCATCAATAATAGTTGCGCGCTACCCCTCACCTCGTAAACTTCTTATACTTCACCCGCTTCGGCTCCAGCGCGTCCGGGCCCAGCCGCCGCTTCTTGTCTTCCTCGTAGGCCGCGAAGTTGCCTTCGAACCATTCGACATGCGCCTCGCCCTCGAAGGCCAGAATATGCGTGCAGAGGCGGTCAAGGAAGAAGCGGTCGTGGCTGATGATGACCGCGCAGCCTGCGAAATCTTCCAGCGCGGCTTCCAGCGCTTGCAGGGTTTCCACGTCCAGATCGTTGGTCGGCTCGTCCAAGAGCAGCACATTCCCGCCCGCGCGCAAGAGCTTCGCCATATGCACGCGGTTGCGTTCCCCGCCGGACAGAAGGCCAACATTCTTCTGCTGGTCGCCGCCCTTGAAGTTGAAGGCAGAGCAATAGGCGCGGCTGTTCACTTCGGCGTCGCCCAGTTGAATAACGTCCAACCCGTCCGAGATTTCTTCCCACACGGTTTTGTTGCCATCCAGCGCGTCGCGCGACTGGTCCACATAGCTTAACTGCACGGTGTCGCCGAATTCTACGGTCCCGGCATCGGGCTGCTCCTGCCCCGTCAGCATGCGGAACAGGGTCGATTTCCCCGCCCCGTTCGGCCCGATCACGCCGACAATGCCACCGGGAGGCAGCGCGAAGGACAGGTTTTCGATCAGCAGCTTGTCCTCGAACCCTTTGCGCAGGTCGGTCACTTCGATGACCTTGCCGCCCAAGCGCGGGCCGTTGGGGATGATGATCTGGGCGCGGCCAACCTTCTCGCGCTCGGACTGGTTGGCCTTTTCCTCATAGGCGGAAATGCGGGCCTTGGATTTGGTCTGCCGGGCCTTGGCCCCGGCCCTGATCCATTCCAATTCGCGCTCCAGCGATTTCTGGCGCGATTTGTCCTCGCGCGCTTCTTGGGCCAAGCGCTTGGCCTTTTGCTCCAACCACGAGGAATAGTTGCCCTCGTAAGGAATGCCGCGGCCACGGTCGAGTTCCAGAATCCAGCCGGTGATGTCATCAAGGAAGTAACGGTCATGGGTCACGATCAGGATCGTGCCCTTGTAGTCGATCAGGTGCTGTTGCAGCCATGCGACCGTTTCGGCGTCCAGATGGTTGGTGGGTTCGTCCAGCAGCAGCATGTCGGGCGCTTCCAAAAGCAGCTTGCAAAGCGCCACGCGGCGGCGTTCGCCGCCCGACAGGGTTTCGACATTCGCGTTGTCCGGCGGGCAGCGCAACGCCTCCAGCGCGACATCGATCTGGCTGTCCAGATCCCACAGGTTTTCCGCGTCGATCTGGTCTTGCAGTTCGGCCATTTCCTCTGCGGTCTCATCGGAGTAGTTCATGGCCAGCTCGTTATACCGCTCCAGCTTGGCCTGTTTTTCCGCCACGCCCAGCATGACATTGCCGCGCACATCAAGCGCGGGGTCCAGATGCGGTTCCTGCGGCAGGTAGCCGACCTTGGCGCCCTTGGCCGCCCATGCCTCGCCGGTGAAATCCTTGTCAGCCCCGGACATGATGCGCAGAAGCGTGGATTTGCCCGCGCCGTTCACGCCCACCACGCCGATTTTCACCCCGGGCAGGAAAGACAGGCGGATATTTTCAAAACACTTCTTGCCACCCGGGTAGGTCTTGGACACGCCATCCATGTGGTAGACATATTGATACGACGCCATGGCATTTGCTCCTGATCTGTTTGGCCCGACACCTACAGCCGCACAGGGTCTGTCGCAAGCAAATCACACAAGGGTGATGTTATGATCTTTGACGCCGTTGCGTAGGGTTCAGCAGTCACTATGGAGGATAAAATGATTTCTCGCCGCGCCGTTCTGGCCGCTTCGCTGCTGGCCCTGCCCGCGTCGCACCTGTTTGCCCAAGCGACCCCCGTGCTCGATGGCCATGACCCGGTGGCCTATTTCACCGAAGGTACCCCGCGCCGGGGTGATCCGGCCTATGCGTTCGATTGGGACGGCAAACGCTGGCATTTCGCATCGGCGGCCAACAGGGATGCCTTTGCCGCCGCGCCCGCAGCTTACGCCCCGCAATACGGGGGCAACTGCGCCTGGGCGGTGGCCGAGGGCTACCTGGCCCCGGTGGACCCGGACGCCTGGGCGATCGTGGACGGAAAGCTGTATCTGAACGCGAACCGACGAATCCAACGCCGTTGGGAACGGGACATTCCGGGCTTTATCCGACGGGCCGATGCCAACTGGCCGGGTCTGCGCAACAACTAGGCAGACGGGCGCGACGTCAGGTCAGTCGGGGGCAAGGGGCGAAAGCGCCCTTGCCATTGCCGTGTTTTTAGGCAGAAATGGCGGGCAGGTTCGAACCAGCAAGGTCACATGCCCGACACGCCCGTTATCGAGATCCGCGACCTGCACAAGGCCTATGGGCCGCTGGAGGTGCTGAAAGGGGTCAGCCTGACCGCGCAGAAAGGCGACGTGATTTCGCTGATCGGGTCGTCCGGGTCGGGCAAGTCCACTCTTTTGCGCTGCTGCAACCTGCTGGAAGACAGCCAGCAAGGCGACATCCTGTTCGAAGGCGAACCCGTGCGCTGGCGCGGCACAGGCGGCCATCGCCAACCTGCCGACCGCGCGCAGGTGACGCGCATTCGCACCAACCTGTCGATGGTGTTTCAAAGCTTCAACCTGTGGTCGCATCTGAGCGTGTTGCAAAACGTCATGGAAGCGCCGCTGCATGTGCTGAAACAGGATCGCGCGATTGTCGAGCCGCGCGCCCGCGCGCTGTTGGACAAAGTCGGCATTGGCGACAAGGCCAATGTCTACCCCGCGCAAATATCGGGCGGGCAGCAACAACGCGCCGCGATTGCCCGCGCGCTGTGCATGGAACCGCGCGCCTTGTTGTTCGATGAACCGACCTCGGCGCTGGATCCTGAACTGGAACAAGAAGTGGTGCGCGTGATCCGGGCACTGGCCCAAGAAGGGCGCACCATGCTGATTGTAACCCATGACATGCGCATGGCCGCCGATGTGTCCAACCATGTCGTGTTCCTGCATGATGGCCGCATCGTGGAAGAGGGGCCACCCGACACCCTGTTCGGCAATCCGCAATCCGAGCGGCTGAAGCAGTTCCTCAGCCACAGTCAACCCAACTAGCCCTAAACCAACCGGGAGTAATGACATGAAAAAACTGATCCTTGGCCTGTCGCTGGCGGCCTTCGGCGCAAGCGCCGCTTTTGCACAAGACGTGGTGCGCATGGGTTCTGAAGGCGCTTACCCTCCATATAACTTCATCAACGACGCCACGGGCGAACTGGACGGGTTCGAGCGCGAATTGGGTGATGAAATCTGTGCCCGCGCCGAACTGACCTGCGAATGGGTCATCAACGATTGGGACACGATCATTCCCAATCTGGTCTCGGGCAACTACGACACGATCATGGCGGGTATGAGCATTACCGAAGCCCGCAAGGAAGTCATCTCGTTCAGCCAGAACTACCTGCAACCCGAACCCTCGGCCTTTGTCGCGCTGGAAGGCACCGATGCCGACGTGACCATGTCGGGCGTGGTGGCCGCGCAGTCTGGCACCATTCAGGCAGGCTATATCGCGGAATCAGACGCGGACCTGCTGGAATTCCCGACGCCAGACGAAACCATCGCGGCGCTGCGCAACGGCGAAGTTGACGCGGTTCTGGCCGACAAGGCGTTTCTGGAACCCTATGTGACCGACTCGGCAGGGGAACTGGTCTTTCTTGGCGATGACGTGCTGCTGGGCGACGGGATCGGTGTTGGCACCCGCCAAAGCGATGACGAGTTGCGCGCCACCTTCGACGGCGTGATTGCCGAGATGAAAGCCGACGGGTCGCTGAACGCCATGATTACCAAATGGTTTGGCGAAGAAACGCCGCTGTTCGAGTAAGGCAAACGGGCGGGGCCGCCGGTCGGCCCTGCCCCCCTGCCCGCGCGCATGTTCGGCTTTTGCTCTGACCCTTCGGTCCTTGAAGGTTTCGACTGGTTCGCCTGTTACCTGACCTCGGCGACACATCAGAACTTTTATTGGGCGTTTTTTCTGGTGATGGTGCTGCTGGCCGTCACCGCACCCATGTCGCTTGGCATGGGCATGCTGGGCGCGTTGGCCCTGCGGGCGCGCATCGCGCCCTTGGTCTGGTTCGGCAAAGTCTACGTCAATATCGTGCGTGGCGTGCCCGATATCGTGTTCTTCCTGTTCGTGCCGATCGCCCTTGGGCAGGGGCTGGAATGGATGCTGCATCAGGCGCGCTGCCCCGAATGGACAGAGCCGATCCGCCAAGGCACTGATTTCCTTGTCTGCCCAGAGGCCAAACTGCCGCCCAACGGGTCGCCGCAATGGATGTATAACGCCTATTCCTTTGGCATGGCGGTGCTGGCCTTTGCGCTGGTCTTTGGCGCTTTCGTGGCCAATACGCTGCACGGTGCCATGCAGGCCGTGCCGCACGCCCAAGTGGAAACCGCCGAAGCCTATGGCATGACCCGCGCCCAAACCTTTCGCCGCGTGGTGCTGCCGCAGATGTGGGTCTATGCGCTGCCCGGCCTGTCGAATATCTGGCAAATCCTGATAAAGGCGACTCCGCTTCTGTTCCTGCTGGGGCTGCAAGACATCGTCTATTGGGCGCGCGAGTTGGGCGGGCAGAAAACCTCGCTTTACAGCTACCCGCACCCCGATTGGCGGATGTGGTATTTTCTGTCGCTGCTGGTGTTTTACCTGTTCCTGACATGGGCCAGCGAACGGGTCTTCGCGTGGCTAAGCCGCCGGCTGTCGCATGGCCAAGCCACCGCTGCGGGTGAACGGCTGCGAAAGGCGGGCGCATGAGAACCTGTTGGGAGAGCTTCGAGGCTTATGGCCTGCGCGCGCTTGGCCGTGACTATGGCGAACGGCTTTTGCCGCGGGGTTTGGACATTACCTTTTGCGATCAGGTGTTCCTGATCGGTTCGGGCCTGATGTGGAACATCTACTTCGCCGCTCTTGCCATCGCCATCGGCTTTGGGCTGGCGGTTGCCGTGGCCATGGCACGCTTTAGCGATATCCCGTGGCTGTCGCGCCTTGCGGGTCTGTTCATTTTCGTGTTTCGCGGCTCACCGCTCTTTATCCAGTTCTTTTTCTTTTATGCGGCTTTCGTGCTCTTGCCCCGGAACGGCATCGACATTCCGCTGGGATTCATCACGCTGACGGTCGACACATCTGCGCTGACCACGGCGCAGGTGGGCGGGCTGTTCGTGCTGGTGCTGAACACCACCGCCTATTCCGCCGAATTGTTCCATGGGGCCCTGCAATCCATCCCGAAAGGCGATCTGGAAGCCGCGGATGCTTACGGAATGCATGGCTGGACCAAGTTTCGCCGGGTGATCTTTCCAAATATGCTGCGGCTGGCATGGCCCAGCTACACGAATGAGGCGATCTTCCTGACCCATTCCACTACGCTGGTGTTCCTGTCCGCTTTCCCCGCGCGCCAACAGGTGGGCGAGGCATTCTATTACGCCCGCTACTTCGTGGACCAGACCTTCAACCCCTTCGTGGCCTATCCGCTGGTCGCAGCCTATTTCGTGGCCCTGACATTGGTGATCGTCGGCCTTTACGGGTTGGCAGGGCGGCATTTGAACCGGCATTTGCCACGGGCCCGGCGCGTGCGGTTCCGGTTCCGCCCGCAATATATTCGTTAAGCCATGGACCCAGATTCTTTACGCCAGATTCGTGTGGTCATCCCTGATCTGAACGGAATTGCCCGCGCCAAGCGGATGCCTGCCAGCGCCTTGCCCAAGCTGATGGCGGGGCAGGTGAAGATGCCGCTCTCGGCGCTCAATCTGGACATACTGGGCAATGATATCGCCGACAGCCCGCTTGTGTTCGAAACAGGCGATGCAGATGGCTTTCTGCGCCCCACCGCGCGCGGGCTTTTGCCCATGCCGTGGATCGGGCCAGAGGCCGCGATGCTGCCCATGGCCATGCACGATGAAGGGGACCACCCCTTTGCGGGCGACGCGCGCCATGCGCTGGCCGCGATAATCGACCGGCTGGCCGCGCGCGGTCTGACCGCCGTGACCGCGACAGAGCTGGAATTCTACCTGATCGACGATAGCAGCGGCCGCTTTCAGCCCCCGGTCAACCCGACCACGGGGCGGCGCAGTTGGGGCGCGGCAACGCTTTCGATGCAGGTGATGGACACGTTCAACCCGTTCTTTGATGCGCTTTATGCAGGCTGCGAAGCCTTGGGCATTGACGCCGAGACTGCCACATCAGAGGCCGGGCCGGGCCAGTTCGAGATCAACCTGAACCACGGCGCCGACCCAATGCGCATGGCCGATGACACATGGTTGTTCAAGCTGCTGGTGCGCCGGCTGGCGCGGGCGCATGGCTTTGCCGCCAGTTTCATGGCCAAGCCTTACCCCGACGCATCGGGCAGCGGGCTGCATGTCCATGCCTCGCTGTTGGACCGCGACGGGCGCAATATATTCGATGATGGCACGGCGCGCGGGTCGGATGCGCTGCGGCATGCCATTGGTGGGCTGCTGGCGACGATGGCGGATGCGACGCTTATCTTTGCCCCCCATGCGGGCGGCTATGATCGGCTGGTGCCGGGCGCCCATGCGCCCACCGGCATTGGCTGGGCCTATGAAAACCGCACCGCATCGGTCCGGGTGCCCAATGGCCCGCCCGCCGCGCGACGGCTGGAACACCGGGTGCCCGGCGGCGATACCAACCCCTATCTGGTGCTGGCCGCTATTCTGGGCGGGATGGAGCTGGGTCTTGCCGACCAGATCGCCCCGCCGCTCCCGCTGACCGGCAATGCCTATGCGCAGAATCTGCCCCAGATCCCTGCAGACTGGGAGGATGCGGTCGCACGCTTTGCCGCGTCTGATGCTATGCCACGGCTGTTCCCGCACCGGCTGATCGACAATTTCACCCGCACCAAGCGGCAGGAAATCGCGGCCCTCGCCGCGATGGAACCGCAAGAGCTGGCCATGCTATACCTTGATAGCGTCTAGCCACCCGCCGCAGGTGGCGGACCTTGTCACTGGGCTTGCGGGCGACGCGGGTGCGCGATAGCGTCAGATATTGGCAACCCTGAAAGACTCTAGGCGATGAAGATCGGTATCCTCGAATGCGGGCGCCTGCCCGATGAGATGAGCGCGCAAACCGGGCAATACCCGCCCATGTTCATGCGCCTGCTGGATGGGCAAGGCTTTGCTTTTCAGGCATGGCATGTCGAGGACATGGTGTTCCCGAACAGCGTGTCGGACGCCGATGGTTGGCTTGTGACCGGCTCGCGCCACGGGGTCTATGAAGACCACGCTTTCATCCCGGTTCTGGAACAGTTCATCCGCGATGCTTTTGCCGCCGATGTGCCGGTGGTCGGTATCTGTTTCGGGCATCAGATCATGGCGCAGGCACTGGGGGGCAAGGTTGCGAAATACGCCGGTGGCTGGGCTGTCGGCGCGCAGGATTACAGCTTCGATACCGGGCCAGTGCGGCTGAATGCCTGGCATCAGGACCAGGTCATCACGCCGCCCGATGGCGCGCAGACCGTGGCCAGCAATGCGTTCTGCGCCCATGCCGCACTGCTGTATCCGGGGCGCGGCTTCTCTGTTCAAGCCCATCCCGAATTCGAGGATGGTGTCATTCAAGGGTTGATCGACCATCGCGGCCCCGGCGTGGTGCCGGACCCGCTTTTGCAGCAGGCGCAGGCCGGTCTGGGCCGCGCCGACAGCCGCGCGATGGCAGATCGTATTGCGGCGTTTTTCAAACAACATGCGGGTGTGCGCGCATGAGTTCCTGGCAGGATCAGATTCCGCAAGCGGCGCGCGATTACTTGGAAGGCCGCAGGCTGGACGAGGTGGAATGCATCATCGCCGACATGGCCGGTGTCGCGCGCGGCAAGGCCATGCCCGCGTTCAAATTCGATGACAGCGCAAAATACTATCTGCCGACCTCTATTTTCCTGCAAACCATCACGGGCGGTTGGGCAGATTTCCGCGACGGGGCCGATCTGGAACCTGACATGATCATGCGGCCCGATTTCAGCACCGCGACGGCGGCACCATGGACCGCGGACTGGACCCTACAGATCATCCACGATGCAGAGGATGCCGACGGCGCGCCCATATCGACCGCGCCGCGCAACGTGCTCAAGCGTGTTTTGAAACTATACAATGACAAAGGCTGGCAGCCGGTTGTCGCACCAGAGATGGAGTTCTTCTTCGTCGGGCGCAACACGGACCCGAACATGCCGATCATCCCGCCTATGGGCCGGACGGGTCGGCGCGCGGCGGCGCGGCAGGCCTATTCCATGTCGGCGGTGGATGAATACGGCAAAGTCATTGACGACATTTACGATTTTGCCGAAGCCATGGGGCTGGAGATTGACGGCATCTTGCAAGAGGGCGGCGCCGGGCAGGTGGAAATCAATCTGGCCCATGGCGACCCGTTGGTGCTGGCCGATCAGGTGTTTTACTTCAAACGCATGATCCGCGAGGCGGCGCTGCGCCACGACATGTTCGCCACCTTCATGGCCAAGCCAATAGAGGGCGAGCCGGGCAGCGCCATGCATATTCACCATTCGGTGCTGGATATGGCCACCGGGCAGAACCTGTTTTCAACCGATGCGGGCGCCAGCACAGACACATTCCTGCATTTCATTGGCGGCTTGCAGCGGCACCTGCCCCGTGCTGTCGCGTTGATCGCGCCCTATGTAAACAGCTACCGCCGCTACGTCCCCGATTTCGCGGCCCCCATCAATCTGGAATGGGGGCATGACAATCGCACGACAGGGCTACGCGTGCCAATCTCCTCACCATCTTCGCGGCGGGTAGAAAACCGGCTGGCGGGCATGGATTGCAACCCTTATCTTGGTATCGCGGCCTCTTTGGCCTGTGGGTATCTGGGGCTGATCGAACAACACAGCCCGCGCGAGGAATGCCGCACCAACGCCTATATGGACGAGGATGAACTGCCCCGCACTTTGGGCGATGCGGTGTCGCTGTTCGAAGATGCGAGCGCGCTGCACGATATTCTGGGACCGGAATTCTGCAAGACCTACGCCGCCGTGAAACGCGACGAATACCACGAGTTCTTGCAGGTCATCAGCCCGTGGGAACGTGAGCATCTGCTGTTGAACGTATGAACCTGCTATTTGCCAATGATCGCGCCGGGCAGTATCCGCCAAGCTACTACGCAGAAACTGCAACACCTTTGCCCTTGCAAGCGTCGCTTCGGGGGGCTGTGCAAGCGGATGTCTGCATTATCGGGGGTGGCTATACCGGGCTATCGGCTGCGCTGCATTTGGCGCAGCGCGGCTATTCGGTGCGCTTGCTGGAAGCCCACCGCGTGGGGTTTGGCGCGTCCGGGCGCAATGGCGGGCAGATCGGTCCGGGCCAGCGCATAGAGCAAGACGCAATCGAACGCATGGTCGGGCATGAAGATGCCCGCGCGCTGTGGCAGATGGGGCTGGACGCGCGCGATCTGGTGCATGAGCTGATTGCGCATCATGGCATCGACAGCCCTATTTCACCCGGTGTTATCCATGCCGATTGGCAGGCCAGCGGTGCGCGCCACAGCCACGCATATGCCGAGAAACTGGCGCGAGATTACGGCTATACGGATATAGAGGCGCTGGACCGCGCACAGATACAGCAGATCGTGCAGTCCCCGGCCTATCAGGGCGGCATTCTGGACCATGGCGCAGGTCATTTGCACCCGTTGCGCTATGCGCTTGGGCTTGCACGCGCGGCCCTTGCGGCGGGCGCGGTGATCCATGAAAACGCTCTTGTGGTGGCGATAGAGCCGGGGGCAAAACCCATCATCCGCACCCAGAGCGGGCATGTGCAGGCCGATCATGTGATCTTGGCTGCGAATGGCTATCTAGGCGGACTGGTGCCGCAAGTGGCGGCCCGGGTCATGCCGATCAACAATTTCATCATCGCCACCGAACCGCTGCCCGAAGGCACCGTGCTGACGCGCAATCATGCCGTGGCCGACAGCAAGTTCGTCATCAACTATTTCCGCCTGTCCCAAGACAACCGGCTGCTGTTTGGCGGCGGGGAAAGCTATGGCTACCGCTTTCCCGACATTCTGCGCACCGTGCGCAAACCCATGTTGCAGGTGTTTCCGCAACTGGCCGACACGCGCATTACCCATGCATGGGGCGGCACATTGGCGATCACCATGACCCGCCTGCCCTGCTTCCGGCGGGTTGCGCCCAATATCCTATCGGCATCGGGCTATTCGGGCCACGGCGTGGCCCTGGCCACGCTGGCCGGACGTATCATGGCAGAAACCGTTGCAGGCCAATCCGAGCGCTTCGACCTTGTGGCGCGCCTGCCGCTGCCTGCCTTTCCCGGCGGGCGGGCGCTGCGTAACCCGCTTTTGGCCTTGGCCATGACATGGTTCAGCCTGCGCGACCGCTTGGGGATTTGAACGCTACTTGTTCATTTTCGACAGCTTTTCCTGCAATTCGGCAAGCTGTTTCTTGATGTCGTCCAGATCGTCGCCACTGCTCGCCGTGTCAGGCTCTTTGACACCGGGCCAACCCGCCATCATGGACTTCATGAAAGCTTGCTGCTGGCGCTGCATTTCCTCAAAACCGGGCATGGCGGACATCGGGTTCGCGCGCGTCATATTATCGACAATCTGCGATTGCCCCTCGCGCAGCATCTCGAAGGACATGGCAAGGAATTGCGGTACGACGCTTTGCGCCTGCGTGGTGTAGCTGCGCACAAGATCGGTCAGCACGTCGATCGGCAACACGCTTTCGCCACGGCTTTCATGCTCTGCCACGATCTGAAGCAGGTATTGCCGCGTCAGGTCGTCGCCAGATTTCAGATCGACGATCTGCACCTCGCGCCCGTCACGGATGAAGCCTGCAATATCCTCGAGCGTGACGTAATCGCTGGTTTCGGTGTTATACAGCCTGCGGCTGGCATAGCGCTTTATCAGCAGCGGTTTTGCGTCTTGTGCCACGAGGACCCCTCCCTTGGGTTTTGCAGTGCAGCAGAGCCTAGGGGAGTATGAAACAAAAGAAAAGGGCGCGCATGTCATGCGCACCCTTTAGTTGCGGTCAACTGTCGGGAGGAACAGATCCGCAAGGGAGAGAACCGAAGCGCCTTACTTGGCGGTTGCGGCTTTCGTTGCTTTCGTGGCCGTGTCGGTGGCTTTCTTGACAGCAGCAGTGGTTTCTTCCTGCATGTCTTTGCCAGCAGCCATCAGCAGCTCGACGGTGTCCATCTGCACTTTTTTCGCGATTTCAGCGAATGCAGCGACATGTTCAGCAGCGGTTTCAGCCGAAGCCGACGCGAAATCGGTCATGGCTTTGGTGTAGTCAGCCGGGTCTTCCTTGGCGGTCGACAGCTCACCAGCTTTTGCCAGCGTTGCCTTGGTCCATTTGGTCGAAACTTCGGTCGACTTTTCGGCAGCTTCCAGAGCGACCTTGCTCATCTTCTCGCCCAAAGCGGCTTGGGTCTTGAACATGTCGGTGAACGCGGTGGTGTCCATCGGCATTGCGCCCATCATGTCTTTCATCATTTTGGTGTAGTCGGTGGTGGTAGCCATTGTGCTTCTCCTAGCGAAATCTTCCGGCAGGTCCCATCATGTTTCCTGCCTCTGCAAACAATATGCATGCTGCGGTGCAGCATTTCAACTTTTTTTTCTGCGATGCAGCATTTTTCTGCGCGCTTTGCGCCAAGCCTATGACATGGCGTCGTTTTTCGTGCTTATCACATAGGTTCCCGGTGCATCGGCCAAGGCCGGAAAGCCCGAATCGCCCGGAATGCGCGCCGGAATCTTAGCCCCTGACCGCTTGCGGAGCCACGCTTCCCAGCGCGGCCACCACGACCCTTCGCTGAATTCGGCGGCCTCGACCCATTCTTCTGGCGTGCCCTTCACCTCTGGCCCGGCATGATGGCCATATTTCTTCTTGGAAGGCGGGTTGATGATTCCGGCAATATGCCCGGATTGCGAGCGCACGAAGGTTTTGTCGCGGCTGCCCATCTTGGCGATGCCGCGAAAACTGGATTTCCACGCGGCGATGTGGTCAGTCTCGCAGGCCACGGCAAAGAGCGGGTGTTTCACATCCGACAGCGACACATCCTCGCCGCAGATGCGGAACGTGGCAGCGGCGAACCGGTCCTGCTGGCACAGCCCGCGCAGATATTCCACGCACATCTTGCCCGGCAGGTTGGTGCCGTCGCCGTTCCAATACAGCAGGTCAAAGGCCGGCGGCGCTTCCCCCATCATATAGCTGCGAATGGCCGGGCCATAGATCAGGTCGTTCGAGCGCAGGTAAGAGAATGTCCGCGACATGAAGAAGCTGTCCAAATAGCCATTCTCGTTGCACTCGGCCTCTATCCCGTCGACGAAATCATCTTCCAGAAAGACACCCACTTCGCCCCGGTTAGAGAAATCCGTCAGCGTGGTGAAGAAGGTCGCCGCGCGCACTGATTTGTCCTTGCGCTTGTTCATCAACGCAAGCGTCAGCGCCAATGTGGTTCCGGCAATGCAATAGCCTATGGCGTTGACCTGCGGCTCGCCCGTGATCTCGCGCGCGACACGAATCGCTTCAAGATATCCGTCGCCGACATAGTCATCCATGCCGATATCGGAATAGCTAGCATCGGGGTTCACCCAAGACACCACGAACAGCGTATAGCCCTGATCCACAATCCATTTTATCAGGCTGTTCTGCGGTTTCAGGTCCATCACATAATATTTGTTGATCCATGGCGGAAAGATCACCAAGGGCGTGCGATACACCTGCTCTGTCGTCGGACTATACTGTATCAGTTCGAACAGATGGTTGCGGAACACCACCTTGCCGGGCGTCGTCGCCAAGTTCTGCCCCAGCTTGAAAGCTTCCTTGTCAGCCAATGTGACCTGCAATTCACCCTTGTTTGCTTCAACATCGCGCACAAGGTTTTCCAAGCCGCGCACAAGGCTCTCGCCCTCGGTCTCGACCGCTTTCATCAGCGCGTCGGGGTTCGTGGCCAGAAAATTCGTCGGGGCCATCATGTCGACAAGCTGCGATGTAAAATACTGCAAGCGGCGCTTTTCACGATCGTCGATGGATTCCAGATCTTCGATCGCGTCATGCATCGATTCTGACGCAATCATGTATTGCTGCTTGATATAGTTAAAGTATGGATGGGTCTTCCAAAGCGGGTTCGAAAAGCGGCGGTCATCGGGGGTCTTGTCCTCTGGCGCCTTCAACTTGCCGCTTTGCAGCATCTTTTGCGCATCCAGATGGTGCTTGAGAGATTTGCCCCAAAATTCGAGCTGTTGTTCCAATGCCTTGGAGGGGTTCTTCGCCATTTCCGTCCAATAGGCGGTGACGCCGTGCAAGAACAGGTCCGGGTCGGGCGCTTGCAAGCTGGGACGCGGCGGTTTGCGATGCGCCAAGGCGTTGGTCAGGCGCTCGGTCAATGCTTCGATCCGCGCCATATTTTCCTTCAGGCGTTCAGCTTTTTTATCATCATCATATTCAGAAGTTGTCATGAAGTGAATTTCCCCCTACCCTTTGCATGCGCAGCATCCTGTCGTTCAGGATAGTCGCCGCGCAACTTGAGTTAAAGGGACGATTGGCGCAGCCTGATCGAACGCTGTAAAGGGATACCACATGAAGGGCATGGCCACCTACGATATGATGGAAGCCATTCGCAACTCCAACGAATGGATGGGCGCCTCTGCAAGGGCCTTTGCCTCTTACCCGGTCTGGGGCTTGGTTCCTCACCCCATGTTCAAGGTGATGTCCGCTTGGGGGCGCGTCACGGAACGCAGCTTCGCCCGCATGGTCATCAAGCCGGATTGGAACATCAATTCCGTTGTGACCGAAGATGGCCGCGATAATATCGTGGAAGAAGTTGTTGAAATTGCGCGTCCTTTTGGGGATCTGCTGCGCTTCCGCGTTCAGGGCCGCCCTGACAAGCCGCGCCGCGTTCTGCTTTGCGCGCCGATGTCGGGGCATTATGCGACCCTGCTGCGCTCGACCGTGACCAGCCTGCTGCCCGATTGCGAGGTCTGGGTGACCGACTGGCACAATGCTCGGGACATCCCCGTGTCAGCGGGCAAATTCGACATTGAAGATTATACGCTCTACATGACAGAGTTCATGCGCCACCTTGGCCCGGACACCCATGTGATCGCCGTGTGCCAGCCGGTGCCGCTTGCACTGGCCGCAACCGCCTATCTGGCAGAACTGGAACCCGAATCGCAGCCGCGCACGCTGACCCTGATCGGCGGCCCGGTGGACCCGGACGCAGCCCCAACCGAAGTCACCGATTTCGGCGAACGCGTGACCATGGGGCAACTCGAACATCTGGCCATCCAGCGTGTCGGGTTCAAATATAAGGGCGTAGGGCGCTTGGTCTATCCGGGGCTGATGCAGCTTGGCGGGTTCATCTCGATGAACCTTGAACGCCACGCACAGGCGTTTTCGGACAAGATTGCCGCCGAAGCGAATGGTGAGGGCGGTGAGCGAGACAAGTTCAACCGCTTCTATGACGAGTATCTGTCGGTGATGGACATGACCGCAGAATTCTACCTGTCCACGGTCGAACGCATTTTCAAAGATCGCGAAATCGCGCGCAATGCCTTTAACGTCGATGGGCATAAGGTCGATCTTGGCAAGATCACCAAGGTGGCGGTCAAGATTGTCGAGGGCGAGAAAGACGATATCAGCGCACCGGGCCAATGTCTGGCCGCGCTGGATCTGTTGACCGGCCTCGACGACACGCAAAAGGCCAGCCATCTAGAACCGGGTGCAGGCCATTACGGCATTTTCGCCGGCAAGTCATGGCGCAACAATATCCGCCCGCTGGTGATGGACTTCATGGACATGCATTCGGATGGCGGGGACGGCACTCGCCGCCTTAAAATCGCGGCCTCTAACGGATAACCAAAAACCCCCGCCACTGGCGGGGGTTTTGCGTTTGGGGGTATGCGCTTGCGGTGACAGGCGGCTTGCCGTCAATTCCCCAGCACGGCGTTCAACCCCTGCCGGGTTTCCGCCGTCGCAAGCTGCGTGTGCAAGCGCTCGAACTCCGACTTGGCCTGCACCCGCTCGCCGGCATTGAGAAAGGCATAGGCCCGCAAGATCGACAGGTCGCGGCGCAGCCCGCCCTTCAACTTTTCCAGCGCGTTAAAGTAAGCGATGGACTGGCGGTAATCGCCGTTGCGATAGGCTTTCACCCCGCGCTGATCCAGCACGATGCTTTCGACCTCTGCGCGCTGCGTGTCGGTTAGCCGCGCGCGGGTGGCGGTCTGCGCGCCCTGCTCTGTCATGTTCATGCTCAGGTAGGAAAGCGCCAAACCATAATGCGCATCGCGCCCGACATTGGGGCCAATCGCATCCCCGGCAGATGCCGCTGCTTGAAACCCGACAAGCGATTCGGTCGGGCGGTCATGGCTGTATAGGCACCATGACCGTTCATACAGAACATCCAGCGAGCGTGGGTTTTGTGACGCAGCGATGCAGCGCGCATATTGCTCGCGTTCCTTGAGCGCGCGGACCTCGGCCACGCGCCCGTCGCCGCTGACAGGCAGGCGCGACGGGGTCGCCGACTCTGGCGCTGGGCGTGGCGCAGCCGCCACGGCTTGCGCGCGCGGCGCGGGCGCTGCTGCGGGTCGCGGGGTCGGCGCACCACCGCCCAACAACCGCTTTTCCAGCGTATTCAGCCGCTGGGTTTCCGCTTTGTTGGCGTCGCGCGCCACGTCGAACATACTGGATAGTTCAGACCGGCTTGCCACTGCCGACGCCTTTTCCAGCGTCGGTTCCATCTGGCTATAGCCGGTGCAGGATTGCACCGTGTTGCGGTAGGTCGTGACCGCGGCGGCATCCTGCCCGGCCAGCACATACATATCCGACAGAAGCCATGCGTTGTTGATCCGCTCACAGCTCATAATCTGGGGCGAGCGGCGGGCAATTGCGATTGCATCCGTGGCATTGCGCGCCGCCGTGGCCGAGGTGAACGCGTCCTGCGCCTCGTTCGTTTCCAGCACGCGCAATAGGTCGGCAGGCGGTGTCCAGCCGGGCACAGACTGACGGCTCGTGTCAATCTCGCGGCGTGCTGCAGCATAATCCCGGCGTTCGATCAAGCGCCAGATCGCGCCCTCATCAACCGTCGCGGCGGCTGCGCGGGGCGCCAGCAGCTCGTTCATGTCCGAAGGGGGGCGCCAATCGGGATGGGCCGCGCGCAGGCGGCGCAATTCGGCACGGGTTGCATTCTCGTCGCCCTGTTGCAGGTAATAACGCAAGGCGCGCAGATCATCGTAGCTGGCGGTTTGCGCATGCGCGGCCCCACCCGCCAAACAGGCCAGAACAACAGCAATAAGGGCGGGGTGACGAATATGGGATCGGGTCATAGCGGCACACATTCCGGCAGGGTTTCATGGGCGGCGATCATGGCAAACAAATGCAATGTCGCCGGGTAGTAGGGCTGATCGGGCGTGAAGGGCGGGATAAGCGCGCCGGGGCCAGCACCTTCGGTGCAGGTGATTAGACCGGCAACCGCCTGATACCCAGCATCGGCAGATGTTTCGAGCACGCTGCCAGAGATCGGCTCTAGCACAGTGGGCACATCTACACCGGGTTGCACCGTGCGGGCATAGACCCCCGCCATGCGCCGCACAGCCAGATGGCGCGGACTGCGCGACCATGTCAGGAATAGCGGCACGCGCATTGCTTCGTATCCGGTATTCGCCGACAACGCCTCGGATGCCGTGATCCCGTCTGCCGATACATCAACCCAATCCGGCACCAACCCGTCTTGGGCAAGCTGATCCAGAAACGCCTCGCCATGCTGTGCGCAAATGGCAAGCTCGCTGACCCCGGTCACCGCCGCAACCTCTCGCATGGCCAGCGGCATGTAGTAGGACGGGTTTATCGTGACATGGGTTTCCTTGTTGAACCCGAATTGCGCGGGCAGCAGCAAGGTGCGCCCCGAAGCACCCGGCATCGGCACAATGCAGGTGGCTGCCAGCGCTTGTGCAATCTCTTTGGCGCGGGTCATGTAGGCGCGGTCCTCGAACCGCGCCGCCGCCCGGACCAGCGCCCAAGCATAGAACAAATCCCCGTCCGACGCATTGTTGCGGTCCGGCACGGCATTGACCGCATCGGGCAACCAACGCCACGCCAGCAGCGGGTCAGAACGGATGGCCAGATTGCGCTCTGTCCATTGGAACATCTTGGCGAAGGCTTCGGTATCGTCGAAATGCGACGCCAGAAGCATTCCATATCCCTGACCTTCGGAATGGCTGGCCTGATCTTGCAACGTATCGACCACGCGGCCATCGGGCCTCATGAACCGGTCGCGCCATGCCTGCCACAGGGGCTGCGCGGTCTGACCGAACTCTGGAACTAAACCTTGGGCCATGCTGGACCCGGCGAAAACCGCAGCGGCGCTGCCATAAAGAAAATCGCGACGTTTCATAGTTTCTCTCTGGTTGAGATGACAAGCCGCAATGCGACCAAGGCCGACACCAAAGCCAGGAACAACATCAGGAATGTGTAAAAAATCGGACGTGCGGACACGAAATTTCCCATCGCAGTGCGGAAATTCTGCAAGGACCACGGTTCCAGCAAGATCGGGCGACGGTCCGGGGCGATCCAATTGTCCCAACGCCCGTCATGGCCAAGAATAGACACCTGCCCGCGCGGACCGCGACCATAGGCGCGCGCGCCGGCGATGGAAGACGCGATCTGCGTGATATCGCTATCGGGGCTGCGCAGCATCCAGATTTCATCGGGACGGTTCGGGTCCAGATGGAACAGCACCGCCTGCCCGCGCCGCTCTGACAACCAAGCGTTCAACTGGTCGCCATTCGACGGGAAAATCCTGTCGCGCACCCAATACACTTTATCAAGCATAAGCGCCCAGATATTACTGAAAGCTGCGCTCAGCCCACGCTCTTGCTGGCGGCGTATGGCGAAAGGGTCATCCGTCGCGCGCTGTTCGGCAAGCAGGGCTTCGTATTCGGGTGTTATCAGCACCGTGTCTTCCAGCAATTTGCGGTCAGCCCGATGATGCGCCATCGGCACCGCGCCCAGATCGTCTATCGAAACCAGATGCAGCGTCGAGGGCCGAATATCGCCGCGCGACCGCGCCAGCGCCGCAGACAGGGTCAGGATATCCAAGTCCGAATAGGCCCGACCGCTCAGTTCGTTCTTGCGCAGGCTGTCCGGCGTCAGCGCGCTGAAAGCAAGGTCCATGTCGGGGATCGACATGGGCGGGCTGTAAGGCACAAACAAGCTGGAGGTTTCGCCAATCTGCAAGAATGGCTGGTCATAGGCAGGGCATGGCAGGTCCTCTGGGTCGCCCGGCACCATCATCTCGAATGTCAGCGTGTTGGTGCCCGGCTGCATGATGCGCGCCTCGAAATCGATCGGGAAGCGCACGATGGGCGCGCCACCCTCGCCGCGCAACGGCAGCAGCCGCACGGATTGACCATTGACCCGGATCAGCAACAACGCGCCTTCCGGCAGTTCTTCGGCATAGGCATAATCCAAATAGATACGCGCCTTTTCGGCGGTCAGGATCAGCCAGTCATCCGGCAGGCGGAACGGGTGGTTGCGGATCGCATAGCGCTGCGAAAAGCTTTCGGTGTGAATGCCGAAATCGGAAAAGCTGTTCTCGGCATCTGGGGTCAGCAAAGGGGCAAGGTTGGCCTGCGCCTGCGGTTCCAATTGCGGGATTTGGTCCAGCAGGTCCGCCGGGCGCGTGCCTTGTGCGACCTCCAGCACCATGACACGCGCGCCATCGCCGCCCACATGAAAGCTGACACGCGATTGCGCAGCAGGCAGGATGGTAATGCGCGCCTGCGCCGGGGTTTCGTTCTGCAAAGTCCAGTAATCGGTGAAAGCAAAGACCACGGGCGCGCCCACCAGCGCTTGGTTAAGATGCCGCACCAGCGCACGCCGCCAAGTGGCCGACTCTGCGCCCAAACTATCGATGCCGCGAATTTCAACTGGCGCCAGCCCCGCCGATTGCGCGGCCAGACCCATCATGAAACCGTCCGGCCCGGCACCACCGGCACCAGCGTCCAGAACAACACCGCTGCGGGCCAGATCAATATCGGTCCACAGGTCGAATGACGCTTCGGGACCACAAAAGATGCGGTGGCCCTGACGAAATTCGATCTGCACCGCGTTGCGCCCCGCGCGCAAGGTGTCGGGGGGCAGAATGATCTCGTCACTGCCCTCGGAGTCGAAATTGTCAAGCTGGGTGCGCCCCAGATCGACCCCGTTCACCAGAACCCGCATGAACGAGCGTTCCGGCAGCAGGTTAATGCTGGAGATGGTCACAAGTTGCAGCCGATGTGTGCGACCGGGATCGGCAACATAAAGGTCAAAACTGACCAATTCGCGTTCACCCGTAACCCGCGCAAGCGGGCCGTCGCGCCGCAATTGCAAATCGGTCAAGCGCAAGGGCGATACCCATTCGCGCGGCTGTTGCGCGGCCTGATCGGCTTCTGCCGGAGTATATTGGCGCAGACGATCGCTTGGGTCGGTTGCGCTTTGCTGTTGTTCGGCCTGCGGCTGGTCTTGCTCTGGAAGCAGGATCAAGCCGCCTTGCGACAAGGCCACGCCCGGCACAAGACCAAATGTGACCGCCATGGCTGACAGGAAAGTGCTCACACGGTTCATGCGTTCGTCCCACGATCAATCGCCGCGCCGGTGCGGGCCGCCTCGGCCATCATGCGTTGGGATCGGCTGAGCATCTGCTTCATCGGGTGAACAGGTTCGCTCAACACTGGGTCAAAGGCTTCCCCGAAGGCAAGGATATGGGCCGGATGCTCTTCGACGATCGCCACTTTGCGCTCGCGTTCCTCGGCACGTTTACGGCGTGCCGGTTCATTGGCAATCATTCGCATAACATGCGCGACAGAGGTGAAAGCCAGCGTAAAGACATACCCCATGCCCTTGAGCATTGGCATCGGCTTGTTTCGGCTTTCGCGCACGCGCTCCCACACGGCCGAGTCGCCGAAGATAAGATGCGCGATGGTTTCCCGCACGATCATCGGCTGTTCCGGGTCATAGCGCACACCCAACACCACGCCAGACGGATCGCGGCTGATATTGACCACCTGCACGCGCACCGCATTTTCCAGATGCGGCGATTTCGGGAATTCGGGCGTAAAGTAGAACACCGCGCCCTTTTCCAGCCGCTCCAGTTCGGCCAGATCGGTGTCGGGGCCGGGGGTCAGCTTCAGCTTGCAACCGCTGGTCGAGGAATCGAGCACGGTCGCGGCGGTGAAGGTATAGTGTTCACCCGCCCCGATTGCGGCCACCGCGGGCACGTTCATTTCAACCCGCGGCACCACGCGGCGCTGACGACGCTCTCCAATCGCGCCCAGAGCGGCCGAAAGGATGATGAAGTTGAAGACCGCCCAGCCGCCCACAATCATCAGGATGTTGTGGTCGCCGGGGAACAGAAGCCAACGAATACCGGCCGCGATGACACCCAAAAGCGTGATGCCCCAAAGAACAAGAAGCGGGCGGTAGATGGGTGACAGGAAATCTTCTTCCAGCACCTCGTCCTTGGCGGTCACGTTGAACTTCGCGCCGCGCGGCTTGAAGATGGTGCGCAACACCACGCCAGACAGGTAGGGCGCCTGCGCGGTTTCATACAGCTCTGAAATCAGCGGCCAGCGGACGCGGGCGTAAAGCCCGTTTTGCACCATGAAGCTGATCGCCATGTAGCTGGACATATAGACCGCGACTTCTTCGATGGTGGCGACGAAGATCTGCAATTCGAAGAACAGATAGGCCAAGGGCGCAAGGATGAAGGTCATCCGCACCAAGGGGAATAGCCAGAAGGTCATCGAATTCAGGTAGCAGAGCCGTTGGCTCAGGCTCATGCCCTTGCGGCGCAGGGGGTTCTTCAGCCGCAAAAGCTGCATCATGCCAGTCGCCCAGCGCCCGCGCTGTTCGATGAATGTGGTGAAAGTTTCCGGCTGAAGCCCAGCGATCATGGCGTGATCGACATACAGGCTTTTCCAGCCCTTGCTGTGAATTTCCAGCGCGGTTTCGGCATCTTCGGTGATCGTTTCACCGGCAAAGCCGCCCACCGAATCCAAGGCCGCCCGGCGCAAAACCGAAGCAGAACCGCAAAAGAACGCCCCGCCCCAGCGGTCCAGGCCCCGGTGGCCCTGATGGTAGAACATTTCATTTTCCGGCGGGCAATCGGCGCGCAGGCCAATGTTGCGATCCACCGGGTCCGGGTTCAGGAAGAAATGCGGCGTCTGCACAAGGAACAGCTTTGGGTCGACTACAAAATAGCCAACTGTGCGCGCCAGAAAATCGCGCGCCGGGACGTGGTCGGCATCGAACACCACGACCAGTTCACCATCCAACCGCTCCAACGCGGCGGACATGTTCCCGGCCTTCGCATTGAGGTTCTGCGCGCGGGTTGAATAGACGATGCCCAACTCGGCACATAGCGCCTGCAAATCGGCACGGCGCTTGCGCGCGGCCTGCGCCTTGACCGGGTCGTCGCTGTTGCACCGTTCATCCGTGCCGCCATCGTCACACAAAACGACGGTCCGTTTGTTCTGCGGGTAATGCATGTTCTTGGCCGCCGACAAGGTGACCGACAGCATCTCGACCGGTTCGTTATAACTGGGCACCAGAATATCGACCGTGGGCAGGCTGCTGGCAGCCACTTTGGGCGGCAGCTTGCGCTCGATCGGGTCAGCGGTGATGAAGGAACTGACGAAGAACACGCAGATTGCGTAGGTTTCGACAATGAACAACGCGACCGCAATCGTAAAGGACAGCGGTTCATCGAAGGGCGGCAGCGTAGAGGTGATCCGCCAGAACCAATAGCGCATCACGATGGCAGAGGCCATTGCCAGCAGCGCGAAACGCGCCACGATGGATTTCATGGTAAAGGGTTTTAGCACTGCGACGCCAAGAACCGCAAACAGGCCCAAGGCCCCCTGCACGGCGTTCGATGTCGGTATGCTGGCTAGAAATGCAAGCGGTATGACAATAGCGAACCAAAGCAGGGCAAGCACAATCTCGCCCGGCCGCAGTCGCCTTGTGGCAATAAGCAGGCTCATAAACTAAACTCCTGAAATAGGGTCAATCCGGCAATCCAAGGCCGAACGCACTCGCACCAATCGGGGCCAAGGCACGCTCGACCGACCCCGAAACACAGTTTCTCATCATGATATCCAAAGCATCCGTGCCACGCGGCAAGGCGCGGCTGGCCGTTTGCGTCCGGCGAAATGCCAGCACGCAGACCAAATCGCCACCCGGGCGCATGGTCGCATAGGTTATGTCGCCAAAGCTGTCGGATGTCGCGGTCAGATCCCCTTCGGCGATCTCGGCAAACGGGCTGGGCGCGCCGCCAAATTGCATGATCTGCTCAGTCAGGACAAATCTTGTCCCGCGCGCCAAAGACCCGCTCTGCGCCCGCAGAAATATGGTGTTCTCTCCGGCCAGCGATGTCGGGTTTGGCAAGGTGATCCGTTGTTCGATCGCACCGCCCAAATCACGTTCCATGACCAACATGGCCGACGGAACGCTGATAAAGGCCCGCGACGCGGGAACAACCCGAAACTCGGTCACGGCCTCTGCCAATTCGGTCGGGCTGTCGCTATTGCCCGGCAGGCGGATACCGCAGGCCGAAAGCGCGACAAGCCCGGCCAACAGCATGACAAGGCGCAGGAAACTGAAAGAAAACGTCGCCCGTGCGGGCGCTACTGGGTAATAATGCTGCATTGTTCTGCCCGATCATGGCACAGGGCACATAGCAGAGCACCGCCACGAAGAACGGTCTGCGTGCACACGCAATAACTCTGGTCAAGTGACCTGCACATAGGTTGCCTCTGCCTCTGCGGGTATCCTTCTACCGGGATTTGCCCACGACCGCCCCTTTGCGGGACGCTTTATGATTAAGGTTATCTTACCGAATTGTCAGCGTTATGGCAAGATTCCATCGAATTACGGGCCACGCGATGGCCTTCTCATTCGCGACACAGCTTGCGCGGGACTAGAACTCGCGGCGGATATGCTTAAAGACGTAGGTATGATGCCTGATTATCGAATATCTATGCGCTGGCAACCTTGATCCCCAACATACAGTGTATACCGACGCACCGGGGCATATGTTGCGCATTGGCCACAAATACGGCTGTCACTTGCGCAGATATTCGCACAACCGACATGACGGAGCCGCGCTGCGCAGCTCGATCTGGGCAGTTTTGCGCCATGTTTCCAGCGCCACGGGTGGAAAGAACGTATTGGCATCGGCGATGGTCAGATCAACCTCTGTAATCAGCAGCCTATCGGCCTGAGGTAGGAAGGCCCCATAGATGCCGGCACCCCCGATGGCATAGACACGCGCATAGCCCGCCGCTTCCGCCATGTCGCGCGCTGTCGTAAGGCTGGCCACCAGCGCGCCCTCTTCGTGTAGCGGGCGCGACGTGACCACGATATTCAGCCGCCGGGGCAAAGGACGTTTGGGCAGACTTTCCCATGTGTTGCGCCCCATGATCAGCGCGCCGCCCAAGGTTTCGCGCTGGAAAAAGGCCAGATCTTCTGGCGCTGACCATGGAATGGTATTGCCACGCCCGATCGCGCCGTTTTGCGCCCGCGCTACGATCAATGTCAGCATCAGACAGCCACCGGGGCCTTGATGGCAGGGTGCGGATCATACCCGTGAATCCGGAAGTCGTCATAGGTGAAATCGAAGATACTGTCAGGGCGGCGCAATATCTCCATTTGCGGCAAGGGGCGCGGTTCGCGCCCAAGCTGCGTGGTCACCTGCTCCATATGGTTGGAATAGATATGCGCGTCGCCCATCGTATGCACGAAGGTTCCCGGCTCCAGCCCGCAAACGCGCGCCAGCATCATCTGCAACAACGCATAAGACGCAATGTTGAACGGAACCCCCAGAAACATATCGGCAGACCGTTGGTAAAGCTGCAAATGCAGCTTGCCCGCCAGAACCCGCACTTGCCACAGCGTATGGCAGGGCGGCAGTGCCATATCGGGCACGTCTGCCGGGTTCCAAGCCGAAACGATCAAACGGCGGCTGTCGGGATTGGCCTTTATCTGCGCAACCAAGGTTGCGATCTGGTCCACCCCGCCAAAATCGCGCCATTGCTTGCCATAGACGGGGCCAAGATCGCCGGAGGCGTCCGCCCATTCATCCCAGATAGAGACGCCGTTGGCTTTCAGATATGCGATATTCGTGTCGCCAGACAGAAACCACAACAGCTCATGAATGACAGATTTCAGATGAACGCGCTTTGTTGTGACAAGCGGGAAACCATCGGCCAGATCATAGCGCATGGACAGGCCGAACACCGAAAGCGTGCCTGTGCCTGTGCGGTCGTCACTTGGCGTGCCATGCTTAAGAATATAGCGCAAACCATCTAGATATTGTTGCATGGCCCTACCCGCCCACATCATGCTGTAAGCCGTGACAATGCCCGGATTCGCTGCCGTTGAAAAGCCCCCCAAACGGGTTGATCGCCGCGCGAATGGTCATACCTGACACTCACCACAAGGAGAGACGAGATGCGCTACCTGCACACAATGGTTCGGGTCAAGGATTTGGACGCCTCTATGGCGTTCTACAAGCTACTTGGTCTGGAAGAGATCCGCCGCCACGACAGCGAGGCCGGGCGATTTTCGCTGATCTTCATGGCCCCGCCGGGCCAGCCCGAATGCCCGGTAGAATTGACATGGAATTGGGATGGCGACGACGCCCTGCCCTCTGACAGCCGACACTTCGGGCATCTGGCCTATGAGGTGGATGATATCTACGCCACTTGCCAGCACCTGATGGAAAATGGCGTCACCATCAACCGCCCACCGCGCGACGGACGCATGGCTTTCGTGCGCTCGCCCGACAATATTTCAATCGAATTCTTGCAGAAGGGCGCCGCCCTCGCCCCGGCAGAGCCTTGGGCCAGCATGGAAAATACCGGGCACTGGTAGCGCGTCAGTCCCGCAGCGGCGCAAAGAAGATGCCATCGTCCAGAACCGACTGGACGGTGGCGCGTTTCACGACCTGATCGCTTTGCGCGAACGCATAGGTCAGCGACATATCGCAAAGCTGGTTAATCAAACGCGGCACACCGCCTGTCACCTCATGGATCAGCATGGCCGCTTGCTTGCTGAACACATTGGGCTTGCCCCCGGCCACTTTCAGACGGTGCGAGATATAGTGCAGCACGGTTTCGGGTTGCATGTATGGCAGGTGATAGTTCGCTGCGACACGTTGGGCGAATTGCACCAGCTCTCGGCGGCGCACATGATCGCGCAGTTCCGGCTGGCCGATCAGGAAAAGCTGCAATACTTCTTCCTTGCCAAGGTTGATATTGGTCAGCATCCGCAATTCTTCCAGCGCTTCCAGCGACAGGTTTTGCGCTTCGTCGATCACCAGCAGCACGCGCCGCCCTTCGTTGAATTCCTGAATCAGAAATTCCTGCACCTTCAGGAATTTCGACTCGTCGCTCAGGTCGCTTTGCGTCAGTTCCGGCAGCAGCCATTGCAATATTTCGCGCGTGTTGGGGCGGGTGTTGGTGACAAGCGCAATCGAAAGACTGTCATCCTCGTCAGCTTCCTCGATGAAATGCTGCAACAGGACTGTCTTGCCCGCGCCGATCTCGCCGGTCAGCAGCGTGATGGGGGCCCGTGTGGACAGGCCATATTGCAACATGGCATAGGCCCCACGCGCAGTATCGGACCAGAACAGGAACTCGGGGTCGGGCGTCAAAGAGAACGGCCGTTGCTTGAACCCGAAATGGTCCAGATATGACGAAAATCCATGTGCCATGATGCTTCTGCCCCTTGCGACAATACCCGCAGCTTCATGGCGATACCGTTACGACATGACGAAATTCAAGCGCAAACGCGGCAACTGCAAGGCAACTGCTATCGCACTGAATGCCGTTACGATGCGAATCGTTTTGCCCAATGACGCCAGACAGGCGCGCCTGTGACGAAACCTCTGCCTTGGCACGGAGGAAACAAACTGCAAACTTGCACAGCTTTGTTCCACCATAGGTGACAATTGAAATCCAATCTCTTCTGGCGGCAACGATCTTCACGCTTTCTTAATGAAAAACAGCAAGGTTAAGGATAGGTTAAATTTGTGACCGACCAAAACCATAATCGCGCCACGAATGTCTGGCCATATGCCAGGAACGCAAGTGTGCGGCCCGAGTGTCAGGTGACATGTGTGCGATTGGTAAGGGTGAATACGATGACGATTACGTTTCAACACAAAAAGATGGAGGCCACAGAAGTGGTGGCCAAAGATAGCTACGATCAACTAGGCAGTTCGGCCGGATTCTACGCGCGCTACGGCAAGCGCGCTCTGGATCTGGCGATCGTCCTTCCGTCGTTGCCCATCATCATTCCCATCGTGTTGCTCTGTGCGCTGGCCAACCTCGCGTCGCGCAATCCGGTGTTCTACACACAACTGCGCTTGGGCCAGCATGGCCGTGTTTTCCGCATCTGGAAACTGTCAACCATGCGCCCGAATGCCGAGAAGATGCTGCAAGACCTGCTGGCAAATGACCCCGCACTTGCGCGCGAGTGGGAGACCACCCAAAAACTGAAAGACGACCCTCGGGTGACGCGTTTGGGCGATTTCCTGCGCCGCACCTCCCTCGACGAAATTCCGCAGCTGTTCAATGTCCTGAAGGGCGATATGAGCCTCCTTGGCCCGCGCCCAATGATGCTGAACCAGATCGAACTCTATGGGCCAACGCTGGATATCTATCTGTCGATGAAGCCAGGCATTTCCGGCAAGTGGCAGGTATCCGAGCGCAACAATGTCCACTTCCGTCGGCGTGCCCAGATAGATGCGGAATATGCGTCCGAACTTAGCCTTGCCAGTGATCTGAAGCTGGTTTGGGAAACCATCCGCACGCTTATCCGCAGCACGGGCTACTGACCGCGGATGCGCCCCAACATTCGGTCTTCTGCGACGGTGAGTCGGCCTGCGCGCGCAATGCGGCCTGCGCAGGATGACTTGCAAACCGTGGAAGAGAGTGTCAAAGCCGCGCTTATGGCGCCACGCAACATCGTCTTTCCGACCGTTTCCAACAGCCCGGCTGTGCTTTGGCTGGTCGCGCTGACCTGCGCGCCCGAGATCCTGCTGACGCTGGGTGAAACCGGCCTTTTGGGCTTCGAGCGGTTGCGCGGCGTTTTCCTGATGTATGGCGCATTCTGGGACGGGCTGTTGCGCGGCTGGGACCCGGTTTATCCCGGCCAGCCTGTAACAATGTTCTTCACCTATGCGGCGCTCCATGGTGGCATGCTGCACCTTGTTGGCAATATGGTTGCCGTGCTGGCGCTTGGCGGGATCGTCGTGGCGCGGATCGGGGCGCGCGGCTTCTTGCTGCTGTATGCTGTCAGCGTATTTACCGGCGCGATGGGCTATGCATTGCTGTCAAATGCAGATGCACCCATGGTGGGCGCATCTGGCGCGGTCTTTGGCCTGATCGGTGCGTGGAAATTCTGGGAATGGCAGTTGCGCCACCATTTGGGCAGCCCCATGCGCCCGCTATGGCGGTCACTCGTTGGGCTTGCCATACTGAATGTCGTTTTGTGGCTGCTCTTGTCCGGAATGCTGGCTTGGGAAGCGCATCTGGGCGGGTTCATAGGTGGCGTGCTTTTCGCGGCAATCGCCACCCCGACCCTGCGTTACCGCATCTAGGCCGCATCCAGCGCGGCAATGATGGCGCTAAAATCCGCCGCTTTCAGCGAAGCGCCCCCGACCAACGCCCCATCCACATTGGCCAATGCGAAGATGTCTGCCGCATTGCCGGGCTTGACCGACCCACCATACAGCAACGAGATCTCTGCATCTGGCACAGCCGCGCGCAGCGCGTCATGCACTTCGGCAATCTGCGCTAGCGTGGGGGTGCGGCCTGTGCCAATGGCCCAGACGGGTTCGTAAGCAATGACCGTGTTTGCGGCAGTTGCAGCCTTGGGGGTGGAATCGCGCAACTGCCCCAGCACCACGTCCAGCGTGCGGCCTGCGTCGCGCTCTGCTTCGGTTTCGCCTACGCAGATGATCGCCGTCAGACCAGCGTCATGCGCGGCACGCGCCTTGGCCGCAACCAGATCCGAGCTTTCGCCATGGTCAGCGCGCCGTTCGGAATGCCCAAGGATCACATGGCGCGCGCCCGCATCGGCCAGCATGGCCGCAGAGATATCGCCAGTATGCGCGCCGCTCTGGCCGGTGTGGCAATCTTGGCCGCCCAACAGCAGGCGGCTGCCATCGGCAATGGCAGCCATCGGGGCCAACAGCGTGGCAGGCGGGCAGATAAGAACACCGCAATCCGGCTCTGGCTGGGCCGCGATCAAGGCGCGCAGCTCTTCCAGATCGGCGCGCAGGCCGTTCATCTTCCAATTACCGGCGGCAAGTTTGCAAGGCATCCGTCGTCCTCCTGTTATTTGCAACAGGGATACGCGGCGCCCGACGCGGATGCAATCAACCTTGGGCGCGGGCCGCGTTCATGCGTTCGGTCAGCGTTTCGACATCATCGAACTTGATCGATTCACCGCAGCCGCAAGCATCGGTCACATTGGGGTTGCGAAACTTGAAGGCGCTTTCCAGCAGCCCGGTTTCATAGTCAATCTCTGTGCCGAACAGGAACATTTGCGCCATGGGGGCGATCAGCACGCGTGCGCCGTCCTGCTCGATCACCTCTTCATGTTCGCCAACATCCTGCGCGGTTTCCATCGTGTATTCCATACCCGCGCAGCCGCCCTTCTTGACGCCCACGCGCAGGCCCTTGGCCCCTTCACGCTCCATCAGGCGTTTGATCTGCCGCACGGCAGCGGGGGTCATCGTCACCGGAGATTTGCCGGGAATGCCAAACATGGTCAGCCTTCTTTCTGTTTCTGCGGTCGGGCCGGGTTGCCCATGACAGTCACGCCTGCGGGCACGTCGCGCGTGACCACGGCCCCTGCGGCGATAATCGCGCCATCCCCCACAGTCACACCGGGCAGGATGATCGCGCCGCCGCCGATCCACACATCCGCGCCAATGGTAACCGGGCGGCCCCATTCGGCCCCCGTGGCGCGGGTTGCCGCATCGCGCGGGTGGTCGGCGGTCAGGATTTGCACATTCGGGCCAATCTGGCTGCGCGCGCCAATATGCACCGGGCAGACATCCAGCACGACAAGGTTGAAATTCGCAAAGCACCCCGGCCCGAAATGTATATTCACGCCGTAATCGACATGAAATGGCGGGCGGATCACCGCGCCGTTCCAAGTGCCCAGCAGGGCTTGCATCAACTCGGCGCGCTGCGCATCGCCGTAGATGGTCTGGTTATAGTCGCGCATCAACCGCTGCGCGCGGGTGCGCAGCGCCACCAGTTCCGGGCAACCCGGATCATAGGGCGCGCCCGACAGCATCTTGTCACGTTCGGACAAGACCACGTCCATTACATGAACCCCAGTTCCAGACGCGCTTCGTCCGACATCATGTCCATGCCCCATTGCGGGTCGAAGGTCATTTCCACGTTCACCGATTGCACACCGGGTACGGCTTCCATCGCGTTTGCAACCCAGCCGGGCATTTCACCCGCCACGGGGCACCCCGGTGCTGTCAGCGTCATGATAACGTCCACCTCGCCCGCGTCCGAGATCGTGATCGTGTAGATCAGGCCCAGATCAAAGATATTGACGGGGATCTCGGGGTCATAGACCGTTTTGCAGGCTTCGACCAATGGCTCATACAGCGGGTGGTCGGTGCTGGAGGGCTTTATCAGCAGATCGCCTTCATCCTGTGGCATGGCGCGGCCCTTCCTTTGGCTAAACTATTTCCTGAGCGAATATATAGGAAAATCCCCTGACCCGTCCAGTGCTACAGCACATACCGGCTTAGGTCGGCGGAACGGGCCAGATCGCCGATGTTGCGCTCCACGAAAGCGGCATCCACCATCACCGTTTGCCCGGACCGGTCGGGCGCGTGGAACGACAGCTCTTCGAACACGCGCTCCATGACCGTATAAAGCCGCCTTGCGCCGATATTCTCGACCGATTGGTTCACCTCGGCGGCAATGCGCGCAAGCGCGGCAATTCCATCTTCGGCAAAGCTGACCGCCACTTGCTCTGTCCCCATCAGCGCCGTGTATTGCCGTGTCAGGGCATTGTCGGTTTCGGTCAGGATGCGCACGAAATCGGCTTCGGTCAGCGGGCGCAACTCCACCCGGATCGGCAGACGCCCCTGCAATTCTGGCAGCAGGTCCGACGGCTTGGCGACATGGAACGCGCCAGAGGCAATGAACAGGATATGGTCGGTCTTGACCGGCCCATGCTTGGTGCTGACGGTCGTGCCTTCAATCAACGGCAGCAGGTCGCGCTGCACACCCTCGCGGCTGACATCGGCCCCGCGCGCATCGGCCCGCGCACAGACCTTGTCAATTTCATCAAGAAAAACAATGCCGTTTTCCTGAACAGCCTCTAGTGCAGCGGCTTTCACCGCTTCGTCATCCAGCAGCTTGTCGGCCTCTTCCGCGATCAGCAGGTCATGGCTTTCCGACACTGTCACTTTCTTGCGGACGGTGCGCCCGCCCAATGCCTTGCCGAAGATTTCACCGATATTCATCATCTGTGGCGGCTGGCCGGGCATGTCGAACATGCCGCCCATCGGGTTGGATGTGTCGGCGAGTTCGATCTCTATTTCCGTGTCATCCAATTCGCCTGCAAGCAGCTTGCGGCGGAACATTTCGCGCGTGGCCTCGCGGGCATCTTTCCCCGCAATCGCCGCGATCACGCGGTCCTCTGCGGCCTTGTGGGCGCGCGCTTTCACCGCGTCGCGCATCTGCTCGCGGGTCTGGGCAATCGCTGCATCAACCAAATCGCGGATAATCTGTTCCACGTCGCGGCCCACATAGCCCACTTCGGTGAATTTCGTCGCCTCGACCTTGATGAACGGCGCCCGCGCCAGCTTCGCCAAACGGCGGCTGATCTCTGTCTTGCCCACCCCGGTCGGCCCGATCATCAGGATGTTCTTGGGATAGACTTCATCGCGCAACTCCGCCGACAACTGCTTGCGCCGCCAACGGCTGCGCAACGCCACCGCCACCGCGCGCTTAGCCTCGGCTTGTCCGATGATGAAGCGGTCCAGTTCAGACACGATTTCGCGCGGGGTTAGGTCGGTCATGGGGCGTCCATTCTGGTGTTCCTGCTCAGATAGAGGCTTGAGCGGCGAAATTGAAGGGGTTGCGGAATGTGTAGGCGATGTGTATATACTTTTGGTGTGACCCGTATAAACGCATATTGGACACAGGGAACAGGATATCAGGAAATGGGGTCGATATGAATAAACCCGGCCTGCAAAGGCCGCCCCAAAGGCTCAAATATGCAAGATATCTACTTCACTTGGGACGAAATCAAACGTCTCAAGACCATCGAAAAGCACAGCATCGACTTTCTTGACGTCATCACCATCTTCGACAGCCCGCACCTGATTATCCCTGCCCGAAGCGATACCGAAGACCGCTTCGCCGCAATCGCGGATTGGAACGGGATCATGGTTGCGGTGTTCTTCACGATCCGCGGAGAGTCGATCCGCATCATCACCGCCCGGAGGGCACGGAAACATGAGCGAGACCTCTATCAAAACCTACACGCTGGACGAGATTCGCCAGATGAAAGGCCGCACTGATTGGGACGCGCTTCGGCGCGCGGAAGAGCTTGGGCTGGAACCCGAGCGCGACGAGGACGAATTCGAAGTCGACTGGACCCGCGCCAAGCTGGTCACGCCGGAGTCGAAAAAGGCCATCTCGCTGCGCGTCGACCCCGACGTGCTAGAGTTCTTCAAATCTCAGGGCGCAGGCTACCAAACCCGCATGAACGCCGTTCTACGCGCATGGATGGAAGCGCAGATCAAGCGGTGATCTTCTCCACCGTCAGGTTGCCATTCGTATACACACAAATATCCGCTGCAATCGCCATGGCCTGCCGCGCGATATCTTCGGCGCGCATCTCGGTCACCATCAGCCCCCGCGCGGCGGCCAATGCGTAATTCCCGCCAGAGCCAATAGCGGCAATGTCATGCTCGGGTTCCAGCACGTCGCCCGCACCGGTAATCACGAACAGATCGCGCCCATCGGTCACGATCAGCATGGCTTCCAGCTTTTGCAGGTATTTATCGGTGCGCCAGTCCTTGGCCAATTCCACCGAAGCGCGCGCCAACTGCCCCGGTGTGGCTTCCAGCTTGGCCTCCAACCGCTCCAGCAGGGTAAAGGCATCGGCGGTGGACCCGGCAAAACCTGCGACCACCTCATAGCCACCGGGCGATAGGCGGCGCACCTTGCGCGCGCTGCCCTTGATGACGGTTTGGCCAAGTGACACTTGCCCATCACCCGCCACGACAACCTCGCCGCCTCGGCGGACCGCCACAATCGTCGTGCCATGCCAGCCGGGAAACTCGGTCATCGCGCCCTCTTCATCTTGCCGGAAATGCTCCTGCCGGTGGCATCCGGGCACATGGCCCGATGCCACCGGCAGGTCAGGAAGGCCCAAAAGGCCCTCTACACGCTTACAACGCGCCGTCGATCCAAGATTGCAGCGCCGATTTCGGGGCCGCACCCACTTTGTTCGACACGGGCTGACCGTCCTTGAACAGGAACAGCGCCGGAATGCCGCGGATGCCCATGGACGCGGCGGTGTTCGGGTTTTCGTCCACATTCACCTTGGCGATCTTGATCTTGTCGCCATATTCATTCGACAGCTCTTCCAGAGCAGGGCCGATCTGCTTGCACGGGCCGCACCATTCTGCCCAGAAATCGACCACGACGGGAATGTCGGACTGGCGCACTTCGGCATCGAATGTGGCGTCTGTAACGGCTACTGTGGGCATTGGCCCCTCCATGTCTTTGCTACGTTGTTATCGAAGTATGACGCGGCGCGCGCAGTTTCAAGCACCCGCGCGTGCAAGGGCCGCGCGCAGCATGTCGTCGGGCAAGGGCATCAGCCGCGCCGTTGCGGTCCAAAGCAGCGCCATCTCGACCCTTCGACCGGGGAAAACCTGTTCCAGCGCCACCAGATAGGCCCCCATCTGGCGCAGCAAGCCTTCGGGCACCGCGCCTGCATCCTGCGGCACAACGCGATTTGTCTTGTAATCGACGGCCAGAACATGGGCATCCTGCACCACCAGCCGGTCGATCACGCCAAACAGCGCGCGGTCACCAAGCTGGCCTGCCATTTCCACCTCTGCCAGCGTGCCGGGGGCGAAGATCGGCGCCAGCCCGGGGGCATCAAGCACCGCGGCGGCTTCAGGCAGCAAGCGCGCGGCGTCGGCGGGGTTGTCCAGCAGCGCCGCGGCGCGCGCGCCCCACGTCTCACGCGGCCAAAGCGGCAGATGTTCCAGCAGCAGGTGCAAGCCGGTGCCAAGGCGCAACGCCGTCTCTTCATCAAGGCCCGCTTCGCCGGGCAGGGCCTTGGCCCCGCCCAAGGCCGACGGGTTGATGGGCATGGCCCGCTCAATCGGTTTTGGTGCGGGGTGCCACAGCGCATCGGGCACCGAAACCGGCGCAGCGCCGTCAGAACGGATGCCATCGCCTTGTTCGGGCCAGATCCCATGCGCATGGCGCAACCCCGCCCCCGTTGGCGTGGCCAGCCATTCTGTTCCCGCCAGACGCAGCCCTTCCGCCACACGGTTATACCAATTGTCGGGCTTTTTCATATCGCCCGCCCCGGCCACGATCAGCCAGCTTTCCGCGCGCGTCATCGCCACATATAACAGCCGGGCGTCTTCCGCGTCGCGCTGCGCAGAGCGATCGTCCAACGCGGCTTGAACGGGTGCTGGGTTCAACCCGGCATTCGCCTTCCACACGGCACGCTCGGCAACCGCGACAACCTGTGTCGTATCGTTGGATCTGAGATCCGCCGTATCCGGCAAGATCACGATGGGCGATTCCAGCCCTTTCGCGCCGTGCACGGTCATCACCCGCAGCATCGGGCTGGCGCTGTCCAATTCGCGTTTCAGTTCAACTTCGTCGCGCTCCAGCCACGACAGGAACCCGGTAAGCGACGGGATTTCCGCCTGCTCATAGCTCAGCGCTTGTGCAAGGAATGCGTCGATCCCGTCCTCGGCCTCTGATCCCAGACGGGCGATCAGGCGGCGGCGGCCGTCATGGCGCGACAGCATCCGCTCGACAAGGTCGTAGGGGCGCAGGAAATCCGTTTGCGCCCGCAGGTCGCGCAACATGGCCAGCGTGGGGCTGTCGGTATCGGCGCGCAGCCGCGACCACAGGTATTCGCCCGTGCCACGGCCCTGAGCCAGCCGATACAGCGCATCCTCGGACCAGCCGAACAGCGGCGAGCGTAGGCAAGCCGCCAGCGACAGGTCATCTTCTGGCGTGGCCAAAAAGGCTAGAAGTGCTGTCAGGTCGCGCACGGCCATCTCACCGCCCAGCCGCAAACGGTCCGCCCCGGCAATGGCCAACCCCTGCGCTTTGCAGGCAGAGATGATCTCGTGAAAGAGCGGGCCGCGCTTGCGCACAAGGATCAGCACATCGCCTTCAGTCATCACGCGCGCGCTCTTCTTGTGCGGCACTAGCGTGCGCGCGTCGATCATGCGGCGCAATTCAGCGGCAATCGCGCGGGCCAGCTTGCGCGAATGGTGCTCGTTCGAAAGCTGATCGACAGGGTCATACCATGCATGATCGTTTTCGGCCTTTTCCGGCAAGATCGGAGGCCACAGGTCCACCCGGCCCGGCAGGCTGTCGAAGAACGCGATATGCGTGGGCACACCGCCAAGACCCGCGTCATGCGGGGGCTGAAAGGTCATATCTACCGCGCGCAACACCCCGGCAGAGGAGCGGAAAGAATGTTCCAGCGCCGCATCTTCCAGCCGCAGCCCGACCGCTTCAAGCTTGTCCTTGAACATGGCGTGCATGTCATCGAACACCCGCAGATCAGCGCCCTGAAAGGAATAGATGGATTGCTTCTTGTCGCCCACCACGAACAGGCTGCGCGCGACATCGCGCGCGCCAAGCCCGGCGGTAAATTCCTGCGTCAGCAATTCGATGACCCGCCATTGCGAGGGGCTGGTGTCTTGCGCTTCATCAACCAAGATATGATCGACCCCGCCATCCAGCTTGAACAGCACCCATTGCGCCACCAACGGATCGGTCAGAAGCTGGCCGGTGCGCAGGATCAGGTCGTCGAAATCCAGCCATGCGCGGGCGTCTTTCTGCGCGCGATAGGTCGCAAGAAAGGGCTGGGCAAAGGCGTGCAGCACCTGCGCCCGGTGCAAAGCAGCAAGGCCAAGCCGCAAGGGGCGCGCACCCTCAACCCGGGCCATAAACTGGTTAAACGGGTCAATCAGCGCGCCCATGGCAATGCGCGTGTCCTTGTTGGGAAAGCTGTCGATCTTGGCCGTGTTGATCTTCTGGCCGCTTGCATACAGGAACACCGCTTCCAAGGCGGGCAAAACCCCCGTATCTGGCCGATCAAACGGCAGGCCACGCAGCTTGTTTGCGGCTTGAACATCTTTCGGGCCGCCCGCGTCCAGAAACCGCAGGACCTGCGCCATCAAACCTGCCTCGCTGCCCAGAAACACCTCTGCCAGCAGGCGCGCTTCGGTCATCCCCTCGGGCAGGCCGCAGGTCTGCTCTGTCGGGGCCGGGGCGTCGAACAAGGCGGCATTGGCGCAGATTTCGGCCAGCAGGGTTTCGATCTCTGCCCCGGTAAAGACCTGCGCCAGCCGCGCCACGACATCCGTGCGCTCGGACAGTTCTTCCAACACATCCGCGCGCAGGGCCCGCGCGGCGCGGGCATCCATCTCGGTAAAGGCGGGGGACAGATGCGCCTCTAGCGGAAAACGGCGCAGCAGCGACGCGCAAAACGAATGGATGGTCTGAATCTTCAAACCACCCGGGGCTTCGATCGCGCGGGCAAACAAGCGCCGCGCGTTTGCCAGTTGCTCGGCCGTGCCGCCAGCTTCGCCAATCTTGCCAAGCTCGTCGCGCAGCCCGTCATCCGGCAACATGGCCCATTTGCCCAGCAAATCGAACAGCCGGTTCTGCATCTCGCTTGCGGCGGCCTTGGTATAGGTCAGGCAAAGGATATGTTGCGGGGCAACGCCGTTCAGCAACAGCCGCGCCACACGGTCCGTCAGCACCTTGGTCTTGCCCGACCCGGCATTGGCCGACAACCAAGTCGAGGAGAATGGTTCCGACGCCCGGTTTTGCGCCAGCGTTGCCGCATCAACCATCATCGCGCCCCACCGGAATCGTCACCGAACTGTCCTGCATCGTCCATTCCCCGAACCGCGCCAGATGATCGTAATCGCCGCTATAGATTTCTTTCTCCATTGCGCGCCGCGCGGCAAAGCCTTGCGTCGGGTCCAGATAGGTGCGGATCAGGGTAAAGAACCCCTCACGGACCGTATCCAGATAGGCCGCGTCGGTCGGGGTCGTGACAATTTTCAGCGCCCCGCCGCCCAAGCCCAAGTAGCTGACACAGGCTACCTCGCGCGGGCCAAGCGCCTCGAACGCGCCGTCCTGCACCATCAGCGCCTGCAACAGAAGCTGTTTGGCGAATTGGTCTTGCTGTTTCTGGCTTGGCGGCGATCCGGTCTTGTAGTCGATGATATGCACCCGGCCATCCGGCCAGGCATCGATCCGGTCCGGCTTGGCTGTCAGGGTGAAGGGCAAATCGGGCAATGCCCAGCCTGCCCGCTCTTCTCGTAGCGCAATCGCGCCGGGTTGCGCGGCCAGATAGGCCTCCAGTTCCGGCGCGACACGTTCCAGACGCGCGGCCCAAAAGGCCCGGACCGCCCGCCATGGAACGGTGTCTTGCAGGACCACATCGGCCATCTCCATCAATGGGCGCGGGTTGGTCGGATCGGTCGCGCGTTCCAACACCTTGTGCAACACCGTGCCGCGCAACAGCGCATCGGGCTGCGGCTGCAAGGGGTTCAGCCGCTCCAACCCAAGCAGATGGCGCGCATAAATCGCGTAAGGATCACGGATCAGCGTTTCGACCTGCGTGACCGACAGCCGCGACGGGCGCGCAAGCGGGGCGGGGGCGGGGCGCGGCGCAGGGGGATCATACGGAACCGCGCGCATATCGGCCTCGAACGCGGCGGCCCGGTCCAGCCAGTGCTGGCCGCGCGCGCGCATTGCCTCCAGCGCTTCTGTGCCGCCCTGCGCGGGCAAACCGGCCAGCAAATTGGTCAGGCGGTTCAACCAGCGCGATGGCACGGTCTTCGCTTCGGCCGTGCGTTTCGCGCGCGACAATACCACGCGGGGCGCGCAGATCGCCTGCTGGAAGTCATGCGCCGACAGCCCGATCTGGCGCTCTGGCAACAGCAACCCGACTTGCGCGCGCATGGCGCGGTTCAGCCATGGGTCCGGGTCCGGCGCTTTGGGCCAAACCCCTTCGTTCAGCCCCGCCGCGATAACCAGATCCGCCCCCTGCACCCGCGCTTCCAAAGTGCCCCAAATCATGATGTCAGGATGCGCGGTCACCGGGTCGCGCACCTCTCGCGCGGCAAACAGCGTGCCCAGCAGGGCGTCATAATCGAAGGCCGTCAGTTCGCCCCCCGCCTCTGCCTCGGCGGCAAGCGCGTCCATGGCATTGCGCGCTTCTTGCCCCGCAGCTTCGTCCCACAACGCCCCGGCACCTTGGCTTTCGGCCCCGGACGCAAGCGCCTCTGCCAAGGCAATGTGTTGGGCCACGCATATCCCAAGCGGGCGCGCGCCCTGCACCGGCTCTGCGGGAATGGTGTCCGCCAGCCATTCTGCCCAATCCCGGCGCGGGCCGGGCTGCGGCGCGAACGCCGCCAGAACAACCGCATCCGGAAAGGGCACGGACCGGCGCCGCAGGTAAAGTTCCAGATCGCGGGTATGGCGCAAATGGTCGCCCCGCCCTGCCCCGCTATGCGCCAGCGGGTGTTTAAGCAGCGCCAGCAGGCGCGGCACATCCAGCCTGTTCACGAACAGGTCTGCAACCTGCCGCAGAAACCGGCCCGGCGCGGATAAACCCAGCGGACGACCGGCGCTGTCATCCGGGACAATTCCCCAGACCTGAAGCGCCGCCGCCACCCGGCGCGTCAGATCGCGGTCGGGGGTGACAAGCGCGGCGCGTTGGCCTTGGCAGGCGGCGTCGAACAGGCAATGCGCGATGGCGGTTGCTTCGGCGCGCGGCGACGGGGCTTCAATCAGGCTCAACCCTTCGGTGGGGCGGGCCAGATCGCCCAGCGCCGGGCCTTCGCGCAACCATTGGTCGGTTTGCGGGGCCGGGCGCAAGGCGAGCGATACCAGCGCGCCACGCGGCAAGGCCGGGCTGTCCTGCCACGGGCGAACCGCATCGGGACCAAGACCAAGCGACCCGAGCAAGGCATGAAACCGAAATTGCGGGTGGTCCTCTGCCCCGGCGGCATCCGACAACTGGGCCCACAGATCCGCAGGCATGTCGAAATCGAAGCCGGGCAGCACGACCGCCCCTTGCGGCAAGGCGGCTACCGCGCGCATCAGAAAAGCCGTGGTCCCCCGCGACCCGGTCGAGCCGACAACCAAAACCGGGTCGCGTGGCGGCGCGACCGCCCAACGCTCTGTCAGCGCCAAGACCTGCGCGCGCAAGCGACCCTCTGCATCGGCGGCATCCTGTGCGATAACGGTCTGTGCCAGCCGCAGGAATTTCTGCGCCTGCGCCCAATGGTCGGCATGATCCGTCAGGTCCAGACGGTCAAGCGCCTGAAATGGCACGCCTTCGGCCTGCATTTCGGCGAACAGGCGCGCAAGGCTGTCGGCAAGGTCGAACACCGCGGCCCGCGGCGCAAGCTTGGGCTGTGCCGCCTGCAACATTCCAACCAGCCGGGCCAGTTCCAGCCGCCGCCGCAGTGGCGACACGGGTGGCGCGTGTTCCGGCGCCCCCTCGAACAAAAGCGGGTCCGTCACCAAGCGAATGCGCGGCAACAGCCCCGGCCCTTGCGCGACCAGACAGTCGCGGATACGCCGTCGCATCCGGGCAGAGTTCACAAGGATCGTGACGCGGGCGCGGGCCTCTGGTGGCATATCGGCCAGCCGCGCGCGCAGACCCGCTGCGAACAGGTCAGGGAAATCCGCGCCCGGCGGCAAGGCAAAAACGCGGGGGCTGTCAGACGGGGCAAACATCATGCGGTTTTCACCTGTGCCAGATGGTCGCGCCAGCGCAGATCATCGCTCTGGAAATGCAAATGTCGCATATCCCCATCGGGGCGAAGATGCAGATGCAAGGCACCCGCAGGGGTCAGTTCTGCCAAACGGTCTGGCCATTCCACCAGGCAAATCGCGCTTTCAAATGCGTCGATCAGGCCCAATTCGTCGCATTCTGCCGGGCCGGTCAACCGATACAGGTCGGCATGCCACAGCTCTGCCCTGTCAAGATCGTAGCATTGCACAAGCGTGAACGTGGGCGACGGCACATCTTCGAAGCGACCAAGCGCCGCCAGCCGCGACTGGATCAGCGCGCGGGCGAAATGGCTTTTGCCCGCACCGACAGGGCCGTGCAGTAACAGAACATCGCCCGCTGCCAGACACGCGCCCAGCGTTTGGGCAATGCGCGCCGTGGCCTCGGGCGATCTACAGGAAAAGCTGGCGTCGATGGGTGCGGACATGCCCAAGGTTTTACATGTCAGCGCGTGCGTTTCCAGCCCTTTGCGCATGCCGCCGACCACGCGGTGCAATAAGCCCGCCGCTACCCCCGCGAGCGGCTGCCAGCATGCTGCACCACCCGCGCTTTGCGCGTCGGCGCAAGCCCGATCTCGGCGGCTTGCGCGCGAGGTGTGGCGGCTGCGGGATGCAGAATATCCGGGACGGTCAGCGCGCTGACATGGCGGCGGGTCAAGGCAATGTCGCGCGCGGACTCTTGCACCAGCGGTCGGAAGGTCAGCATCAGCCAATCTTGACGCAACCGCCGGGCATGGACGCCAAGCGTGGTGCCATCCAGCAGGTAGACGCTGCCATGCATTACAGTGCCGGGGTCAGCATTGGCGGCAAAATCGCTTAGCTTGTCCCAAAAGGGCGTCGTGGCCGTGGTCTTTTTCCACAAGCTCAGGGCGTGGGCAAAGCCCGCATCGGCAAGATTGTTGCAAGGGTCTTCGCCCCAAAGCTGGCTGTACCGCGCGTTAGAGATCAGCGTATCGCCCGCCGGCCCAAAGGCCACGACCGCATCCGGCAGCCCATCAAGAACTGCATGGCCCAGTTCAATCTCTTGGCGCAGGCTGCGCGCAAGCGTGGCGTCAGATGTCACGTCTTCGAAGAAGAAGGCCAGCGCGCCCCCCGGCTGCGGACGCCCGCTGACATGATAAATGCGACCATTTTCAAGGCACCATTCCTCGCTGAATATGCCAGATTCGGCGGCGCGCTCCATCTCGGTAATCTCGCGGCGCCAAGTTGCGAAATCCTTGGGTTCGGGCAACATGCGCAATTCGCGCAAGGTGAAAAGAACCTGCTCGAAACCAGGGCGCGCTGCTAGGAACAACGGGTCCAGCCCCGTTAGATCAACAAGTGCAGGGTTGAAAACCTGCAAGCGGCGCTCGGTGTCGAACAGCGCCAGCCCCGTGGGCAGGCTGGCGAATGTGCGCGTTAGGATCTGGATCATCTCGCGCCGCGAGGTTTCTGTCTGAACCGTAAGGTCAATCGGCGTCGCGAAATGCTGCGCGCCCCCCCCGTCCGCCACCATATCGTGACTGAACCACGACACTTGGTTTCCCATATCGAGCGACAATCGCCCATGCCCATCGGGCGCTTGCCCATCGAACAGGTTCGGAATGGGCCATGTCAGGCCGTTACGCCCGGCATCGAAGGCCGTATAGGTTTCGACATAGGCGGTATTGGCCCAGATGATGTCCCCTGCCGTGTTAACCCGCCATGACAGCACCGGCATATGCGTGGCGACATCGCGCAGGGTGTCCAGCTCTTGCCGCATAGCCTCGAAGCTAAGCCGGTCCAGCGCCACAAGCGCGCCTTCGGCACGCGTATCGACCAGCCGCAGATGCGTCAGCCCTTTCTTGCGGCTGGCCCGCAGGATCAGGCCGCTATCATCATGTGCCTGAAGTTCGATCTGACCCAGCGCAACCAAGCGCCCAAGATTGGCCCGCAGATCTGCGAATCTGGGTTCCAGATGCTGCAACAGAAGTTCCAGATCGTCGCGGCACGCGTCGCTGTCTGCAACGATCGACCCAAGCAATTGCCGCGCACGGTCGGACATGTCGATCAGGGTGTCGTCACGAAAGATGAAGACGGCGTCTTGCTCTGTCGGGTCAGGCGTGTAGCCCGCGCCCAACCCGTCGCGGTTAAGGGCGCGAAACAGCAGCAGCACCGCGGCGCATACCAAAACGCTGCTGCCAACAATCGTCAGACCCAGAAAAAGCGCGTGCGACATGTTCCAATCCTTAGACCGACATCACTGAAACAGAGCGTCGTGCAGATTGGTTAAGTTGCCGTTAAAATTTCGCGCACAAGTTGTATTAGCGTCAGATCTGCTTTTCCGGCATGAACACTTTCAACCCGTCCAACGCTGCACTGACCTTGATTTGGCATGTCAGGCGCGAGCGTTGCGGGTCAGGCTGGTAGGCGAAATCCAGCATGTCTTCTTCCATCGCGTCCTTGGCGGGCAGTTTGTCAGCCCAGTCCGGATCGACATAGACATGGCAGGTAGAACAGGCGCAAGCGCCACCACAATCGGCCTCGATACCGGGAATCCCGTTGTCGCGCGCGCCTTCCATAACGGTCAGGCCCTCAGCCACATCCACCACATGTTCGGTGCCGTTGAACTCGACATAAGTGATCTTGGCCATACTGCCCTCGTGTGATCGCTGCTTCTGCCCGCGATTTAAGGCACCTTACCGCTTTTGGCCAGTGTTGTTTTCGGTAGGAAAGAGTCGACAATTCGACGCTGTCATGCCCTGATTGTGCCCGAATCGCGCGTTACATTAACCTTCATGACACATAGAGCCCGACATAACCGATTCCTTGCCTTGCATATTGGCGCCGTGGTTACCCTGACGGCCATGGCCCATGCAGAGATGGCGAGCGCGTCTGACCCGGACACCACCCGCGCGCGGATCGAGACCGCGAGCTTGTCTTTGCCCGCCAGTCCAAACCGGGCCTGTTGGGCGCGCTACTCTGTGAACGGGGCCAAGCCCGCAAATGGCGTGATAGAGGAAACCGCCTTTCGTGTGCCCTGCCCCGAAACCGTGAACAGCGCGTTCGTGGCAAGCCTGCAACGCGCCTTGCAGGTGCGCGATTACTACGCAGGCCCCATCACCGGCCGGCCCGATGCAGCGACGCGCAGTGCTGTCCACGCCTTTCAGCGTGACAACGGGTTTGACAGCCCGATCCTGACGCTGGACACCGCGCAGCGCCTTGGCCTGTCGCCCCGCGATTTCGGACAAAACTGACCCAATGAAAAACGCGCGCCGCCGGGGCGCGCGTTGCATGTTTCGGGTGGCAGAGCGTTACTCTTCCACATTCAGCGCCACGAAACGCGGATCACCACCACGGCGCAACAACACCAGAAGCGATTTGCGCCCGGCTTCGCGTGCTTCTTCTGCACGGGTTTGCAGTTCCGAAACACTGGACACGGGTTGCTGGTTCGCTTCGGTAATCAGATCGCCCGCCATAACGCCCTTGCTGCCAGCATCGCTGTCAGGGTCGACAGCCGTGACAACAAGGCCCGTCATACCGGCAGGCAGGTCCATCTCTACACGAACGGAATCGGTGATTGGCGCAAGGTCCATTCCCAGAAAACTGGCGGGCTCAGGCTCTGGCGCGGGCATTCCGGGGCTGGGAGAAGTGGTCGCCTCTGCCAATTCGCGTTGCCCGAGGGTGACGGATACGGTCTGCTCCTCGCCATCGCGGAACACGACCACGTCAACCGCGCGCCCGACACCGGCATCCGCCACGCGGCGCACCAGCATGTTGCTGTCATCGACATCACCGCCGTCGAATTCTAGGATAACATCACCGGCCTCAATGCCCGCCTCTTGCGAGGGGCCATCCATGACCTCTGTCACCATGGCGCCGCGTGCGCTGTTCAGGCCAATGGCTTCTGCCATTTCATCGGTCACGTTCTGGATACGCACGCCCAGCCAGCCGCGCCGGGTGCTGCCAAACTCGCGCAATTGCTCCACAACACCGGTCACGACATTCGACGACATCGCGAAACCAATCCCGATTGACCCGCCGGTGGGCGACAAGATCGCGGTATTCACGCCGATCACGTCACCATCCATGTTGAACAGCGGGCCGCCAGAGTTGCCGCGGTTGATGGCGGCATCGGTCTGGATGTAATCGTCGTAATTGCCTTGCAACGCCCGACCGCGCGCCGAGATGATACCGGCGCTTACCGAAAAGCCCTGTCCCAGCGGGTTGCCCACGGCCAGAACCCAGTCGCCAACGCGCGCTGCTTCTGCATCGCCAAAATCGACAAAGGGCAGGTCTTCGTCATGCTCGACCTTCAGTAGCGCGATATCCGTGGCAGGGTCGGTGCCAACCAGTTCCGCTTCCAGTTCCAGACCAGAGAAGAATTCGATCCGGATCTCATCCGCGCCGTCGATGACATGGTTATTCGTAACAAGGTAGCCATCCGGTGAAATCACGAAACCCGAACCAAGCGCCTGCCCCTGACGGGGGCGCTGAGGCCGGTTCGGACCACCGGGATTGCGCGGGTCCTCGAAGAAATCACGGAAGAAATCCTCGAACGGAGACCCTTCGGGCAGTTGCGGCGCGTTTTCCAGCCGGGTGGTCACGGATGTGGTTGTGGTAATGTTCACAACGGCGGGGCTGACACGTTCAGCCAAATCGGCGAAGCTACCGGGGCGGTCTTGCGCCAAAAGAAGCGTGACTTGCGCCAAGGTCAGAACAAGGGCGAGCGTGACCAGTTTGACCAAAGGCAACAGCCCTGTGCGGTCAGGCTGGCGCGCTATCGCGACGGTGGAAGGCATATGTGAACTCCTCTTTCACTGTCTTGATCAATGGGCCTTCGGCCCATAGCTGGAGTGTTAGATATGTTAGTTTGGGCCAAACGCAATTCGTGAAATGACTTTTCAACCAAAGGTGAGAGTGGGTTACGGCCCCGCGATCAGGTTGGAGAAGGTTACCAGAAAAACCCCAAAAACCAAGGCGAGCACGCCGATGAGGCGTCGTGCATTCTCGGGCAGTTGCGTCAGCACCTTGAGCAGATCCTCAATGCGCGAAGGGGCCAGTGCAAACACCAGCCCCTCCAGAACAAGCACCAAGCCCAGCGCAAGGATAACCGTGGACAGGGCCATCCTTAGCGCCCTTAGTTGCTAATCATGTCTTCAAGCTCTTGCACCGAATCCGGCTCTTCCGGACCGGGTTCAGGCACGCGTTCGCGCGCGGCGTCGGGATTCTCCTCCAACTCGCTTGCGAAAGCTTCTGCTGCGGCCAGCGCATCTCCGCTAAGGCCGTCGCTGCGCAAGAAAGTGAAGAATTCGCTATCCGGCCGCAAAACCATGCTGGAGTTTTCGCCCCGAAGCGCGGCCGCATAGCTTTGCATTGACCGCGAGAAGGCAAAGAATTCCGGGTCAAGGTTATAGGCGTCTGCATAGACGCGGTTTCGTTCCGCATCAGCCTCACCGCGCACGATTTCGGAATCGCGCTGCGCACTCGACACCAATTCTGTCACCGTCCGGTCCGCCAATGCCCGCACGCGCTGGGCAGCCTCGCTCCCGCGGGCGCGCTCGTCGGCGGCCTCGCGTTCACGCTCTGCGCGCATCCGGGCAAAGGTCGCTTCCAAGTTTTCCTGCGGCAGATCGGTGCGGGTCAGTCGCACGTCGATCACCTCTATCCCCAAGGAATTCGCCTGACGGCTGGCGATGTCGCGGATGCGGTTCATCAGACCGGTCCGGTCCTCTGACAACACCGAAGTTGACGGCACCGACCCCAATACTTCGCGGATGGCGGCATTCATGATCCGCTCCATCCGCCCTTGCGCGCCGCGCACACCGTCCAGACCGACGGCCTGACGGAACGTGGTCACATCGCGCAGGCGCCAGCGCAAGAATGCATCGACCACAAGGCGGCGGTCATCCAGTGGCGTCACCTCCAAGGGCTGCGTTTGCAGGCCCAGAATGCGCGCGTCATAGCGCACAACTTCCTGAATGAACGGCACCTTGAACCCAAGTCCGGGTTCGGTGATTTCCTGTCTTACCTGACCGAATTGCAACACCAGCACGTTTTCACGTTCATCGACAATGAACAGCGACGAGAAGGCAAGCACGACCACAACGGCAAAGGCCGGCAGTAGAAGACCAGCTTTTTTCATCAGTTTGCACTCCTCTGGCGGCCCAGTTCGTTCAGCGGCAGGTAGGGCAGAACACCACTGCCGCTTTCACCACCTGTCACATTGTCCAGAATGGTCAGGTTCATGTCACCCAAGACCTGTTCCATGGTTTCCAGATACATCCGCTTGCGTGTCACTTCCGGTGCATTCACATATTCCGTGTAGACCGACACGAAGCGGCTTGCCTCACCCTGCGCAGTGTTGACAACTTGCGCGCGGTAGCCTTCGGCCTCTTCCCGGATCTGGGCGGCTTGGCCACGGGCCTCTGCCAAGACGCGGTTGGCATAGGCATCTGCTTCACGTTCCAGACGGTCGCGTTCCTGACGCGCGGTCTGCACATCGCGGAAGGCGCTGATAACGCCATCGGGCGGATCGGCCTTGTCAAAGTTCACGCGGATCACGTTGATACCGGCATCGTAGCTGTCCAGAACCTCTTGCACATTCGCCTGAAGATCGGCGGCGATGGCCCCACGGTCGCGGTTCAGAATGGGTGCCAATTCGGAGCGCGCGATAATGTCACGCATGGCCGATTCTGCTGACGCGCGCACCGTTTCACGCGGGTCCGCCAAGTTGAACAGGAAGCGCGCCGGGTCGGCAATATTCCAGACCACTTGGAATTCGATATCGACCACCGCTTCGTCGCGGGTCAGCATCAGACCGCTGTCCAGCACCGAACTGCCGGTGCCAACCTCGGTCACCTGTTCGGTTGTCACCTGAACGACCTCTGCGCTGACCACGGGCCATGGCGCAAAGTTCAGACCCGGATTGCCGGTTCTGTAATACTGCCCAAACAACAATTCGACCGACCGCTCTTCCGGGCGGACGGTGTAGAAAGACGCAAATGCCCATGCCACGACAAGCGCAACCAGCCCCAGCAGCACGCCGCGCTTGCTGAAACCGCCGCCCATGCCGCCGCCGTTGCCACCGTTTCCGCCGCCGCGACCGCCCATCAGGACGCGCAACTGCTCTTGGCCCTTCTTCACGATCTCTTCGATCTCGGGAACCTGTTGGCCACTGTTGCCGCGCGGGCCGTTATTGCCGCCGTCGCCACCGCGGTTTCCACCGCCGCGATTGCCGCCGCCCCATGGCCCTCCGTTGTTTCCGGACATCTGGACTCCATTCATGATTTACAGCTTTGTGTGACAAGTGGGTTTGCAACCCGCGAATTCAACCCTTAACCGGGATGTGACCGGACCGGTTTGCGCATTGTGACCAGTTCTTCAGCCATCGACGGATGCACAGCCAAAGTTGCATCAAATTGGGCCTTGGTCGCCCCCATAGACACCGCAACCCCGGCAAGCTGAATCATCTCTCCCGCGCCATCCGCGACGATGTGACACCCCAGCACACGATCCGTGTCGCGGCAAACGACCAGCTTCATCATTGCGCGGTTGTCGCGTCCGGCAAACAAGCTGTGCATGGGCCGAAAGGCCGCGCAATACACGTCTATCGGGCCTAGCGCGCGGGCTTCTTCTTCGGTCAGGCCCACGGTTCCGAATTCGGGCTGCGTGAACACCGCCGTGGGGATCAGCCCATGGTCAAAATAGCGCGGCGTGCCACCAAAGACGGTATCGGCAAAGGCGTGACCTTCACGGATGGCGACCGGCGTCAGATTGGCGCGGTTGGTCACGTCACCCACGGCATAAATGGACGGGATGGCGGTCTGGCTGTAGCGGTCGACCGGGATCGCGCCGCCCGGCCCCAGTTCCAGCCCCAGCTTTTCCAGCCCCAGCCCATCCGTATTGGGTTTGCGCCCGGTGGCGAACATGACCGCGTCATAGGCGCCATCATGCCCCGTGGTTGCCTTGACGAAGGTCTGCGCGCCCTCGGCGCGCATCTCGACCACATCGGTGCCCAGATGCAGGTCAACACCATTGGCCACCATTTCGTCGGCGATATGGCCGCGCGCTTCGTCGTCGAAGCCGCGCAAAATTTGCGCGCCACGATAGAATTGCGTGGTTTTCACGCCCAGCCCGTTAAAGATGCAGGCAAATTCGCTGGCAATATAGCCGCCGCCCACGATCAACATCGACTTGGGCAGACGGTCCATCAAGAACACCTCGTTCGAGGTGAGCACACCCTGGCCCTGCCACTGCTCTGGCACAACCGGCGTGCCGCCAGTGGCGATCAGAATATGCCGCGCCGTGACCTTGCGGCCATCGGCCAGTGCCACCGTATGTGGGTCGTCCAGCGTGGCGCGGCAATCGAACACGGTCACGCCTGCGCCATCCAGCCCTTTGAGATACAGCCCTTCCAGCCGGGTCAATTCGGCATCCAGCTTGGCGCGGAACGCGCCCCAGTCGAAACCGCTGATCTGCGCATCCCACCCATAGGCCTGCGCATCGGCCACCGCACCGGGAAATTCCGAAGCGAAGACCATCAGCTTTTTCGGCACGCAACCGCGAATAACGCAGGTGCCGCCCATGCGATATTCTTCGGCCAGTGCGACCTTGGCACCGTGTTCGCTGGCCGCGATTCGCGCGGCGCGCACACCGCCAGAACCGCCGCCAATGACGAAAAGATCGTAGTCGAAGGACATGCAGCCCCCTTTATAGATCGTCGAAAATGTTGCTGTCCTGGGCCAGTTCCACCTGGCGGTGGCTGACTTGTGCAGCCCCGTCAGACAGGTCGCGCAATTCGACCGCGCCATCCGGGTGGCCGATGATGACCTGATCTGCAATATCCACGAACAGCCCGTTTTCCACCACGCCGGGCACTTGGTTCAGCACCAAAGACAGTTGCCGCGCATTGCCGATGCGGCCAAGCGACAGATCAAGGATATAGTTGCCTTCGTCCGTTGTGTAAGGCGCGTCGCCATTCATGCGCAGCGCGGTGCGGCGGTCCAGCACATCCATGCTGGCAAGGATTTCTTCTATCAGCGCCTTGGACGCCTGCCAGCCGAACGGGATCACCTCTACCGGCAAGGGGAAGGCCCCGAGCGCGCTGACCTCTTTCGCAGGGTCGGTGATGACGATCATCTGGTCCGATGCGGTCGCCACGATTTTCTCATGCAGCAGCGCGCCGCCACCGCCCTTTATCAGCGTCAGTTCCGCGTCGAATTCGTCGGCCCCGTCAATCGTCAGGTCCAGCCAGCGCGCTTCGTCCAAGGTGACAACATTGATCCCAACTTCACGCGCCAGTTGCGCCGTGCGGGTCGATGTGGGCACGGCGATGATGCGCAAACCTTCATGTCTGACCCGCGCGCCAAGGCGGCGCACCAGAAAACTGGCCGTTGACCCGGTGCCAAGCCCCACGCGCATTCCATCCTTGACGAAATCTGCCGCACAAATGGCGGACGCGTATTTGGCGCGATCAATCGGGGTCATCTGGTCGGTCATGGCGGGCCCTCGTTAAACTGTCTGTCGCGTTATAGGCGCTTTGCTGCCAAGGTTTAAGGGCTAATTGCCGCCACGCTGCAAGCTGCGCAAATAGGCATCGAGCGCAACAATCTTTTCGGGCAATTCCCGCGACAGACCATCTGCCAGCGGCACGCGGGTCAGCGGCCCGGTCAGCAAATAGCCAAATTGCGGCATCTCGACGCCCGCATAGGCCGCCTGCCCGCGCGCATAGCCGTCCAGCTTGTTCAGAACCAAGGTTTGCGGGTAGGTGCCGCCTGCGCGCAGGGCCAGTCCTGTCAGGTCTGGCACGGCATCTCCGCCGGTTGCATCGGTGCCATGGCATTGCACGCAATTTTGCGCGAACAAGCTGCGCCCAGCCTGCGGGCTGGTGGTGGGCGAGCAGGCCACAACGGCCAGCAGTGAGACAAGGGCGATCAGGCGCATCATGCTCCGAACCTGCCTGATCGCGGCGTGGCTGCCAAGGGGTCTTGTTTCGCAGATGTCATGTCGTTTCCCGTGATTGAAAACACGCGACCAACCTGTAGCCTTGGGCAAGTCAATTTGCAAAAGGTGCGCCATGTTTCTGTCGGTGTTCGACATGTTCAAGATCGGGATCGGCCCGTCGTCATCGCATACGATGGGACCGATGGTCGCGGCGGCGCGGTTTCTGGACCATTTGCGCGGCTTGCCATTCGCCGTGTCGGGGCTGAAAGCGTCGCTGCATGGGTCGCTGGCCTTTACCGGGGTCGGCCATGCGACCGACCGCGCGGTCATTCTTGGACTGGCAGGGTTCATTCCGTCCGCCTATGACGCGACCCGCGCAAAGACCGAACTGGCCCACATAAAAGCCGAGCATACGGTCGAGGTGGACGGGCTTGGCACGCTGCGTTTTGACCCGGCGACTGACCTGATGTTCGACTATGGCCCGCCCCTGCCCGGCCATGCCAACGGCTTGCGTCTGATGGCAACCGATGCGCAAGGCGATATCATCGCTCAGGAAACCTATTATTCCATCGGCGGCGGCTTTGTCGTGACCGAAGCGGAACTGGGCGCAAAACCGCCCGCCCCTGCCGCAGCGTTCCCCCACCCCTTTGCCACGGCGGCAGAGATGCTGGAGATGGCGCGCGCCTCTGGCAAGAGCATTGCGCAGATGAAACGCGCCAATGAACTGGCCATGATGGGACCGACCACGCTGGATGACGGACTACGCCGCATCTGGGCGGTGATGCGCGCCTGCATAGACCGGGGGCTGGAAACCGATGGCACCTTGCCCGGCGGGCTGAATGTGAAACGCCGCGCAAAAGCGATCCGAGAGGCGCTGGAACGCGAGCGCGGCCTGAACCTGACCGCGCCGCATGTCATCAACGACTGGATCAGCACCTATGCCATGGCAGTGAACGAGGAAAACGCCGCTGGTGGGCAGGTCGTGACGGCGCCCACCAATGGCGCGGCGGGGGTGGTGCCCGCAACCATCCGGTATTGGCTGGACCATGTGCCGGGCGCGTCCGAAGCGCGGGTGGGGGAATTCCTGCTGACGGCTGCGGCCATTGGCGGGCTGGTCAAGCACAACGCCTCTATCTCCGGCGCTGAATGCGGCTGTCAGGCAGAGGTCGGCGCGGCCTCTGCCATGGCCGCCGCCGGGTTGGCCGCGGTGCTGGGCGGCACGCCAGAGCAGGTCGAAAACGCCGCCGAAATCGCGCTGGAACACCATCTGGGCATGACCTGCGACCCGGTTAAGGGGTTGGTGCAGGTGCCCTGCATCGAACGCAACGGGCTGGGGGCGATCAAGGCGGTGTCCGCCGCGTCGCTGGCGCTGCGCGGCGATGGCACGCATTTCATGCCGTTGGATAACTGCATCGAAGCCATGCGCCAGACCGGGGCCGATATGTCGGAAAAATACAAGGAGACGGCTTTGGGCGGCTTGGCCGTGAACATCCCAAACTGCTGAGGTGTCGCGCTTTTCCCAAAGGTCTCGCATATGACCATTCTTGCGCCATGCGTATTTTTGGCAAGATGAAATGGCTTTGCGCCGCGCGCCATAGCCCATAATGTGGGGTCGGGAACGAAAGGGCGCGTATGGCAACGATCCAAAATATCCTGATCGTGGCGCAGGACGGGCGGCTGCAATATGAGGCGCTGCTCTTTGCCGCCAGCCTGCGGCATTTCCCGGAAAACCGCGCGCTGCGGCTGGTCGTGGCCGAACCGCAACCGGGGCCGCTTTGGGCAGATGACCCGCGCATCAGCCGCCCTGCTATTCGGCGCGAATTGCGCGCCTTGGGCGCAGATATCGTGCCGCTGCACAGCAAAGCATTCGGCGCGCGCTATCCGCAAGGCAACAAGCTGGAAGCACTGGCGCTGCTGCCCAAGGGCGAACCTTTTGCCTTTTTCGACACCGACACGCTGATTACCGGGCCGATTTCAGATGTGGTGGCTGGGCCGCCCACGGCCTCGCAACTGGTCGAACCGACTTGGCCGCGCGAACCGCTTTATGGCCCATCGCTGGCCGACATCTGGGGCGCGCTTTACGACCGTTTCGGGCTGGACATGGCCCCCACGCTGGACACACGCTTTGGTGCAGATGACTGGCGGCGCTACATGTATTTCAACGCGGGCTGGTTTACCGGAACCTGCCCGCGTTGCATGGGCGCGCGCCTGCTGGACTATGCCGCCCAGATTGAACGCGATCCGCCACCGGACCTGGCCACGCAAACCCTGTTCCCGTGGCTGGACCAGATCGCGCTGCCCTTGGCGATTGCAGCAGAGGGTGGCGGGCGGCGCGACACCGGGCTGGACGGCCCGAAATCGCTGCATTACCGCGCCTTGCCAGAGGTTTACGCCTATGGGTCCGACCACGCGGTCGGGGTGCTGGAAACGGTCACGCGCGCGCCGCATCTGTGGGACATATTCAACCAGCATGTCGCGTTCCGGCGCATGATCTTCAAGGAAAACGGCCCGGTTTTGCGCCAGATCATGGTAGGGCGCCCCAAACCCCTGACATATTGGGCGCGCAGAAAAGCGATCATGGATGCGGGGCATTGGGTGCGATGACAGGGTTGATTGAAGTCGAAGTAACCTGCCCGGACGAGGAGAGCGCGCGCCAGATTGCCCGCGCGGCGCTGGACGCGCGGCTGGTGGCCTGCGCCAATATTCTGCCGGGTGTGGAAAGCCTGTTCCATTGGCAAGGGCAGATCGATTCCGAAACCGAAGTTCTATTGCGCATGAAAGCGCCCGATGCCCGGTTCGACAGGCTGTGCACTGTGATTGCCGCGCATCACCCTTACGAGTTACCCGCCATCACGGCCTTGCCCCTTGCCGCCATCGGCCCCGGTGTGGCCGACTGGGTGGCGACAGAATGTCAGGACGCGAACACCTGATCGGCGCTGGCATAGCCCTTCACCTCTATCGGGTTGCCAGATGGGTCGCGGAAGAACATGGTCCATTGCTCGCCCGGTTGCCCGGCAAAACGCAGGGTCGGCGGGATGACGAATTCGACACCGGCGGCGCCAAGCCTGTCCGCCAGCGCGCGGAAGCGCTCGACATCCAGCACCAGCCCGAAATGCGGCATCGGCACCATGTGATCGCCCACCTTGCCCGTGGGGGCATTGGCAAAGGGCGTGCCCAGATGCAGGCTGATCTGGTGGCCGAAGAAATCGAAATCGACCCATGTGTCGGTGCTGCGCCCCTCGGTACAGCCCAAGACACCACCGTAAAAGGCGCGGGCTTGGTCCAGATCGGTCACATGATAGGCGAAATGAAAGGGCATCAGCATGGGTTTTCCTCCGGTTTGGGCCAAGTGGTAGCGGGGCGCGGCAAAACAGGCAAGCGCCCCTCTGGACGCCCCGCGCCCGCAACCCTATAAGGCCCGCATGTTCACGATAGCGATCATCCAGCGAATTAGCGTCCCGGCACTCTGACGCGCCCGGAGTGCCGGGACAGCATGGCGCTTGCCCCTCTCCCAATTTGCGAAAGATCGCTCCAGATGACCGACTACAAAGACACCCTATTCCTGCCCGAAACCGACTTCCCCATGCGTGCGGGCCTGCCCCAGCGCGAACCCGACTGGCTGGCCCGGTGGGAACGCCTTGGCATCTATGACCGCCTGCGCGCGACTGCTGAAGGCCGCAAGCCATTCATCCTGCATGACGGCCCGCCCTATGCCAACGGCCACCTGCATATCGGCCACGCGCTGAACAAGGTGCTGAAAGATTTCATCACCCGCAGCCAGCAAATGCTGGGCCGCGATGCGCGCTATGTGCCGGGCTGGGATTGCCACGGCCTGCCGATTGAATGGAAGATCGAAGAGAAATACCGCGCCGAAGGCTTGGACAAGGACGCGGTCGATGTGGTCGATTTCCGTCAGGAGTGCCGCCGCTTTGCCGCAGGCTGGATCGACGTGCAGCGCGAGGAATTCAAGCGCCTGGGCATCACCGGCAAATGGGATGCCCCCTACCTGACAATGGATTACCACGCCGAAGCCGTGATTGCGGATGAGTTCATGAAGCTGGTGATGAACGGGTCACTCTATCAGGGGTCCAAGCCCGTGATGTGGTCGCCGGTGGAGAAAACCGCGCTGGCAGAGGCCGAGGTCGAGTATCACGAGCATACCTCGCATACGATCTGGGTGAAGTTTCCGGTTGTTTTGCCTTCGAACGGTCAAGGAGCCATGTTTTTTCCTGACCTATTTGGCGGAGATGTAAATCGTGCAAAGGCTGCATCTTCTGAGCTTTTGACTGCGTCGGTCGTCATCTGGACCACAACCCCTTGGACCATCCCGCAAAACCGCGCGGTGTGTTTCGGCCCCGGCATCGTCTACGGTCTCTATGAAGTGACCGAAGTTCCCGAAGACGCAAAACTGGAAGCAGGCGAAAAGGTCATCTTGGCCGACGCGCTTGCCGAAAGTGCCTTTGCCCAAGCCAAAGTCACGGCGCAACGCCTGCGCGATGTGTCGGCGGATGAACTCGCCGCGCTAACCCTCGCCCATCCCTTCCGCAACGTCGAAGGCGCTGATGGCGAATGGGATTTCGACGTGCCCATGCTGCCCGGCGACCATGTCACCGATGACGCAGGCACAGGCTTTGTGCACACTGCCCCCAGCCACGGCGATGACGACTATCAGGTCGGCCTGAAGCATGGCCTGCCCATGACCTATAACGTGCTGGAAGACGGTAGCTACCGCGCCGATCTGCCGCTGTTCGGGGGCGAGGTGATCGTCAAGCCCGACGGCAAGGAAGGCGGCGCGAACGTGGCCGTCATCAAGCAACTGGCCTATGCAGGCGCGCTGTTCGCCAAGGGCAAGCTGCGTCACAGCTACCCGCATAGCTGGCGGTCAAAAGCGCCGCTGATCTACCGCAACACCGCGCAATGGTTCGCCGCCATCGACAAACCGCTGGATGACGGAATGAACCAGCATGGCGACACGATCCGCCAGCGCGCGCTCGAATCGATTGACCGGCTGGTGAAATGGACGCCCCAGACCGGGCGCAACCGGCTGTATTCGATGATCGAAAACCGCCCCGATTGGGTGCTGTCGCGCCAGCGCGCCTGGGGCGTGCCGCTGACCTGTTTCGTGAAAAAGGGCGCGAAACCGACCGACCCGGACTTCCTCCTGCGCGACGAACAGGTCAACGCCCGCATCAAGGCCGCGTTCGAGGAAGAGGGCGCGGATGTCTGGTATGTGCAAGGTTTCAAGGAACGTGTCCTTGGAAACCTGCACGATCCCGAAGCTTATGAGCAGGTTTTTGACATTCTGGACGTGTGGTTCGATTCCGGGTCAACTCACGCGTTTGTCCTACGCGACCGCGAAGATGGCAGCCCCGACGGCATTGCCGACCTATACTTGGAAGGGACCGACCAGCATCGCGGTTGGTTCCATTCCTCCATGCTGCAAGCCTGCGCCACCAAGGGCCGCGCGCCCTATCGCGGTGTGCTGACCCATGGCTTTACGCTGGACGAGAAGGGCATGAAAATGTCCAAATCGCTTGGCAACACCGTCGCCCCGCAAGAGGTGATCGACCAATACGGTGCCGATATTCTGCGTCTATGGGTCGCGCAATCGGACTACACGGCGGATTTGCGCATCGGCAAGGAAATTCTGAAAGGGGTGGCCGACAGCTATCGGCGCTTGCGCAACACCTTGCGCTTCATGCTGGGCAACTTGGCGGGCTGGTCCGAGGACGAGCGCGTCGCGCCGGCTGATATGCCGGAACTGGAACGGCTGATGCTGCACCGCATGGCAGAGTTGGACACGGTGGTGCGCAAGGGTTACGACGCCTATGATTTCCAAGGCGTGTTCCAAGCCTTGTTCAATTTTGCAACAACGGACCTGTCGGCATTCTATTTCGACATCCGCAAAGATGCACTTTACTGCGATGCGCCCGGCAGCCTGCGCCGCCGCGCCGCGCGCACGGTGCTGGACCTGCTGTTCCATCGGCTGGTGACGTGGCTTGCCCCGATCCTACCCTTCACCATGGAAGATGTCTGGCTGTCGCGCTTCCCGTCAGAGGATGACAGCGTGCATTTGCACGACATTCCGGCCACGCCTGCCGAGTGGCTGGACACGGGCCTTGCCGAGCGCGCGAAAACCGTGCGGATGGTCCGCCGCGTTGTCACCGGCGCGCTGGAAGAAGAGCGCCGCGCAAAGACCATTGGCGCAAGTCTGGAAGCCGCGCCCATCGTGCACCTGACCGAAGCGCAGGCGCAGATCGTGACCAATCCCGAAACCTTCGCGGATTTGTGCATCACATCGGCCATTCGCCTGACAACCGACCCCGCCCCCGAAGGCGCTTTCACGCTGGATGATGCACCGGGCGTGGCGGTGGTCTTTGCCCGCGCCGAAGGCGAGAAATGCGAACGCTGCTGGAAGATCAGCCCGCAAGTGGGCCAACACGCCCATCCGCACACATGTGCAAGATGCAGCGCAGCCTTGGGGTGACATTCCTTGCCCGATGACATATTCGAACTAATGATTATGTTATCGGGCAAAAGAGGATGGCCATGAAACTTCGTATTCTGACCGGCGTGCTGATGGGCACGATGATGTCTGTTATCATGTCCGGGTTCATCACCGCCGTGAATACCGGGATTGATACAGGGTTCTTGGGGCGTTGGGCCTATGCTTGGGCGGTGGCTTGGGTCATCGCGGTGCCTTTGGCGGTTCTGGTCGGCCCCTATGCGCGCAAATGGGCCGAGCGGTTGGCCTGAGCGATGCGCGCGCGGCGCTGATGGCGCTGGCGCAGGAACGCGGGGCGGGCAAAAGCTTTTGCCCGTCCGAAGCCGCACGCCGCTTGTCCGCAGATTGGCGCCCGCTGATGCCCTTGATCCGCAAAGCGGCGGCTGAGTTGCAAAGCGCCGGCGCATTGCAGGCCACGCAAAAAGGCCAGCCGGTTCACCCCGAACGTGCACGAGGCCCAATTCGGCTGACACTGGCATCTGGACCCGCACGCCCCCTGCCCTAGCTTCGCCAGCAAGCAGGAGGCGATATGGAACAAGCACTGGTTATCGGGGCATCTGGCGGAATAGGGCGCGCATTGGTGGCGGGGTTGCAAGCGCAGGGCTGGGATGTAACCGGCCTGTCGCGCCGCGAAGATGGGCTGGATGTGACCGATGCGGGTTCTGTGAACGCCCATTTATCGGTGCTGAAGGGGCCGTTCACGCGCATTATCATCGCCACCGGCGCGCTGGAAATCGGGCCGCATGGCCCTGAAAAAGCGTTGAAACAGATCACCCCCGAAGGCATGGCCGCGCAATTTGCGCTAAACGCGACCGGCCCGGCGCTGGTTCTGGCCCACGCCGCACGCCTGATGCCGCGCGATGCGCCCGCTGTCGTGGCTACCCTGTCCGCACGTGTTGGGTCGATCGGGGACAACCAGATCGGTGGCTGGCACAGCTACCGCGCAGCCAAGGCCGCGGTGAACCAGATTATCCGCGGCGCGGCGATTGAACTGGGGCGCACCCACAAACAGGCGGCCTGCGTGGCGCTGCATCCGGGCACGGTTGCAACAAATTTCACCAAGAAATACCTTGGCCGCCACCCCGCAGTCAGCCCCGAGCATGCCGCCGCGCGCCTGCTAGAGGTGATGGACCGGCTGGGGCCAGAGGATACCGGGCAGTTCTTCGATTATTCCGGGGCGACCGTGCCATGGTAAACCTGGTTCTGGTTCTGGGCGACCAGTTATCGCAATCGCTGTCCGCGCTGGCAGAGGCCGACCGCACAACCGATGTGGTGGTCATGGCAGAGGTCGCGTCTGAAGCGGGCTATGTCCCCCACCACCCCAAGAAGATCGCCTTCACCTTCACCGCCATGCGCAAATTCGCGGCACAGTTGCAGGCACAGGGCTGGCAGGTCGCGTACACGCGGCTGGATGACCCGCAGAATGGCGGCTCCATCCCCGCCGAATTGCTGCGCCGCGCCGAGGAATTTGGAACCGACCGCGTGCTGGCCACGGAACCCGGCGAATGGCGCTTGATCGACGCGCTGCGCAGCCTGCCGCTGCACCTGACGCTGCTGGAGGATACGCGCTTTATCTGCACCCATGCCGCGTTCGAAACATGGGCCGAGGGCCGCAAAGCCCTGCGGATGGAGTATTTCTACCGCGAGATGCGCCGCAAGACCGGGCTGTTGATGGACGGCGACAAGCCCTTGGGCGGAAAGTGGAATTTTGACCACGACAACCGCAAACCCGCCAGCGACGACCTATTTCGCAAAGCGCCCCCCCACGCGCAGGGCGATGATGTGCTGGCCCAAGTTCTGGACTTGGTCGAAGCGCGCTTTCCCGACAATTTCGGCACGCTGCGCCCCTTTCAGTTCCAGACAGACCGCGCGGGTGCCTTGCGTGCACTGGACCATTTCATCACCCATGCCCTGCCCGATTTTGGCGCGTATCAGGATGCGATGCTGGCAGGCGATCCGTATCTGTATCATGCCGTGATTGGCCTGTATCTGAATGCAGGGCTTCTTGACCCGCTAGAGGTCTGCGAGCGCGCGGCCGATGCCTATGCGCAGGGCCATGCGCCCATCAACTCGGTCGAGGGGTTCATTCGGCAGATCATTGGCTGGCGCGAATTCATCCGCGGCATCTATTTTCTGGAAGGGCCGGGTTATACCCGCCGCAACGCATTGGACCATCGCCGCGCGCTGCCTGCGCTGTTCTGGGGCGCAGATACGCAGATGAACTGCCTGCATCACGCGGTCGGGCAAACCCGAGAATTGGCCTATGCGCACCATATCCAACGGCTGATGGTGACGGGCAATTTTGCACTGCTGGCCGGGGTGGACCCGGCGCAGGTGCATGAATGGTATCTGGCGGTTTATGCCGATGCCTATGAATGGGTCGAAGCACCGAATGTGATCGGCATGTCGCAATTCGCCGATGGCGGGGTCGTGGGCTCGAAACCCTATGTCAGCTCTGGCGCGTATATTGACCGCATGTCAGATTATTGCGGGTCTTGCCATTATCGGGTCAAGGACAAGACAGGCCCGCGCGCTTGCCCGTTCAACCTGCTATACTGGCACTTTCTGATCCGGCACCGCGATCGTTTTGCGGGCAACCCGCGTATGGCGCAGATGTATCGCACTTTCGACCGGATGGAGCAAACCCGGCGCGACACGGTTCTGACAGAGGCCGAGGCGTTCTTGCAAAAGCTCGATTCGGGTGCGACTGTCTGAGCGACAGACTTGCCCTGCCGCGTGCCCTCCCCTATCCCGAAGATATGAAAACGCCACGTTTTACGCCCCTTGTTGTCGATCTACCCGCAACGGTGCCCTTTGTCGGGCCAGAGGCGCATATGCGCGCAAATGGCCGCCCCTTCAAGGCGCGGATCGGAGCAAATGAAAGCGGTTTCGGCCCCTCGCCACGCGCGATAGAGGCGATTTGCAAAACCGCGCCGGACGCATGGATGTATGGCGATTCGGAATGCTTTGATCTGCGTAACGCATTGGCGGCACATCATGGTGTCACTCCCGCCCATATCATCATCGGCGAGGGGATAGACGGGCTGCTGGGCCTTTTGGTGCGCATGATCGTCGCGCCCGGCGACCCGGTTGTGACCTCCGATGGGGCTTATCCGACCTTCAATTACCATGTCGCCGGGTTTGGCGGGGTGCTGCATAAGGTGCCCTACCGGGACGACCACGAAGACCCCGGCGCGCTTTTGGCCTGCGCCGAAGATGTCGGCGCGAAGCTTTTGTATTTCTGCAACCCCGACAACCCGATGGGCACATGGCACAGCGCCCGCATCGTGGAACGCATGGTGCGGGCCGTGCCCGAGGGCACATTCATGGTGCTGGACGAGGCCTATATCGACGCGGCCCCACCCGGCACCGCACCACAGATAGACCCGGACAACCCGCGCGTGATCCGGATGCGGACCTTCTCAAAGCTCTACGGCCTGGCAGGGATGCGTGTTGGCTATGCAATTGCTGCGCCGCAGGTGATCGCGATGTTCGACCGCGTCCGAAACCATTTCGGGATGGGCCGGGTCGCACAAGCCGCTGCGCTGGCTGCCTTGCAAGATCAGGCATGGCTGCGGCAGGTGCAACAGGATGTTGCCGAGGCACGCAAAACTCTGGGCCGGATCGCTGCGGATAACGGGCTGTATATGCTGCCATCGGCCACCAGTTTCGTCGCCCTCGACACCGGGCGCGATGGCACTTTCGCGCGGCGACTGGTCAACGCCCTTATGGCCCGCGATGTTTTCGTGCGGATGCCATTCGTCGCGCCACAAGACCGGTGCATCCGGGTCAGCACCGCGCCAGATGCGGTGTTGAACGTGTTCGCTGATGCACTGCCCAACGCTCTGGCGGAAATTGAGAAGAGCAGTCACGCCCGGTGATGCCGCTATCCGGCGGCTGCAACCGCAGGGTCGCGCAGGCCAACAACGTCATCGCTATCGATGATCTGCCCACCTGCCAAAACAAGCAATGTGCGACCGGAATCGGTGCGCGCCTCCATCACGGGCGCATACCCAAGAACCGGATTCTCGGCCAGTTCCACCTCGTCGCGGTAGCTGACCATAGAGAAACCGTAAAACGCGCCATGTTCCAAAACCGTAGATGTTTCAGGCACCTCGAACAGGATCTCGGTGCTTTGCGGATCGACCGTGTACCGCCCCACCTCTCTGCCATTGCTGTCGGTCACGACCAGCTCTGCCCGATTCGCGCCGTCCACTTCGGGGGGAACAAGCCGAATCAGCTCGCCCTCGAACCGCACCGGCGCCGGGCTTAGAACCTCTCTCCCAACCCATCCGGCAAGGTCCGCCAACCCCATCCGCCCCACAAGCCGCGTCAACAGATCGTTGGTGTGCACCTGCTGCTCAACCCCAGAAAATGTGGCAAGCTGCGCCGCGAAATCGGACGCTTCAATCGGTTCCAGTGGGTTCTGGTTCTGCATCTGCGTGGTCAACATGGTTAGAAATGTCTGGAAATCGCCCGCCCCGCCCGAGGCAGACGCAGGCACCGTGCCTGCATCACGGGCAGTAGGCGCGCTTGGGGCAATCGGGTCAAGCATAGTCTATATCCTTGTCTTGATTAGAAAGTTCACCTCAGAACCTAAGGTCCAAACCCGCGCCGGGCAGATCGGACGACAGGATTTGACCAGAAGCGACGATCTGGCCAATCGGCAAATCCGAAGTTGCCACCTGCCGGAATTCGGTTTGGCCCGCATCAGCGCGGCGCCCTTGGTCCTGCCCGCCCTTGGGCTGGTCCCCGGCAAATTCGAAACTTGTGTTGCCAAGGCCAAGCCCGGACAAATCCCGCGACAGATGCGCGATATTCCGGCGCAGCAGATCGAGCGTTTCGGGCCGTTCCGTGGAAATCAGCAAATGCAGCCCCGTTTCGGACGACTGAAGCTGTATCCGAACGCGGCCCAGTTCTTCGGGTGACAGCACAAGTTCCAGCGTGTCACCCTGCGCAGAGGCAAGGGCCAGAGCGACTTGTTGGCTGGGTGTCGCAGGCGATGCCGCCAGCGCAGTGCCTATGGGCGCCAAGGCGGAACCGCTTGGCCCAGCGCCCACCGACATCATCATGGATGAAAACCCATCCCCGAATTCCGTTGCGGTCAGGCGCGGCCCCAGATCATGGCCTATCGGCCCAGACGGTGCCAGCGCGACGATGGTTGAGGGTATGGTCGGTTGTGGCGGGGCCGCAGGGCCGGACCGCGACAAAATCGCAGCCGCGCCACGACCCGAGAGCCTTGGGTTTGGCGCAAGCGCCGCCTCTGCAATCGGAACCACAGGCAGACCAGTCTGCGCGGCCGGATTGACCGCATCCTTCGCGCCGTGCCAGTTGCCCCGCCCCGCCACGACCAAGCCGGCGGCAACAGGCTGGCCCAAGGTCGGACTTGCTAAGGATTGACCAGTTGGCGCCGCGCCGCCGCCCGTGCGCAGTATCGTGCCAACCATCTGCGCGCAGGCCATTCTGGTCGGCAATTGCGCCATATGGGTTAGCCCCGCGGGCCCGCCTGCGAATTGACCAAAGCCTTCCGGCACCGCTTGCGGCAGGACCGCTGCTTCCGCCATTTGCTCTGAAAAGGGCGAAAGTTCTGCCCAAAAGGGCACGTCTTGCACAGGCGCCACGCTAGTTTGCGCCACCGTCTGATCCAAACCAGACGCGGCATTGGTTGGGCTGTCATCCTCTGGCAACGCACTATCGCGGCGCATGTCATCCGGCATCTGAGCAGATGGTATAGCCCCCAGCGCGGCGCGCCCAAGGGGCACCGTCGAAACCGTGCAAAGCCCCCACAAGCCCTGTTGACCAGAATCGCCCGTCGCTACGGTCTGGCCTGCCGGGCTCTCCGGGTTTTCGGACGAAAACAACACCTGCGCTGGTGCCGCCTGCACCCCTTGCCCCGCCTGAGGCCCGGCCACAAGCTGTGCAAAACAGCCATTGCCGGACCCTGTTGCAACGGGCGCGGGCTGATGCCACGGCACCCGCACTGACCCCGCGCTATCGGACTGGAATTTGACATCCGGCATGAGCACCTCCTGCCGATCAGACTGTCACAGAGTGCTTACCGAATCTTTACCGCCAACAACCAGTATAGCCCCATTGAATGGAGGACATCATGCTGCACACATCAGGCCCTGTAATGTTGGCAAGCCAGCCCAAGCCACAGATCAAGACAGCCGCGCGCCAGTTCGAAGCGGTCTTTTTGGCGCAGATGCTTGCCGCCTCTGGCGCTGGACGACCTTCGGAATCGCAGGGCGGCGGCATTGGCGAATCGCACTTCGCGTCGTTCCTGCTGGATGCCCAAGCACAACGAATTGCAGAGCGCGGCGGCATCGGGCTGGCCGAAACGATCATTCGGCATTACGCGCCCGAGCCGCCAGCAAAACCACAATGATCGGCCCGTCACCCTTCGCGCGGATGCAGTCTATCCTGATCGCGGAACATGCCGCACTGCTATCGGGAAACCTGCACGAATTGGAACCTATCGCAGAACGTAAAGAACGTGCAGCAGCCCGGCTAAAGCGCGGCCACCTGACCAGTGCGGAACTTGGCACATTGCAGGTTCTGGCCAGACGAAACGCCGAATTGCTGGACGTTGTGTCACAGGCAATCCAGACTGTGCGCAACCTGACGCACGGCCAATCCAGCACAGTAGGCACGACAGCATATGGGGCCGACGGCACGCGCCATGCCCTGTGCAATCCAGCCAGCCAGTTCACTCAAAAAGCATGACGCGGGCCATTAACCATCCTGCGCGAAAAGCGAAAAGAACTGCGACCGGCCCGAATCCGTTCACGACTTTTCAACGCTTTCGGCCCCAAAATCAGCCTATCGACCGTATCGTCGACCGGCCTCAATAACGGGTCGTTTGCAGAATGCAGTGAAATGGTGCCGCAAGGGCGCTTCAATTCAATGTGCAAAAGCACGAAATCGAAGGTTACACTCATGTCAAGCATTCTGACAAACACAAGTGCAATGGTCGCGCTGCAAACCCTGCGCGGCGTCAACAAGAATCTGGCGCAAACGCAATCGGAAATCTCGACTGGAAAAAGCGTTGGCTCTGCCCGCGACAATGCGGCCGTTTGGGCCATTTCCAAGACCATGGATTCCGATGTCAAAGGCTTCAAAGCGATCTCCGATAGCCTTGCACTTGGCAAATCGACCGTGGCCGTTGCGCGCCAAGCATCCGAAACCGTGACGGACCTGCTGACAGAGATGAAAGGCCGTATTGTTGCGGCGCAGGAAAGCAATGTCGACCGTGGCAAAATCAACGATGACGTTACCGCGCTCAAGAACCAGATCAGTTCTGTCGTTGGTGCCGCGCAATTCAACGGCCTGAACCTGGTTGATGGGTCTGTCACCAGCACGGACATTCTCAGTTCGCTGGACCGCGATTCAGGCGGTGCCGTCACAAGCAGCAGCATCACCGTGACAGCCCAAAACCTTTCGGCCGGAACCTACACCGCAAGAGAGGCCTTCACCGGCACTAACGGGGTTGCCGCCGATAGCGGCGATGCATTCGGCTTCTCATTGGATGGTAACGGCGGATCAACCGATGCGGGCACGATCGTGTTCACGGACCAGGCAACTGCCGGGTATGCGGCTGGTGACCGGATCAATATCAGCTTGGGCGAAAACTCGGTCAGCTACACGATCACGGCCGAAGACATCGCTTCCACCACCATCGAAGATGTCCTTGCGGTCAAGGTGAAAGACGCGATCGAAGCGTCTGGTGCGGACGTAACCGTTGACTATGACAGCGGCACGGGCGGCACATTGACGGTGACCAATGACGGTGCGAACTCGTTGCAGATCAGCGGTCAGTTTACATCTGTCGGCTCCGGTGGCTTGGCCGCACTCGACGCGATCGATGTGAGCAATCAAGCGGGGGCGCAAGCAGCCCTCGAGACGATCGAAACCCTGATCGACAGAGCCGTTGATGCGGCGGCCTCTTTCGGCTCGGACCAAAAGCGTATCGACACTCAGGCAGAGTTCGTCACAAACCTGACCGACTCGCTGACCACGGGGATCGGCAGCCTTGTCGATGCCGACATGGAAGAAACCTCGGCGCGTTTGCAGGCTTTGCAGGTGCAACAGCAGTTGGCCACGCAGTCCTTGTCGATTGCGAACCAGCAGCCGCAGAACATCCTGTCGCTATTCCGCTAAGACGCCGGTCATGGGCCCCGACAACGGGGCCCATGCACTTATAGACGAGAGGGGCTCTCAACCGCGGCGCAAAGACCTGTGGTGCCTGACTGGCGCGCGAAGGATCGCATCGCGCCAAACACCCTTTCTGACCTTTTGCACCATGTTGCAACACCACTTCCAGGAGAACCGAGATGAATGCTCATGCTCAGGCACTGGCAGCCTATGGCACACCAAATATTGCACAAAAGCCACCAAGGGCCGTCGAATACGACGCGCTTGCGCAAGTTACCGCGCGGCTGAGAGCCGCAATTGCCGGTGGTCCAACTGCATTTCCCGCGCTTGCCGATGCCTTGGATGCAAACCGGCGCCTTTGGACCGAATTCACATTCGACCTTGCTTCTGACGAAAACCTGCTTCCAACCGCGTTGCGGGCCCAGTTGCTTGGCTTGGCCAAATTCATAATGTCGCATAGCGACGCCGTCTTGAACGGCCGCGATCACGCAGAGGTGCTGGTTGACCTGAATGTCGCAATCATGCGCGGGCTGAATGGCGAAAGCGGACTGACATGACCGGCCTTGTCATCCGCCTTGGACCACGCGAACGAATCTTGTTGAACGGGGCTGTCATCGAGAACGGCGATAAGCGCACAAGCCTGTCCATCAAGACTCCGAACGCCAAGGTCCTGCGCCTGCGTGACGCCATCCACCCGGACGATGCGACGACGCCAGTCAGGCGCACATGTTACATGGTGCAACTGATCTTGTCAGGAGATGCAGACCCGGCGGATATTCGAACGCCCCTCTTGCGCGCCATCGAACAGTTGAGCCAAGTATTCCGCGACGCCGACAGCACGCAATATCTGCGCGAAGCGACCGAGATGGCTTTGGATGGAGAATATTATCAAGCGTTGAAATCGCTCCGGGCCCTTTTACCACGCGAGGCGCGGCTTATGGCGGCGCAAAAGGTATGAGCTTTCAACCGATCGTGCCGTTGGGCGGCGTGGCGGGATGGGAGTTTCTGAAACGCACCCGCGCGCGCCAAGAAAGCAGTTTCACAGCCAGCCCTGCTATGGCACGCCTGACGCAAGATTTTGCCCGGGATTTCGCCAAGCTGCGCAGCGCGGATGATCTGGTCGGCAACCGGCAGGTTCTAAGCGTTGTGCTGGGTGCCTACGGGTTGCAAGCCGACATCGACAATCGTGCCTTCATCAAGAAAGTCATTACCGACGGGATTGATACGCCCCAAGCGCTCGCCAACCGGCTGGCGGACAAGCGCTATTTGGCAATGGCGCGCGAGATGGCCCATCTAGCGCCGGGCGGCGGCAGCACGCCCAGCCCAGATCAGGCCCCGGCGCTTCTGGCGCGGTTTCAGGCCATGTCCTTCGAGGTTGCCGTTGGAAACAGCAACGATTCGATGCGCCTTGCCTTGGCATTCGAACGCAAGCTGCCCGAAATCGCTGCAAGCGCCCGGTCAGAGACAGCGCGTTGGTTTTCCGTTCTGGGCGATCCGCCGACGCGGCGCGTATTGGAAACCGCCCTTGGGCTGCCCAAGGAATTTACCAGTCTCGACATTGATGAACAGTTGCAACGCCTGCGCGCGGCAAGCCAGAAGCGGTTCGGGACCGACAGCATCGCAGAGCTTGTCGAACCCGAGCGACTCGACCAAATGACGCAGCGATTTCTGATTATGGATCAGCTTCGAGGAAGCCAAGCCGGAATGAGCGGGGCTGCCATAGCCCTAAGCCTGTTATCGCCCGCGCGCTAACCCTTGAAACAAGGCAAGGCGCGACACCATATTACCCAACCGAAAACGCCCGAAGTGCCTCGACAGACCACACCCGGGAGCATCGCGCACATTCAAGGCTGCGCGCCATGGCCTATCCTTCTGAGCATCAAAACCCAAAGCACATCACGCAGCACAAGGCGTCCGGTTAGGCGCAAAACACGCGATCACAGATGCTTATCGTAGGCTGGATGACTGCCACCAAAAGCACCGCACCTGCCCGCCAAAGGGTTTCGCCCCCCATGCGCGACGGTCTGCAATGGGCGAAACACGCAAAGCTTTTGGATGTGCCTTAGACAACGGGTATTTGCCCGTTCAACACTCAGTCAAATACCTCAGCGCGAAAAACCACGGTTGGGGTGACCGGGGGCCGAGCGCGGTCCTAAATAGTCGCGCCTGTGCCCCCCAATAGCCGCACCGCGGCGGTTCGGCTTCAGGCCAGTCGCTCGCCAGTGTCGGGCGCAAAATACGACGCTTTCGACAGGTCGAACCCGACCTCCAGCATTTCGCCTGCCCGCGCGCGGGTATCGGCCGACAGGCGCGATGTCACCTCTTTGCCGCCCAGTTTGGCCACAACATAGGTGTCGGCCCCAGCCGGTTCGACCACATCAACCCGCACGGCGCCGCCTTGCAGTGCCTCACCCGCGCGCGCGGTGGCTTCGTGCATATCTTCGGGGCGCAGCCCTAGCAGAATATCGCCGGCCAACCCCGCATGGCGGGGTTCATGCAGGCGCAAAGGTTCGTCGCCGTCGCGCGCAATCTCGATCACGCTGCCCTGCCCGTTCGGCGTGGCGCGGGCTGGGATCAGGTTCATCGCCGGGCTACCCATGAAATCTGCCACAAACGTATTCGCGGGGCGGGTGTAAATTTCGTGCGGGCTGCCGATCTGCTGGATGATGCCGCCTTTCATGACCACAATTTTGGTGGCCAACGTCATCGCCTCTATCTGGTCGTGAGTGACATAAACCATAGACGCCCCCAAATCCTGATGCAGGCGCTTGATTTCGGTGCGCATTTCGACGCGCAGTTTGGCGTCAAGGTTCGACAGCGGTTCGTCGAACAGGAACAGCGCGGGGTCACGCACCAGCGCGCGCCCCATGGCAACGCGCTGGCGCTGCCCGCCCGACAACTGCCCCGGACGGCGGTTCAGAAGCGGTTCGATCTGCAACTGGCGCGCGACCTCTGCCAGTTTCACGGCCTGCGTGGCCTTGTCCACGCCGCGCACCTGCATGCCGAAGGTGATGTTCTTGGCCACACTCATGGTCGGGTAAAGCGCGTAGCTTTGGAACACCATGGCAATGTTGCGGTCCTTGGGGCTGACCTGCGTCATGTCTTGGCCCGCAATGCGGATCGCGCCGCCGGTGATCGGCTCCAGCCCCGCGATGCAGTTCAGCAGGGTGGATTTCCCGCACCCCGACGGGCCGACCAGCACAAGGAAATCTCCCTTGTCGATGCTGACATTGATGTCTTTCAGGATTTCGGTCGCGCCGTAGCTTTTGAACAGGCCATCGACCTCTAGAATATGCGACATGGGGTTATCCTTTCACCGATCCGGCGGTCAGGCCGCGAATGAAGTATTTTCCGGCGACGACATAGACAAGCAAGGTCGGCAGGGCGGCGATGATCGCGGCGGCCATATCGACATTGTATTCTTTGACGCCGGTGGTGGAGTTGACGATGTTGTTCAGCGCGACCGTAATCGGCTGCGTCCCCGCCTGGCTGAAAGACACGCCGAACAGGAAATCGTTCCATATCTGGGTGAATTGCCAGATGACGGTCACAACGATGATCGGCAGCGACAGCGGCAGGAAGATGGACCAGAAGATGCGGAAGAACCCCGCCCCGTCGATTTTAGCAGCCTTGGTCAGTTCTGCCGGGATGGTCACATAATAGTTGCGGAAAAACAGCGTGGTAAACCCGATTCCGTAGATGACATGCACAAAGATCAGCCCCGGAATGGTGCCCGCGATGTTCAGAATGCCCAAGGTGCGCGCCATGGGCAGCAGCACCACCTGGAACGGGATGAAGCAGCCAAACAGCATCAGCGCGAAGATGATATTCGCGCCGCGAAAGTTCCATTGCGCCACGACATAGCCGTTCATTGCGCCAAGGATGGTCGAGATCAGGACCGCAGGCACGGCCAGCATGACCGAGTTCCAGAAAAAGGGCCGCAAGCCTTCGCATTGAATGCCGGTGCACGCGCCCGACCACGCTGTGCGCCATGCGTCAAAGGTCACTTCACGCGGCAGGGCGATCAGGCTGCCTGTGCGGATTTCTTCAAGGCTTTTGAGAGAGGTTGTCACCATCACGAAGAACGGCAGCAGATACCAAAGCGCGAAGACTGTCAGCATCAGGTATAGCCCCCAGCGCAGCGCAATCTTCAGCGCGCGCGACTGGGTTGGGGCGGAATAGGTCGCGTCAGTCATGTTTCGCCCTCAATTCGGAATAGAGGTAAGGCACCACAATGGCGAAAACGATCATCATCATGACCATTGCGCTGGACGCCGCTTGGCCAATGTCGCCGCGCGAAAATGCCATGGCATACATGTAGGTCGCGGGCAGGTCGGTGGCGTAGCCGGGGCCGCCCCCGGTCAGCGCGATGACCAGATCAAAGCTTTTGATCGCCAAATGCGACAGCACGATAAATGCCGATAGGAAAATCGGCGCCATGCTTGGAATGATGATCGCGGTATAAATGCGATGGGTCGGGATGCCATCGACCTGCGCGGCCTTTATGATCTCGCCATCCACGGATCGCAGCCCGGCCAGAAATAGCGCCATCACGAAGCCCGACGCCTGCCAGACCCCGGCGATGACCACGGTGTAAATTGCCATGTCGGGGTTGGTGATCCAGTCGAAGCGGAAATTTTCAAACCCCCAGCCGCGCACCATGGCTTCCAGCCCAAGGCCGGGGTTCAGCATCCATTTCCACGCGGTGCCTGTCACAATCAGCGACAGCGCCATCGGGTATAGGTAAATGGTGCGCAACACGCCTTCGGTGCGGATTTTCTGGTCCAGAAAGATCGCCAGCAGCAGGCCCAGGAGCATCGAAATGCCGATGAACAGCACGCCGAACACGAACAGGTTGTTCAGCGCGACTTCCCACCGGGGGGATGCGAACAGCCGTTCATACTGGATGGTGCCGACCAGATCGTAATTCGGCAGCAGCCGCGAGCGGGTAAAACTGACCCATGCCGTCCAACCAATAAAGCCGTAGACGAAAAGCAGGGCCGCGATGAAACTGGGTGCCAGAACAAGCTTCGGCACATGGCGTTCAAGCCATTGCATGGGAAGCCTCCCTTCATATGGGAAATGGGGCGGCGCGGGGCCACGGGCGGCGATGGGCCGCAAGGATGGGCCGGGCATAAGTGCCCGACCCGGTTGTCTTACATCGAGTTGGCGACCGCGTCAGCCAGCATCTCCACAGCGTCGTCAGAGGACATATCGCTGTTGAAATGCGCAGTCACGACGTCGGTAATCGCGCCCGCCTGCGCCCCGCGCAGGGCCATGCCATGCGCATAAGACGGCAGCAGCGACCCGGATTCCGACGTTGCGGCCATGTCATCGGCGGACAGAACGGCACAGCTGTCGAACTCGTCCAGCGCCACATCGCTGCGCACCGGGATAGAGCCCTTGTTCAGGTTGAACACTTTCTGGAAGTTCTCCCCCACGATCAGCTCTGCCAGCAGGTTCTGGCCTGCAACTGCGTCATCACCTTCGACATTGAACATGGCAAAGCTGTCGACGTTATACAGATAGCCATCACCGGGGGTAGACGCGCAGAGGAAATCCTCGCCCGGCACCTTGCCCGCGGCCAAGAATTCGCCCTTGGCCCAGTCGCCCATGATCTGGAAGGCGGCTTCGCCATTCATGACCATCGCGGTGGCAAGGTTCCAGTCACGCCCCGAGAAATTGGCATCCACATAACCGCGCATGGTGCGCATCTGGTCGAACACGGCTTTCATCGTGTCAGAGCGCAGCGCGTCCATATCCAGATCAATCAGCGCCGAGCGGAAGAATTCCGGCCCGCCAAGACCCAGAACCACGGTTTCGAACACGGTTGCGTCCTGCCATGCCTGACCACCATGCGCCAAAGGCGTGATGCCAGCCGCTTGCAGCTTGTCAGCGGCGGCGTTGAATTCATCCCAGTTGCTGGGCATTTCAATGCCGTGCTCGTCAAGGATGGCCTTGTTCGCCCAGACCCAATCCACGCGGTGCACATTCACCGGTGCCGCGCACCAAGTGCCCTCGCACTGCATGTGACCAGCAATAGAGGCCGGCAGAATATCTGCCCAGCCTTCGGCCTCTGCCACGGCAGAGATATCGGCCAGCACGCCCTCTTCATACCATTCCTGAATGGCCGGGCCTTTTAGCTGCACAGCGGTAGGCGCATTGCCCGACAGAACACGAGCGCGCAACGCGGTCATGGCCGCATCGCCACCGCCACCGGCGACGGGCATATCGGTCCAGCTACCGCCACGGCTTGCGAATTCTTCCTGCAACACCGCCACGGCGCGGGCTTCGCCGCCCGAGGTCCACCAATGCAGAACCTCTGCTTGCGGTTCCGCCAGAGCAGCACCGGCCATGCAGAACGACGCGACCGAAGTCGCAAGAATCAGCTTCATATTCATGATCATCCTCCCAGATGGTTGGCGGGACATCCGCCGACGCTGGCACCATGACGCAAGCCATGCACGGCGCGCAACTGCCCTATGCGCCCGGATTGACCGATTTTCGCGCGGCTTGTTACAGGCTGTTACAAAACCCGCGCGCTTGGTGCTAAACCGGGTCACACGCGGCCCGAAGGAGAAGCGCATATGACCATTTCCCGCCTGTTGGTGGTCGATGACGACGCAGAGATGTGCTCGATGATGGTCGGCTGGCTGCAACGCAACGGCTTTTCCGTGGCGGGCGTGCAGGATGGCGCCGGCGTCGCGCAGCAGATGGCGGCGGGGCGCGTGGACCTGATATTGTTGGATGTCATGCTGGGCGATGAAAGCGGGCTGCGCATCTGCCAGCAGTTGCGGCAGGACCATGATGTGCCAATCATCATGGTGTCGGCCTTGTCGGCGGATGACCACCGCATGGCGGGCTATCGGTCGGGCGCGGATGATTACATTGCAAAACCCTTCAACCCGGACCTGCTGGTCGCCCGCGTGCGCGCCGTTCTGCGCCGCACACGGCGCGCGGCGTCATTGGCCTATCGGCGGCAAGCGCGGGTCTACCGTTTCGCGGGCTGGCGCTTTGATACCCGAGAGGCCAGCGCCCATGCCCCCGGCGGGTATCAGGTGGCGCTGTCCACTCGCGAGCGGCAGCTGTTGCAGGTGTTTCTGGCGAACCCCGAAATCCCCCTGTCGCGCGACGAAATTGCCGAAGCGATGGATGTGCTGGGCGAAGGCACCGACCCTGCCGAAGGCCGCGCCATCGACATGCTGGTGGGCCGCTTGCGCAGCAAGATAGAGGACGCGCCGAAAGACCCAACCTTGATCCGCACCGCGCGCGGCGTGGGCTATGTGCTGGCCTGCCCCGTCGAGGCCGAGGCATGATCCGCAGCCTGCGCGGCTGGGCCAGCCTGTGGATCGTGTTGGCCATGGGCGCGGGCGTGCTGGCGGCGTGGCTGTGGATGTCTTCGACCCAAGCCTGGCGCGATCACTTGGCGCGCGCGGCACAGGCCGGGCATGATCTGGCCGCGACCGTTCTGCTGGGCGCGCCGCTGCCAGAGGATATGCGGCTCGTGTCGCTCGGGCGGGCCGACCAGCCCCCCGGCACTGTCGAGGCGGGGATGCGGCCGTCGGCGCGCATCACCTCGCTGGCTTTTCGCCAGCCCGGCCCGGACGGCGCGGGCCAAGGCGGCGGCACTAGGCTGCAAGTGCAGGTTGTCAGCGCGCGCTTGCAATATCCGGTGGCAGAACTGGGGGCGGAACCCGGCGCTTATGCTGGCATGGCCGCCTTGTCGCGCGATCTGGCGCGGCTGTGTTCGGACCCGGTGCTATTCTTGCGCGCCGAGAATGGCCCATGGTGGCGGGCCGAAAGCACGCTTTGGTCCTGCGCGGCGCAACCGCGCGACTGGCGGATCGGGGCATTGGTGCTGGCCGGTGTCGCGCTGATGGCACTGGTCAGCCATGCCGCCGACATGGCTGCTGGGTTCCGCGATCTCGCACGCGGTCTGGCCACGCGCCGCCGCCCCGGCGAAACCGCCGATCTGGCTCTGACCGGCCCCGAAGAATTGCGCGCAACGATCACCGCCGTGAATGGCTATCTGGCCGATGAACGCGCGCGGCTGGCGCGGCGCGCCATGGTGTTGTCAGGGGTCAGCCACGACCTTGGCACACCGGCAACGCGCTTGCGCCTGCGCGCTGCGCTGATTGAAGATGCCGATCTACGCGCCCGGTTCGAGGAAGATCTGGACCGCATGGGCGCGATGATAGAGGAAGTCCTGACCTTCACCCGCGCCGAAATCGCCGCCGAACCCGCACGCGAATTCTGCCTTGCCGCCCTGACCGAAGCGGTGGTCGATGATTACCGCGACACGGGCCGCCCGGTGGGGATGACATTGGACGCCCCCGCCAGCATGGGCACAGCGCAATCGGTGTTCGCTTTTGGCCGGCCCCGCCGTGTCGCCTTGCCCGGATCGCGGCGGCTGCTGTTTACCGGGCGGCCCTTAGCGTTAGAACGCGCGCTGTCCAACCTGATCGAGAATGCCCTGAAATATGGCCGCCGCGCCGATATTTCCTTGCGCGCCGATTCCGCGCGCGTGGTGCTGGAAGTGCAAGATGCGGGGCGCGAGTTGGACCCGGGCAGCCTGCGCCGCCTGACTGACCCGTTTCAGCGCGGTGACAACATCACCGATGCCGAGGGCACACCGATTTCAGGCTTCGGCATGGGGCTGAGCATTGTGGCGACGATTGCCGCGCAGCATGGGGGCGAACTGGAATTCGAACAGCGCCCCCATGGGTTATGCGCCCGGCTTGTCCTGCCGCGCGGATAGGTTACCCGTCAGCCTGCGCAGCAAGGAACCCGATAATATCGATGCGTTCCTGCTCATCGCGCACGCCGGGATAGGCCATGCGGTTGCCGGGCAGGTAGTCATCGGGGTTGGTCAGCCATTCTTCCAGCCGTTCCGGCGTCCAGACGCCGCCTGCGTCTTGCAGCGCATCGGAATAGCGCCAGTTCTCGACGGCTGCCACCTCTCGCCCGACAATGCCAACAAGGTGCGGACCACCGGCATTGCGTTCGGCGTTATATTGGTGGCAGGCAGAACATTGGCGAAAGGCGCTTTCACCCGCGTCGATATCGGCGCTGGCCAGCAGTGGCGATTCTTCCAACCAGTTGTCAGACCCGGATTCTTCTGCCGGGGCCTCTGCAGAGGCTGTCTCGGCCTGCGCGCTGTCATCCTCAGCTTCGGCAGTTTCGACCTCTGAATCCTCGTCACCGCGCGCGGCGTCATCCTCTGCCGAAGCGGTTTCTTCCTCTGCTTCGGCGTCGGCTTCTGCCTCAGGCTCTGCCTCTGCCGTTTCGACCGATTCCTCCTCGTCTTCCGGGGCGGGTTCGGGCGCGTCATCCGCGCTGGCGGCCTCTTCGCTGTCGTCCTCCTCCGCGGCCGGGGCTTCCGCCACCTGCGGCGCACCGTTTTGCCCCGGGCCATCGCGGAAACTGCTGACCGTGGCCAGCACCAAAAGCAGGGCCGTGCCGCCGATCACGCCAACACGCAGCAGTTTTTCAGCAGGGCTCATGGACTCTATCGGGTCTTTCCGGGGGGGCATGTCATCCTCTGGCGTTGCAAACGTTTCGGCACTTTGACCTAAGCGGGATTACCGCCAAGTAAACAGTATCTGCTCAGAAAGCGTGCAATCAAGCGTTTACATCGACCACCACGCGCCCCTTCACCTGCCCTTTCAGGATATCCGCACCCAACTGCGGCAGGTCGGCCAGCGTGGCGGGCTGGCTCATGGCCTCCAGCTTGTCCAGCGGCAGATCGGCGGCAATGCGCTGCCACGCGCGCAGGCGGTTGTCATAGGGTTGCATCACGGAATCGATGCCCAGCAGGTTTACCCCGCGCAGCAGGAAAGGCACCACGGTTGCAGGCAACCCGGCACCGCCGGCAAGGCCAACAGCGGCAACCGAAGCGCCGTATTTCATCTGCCCCAGCACGCGGGCCAGCATTGCGCCGCCCACAGCATCGACGCAGCCCGCCCATGTTTCCGATTCCAGCGGGCGCTTGACGGTTTCGTTCAATTCTTCGCGCGGCACGATCTGGCTTGCGCCAAGGTCACGCAGATAGGCTTCGGTTTCGGGCCGCCCAGTGACGGCGGCAACCTCGTGGCCCAGCGCGGCCAGAAGCGCGACCGCAACAGACCCCACGCCACCGGCAGCGCCCGTGACCAACACAGGCCCTTGGCCCGGCTGAAGCCCATGATCTTCCAGCGCCATAACGGCCAGCATCGCGGTGAAACCGGCGGTGCCCACGGCCATGGCCTGCCGCGCGCTCAGGCCGTCAGGCAGGGGCACCAACCAGTCCGCCTTGACGCGCGCTTTCTGCGCATAGCCGCCCCAATGCGCTTCGCCCACGCGCCAGCCAGTCAGAACGACCGCATCGCCGGGCTTGTAGCGCGGATCGTCCGACGTCTCGACATGACCGGCGAAATCAATGCCCGGCACATGCGGGTAATTGCGCACAAGCCCACCGCCGGGGCCAATGCACAACCCGTCCTTGTAGTTGACCGTGGAATAGGCGACTGCGACCGTCACCTCGCCCGCAGGCAGGCGGTCTTCGGTCATGTCCTGCACAGCGGCCTTGGTTGTGCCGTCTTCCAGCTTCTCGACTACAAGCGCCTTGAATGTCATTTGCATTCCCCTCCGAATGTTTGACCGAAAGCCTAATCCAGCCCCGCTGCCAAAGCCATGCCCGGCGTGCAGAATTTTGCGGCACAGTCCGGCGCGTGGTGCGCAGTCCCGGATTTTCCATTGTGACGCGCGCAGATTTCAGACTTAACTGCGCGGACGCGCCCTCGCATAACAAAGGCCCTGCATGAGCTTCGAGCAGATCTTCGTCCTTCTGGTTTTGGCGGCTGTTTTGTTCAGCTTCTTCAAGGAAATCTACCCACCGGAAGTGACCGCACTCGGGGCATCGGCGGCGCTGTTGGTGATGGGTATCCTACCCACGGAAGACTTCCTGCAAGTCTTTGCCTCTCCTGCGCCGATCACGATCGCGATGATGTTCATCCTGTCGGCAGCACTGGAACGCACCGGCGTTCTGGACATTCTGGGCGCGTGGATGCGCGCCCATGCGCGCGGGTCGTATCTGCGTGCGATGTTCCTGATGATGGGGGGCGCGATGGTGGCCTCTGCTTTTATGAACAATACCCCCGTTGTCATCTTGCTGACGCCAGTCATGATCTCTGTGGCCAGTTCTGTCGGCGTGACACCGTCGCGGATGCTGATACCCCTGTCCTACGCCGCGATCATGGGCGGCACGCTGACGCTGGTCGGCACCTCGACCAACATCTTGATGAGCGGCGTTGCCACGGATGCGGGCGAGCCGCCGCTGACCATGTTCGAAATGACCCTGCCCGCCTTGCTGATGGCCAGTGTCGGTATGGCCTATATGGTGTTCGCCGGGCGCTTCTTGCTGCCCGACCGCACCTCGATGGCCTCCATGCTTGGTCAGGACGGAAAGCGCAAGTTCATGGCGCGCCTGCTGATCCCGGCGGGGTCCAACTATATCGGTCAGACGCTGGCGGACCTGCCGTTCAACAATCGCGCCGCACGGGTGCTGGACGTGGTGCGCGGCGAGGTGTCGTTGCGGCGCAGGCTGGATGACGTGGTGCTGGAAGCGGGTGACCGCGTGGTCATCAAGACCGATACCGGCGAAATCCTTGGCCTGAAGGAAGACGGCGAGATCGAATTCCGCGACATGTCCGACAGTGGCTTCGCCCCCGTCACCGCCGCCCGCACCATCACGATGGAAGCCAGCATCGGCCCCAATTCGTCCCTGCGCGGGCGGCCCATCAAGGCGCTGAAGCTGCGGCGGCGTTATGGCGTGTATCTGATGGCCGTTCACCGCCAAGAGCGCAACATTTCGGACGACGTGCAGAATCTGCGCCTGCAATTTGCCGACACGCTGCTGCTGGAAGGGCCGCCAGAGGGCATTCAGCGCATGATCGAGGATGGCGGTATCGTGAACCTGTCTGAGCCGTCCGAGCAACCCGTGCGGCGCGGCAAGGCCCCGATTGCCGTTGCCACGGTGCTGGCCGTGGTTGTTTTGGCGGCGCTGAACGTTATGCCCATTGCCGGGCTGGCGGTGGTGGGCGCGGTGGTGGTCATGCTGACCCGCTGCGTGGACCCGGAAGAGGCCTTCGACGCCATCGACTGGCGCATCCTATTCCTGATTTTCGGCATGTTGGGCCTAAGCATGGGCATGGCCGCAACAGGCACGGCAGAGCTGATCGTGGAGAACTTTATCGGGCTGGTTGGCGGCTTTGGTCCGCTGGCCATTCTGGCGGCGGTCTATGTGCTGACCAACGCGCTGACTGAAATGGTGTCGAACAACGCCGTGGCGGTGCTGGTCGGCCCCATCGTGATCGCGCTGGCGCTGCAACTGGGCTACGATCCGCGCCCGTTTATCATCGCTGTGATGTTCGCGGCCTCTGCCAGCTTCGCCACACCCATCGGCTACCAGACGAACACGTTCGTCTATAGCGCCGGGGGCTACAAGTTCACCGATTTCCTGCGCGTGGGTCTGCCGCTGAACCTGCTCTATGCCGCCATGGCGGTAGGGGTGATCCCGTTATTCTTTCCGTTTTAGGGGGCTGGATACACAAACGCCCCATGTCGGCTCGGCGTCCATCAACAACATTCAGTAATTACGCAGAATCGTAGGGTTATTTGAGAAGCAGCATCTGTTTCGACCCTAATCCGACAATTAAATGAAAAATTTTCAATATCTTATTTTAACGGTCGGTAAGCCTTGCTACTTTAATAAAGCGTCTAAGCCAAGCATTTTTAATTTTCCTCAAGTTTGAATCCAAATATCGTCTGTTTCACCCAGACTTACTCCTTTTCGCCGTATTGGTTCCGACGATATATATCGCCTCTTTAACCCTTTCAATTTCTGCCAGCCTTGGCGTTTTCCCTGAATCCTTGAAAGACGATCAGTATCAATATACAGGGCCGATTCCAACCCAGTGCCTTTCTCGCCAATATACGTTAATTTACAGCGTTCACCCTTAGGCTCCAGACTCATTGATATTCACAGCCAGAAGAGGACGGTTGCTGCGAGCGCGACTGCGGAAAGGAACACCTTTGGGCATCTGTCGTAGCGAGTGGCGATCCTGCGCCAATCCTTTA